>Ga0209721_1000007_pt1 | contig 212938 bp, 137 predicted proteins | sample TshhotsprinmetaG_FD_184139 | JGI IMG/M metagenome (GOLD analysis project Ga0209721, IMG submission 184139) | Hot spring microbial communities from South Africa to study Microbial Dark Matter (Phase II) - Tshipise hot spring metaG (SPAdes)... | ecosystem: Environmental > Aquatic > Thermal...
AGCTCATTTTGTTAGAGGCTCTAAGTGTGGATTGATCGCCCGAGATTAAGCTCGGCGTGATTTGCTTGGGTGAATTCGACATAAGCAAGCGGCTTGTCGCCATGAAGCCAGCCTGTTGCGTGATCGATGAGGGTAGTGCGCAGTATGGAGCAGGTATCGACGCCTAAGGTACGGGTTTTTAAGTTCCCTTCGGTCCACCGACTCATTGTTTTGGGGGGTTCGGCGGGACTACTGCTCGCGTTTGTGCTCTTTGCTGTGTGGGGAGGAAGATTATCAGGATTTGTTGTAAGCCATGGTGATTTTAGCCGTGCTGCGACGGCGCCTTCCGGGTCCATCGCCGAAGAAGATTTGAAGGGCGTTTCGGGCTCGGCATTTCCGCTGCAAACCGAAACTTCAGATTTGGCGGAAACACTCCCTGAAACTGGGGCCGGCATGTTCGGTACGACCGCGGCACCTCCGCAGGCAGTTCTCGAAACACTGGAACACGACTTCGGCTCGGTCAATTGGGGAGAGGTTCGCGTTCACGAATTTGTTGTGAGAAACGAAGGCGGATCCCCCCTAACCCTTAAACCCGGGCCGACTACCTGTCGCTGCACTTTGCTCGACTTAGACGAAAATCCGATTCCACCGGGCGGGACGGGCAAGGTAGCGATCCAATTTTCGGAGGAAAAAGATTTCGGACCTTTCGTTCAGGAAGCTACGGTGTTGACCAATGACCCGGAAAGGCCCCGGTTAACCCTCCGGATCCGCGGCGTCGTGGGGGCCCGGTTAGCCATGTCACCGGATGCAGTAGTTTTTGCGAATGTCTCGTGGGATGAGCCCGTGACACAATCGGTGACGCTCTATTCGCAACATTGGCCTAGCTTTCAGCTCGAATTGGAGAAAGCGGTGCCTGAGTCTCTCACTTGTTTTTGGGAACCTGCGGCTCCTCAGATCCTCGAACCGTTCAAGGCCCTCAGCGGTTATCGAATCTTCATCACGGTGCCGCCCGGGGGAGTCGAGAGTTCCGAGAAAGCAGAACTCGTGTGGAAAGTGACGCCGAAAGGTGAAGCCTCTCAAACACTCGTTGTGCCGATCAATGCGCCGGCTCCTGCCCGAATGGAACTACATGGCGCCCATTTGGCGGCAGGGCATCTGCTGTACATGGGGCGGATTGTGCGCGGTCAAGAGCGCTCGCGAGAGTTTTTCCTCAAGATTCGAGATCGCTTTAAGGATATTCAGTTAAACGAGGTGACCTGCGAGCCGGAGTGGCTTCGCGTTTCGATGCAGCCGGAGGGCGATAAAGCCGGTCTTTATCGAATCCGCGTGACGGTCCCTGCGAACGCCCCGCAGACGGTGCGCTTACAGTCAAACCCCGGAAACGTGCTATTAAAAATTAGTCATCCGATCTGTGAGACCATCCAGTTTCAGGTGGTGTTTGCCGTGCTCGACCGTGATCTGGTGGTCAGCCGATGAGCTCTGGCAATCGCTCTATAGACCCCATGCAGCAATTTTCTCCGGGCTCTGGGGAAGAGCCCCTGCGAGAGCAACTTCAGGATTTTTATCGCCTTTGGAGCGAGCTCCGGGATGTAGGGCTTCCCTTCGACGGCAAGATGCTTCGACGTCAGATGCAGCACCTACAGCAGCTTGAGCTCATCAACTCGGCTGAGCAATCCCGACTGCTCTCCCAGATCGAACGCCCCGCTTCTATCCCCCCAGAAGATTGGTCAACCTTTCAACGCGATCTTTTACGGGCTCTCAAAGAGCTGAAAGACAGTCGCGAAAGTCGTTTACGTCAGGGGCCGCATGGGCCCAGTCCGGTGTCACGCGTGGCGACTCCTCTCCCGGCAAAGCCGGCTGATACCTCAGGTAACGGTGCCGCGACGAAGAATGCTACGGTACCGTGCCGCGAGTGCGAGACACCCAATCCCCTTTCGCGAAACTACTGCGCTCAGTGTGGTGCAGGCTTATGGTGTATTTGCCCAAGTTGTCGTCATAGGGTACCGAGCAACGAAACCTTCTGCGGATACTGTGGTTTTGGGATCGGCGAGCAATTACTGAAAGATCTAGAAAACGTCCGCTTTCGATTAAGCAAGATTGAAAGCCAGCTCGAGGCGTCTGAACCCTATGAGGCCTTCGCCGCCCTCGAAGAGCTTTTGGAGAATTTGCCGACCTGGTTCAGTCATGCAGCAATTCGTCAGAAGATCGACCAGCTCCGTGAGCGGACGGAATCCGTAATCAACGAATCTCGCGCGCAGAACGAACAAGCGGTGCGGGAGGCGGCTCAGTTAGCGAATGCCGGAGATTTTCTTGCCGCCATCCGTCGCTTGGAAACAATCCCGGAAGGTTTACGGGATCAAACCGTTCGCGAATTGCTTGAGCGGTATCGTCAAGTAACCACGGATTTGGGAACCCTTGAGGCGGAGTTACAAACAAATCTTGCGCGGCAAAATGTGTTGGGTATTCTCGCGGTTGTCCAGAAGATCTTATCCCTGAAACCGGATCACCCTCCGGCTTTGGAAGCAGCCAGAAAGCTAACGGGGGCAATTCGGCAAGCGGTCCAAGCCCGTTTGGCGAAACAGCAGTATCGCGAAGCCCATTCAGTGCTGACTCGTCTACCGCGGAATCTGTGGGACGAACAACTTCTCGCCCTCGAACGAAAACTGGGGGAAATTCTCGGCATTCAGCGGCTTTTGCAGCGGGCGACCTATTCTTATCCATACCTACCGAAATTGGTGGAACGTCTCGAGCAGCTCGTTCCTGCCGAGTCACCTTTGGCGGTTAGCGCGCGTAACCTGCTTGAATGTTTTCGTCTCGAACAATTACCGCCTCGGGCATGGATCAAACGGGTTCGACGGTTAGCCCGTTCCGTGTTCGGGCCTCCGATCGTGTTGGCCGATCGATTTTTTCGGATCGAGATCGCTCCCTCCTGCGATCGGAAAGTCTTGTTGGAATCTCCCGGAATCTTCCTCGCGGCAACGGGAGCTGCGTTGCATGGTCTCCAGGCGGCACCGGTGAATATGGGCCTGATTCCCGAGCAACTAGCAGGACTCGCCCAACGGATGTTACGGCTCATTCGCGCGCGGCCACGATCTGCTTGGGGTCTTGACATCGGCATCTCCTCGGTGAAGGCCGTGCGATTGGAAATGGACCCCGTACGGGAGGTCATCCAAGCCACTCAGGTGAGCTGCTGGGATTATTCCAAACCCTTACACCATGCGGCTAATGTAGCCCAAGCTTTTGAAACGATGGCGGATGCGATTCAGGCCTTTTTAGCCTCTGAGCCAACTGAGGCTGATCAAGTGATCTTGGCACTTCCCCCACAATTTGCAACCTTGCATTGTGTGAGCTTGCGGCAGGCTAATGTTTCCAAGCTTGATCTCATCGTGCGAATGGAATTGAAACGCCTGTTACCTGAGCCGATAGAGAATCTGGTATTCGCCCATGCAATTTGGCCTTCGGCTAAGGAGGGAGCGAACGATCGCGAGATGACGCTTCTACTGGCAGCAAGCCGCCGGCTCTATCTCAGCGATCTCACACAGCGGTTACGGGGGTTCGGGCTTCAAGTCGATGGCTTCGTGCCCGATATGCTAGCCTTGTTGAATTGGTTCTTATTCGATTGCTGGGCGGGGCCCGATCAGGAGGCTGCCGCACCGGACGAATCACCCGACACTGGTATTCAGAATGCCGACCTTCTAAAAAACGCTCCCGGGCTAATCGTGGATATGGGGGCGAACCATTCGAATACCGTGTATATTGGGGAGAGTCGTATTCGCTCCCGCTCCATCGGCTCGGGCACCAGCATACTATGCCGAACGTTTGCCCAACGATTCAATTTGACGTATTCGCAGGCGGAAAAGGCGATTCGAAACTGGTCTTTTGGCCCAACGGGTAACGAGAAAATTCAATGCTTTCAGGAGTTTGCTTCCCAAGCGGCACGGGATATCGAATCGGTTTTTCAGCAACTGCATAGCCAGGGACTTCCGCCACCGAAGTGGATCCTTGCCTGCGGCGGAGGGTTCGTCGTGCCGGAGTTGCTGGATGCTTGGGCAGCGCCTGATTTTGGCCGGTCTCAATAAGCCCTTCCAGGCTTTAGCAAACCGCTTACCGTAATCCCCCGCTTTGAAGCGATGCTGAGCTCTTCGAAATATCGCATTTTCGCCCCTAAAACCCATAAACGGATTTGTCCTAAGCAGGTTCAGCAAAAGGGCGGAGACCGTACCTCAAGTGTTGGCTAATTGGCTTAACTGAAAAGCAAGCCTTCTCCGGGCCACGTGAAGCCGACGTTTGAGCGTTCCTACCGGCCGATCGAGCCGCGAACTTAATTCGCTCAGAGTGAGGCCGTGAAAATAAAATGCAACTAGTGCCTCGCGATCATCCTCGGCGAGCTTCTGCAAGCCATGTCGGATTTGAGACTGACACTCCTTCGCCAACAGTTGTTGAAGTGGCGTGGTGGCCATGCCATCGGGCTGAAAAAAATAGGAAAGCCTCTCCCCATGCTTGATTCCCCAAACGTTGCGCGAAAAAGCGGTAGCGGTCATACGGCGGACAATCTTCTTGACCCACGCCGCGAATAAGGTTGGCTCTTTGAGCTGGTAGAGCCGGCGAATGATGCGAATGAAGATCTCCTGGCAGAGATCCTGAGCGCAGGACTCATTCTTCAAACTACGCTGCACGCGGCGTAGCACGACCGGATAAAAACGGCGAATCAATTCATTTAAGGCAGCCTTATCGCCGGTCTGGGCCCGCATGACAATCAAAGCCAATCTATCATAGCTGGGACATCCGGATCGAGCGGAGCCATTTTGCGTGCCCCGCGCGGCCTTTCCGATCTTTTCGATTTGCTCATCGAACCCTATCTTTTTTCGTGACAGCTTGGGCTTGTCTCCTGACTGGGAAGCGAAGTTCAGCCTCTGTGAAAAAGAGCGGCAGCAACCGATGGAATCACTCTCAATGGGACTCTCATTACTTTCACTCAGAACAGAACGATCGCCCTTCCGGCTTTCGGTTTGGCAACATGCCCCGCAGGAACCCGATGATTCGTATTCCCAATGACTATGCGATGCACACATGGATGCTATCCTTCCTTATTTTCCTTATTTTTCGATTGATCGCTATTTCAACTTGATCGCTGAGACCGATTCTTATTTGAACGCAAGGAGACCTTTTGAGATCTGTGTAAACGAAGTTTGAAAACTGTGTTCAGACGAAACCAAATCCCGCCGTGGCACGACGTCTACACCATTGAGTTCGCACGATGCTTAAAGCTCCTCTGGCGGATGTGTCCCTCAGATGCCGTATTAAACTTCTTGCCCCCCCGTTATGACCCTGGATTGCGCGGAGGCTAAATCACGCGTCTTTTCACGGTATCGCGCGTGGACACGCATCTTAGTTGCATGACACAGCGTACCCCCGAGGGGAGAATGTGCCGGAGCGAGGAAGCCCTTTCGGCTTTCAGGCAGGGGGGCACCCGCCGCCAGGACGCCGCGAGAACCTGACTTCTGATCGTGCGACGCAACTGTCGCACGCAAGGATGACTAACGCCGGTGCCGAAGCGGCCTTGGATCAAATTTGGTCGGAACGCTGGCCAATGATTGATCCGAGCTTCGTTCAGGAGTCAGGCTACCGCCGGCAGGAGGCTTTAGAGGCGGAGCAACAATCCGGGGGCCGACTCGCGCCCTGGCCAACAAGCCATGACGCCGTGGCCCGTGGTCCACCGCTCGATCCCTCGATTAGAAGGGGAAGCGATTTCGGTGCACCACTGGGCCATGCCCCGCAGTCCTCCGCACACAAAAAGGCTGGGATGGCAAGAACAGGAGATCGTCACGAAACACCGAATGAGTTGAAACAGATCGCTCCAGCGAATTTCGTCTAAAACAGTCCGCACAAGCCGATGGAAGGGCGTTCGCCCTCTTGCACTGCTACACAATTTGCGAAGAGTTGGCGGTAAAAAGCCGGTACCTTCGAGGGATGCAACCCTCGAAACATCTCCACTTCGAATTCCCTTGAACCGCCAACTTCCGGCATCCATGTGGTCAATACTTTGCTCTACTTAAAGGAATCTTATTCCGTGTCGACTCGGGAATTATCAGGAATTATCACCCAAATTCTACTCGTGCTGGGATGCAATCGACGAATTTTCGTCTGCCACGATTCGGGCTGAACCCTGTGCCAGGGGATTGTACGGCTCCGCCAACGCCGTGTCAAATCGCGGCAATGAGTCAGGCTTCTTAGCCTTTTTGTCAAACCCACACAAAACTAAGACTTGTCAAACCGCGTTGTGGTTCGCTTTTTTCGAACGTACCCGAGGCTCAAGCGCATTGGATCCTAGTCGAACAAAGGTTGTATGCATCTGCTGCGAACAAGAATGCAATGTGCTTTCTCACAGTCGAGCTTCGAAACTCCCTCAGCACTTCTCGCCAGGATACAGATGAATCCTAAGATGGTAATTCGGATCTCGAGCGGAACACTCTATAGATCATGATTAAGATCATAGATTAAAGTGCCAGCAAGGTCGCGAAGCATGAGTATACCAAATAGTGGGGCGATTGAACGTACAATTTTGATTCAAAGTTGATTCAAATCGACAATATTGTTGTCAATTTTTGTCACCTTGATGATCTATTCGGGAATAAGGCATATTGCTCGCACCGGTTCCACACTCGGGTCCCTGCGGTAAAAGACGTCAACAAGCGGGCAAGCGGCCGGATGTTTTTTAACTCGCGTATCCATCGGGCTTGGAACCCTTGAGAAGTAAGATTGAGGCCGCCACGGGCTCCTCCTTCGACTAAATAGAGCCCATCTGGTATACTTCGTTGGTGTTGAAATCGTCGCACCAACTCACGGAGTGACGTATCATGACCCCCTTCCTCATCTTGGCCATCTTTTGTGGCCATACTAGCTACTTATCTTACCGTTGTGATGCCATCTGGATGAGCTTTTGCAAAGGCAACCCAACAACTACCGGTATAGGTCATTTTAATAACATACTTAGTAATCGTTACCAATTTTCCATTGAAAATCAGCAATCTCCGAGTTGGCTCGCTCAACCACAATCGGCATCGTTTGACTCACGTGCGTGTCGGAGGGATCTCTATCCCAACAATGATTTGCAGAATGACCGGAATGGAAGCACAGGAGTTTGCTTACCATTGACGGCTGTGGGGGACTTTGAGGGGAGCCGACCGAAAAAATTGGCAAAAGAAACCTCAAGTGGTGCTCCGCTTAATTCTCATATTGGCGAAGACCTCCTCGCGGTATCGTTCGGCGATGCCGGAAGGGGAGTGGTTTTGGTGGCTTGGACGCAAGAGTTGCCCGGGCAAGAAACCGCCCTCGGAAGTGTTTCGGCTCAGGGGGCCTCAAACCCGGCTTCGACCGTTGATGGTTATGGTGCGGGTGCCAGTACGGTTGACGATGCCCCCAAAATTTGGACCGCTTGGTACGGGCTGGCCCAATCCGTCGAAAGCGAGAAGACGGCGATTAGTCTGCGAGAAGCGCTGTCAGCAACCAGGAATACTAATCGGATCGATGTAGTGCGAGCCTACTGGCGGCTTTCGGCCACTTGGGCTCGGTTTGCAGTGCACCTGGAAGTTCTGCACCAACTCCGGACTATCCCAATCCGCACAGAGGATACGGCAAGAAGCCAAGCGTTCCAAGCATATGTCATGCTGAAGCTGCGCCGGTTAGAGGCCGATTTGGAGCAGCACTCTCAACAGTTGGGAGAGCTAACCGGCATCCAATTCCGCGGACTGGCACTACCTATCGATCAACCGTTGACCGGTGATTATCGCACATATTTTGCAGAGATATTCGCCAAGAAAAATCCGCCCCCGCGTATTCGAACCATTGCTTACAGCTTGCCGGTTCAATGCGGCTATCTTCGGGCTCAAGCTCGGGCCATTCGATCGGCTCAAGATGTCACCTTGGCTCTGAGCGACGCATACACAGCTGGGCGGGCAAATTACGTCGATCTTCTCAAAGCCGTATTTTTGTTGCGGGATGCGCAGGAAGAATTTGTAGCGGAAACCGTTCGGTATAATGAGTGGGTTGCGGAGTATGCCCTGGGGGTAACCGAACCGGGCCTCCCGACTGAATTAGTCGCAAAAATGCTCATCGGCCCAGGCGAGCGGAGAGAGCGAGAAGCTCCTGAAAAGAACCAGGCCTCCGGGACAGCTCGCCTTGGATCCTCCGACACCCCGGGTTTACCTCAACAGATTGGTTCGCCAATCAATCCGGGGTCATCAGGCAATCCCGCGGCTCACGAGGAACGGGCCGACTCTTTTCCACCCGCAGCCGCGGCGGGCAAATCTTCCCAAGCGCAAAAGGTGGTGCCGAATCCAAGTCGCGGACAATGGCCGCGCGGTTCAGATTCTCGGCCAGCTTCAGGCGCAAGCGGCGCACATGCCCCCGGCCGAGCCGGGTGGTCACCGATTCCCGATTCGCGTGCAAGCGGTTCGATTGCCGGTGCCGACGAGGGCAATGGGGCCGAATGTGAAAATACCGGTATCCCGCCGGTTTGGGATCAACACCGTGCTAGCTCCCCGCAGCTTGAGTCATGGACTCCCGAGGGCTCATTGCCCGGGGTTCATCCTCGAAACCGGGGAGCGATTTCTGAGCTCGAGAGGACGGCTCGGCCATTGGAAATTTCCGCACCCCCGAATCTGGAACCGGATTTGGTTGGCCAAGGATTTGGAGAGGGGAATGCCTCGCGGTATTCGGGCCCAAACCCGCCAGCCGGCGCTGGAATTGAAAATAGGGAGCTTCGAGCTTTTCGACCTTTTTCTTCGCGGACATCCACCGCATTTACCGTCGGTTCGGAAGCCGCAGACGGGAGCCCTCGGACACAGGAAGAGGGCGACACAGCACCGCTGGTCGCCGTGGAATCACCGCAGATCGCTTCAACGGGAGAGAGCGAGAACAAAGACGATAGATCAACCGGCAGGGGCGAATTCTCCGCGGATGTAACTGATGATGCCAATGCTCCGGCGAGTATCCCCGCCCCAAATCAACCCACTTTGCCCGAATCATTGCGCGATGCAACGAGAAACTCAACTTCTGATTCGGCAACTCCTTGGTATGTCGAGAAATTGACCGGGGATGCAGAATGGAGACGTTATCAACACTACCCGGGACTTCTCGTGTTGCCACCGGCTCGGCAAGCGGGGGAGCTTGCCCGATTGGTGTTTTCGCCATCAGAAGCTCCGCCGAAAGCGACAGAATCGCCGCTTCAAGGTCGAAGCAAAGCCATGACACTTCTTGATTGTTTGGCAGCAGCGAAAGGTGGTGATCGCTTGGCAAATGTTGAAGCATACTGGCAATTGACAAAATGCTTGGCGACGATTTCGGTGGTTCAGCAGGAGATCAACACGCTGGACCAAATGGCGTCCGAGCTACTGGCAAGGAGGGAAACTCCAACCGGGGCGCAGGAGATGGTCAAATTAAGAACTCGGAGGTTACTTGCCGAGGCAATGCTCATGAAACTCAACCGCGAGCGGATCGAATTACAGGACGCGCTTGCTATTCAAATGGGGATCCTCCCGGAAAGTGAGCCTTGGAAGTTGGTCACGCTACCCCATACTGGCAAATATGATTTGGATTGGGAGAGGCTGCCCGAGGGTCTACGGCAGTCCCCTGCGGTGCAACGGGCAGCCAGCACCGTCAGACTAGCGCACGATGGGGTGCTTTGCGCAGTAGAGGTCGTTATTCAAGCCGATGAGCTCCGGGCTTGGGAAACGAAGCGGTGGGAACAAGAAGGAGGATCCATTGATCAGTGGTTGGCAGGGGTAGAACTGGAAACTCGCGGCCTTCGGGAATTCATTGATAGTGTTATCCAATACAATCTTGCTATTGCTCGATACGCAAATGCGGTAATTCCCAGGAACCGATCAGCGGAAGAGTTCACAGCGGCTCTTGTGATTTCTGCAAGCCGGTAAAGCCGTGAAAAATTCTACACCTGCAAAAAGTTGCTCGAGTCTCTCCTAACTTTCTCACTGCAAGAGCACGCAGGAAACGCAGAGAACTCTGGCAAAGTACTCGAAGCGGTCGATGCAAGCTTAAAGGAAAACTGATACCGAAAAAGTCGCACATCGAATATTTCGATGGGATCATTTAGAGTTAACGCGTGAATGGGTGCATGTCGTCCCGAATGAGGCGAAACTTCCTTTTAAGGAGGGAAGCAATGAACGGCGAGATTTTCCGCGGGGTTGCACCGTGATCTTCGCCTAAGTGATTTTGCGGCGTGTTATTGCGATGAAAATCAACCTGCCGTACCGCGGCTGCGCGGCGCCAATTTGATTCGGGACGGTTCGCGCTTCCAGGCGACCTGAACGATTCCTCCCTTGAGCCTTTTTACTGAAAAATCGATTGAAGCGCATCACCGAACATCGAAGTAAACACATCGTCTCTACTACGGAAGGATCAGTGGTGCTGAACGAAAGTCGGGTTTCACAGTTGGTGCGCACAGGTTCAGAAAATTACCTCCGTAATGCCGTGCTAAAGGATGAGGCCCGGGGCGGTGTTTGTGCCAGTGCACCTTTGCGGATTGGCATTTTGGAAATCAGCCCGCCGGTGTTTCAAGCGCCGATGGCCGGCTATACGAACTTCGCCTTCCGAGAGCTTATTAGAAGCTTCGGCGGGGTGGGGCTTGTGTGCACCGAAATGGTTCATGCACGCGGACTCTTGGAGCAAGTGGATCGCGGCCGTGGGGTCCCCGAAAGGCTTTGGGGAATTCCCCAGGAACCTCGTCCCCTTGCAGTGCAGCTTTGGGATTCCGACTCGGGGGCCTTGGCCTCCGCCGCTAAGTGGCTCATCGAGAAACTGAACGTCAGTTTAATCGACTTGAATTTTGGTTGTCCGTCGAGGCAGGTGACGCTGCGATCGGGGGGAGGTGCCATTCTCCTGCGGGAGCCACGTCGGATCGAGCAAATGGTCCGTCGCGTCGTGGAGGCATGTCGTCCGACACCCGTGAGCGCTAAAATTCGCTTGGGATGGAACCGGCAACAAATCACGGCTCCCGAGGTCGCTCAGGCTTGCGAGGCTGGCGGAGCCGCCGCGGTAACCGTGCACGGACGCACCGCTGACCAGGGGATGGGCGGACGCGCGGACTGGTCTCGAATTGCCGCGATTAGACGCTCCGTTCGGAATATTGTCCTGATCGGAAACGGGGATTTGCTCACCGCCTTCGACGCGGTGGCCGCTTTAGAGAAGTACCCGGTCGATGCAGTCATGATTGGCCGCGCGGCGCTCACGCGTCCCTGGATTTTCCGTCAAATAGGGGCCCTGTTATCGGGTCAAGCCTTGGAACCGGACCCACCGGCAAGCAAGCAAAGGGAGATTTTACTTCAGTACTTTCAGAAGCTTTTACAAGTCATGGAGCTCGGCAGTGCGTTGGTGACCATGCAGCGCGCAACGTGCCGTTTCGTGCTTGGGCGGCCAGGCGCAAGGGCGTTTCGTTTAGCAGTTTCGCTCGCACGTTCGGTGGAAGAATTAGTGGAAATCATCGAGACTCAATTCCCCAAAGACGAATAGCCTCAAAAAAACACTCCTCCGAGGGAAGCCAGCCCGGAGATGTGACCCACTGGTGGGCACACGAAAGCAACTCGGGTGAACAAAAGGAAAAGGAAAATTTTGCGGAGACAGTTCCGGAAGCCGCAAGGGAGGTTGGTTTAACAACTCCGTGCCGAAGGCGCGGCCCCAAATACGTTATCAGTTTAGCGCTACGGATCAGTTTTTTCATTTCCTGCCATGCAAACGAATTAGAGCGAATGAATCTATTTGACCCTCTTCAGTCGAGCCAATCGCGCTCCGCAATCCGCTGCGGCGTATACACCTCGGTTACATAACTGATATCTTTGCTAATCAGAGCTTCGACCTCAAGCTTAAACCCATTATCCAGAAGCTGCTGAATCTCTCGCTGCCAAGCCTTTTTGTTAGCGAACCAGGGGTACTTTGCTATTTGAGCGGCGCGGCGTCGGTCGATCTGATTGAGTTCGATTTTCACGCTATCGGATAGTTCACACCGCTCGAAGTCGCAGCTCCGCAGCCCGAGAAACTTGGCCTCCGGTACTGCCATCCGCCGCGATTCAAACGCCAGATTGATTGATCCTTGCTTAATGACACTGTAGATGTAGTATCCCCACGGATCGTTATCCAGCAGGCAATAAATCGGTAATCCGAGCTCATGATGCAAACGATAAAGTAGCCGCCGAACACCCCGCGGCGGTTGTCCTGCGCCATGGGTTAAAATGCAGTTGTGCTTTCGCCAGAATTTGTCTTCATTGAAACGGGTCCAGACCGTTCCTTTTTCCACATGGAGGACAAATTTCGCCGTGCATTTTTTAAACTGAATCACCTCCGGTTCAACAATGGACGGGATGGCATAGCCTCCGGAGCCCATGCGACTACAGTCGATCTCATCCCCGCTGTCGATCAAAACGATATTGCCCACCATGTCCCCGCGTTTATCCGCATAAAGATGAAGTTGCTCCCGAAGGCTATCCAGCAGAACTTCCAAATCTTCGATGATGGGATCGCATTCTGCTTGATCTTCGAAGGTATTTTCAGTGGTCCCCTTAATGCGATGCTTCAGCCGGTAGTACAGTCCACGGATGCTCAACGTTTTGCCGGCATGAATCAGCTCGGCAGCTCCTTTGGCCACAAGCAACGTCTGCATGAATGTCTTCGCTTGGTGCAGGTTGAACAGATGCCGGCGGTTCTTGCTGCGCCCCATTTCAATGATTCGCCTTTTGGGGCAATACCTTACATTGGATAAGGTGCGCGAAGGGATATCCAAATACGGATCGCGTCTGGCTTGCGTCGCGTGAATCACATCGTCAGCCAGGCTTTCTAGTTGCTCGAACGTTCGCCGGTCTGTGGCTGTAAACACCCTTGAAGCTTGCGTGCTGGGGGTTTCACCCTTCGCTTTTTTCTTTCCCATCGCTCGATCCTTCGTTCGCCATCGGTACTGAATCTGAGGTCGTAAAAAGCCACCCCCTCAAAATCCGCGGACCGATGCCAAGCTGATTTTGTGGCCGAGTATCCCGTCGCTGGCTGCAATTTTTCCACGGTGATTATGGAAGAAATCATCACCTCGGCTACCGCGAAAGAACCTCTTCCGAAGCGATTGCTCCTCAGTCCACCACCTCCGCGGGCCGATCTTCATTCGATTCTACGACAAGCACACTGCCGCCGAATTCATCTCCATCGAAACTGACGGGCCGACCGTGTTCGTCAAGCCGCATGTCTGCTTCCACGGTTTTCTTTTTGGCAATCTCGACCAGCTTTTCGTAAAGCTCTTCGCGGGAGATCGGCCGAATGCTTGCCACGGCGTCGGCTACTTCCCCGAGGTAACGCAAGAAGATGCTTCGCCGCTGTCCCTCATGGTGGACCCGTTGCCGTCGAAGCAGGTACATTTTGAGCTTTCGACCTACAGCTTGAAGGGCGAGCCGGAGTTCGCGCTGGATTTCCGGATAAGCAGCGATGGCTTCCTTCGATTCACTGGTAAACGGCACCCAGACGCTGGCCATGTGCACCATCACCGTCACAGGTCCCTGGGGCAGGGAACCGCGAGGTTGGCTTAGCCCGTAGGCCCGCCAATTCATTTGGGCAATGGTTTGAGTGATCACACAGGCACCCGCCTGAAAAAGCAAAGGCACACGATTTGCGTACCGGAGGATGCTCATCGTCTGGCCCTCTTGAAGATTCACGGTGCTTAAGGCATGGTGCAACCGCTCGAATTCGGAAGCCGAAAGCTTTGCCGGTGACATCCGCCGACGCAAATGCGCATGCTGAATGATTCTATCGGCCCCGGCAGGTCCCAAACCGTCAAACTGGGTGATTAAGAATTGGCGAAGAGTGCGGGCATCGCTTTCGGCCAACATCTCTGCGAGGGTTTCTCGCGAAACTCGGTGGATGGATGGTCCCCCGCCGTAAGCTAGCCCCACCTCGATGACAAACGGATTGCCGCGGTACACAGCCGGAGGACGCGTGGCCGCCGCGTAGAACTCTGCCTGCACGACCTGCCGCAAGCCCTTCAAGATTAGTTCTTCCCCGATGGGCACTACGCAATCGACTGAAGGTGCCGGTATTCTTGACTGCTGAATAGCCTGGTAGAGCGCGTCGGCTTCTTGCCGGCCGATACGCTTCGGGCTGGAACGCGGACTTAATTGAGCCGCTTCGCAAATTCGTCGGGCAATCGCGGGGCTGACCCGGGAAAAAGAATGGGTCAGAAATTGACGCAAGCTACCATGGGTCGATTGCTTAAGCATTCCTACGAGGGTCCCCAGCTCGACCCCATACGGATGCGGTTTGATTTCTCTTGGTTCAGGAGGCAGTTGATCGGCCGCGCGAAGGAAAGTCCTTTCTTGACCTTCCGGATCGCGATAATGAATCGTTACATGGGGATTGGCGATCGCGGTTTGTTCCAGATATTCCTCCACGCTCCCGCGACCGCGGTGAAAACGCCCCTCCAATTCAATGGTTACCCGTGTGCCGTGATCTACATCGATCCATTCGATTCCATATTTCTCCATCCACCTTTGGCCGGCCTCCCCCGGAGGAATATCTACACCTTCGCCTCGACCGTTTAGAATCTCCGGGAGATTCCGCTTCGTGTCGATTTGAATCTCGTAGTAATGGGCAGGATGCTGTCGGCCGGTTTTGGAGACGATTCGGACGGGCTTTCCCGTCGTGAGTAACCCATACATCCCCGCAGCGCTGATGCCGATGCCCTGCTGCCCTCGGCTCATTCGCAATCGGTGGAATTTGGACCCGTAAAGTAGCTTTCCAAAAATCAAAGGGATTTGTTTCCGCAAAATTCCGGGCCCATTGTCTTGAACCGCCACTTTGAAGCGGTTTTCCCCCATACACTCAATTCGTACCCATATTTCGGGCAAAATCCCGGCCTCCTCACAGGCATCTAAGGCATTGTCCACAGCCTCTTTGACCGTGGTGAGGAGAGCTTTCCGAGGGTTATCGAATCCCAATAAATGCCGGTTCTTAGCAAAGAATTCGCTAATTGAAATATCCCGCTGGGCTGCCGCCATGGAATGGGCAGTTGCCCGCTGCCTCGGGCTGGCGGGCGTTTTGGCTGCCGCTTGGCTGAGTTGCCCGTTGCCCGACGATGATTTCCGAGGTCTCTGGGAAGATACCGTGCTCACCGAGCTGGAATCCTTAACCGGATGGCCATCTGCCGTATTCACCCCCTTCGACTCCGTAAGTCGCCTTGCCATAGCTTGTTCCGATGAACCTTGATGCGCGTAATACGCAGGGTGATTCCTGCCTTATGGTTTATGTGGGTCAGCCGTCCGCTTCTTGAAGGCTTATGTTACTTAGTTGCTTATGTTAGGTTTCTTGTATTTGAAGCCTCTACTAAGTATATGCATTTACTGATGAAACCCCGATCTTTCGCGGGAGTATCGCAGCCGCCAAAAGCGGAAGTATCTTCGTGAAAAAATTTTAAGGAATTGACCCTACGACTTTGCACGAATGAGCACCTTTGCAGGAATGAGCACAATTTACCCTCAAGTTAGCAAACTTTAGTACAACATGTAACGAAAAAACAACATCAAGATTGCGCCGATAATAAGCTTTCCATCAGCTCATTTCAAATTGTATCGGTTTTGCTGAGCTTTTCCGAGCCCGATTGCGGTCAAGTGAGAATTAAATCGTCTTTTCGGCTCCCTCCTGGCTTTTATTGTGTAGGGTTTCTACAGCATAAGCCGAATTTTCGTAAAAGGGGCGACCCTTTGAACTTTGTGGAGGTGGTTTTTCCGCGTGCGAGTTTTGAGTCAACTAGCGAACGGATTGGAGAATATCGAGAATATTTTCGAACCGTTGGGAATCTAGCTATCAGCGGGACATGGAGGAAACGCAAGTATGACAAAGTTTACAACACTGAGGATTTTAACATTTTTGTTCGCTCTGGTGATTGTGGGGATTTGGACCGAGAATGCTTCGGCCCAATATCGGCAGCGTGTGGCACCTGACCTTTTCTACAACTACTACGTGGCGCCGAACCCGGGTGGTATTGGGGCTGAACTTTATCCAGCACCACGTCCAACGCCACCGTGGGTGGGCCATACATTCATAACCTATGAGCCGCTTATGCCTCATGAGTTCCTGTACCAACATAAACGGGTTTATTGGCGCTGGCACCCGGACGCAGGGTGGACCAAAACCTGGGTTTGCTGGCGGTAGGAATTGTCAAAGGTCGGTAACCAAAGATTACAAATGACCATGAGCGCAGAAGTAAACATCTTCTGGCGGACCTGCACGACCTTTGACGAGTTTAGGGGCACGAGAGCCCCAAAGCCCGTGGGGGGAAGAAGATCAAGGATCTAAGTCAGTAAGGTTGCGAGTATTAGATGTATGCACGTCCTTGGCATTCGATAAGCCCACGCGGCTTTTGATAATCATTCGTACCATTGTCTTCAAACCAACACCCCGTTATCTACAAACCGACAACTATTTCGAACCGACGACAAGTTCGCACCGTTCCATTACCGCTCAGGAGTGGCGATGAAATGAGAAACATGAACAAAAAAACGTTATTGAGGCTATTTGCCTGTAGCCTGGCAATTACATTGGCTCAATTCGCCGGGCCCGCCATGGCTCAGTGTTGTTTACCGGCGGGGCTAGCTGCCGTGTGGCCGCCGGGAAGCGGTTTAGCTAATGGCCTCGGAGGACAGTACATCGAGTACCGGACCGTCCCGCCGGATTATCCATGGCATGCTGGTTATTACCATCCTGCATGGGGCTTGCCGGTCGCTTTGGTGGTTCCCCCGAGGGCGACCAACCAAGCGCATTACAGTTGGGGCGTTGGGGGAACGCGGACCACAGCTATCTGGCATCAGTTCTCGCGCGATTACCCCGGACCGGGAACGATTGACCGCAGAGGGCTTCTCGCTCCACCTCGGTGGCCGAGCAGTACGGATCAATTAGGGGTCTACTACGTGCGGGGCCCCTGGTAATTAAAAAGCTCAAAGCGGTTCGCGGCTCTAGCGGGCATTATCAAGCACGTGGATTCTCGGCGAGATTGTAATCCTTGGGACCCCGGCGTGCGTTCAAGTTGTTAAAAATGCAGGTTCAACTTACTAGACTTGAGCCCGTATGGCTGCAAATGAATTGAACCTGAGCACTATCCGACATAATGGGTCCGCTACGCGGGAGGCCTCTTCGCAAACTCAAGACAGATAATTAGGAAACTCAAGACAGATAATTGGGAAACTCAAGACAGATAATTTGGGAAAGTCGGGACCTTAATTACGAAACTCAGGACCCCGTTAAACGCCAAAACAACTTGCGGAATTCAATCGGAGCCCTCAGAAGCTCAGTCCGGCACCTTAAGGAGCAAGAAAGGCACAAGTCGCAAAAACTTACGCCGGATCGCTGCTTGGAAAAATCGGCCATTTCAATGACAAAGCATGTCCGCGTGAAGCCGACATGCTTTTTTGTTGCCAAAACCCCATCATGGTTCTCCGCGGGCTTTCCCGGCCTCGTGTGCTTCGCAAGCCGAATCGGGTCCCCCGAGGTTTTTCCCTCGGTTTACCGCCCTGTAGCATTACGAGTTATATTCAGCCTTACTTCTTCCGGTTGATGGGTTTGGTTGGTCATTTCCTTTTGGCATCCCGGCGGCTGATGCGGCTCCCTCGTACGCGCATGAGGTTGCGGCTACGGGCGAAGCTCTGGCGGTCAGCGCAGCTTGGATTCGGTCCATCGCAGCGCTGCACCACCCAAGAATTCGCACGGGCCACAAACGGTTTCCGGTTTGGCTTAGCGTAGGGTGTATCGCTGCGATTAACCTGTTCCTTAGCGATCTTTCAAAGTTCTGGTCGATGTTGGCCGGGCCTCAGCCTGCCTCCTTTCCTCGCCTCAAGTTGACACCTGTTTGAAAGAGTCGCCTATACGATCCCCTCCCAGTCATAAACCCTTGGGTGTAAACTATGGAAAAGATATCGCGATACTTGCGATCTCGATAGCAAAGGAAACCTATGGAAAGTTCAACTACGGTTGCGAAGTCGTCAGGGCGTTTCGGGCGATTTGGTGGCCGATTCGTTCCAGAAACCCTGATATACGCCCTGGATCAATTGGCGGAGGCTTACGCGCAGGCCAAATCGGATGCTAAGTTTCAGAGCCAACTCCATCATCTCTTGAATGAATACGTCGGCCGACCTTCGCCGCTTTATTTTGCGGAGCGACTGACTGCCCGGTGCGGGGGTGCACAAATCTATCTGAAGCGCGAGGACCTAAACCACACGGGTGCCCACAAGATTAACAACACTCTAGGCCAAGCGTTGCTCACTTTGCGGATGGGCAAACGGCGGGTGATCGCTGAAACCGGAGCCGGGCAGCATGGTGTGGCCACCGCGACGGCTTGCGCACGATTTGGTCTGGAATGCGTGGTCTATATGGGCGAGGAGGATATGCGTCGTCAAAGGCCGAATGTTTTCAGCATGCGGCTGCTTGGGGCCGAGGTCCGACCCGTGACTTCCGGCTCTCGGACCTTACGCGATGCCATCAATGAGGCGATGCGTGACTGGATGACCTCGGTTGAAACCACGCATTATTGTCTGGGATCTGTGGTCGGACCGCACCCATTCCCGGAGATGGTTCGCGACTTTCAGTCGGTAATCGGTCGAGAGACCCGGGAACAATGCTTGACCCGATTTGGTCGCCTTCCCGATGTGATTGTGGCATGTGTCGGCGGTGGCAGTAATTCAGCAGGTATTTTTTACCGCTTTATCGAAGACCAAGGGGTGGAATTGATCGGTGTGGAAGCGGGAGGCCGATCTTCTGCTATTGGCGATCATGCTGCCACCCTGAGTTTCGGTCGGCCAGGCGTTCTCCACGGCTCTTTTAGTTATGTTCTTCAGGACGAGGACGGGCAAACCTTGCCTGTCCATTCGATTTCCGCCGGTTTGGATTACCCCGGAGTAGGGCCTGAGCATAGCTACTGGAAAGAAAGCGGCCGCGTTCAGTATACCTGTGCAAGCGATCAGGAGGCCCTTGCCGCTTTCCACGTCCTGGCGAAAACTGAAGGTATTCTATCCGCTTTGGAGAGTGCGCATGCCGTCGCCAAAGCCATGGAGCTTGCCGCTAAACGACCAAAGGATCAAGTGATTGTGGTGTGCCTTTCAGGCCGAGGCGATAAGGACGCCGCAGAAGTCGCTCGACTTACTGGCGAGCGGTTTTGAGTTCTAATTCGGCCTTACATAATGGACCTTTGGAGTTCTGGAAGTGTTCGCGGCCACGACGGGATGATGCGGTTCGTGCTGCTGAGCATCAGATCACCCCTATTTCCTATGTCCTATGGGGGGCATTTATGCACGAACCGAGATCGTAGGCCCTGAAGGTTTGATGGTACCGCTTGAACCGGAAATTCGGCACCTCGCATAACGCAATCAAGCTTTTCGTGAAAAGGAATCTATCCAACTAAAGGATTTAGGCCTCAGGATCTTCGAAGAATTCCTGCTTCCAGACAAGAGGAGTTCGCTAAGCGCGAGTTATGATCCAGCATCGGTGGGCCATTTGAGCAGTGCTATCTCAGAAGATATGCAACTAACGAAGCCCCACAGCGTAGTCTGGAGTTTTCAACGCCGCGGTATGGCACGTGTAGTTGGTTCCCATCCCGGGTAAAACTTTGCCTACAAAAAATGTTTCGTCGTCAAAAGCCCGCTACCCCGGCGGTAGCTAAATGAGTTTGTTGAAACGGCCGACAAGACAATAAATGGCGCCCGGATTTGCCCTTTTTCGAGGTTAATTGGGGTAAGCGTTCAATAACTCCGGTGGAACGGTCGGTACTCACCCTATATGTTTTTTGTGAATATCAAGTAGCAAAATCATGTCTGCTATCGATCAGGTATTTAGGAACTTAAGTCAGGCGCGGCGTGCTGCTTTGATTCCGTTTATTACGGCGGGAGATCCAGACCTTGGCTTTACCGAAGAGGCATTACTTCGACTTGCAAGCTCGGGCGCAGACATCTGCGAGCTGGGAATACCCTATAGCGATCCGATTGCTGATGGGGCCGTGATTCAGGCATCGTATACCCGTGCCCTGGCATCGGGTATACGAGTTGGCGACATACTCGATATGCTTTCGCGTCTGAGCGGCAAGTTGGGCAGTCCCGTGGTATTGATGGTCAGCTATGCGATTGTTCTGCGCAGGGGTTTAGGACCCTTTGTGCGCCAGTGTTCAGCCGCCGGGGTCGCCGGATTCATCGTGCCGGATTTACCGGTGGAGGAAGCGGGGCCTTTAGCCGATCTGTGTAACCGGGAGGGGCTCAGCCTGATACAGCTTGTCACTCCCACCACGCCCCGCCCGAGGGCTTTAAAAATTGTGCAATCCTCAAGCGGGTTTGTGTACTATGTATCGGTCACGGGAATCACGGGCGAGCGGGATCATCTACCCGCCGCGGTCACTGAAAATGTAATGTGGCTTAAAACGCAAACAAAGTTACCTGTTTGCGTGGGCTTTGGAATTAGTCGTGCCGATCAAGCGCAAGCAATCGGCCGAGTCGCCGACGGAGTGATCATCGGTTCAGCTCTCGTGCGGCGAATTGCCGAAGTAGACACTCGTCCACGGGCAGAGGTCCTCCGCGAGATCGAAGCTTTCGTAAGTCAGCTACGAAAGGCCCTCGATGAGGCAACTACCCATCCGTGCCCCCCGCTCAAATGATCGCCCCTTGCGCTATACTAAAAATCAAATTACCAATGTATACGACGCTTGGGGGTGTGAACCTCCGGCGGAAATGTCGTGCAAGTAAGTTCCTGAAAAAACCAGTGTACTGCCGAGTGGGTCAACCGATTTCCCAGTGAGCTACCCGACTAGGGGGAAATCGGGCAAAGATCACCGAGAGGAGAGGGCAGGAACCGGGGCGAACAAAACTCCAACGCAAGCGGCGAATTTTACCGAAGCGATCGCGTGAGATGATCGGCCTCGCAACCGGGCTTTCTCATTAGAGCTGCGCTTTTCCGGAGAAAAATCTTCAAATCAGCGATCGAACCACTTGCGCAGCATATAGAGCGTAGCTGCTCGGCCCATGCGGGCAATCGAGGTGGTTAAGGGTATTTCTTTGGGACAAACCCGCACACAATTCTGGGCATTGCCACAGACTTGAATGCCGCCTTCCGCGATAAGAGCCTCTAATCGCTCCGTGCTATTCATTCGACCAATCGGGTTAGTGTTGAAAAGGTCGATCTGGGCAATACCCATTGCACCTATGAATGCCCGGTGATATACCTCCTGCTTTCTGCGTTCAAACTCCTCTGCCGATTCGCCTTCACGACGAGTGAGTTCGATTCTGAGGTATTGGGGGCAGGCTTCCAGGCAGCAACCGCAGCTCATGCATTTGCTCAAAACGTAGGCCATCTCCTGGTTTTCCTGCGATTGTCGCGGCCCGGGACCCAAATCGAGGTAACTATCGACCGGAACCCACGCTTTGACGCGCTTCAATGTCTCAAAGATTCGCGAACGATCCACCACAAGATCGCGAATCACCGGGAATTTAGTCATCGGCCGAAGTTCAATTACGCCGGGTCGATCCCGCAGAAGCCGATCCACCAAGGCGGTGCACGCCTGCCGTACCCGCCCGTTTATTAACATGGTGCAGGCCCCACAAACTTCCTCCAGGCAGTTGCATTCCCAAGCTACCGGAGTGGTCGGTACCCCTTCCGCGGTGCGCGCGATGGCTGCGATGTTCTGCAATACGCTGATGCAATTCATGTCCGATTCATAGGGGACAAGAAATCTTTGCCAGTAACTGGGTTGACCGGGGCCATCTTGTCGCAAGACCCGCACTTCGAACTTGCCGTCTTGCAGGCCAAGCTCCTCGGGCAAACGCCGTTCATTATTATTCGATGTTGACCGAATCATCGAGAGCCTCAACGCGTAAATCCCCCCCACTAATTCTCCTGTTGCCCCAAAGCTAAACCACAGTAGCTGCTAAGAGACGCCCTTCTTTTCCCGCATGGCTTTGTGGTTGCCGAATTTACAAAAAAGCAAATACTTCCCACCCAAGCAACACGGCAGTTTCCCCGAGTCCTACACCCGTGCAAATTGCCGCTCTTGCCACACTTGCTCGATAATCTCCCCGCCAACCACACCGTACAAGCGAGGCCGAGGCGGCAAGAGTGAAGTGTCCACGTCCTCGTAGCTGATAATGGGGTGACCGTCAGGCCCGAATTCTGCAATCGTGGTTTTCAGCCAGCGACGGTTATTCGCCTCGAATTTTTCGCACCATTCGATCGCCTGACGTCGCCTTTCGGCAGCGTCGGAGGCCGTGATTTCAGGCATCGCAAACTCGGGTTTGTAATGGGCGCCGCGGCACTCATCGCGTAAGCGAGCACCCCGCAAAATCACTTTGGCCAGAGGATACATGTCCTGGACGGCTCGAGTAAATACCACGTTTTGGTTGGTCCAACGACCGCGGTCGGCTAGGGCGCACCGCCGAGCCCGCTCCTCCAACTCGCAGACTTTCTCGTAAGCTTGATCCAGCTCCGGATTCTGCCGCACAACTGTGGCAGCTTTCGTCATAACCTCCCCCAATTCCTTATGCAGGAGGTAGGGATTTTCTCCGTCGGACGGGCGGGCCAACAACTGCTCAAATTCTTTGCGCTTTTGTTCGACCACGCGTTCGAAAATCCCGCCGGGGTGCTCAGCCGCGAGGCGCCGCTGGGATTCGATCAGCTGCACAATACCCGGCCCGCTGATCAATCCGGCAAATATGCAGGCCACAAGCGAATTGGCGCCCAGCCGATTGGCCCCGTGATATTGGTAATCGACCTCACCGATGGCATAAAGGCCAGGAATATTGGTTTGATGATTCCGTGGAGAGCCGATGCGAAGTCCTCCCTCCGCTGTCCGTTCGTAATCGCACCACAAACCCCCCATGCTATAATGGACGGCGGGAAAGATTTTCATGGGTACCCGGCGGGGATCCACACCTTGGAACTTCTGATAAATCTCAAGAATCCCGCCTAACTTCCGCTCTAACACCGACGTCGGCAGGTGCGTGACGTCTAAATACACGCACAACCGATCCTTCTCCACACTCAACCCTTCCTTGGTGCAGATATTGAAAATCTCCCGCGTGGCAATGTCTCGGGGAACCAAATTGCCGTATTTCGGGTAGCGCTCCTCGAGGAAATAGTAACGTTCTGATTCAGGTATCTCCTCCGGTGGTCGCGGGTCTTGCGGACGTCGCGGCACCCAAACGCGCCCACCCTCGCCGCGGGCACTTTCGCTCATTAACCGAAGTTTATCGGCTCCCGGAATGGCGGTCGGATGCAATTGGATAAATTCGCCATTAGCGTAGCGGACTCCTGCCTGATAGGTCCGACTTGCCGCACTGCCCGTGCAGCTCATCGACATCGTCGATTTCCCGAAGATCAAACCGCATCCCCCCGACGCAATGACCAAGGCGTCCGCCGGCAAAGCGGTGATCTCCATCGATACCAAATCCTGAGCTATGCAACCGCGACAAACCCCGTTTTCGTCCAAAACCGGCCCCAGATAATCGTAAAACTCATATTTCTTCACGCGCCCCGCGAACTCCCAGCGTCGCACCTGCTCATCGAGGGCGTACAACAACTGCTGGCCGGTCGTAGCACCTGCGAAAGCAGTCCGCGGATACAGAGTGCCTCCAAAACGCCGTTGATCTCGAAACCCTTCCGGCGTTCGGTTAAACGTGACTCCGAGGCGGTCCATCAGGTCGATAATTCGGGGGGCCCACTCGGCCATTTCCTTAACTGGGGGTTGATGCTGCAGAAAATCCCCACCGTACACTGTATCTTCAAAATGTTTCCATTCGCTGTCGCCGAGTTGACGCGTCAGATTGTTAACACTGTTGATACCCCCTTGGGCACAGCAACTATGAGAGCGCTTGACTGGAACCAAGCTCACGAGATCGACATTGATCCCCAGCTCGGCCAACTTCATGGTGACTGAAAGGCCCGCCAAACCACCGCCGACTACCACGACCCTAGCCTTCCGGCTCATAACCTTCCATTCCCCGCGAAATCATCAACTTTCCAATCTAGGGCACCTGCCCTTGAGTATCTATCCAGCCAAGAACTTCTACCGATTATCCAGCGAAAAACCCCCTACAAAAGTGTGCAGGCGCACCGACACTGTCGTTGAACGGCTGTTCATAAGCCTGGGGAGTGAGTTCCCACAGCTTGCAGGCACGACGTGTCTGCTTCCGAGAAAAGTGGGCGCAATCGGGCACTGTCGGTCGACCAATCACCGGCACTATCCGTCGACCAATTACCAGGACTATCCGGTGACCCATTATATGAAGAATAAGAATGATCAGAGACCAAATGGCCATGACCGGTTTCTTGCTCTGCTTGGTACATTCCCAAGAGTGCACCCAGGCCTATAACCGCAAGCACCACTCCCACAAGCAGACACGGGATATTGGCCCAGCGCTGAGCTTTGGGACTTGTCCAAATACCCCAAGTGATTCCGGCGGTCCAAATCCCATTAGCCAGGTGATAAACGCATGCCAAAACACCCACTCCATACCAGAGGGCAATTAGCGGGGACGCCTGGATGGCTGCCGCGGCTGTGAAAGCGTCCTCCGGATTGAACCGCTTACCGCCCAGTGGGGCCGCTACATTTCGGACCCACCAATCAAACTTCAGCCACCCATGCATATGGAACACATGCCAGACGATAAACACAAACGCAATAACCCCGGTCCACCGCTGAAGGGTGTAACGAAAATTGCTTAAGTACGGGTAATTGCCCAGGTTTCGCTTACCGCGTGAAACAATCAGCAGTCCGACGATTCCGTGAAACAAGATGGGTAAGAAGATGAAAGGCCACTCCAGCAAGAAAATTGTGGTCGGACCCAATTGGTGAATCTGGTTTACGCGGTACTGAAATGTGTCCACCCCATCGAGAATGCTGGCATTCGTTGCGAGGTGAAAAAACAGAAACCCGCCGACGGGAACTAATCCCACAAGCGAATGAATCCGACGGATTGCGAATTCATGCCGACCGAATAGCGAAGCCAAATCCATGGATATGTATGTATTGAAATTCTGTTACCGGTAGCGGAGAAATAGGTGGTCTTCCGAGGTACTCAACCACTCCGGCGATAATCCACTTCGTAAGGCAACCCCGGATGGGCAGTTGCACGACGTCGTGATGGATGTTACCCGACTCACTACCCGTGCAAGCCGAGTAGCTTCTCTCAAACAGAAGGGCCCGGCGACACGCTTTGCACAATCTCTCCCCTAGTGTTGCAAGTATATTCGCTCTTTTTCTGCCAAGGCAAGTGTGCCAAAAACGTCCCGCCTCGTGGGTCGAGGCAACGAACCGTCAAGAATGTACGTGCTGCTGAGCTTTAAGTCTTGCTCATGCCATCACCTTAAGCCCCGAGATTGCAGAACTGCAACTTTAAAGGTTCGCCAAATCACAAGTTTCCTCGAATGTCAATTTTCGGCATAAAGCTTTTCTGAGGATCTACCGGTTCCGCGGCGGGGGCCTTTCCGCAACGCATGCTGAGCTAGGTGCGGTGCTTTGATTCGACTTAGGGATCGCGTGCCCCTGAGGCCGGCGGTGCGGTGTCAAAAAGTCCAAGAACCCTGGATTGATGCCGCCGTCGAAGCTTTCTTAATCTGTCGGAAAGAAGCGTTGCGAGCGTAGGGCTTATTCGGTGCCGGGTCGATGTCAGAATGGCAGATTGGGCTAGAATAGGCGAGAAAAAACTAATATTCTGCTAAAGACTATATTTTAACATCTTTCAAAATTTAGATCATAAGCTCTTAACTAGTAATCATTTACGCGCAAATTCCGTTATCCATATGCTGTCTTTTTTATAGGCACGCAATTTGCAAGGCATGTTTGGAAGACGGTACCGAATGTAGGGCTCGTTTATGCGGCTTTCCAATCCTGCGCTACTAATCGGCGATGACGATCTCAACCTCCGAGAAGCGCTTGGCGAGGTCTTCCGGCCGCGCGGATTTCGTACTTTTCTCGCGGCCAATGGCGAGGAGGCCTTGGAGATTCTTCGGCACGAAGTCATCCACCTCGCTCTTTTAGATGTTCACATGCCGAAACTGGGGGGGCTGGAAACCCTACAGCAGGTACACGAACTTCGGATTCTCGTGCCGTGTATTTTGGTCTCAGCCCAATTGGATGACTTCGTTCTTCAAAAAGCACGCGAATTCCAGGCATATTCGGTCTTGTTCAAACCGTTCTCCCTCGCCGAAATCGTGAGGACGGTTTCGAAGGCTTTGGAACAGATTTACCACTGGCAGTCTCATCAGTTCCGATCATTCGACACTTCGGCGGAATTTTGATACATGTAGCAGCGTAGTATACATTGCAGCTTGCTTTCGGACGCGATTTCAATCGTTCGGAAGTAGCCCGGTGCCCGACTTGCACCGCAATCGAGCCCGGCGCAGGCCGCCTTGCGTGTCGTGCGGCAAACCAGCCTCTAGCGGAGCCACTCTTGCCAAAAGTTTTTTCCTTCCCTGATTAATCCTGCTTCCTGTAATGCTGCTTCCTGCGATTTTCTTACGGCGCGTACGACGCAAAAGCCCTCAGTTCCATCCGAAAGCCACGCCCCACCCCGCAGCTTCTATTCGAAGACTAGGTCCTACCCCAGGGACTGCCGGCGAATCATCTCGTGTCACCTACGGCCTCGTTGACACCCCTTCCCGGGTCGCCTAGAATCTTCTTCTTACACGATTTCTATTTCTGTCGGCTTCTCGCCGGTCAGAACATCGGTGGTCCCGTGGAAGAATGGCCCTTTTAGCGAAGGGTATTCGGAACGCCGTATAATCCCTGGGTTGCCTGGCGGCTTCCTAAAGTAATGCGCTGCGGGAACTAAATAAGAAAGCGGGATTGAAAAACGCGTCAAAAAAAACGTAACTCGCGGTGGGGTAGGTTGCTAAGGGGTTAAAAAAAAGTAACGCAGTTCGCGGCATCCTACGCCAATAAAAGAAGTTACTGAGAACTTCGGCACTATGCACGACTAAGCTAAACCTAGGAGGCCAACGCTCGATGAGTAAACCTAAGGCTGGTGCGCTTGATACCGTCATGAAGGAGGAGCGTTTATTTCCTCCATCACCGGAATTCGTGGCCAAAGCCCGCATCAATTCGGTAGAACAATATGAGCAGATGTGGAAAGAAGCATACGAAAACCCCGAGCAATTCTGGGGTAAGTATGCAAGCGAGCTCCACTGGTTCAAGCCCTACGAAAAGGTTTTTGTCTGGAACGAACCATTTGCTCAGTGGTTTGTGGGCGGGCAGACGAACGTCTCCTATAACTGCTTGGACATCCATTTAAGCACTCATCGGCGCACCAAAGCGGCGTATATCTGGGAGGGGGAGCCGGGCGACGTGCGTGTGCTCACCTACCAAATGCTTCATCGCGAGGTGTGCCGATTTGCCAATGTCCTCAAGAAACTAGGCGTGCAAAAAGGCGACCGGGTTTCGATCTACATGCCTATGGTCCCCGAGCTTGCCATCGCCATGCTCGCCTGTGCGCGAATCGGGGCGATTCATTCGGTGATTTTCGGCGGCTTTTCCGCGGAAGCAATCGCGGAGCGTAACAACGACGCCAAAGCGAAAGTACAAATCACGGCCGACGGCGGCTGGCGGCGCGGCAAGCAATTGCCACTCAAGCACACCGTCGACGAAGCACTTGCAAAGGCTCCGTCGGTTGAAAAGTGCGTGGTATATCGGCGACTTGGCATTGATGTCCCGATGAAAGAGGGCCGCGACTACTGGTGGCACGAGCTTATGGAGCAAGTGTCCGACGATTGCCCCGCGGAACCCATGGATAGCGAGGCACCGCTTTTTATCCTTTATACCAGCGGTTCCACCGGCAAGCCAAAAGGGGTTAAGCACACCACGGCTGGCTACAATCTTTATGTCAAAAAAACCACGGAATGGGTCTTCGACATGCGCGACGAAGACGTTTACTGGTCGACGGCAGATATCGGTTGGATCACTGGTCATAGTTACATTGTCTACGGGCCGCTTTCGGCCGGAGCGACGATCCTGATGTACGAAGGGGCGCCAAACTGGCCGGACGAAAGTCGCTGGTGGCAGCTCATCGAAAAATATCGCGTCAATATCCTTTACACTGCTCCCACGGCTATTCGTTCTTTCATCAAATGGGGCGATCACTGGGTCGAAAAACACGACTTGAGCAGTTTGCGGCTGTTGGGCAGTGTGGGTGAAGGAATCAACCCTGAGGCTTGGATGTGGTACTACACGAAAATCGGCGGCAGCCGGTGTCCAATTGTGGATACTTGGTGGCAGACGGAAACCGGCGGAATCATGATGAGTCCGCTCCCCGGCGTGACCCCCTTAAAGCCCGGCAGTTGCTGCAAACCTTTGCCCGGAGTTGTACCGGAGGTGGTGGCGGAAGATGGCCGCCCCGTGCAACGGGGACAAGGTGGATGGCTTGTCATCACCCGGCCTTGGCCGGGTATGCTCCGCGGTATTTGGGGCGACGATGAACGTTTTAAGATGCAGTACTGGAGCGAAGTGCCGGGCAAGTATCTGACCGGCGATAATGCCCGGTGCGATGAGGACGGTTATTATTGGATCATGGGCCGGATCGACGACGTGCTGAATGTCTCGGGCCACCGGCTCAGCACCATCGAGATTGAAAGTGCTTTGGTCAGCCATCCGGCTGTGGCGGAAGCGGCCGCCGTGGGTCGGCCTCACGAGATCAAAGGCGAGGCGGTCGCCGCCTTTGTCACTTTGACCGATGGTTACGAACCCAGCGAGCAACTTCGGCAGGAACTGAAGAATTGGGTTCGCAAAGAAATCGGCGCCTTGGCCGTGCCAGATGATATCCGCTTTACCACGGCTTTGCCGAAGACCCGAAGCGGGAAGATCATGCGGCGATTACTCCGCGACATTGCGGCCGGGCGCGAAACCGTCGGCGATACCAGCACGCTGGAAGATTACAGTGTGCTAGCGCGTTTACGGCAGCAGGATGAGGACTAAGCGGCTATAGCCCGGTCCAGGGCGCCGGGGACAAAACTTTTTTTGGAACCGGGCGTTTGCGGGGCCGAAAACTCACCATTGAATGAATGGCCCACTAAGCTAGCACAAAAGCGACCCAAAAGCTGGTTATGAAGTCGAGGGCCGGGGCGATCTTCCGAAGATTTGCCCCGGCTTTTTTGGTCGATCCTTCCAGAAATCGTTCTCCCTTTTTTCTTAAGTCGTTCTAGAGAATACTCTGTATCCGATTCGGTGACTCTCCGAGAATCAACTCCGGCATATGGCGGACGCACATTCCCTTTTGGGCGGCCTTGGCGGCCCCAGCGAAGCCTGGCCACCCGCCTGAGACCGCTCTTTTTGAAGCGGTTAAGGTTCTTTCAAAGCTAAAATGAACCGAGCCACGCGCACCGGATAAATTTTCCCCGCAAAGGTGCCTTCGCATCTTAAAGGTGGGTGCGCATCAAAAATTCGTGACGGGTTGCTTCCATTGGGTGCCCCGCGTACAGGTGCACCGTAGTGCCCTGCCCAGAGTACCCCCCCACCCGGGATGATCTTGACAATCGATCAAGATGTTACTGTGTTATCTAGAAGTACCCCCCCAACCGGGATGATCTACGGTGTTGTATCCGCCCGCCGTCTCATGTCCGAGGCGCCCCGAAGCCCGGGCGTTACCCGACAATCGCCGCCTCGCTTCGCATCATGATCCAAGCTGCCGTTAAGCTATCGTTTAGTGATGGAAGCTCGCATGGAATTCGGTGGCTTCGGCCTAACAAGTCGGCATGAAAAGGTGGTATTAATGGGCATAAAATGCAGTATGAAGATGCAATATTTGTGAAAGACTCAGCGTAGAATTTACTCAAGTAGCTCGTGAATGAAGAGATCCCTAGGAACTTGTGGATGAGCGGAAAGACCGCCGCGAAGCCCTTGCTTAGAAGCCATGTCTTCAGATTCTTTGAAATCACATGCGGATAGCTTTTCGCCGCCGGCCGAGGCTCAACCGGCGGATTCGGGGGATATTCCGCCCCTGGAGCACAGGGTCAAGCAGTTCCCCCATCGGCCCGGGGTTTATTTGATGAAGGACCGGGCGGGCCGGGTCATCTATGTGGGCAAAGCCAAGGATTTGCGTCACCGGGTTTCCAGCTATTTTCTCAAGGCCGCGGCGGAAGATCCCCGCATCGCCCCTTTGCTTCGCGAATTGCACGACATCGAGTATCTGGAAACGGATAGTGAGGTCGATGCCCTGCTCGTGGAATCGCGGCTGATCAAAGATATTCAGCCCAAGTTCAATCGGGAACTGAAGGACGATAAGACCTTTCCCTATTTGGAAATTCACGTTCGCGAGGATTTTCCGCGGGTAGAGTTTACCCGAGAACCCAGATCGCGGGGCACGAAACTATATGGGCCTTTCGCCAGTGCCGGGTCATTGCGCGGCGCCCTTCAGGTGCTCCAAAAAATCTTCAAGTTTCGCACGTGCTCGCTGGATATTCGGGCGGATGATCCCCGCTGGCGGTGGTTCCGGCCTTGTCTGCTGGCTTCGATCGATCAGTGCTCCGCGCCCTGCAATTTGCGGATTACCCGAGAAGAGTATCGGAAGGACATCCAGCGGCTTCTGCGTTTCTTGGAGGGCGGAAAGCGGGAACTGTTGCGGCAGTTGCGCGCGGAGATGATCGAAGCGGCTCAGCAGCGCCGCTATGAAGAAGCGGCTCGGCTCCGCGACGAGATTCAGTTGTTGGAAACCCTCGATCAACGCGGCGAGCTGGAAACGCATCTCCAGCCGGAGGTTTTCCACGTGGATCCGCGTAAGGGGCTTGCCGGGCTAAAAAAAGTGCTCAAGCTCCCCAAGCAGCCGCGAACGATCGAGGGGTTGGATATTGCCCATCTCAGCGGAAGCGAAATGGTGGCAAGCCTGGTGCAATTCATCGATGGGCTTCCTTTCAAGCCGGGCTATAAACGGTATCGTATTCGCAGCGTGCAAGGGGTCGACGATTACGCGGCCATTCGCGAGGTGATTTGCCGGCGATTTCGTCGTCGCGGGATAGACGAGGAAGGGGAAGTTCTGCCCGATCTGCTTTTGATCGACGGAGGCAAAGGCCAGCTCCATGCCGCCCAGGAGGCCTTCGCGCAAGTGCAACTCGCCCCTCCGCAGCTTGTGGCGCTGGCTAAACGCGAAGAAGAGCTTTTCGTTCCCAGTCAGGACCAACCGTTGCGGTTAGGCCGCCATTCCTTCGCCTTGAGGCTTCTTCAGTATGTCCGCGACGAAGCCCACCGCTTTGCTCAGCATTATCATCATCTGCTTCGGCGCAAAAGCACTCTGGGCGAGTAAGTTGGCAGGAACACTGCAAGTTTACCAGTAGCTCCGGCTCAAGCCATCGAATGATTCTACCCACAACTTCTTGAAGCCAGTTCCCTTTGCCGATTTCCTTTTTTCCTTTGCCCTAAAAACGCCGCGGCCGCAGGACCGAAGTCCTGCGGCCTTGGCGCGTCGGGTAACACAGCCTTGGCACCGAGAGGTGCTCAAGTGGGGAAGGTCACATGCTGCAACACGCTAACCGAACGCCTTAGATTGTTTGGAATTTGCTGCCGCGTCGACGATTAGCCCTCATAGTTGAGCGGCTTGCCGGCATTGTTATTCCGGATGAACACACCATTAAACATCCGGAAAGGCTCCAGCTCGGTCGGCCCAGGGCGATAGCCGGTGGCGAAGTAGTCCTCATCTTCACCAAGGATGCCATCACCGTCCTCATCCCATACGGGGATCACGAACCCCGGGTTGAGGTAACCATCACCGTTGGCATCCTTGAATTCCTGAACGGAGCCGTCGGCCATCAGGATATTGCACACGCCACGGTGAACCGCATACCAGTCGCGGGTATCTTGCCGGTAGAAGTATTGATCCTGGGGCGCGGTTTGCCCACCTTTTTGATAGTTATTAACCGGATTACCGTCGGCCTGGCCCATTGGAATCAGACCCGCCTCCGCATCCATCTGCATTTGAAGACCCTGATTATGGAGAAGCAAAGTCAATCGCGTATTCGGGCTATCAACATAGCCAGGGCCATCATTGAACGATTCGACCAAGCGGTCGCCACGGCGTCCCCAGACTTTGCCATTGGAATCGACCACATTCTGCGTGAGAATCGCTTCACGAACATCGCCCGGCCCTGCACAACCCAAAAGCGGGATCACGGAGCTGGCCAGGAGGGAGTTATCTAGATCGCGACGCGAAAGCGGACCTGTGGAATCTTCCATACCTTTGTACCTCCCTGTACCGAAGTTATGAAGAGTACCACTAGGCAATCGCGTTGAAACATCGCCGGCTCGTACAAACGGCATCGCGGTTGCGCCGGTACCTACCGTTTGGACCGCCAGCACCGGTTCCCCCCGAACCAGGAAATAGCTTGTCACATAGTTTGTGCTGTAACCGGTTTTCATGAGTTCATCCGCGATAAGCGCTGCCCGCGCCTCGGGTGTACCAGTATAGGTAAACGCACCCGTTTCATATGAATTCGAGCCCGGCGTGCCGCTTCCATTCCCTAGAAGAACGCACCGGCCCGCCGCCATCCGGCTCACTATGCATCCTTCAGCGGGATTGACCGTCGCGGTTTGGCCGATTAGGTCGTTGAGCTTTTCGGAGGCCGTCATCGAGCTGCCCGGATCCAGCAGCATCGCCGGCTGGCAGATGTCGCCATTTACCAGATCGGCCACCCAACCGTAAGTATCCACGCAACCATCGCGACGGAAGTCGTAAGCACCGCTACAGAACCGGCCTTCGGGGTCACGATCGGCATGGATCTGGAACCCCAAGCCGAACTGCCGCAGGTTGCTCTGGCACGTGACGGCGCGGGCACGCTCCCGGGCGGCCTGAAGTGCCGGTAGCAGCAGGGCAATCAGGATCGCGATGATCCCAATCACCACCAAAAGTTCGATCAACGTGAAACCTTTTTTCGCCTTGCGACTCATGCGCTACAATCTCCTTTCGTGCCGAGTCTTAAATTGCTCAAGGGCTGACTTTGCGATTTTACGCCCCCAAGCGGTCACCAAACCTTTCCGTTAACCGAAAACCGAAGCGACGTTTGCGGTGCCTTCTTTGACAGGGGCCCGGCACCATGGGCCCACCAGTTTTCCGCCCCACTTGGGCGGAATCTCCAAGCCAAAGGGCTTGTCTTTTCGTGTGCAGCCTGTTACACTTCCTTTTGGCTGACCCGACGATTGCCGCTTGCTAGAAGGGGATCACCTCCTTTCTCTCAGGTGGCAGCTGAGGGTTAAGTCCAAACCTTTCCGAACCGAGGCCTTTGCACCTTGGACGGGTGCAAGGGCCGTTTTATTGCCTCTTAGAACCGGCTCAAGCTAGGAACGCTAACGAAATCTTCCGGGGGAAGCTCCACCGTGCTGTCGGCAAATCCGTTGGCGGGATCCGCTTGAAAGCCGTTATTCAGATAGGCGTCGTTATTCTCATCCTTCCAACTCCGGACGCTGCCGTCGGCCATGAGGATATTGGCAAAGCCGCGATGCAGCGGTGCAAAACCGCGGTAATCCTGAAGTGTGCGATTCCACAGGGCCCACCAGCCATTCGGGCCTTCTCGCGCTGTGTTGGGCGGCACCGTCAAGTAATCCATGGAGGGATTAACAACCGGTCCGCGAGTATACGCGAGGACGAGCGGAATCGATTGCTTGAAATCGCCGAAAGCCCGCTCGAGATATTGGCTCACGCGTCCATCACCCAAAAGGGGGATGAAACTACTGCTCACGTCGACCGAGGACAAACGATCGAGATGCAAGGGGCCGAAGGTGCACGCGCGGGCGAGCGGCGAGGTCTCGCACCCGCCACCGAGACCTTGGAGGTTTCCGTCGCTTCCCAACTTGACGCCCGTTCGCACCAGGTACCAACTGGCCGTGTAATTAGTGTTGAAATGCTGGCGAAAGATTGCCTGAAAAACTAGTTCATCGCGGGCCGCACCAGGAGTTTGGAGGCTTTCCGTAGAGATGATTTGCTCGCACGGGTCGCGCCTTTGCGTGCCATCGGGCAAAGTTTCCGGAACGCGACCTTTATGATTAATTCCACAGGTCCAAGTGCTCGGATTGCCGGGCTGTTCGCTGGCCCAAGACGACACATCCAGGTTAAGAAGGTCGTTGTAGGTCTCGCTCAACAGCGCCTCATTGGAAGGGCAAAGCATCTGCCCCACCGGGGTACCACTGCGGACAAGATCTGCCACCCAACCGATTGAGGTGACGCTGCCATCTCGCTGCCAATCGAAAGCCCCGGTGCACAGAAGTCCTTTGTGGGCCTGAGCATGAGCGAGTAATGCGACCCCGATCTGCCGCAAGTTGGAGCTGCAATTTGTTTGCCGGCTTGCTTCCCGGGCGGAATTCAAGGCCGGCATCAGAAGCGCCAGCAAGATCGAGATCACCACGATGACCGTGAGCATTTCCACCAATGTAATTGCCCTTCTGGAAAGGCTCTTTGTGACGGCTTCTCGAATGTCTCGCGAAAGCGGTTTTTGGCGTGTTACCCGAGCACTGATTTTCATTTTCCCTCCCCCAAAAGTTCGGCTGCTCGCCCTCGATCTTTTACCCCCTGTTTGGTCCTGCCCTATCTATGCTGGTTTACCTGCGACGTTTGAAAGCCACTCAGAGTTGATTTGGATTGGGTGGTTAACCAGCCGTGCCCTTTTTAGTTGCTTCAAAATGTTTTTGATTTGGTCAACAAGGTTGCCTTTTCTGCAACCTTATGGATTTTGGGTTTAGTATTTGGTTCGCTATCGCCTTTTTGCTGACCGATTTCTGATTTGTTCCTTTTTTACTCGCCCGGATTGTAGCAGCCGCATGTTAAGGAATCGTTAGCGTTGTGTTAAAGTTTTGTTAGAGTTTTCGATTTCCTTTTGACCTCTTACCGAGTATAGTGGAAGCGTGTTTGGCCGCGGAAATGGTGTCGTTGATTTCTATTGGGGTCTCGATTGTGTTTCTCGATTGTGTTTGTGGTGTCGATTGCGTTGCCGATTAACCCACGTGTTGTTAATTGACCTAACCGCCGATGCGATAGTCTTTTGACGCCCAGCTATCTCTTTCATTCGAGCGGCATTTTAAAGGCCCTATGTTAAGCGTTGATTAGGAAATTGTTAGAAATCTGTTAGCTTCGCGAAATTGAGGCAAATTGAGGCTCGGAATTGTCGGCCGGTTAGTATTTGAACTTTACGAGCATCGAGGCCTTGAGCTCAGTGAGAAGAACTGGGCAAAGAAAAGCAGAGCCACCTATAGTGCGCGATTAGTGTTCATCTATTCATATTCTGTACTTTTGTACATAGATTGTGCTGACCGATGGCGTTACCCGAAGACAGGAGTCCTCCTGTTATCCGGGAGAGTCATGTGGCCAGTTCCTGGCACCGAAGGAAAAACGCCCTCAGAAAGAGCCGGTAAAAAGAAATGGGACGCCTTTTTCAGGCGTCCCCGTGGTTTTCGGACTCGGATCAGTCTCGTTATTGGGACTTATCGGTGATCGAGAGGTCGAGGCCACAAGGGCCGATTCGTGCTCGCCATTTGAGGGTGTGCAAACTTCTGTTAGTGCGTGACGGCATACACCAGGATGTTCGTCCCGATTTTCAGGGCATCTTCATCCTGGATTCCGTAGCTATACGGATGGGGGAATTGCTCCCAACCGTTGCCGAGATCGAATCGGCTGTAGACCACCGCCAACCGCCCATCGAGCGAGATGCCCTCCAACTCGGGCGTCTCCAAAGGGCCAAAATCCTCGCGCACCCGAGGCGTGTATTCGACCCGATCGATGTCGAAGTGCACATGATAAATGGGATGATCCGGCGGCAACCGCTCCAGTTTGACATCGGGCAAAACCTTCGCGATTTCGCGTCGGAAAGCCATATCAAAAGCCACTCGGCCGCAGCAGGCATCCGCCACGAGCATGCCCCCGGCCTTTAAATACCGTTGGAGCCTGCCGCGGGATTCGTCATCCCAAACGAACTCGTGGTGCCCGGTCATGTAAAGCAGCGGATAGGTGGCCGCTTGCGGATCTTTGAGGGAGACATTCTGACGCTTGAATTTGACGCCCAGGGTCGAATTATCCCGAGCAAATTTCAGCAGGTTATGGACCGCGGACGGATCGGGATCCCAGTCTCCCAGGTGAATGAGCTGGGCAAAGACGAAATCATCGCGGCTTGGGGCTTCAGCCTCGAAATACACCTTTGTGGTGCTGAGGAACCGCCCAAGCTGATAGCTGCCCAGAATGTATGTGATTAAATTCGCCCCGATTTGCCGCGCTTGATCGATTACCACCCGCAGTCCGCGGGGATGTTCATGCCCATCCCAACCGCACGTCAAATCGGCCGGGGAGAAAATCACGCCGGTCCGGCAACCAAAATCAATTCCCTCCAAAACCGGCTCGCCTGTGTACGTGGAGCCGTCGCCCTTTTTATATTCGATCATTCCCAACTTGTAGTAAGTCGCATAGATGGGGTCTTCCGGCGCCAGTTTCCGAAGGGGCCGACCCGGGAAAATCAGCTCCATTTCCCGCCGGAAACTCTCCGCAAAGTCGTTCCAGCCGCAACAGGCATCGCCGATGATCGTACCGCCATCCATCACATACCGGGCCAACTGCTGACGAACCGGAGCGGTAAGCTCGAAATGGTTGTGACCCGCGAAAAGAAGTGCCGGCAATTCCCGCGGATCAAACGAGAAGTGGGCAAAATCCGCATCGACCGAGCGGTAATGAATTCCCAGTTTCTCATTCGTCCAGGCTAAAAGCGTATTGATATCCGCCGGATCGGTCATCCAGTCGCGATACATGGTCCGTTTACCATCGCGGGTGATCCAGCGGACCGGCCCCATGGCCATTTTCCCCACCAAAGCCGGCGGACTGGGCGGACGTTTTCTTTCCGACCGCCGCAGTGGCGTAACCGGCAGCGGCAGCGGCGGAAAAGCCTCGCCCCCGGTGCGATGCTGTTTCTCAGCCTGAGGCGGCGGGCCGCAGTCGATCGGTCCCGAATTATCCTGACCGAAAACCAAGGCCGGAATATTCCAGCCGGTCGTTCCGGCCGCACATCCTAATCCGAGTTTTTCGATAAATTTTCTACGAGATAAGCCCATAAGAGATGCCTTCGCTTCTGCTGCCGTCATATGGAGATCTCCTTCCAAAGATTTTCGTCTCTGCCTGAATGATGACCCCGGAACCCCCTGAAAACTCCTTTTTTGACGAAAAACCCATCTCACAACGGGTACGAACAAAACAGACCGCAGGACCGATGCGCTACCGTTTCACCAAGATCCCCAACCGTTTTTTTCAAAAAAACACTCGTTAGTTCGCTCCCCCCTTCCCAAAAAGACCACCGCCCCTTATTAACCAGATTACCTTGGCTAGACATCTGCCGCTTGATCTTGACTGTGATTTATTACCAGCCAGTTGTCACGATTTTATTACGAGGAAGTTGCCACCTTAACTTATTAAAAGGGAAGGAACCGGATCGTTACCGGCCGCTATTACCATTCTACCAATATCGCTCTAACAACAATCGGTAGTGCGCTTGCAGAGTTTCTTCCTCTAAAACACCTTCGTAAATGGCCAGTTCGTCGATAGCTCCCGGCCAGGGATACGCATGGGCGAGATTCGCTTGAAAGCCCTTACCGACCCCTAACGGCCCTTTTGCCAAGCTGCCGGGGACCAGCGTCTCCGCAACAAGCCTTTGCAAGCGAGCTTCCGACCCATCGAGGGGACCGCAATAAACATTCACTTTGACTCCCTCGGGTACCGTAGCCACAGTTACCGCCACGTAATACCACTGACCGAAAAGTAGGCGAATGCCGCTTTCTAACCACTGGCTATTGGCGTCGAAAAGGTGAAGCAAACGTCCCTCTCCATCGGCGACCACCCAAAACGAGCACTGATCGGCGCTTGCTCGAGTTCCCACCGCAACACATGTCGCCTGGGGGTCGCGTTCAGCGGGGGGATCCATTCGCAGGAGGAGCTCTACGGTCAGCGCCCTGGGCGGCTCAAAATCGCCCAAGGTTTGGAGGGCCACCCCCTGAGTGTTGCCCGATCGCACTCCCCGATAGAAGCGCACCGCACGAGTGCTACTATCCAAACCTCGCTCTTGATAATCAACGGCTCCCCCGCCGCTGCCTCCAAACATCACGACCTCTGCAAGGTGTAGCCCACCCCGCCGATCTAACCTTCGCTCCGACGAACTCCACCCCTCAAAAGGAAAGTGGTGACGTAATCGCGGATCATTCCGCACCGCCTGCCTAAAGCGTGCCACGCACACCGGCCCATCCAAGCTAGGCCATGGATCGAGACGAAATTTCGCGGCCAAGACGTTCAACTTACCGTCGCGGTGCTCGATTCGGAGGGCCTGACCGGCCGATAAGATCAGATTCTTTACCGCCTCATCATCCGCCAGCAAGCTCGTTTTCCGCTTTTCAGGTTGGTTCCAGTTCACGATGGCAACCGATTCGCAAGTGCTCGGAATATTCCGCCCGCCATCGTCGGCACAACCGGGAAGATCTTCCGCGGCAAGGCAACGACCGCTCATCAGTACGCTTTTCGCCAAGAAAGCGGAGGGCAAGGCCCCTTCCCCTGAAGCGGAGGGATCGGGGACCGATATCGCGATTTCCACCTTACCTTCCAGACAGTGAATTTCTGTCCACTCGTCTGCCACATGAACCCCAAATGAGGTGCCGCGATCGATGATTCGGGCAAACGGTGTTTCAACGACAAAATGCGGCTTCCCGACCGGCACCTGCACGAAGGCTGTTCCCTTATTCAACGCGACGCATGAACCGGCAAGCGGCACCAACTCCGCAGGACCTTCCACCGCCATTCGGACCCCGCTGGCAAAACGCATGCGGATGGAACCGGTCTCCAACCGACACGCCCGCCTGCCGGGTAGGGGTATCGCCCTCAGTTGGGCGAAAGCACTTTCACCTGGATGATCACTATTCCCAGAGTCGTCGGGCGAGCATTCCACCAGATTCACCAGCTCCCATTCCGCACCCGCCACCTCCTCAACCCAAGCCACCGAGGTTGATCCACCGGTCTCGGCTAGGCGAAGAGGCGAATTGTTTGTCGACTGTCCCTGCGGGATCGTGGTTCCCCCGGATCGCCACCCCAACAAGTGCGCAAAACCGCCCCGCCAAAGCCCCCACCCAACCAGGAGAACTGCGGTGGCCAAACCGAGCCATACCGCCGACTTGCGAAGGTAATATCCGGTAGTTAAAGACTCCCGACGTACGGAGGGTTGCGGCAAGTGCCACAAATTCGCCTTCAAAAGCTCCTCGGAGGACTGCCAATAAAGCTCGCCATGAATCGCCAAATATTCCAGAAAAAGTCGTCGTGCCCCCGGGGAGTTTCGCAGAGCAAACTCCAACCGAGCCACACCCGCTGCATCCAAGACTCCTTCGCAAAGCTGCGAGGCCAGGTGTGCAACTTCTTCCGAGTTAAAAGAATCTTGCGTTTTCATCCCAGCGAATCTGCCGCTAACCGGCGGCGAATGCACTCCAACAAGAACATTCTGGCCCGATGCAAAGCCCTTCGTGCTGCCTCAACGGTTTTGCCGACGGCATGCGCCGCCGATTGAATGGTTGCGTCCGGTGCGTAGCGTGCCAGGACCAACCGCCGCAGGGGTTCGCGCAGCTTTTGGAGACAATACGCCAGTGCCTCCCGCCGCCTCTCCGCTTGCCCGAGCAACTCACCGGCGTCGTGTGCCAGCACTTCCAACACTTCCTCGCTGAGTAATCCTTCTGATTTCGACCGGCGGCTTCGGAACTTTAGAACTTCGTAATACGCGACTTTACACGCCCAGCGGAGAAAATCCGTCTGCGGGTCAAACTCATCAAATTTCCGCCATAACACCAAATTGGTTTCCTGGAGGATATCTTCCGCGTCCACCGGCTGGTGAATCAGGCTCAAAATGTAAAGAAACAACTTGCGCTGAACACTTGCCAAAAGTTTTGCGAAACGTTCGACTTTATTCCCCAGGTCCCGGGACTCGGGAGATCCGTTCGGCGTTTCGTTCCCAATAGGCGGCTCTTGCATGAACAAACGGCAGTTGAAATTCGATCCGCGACCAATTCGTTTTGCGTCCTAATTGCCCTCTCTGTTCTTTCCACCTGTTTTTATTCACCTCGAATTGTCGAAAGTCTTCTTCGCAGCTTGGATTCCTTGCTTGACCTGCTTCCTTCTACTTAATAACCCCTTTTTGGGGCCGAAAACCGGACAAAAAACCAGGAACAAACCGTTGATCCGACTTCTTCGCGAATCATCAGTCCTTCCCCCAACCACATGATCACTATGGCTGTGAGATATGTAATGTATCAGATTGACTCACCACGGCCTGGAACCTGTATTTTTGATTCCAATTTCCAAGATTGGACCGATGATCCATTTCCGAGATGGGACCGATGTTTGATTCCCGAGATTCGACGGATGATGAGTTTTCCCGATTTTCAACGGTTAATGAGTTTTCTCAATCTTCTCACTCTTCCTCCCTCTCAATTTCAGGCTTTTTTCCCACATCTCGGCGCACTTTTGCGGCAAGAAAACCGCCCAACCCCAGCCCGATGAGGCCCGGAATCGATAGCTCATGACCTCCGAGGTGGATCACCGGCGGAAACTTGAAGCCAACTAGCAGGCACGAACCGATGATTAACCCCGACGCCAGAATTCCAAGCGAAAGGCGATTCAAAGCCGCCGATAGCTGAGGTTGCTCTAATCGAACACGAAAACGCCCTTCCTGAAGCTGCCCGAGTACTTCTTCGGTGGCTCCCGGTATTGCCTCCAAAAGCCTCTCCCACCGGCCCAAAATCCTTTGGATATGCCGCCACTGGTAACCGACCGTCCATCTTCTCCAGAGCATTTGCCGGCGATAAGGCCGCATGACTTCCAAAAGATTAAATTGGGGTGCCAAAAGTCGTGCGGTTCCTTCCATGGTTACCAGCACCTTGATGAGCAGGGCCAATTGCGGAGGAAGCAAGATGCGGTAGCGCCGCACCATCTCAGTTAGTTCGCGTAGCGCGCCAGCCAAATCAAATGCCGCTAACGGTTGGTACCCGTAATGAGCCACGTAGTCAGCCAGATCACCCACAAGAGCGGTACGATCGAGTTTCTTCGGGGCGGAACCAATTCGCATGATCACTGTAGCCAGATACTCGGCATCTAATCCCGTGACGGCCAAAAGCAGTTGTTCCATGTCCGCGCGTAGCTGCTCATCGAGGCGTCCCACCAACCCGTAGTCCAAAAGTCCAATGACTCCGCCGGGCAAAATGACCAAATTTCCCGGATGGGGATCCGCATGATACAGACCATGGATGAATATCATCTCCAGATAAAGCTCGGCACCACGCCGAGCCAGATCCGTAAGATCGTACCCCTGGGCAAGCAGTTGTTCCCGACTCGAGAGCGGAACCCCCTCGACGAGCTCCATAGTAAGTACCCGCGTCGTGCATAACTCCGGATAAACCCGTGGGATGCGCACGGACGGGTTTTCGGCGAAATTGCGCGCGAATTGGACCATGTGCCGCTGCTCCCAAGTGAAGTCCAATTCGCGACGCATCAGCCGCTCGAACTCCGCCAATAAGGCCCGCGGACGAAAATAGCGGATCTCGGGTAGCCCTTCGACCAGATGAACGAGCCCGCCCAAGATTTCCAAATCAACCTCGACTTTTCGGTGGATGTCAGGGTGCTGAATTTTGACAGCCACGGTGGCACCGTCGAGGGTTTCCGCCCGATGAACCTGCGCTATCGAAGCGGAAGCATAGGGTTGCCAATCGAAGTGACGGAAGAATTGATCAACAGATCGCCCTAGCTCTTCCTCCAACGTTTTACGAACCACCTCGGGGGGATCCGAGACCACATCGGTTTGCAGGTGCTCGAACTCTTTCGCAAGTCGGAAACCTACAACATCCGGCCGAATACTCAGTGCCTGCCCCAACTTGATGAATGTGGGCCCAAGCTCACACAAAGCCAATCGCACACGAGTTTCCCACGGTTGGCGGGCAATCGCCCCACCTTGACGGGAGCGAATAAGATCTTTGGCGAATTCAGGACCCAGCCGACCAATCCAGTCTGCCAAACCATATTTGGTCAGAATACCAAGAATCTCACCCCAACGGCCAAGGTGACGATAAAGTTGGGGAATTGATCGGAATGTCATGGGATGCAGCGGAATAGACTACAAATTGACCGATGCGTCGTAGCAAACACAAACACCGGATGAAAACTCCTTTTACCATTAAAATCCTGTGGTGCGAAGATTTCCCGCTAAAATCCTGTGGTGCGAAGATTTCCCGCCTGCTACCAAGGTGCCCTCATAAGCGGTGGTTTCCTTTCTTCTAGCCCGCTGAAATTCCGTCACCACTTCCGAGGCGCATGCCCGCAAATACCCGCCAAAAACGCTTCCGTCGATGGAGCGATACGCTTACCACCGAAAATCCACCGATATGACCAATTCGGGGTAAACGGTGTATTTCATCGCAGGCGAAACGCCACTTCTTTTCCCTCGTCGCCACTCATTTGCGATAGAGAGCTTATTCTTTGGCCCATTCACCCCTGCACACACTTCAATGCGGAAGCTTGCCTACAGCACCCGGGGTAATGCCCTCAGACACATTCCCAAACCGCTGTATTGCCCATTGAGGAAACGCTCTCAGGAATGCAAGGGGCCACTTCCCGTTCAAAGGCTTTGGGCTACCGTTTTTGGAACTCAGCGACCCTCAAAAATGCGGCATTTCATACAGTTATGGCCCCTGTCACCCCGTGGGGCAGTCTCCTTAGACAGAAAGACTTTGGAGCAGTCTCCCCGGATAGAAGGACCTACATGAAATGCTTCCTTGTCGGAGAGATCATTTTGAATTTGCAAGATCCCATCGCACGGATAGCTATGTCAATAAGGTTAAGGGATTCACACGCGTTTCCAAAGGAAAAGTCACCGGGCGTCCCAGACGCTGCGATTCAAAAACCGCCATGATCATCTCCGTGGCCAAGCGGGCCTCGTACATGCTGGCGAGCGGTTGCCGGTCTTCTTCCACGGCAGAAATCAAATCTTTGATGGCCAGGATATTGCCCCCGTGCAGGCCCGGGTCATCGATCGGCTCCGGTTGATCGACACCCGCCGAGCTGATCGGTAGCCATTTCTTTTTGGATCGTCCGGGGGACCAGGAAGAATCGGGCAGGAAAAAAGCATCGGGAATTTGCCCCGTGTCAAACGACTGAACAATCCCCTTTGACCCAAAGATCTGGATGCCGAAGCGCGGCGGACGCCCCGAGACATTTCGACGGGAGTCGAAATACCCCATCGGGCCTTTTGTCAACCGGAAAATAGCGTGCACGGCATCGCCTGCCAGCGGTCCCAGCCCCTCGTTACCTGGCTGAACATCTTGTGCCTGAATGGGCCGACCGTTTTGTTCCACACTGGCGAAACACCAGAGCGGTTCGCCCCCAAAGAAGTGCATCAAGTTGAACATATGGATTCCCAAAACAAAGAGATCTTCGCCGCCACCGCGATGGTCTTCCTTGCCCCGCACACGAATCTCAATAATCTCCCCGAGTTGGCCTGAATCGATCAGCTCTGAAATCACACGCAATTTGGGACTATAGCGAGTTTGAAAAGCTATCGCTAACTTCACACCTTGCTTTTCGCAAGCGGCGATCATCCGATCGGCCTCCGCAAGATCGCGGCACATCGGTTTCTCTAAATAGATCCCCTTAACCCCCGCCGCTACGGCAGCTAAAACCATGTCGCAATGTTGATCTACCCATCGGGGGCAAATACTTACGAAGTCGGGTTTTACCTTTTCCAACATCTGACGGTAGTCGGCAAAGCCTGGAGGATCTCCAAGCCGTTTTACCGCCTCAGCCAGACCGGCGGCATCCGGATCGGCAACCCCCACAATCTCCACCCCCGGTACATCACGCCACGCAACATCCAATCCGTGGCCGTAGTCTCCTCGTCCAGTGTGCCCAATAATGGCCGCACGATATTGAGGCCGACTGCGGACGTTCGTGCCCCAGGCACACGCCGTTTCGAGTAGGGCACAGGCCGCCATGCCTTGAATCCACTTACGCCGGGAAACACCTAGATGATGTGAGCCCGAAGAAATGTGCGAATCGGACACGTGCGTCACTCCTCCAATACATTCCGAAATTTCTTTCCTGCGATCGTAAAGCGAGATCCGGACAGTAACCCGCAGGTTCAAAGCTTCATGATTCTCACCCCACCGGTGTGAGCTTAGTCCGGTAGATCGCGGACTAAGCCACAAGTATTGCCCCGTTTCAATCGATTTTTGCTTAAACAACTTTACCGGGGTTCAGACGCGTTTTGGGGTGAACTCAGGATTTCACTCGATCGAATTTGCCGCGATTATTCGTATCTTCTTTTCCTCTTTTTCTTCCTTTAAGACTTTTTCTTCCTGTAAAACGATCCTTCTCCTTTTGAGATGACTAAAGGAGCTTTCAGTTCCTCAGCCTTACCTACTTAACGAGGCAAGGCAAGTTGCCAGGCAACCTTCGGCGAATTGTCCAAAGTTTCAAACCGGAGATCAAACACTTGTGATAAAAAGCTGACGTGAAGCTTTTCGCATTTTTTCGATTCTTATCTCGGCATGGCGGCATTTTCCTGAGTGCGAACTTCACATCACATCGGTGCCTAAAGATTCGAACTTTTTCATGAGTACGCTGATTGCATTTTTCAGGGGGACGCTAATCGCAGCGATCCATCGTGCGGACAAGCCAATTTAAATGGTCCAGCGCCCGACGACCCGCGTCGTCAGGATCGTCTACGTACGGGTACAGTTCCACCGTGATCCAACCCGTGTACCCCGTGCTCCGAATCGCTGCCAAAACCGCCCCCAAGTCGATTGATCCTTCTCCCGGAATCAGATGGTGATGCCTTCGGTCAGCCGCAATGTCTTCAAGGTGATAATGAACCGTATGGGCCGCCATCACCAGGATCCATTGAGCTGGGTCCTGTCCAACACAGAAAGCATGACCAATATCGAAATTGAGTCCTAAGAACGGACTTCCAACCCGCTCGGCCAGATCTATGTATTGCTCAAACCGCTCGATCAAAAGGCCGGGTTCCGGCTCGATCAAGAGCCGCACGCCGAGGTTTTCCGCCACCTCAACGCAGGGCATAAGCTCGTCATAAAAAATCTGCATCGCGTGACGGCGCGAAAGCCCCGGGTACAAGGGACCGCCCGGCTCGGTCTGTACGTTCAGCGCCCCCAATTCAGCAGCTAATTTTAGGGTTCGCTTCGTATGTTCGCGCCGAATAGCGCGATAATCGGGATTGAATTCAATCCACGAGGGATGCCAATACGGTTGTCGCAAATCGCCAATCGCATTCATCATGAAGCCGTTGATGTTGGCGATTTCCAAACCCACACTCTGTAAAGTTCGCCGAATGAGATTTTTATGCTCCGGAAGGCACCCGAGCGGCCACGCGTGCGGAACATCCGCGAGTAGCTCCACGCCCCGATATCCCAGGGTGGCTATCCGGTGGAGAGTTTCCTCAACCGAATATCGCCCATAAGCGTTAGTACTATACGCAAAGCGAAAACTCATATCCCGCCTATTCGTTGCAAAATCTCACTTGTAGTAATCATGAAAGATTTTGCCCACGAGCCTCGCATCTTGGACCTGGAAAAAACGAACCTTTATAAGCCCGTTAATCACTCCGTAGAGGAGCTCATGAGCTTCTCGAGTGCATCCAAATTGATTTGGCATTGACCAAACGCCGCTCTCCGGCCGGTCTCTACAGTATTGCCTCTCCATGTTACCAATTGAAATCCTCCATTAGATTGAACGCACGCAACTCCACCCACCATAACCCGACTCTCGGTCGCGCGAGATTGAGCCGCAAAGATCGCCCTTCGTGTTTCATGGCGGGTTTAATGCCAACCGTTCAGCGGCCCAAGCCAAACTCATGAAGCTCCGATCGCTTCACATCGGGAGTCCGCTCCAAACCCCCGGCATTCAGACACTTTTCCGTGCCACTAGCGTCCAATGTCGGTCGCTTGTGGCTTCAACCAATTTTCTGGAAAGACCTAAGTTCTCTGCCAAATCCTTCATTTCTTCAAGGGTCAAAGACGCACGAAAAGATGCAGCAAACATCTGCTGCTGATGCTCGTTGGCCCCCGGTGCATATTGCTCAACCAATCGCTGAACGATTGCCTCCTCATTCGGCCGAATTAAGTCTCGGAAAAAAAGGAGGCCTCCGGGCTGGACAACCCGCCAAGCCTCCGACAAAACCGCAGCCGGCTCAGGAATGTGGTGAATCAGGCTATTGGAAATCACCGTGGGAAAGCTTTCATCGCGAAAGGGGAGCCTTTTCGCATCGGCTCGTACGATGAGAATTCGCTGGCTCAAATGAGCCGCATTTACGTTCTCTCGGGCCACCTGAAGCATGGCAAATGCCGCGTCGATGGCCACCACCTCAACGCTGGGGCACTGGCGGCATAATTCGATGGGAATCTGCGCGGTTCCGCTGCCGAGGTCGAGCACCCAACCGGCCTTGAATCCTGCAGCTATTAAGTCCGCAACAAAAATCCGATTGACCTCACGATGATCCATTCTGTCGTAGTCGATCGCCTCCTGGAACGAATCCATCGCTTCGGGTTCAAGTACTCGGGGAATCATGGCGGCAAAAGCATCGACTTAGATCACGTTGATTTTCCGAAACCACCAGTTGGCGAGCGTGTCAAATGGCCGCTATTATACCATTCGGAGTCTGTGCCGGCAGCTTTCTCGACATTGCTGCTTGCGGAACCGAAGCGATTTTAGGGCGATGTGAAAAAGAAGTGGCTGCTTCGTTTCGGGGTTTGCCCGCGCACTGAATTTAAGCCGTAATCTTTAGGCCGTAATGAACGGGCCTCTTGCGAACTCGATATGGTTCATCCGGTTAAAGGAGCGCCATGTTCCTCAGGAGAATTTAGTAATCTTCGGCAGAAGCTTTGCCAAAAACACGCCGTTTTATGGCTCATTGGAACCTACCCATAGCATTGTGAGAAACGAGTCGATCCCCGGTTTGATTTCTCACGCTTCCCCACCACCTTCGCGAGCCAACAGGAGCTAACTGATGAGAGCCTTACTTTTGCGAGCTTCCATAAAGCGGTCCCTGTCATCTGATTTTTCCCGTCGATCACTCACACCGGGGCAACTCATGTTCCTGTGCGCCTTGTGGGTTCTTCTCTTTCCTCCCGACGTCCGCGGGAGCGGAAGACAATCGGCTTCGCCGGCCTCCAATCGGTTGAATGTCCTCTTTCTTTTTGCCGATGACATGCGGTTCGACACCATCGCAGCGCTTGGGAATCGGGAAATTCGCAGCCCTCACTTGGATCGGCTGGTGGACCAAGGTTTCGTTTTCGAACAGTGCTGCATTATGGGTTCCACCATGCCGGCCGTTTGTATCCCTAGCCGGGCCATGCTGATGAGCGGCCGTAGTCTCTGGCGTACTCCCACCGACTTAAAGGGGGTACCCAGTTTGCCGGAAATTTTGCGGCAACAAGGAGTGGTAACCTTCGCCACCGGGAAGTGGCACAACGGTAAGCCTTCGTTTGCCCGTGCGTTTTCCGCAGGTCGTGCGATTTTCTTCGGCGGAATGACGGATCACTCAAAAGTCCCCATCTATGACTTCGACCCTACGGGCCAGTATCGTAAGAGTTCGGAAAAAGTGGGAGAGAAATTCTCCTCTGAACTTTTCGCCCATGCCGCCATCGAGTTTCTCCGCGGGCATTCGCCTGATCAACCGTTTTTCTGCTACGTAGGTTTTTGTGCTCCTCACGATCCGCGTACTCCCCCGGAAGCGTTTGCCCGACTTTATGACCCGGCAAAACTTACGTTGCCCGGCAACTTTCTGCCGGAACATCCCTTCGACAACGGCGAATTAAAAGTCCGCGATGAATTGCTTGCACCTTTTCCCCGCACCCCTGAGGTGATCCGCGAACATTTGGCTGCCTATTACGGGATGATTAGTCATCTGGATGCTGAAGTCGGCCGGATTCTCCAAACACTCGAAGAGCTGGGTCTAGCCGCCAAGACTATAATCGTCTTTTCAGCCGATAATGGCTTGGCCGTCGGCCAACACGGCCTTTTAGGGAAACAGAACCTTTATGAGCACAGTGTGCGTGTTCCATTGGTCCTCAAGGGGCCCAACGTTCCCCGAGGCCGGTCCAAAGCTCTGGTGTACCTGCACGATTTGATGCCGACCCTGTGCGACGTTTTCGGCGTTCCTGCTCCTGAAGGGGTGGAGGGGCGAACTCTTTGGCCGATTATTCGTGGTGAAACCGAAACGCTGCGAGATTGCGTCCTCCTTTCCTACCGGAACGAGCAGCGCGCCATCCGTCGCGGTAACTGGAAGCTGATTATGTACGAGGTTCAAGGCCGTAGTACCGTTCAGCTTTTCGATTTGGCGAACGACCCAGAAGAACGGGAGAATCTCACCTATGATCCAAAGCACGCGCAAACCCGAACCGAACTGGAGAAGCTACTCTTTGAAGCCCGGGCCGCGGCAGGCGACCCTCTCATAAGCAGTACCGAAATGCCATAGTAAAGTGCATTGAAAGACCGTCTTCGGGCAAAATGCGGCATGGAGCATGCTCCGGATTTCGATCGAAGAGTCGCCCCGGCGGATTAGCGCGACCAAAGCTGGAAACTCTTACACGAATTCGCCGCTTATTCGGCCTCTAAATCGTCGTACCCGTATCGGCCACGAATTCTTTCCGCTGGGTATTTGCTTTCATTTTTCTTCATTTTCGCACAAAACGCACTCGTTAGGTCGATCTGAAGTTGATTAGCTAAGGCGAGCACATAGTAAAGCACATCGGCCATCTCGTCCGCGATACTTTCCCGCCTCTCCGGATCCTTCATCAAGGTACCGATTTGCTCAGACTTAACCCACTGAAAGTGTTCCATGAGCTCCGCTGCCTCGATGGCGACCGACATCGCCAGATTCTTAGGCGTGTGAAACTTCTCCCACTGACGAGCCGCCACGAAATCCGCGACCCACTGCCGGAGCAATTGGACGGACGTTGTGGAATCATCCATGGCAAATAGCATCCATTTTGGAATCGAGCTAGGTGTATGGCGGCAAAACCGGAATCGTTCTTATCACAAATTTTTTCGGTTCATCGGTCTTCGTTTTCGATTGCCCGAGGTTCCTTAACCGAGGTTTTCAAACCAAGGACTTTTGCTTGAGGATTTCGGATAGGGCGTGATAGATTCAATCTAAATCCTTTTATGGCACGGCCGGAATTTCGGGGACGGTTATGAGACGCCTTCAAGAGGTGTGATCGAGCCCGTTCGAGTCCTTTTAACTGGATAGTAAAGTTTGCTAATTCCTATCAAAGCTTGCTCCCATTTCAAGCAAAGGTTGCTCGGAGGCTTTGTCCAAACCGAAATTATGCTCCAGGACGACTCTGGAATCGGAGAACTCTACCAATCGCCACAAATATTTCGATCGGCCGATGACGTCCTCCGGTCGAAGGAAATACCGCCGCATTTCGATGAGATCCGCTTCCGCAATCGCCTCCCCAGTCGGGCGCTCCGCGTGACGCGATAGGAGGAGCACATAATACTTGCCCACGCGGGGCAACACTGCAAGGAAGCTTCCATCCTCCCCGGCAATTTCAAACACCCCATCCAGTCTCGCGATCGCCTTCGGCCCCTCCCCCCGCATCTCGGAGGCCTCGAATGGCCTCAACCCTACAGTGGGAATTCTCTCGGGAATCTGCTCCATCCGGGGTAAGAAAATGGCCACCGCGCCAGTATCGCGTAATCCGCGAAGAGGATCTGGCCGATAGTAAACGCGTCCCTCCACCAAAACCGCTCCTTTTCGTCCGGATAAAGCGGAGCCTCCTTCGCCCGATGCTGTTCCTGAGTGTTTCGTCCCCACAAGGTAGCCCAGCCCAAACGCGGCAAGAGCTAAAAACCCCCAAAAAACTCCCAGCCACAGGAGGTTTGCCCGGGGGAACACGATGAACTCCTCTCCCCACCCGCGGCGGCCCCTTTCGAGATCGGAAACCAAGGAGAAATCAGAAGGCCCCGTCGCAGACGGTGCGCGAACTTCCTTCGCGCTCTCCGCAACATGATCCCGGTCTACCACCCCGCCGGGGCGAAAAAGATCGCGAGATCCGTCGCACAATGGATCGCCTTGAGCACTTTGTTCTCCCCGAGGAGGCGATTTTTCCTCCCGCGAAAAGACGTCCGTTTCCTCGGGCTTGACCTCCGCAGAAGCCGCCGGGACCGCGACCGGTCCTGTTGACGAAATGCCCTCGTGTACAAACGTAGCTTCCGAAGGAGCCGGCGAGTCGCCGGGATAATCCGCGGGTGAACTCGCGGTTCGCAAAACGCATACTTGAACGAAGCCGCAGAGGGGACATTGCACCGATTTGCCGTGGCTATGCGGCGCGACGCGAAACCGCTGCAAACAGTATGTGCACTCGATTTCAATTCGCGGAGGTCGACTCATACGAACCATCTGTCCAAAAACTTAACAAACCGCATCGCGCTGCCAAGAGTAAAAATCACAGGACCAAATTTCGCTCGACTTGCTGCATCCTCATATAGTCATTTGCGGACTATCCTGCGGATCGTTTTCTGGGAGCCTCTCACGTTAACAAGCGTCACTGTCTAGCCCGCGTAGATTTTGGAGGCCTAAGAGCGCAAGGGATAGTGAGAACTCTATCTTTGAGGATTGAGAGATGGCAAATCACTCAGCTGAATCCTTAAGCACAACGAATTCGTTCGCCGGGACCGGGGATTGGGTCGCCCGCACCAAAACGTGGGATTCATCCTATCTTGAGGCCCACACCTCGCTGCTGCGTCCACCCGTTAAAAGCTGTCTCCAAACTTGCCTTTTCCTCGCCGACTATTGCGAACGCAAGTAACGTTTGCCAAGAGACTTATGCAAATGGCCAGACAATTAAGAACTCAACAACCGCCTCCTCAACATATTCCTTTAGTTCCTCCGCGATCCTAAATCTTCCCGGGTAGCTCATACCAATGGTATGAAGCCTGCGGCGTTCAAATGCAGGGATCTTCGGTAAGTGGAAATTCTTCCGGCTTTGTTACGCAGTTGCACAAGGGGTCCGCGGAAACTGCCCATAGAAGATTTTAGCCGCAGGTTCCCATGAAGGAAAACCAAACGGGTAACTGTTTCTCACCGACTTTGGCGCAGCGCTGCCATCGCGCCAACTGCCAAGAGGATTACGGAAGTGCTTGCTCCAAACACCAACGCCAAAACACTCTCATTTAGCATTGGGGTACGCTTCAAGGCCCGTCCAAAATAACGAATTCCCCTTGCGAGGCGACTATAGGCTTGTGGCTCAAATTGGGACATGCTTGTGGGCCTGGAACATTCTTTTAATCTGGAAAGAAAGCCTACGGCCGGGCAGACCTGAGACGTTCTCAGCCCGTGAACCGCTATTCGAAGGGCTCGTTATACAGGAGGGGGATTTACTGTACCCCCTTTTCTCAAATTGGGCTCCCAATCAGGCTAAGACGCAAGCGCTGCACTTCATGGCTGGGGAAGTGCTTGACCCCGGGCAGTCGTTCTCAGAGAAAACTCAAATCGTCGCTTGCGGTCAGATTGGGGCACTTGTCGTTAGCCGTGAGCTAGTTGTGGGGTTCCCCATAGGTACCGGCGCGCAGAGCTTCCATTCTCGTTTAACGCGAGTTAGCCGTTGAACGGTCCAGGTACCGCCGCGCGAATCGCGTCCATCGCTAAATGAGCAACGAATGAACCTGGCTTTTCCGAGGACCATGCGAGACATGATTCAGGTGAAAGCTTCGAGCCCAGTGAGAGCCTTCACAAACAAACGGGCAGTGAGTGGCTCGCAAGGGACGACCTCATCATGCCCCCGAAGATGCGAAAGGATTGAGTCTTGAGAAAACCGCCGTTCCCCCCAGATTACCGTCGGAGCCGCGTTGAAGAGGAGAGGTGCATTGATTCTCGTCCTAATGGGCGCATGTGGATTCGAACCACAGACCTCGTCCTTATCAGGGACGCGCTCTAACCAGCTGAGCTATGCGCCCGATCAACCACCGTAATCCAAATGCGAATCTACTATTAACGCTTAAAATTCTGCTGAGTTCAAACTCAGCACTTTTTTCCGGTAAGCAGCGGCAGTCGGTCGCCGAGCGGCTGGCCACCTCACGGATCGCGGATGGATTGCCGACCGGTGACCGGTGGAGGTTTCCGGCAAGTGGACAGGGGCGGGATCGAACCGCCGACACCTGGATTTTCAGTCCAGTGCTCTACCAACTGAGCTACCTGTCCACCTTTTCAAATTGGTGCACCATTCCTTACCCGTGCACCTCTTACCAGCCCACCGATTTTCACATCAACCGCGGTAAAGCGGTCATGAGCCAAGTTTACTTTTTCGCCTTTAATGTATTGCAGCAACTCTTTCGCCCCCTGGGGAGCTTCGCACCCATCGAGAGCGACGCGATGCAAAAAATCGTTCCGCGAAACGATGCCGAGGCCAACACCAACCAACCGATTTCTCGGCTAAAGCTTTCTCCGCTAAGCTATCTAAAGATTCTAAAACCAGCAACCAGGAGCGCCTAGCCCCGCCCTGCAAACCCACGCGGTAAGCGACCGCTCCTTTGTTGGACTCAAAAGTTGTTCAGTGAAACCCCTTTCAGGCTCGCCAGATTCCCCATTTTAGCCGTAATTTCAAGCTGAGAGATTTAAAGAAGTCTCTCCTTCCGCTGAAATGCCGAGTGATGCGATCTCGACAACCCAAACGAATTCCGGTTTTTACATCGGTTGAGTTATCAAACGTTTTAGATAAAAACTGAGTTACATCGGAAATTAGAAATCGTCGCCCAAACCAACTCTTTATAGTTAACAAAAGCTCAAGAGTTTCGCTTTTCAGTTAGAGCCCCACACACTTGATTTAAACTTCAGTAGTCTTATGCACTAACTGATGTTCTGTTGCATTAGTTAGAGCCGAAGTGGCCTAGACAACAAGCTGGTGGTCGGCTTCCTAAGTTTCTGTATCTGTCTGAAATTAGCTTACAATATAGATTGGGCGTCAACAGCGAACTGAAGCGTCCGGGTCAACCTATGTTCGCCGCGTAAGATTCGGATCGGCCGAGCGATTGCCGGGATAGGATGTCGATTGCCGGGATAGGATATGCCGCGGGCATAACCCACCCTTGTGGCAAGCACGTCCCGCGAATTTAGCCCGCCCCATTCAATTTTTCAATTTTTTTCAATTTTTTAATTTGCAACTGAGTGGAATGCAGTTAACAGCTCAAAATAGGTTAATAGCTCAAGGGAATCTGACTTATGCCCCTCTATCGGTACGAAGCAGAAGCCGAAGGATGCGACTATTGCCGCAAAGGTTTCGAGCTCCTTCAGTCCATTCACGAGCCAAAAACTGCGTCGTGCCCTCAGTGTAGCGGGCCATGTCGCCGGGTATTCAGTCCCTTTGCACCCATTCAAAGCGTACGAGATCGGCTCAGCCCGGCAAACCTCGAACGTCACGGTTTCACGCAGTATCGCCGCACCAGCAGCGGCGCTTATGAAAAGGTCTGCGGCAAAGGACCTGATCTTCTCAAGCGATGAATGTTAAACAGTGCGAAAGGAGGCTCGAGACTTCTCGGGACTTCCGTAACTGCTTTCGCCCGCGCCGACCTTGTCACGATACCTTACTGCAATGCAAGGAAAGTTTGTGCCGGTGCGAAATACAGGGCCGAAGTAAAGAATCGATCAGGTCAAGAGGGGGAAAGTTCTTCGCGGATAGTCAGCTGGGCTTCGAACTAAGCCATCTCAAGCCACGCCGGCCACGCTACAGGGCGGCATGGTGCGTATAACCCCCTGCATGGCAGACAAAGCCCGATCGACGTCCCGCGGCCCCACGTCAAGGTGGGTAACCGCACGAATGCGTTGCCGTGCCGTCGCCATCATTAAAACCCCGTGTTGCTTCAACGCTTGACAGAATTGATCGGCGGAACCCCACGCCGGATCCACCTGGAAAAACACCATGTTGGTCTCTACGATCTCCGGATCCAGTCGGAGCTTTGGTATCGAGGCGATCCCTTCGGCTAAGCGCCGGGCATTTTCGTGATCTTCTCCGAGTCGATCGACGTGGTGCTCGAGTGCGTACAAAGCTGCGGCAGCCAGAATTCCTGCCTGACGCATCCCGCCGCCGAGGACCTTCCTGTGTCGATGAGCTGCGGCAATTAATTCCCTCGAAGCCACGATTGCAGACCCGACGGGTGCTCCAAGCCCTTTGCTGAAACAAATATTTACGGTATCGAAAGGTTCTGCCCAGCGATGGGCCGCAATACCCGTGGCCACCACCGCGTTGAATAACCGTGCCCCATCGAGATGCAAAGCAAGATGATTCTCCCGCGCCCAATGACAGATCCTTCGCAGTTCGTCAAGAGGCTGAATTGAGCCGCCCCCCCGATTGTGAGTGTTTTCCAAACACAAGAGGCGCGTTCTCGGTTGGTGTGCATTGGAGGGTCGAATTAGTCCCGTCAAAAGCTCCAGCCGGAGAATCCCACGCGCGCCCTCGACCGGTCGGGCAGCCACCCCACAAAGTTGGGCGTAACCTGACTGCTCATAGTTATAAATATGACTGTTGAGCTCACATATTAGCTCATCTCCTGGCTGACACAGGGTTCGCACCGCCAGAACGTTTGACATCGTGCCGGAGGGGACGAAGAGCGCTGCCTCCTTGCCCAAGATCTCAGCGATGCGCTCCTGGAGACGATTGACCATAGGGTCCTCGCCGAAGACATCGTCGCCGACGTCCGCCTCCGCCATAGCCCGGCGCATCGCCGGCGTAGGCCGCGTTACGGTGTCACTTCGGAAATCGCTGAGTTGGTCCTGTGACATTCGGATCGCCTCCGCCCCGGAAAAATGTGCGATCAAACTTGCTCATTACCTCCCGCAAAACCGTTCGGATTATTGCGGTCAATTTACTCAATTTTCAGTGCAAAATTGAACCTGCATGAAAAAAAAGCATTTGGGAACTTATGATTCGGACCGTTGAAGCACGACTCATGACCCGATTTCATTTGCAAAATTCATGATATAAAAAAATTATTTTCAATATAAGGCAACGTTATTCTACTTGTTAACGTCGCTTCGGGACACTGACTAACACACAATCATCATACAAATAGAAACCGATTTTCATTATAAGCGATAATAATCATACTGGTTAACGTCCACCTAAGACGGCAAATAAAAACGGTAAATAAGAATTCAAATTCTAGGTCAAGCTGCTTTTTCGATCCGTGCCCGTGATATTTCGATCCGTTTCGATCCGCGCCTCTAAATCACGTGTTAGAGATGACAATGCAAATGACAAATCATCGGCGAAACACACTAAGTATTGGCTTGAGACACTAATCTCTAACAAAACAAACAAAGTTTCGAGACATGAGCTCACAAGCCGAGCCGCCCAATTTTTGTTCTGCCTAGCTCGATCGTCTTCGGCCCCCGATCGTTTTCATCTTAGCTAGCTGTTCATGAGAATTTTCTGATTACCGACATAGTTCACGCTCGTAATAAATTTTTGCCTCAATCAAAAGTGTAAACTCGGATCCACGACAGCGCAACAGTGCATTTAGGATGCATATAGGAACAGAAGAGAACATCAAGATCCCTCAAGACTAGATGTTTCAGGTGCAGTGCGGAGACAGGGATACAGAAAAAAAAGCAAAATAATTCACTTATTTGTGACGCAGCCGATTCTTTACAACTGTCACGAAATTTGGCAGCATGGATGACGTTTTTGATGGTGGCCTCATCACCAAAATTCGCGGATTTATCGGCGTCATTAAGATCGAAATGTTGCGTAGAAAAGCAACACCCTACCTTTTCGCTTCGGACATTAAATCAGGTTGATGAAAATCAGGTTGATGATCGAAGGCTCCGAGGTCGCTCCCGACGCCGTTCACTCCTTACGCGAAGTTTGTCGGCGGGGTAGAATCCGTGACAGGCAGAGTCTTTGCCACAAGCTCTTGTCATATTTCAAAAGCTTAGTGGCTGGACGACAAATGATGCAACGCTCTGAGTGCTAGGCCTCCGGTCGACCAATCAGTACGGGATGAGCTTTAAGCTGCGAATTGTGGAAATTTTAGTCTCGGCGTGCGAAGGTTCTGAATTTGTGCTGGGGCATGCCGAGGGTACAACGGAACCGGAAACGAACAGAAATGTGGAATCTTAGCCATCGGGGGCGTGGACTCGATTTCAGTGCCGAGGTCCGGGTCTCCCGGAGTGCTTGGCCCGCAAAGCCCTTTGCCATATAGCCAATGCAAGTTGAACGTCGGGCTAGTAGGTAAGCGCCGGGTGATTACTGAGCAATCGCCGAATGATTAAAAATGATTAAATTGTTCAAGAAATGAAGTACTGGTTCATACACCGGGCCCCGTAAATCATACCCTCCCTTGGACTTTTGCGCTGACGTAGTGGATCGGAACTAAGAGGTGACTTATGCCTGAAACCACTTTCGGAAATGGTTTGGATTCGCTACCGGAAAAGGCTGAAGGTAATTCGCTCCAGCGGTCCCCAATTGCACCGAACGCAGAATCACCTCTCGGGGAAGCTAAGGCCGAACCACACAGCACCCTCGAAGAGCCTTCTGAAGGTTCGTTAGGGAGTGTCGATGTGCAGCCAACGCGTTCTGGCTCGTCAGAGGCCGTTTCATCCGCCGACGCCGCCTCACGGGAAATTTCCTCGGGTTCAAGCGGGGCGAACCAGGTCGAGCGTTCCGCGTTGGATACGGCTGAACGGACCGGTGTCAAGCTCGAAAGCGCAGATGCCTTGATTGGCGCAGAAAACGAAGGTGTGGAGTCCGCTTCCCCCGCGTCGGCATCAAAGGCACGCTCGTCTGGTAGCGAGGAAAAAACGGTTGATTCCGGTAAGCGAAAAGTGCTGATTGGTTCGCAGCGGGATGCAGCGCAGTTCCGGCCAAAGCCTTTGGGGGAGGGAATCAAAATTGTTTTGCCGGAGCAAACGCTCGCGGGAAAACAGGCGAAAGATGAACCGGTGCAGCCGACCGATCGGGACCTGGAAATCCGAGGTCGTGGCGCACCTTCCCGGGAGCAGTCGCGTACCCCAGCAATCACCGAAGGATCACCCACTGGCTTCCGCGATTCTCTAAAGACCGGTCAAGGAGCCCCGCCGGGATTTCGCAGTGGTGCGGGAGAATCTGAACCCTCTCGCGAGGATATAAGCCCGGCGTCATCGCGTCTCGGCCAGCCGGCGGCAGCCTCGGGAGCGCCTCCCTCCGTGCAGGATACTTCTCGCGACGAAGTCTTTGTCAAAAAAGAGCCGCCGAAAGAGCCGGAATGGGCCGATGTGGGCGTGGGCGAAAGGGCCGACTCGTTCGGGGATTATTCTTCCGACAACGAATTAACAGGAATTGGCGGGGAAACTCCAGCGGAATTGATGGACCTACCTGCCGGCTTTTCGGCACCTGCACCGGGGCCGCCTGGGGTCTTTCCGCCCCCAAAACGGCAGCCGCGTCTGCCCGCGGAGTTAGAAACCGAACTTGAAGCGGCGATGTCGGGCATGGCCATGGAGGATCTGCTGACCACGGCGGAGCCGGTCACCAGGCAAGAGCTGATCCCTCCGGAAACTCTATGTGAAGGTCAAGTCGTGTTGATTCGCGGGGATACTGTTTTCCTTAATCTGGGAGCCCGCGAGGAGGGGATGCTAACTTTAAAGGAAACGGATCCTCGCCCTGAGCTGGGGGCCAAATTAAAGGTACGAGTCGTTCGATTTGTGCCGGAAGACAGCTTGTATGAATTGGCGTTTCCGGCCGGAGCCGCCGATGTGGCGGCGTGGGAGGATCTCGTTGTCGGAACGATTGTGGAGGCCCGTGTAACGGGAGTGAACCCCGGGGGGCTGGAGTGCGAGGTCAATCACATCCGCGGCTTTATCCCGGCAAGTCATGTCGGGATTTATCGGGTGACCAATTTGGAGGAATATGTTGGGCAGCGGCTACCATGCGTAGTTCTGGAAGCCGACCGGCCACGCCGTAAATTGGTGTTGAGCCGGCGTGCGGTCCTCCAGCGCGAGCTGGAGGCCCAGCGCGAAGCTCTTTGGGCCTCCTTAGAAGCCGGTCAAGTACGCGAAGGATTAGTGCGTCGACTTACCGATTATGGAGCCTTCGTCGACCTGGGGGGCGTAGACGGCTTGCTGCACATCACCCAGATTAGCTGGGGCCGGGTCAACCACCCGAGTGAGGTCCTCCAAGAGGGGCAGGCAATCAAGGTCAAAGTGCTCAGCGTTGATAAAGAAGCCCGGCGAGTTAGTCTGGCTTATCGAGACCTCTTCGGCAATCCCTGGGAACAGGTCGCGGTAAAGTATCCTCAAAACTCGCAGGTTCGCGGGAGGGTTACACGTCTGGAACCCTATGGTGCTTTTGTGGAGCTGGAGCCGGGTGTGGAAGGACTGGTTCACATCTCAGAGCTTTCGCACCGCAGGATCTCCCGGCCTAGCGAAGTGGTAAAGGAGGGGCAGGAGATCGAAGCCCTGGTGCTTTCGGTCGACCCTGCAACCCGGCGAATCAGCCTTTCCATAAAGCAATTGATCGCCCCGGTGATTATGCCGCCGATCGAGGAGCTTGAGGCTCAGCGCACGAGTTCGATGGAAGTGGTTGAGGAACAGACTCAAACCAGTGTCGAACCTGAAACGGTCCCCATGAACGAAACAGCTCCTCACGCGCAAAAGGCACCCGCTGCATCGGAGGCACCCGAAAAGGGGAAAAAGCCGGAACGTACCTCGCGGTCTGAGCTATCAAAAAGCAAAGAACAGCTCAAGGGCGGTTTGGGACGATCTCCCCGGGGAAAGAAATTCGGCCTTCGTTAATAAGGCAAAAGCGAATGGAAACTACTTAACCCAGGGCATGCTGCGACTTCACGGTGACTATTCTTTCCCGACCTAAAGCCCTGATTGAGACAGACTTAAAGCCACGTGCCGAAAAACGCGATTAGGGCCCCGGCATTGAACCGAGGACGATCGCTCCCCGAACGGCCGTTAAACTATCCAAGAAATAATCGATGTCTTCGGAGGTGTGAGCCGCCGTGGGAGTCACGCGCAAAATAGAGCGACCTAAGCGGATAGCGGGGAAGACCACGGGGGTTACCCAAATGTTGTATTCGGTGCGCAGGATCTTCGCCACGTGCAGTGCTTCGCTCCCCTCAAATTCAATGGGAGTAATCGGCGATTGGGTGTGGCCGATCGAGAAGCCTCGCTCTTTGAGCCCCTCTTGGAGTCTCCGGGTATTCTCCCAGAGCTTTTCGCGCAAGACTTCGCCGTCTTGCAAAATATTTAACGCGGCTTGAGTGGCTGCCACCACCGCTAGGGGCATCGATTTGGTAAAGACGACGGTCGGTGCCCGAAATCGGATGAAGTTGATGACATCTCGCCGGCCGGCAGCAAACCCCCCGATCGTTCCAACGGCCTTGCTGAACGTACCGAGGTGCAAGTCCACCTCTTGTGCCACCCCCATTTGGGCGGCAACCCCTCGACCTTGTGGCCCAAAGACGCCCGTGCCGTGGGCATCGTCCACAATGAGCCGCACCCGATATTCGTGCTTTAGCTCAACCAATTCGGGAAGGGGACTGAGGTCGCCATCCATGCTGTAAACCCCGTCCACCACGATGGCCGCCGGCCTGCCTGAAGCCTCGGTGCGCAGGATGTTTTCCAAGTGTTCCATATCGTTATGCCGAAAAACGCGAATTTGCGCCCCGGCAATCTTTGCGCCACATACCAAGGTGGTATGAGCCAGCTCATCGAGGATGAGTAAGTCCTCTGGGCCGGCCAGACATCCTAAACTCCCCATCATCGCCATGGCACCTGAGGGGAAGACCAACGCAGCTTCGCACCGCTTGAATTCGGCGAGTTTGAATTCAAGTTCGTCGTGCCATCGTGTGTTTCCCGTCAGTAACCGCGAACCCATCGGCGCGCCGATACCAAATTGGGCCACTACTTCCGCGGCCCTAGCCCTTACCTCCGGATGAGTCGCAAGTCCTAAGTAATTGTTTGTGCTTAGTTGCAGGACACGACGCCCCTCCCATTCGCTCCATGGACCAGCGTTATCGGCGGGGCCCTGAGCGAGAAACATTTCGGCAGCAAGATCTAAGGCCTCGCGCGGCAGCGTCCGTGGGGCGTTAAAAAACTCTTGGCACTTCTCGAAGATATCAAACGAGCTATTGCGGGAATTGTGGTCCGAGATTGTCATTGCTGTTTCTCGATAGTGTTTCTTGACGCCTCAATTGTTCTTCAAGACCCTAGAAGGATTCCTTCATCGGTTGCCAGGCTGCTCTGCAAGTTTAACTAAGAATACGAGAATTCAAAAGGCGTAATTCAGCCAATTTGTCAATCTGGAAAAAATGGGAAAACTGAATGGCCGTAAATAAACTGAAAGGCCCTAAATAAAGCGCAAAACCCGTAAAAGCGGTCCAAAGAAAGTAATTGAAATGATCACAATCTTTATTCTGCTTCGTATGATGGCGGCGTTAGTTGCACCTGCTGAGAGCTCCTCGTTAGTGATGTTTAGGTTTGAGGTCGAAAATTGACTGAATTGCAACGCGGGAATCGATCGAATGTACCAATCGGCCTTTCCTATCAGCCCGGAAAAGCCTCCCTAGGCCGGATATTCTCTTCAGCGGTTATGCGAATCAATGAGGTCCAGAGATTCTTAATCTTTGCGTTTTGGGACGGGTTAAAAGCCTAATTTTTGAGTCGCAGCACTCCAAGTGGAATAGCTTCTCGCGAATCCCTCGTGATTCCTTCCACCCTATATTGAAATGGAGCATCCGAAATTCGATATGCGGGATTTTGGCGAAACAATCGAAAGATTGCAATGCATAATTGACCGGGTTCTTGATAAATTTTTCTGACACCTTTTCTGGACTTTATTTCCTGGCGATGCCACCGTTCTTCAAACTCAACACAGAGTTCCTCTCACGGAAACGGTCTGAGTGGCTAAAGCGATTAGGGGTTTCCAACCTCACACGGGGAAAGATGCCGGTCGCCGTCATGGCCGATTGGAGTCTTTCGCTTCGAGCCGTAATCACGGTGGTGAGAGCGGGTCCCACCCCGACGAGTTTAGATTCTTTAAAGACATCTTTTCATTTGTTCTCCGCCGAATGTTTGAATCCTGCTACCCGATTTGAGCGGCGAACGACGTTCCGTTGGAACCGCAAATCATTATGGGAACAAGTTCGGAATCCTAACTATTTAGCTCACGATTTTCGGCAGCCTCTCCTAATCGATCCAACGCGCACAAATTAGCCCTCTTTTTTCTGGTTCACTCCGAAACCTTTGATCCCCAACGGGGTTTTAAAGGGTAAAGTGCCTTCATAACGTCTATCGTAACCGGTGAGGGGAATGACCCTAAATTGTTAGCTTACGATAAGGTTGGGATGACGAGGCTGGAGTAGTCGTTATTAAATTTGGGTATCGGTTGCCTTAGCAATTATTTCGGTTTTGCTTCGCAACTACTCTTGTCCTCTGGGACGGTGTCGTGTTCGAACCGGTGGGGTCTTGCACCTACGGTTTCCGATTGGTAAAGGCTGCTGGTTTTTTTGTACCACCTGCGAGAAGTGGGTTTGTCGCCTGTTCGGGGTGGCGACGAGCTTGTCTACTTCTCCGAACGAAGACATCCTCGCGAATAGAAAGCCGCAGGAGGGGTGAGGTAGAGACATCATCCCTCGGTACGTGGCCTGAGTTCATCGGCCCAACAATCATTTCGCGCCGCACGATCCCCGTTAAGTCCGGGGCAAGTGCTTCGTTGTGAACGAGGAGCTTTTGTCGTGGGTCAGAGCCACTTGGTGTTGGGTTATTTACAACCGGATGTTATTCTGCCGACTATTTCGTTTTTCCTCGGCATTGTGGGCACCGCCCTTGTGTTGGGAAAGCGACTCTTGCTGATTCCCTGGGTTTTATTCGACCGAATTTCTAGCCTTTGGCGCAGAAGTCCCAATTCGGTGGCTCCACCCAATACTCGCACTGAAATGAGCTAGACCCTTTCCTAACGAAGTTAGCCGGTTTGTAAAGAAAAAGAAGAAGCAGTCAGTCTGTGGAGGGGAACGGCGCCTACAGAGAGCACCGGCGTTAAATAGACGGGAAAGGCTCGAGTTGAGAATCTCGTGATCTGTTTGATGCTGAGCACTCTGGTTATCTACGCCGCACCACACCTCCTAGTCCAAAGTGGGGGAATGAACGCGCGCTTCGTTTTTTAGGGGGATTGGTATGCTTAGTACGGACTTCGGGCCGATAACGCGGGTTTAGAACGCGCTAATGGTTACAGTGGCTACTCCCCCTCGAGGCGGCGTTTCAGGCCGCCCCCTCTGGCTTGCCGTCAGTTCGCGACGGGCCGCCCGAATCTTCCTGCTGATTGCCTGGTCGCTGTGGTTTGGACTTTTAACCGGTTTTTTGGAAATCCTAAATGTCGTACTGAAGCGCGCTTTAAGCAAGCATCCGATCCTTTTGGGTCGACACACTTTTTGGCTGACCCCCTTTGCCGACGCACTGGTCTTCCTCGCCCTTGGGGTCCTATTCATTCCTCTGGTCTTTTTCGTCAGGCGGCGCTACCTGCTCCCGTTTACAGTCTTTATCTTTGCTCTTTTATCCGCTTATAGTATCGTGCTTTTCCATTCCGAGATCTATAACAGCGCCGCCGCACTACTCTGCGTGGGGATTGGAGCGCAAGTGACCCGATGGGCTGCGCAGCGGATTTCGCGTTTCGATCGGTTTGTCGTGCTGACTTTGCCGGGCATGGTAACGGCAGCTCTGATCTTGGCTTTCTTGCTGCCGCGATGGTCGCGTTGGAAGGAGTCGCACGATATAGCGGGCCTGCCGGCATCGTCTGCCGAAGCCCCCAATATTTTGTTGATCGTGTGGGACACCGTCAGGGCGGATCGTTTGATTACCTATGGATACCGTCGGAATACCACACCCAATTTAAGCCGGCTAGCGGAAGAAGGAGTGCTTTTTGAATACGCCATCGCCCCATCGCCCTGGACCTTGCCCAGCCACGCCTCATTTTTTACCGGGCATTGGGCGGAGGAGTTTGCGCCGGCTTTCTCGCAGCCACTCGAGCCGTACTATCCGACTTTGGCCGAGGCTCTCAAAGCTCGGGGCTACCGTACAGCGGGCTTTGTGGCTAACCAGGCTTACTGCAGTTCGGCCTACGGGCTTGAGCGAGGTTTCATTCGCTTTGAAGATTTCAGCGATTGGAAGACCGAGATCCTTCTCAGTTGTCAGATTGGGCGGCGCATGGCCACCAGTTCAAGGTTAAATGGCCTATTGAGCAGCCGAGGTTATTGGGGGCGCAAATCTGCACAGGAAATCAACCGCGACTTTCTTCGATGGTTAGATTCTAGCTCCTCCGACCGGCCTTTCTTCGCCTTCTTGAACTATTTCGATGCGCATCAACCATATTGGGCACCCGCAGCACTTCAAGAAAGGTTCGGGTACTGGCCCGAAGACAACAAGGTGGTTTTCGAACCAATCTTGCGTCTGGCAGCGGCGAAAAACTTGGCGGAGCTCGGACCAGAGGATCGACAGGTCATCCAGAATGCGTATGACGCCAGTATTGCCTATCTGGATCAATGCTTGGGCCATTTATTAGGAGAGCTAGAAAAACGCGGCGTTTCTGACAATACGCTTGTCGTCGTTACCGCCGATCATGGTGAGCAATTCGGCGAACATGGGCTGATGGAGCATCGCAATTCGCTTTATCGCTCCGTCCTTCGTGTTCCTTTAGTGCTGCGACTTCCAGGACGAATTTCGCGTGGCATGCGCGTAGGTAACGTCGTCTCGCTCCGAGATTTGGCAGCCACGCTGCTCGACCTATCGGGAAGGGAAGAACCGATAACATTGCCGGGGAAGTCGCTGCGACGATTTTGGGAAAATACGGGGGAAAATCCCCAACAGACTGAGCCGGTTTTCGCCGCCCTTCGTCCACCCTATTTTCGGCCGGACAAGGCCTCGCATATCGATGCTGTCATTGATGAGCACTTTTGGTATGTCCGGTACGCGGATGGTCGCGAGGAGCTTTTCTTCTGGCGATATGATCCGACAGAGTCCGTAAACTTGGCCACGAACATTACGATGGAGCCTGTATTGGCTTGGTATCGCGGGCTGCTTTGGAGGCACTTACAAGGCGAGACGGGTTTGATGCTTCTGGCAAGCCTTGACTGAGAGAAGAGCTGCTGCGAATGTGGTTTCTTCCGATGATCTCTTCGCTTCCTCCACCCGCAATAAGAACTATTTGCGCGCTTTTAGTCTTCGTTCTCCTAATCCTGATGGGACAATGGATTCATTTAGGTTTTGTCACCTTGTGGAATGAAAAACGAACGCGGGCCGGGGCTTATTACAAGTTATCCGCGGAGGCCCGGCGGCGATTTCGTCGCCAATTGCAGGCGCATCGCGCGATGTTGATGCCCATTTTGTGGCTTTTGGCTCGGAGCATGCGCATCGACCTAAAAAAGCTAGTTTTCCAGTTCCAAGGGATCCCCCTGCCGAAGGGGACCTGTACCCCGGCTAAAGTCCAGGAGGCCGTTGCTTACAAACCCTCTCACGAGGACATCTTTGTCGTCGCACCGATGCGTTGCGGAACTACCTGGATGCAGCATCTTGTCTACCAAGTGGTAATGCGTGGGACGGGTGATTTGGCCGATCGCGGTATTTCCCTTTTCGCCATTTCCGCTTGGTTGGAAAGTACACGGGGTATTCCGGTCAATGAAGCACCGATTGTGGGGCTAGGGCGGCCATCGCGAATTATCAAGACCCATTTGCCGGCCGAGCTACTTCCGCTCGATCCGTGCGCAAAATACGTCTATGTGGTCCGACATCCTGTTTCGTGTTTCGCCAGTTGTGTGGATTTTCTCCGCCAGAACCTGGGGCCTTTTCAGCTCGGTTTGCAGGAGCTGGAGCTATGGTTTTGCTCGGACGAGGCGATGTGGTGGGGCACGTGGCCACAGCATGTCGCAGGATGGTGGAAGCGGGCGCAAGAGGGATCGAATATCCTCGTGATTTCGTTCGAAGAAATGAAACTTGATTTGCTCGGAGTTATCTACCGCCTTGCCGGTTTTCTTGAAGTCGAAAGCTTGAGCACCCGTGAAGTTGCAGAAATCGCACGGAAGTGCAGCTTCGAATACATGCGTCGGTATCAACAATCCTTTGAGATGGTACCACCCCATTTCCTCCAAAACGATCATGCTTTTCTTCGCAGCGGTGCATTACACCGATATCAAGCATTACCTGAGGCGACCCGACGCCGCATCGCAGATTGGTGCCGGCAAGAAGTCGCTAGCCGCAGCTTTCCGTGGCAGCAGTGGTATCCAGATATGGGCGACAGGCCCCTGCCGGCGCAAACATCTCTTGAGGCCGGTTAGTGAGCCGGTCGTTGCCCGTCAGTTTCGATTTGGCTAACGAGCGGCGAGGAGTCATGAGTTAGTTATTTGAAGTCACAAGTTCGTTATTTGAAGTCGCGCGTTTTGAGTGTGATGCACAGTGGCAGGCGGGCGACCATGCCAACATTTGGCAGCTCAAGCCCTTTCTTACGTGGCTCGACTCCACTTCTTCTCATGACCACGCCAGTCGACGACTCCGATCGATCGAGAGGGGCGTTCGTGCTTTTCGATATTTTGCTCGGTAGACTTTGACTTGAAGTTTCGTCATTCCCGTCTACGTCGCTTAGGAAGATGCGGGTTTTCCTTCCGCGGTTTCCACCTCCGTTACTACCCCCGTACGACTTGTCGCTATCTTCTATCAAAAAAGCAATCAGAACGCTTCGAGGCAGCGGCTTGATGATTTTTTTCGATGGTTAAGAAGTTTTCGGTATTAGCTGGAGGGTTTGAACCGCTTTAATGGTTTGAATCGTTTCAGGGGGCTTCGAATGCCGCATAACCGCTATAAACGAACTAGGCAATCGGGGCAAATTGGCTCGATTTTTAGCCGTGTTAAATTTCCTGGAGTTTTTTCATCTTAGTTTTTCTTAAGAAACCCCTTAGTTCGAGGGGGATGAAACGAGAGAACATCGAAACACCGATTGACCGCAAGTAACGGAAAGTTACGGAAAGTAACGGATTGATCGCCAGTGAATGATGGTGGGAAGCGGCCGCCGTCCAAGCCCTGTTGGCTTCGCGTTATTCTGCAATCTGGTCTACCGGCTTTGATACGGTATGGAAGATGCAGGAGGCCAACGAGAATCCTAACCGCACCGAACGGCCTTGGAATTCGTCGCTGACCAACATTCTTGCGAATTGACTCGATTGCGTTTGGCTGCGAACGAACTCGATTGCGTTAATCTGCATGCAAAGAACTTTGCTCAGATAAAGGGGCGCAGTTAGACCCGGCAGGTGAATCAGCACGGTCAGGCAGGTGCCAGGGGATTGTCAGTGGGGCTGTTATTCCGACTACTGGAAAGCACCCAAACGGAAGTGAGGACCTTTGGTCATGGCCAGCATGCGAGTGGAACATATCAATCCATTCATTTCGGCTCTGAAAAAAACGTTTAATACCATGCTCAGCTGGAATCCCATTCGCGGCAAACCTGTGCTAAAAGAAGCGCGAACGGCCGATCATCAAGTCAGCGGCGTGATTGGGCTTTCGGGAAAAGCGGTTGGAACGGTGGTGCTTAGTTTTTCCACCCCCGTGGCACTAAAAGCGGCATCCGCCATGTTAATGACCGAGGCCAAAACGATTGATGCCGATGTCCTCGACGCCGTAGGCGAGTTGACCAACATGGTGGCTGGGGCGGCCAAAGCTGAATTAGAACAATACGAACTGATGGTCAGTTTACCCAACGTGGTCACCGGGGAAAACCACATGGTGCACTTCCCCTCTACCGTGACGCCGATTTCGATCCCATTCGAGACTGAGTACGGACCCTTCACCTTGGAAGTGGCTTTGGCTCCTGTCAGTCAGCCATAAAAATTCCCCAGACCCACCTTCCGATGCAAGCCGCTCATCGCTCTGCGAAATGCCCGAAGTAAAACGCTGTGCGATCGGCTGCCTTCTAATTTCGCTCACAACCGGCTAACTTCACGCACACCGGCTCAACGTGCTGCGATGGTGTTCATGTTGCTGCTTCCTGCGGGATTCGTCCGCGCAGGAGATCGACTGGCGCAGTGCGCAAGAACTTCAGTATCTGTTGGTTTACCTGGTTTACCAGGCCGAAATCGTGTTGGCAACGCTCTTTCAACGGTCTTACTACTGCTTTTGAGGTTCTTTTTACGATATTCCAAGGCTGCGACGATTTCCGCCAAGTAATAGGGCGATGTAACTCGCACAAGAAAACTCGTGAGCTCGATCGGATGATTTGCGAATTCATCGGAGGTCACTACTAGGTGGGCACTTTATCGCGACCTCGCGATTCTTTAGGAGCTACCCACTTTCGGTGGGAACTTGGCATTTCGCTTTCGGCTAAAACCGTCCTTGATTTCATCTGGGATGAGTAGACAGAACACCTCTGGATTGGCCCACACGCGGTGCCGGAGGACAACTGTACTTGATCCCCTGCAGGCTCAGATTTCGCCGTTAAAGCGGGATTATCTTCCCAATAGGAAGCCAAAAAACCAAAGAGCGCACCGAGAAAAGTCCGAACAAGGTAACAACCCGACTTATCGTGACGCTGTGTCAACCTGGGAAGGTTAGCGAAATGGCGACGTCAGAACTTCGCAAGGCAGCCATCGTTTTGACAAGCCTGCCCCAAGATTTGGCGGCTCAATTGCTTGCAAAACTGGAGCCAAAGCAGGTCGAATTGGTTTCGATCGAGATCGCCAAACTGGGCGGTGTCCCTGCTGAGGAACAGCAGCAAGTAATTCGGGAATTTGCAGCCTCAAACCCCGGTGCTGGAGTGGCAAGTGTCGGCGGCTTAGACGTCGCCAAATCCTTGGTGGAGAAAGCCCTAGGGAGGGCGGCCGGGGCTACGCTCGAAACGGTACGGCAATCGATTGAAGCACTCCCTTTCGGTTTTCTGCAAAAAGTGGATAGTCAAAACTTGCTGACTTTCCTAATTGACGAGCATCCCCAAACGATCGCTTTGGTCCTCTCGCATTTGCCGCCGACACAGGCGGCCGCTATTATCGCGGCACTACCGCCGGACCGGCAGCTTTCGGTTATTCGGCGGATCGCAAACATGGGCCAAACGAGTCCAGAAATCATCCACGATGTGGAGGAAGGCCTGTCGAACCGAATGGCCAGTGTCATGAGCCAGCAGTTCGAAAAGGCAGGGGGGGTGGAAACAGTCGCGGAAATCCTAAACGTAATCGACCGGGCCACTGAACGAACCATCTTGGAGACCCTTGCTCAGGATGATCCGGAGCTTGTGGACGAGATTCGGCGGCGGATGTTCGTTTTCGAGGATATTGTGAAGTTCTCCGATCGGGAAATTCAGACCATCCTCAAAAACGTGGAGAGCTCTCAGTGGGCTATGGCTCTGAAAGGTGCAAGCGAAGAGCTCAAGCAAAAGATTTTGGGGAATATGTCCAAGCGGGCCGCCACCTTGCTCCTCGAAGAGATGGAATATCTTGGTCCAGTACGAGCGTCTAATGTTCAGCAAGTTCAGCAACAAATTGTCGATATAATCCGTCGATTGGAGGAGGCTGGCGAACTCACTATCCATGGCTCTCAAGAAGAAGAGCGCTACATCGAGTAGGTCCAGGCGGCTTCGTCCCAAGCGGCTTACATTTACCGAGAAAGTTACTCCCCAGATTTGCGCGGATCGGTCTCGCTCTTCTCCCCTAATCTTTTTGTCAAGTTCTTCTAATCTTTTTCTTTTGTTTGCTAGCTTCTGCTTCTCATGACGGCAACGCTCGATCAGTAGCGCAAGCCAAGCTGTCCTACCCCATAGATAGTAATTTGCCCCTCGCTATACTGCCTCATAATTACCACCTTAATGACATATCAATCATAAGATTTCTGGGGACCTTAGCATTGCGAGACGGAGGTCAGCATGAAGATGAATTGCCCCTCGGGGTACGCCAACTGTTACTTGAAAAGACGGGAATGAGCTTCAAAACAAGTCAATGAAGGGGGAAAGTTATTTCTGCCAAGCTCGAAACGACGATGCCGCAAAAAAGAGTTTGCCTCCTTTCGCCGTTGACGCTGCTACTTAGCCGGGGAATAATCCCCGAATTGCCGAAAAACTTGGAGAGTTTTCCGGAATCGTTACGGCTCGGCAACGAGCCTAATCCTCGTGGCGTGCAAGCGTAATTTCCCTTCTTTGGCTTAACAGTTCGAAGCCGGTCTCCATTGAAAATATTTTCTCCAAGTCATATCAGATATTCTCCATGTCATGTGACATTCTCGCTAATTTGTGTCGATCTGCCTTATCATTGCGAGCTTCGCTTGACAAACGGCGAACTGAGTTTGCACCGTCTTTTCGTCATTAGCGGGATTCCGAAAATCGAGCTATGGCTCGCATAACATGATTCATTTTAAGTGCAAATAGCGATAAATTCGTCACTTGCTCTCCTTGACCGAAGCAACCAAAAATCTTGGTCAATAGGAGAAACCTAAGGAATCAAAAAGATAACTTTGGTGAACAAAAGGTTTTAACTTGCGATCCTTAAAAAACCAAGCGATTAGTGGTTTCTTGGAAGCAAAATGACCTTCATCGTGCCGAATTCGGCGAGAGATACTCGCAAATTTGGGAAGATTATGCTGGAACAAGAAACTTCCGGAAGTGCAGCAAGTTAGTGTTACAGGGTAGCGGTCATGCTACCAAGGGTTTATGCCGGTCGATAGGCCATGAACCATGAAAAAACCGGCTGTTTTCCACTCGATCCTCACCGGCAACAAAAGATACAAAGTACCTTGAAGACAAACTTCAAAAGTGCATTTGGAACGATTGATAGAGGCTTTTGACAAAAATCTTCTTTTTGTTGATCCTCTCACTGAGGGCCGGAACGAAATGAGCACTCCCGTGATTACAGATTTACAAGCATATTGTCTTGAGGTTGCTCATCGGGCAAAGCGCGCCGCTGCGGAGCTTGGTAGACTTCGAGGTGAAAAGAAAAACCGGTGGCTTCGATTAAGTGCAAAACTGCTCCGCGAAGGGGTGGACGAATTACTGGCGTCGAATCAGCGGGACCTGGAGCTTGCTCCTCAATTCGGTCTGACCGATGCAGCGGTGGACCGCCTGCGGCTCACACCGGCTCGTATCGAGGCTATTGCTCAAGGGTTAGAACAAGTTGCAATGCTTCCTGACCCTGTGGGCCAGGTGATTTACAGCTCCGTTCGTCCGAACGGCTTGCATGTGCAGAAAGTGCGGGTACCCCTTGGAGTGATTTTTTTCATCTATGAGTCCCGCCCGAATGTGACAGCAGACGCCGCATCGCTGTGTGTCAAAAGCGGTAACGCCGTGATATTGCGGGGGGGTAAAGAGGCCGCTCATTCGAGTCAAGCCATCGTGGATTTGATGTGGCGTGCGGCCGACGAGGTCGGTATCCCGCGAGATGCGATCCAACTGATCGCAACCCCCGATCGTCAGGCAGTCGGTTACCTGCTCAATATGCCGGAATTTATCGACGTCGTTATCCCCAGAGGCGGCGAGGGCCTGATCCGACGGGTGGCTGAGGAGGCGAAAATGCCCGTCATTAAACACTTTACCGGAAATTGCCACGTTTATGTGGATGCCTCCGCTGACCCGGATATGGCGGAAAGAATCGTGATCAATGCAAAATGCCAACGCATGGGTGTTTGCAACGCGGCAGAATCGTTGCTATTTCATCGTGCGGTGGCAAAAGACTTGTTACCACGGATTTGCCGAGCCTTGGCTTCGCGAGGGATTGAAATCCGCGGTGATGCAGAAACTTGCGCATTGTTCCCCGAGGCAAAGCCTGCCACAGAGCAAGACTATTATCAGGAGTATCTCGGTCCGATCATCTCGGTAAAGGTTGTGGAGGATTTGGAGGCAGCCATTGCCCATATCAACCATTATGGCTCGCACCATACAGATGCGATTGTGACTTGTAACTGGGACGCGGCTCAACGGTTTTTGGCCGAGGTCGATAGCTCGGCGGTAATGGTCAACGCAAGCACGCGGTTCAATGACGGCGGGGAATTCGGATTAGGCGCGGAGATCGGCATCAGCACCGATAAATTCCATGCCCGTGGTCCGTGCGGTTTGGAGGAGCTGACGAGTTACAAGTACATCGTTGTTGGTTCAGGGCAAATTCGGGAGTAGTCGCTTGGGTCTTCGAGCGTGCGTCGCCAGTGTCTTTTGTCTCCGCCTTATAACTTTGTTAGCTAACTAAGTTCGGCAGGTAGTGTTAGCTACGGGTTTCGCACGTAGTCACTGACTTTAGCATCCAACTACTGACTTTGGCATAAAGTTCTCCGGTTTGGTTCGGTTTGTCAAAGGGATGTAGCATTGTGAGAAGAAGAGCCTTTTGAAAGTCGAAGATAGCCGCATACATTTTGGAAAATCAGCAAGCCCCCTCGGACTAAAGGCTTAACTCGTAGCACTGAGCTCATCAAAATTTTTTCGGGTAATCTGCCGATCTGCTCAATTTAAATGAGGGATCTCTGCGCAAATCGTGTGGAATCACAGGTACATGTGTGGTTTCGTCGGCATCGGGCTATCCGATGCCACAGACGGAGCCTATTTCCAAGCTTCCCGGGAAACACTATAGGGTGATTACATCAGAAAGGTCGCCAACGGAGATCGTCTTATCTTTCGTTTTAAGGGCGGGACCATGAGCGAGGATATCCTCTCGCAAGCTGAATTAGATCATCTTCTCAACTCGATGGCAGTTACATCGGCGCAGGTTGCGGGGGGGTCTGCCGCCGGGACATCGGTGGGGCAAACACAGCGGCGGCGTACCCGAGAAAAGGTGACTCCTTACGATTTCAAACGCCCGGAGCGGGTCGGCAAGGAACAGATGCGTGCCCTTCAGACCCTGCACGAGGGGTTTGCGCGGAATTTCGCGGCGGGCCTGTCGGCGATGCTTCGTGCGATGATCGAGGTCAAACTCACGAGCGTCGATCAACTGACTTATAGCGAGTTTGTCTTCAGCTTAGAGAACCCCACTTGTTTCAATCTTATTCGCGCCAAGCCGCTTGAGGGGAATATCATTCTCGATATTAGCCCCACCATTCTTTACCCAATTATCGACCGCCTTTTAGGAGGTGGCCGGGAGCCCACTCTGCTGGCACGGCGCCCTCTGACGGAAATCGAGCAACTGCTGGTTCGGCGTGTCACCAATCTTTTCATGACGGAGTTGCGGAAAGCCTGGGCCAATGTAATGCCGTTGGAACTCGAGATCGAGCGGGTAGAAAGCAATCCGCAGCTTGTGCAGATCGTTCCCCCGAATGAGGTGGTTGTCGTAATCAGTTTCGAATTGACGCTCGGCGACCTTCGGGGAATGATGAACCTATGTATACCATACAACGCCCTGGAAAGAATCAGCAGCAAATTGGCCGCCAATAGCTGGGTTGCATATGGCCGACGCGAACCTACGCCCGAGACTATCCAGCAGATCGGTCGCAACTTGCGTGGGGCACCGGTGGCGATCCGCGTCCGGCTTGCGCAAACGCGGATTACAGCCCGGGAACTTCTTAATCTCCGCGTGGGAGATATTATCACCACCACCAAAGATATTCACACGCCGTTACTCGTGATGGTTGAGGGGGTGCCAAAGTACCGCGCGTTTGCCGGTACCTATAAGGGGCATCTTGCCATTCGGATCGATCATGCGATTAGCGACCCGGCAGAAGCCCTCGGGGAGTAATTGAGCTGGCTTTTGCGATCGGGAAGCGCCGGATTGAGTGGGCGATACACCGTCCCGCAATAATTGATTTGACTGTCTAAGGATCCTACAAAACGGCTTCAAGTTTCTCTCTCACAGCACGCGCTGGCCCGGGCAAACGACGGCTAAACTCGCCGTAAAACGCTGCTAAACCTCTGCTTGCAACGGCACCTCGATCAAATAAGGTTTGTCTGCACTGAGCGATAGGCGCACGATATCCGGCAGGCTGTCCGGCTCGTCAACCCTAACAGACCGCACGCCCAAAGACTCTGCAAGTTTCACATAATCGATTAAGGGGTCGGTAAGGTCGAGGGCTTGAAACTCTTGACGGCTTGCGTGTGGCAATCGGAGCACTTGAGCGCAGTTTTTCAAGATGCGGTACTGCCGATTGTTGGCGATCAAGAAAGTTACAGGAATGCGATAATGGGCTGCCGTCCATAAGCCCTGAATTCCGTATAAGGCCGAGCCGTCGCCGATAATCGCCAGCACGGGCCGATCTGGCCAAGCTAAACGAACGCCGATTGCACAGTTTAGGCCCCAGCCCAAAGCCCAGCCTCGCTGGGCGAAATACCCCTCGGGATTGGGTAGATATCCGGCCCTCTCGAAATAGGCCCCGGACGTTGTGGGGCCTTCTTCAATAATGGCGACATTTTCGGGGAGGCATCTCCCGAGCAATTCCAGCATTGCCAGGGTGGTGAGAGGACGCCGAGCCATTTGCGATGCCGCTTGCTGCCGCAAAGCTGCTCGGGCCGAACGATTTCGCTCGGCCCAAAACTCGAAACGTTCTTGAACCGGTGGAGGACACATTTGGGCCTGTTTTTCCACGGCTGCAATCAAATGTTCGAGAACGTCACGAAATTGTCCCCAAAGCCCTACCCGGACTGGGTAATTCTTGCCGATCTGCCAAGGATCGTCGTCGATTTGAATCAACAGCGTGCTTTCCGGGATTGCGCGGATAGGCCCATGGTAAATGTACTGCTCAAACAACTTGATCCCCACAGCAAGAACGGTGTCGAACTGAGCAAGCTGCGAGCGAATCTCCGGTGCCCAATAGGGCAATAGTCCTGCCGCTAACGGATGCCCGGGCGGAAAACTGCATCGCCCATGAGTTGTGTACGGCTCATGAAAAACCGGTGCCCCCAAAAGTTCTGCCAGACGGACCAGGCCCGCAATTGCCCCGGCCTCGCACACTTTGCTTCCGACGATGATGGCAGGATCTTTCGCATCGCAAAGAATTTGCGCTGCCTCTTGGATTACATAAGATGGGGGGACGCATGGCGGGGGTGGCACGACCGGGGCAGTTAGTTCGACCTTGCATTCGCCGAGCTGAATATCTAGCGGAAGTGAAAGGAACACCGGACCTGTCGGCGGGGACAAAGCTATCTGGATGGCACGGCGGATTGCCGTCGGCAAGTCTTCGATTCGTCGAACCTCCGCAGCCCATTTCGTCCAGGGTCTAGCCACCGCAACCATGTCCCCCCAAAGGATTGGCTCCTCGTCGATAAACCGCTGGTCTTGCTGGCCGGCGGTCACCAAAAGAGGCGTACCAGAGCGATAAGCGTTGTAAAGCATCCCCATGGCATTCCCAAGCCCGCAACTGATGTGGAGGTTGATGACCCCCAGCCTTCGCGAGGCCTGGGCATAGCCATCGGCAATCGCCATGACAGGAATTTCTTGAAGCCCCAAGATGTATCGAATAGTGGGGTGGTCGAAAAGCGCATCGATCAAGGGTAACTCGGTCGTCCCGGGATTGCCGAATAGGTACTCAACCCCCGCCTTTTCGAGCATCGTATAGAAGATGTCGGCACCGCTCATTTTCAATGTGTAAGTTCCTTTCGGCTGAAGGAGTCTTAAAGCTCTTAATGGCAAGAGCGCGTCGAGTGGCCTTTTCTTAACCGAAAACTCCTGCTGGGAAAGCCAATTTGAAAAAGTCAATATAAGGCGGCCTTGGATGACCGTCTAGCTACTGACGCGAATCTACGGATTTGTGCCGGCTTTGAACGACATCTGCTTGGCCCCGAAATGCATCTCCAGGATCATATTCGAGCACTCGGGCAAAACAGCTGTTTCTTCCTGAGCCCGGTCATACGGCTTTTTTGAACATCCGATTAGTTTTAGCCCAATCGGGATCCGCCAGCGCGAACGAGGCCGAACCCGCGGATTATCCGCCATAATTCACTTAGTCGGCAAACTCGTCAAAAGAAGACCGCTCGGTGGTAGGAAATCAACCTATATTGCGAAAAGACAACTTGACTAGTATTTGCAGGGCGGTACTGTTTCCTAGAAATACCCCACCCATATCACTCCCGCTGAACCCCATAGCTAATGCACTGCCTTGATGTTGCTTCTCTGACACAGAGCAGGAGGTTCGAGGGACCACGGGGCGATCTTAGGGAGGCGACAGACTATGAGTGCCCTCGGAAACACGCCGCGAACGGAAATCCATGGCCCCCAGCAGCCGGAGCTTCATTGCTTGCCACCTGAACGGTGCCCGGCTCATCAGGCTCGCGAGGCAGTCGAGAAGGCTCGCTGGGATTTTGTGCCCGGAGCCGAAGAAAACCTTGTACTCCTGGTGGCAGAGCAATTTCGCCATCCCGTTGATCTGGTGCAAAGCTATGTGGAATTGTTGGCAGAGCGATACCTCAGCCAGGTGGATCAAGAGGCTGCGCGCCATTTGCGGATTGTTTTACGAGCTTGCGATCGCCTCGCACGCTTGGTTCAGGCGTTGGTTCGCTACCATCGTGCAGGAGAGCTCGCAGAAATTCATGCGGATATCGAACCGGATGAAATTGTGATGTCGCTATTTGAGGGATATCGCTCCGAAAATGGCACTCTTTTGGAGTTGCGTAAAGTAAGCGCACTTCCCAAGGTATCCGGGGACCCTGAGCTGATTCGCGAGCTTTTTGCCATCCTGATCAACAATGCGATCAAGTTTACTCGAGGACAAGTAAGAAGGGTGGATGTCGGCTACCAGGATCACGGCGCCAAGGCGATCTTTGTCCGCGATTATGGGATTGGCATTGCTCCGGAACATCATCAGAGAATTTTCCGCCTTTTCGGTCGCCTGGAACACTCCGGTCCGGTCGATGGGCTGGGGGTCGGTTTGGCGATCGCTCGGCGGATTGTCTTGGCCCATCGGGGACGCATCTGGGTGGAATCCATTCCCGGTCAAGGCAGTACGTTCTACTTTACTCTGCCGACGGAACCCGGGGAACTGGGGCACCCGGTCTACCTGAGCAGACCTCATTGGGCAGAGGCGGAAAAACATCTTCGGAATTCTCCCAAAAAATCGAGCGGTTCTTCCACTTCGGACCTTTCAACGACTCCTTCACGCGCCGGTTCATAACCTCACGACCCGCCCTGCCGGGCGAGCGTTCCCGGGACCAACCCGACGGCTGCCGGAGCCGTTCGGCGTTTGCCGGTAGCTCGCAGCCATTCGACCTTCTGCGTATATCGCGCGAACTTTTCAGGAATATCCGCGGAACTTTTGAAAAACTCTTAAGAGGTGCCTTTCGAGAGGCGAATACTCTTCGTGCAACGTGATGGCCGTGCGGCTTGTGTGACCAAACTAATACTCTGACTCCTAACGTGGCTCCGCCCACTCGGCATATTAAAGAGTAAGGAGCTTTCCGCTTGCCCCAAAAACTTCTGTCAAAAGCATCTCAGTAAGAGCACACTGGAGGAAACATTCTCCTAAAAAGCCCGGTTCCTGTTTACCTCGCAGACTTCCCCTTTCATGCACTAAAGGACCGACACTTCGCCCGCGGGGGCCCCGCATTCCTCTTCGCGTTACGGCTGTCTCCTCGATCTGCAAAGCGAATCTCTTCTCATTCCCCGTAATCGAGGTGCGAAAAGCGCGATCCCCTTGCCGATGGAAGTATCGCTCGAGTTGCATTCTTCCGAGGTCCTGCTGTACAGCGCTTTTTCCTGCGGGAGATATGAGGATTAAACCGCTGCCAACCCAAAGCTTGTTCGCTCCGATTGCCCGCGGAAGCTCTGTCGGTGGGGGCAACGATACGCTGAGAGCCTATGAGTGATCTTTCCCCCCACGGCGGCAGATTTACTCGTGGCCCGGAGAAATTAGCCGGTAAGTCTGGCTATGTTGCAATACGCGTAAACCGTGAACTTGACTGGTCGTTTCCGAGGTATCACTCCGCATCATGCCGGCGGAGTTTGTCACAAAAGGCGATGCATTTTTTCACCCGACGAATTCGTGAAGCAGCTCATGTGGGATAAAGGCAGCGTTTACCTAACGCGACGATGATTAAACTAAACGCAGACAGCAAATTCCCACGATGGATGAGGGTCAGCTGCCTTCGCCAAAACCTCAAAACTCCTCTGCTTGATACCGGCCGCGTCGGTGCTTTCGCGTCCACGAACATAGATCCACCTGAGGATATCTGTTGGGTCCGGTTTTCTTCGTATCTCTTTTCGTATCTCTTATTGAAGGTCCGCCAGCACGTAACGACTTAGGTGCTACACTTCACTAGGGTCTTCAGTGCCGCCCAAGCAAAGGTGCTTCGCTTAGTCCAATCGGTGCCCCTAAGTGAGCGGGACTGGGAGTGGCACCAAAAGCGGTTGTTCGAATCATACGGTCTTCGGTCGGTTTTCTTTGAAAAGACGATTAGCCAATCTGGGAATTTATGTCGTCCAGGTAACCTAAGTTTGGATGGAGAGGCGGGCGTGGCAACGTGAAAGTTGCATGAAGGGCGTAAGGAGGGAGGAAAATATCGTTCTTTCGAGTAACGTTGAGTTATCTAGGGGTCACGGGGTCAGAAAAACCAGACAAGCGGCCATGGGCTTCCTGAAGAAATCCTTTCGCAAGATTGTTCAAGACGGGTCAATACCCATGGGAACCAGCAGCTTTGCACAGTTGAGCGAAGAAGAACTGGAAACGCACTTGGGCATTGCCCGATACGGGAGTTTCCTATTAACGAACGCCATTCGACCCTCCTACGACCTTCAGGTTGTGCCTTGCGAGGGTTATCGGCACGATACTTTCAGGGATGAAAAGACTCGCGCGAAAGTGCCGGTTATTATGGCGTCTGTTTCGCGAGAGAAGTTGTTCGAAGCCTTCATGGAATTGCTCGACCCTCTTGGTCAAGTGGTTGACGTTGTTTTGGAGACCAGCCACCAACAAGCCGAGGGAAACCACGAAGACCTATACCGCGAACATATCGACCTGCCCGTGCTGAAGAGTATCCTATGGGAGTTTGAAGATCTTTTGGTAAATGATGGATGTTCGGGTATCGCCGTACTGAATCCGCGAATTCCCGCCGAAATTCAGTTCGACGAGCACAAGCTGCTTGTCATTTACGGACACCGTCTTCAGCCTTTCGAAGAAATTCTTCTCCGGCACAAGATCCCCTGCGACGAATCGATGCGCTTCATCACCGAGGCTGAACACGTCCACTCGTCTAGTGATTTGTATATTCAGCAATTCTCTGAGCTTCGCACTCGGCTAGGAATCGATTCGGATTATTAAGCACCAATTTGGGCGAGTGATCAAGAAACGACGCGGATAAGTCCGATAGCGAGGGATCCGCGGCCACCGTTTCTATCGATTGGAGCCTTCGAGGACGACGGCGATTCAATCCTCCTTCATCTCGCGAATGCCCTGCCGATAAAGGCTGTGTGCGAGTATTGCCCCACTGGAGCAAACACTCCTCCTTACGGTCAAAGCCAAGCAGATTATCCGGAGGCGAATTGATTCGGTCAGGTCAATCTACTTTTCTACTTTCCACCTGCCTTTAACTCCCTTAGGTAATCAGTCCTAGCGCAATTCGGACTTCTCAGCCGCGAGCAAGTCGTGGGGCCTCAGTTTTAGATTTAGCAACTCTCTTGAACTTGCGTCTCTTGATGCTTTCCAGCAGGGCATAGCCCTCAGCTTGGCTTCCACCTTTCGGCCCGATAGCGGCTGAGTGCTCGTCGGCAAGCATAGGTGCAACCCTAGTGGGCCCTTCGGCGAATGTGCTCCATCCCTTTATTGATCTATTTTTTTCACCATCTTACGATATGAAGATGCACCGTGGCCCGCGACCTCCGAATCGAGATTCGATTCGCCGCTATGACCGCATTTACCGGTAGTCTCGCCACTTCATCTTTGCAAAAATCACCGCTTTGTCTTTGCAATATCTACCGTTTTGTCTTCACAAAATCCTTCTAAAGTTGAAAACAGAAATAACGAAAATGGCACTTGGGGAAGGCGTGATAGGATTTTGACCGGAACCGCAAATATCGGATTTTGCCCTGATCCCGAATCAATCCCAGTGGACAATAGCTTTACGAATGGGGTGTTGTGATGATTACCCAACCGTGTTCGCGCATCGATTATATCGCAATAGTCCTCACCTTTTTAATTTCGTCAATCGCAGGTAGCACCTTCGCGGAATCGCTTGAAGCGGCCGGCTCTCCGTCAGCCGGCTCTGCGGTCCATTCGGTCGAACAACTTCGTTTGGTCCCATTTCCAAAACGTGTAGCTTTATTAGGGGGCGGGTTCCTTTTGGGTCCCAGTATGCGATTGCAAATCGCCGGGGAAATGCCCGAAGCTAGTGTCGAGAACCTTGCGGGCGATTTGCAACGAGCCGGCGTTACAACCCTGCATATCGAAAAGCTAGAAAATCGCGGCTGGGTAGCCCGGCTTATTCGAAGCGATTCTTCGATGCCAACGAAGGAATTGGCATTTCCGACTGTTGTATTCCGGTCCGAAGCCACGGCAGAAGACTACTCGCTACGCGTGGAGGCCGATCAAATCGTGGCTTCTGGGGCTGGGAAACCGGGGTTATTCTATGCCCTGCAAACCTTAAGCCAGCTTGTGCGGGCAAATATGCAGCAACGTCAAATCCCGTGCGTGGAGATTCAGGATTGGCCCAGCCTCCGTTGGCGCGCCTTTCAGGACGATTTGACCCGGGGACCCAGCACGCGATTGGAGATTCTTAAAGCTCAAGTGGCCTTGGGTGCCTATTTCAAATACAACCTGTTTACTTACTACATGGAGTACCAATTCGCTTTTCGCAAACACCCCAAGATCGGCCCCGAGAACGGTTCGCTCTTGCCCGATGAACTTCGCGCATTGGTGGAGTACGCTCGCGACTACTTCGTGGAAATTTTGGGGAATCAGCAATCCTTTGCCCACTTTCACTGGATTCTTCGGCATCCGGAATACGCCCATTTGCGGGAAAGTCCCGTGGTGCTGTGCCCAATTTACGAGGAGACTTATCAGCTTCTCGACGATCTCTATAGCGAGGTGTGTCCCTTATTGCCCTTCGAAATGTTCAACGTCTGCTGCGATGAGACCTTTGACTTGGGCAAAGGCCCATCGAAAGAGTTGGCGGCCGAAATCGGAGTCGGTGGCGTGTATCTGCGGCACATCCTGCGGATCCATCGCTTGATGAAAGAAAAATACGGCAAAAGGATGATGATGTGGGGTGATATCATCCTGAAGCATCCCGAACACATTCCCCAGGTACCCAAGGATGTTGTGATGCTGACGTGGGGTTACAGCCCTCGAGAGAGTTTCGAGGATCAGATTATTCCCTTTGTTCGGAGCGGCCACGAATTCTTTGTTTGCCCGGGCATCAGTAATTGGAGCCGGATTCTGCCCGATTTCGGCGTAGCCACGGTCAATATTCGGAACTTCGTCCGGGATGGTCTTCGCCACGGTGCGATCGGCATGCTGAACACTGGTTGGGAGGACGACGGCGAAGCCCTCCACGGCTACAATTGGCACGGTTATGCCTGGGGCGCGGACTGTGCGTGGACGGGATCTGAAACCTCGCCGGAAGATTTCAACCGGCGGATTGGTGCCGTCCTTTTCGGCGAAGAAGGAGACCGCTTTGGGCGAGCAATTGAGCTTCTGGCCCAGGCCCATCGCCTTCCCAATATGGAAGGGATGAATAACCGACGGTTCTGGCGGCCCGACTTCTCGCCCCAATCAAATCCGGAAACCCAGCGGCAAGCGGCGGAATCATTGCTCAAAATCGTGCACCCAGCCATCCAACACCTCGAAGTATGCCGGCAGGAAGCTCGGACCAATCGGGAATTTTTGGATGCATTTCTCCACGGTGCTCGGCGGATGGAACTTATCGCCAACCGCATGTTGGATGGGATCCAAGTGGCGGAACTATACGAAAAAGCACGACAAAGTTCAGGTGAGAAAGCCGTGCCATTAATCGACGAAGCCCTGTCGCTGGTTGCGAAGAACCGGCGGGCACACAGGGAATTGGGCGAGGAATTCCGCCGGATCTGGCTATCGGAAAGTAAGCCGTACGCGCTGGATTGGACCATGGCGCGGTATCAAGCGATGGATACCCGTTTCCAAAAGCTGGAGCAGGAACTCCGCGAAGCTCGCCGCCTTGCAGAGACCGGTCAATCGCTTCCGTCGATGGAGCAGTGGGATTGAAACTAGCAAGACGTGTGGATGCAACTCGAGCGTTTTTCTTAACGGTCTTTACGATGGCGAGCGAGGACATCCCAAAAGTGAGCTCCCTTGCGAGTGCGGTTCTCCGGTTTATCAGAGGCGGCCCCGGGGTACCGAACTAGTTTAGTGATGGCGGTGGCGGATAGCATTGAAGCACCCTAATCTTTGGGAATTGGAGTGAGCGGACCATGTTTGCCCGATACGATAGAAAATCGAACTGCCGTTCGTTTATCCGGAGCGCGTTGATGATTCTTGCCGTAGGTTTGATCCTGGGGCTACCGGGGCAAGCCACAGCGGCAACTCCATCCCAGGAAAAACCTTATTTTGTGGTGGTCTTAGTGGATGACCTGGGATGGACCGATCTTGGCTTCATGGGGAGCAGTTACTATCAAACCCCAAATATCGATCGAGTTGCCCACGAAGGGCTAGTGTTCACCAACGGCTACGCGGCTGCGGCGGTGTGCTCACCGACCCGTTTCGCCCTACAAACGGGGCGTTATCCCGCCCGATCAGGAATTACGGACTGGATCCGCGCCCGATTTCAACGCGGGACAATCGGGCAAAACGCGAAGAATCCGACAGGTTATGAGGTTCTCCCGGGAAGGAAACTGGCATGCCCCCAAAACGCTCTATTCATGGAGCATGAAGAGATTACCGTCGCGGAACTCTTGAAGCAGGCAGGATATGCCACAGGACATATCGGGAAATGGCATTTGGGTCATACCGCGCACTTCCCTGAAACCCAAGGGTACGATGTGAATATCGGCGGTGGCAACCTCGGTCAACCACCGAGTTACTTCGACCCTTACCGCTCCGAGAGTCCGATTTACGAGATACCCAACTTACCTCCGCGGCAAACGGGCGAATACCTGACAGACCGCGAGGCGGATGAAGCCGTAAATTTTATTCGAACCCATAAGGACCGCCCCTTCTATCTTCAAATTTGCCATTACTGCGTTCATACGCCTCTGCAAGCTAAACCGGAGGTAGTGGAGCGTTACCGGCAGAGGCCCACAAGCCACCACAATAACCCGGTCTATGCGGCTATGATCGAAAGCGTCGACGATGCTGTCGGAAAGATCCGCAAAGCCCTTGAAGATTGTGGTCTCATGGGGCGAACACTGCTGATTTTTACTTCCGATAACGGTGGTTTGATCGGTTCTACAGACAATCGGCCTCTTCGCTCGGGAAAAGGTTATCCGTACGAAGGGGGGATTCGCGTACCTTGGGTTGCCTGGTGGCCCGGAAGAATCGAGCCGGCTCGATGTGACATCCCGATCTCCACGATCGATTTATTGCCCACTTTAGCCGAGCTGGCGGGCGTTCCCCTGCCGGACAATCGCCCGGTTGACGGCGTGAGCCTCGTTCCCATTCTTCTAGAAAAACGTTCATTAGCCCCGCGGCCCCTTTTTTGGCATTTCCCTCATTACCGGGGGGATTTGGAGCCGTTCAGTATTGTCCGGATGGGTGATTGGAAACTGATTCATTTCTATGAGCAAGATCGCGATGAGTTGTATAATCTGGCGGAGGATCTCAGCGAAACCCACGATTTGGCGGCGCAAATGCCGAAAAAAGTTGCGGAATTGCGGGCCCTTTTGACCCGGCACCTCAGCGAGGTGGACGCGAAATTGCCTAAGTTGGAGCTAAGCACTACGCCGGGTAGCGCGTCGAATCCGCAATGATTTTCTGCCCGGGGTTTCCACGACCAAATGTAGTCGGCAAATCTAAGGGGAAGGCGGGGGAAAAATCCGGCAAACTATCCCGGCACAATCTTTCGAAACAAGCCGCCGAGCAGCTCCCACAAACTCCGTAAAGAATTCGTAAGGGCGCCCACCAGCGTTTCAGTACCAAATTCAAAGCAAGTTCCGGAGGAATTCTGCCGAAAATCCGCCCCTCCTTCTGCAACGAGTTTTGGTACGAGTGCTACGGAGAATTGGGCACGAGCTCGAACACGAGCACCTCGCAAGGAGCCAACTGCAAACTAAGCGGTTGACCCCGCGTAACTGTCTCCGGCACGGATCGCCCTGACCGCCTCACGACGGGAATCATTCGCCAATTGTCGGCGGCATTCTCCGGCAATTCTAACGCCGAGCCTATCTCGAGCTGGAAACTTTGCTCCACATCCGCGGGGTTACGCAAACTTACAATGGCCTTCTGAGGCGACCAAGCACCATAACCATAGACTTCCCCATTACCAGGATCACCTCCCATCCAGTGGATATCCACGAGTACCTCGCGATTTTCGCGGGCCCACTGGGCCATCTTCGCTAGGGCATCCCAGGCCGCCGGCTCCAAAAGATGACCTGTCACATAAAGCTCCAAATTCTGAGTTCCGCTCGCAAAGGCCATATGAATCTCATCGAGAAGGTCGGGAAGTTCCCGGCCCATCTCCAAACTCGTACCGAGTTGCCCGAAGCAGACGGTGACGGTCATGAGCGAATTGAGCGGATAAAGCGGTGCCCTCTTCGCAATCCGGCGATGCACAATCATGTCGCGATAGGTGATCCACTGTTGCCGCTTTGACCCAACGCCATGAGTGGCCCAATCGTCACCGCTGCGCCAGATCGAATCGCCATAGAAAAGCCAGAATGGGGAAGGCCAGGTGCCGGTTGTAATGCTGAGGAAAATATCAGGCTTCGACTCACGGAGCTGGTCGGTTAGCGCAAGGAGCGCCTCCACATCGGGAGCGAATTCGGCGGCCACTCCGCTTGCCATGTAACTTTCCCCAATACCGTCGAATTTGAAATAGCGATTATCGTATTCGCGGATTACCCGCAGGCAGATATCCCGAAAACGCTGAAAATACTTCGGTCCTGCGAGCGAAAAGCCGTTTCGGTTCGTTTCGAATCCCTCGATTTTTGCGTGGGCCAACCGTTCCTTTTTTGCCTGGCCATATCCTCCCCAGGGGGAAAGCCAAGTTCCGATCCCAGATCGGTAACGCCGTGCCTCGGCCACCACCGGGGCGAATCCGCGCGGAAAACCCTCGTGGAATTCCCAAAGCGTCCGATTGTCGTCCCAACCGTCGTCGAAGACAAAGGCGTCGATCGTCACCCCCCGTGCTTGCGTAAGCTCTTCACCGAAAATCCGGATCACTTCCAGGCATTGCCCCTCGTTCATCTTTCGGTCACCCCAGGCAATATCCCACCATGAGTTGTAGTTCAAGAAAAGCTGATAGGGCCGGGCCCTTTCTCGCTCCACATAGTAGAGGAAGGCCCTTCGCCATTGATGGGGTGGAGCCACTCCGATCACTGCTGATCGACGAAGTGCCGCGCTCCCTGGCGAGCGGTACCATGGTCCACAACACACCCAGTGTCCCTCTTCAACCCGATTCGTGGCCATGGGATGCTCACAAGCGGCAAAGGCGGTCCCAGCAATGAGCGGTGAGCCTTGCACCTCGCCTAAAAGTTGAGCGTTTTCCACAGGAAGGCGTATCAGCTCTACTTCCGCCTTATCGACACCATCGGGCATTTGCTCGATGGTCAAAAACGCTCGAATGTAGTTCGATTGCTCTCGCAATTCCAATTCGAGGTGCCCCTCAAGATTGGGTGCATCCTTGCCGGTTTCAATGGGGACGAACTTTATGGGAATCACTACTCGATAGCCTGCAAAGCGATCGGCAATCCGTTGAGCCTTCGGATTCGCGGCTAGCCGTTTGATGTCGGGCACGCCGTTGGGTGTTGCTCTTAGTTGCAAAGCTGCTTCTGAATCACTCGCCGGTAAGCTCAAAAGGATCGGTGCGGTTGTGGTAGAGAATTTTTGGCCGCCCAACCGATCTACAAACTCCACAAGCCCTAACTCTTCAGGCCGACATACCCAACAACTCTCAAGCACCTGATTCCTCAAAACGATTCGAGGCCCCACCAACTCGATCAACGGCAAGCCCGGTTCAATCCCGGGAAAAATCGGCGCAACCGGACTGGCAACGGCAAGCTGCGTCGGCAAACCCAGAATAAAAATTCCCAAGCATGAAAAGATGACTTTAAGTGACATAGGTCTCCCCTCTCCATTTTCCTGGATTATCTAATTGCTCTTCCCACAATTCCCTTAAGTTGTAAACGATCCCTCGCTATGACGAAGCGTGAAAAAACGGCTCCATGGCGGCTCCCCTCGAAGCAAAAGCGCGATCATCCCTCGGGGAGAAACGCATTCCTTACTTGCCTCTTCCCAAAAAGGGCAACTTGTGAGTTTCGGCCCTACCCTGCCCCACCCGTAATTCAACCGCGATCGCCTCCGATCGTGCATTGTTCCCGGATTTCATCCGAGTCTTACTTTCTGGAGATTATTTTATGGAGAAAAGCCGGATTCCAGCTTAGAACCACTCTCCAGGTGGCAAACCGGCGATAACGGACGATCTCGGCAAGCGGCAGCCCCCGATGACATCGCAAAAGGGATATCGCATGCAGTTTGGTGAAAGTTGCCGAGAAATAGGCGGCTTACCCTGCCGCTAAATTTGGAGCTTACAAAGAAACCCAACTGACGTTTCCACGTATCCTGCGGAAACGCGAATCCTACGACAAATAAAGAACAAATAAAGAATCGGAAAAAAGTTTAGCATTAGGTGTGGCGACCGGCGGATTTTTCCGTCAGCTTTCTTTACCGGAAAGGCTACGCGCGAGGAAAATCCCGGTATTAAATGGAGACACCTATTCAATGCCGACACCACAATTGATTTGAGACAAATGCAAATAGTATCCCAAGGTCGGTAAATCGCGATCACTGCCTTGCCGATTTTCCCAGACACAGCCAAAAACAGTTTATCCCAGCTTTTAGCTTATCAGTTCCCTTTTTGGTGCGAAACTTCTAGCTCATCGGGTCGGCTTCTATTAAGGTCTCAGCGTGAAACTGAATGGCTACGCGGAAGGGATTTCCAGCCGAACGGTGGTGGGTCGATCCCCTGCCTGAATCGTCAGTCCGGAAGTTTCCGGAAAGTAAAATCGTGACGGAAAATCCGGCGGTTTAATTAATCGAAGGACACGATTGGAGCCTTTCTCCAAGGGTCGAGAATTTCCCCCGATTTCGTGTCCATGATCCCGCATTTTTTCCACCCCTTCCTTCCGTTCCAGGGAAGCGACCGATTCGCTCCCTTCAAGGGAGGCGACAGAGCCGGCTTGCCCCACCGTGCCTGCCGTATCATTGCCCGGCTTGGTTTCGCCTTCCAAACCGGGTTCCGCACTCGCGGCCATCCAGCCGATGATCTGCACGCGATCCTGGGTACCTTCCGAACCCGGAAGCTCCTCAACCCAATACTGTCGAGCCGGCTTGATCCCCACACGAAATACCATACCGGGTGGTGCTCCTCCGGCCTGGCGTTTCGAACCATACTCGAAGCGGCCTTCGAGGTCGGTAAGCAGGGCCGCGTCGAACCGATCATCGTCGCTATCCAGCAGGACCAAAACACCTGGTGCCGGCTTGCCGTCCACCAGGAGTTCTCCGCGGATTGGGTGGTAAGGGACCGGGCTGCTAAACCACCAATAAAGTCCCACCATGGTGATCACCAAGGCTGCGGCCACAAGCCGAAAATCCAGCCGGCCTCCGTGCTCACCCCGCCGCAATGCTTCCCAAGGCGATCGCCATACAAGACGCTGACTTTCTTCTGTGTGTTGATGCGGAAAAGCCAAAGAAAGCAAAACGATTATGACCGACTCTGCCACGAAAAGAATGAAAGCCATAAAAAGGCTGTTGATGGTCATCCACTCAAGTTTGGTCAATATGAACACGACGACCCCTACTAATGAGCCCCCGACTAGGATCAAAAATGCCGCGCGGGCCGAGGTGCGTCGCCAAAATACCCCCCATAGAAACGTCACCGCCGTCGGCGGAGCCACCACGGGGAAAACATCAACCATCGCCTGAAAGATCACCGTTTTTTGGGAACTCAAACTCAGGCTCCAAACCACGGCGACGCACATGGCTACGAATGTCGCGATCCGGCCCACCCTGACCAAGTGCCGCTCATCCTCCGTGGTGATCCAGCGCCGATAAATGTCGTAGCTAAACAACGTAGCAATCGAGTTTAATGCCCCGGAAACAGTACTCATCAAGGCTGCCAACATGGCAGCAACGACAACCCCCCGCATTCCGGGCCAAAGAACCGTCTTGATAAGATGCGGATAGGTTTCCTCCGTGTTCGGCGAACCATCCGGCAGGACCGGAAGCGGCGGGATTTTGCCGGCATGGACCAAACCGAGGCAGATAATCCCGGGCAAAACGAAAAGATAAACCGGGAGAATCTTAATGAAGCCAGCAAACAGGGGCCCCATCCGGGCGTGGTATTCGTCTTTTGCCCCTAAGACCCGTTGGACTATCGTCTGATCAGTACACCAGTACCACACACCCAATACCGGATAACCCAAAAACACCGCATACCATGTTACACCCGTGGGATCCGTGCTGGGGCGGACAATGGTCAAATTCATCGGGTGAACATGTTGTGCCAAACCATCCCAACCGCCTATCATCCAGAAACCGATCAAGGTGATACAAATGGACCCCAAAAGGAGAACAACGGTCTGAATAGCCTCGGTGACCACCACGGCCAGTAGTCCGCCGATGATGGTGTAAATCGCTGTGGCCCCACAGATCGCCAGAATCGACCAAAACCGATACTGCTCCGGGTGCTCCACGAAAATATGGAGGATGGTTCCCTCCAGAACGATCGCGCCTGTCAGCAACGAGAATCCGATGTGCACGACAATCGCCGAGAAAATCGACAGGATGGCCAAGTAATCGCGGCACGCCCTACTGTAACGTTTCTCCATGAAGTCTGGCAAAGTGGCCACATTTGAGCGTAGATAGAATGGCGCGAAAAAGAGGGAAAGGATCACAAGCGTAAACGCGGCCATCCACTCGTAGTTTCCGTAAGTTAGCCCGGACGTGTAGCCATTTTGGGCGAAACTCACTAGATGAATCGTGGAAATGTTGGTTGCAAAGAGGGCTGTCCCAATGAGCGGCCAGGTAAGGCTTCTGCTAGCCAGGAAGTAATCGGCAATGCCGGTCTTTTTACGCCGCATCCCGGCCCACGACCCTAAAAGAACGATCCCAATGAGATAGCCGAAAATAACGAGAAGATCGAGCCGCGAAATTTTAACCTCTTGCAACGTGGAGGAGGGTTGCAGCAGTTGCGAGTCAGCCCCCGCGGCAAGAGTCGGCCCAGTGGTAAGCACGATGGCGACTACGGCGATTGCACTCAAAACAATCTTTGCAAATCGAAGGGAGGATTTTGATCTCCCGCACATCAGACCGGTCCCACACATAGGCAGCAAGCCATCCTCTCGAGCCTGAAAGTCCGAAGCATTCCCCACTATAGAGACAAAAGCAAGTTAACACCCCGAAGGAACCAGAGCAAGCTTTTTAGCGGGCCTTTGCCGTCGTGGGCAGCGTAGGCCTGCACTCGTTATCGCACCCCGGGTAGAGAGGCCTCAAAATGTGGCAGAATTATCATCCGTCCCCTCTCATGAGCGAGAAGCCCCCGTCATGGACCTGCGGATTAAGGGAAATTGGGGGAGGTCACCAAGTGTGGTACCGGTGCACCACCTTCTCGTGACCGCCAACCAGGTCTCTAGCAAAGCTCGTGCCCTATTGAGTCGCGTTTGGGCGACTCCTAAATGCCGTGACTTACGCGGCCCGCGGAAGAGTTCTATAATGTAAAGCGAAAAATCGAAAGCATACCGGTTCAACGGTCGCGCAAGGCCGAAGTGTCAAAAAGGGCGAGTTGGTCTCGGCCACAGGGACACGGGAATCTTGGGCAAAAAAGGAAAGCACCGTTCGGCTCCAGAGATGACTCAATTCGATGCCTCTGTGTCCGATGAGAGACGCCGGGCAAGGTAATCAACTACGTATCCTAACGGAAGAGCTTGGTGTTACGCTCGTAAGCTGAAGCAGTCCCCGCGAGAAGCAACTGGCGAAAAAATAGGGTTGAGAAAAGCAGGGTAGCAATTTTCGCACGGCAAACATTTCACCGTGTGACGGCCAAGTTTTCATTGTGACGGCGAAATTCACATTGCGGCAACGGAGGTGCAGGACGAATGCCGGCTTACGCGATTATTGAGACCGATGCAGGATTGACGATTGTGCCTGTTCCGCCGCGTTCAACGATTGAACAACAGGCGGCGCGATATGGGGGCGTGGTGGTCGACCCAGGACCGTACAATTCGTACGAGGAGGCTTACGACGCTCTGCTAGCGCTCCTTGCAGAGGAGCCTGACGAGCCCGGCGAGTAACCCCCGGGCTCCCACCCCATGCTCAATTCTCTGTCGGTCGACGAACGCATCATGCGGGGGGAACTTAACGAAGCAAAAACGAATGGGGGGCCGCGAGAATTCCTTTGCCGCAAGTTCTTTCTATTCGGCTATCCCCTCCCGATTTTCTTAACACAGAATGGGTCCGCTGTTGTGTGAGGCGAGCTTCGCCGAAGGGAGAGTAGCGGGAAGCGGAGTCCTTCGAATTGCTTTAGTTCCGATCGTTGGAATCCGGTTGAATTCATTACGATCCACTTTGAAAATTTTCCGAAATCGACTTTGTAGATTTCCTGAAATCTATCGGGGCAAGCCCTTTCAGCCGGGCGGCAAGGCGCCTCAAGGCACCCAATCAACCGTTTCAAAGTACTTCTTACTTCGATTTACTTCATATTACTTCATATTCGATCTTCGGCCAAATTACCTCATTTACTTCTTACTTCGAACAACTTTCCCGAACTGGCGTAAAACTCCCTTTGGATTACCAGGAAAATCCTGGAATCGCGGGCAATTCCTCTGGAGTCCGCCGAATTCGGCTCATTGTTCGCGGTGCAAAGCCGCCAATCCCTTCGGGCTGCTCCCTTTTTTCAACATCCCTCCGTCACACCCAACCGTCCGAAAAAATATACCGTCCGAAAAAAATATGACGGCTTAACAAGAGTGACCTGTGGGATACCGCATGCACTGTTGCAACAATCTGTGTGCGCGCTTCAACCGATCCAGCGCGTGCGACAACACCAAACAACCTGTTACACTCGCAAATTCTCACCCCTAAGAATCCGGCTTGCGGCGGGAAAATCCGAGCTTCCACACTTTTCCTTTTATTCCCGCAACTTGTGCGTAAAGCGGCGGAGAAGGCACTACCAGCCCGGTTATCACCCCTTCCTACGTCTAACGATAGACGGACCTGGGCCCAGATGAAGCATCGGAGCCATTAGGTGAAACATCCCGTGGTGCAAGACGCGGATTCGCCCAACCTCGTACCTGGATTAGATATCCACTTCAAATATTCCACGATCTTGACACCGCAGCCAACGCCATGCGGGTGACCCACCGGCACAAACGCAGCTGTAGACTGCCGAAGCCGGTACACTCTTACTTGGACTTCGCCACAATATCTTTCAGGTTTTTCAGAGGGCGGACCCGGACCTTGGTCGCCGCCGGCTTAGCCGGGATGTCGCGAAGTTGCCCGAGGACCATCACGTTCTTTCGGGCGGGCCGAGCGGGGATTCTCTTTTTCTCGATTTTTATGAGCCCCGGTAGCGCGAATACGCCAGGTCCTCGAGTCATGCTTTTCTTAATCTCCTCTTCCAAGGCGGCGAGAACCGCAGCGACATCCTTCTTTGTTAATCCCGTAGCCGCCGCCAAATTCGCCAAAAGCTGGTTTTTGGTAAGCGGCTTTTTCGCGGCATTCGAAGCTGCTTTGGCCATCCTTTTGACCTCCCGTACTTAATCCAGTACTTAATCCAATGGTACCCGACTGGCTGTACCCTTTGCCTGAAACGTCACCTTTACCACGAATGGCATGATTAAACGGATATCGACGGCAAATTTCAAGAGAGAAACGCACAAAACCAGGGCAAAAAGGCGGATTTTTGCGGCTTTTTCGGCGTTCTGAGCGGGGTTGGCCGCGACTATCTCAGCCATCTCTGAAATTTGATCTGATTTTGAAATGCTGCGGCACAACTTAATTCCGGCTATTTAAGCAGCGCTCTTGATCTGTGCAGCTCAGCGGGAGTATTCGGGGGCAACTCTTCGGGAGGCGACCGGCGTTGGCGGCATGATCCACCACTCGGGTTGCCTGCCAGATAACATACATCAGTAAGGCGGCACCCCCTTCAGAAATATGGCTTTTTACGTTGGCTTTTTTCCGGCAGCAAATCCGGTCTTGCAAAACCTCGGAGCCCCGTTGGATTTTCACATTTGCACCCTCCTCGAACCTAATGACGGGAAGGTTCGCAGGCCCAAGGGGATTCTATCAATAAGCGAGTTAAGGGAATGACCGTGCTTTATCATAATCTTTTCTGGTATAATGGTTTAAGGCGAGTAGCTGCCGCTTTATGGATGTCGTTCAAAGGCGGAAGTTTCTTTGCAAGTCTCGGGAGTATCATCGGGATGGTCCGACTGCTCATACCGGCGGGTAGCCTTGACTCGGGACGGGTGCCTTCGATTGGGGTGGTTGCTGCTTTACTCAGGCTATCGATTGCCTTCGCAAGTCTTTTCCTCGCACCTCTCGCCGTGTGTTTAGACGAAGATTCGGAAGCGTCTTCAGAGGCGGATTCGGTAGCCAATCAACCCGCGGAAAACTCCCAAGAGCCGCGCGCGGCAGTGCAGGCCCCCGCCGGCGGAGCTGTAGCCCCCGTGGCGGTGATGGTTCAGGCTCAAAACGTGCCATTGGCCGATGCTAAGGGGGCGGAAACAGGGCGAACGGTATTTCAGCGCCCAGAACGGCGTCTTTTACGGTCGCTGGAAGAAGCGCGGCAAATGCTCGCCGACGGGCTTTACACTCAGGCAATGCGGCAATTGCAGGAGCTCATCGAAGATAAGCACGATTTTTTCCTCATACCCGGACCGAATGAGCCCGACTCCGGGGGCCATTATGCCGAAAGTTTGAAAGGGGAAGCGGAAAATGTACTGCGCTCTTTGCCGAAAGAGGTCCGGGAAATTTATCTCCTCCAGTATGAGGCTCGGGCAAAGAAGCTCGTCGCCACTGCTTTGGCGGAAGGAAGCTATTCGCTCTTGGCCCAGGCGGCAAGAACTTACCCTTTGACACGCTCAGGGCGGCAGGCGGCCTTATTCTTGGCTTTGTGGCATTTGGAGAGTGGTCGGCCCGGCGAGGCGGCAATCTATTTTGAGGATCTGCGTAAACCCGGATTCGAAGCCGAGGATTTTGAACCCTTGGTATCGGTCTTACTCGCGGCTTGCAAATGGGCCATGGGGCAGACCGAGGAAGCTCGGGAGATTTTAATTGCCGTGCGTTCTCAGGCTCCTTTAAAGCGATTCGTCGTCCGGGGGAGGCCTATCGAATGGTGGAAGGCGGGGGAGGACCCTTTAACCTGGCTTCAGTCAACACTCGGTATAATGCCGGCATACAAAGCCTTGCCTGAGCCTGTAGAAGAGCGCGTGTTGCAAGTACGGTTCAATGCCGCGCGAAATGGTCAGCTCCAGGGTGAAGGAGCTTTGCTTTCTGGCTTATGGCGTGCTCCGACGGCGGAATATCCCGAAATCGACGCAGTCCTCACGCGCATAGAGGATTTTCGGCTATCTGCCGGCTCCCCCACGGTTCCGAGCATGGTGCCGCTTATTGTCGGCGACAAGGCTTTGCTGCGGACGGTAAGAGGGTTAATTGCCGTCGATTTGGGAACAGGTAAACGCACATGGGAAGCACCGGCCAATGATCCGTTTGAGCGTTTTCTGGGAGCCTCAGCGGGAGTGGTCAACCAATACGGCCCGGCCCTTCAGAACCTGCTCCAGGGGCGGGTTTGGTCCGATGCAACTTACGGCCGGCTCAGTAGCGACGGAAGGCGTGTCTTCGCGGTGGAGGATTTGGAGCGGTTAACAGAACGCAGCGATCTACCCATTTTCTTCCCGAATAATCGGCTAACTTCCGCGGCCAATATCCCACGATTCAATCGGCTTGTCGCCTACGACCTTGAAACCGGCAAGCCGCTGTGGCACTTGGGTGTTAATCCCGAGCAAACTAACGCGGCTGGGGCAAGTATCTTCTTTTTAGGCGTCCCGCTGGTGCTGGGGGGTGACGAAGGCTTTGTCTTGGGGGAAATAAATGGAGAAATCAAGCTGCTGGCTTTGGATCTATCCAGCGGCTCGATTTTGTGGGAGCAGTCGCTAGCCGCCGTGGAGCAGCCGCTTTCGGAGGTACCGCTACGGCGCTGGTGTGGCCTGGCTCCCTCATATCAAGATGGGATTTTGGTCTGCCCGACGCTTGCCGGGGCAATTGTCGGGATAGATCGCTTGCGGCAACGGCTGGCTTGGGGGTACGCTTACCGGTCCGAGTGGAGGTCCGGACCCAGTGGAATACCCCGCCCACGACAGATCTTTGGCACCCTCTGGGACGAGGAGCGCAGCGGGCTTGTCCGCGATGATTCCGTGATCATCGCTGATGGCCGGATCGTGGTTGCGCCCTCGGATTCAAGCGATATTCACTGTCTTGATTTGCGAACGGGAAAGCCTCTCTGGAAGAAACCCCGGGAGGATTTGCTCTATATCGCATGTGTCTTTGAGAAGAACGTCGTTTTGGTGGGCAACCAAGGGATGCGGGCAGTGAGGCTTTCCGCAGATCCGGCCCCCATTGAGGGGGAGCAGGGCACCCAAGATTCACAAGGCTCCGCCTCGGATTCTGCCGCCGCAGATCAAGCCGCGCAAGAGCCGGCGGAATTTCAAAATTTTATGGAACCCGTAAATGGCGAGGAGATTGCCGGCCCTAATGCAGAAACGGTAGGGGTGGACTGCGGCGTAACGCATCTGGGCGGTGAAGAGAGCAACCATCCCCGCCCCCAATTGGGTTGGAACGGTTCTTCCGTCGTTTATCCGGCCGGAGCGCGTCCTGCGGGCTTTGGATATCGGTCAGGGAGCCGCTATTTCCTGCCGTTGACCGATGGGCAAATCCTTGTGATTGAGTTGAGAACCGGGCGAGTGATTTCGAGCTTTCGTGGCCCGGAGACCTTGCGGTTGGGGAACTTGGTGAGCGCTGGCGGGGTAGTGCTTTCGCAAAGTGCGAAAGGGCTAGACGCCTTTCCGGAACTGGGTCAGCTACGCAGGCGATTAGCCGAGAAGATGGCAGCCGGGGCATCGGATCCGGAGGTCGTTGTCGCTCAAGCCCAGCTTCTAAAGCAGGAAAATCGGCTCCGGGAGGCCTTAGACTTGCTACGCAGGGCTTGGGGAAGTGCGCAAACGACCACCGTGAGAGACCTGCTGCGGGAAACCTGGTTTTGCGCCCTGGAGCAAGATTTTGCTGCTTTCAAAGGGCTGCGGGCCGAACTTGAAGAGATTTTGGAAACACCCGCGGAGAAGGCGACCTTGCTTCGTCTGTGGCTGCACGGACTTTATCGCGAGCAAGATTACGCGGGAGCCTGGGAGGCATGCCGCAAGCTTATCCGGCTAGATTTGGAGCACGCAGATTGGGATGCACCGGAGCAGGGACTTCGGGTCCGGCGGAGCACGTGGCTACAGGCCGAGCTTGTCAGACTTTACGAAGCAGCAGGGCCGGAGCTGCGCGCCCAAATTCAGTCCGAAGCCGAGACGACTTTGAGTAATCTCCGATCTAGGGAAGGATTCGATGGGTTAAAACGGTGGTTGGAATATTACGAAAGTTTGCCCATCGGAGCTCAAGCAGCGTTGGAACTCGCGGAATACTTCATGCGTGATAACAACTCTTGCGAAGCGGCCCATTGGTATCAGCGACTTCTCGCGCATTCGAACCGAACGGCGGCTGCAATGGCGTGTGCAACACTGATGGAGCTGGCTCGCGCTCGGCAACAGCCGGCAGCCGCGGCGGCTTTTGCCCGCTTGCTGAAAAAAGAATTTGGTGAAATCAACTGTAGGGGAGAGGTCACGGGAAGAGAGTTTACCGAGAAACTCGCCGAGGATCCGCGCTTAGCCCGATACTTTCAACGTTTAAATCGCTGGCCTCCGCATTTAGTCGTTAAAACACAGCCGGCAACCGGCACGCAAATGGTGGCCTTTCCGAGCCGTAATCGCTTGGCATCGATTTCTGGGGGACTCCGGGCTCAAGTGGGCGAGCGGGTCATTCTCGAGGTTAATCCCCCCGTAGTATGGGGCGAGGATAGTTTGGGGAATCGCGCCTGGCAATTCCCGGTAGCCGCCCTGCCTGAGGCCATAACTTTCGAGTTTAATCGAGCGGTGACGCAGGCCAGCGCAGTGGGTTGGGTTGTGTTATTGGTAGGGCAATCGCAGGCTCTTGCGCTGGACACGCTGAACTTAGGCCCACAGCGCATGGCTCGGCCTTTGTGGCGGTTTGATTTGATGAAGCTTGAACCGGTCAATTTGCATGAGGAAGGCGAACAGGGTGGCAGGGCCGCACGAGAGATCCGCCGGCCTCTTGGGATGGGATGGGAGGGGCGTCAGTTCCTCTCGCAAGATTTCTTCGGCGCCACACCCGTCGCGATTGGCGCGCGATGGTTCGGATTAAAGATGCAACATCGGCTGGTAGCGGTAGATGCGTTTTCGGGCGCCCCAATGTGGATTCGGACGGATTTGCCGCCTGACGCCTCCGTCGTCAGTGATGGAAGAGTGGTGATTGCCTGGCGATCCAATCTGGAGGAATTTGTCTTGTACGAGGCCGCATCTGGCCGACTCATCGGCAGGCGTAAGCCGCCGTTCAAGCCGGTTTTGCCGCGATCGCAGCGGGTGGCGGTCGTGGTACCTGCTCCGTATGAACCGACGTTCGTGGGCTCGGCAATTCTCTATATGAAAGAGGTGAAATCGGGCCACTTCGGGCAGGCTGAGGTCCGACGGATCGCACTTTACGATCTGGTTACAGAACGTGAAGTTTGGGAATCCCCGCCGATCGAAGGCCCGTCGTTTGCGATCGCTACTACTCCCGAAGTTTTAGGGATCTGGGAAGGGAATGGTTCGTTCTCGCTTCTATGGCTGGAAGATGGCCGATTGCTCGGACGCTATTCGCTCGATAAACCAGGCGAGGATGCAAAATTCCGGCTTCTCCAGACCCCCGAGCAAATCTTGGCGGTTTTTGCCCGAGGTGGCGAACACATCAGGCGCCTTGGAGCCAATACTTGGCAGCTTCCGGGGGTGGAAAGCGAACCGATTGTCGACGGGTTCGTGTGGGCCTTCGATCTCGCGGGAACTCCGATCTGGACAGAGCCAACCCGAGTCACCAACCAGTGGCTTCCCATCGATCAGCCGAGCGAACTACCTTTGCTTGTGTTTGCCTGCACTTGTGAAGGCACGGGGAGAGATTCTTCGTCCAATTCGCCTCAAACGGGGCTTCTATGTATCGACCGACGAACGGGCAAAACGGTTTTGGAACGGCGGCTGGACCTTCCGACCTTGACCATGCAACTTGTCGGCGATGAGTCGTCGAATACCATGGAAGTACGCTTCCAGCGGAACAAATTGGTGTTTGAGTTTGTCGATTCGCCTCCGGACTCCGCGGCATCCCCGAGCAAAGCACACCCTGGAGGGAATTTGCTGGATTCGCTTTGGAAAGCGGCCGAGGAGTATTTCTCAACGCCGAGCGGTTCTGAGCGGTAAACAAGCAGATCGGGCAAAAGCGTTTTTAGCTCGAGTTTTTGGGTGACGATGCATCTTTTTCGACGTATGTGTTGTGATAGCCACATTTAAGTCTCAAAAGAAAAGTCGCTTCAAAAGCAAAGTGGAAACGGGCTTGAGCCGAGGAGGAAACCATTACTTTTTAAAGATTTTGGCTCTCCCGGTTTATGAGAAACTTAAGCTACAGGAGGTCGACGACGGGAGTGAATCGCAGTCTTTTTTTCGGCTTACTCATTGTTTTTGGTATTTTTGTTTCGCCCGGTTGGGCACAGGTCGACCGTGCTGATTTGGACCGCGTGGTACGCCGGGGTCTGGATTGGCTTGTGCGTCAGCAGTCCGGGCAAGGAACTTCAGCCGGTTTGGGGCATTGGACGGCTTCCGGTGGACGTTATCCTACGGCGATGACCGCCTTGGCCGGAATTGCTTTTTTATGCGAGGGTTCCACGACTGTCCAGGGACGTTATGCACGGAATATTCGGCGGGCTGTTGACTATTTAGTGAGCCGCAGTCGACCGAACGGACTGATTGGAGATCCGGAGCAAGATGACCGCTATACGTACGGTCATGGATTCGCGATGCTATTTCTATCCCAGGTATTGGGAGAAGAAGAAGATAGTCAGAGGCGGGAGGAATTAATCGACGTGCTGACGCGGGCCGTGATATTTAGTGGCCGAGCTCAGACCAAAGCGGGTGGTTGGGGCTATGTGAGTGCCGAAGATGGCCAAGACTTTGACGAAGGTTCGACGACCGTAACTCAGGTTCAAGGGTTACGCGGATGTCGGAACGCCGGGATTTCGGTGCCCAAAGAAATCATCGATCGGGCTATTCAGTACATTCACACTTGCACGTTGCCTGACGGCGGGGTGCAGTACAACTCCCGCGGCGGTGGGGGACGACCGGCGATCACGGCGGCGGCGGTCGCCTGCTTGTTTAGCGCCGGTGAATACGATAGCCCTTATGTGCGGAAATTACTCGCGTATTGCCAGCGGAACTTGGATAATCTTGCCGACCGCGGCCTGGGCCATTGGCATTATGCCCATTATTACTATGCCCAGGCTTTGTACTGCCAAGGGGGAGAAGCGTGGGAGAAGTATCGTGATCGGCTCTACACGCGGCTCATCCGCGAAGCCAATCCCGATGGATCTTGGTCCCAGGGGTATATTGGGCCGGTGTACACCACCGCCATCAACCTTACCATTCTTCAGCTCGAAAAGGGAGCCCTTCCCATTTACCAACGTTAGGCGGGTTTTCCGAGGTTTGGGTTTAGGCGGAGGGCGGCCCTTTGTTTCGTTTATGTGCGAGTCCGATATATCTCCGTTTATCTCCCAGTCCGATAAATCATTACAAGGCATTTTTGAACCGAGCGGGTTTTGTATCGCCGCCCGATGCCCGATCGAACATGAAAGTGTCGCAATCCCCTTCAACGAGGAACGATGCCTCGGAATCGCGGGGTTTAACGACGCACCGTTAACGTGCTCGTAGTGTTTTGGAAGGTAAAGGAATGAAAGGTACGATGCGTAGTCTGAAAGGCACGGTGGGTAGTCTGGAGAATTACGCGCTGCGCGGAAGCAGCCTTAAAGTGCCCCTAGGTTTGTAGATTAAGGAGCGACTATTTTTGGGAAAAGCATGCATGCCGGCCCTCCGGCAAAAGCTTCACGAGGTTACCCGATGAACGCTCAGCTTCAGGATGGAATGACTTCAAGTATCGATTTGGCATTGGAGCGCTTGGCCACAGCGCGGCAGCAGATCCTCGAGCAGGTCAGCCGGGTTATTGTGGGCCAGCAGCAGGTAATTGATGAGCTTTTGATCGCCCTTTTTAGCGGGGGTCATTGCCTCCTCGAAGGGGTACCGGGATTGGCGAAAACGCTGATGGTCAGCACCCTTTCCAAAACCTTAAGTTTGGAGTTCAGTCGGATTCAGTTCACTCCTGACCTCATGCCTGCGGATATTACGGGTACGGAAGTGATTCAAGAGAATCGCAGCACAGGTACACGGGAGTACCGTTTTTTGCCCGGTCCAATTTTCGCGCATGTTATTTTGGCGGATGAAATCAACAGAACACCGCCGAAGACTCAGGCGGCATTGCTCGAGGCAATGCAGGAACGTCAGGTGACGGTGGGCCGAGTACGGCACCGTTTGCCGGAGCCATTTTTCGTGTTGGCCACGCAAAACCCCATCGAGCAGGAAGGAACCTATCCCTTACCGGAGGCACAGCAAGACCGCTTCATGTTTAAAATATTCGTTCGGTATCCCCGTTTCGAGGAAGAATTCGAGGTGGCCAGACGGACGACGAACCCACAACAGCCTGTCACCGAGGCGGTTTTAAGTGGGCCCGATATCCTACAACTCCAGCAGATGGTACGCGAGGTGCCGATCTCGGACCACCTGATTCGATACACACTTTCCCTGGTGCGGCAAACCCGGGTGGGGGAGCCGGGAGTGCCGGAGATCGTCTCCCAGTATGTGACCTGGGGGGCGGGGCCGCGGGCAGTTCAGTTTATGATCCTGGGGGCCAAAGCCCGGGCATTACTTCACGGTCGGTCGTACGTTTGCTGCGAGGATCTCCAGGCTCTCGCAAAGCCGGTGCTTCGGCATCGTTTGGTGCGGAATTTCGCCGCGGAAAGCGAGGGGATCTCCACCGATTGGATCGTAGATCGCCTCCTGGAATTGACTCCTACCCAAGAAGATGAGCTTCTGAAAGATGGCCGATTTCAGGCGATACTTGCCTCCTGAAGTGGTCGCACGCTTAGGACGACTTGAGATTCGGGCCCGGGCTATTGTCGAGGGCTTTCTGGCAGGGCGTCACCGGAGCCCCTATTTCGGGCAATCCGTGGAGTTTGTGCAACACCGTCAGTACACTTGGGGGGATGACTGGCGGCATGTGGACTGGAAAGTGTGGGCTCGGCAAGACCGCCTTTATGTTAAGCAGTTCGAAGAGGAGACCAATCTACGAACTACCCTGTTGCTAGACCGCTCAGCCAGTATGAGTTATGACGCCCGCGGGACGAGCAAATTCGATGTTGCCGCGACATTGGCTGCCTGTATTGCTTACTTTGTCCTCCGGCAGCAGGATGCCGTTGGATTGGTCACATTCGACCAAGTCATTCGAACGCGCGTACCGCAACGCACCCAGTTTCGACATTTGGACTCGCTTCTCTCCGCCCTCGAGCAAACGGAACCGAAGGACAAAACGGGCTTCCTGCCCATTGCGCAGGAGCTCGTTCAGTTGTACCCGCAAAGGGGTTTAGTCATTGTCCTTTCGGATTTGTTCATCGACATAGGCCAAATCGATGCCGGGCTGAAATGCTTGCGAAGCCATGGCCATGACGTCATGGTGTTTCACGTGCTCCATGACGATGAACTAGACTTCCCGTTCCACGGCCCCATTCGATTCGAGGGGCTCGAAGTTCCTAGGCATCTACGCTGCAATCCGGAGGCATTCCGGGAAGGATACTTGCAGTCGCTTCAACAATTTTTACACGGCCTACGGCAAGCCTGTGCTGCCTCGGACGTAGACTATTTACTGGTTCGCACGAGCGAGCCGCCGGATCGGGCACTGCTTGCGTTCTTAACCAAGCGATCGCTGGCTCGCCGTTGGCGACGGGTAGGGAGGAAGATATGAGCCAGGCGAATTGGCACAACCCACACGTGTCGATCACCCGTCGCGATACTCTTACTTTAATCGGAAGCTTCTGGCTTCAACTCGGCTTACTGTCTCGTGCCGTTGCAGCCGACGGAGAGGAAACAGGCAGTCAAGTCGATCGTGTCTCGCCTCAAGATGAGAACATGGCGGCAACCGGTTCCCCGCAATCCGGTGGAGTTTCCGGACGCGATGTTCCGTGGCTTGCCGAGGTTCAAAAAGAGCCGGAAAACGTCGCGGACTTGGAACCCCTTCCCGATTTGCTGGTGGGAGCGAGTGGAGAAAAGATTTCAGGAGCGGAGACCTGGCTTAAAGTGCGGGAGGAGATCGAGAGTTGGTGGATGCAATTCCTGGGGTTCATCCCTCCGGATCGCGAGCCCCCCTCTTGGGAGGTTCTTGCAGAGGATACGGCAGACGGGGTTCGACGACAGTTGATCCGCTACGAAAGTGAGCCGTCATGGCCAGTAGAAGCCTACATACTCAGCCCGCTGGAGCCATCCGAGAAGCGGCCCGGGGTCGTCGTCTTTCATCCCACGACGGCTGAAACGATTCGACAGCCGGCAGGTTTGGGGGCTGATCCGTCGAAGGCTTTTGGCCTACAGTTAGCTCGGCGTGGGATGGTATGCGTGTGTCCCCGATGTTTTCTGTGGACCGACGGGCCCCAAAGCCGGTATCTCGACCTCGTGAATCGATTCCAGCTTGCGCACCCCCAGGCCAAAGGAATGGCAAAGATGCTGTGGGACGCCATGAAAGCCGTTGATTTGCTGGCCTCCCTTCCTGATATCGACCCGCGGCGGTTGGGTGCAATTGGGCATTCCCTAGGAGCTAAGGAAGTTCTCTATTTGGCTGCTTTCGACCCAAGGGTCAAAGCTGCCGTAAGCAGCGAGGGTGGAATCGGCCTAAAGTTTTCCAATTGGGAAGCTCCCTGGTACTTGGGCCCTTCGATACGCGCGACGAATTTTTCTCACGAGCATCATGAGCTCCTGGCACTTGTGGCTCCGCGGGCATTTCTGCTTATCGGTGGGGATTCCGCGGATGGGAGGAAAAGTTGGCCGTTCATTGCCGCCGCGTTGCCCATTTATTACTTTTTTGGGAAGCCTGCAAGGATTGGTCTCTTCAATCACGGGAAGGGGCACAGCGTTCCACCCGAGGCCCTCGCACGGAGTATCGAGTGGTTGGAAACGTACTTATAGGCGTCGGGGATGATCTCCAGATTCCTCCGCAACCTCGTAAGGACGACACCCCCTGGGCCCATCATCCTTTTTCCCGAGTTATCCTGCCCTTCAGAGCTCGAAGGTAGTATAAAATCAATCGTGTGACGTAAAATCACTCGTACAGTATTTGTGGGAGAGCTTGAAAATCCCTAAAGAAGAGCGATCTCTTTCTTGCCTTTCTCCTGATTTGATTTTTGCAATGCCGGTCACGAGCCGAATTTAACGATGGACTCAATACCGGAGAATATGCACGGCTTTTTGTCCGACCGGACCTCCACAGATTTTTCTCCCCTTCTCGGTGGGCAGCTCCCGAAGTTAAAGTGGTGTGTAAACGCGGGATGAAAGAACGCGGTGATCAACTTGTTTTTACGAATGGCTTAATCCGGTTACCCATGAAAAGCACTTTGACTCGCGATCAAATAGCCGATTTATTTTTCGATCTCCTCAGAATCGAGCCGTACCCTTTTCAAGAGGAGGCGTTACTAGCGTGGTTTTCTTCGGATGAAGGGGTTTTGGTGACCGCCCCAACAGGTATGGGCAAAACTTTGATTGCCGAGGCGGCCCTTTTCGAGGCACTTCACACGCGCACGGTGGTCTACTACACCACTCCCTTGATTGCTTTGACGGAGCAGAAGTTCCGCGAATTTCAGGCAGCCGCCATTAGGTGGGGTTTTCAAAGTGTAGATATCGGCCTGATCACCGGTAATCGGCGCGAGAATCCCAATGCCCGGGTGCTCGTGGTGGTGGCGGAAATCCTTTTCAACAGGCTTCTGCATCCCGAGCTTTTCGATTTCGAGAATGTAAGTGCCGTAGTCATGGACGAATTCCATAGCTTCAATGATCCGGAACGCGGGGTGGTGTGGGAATTCTCATTAGGCCTCCTGCCGAAGCATGTTCGACTGATGCTTCTCTCGGCTACGGTGGGGAATACCGTGGAATTCCTTGAGTGGTTGCGGCTCACGCATAACCGTAAACTCGAATGGGTCCAAAGTGTGGAACGTCGTGTCCCGCTTCAGTTTCATTGGGTGGGGGATACCCTTTTGGTCGAATTGATCGAAAAGATGGCGGAAGGTGACGAGCAAACTCGACTTTTGCCGGCACTGTTGTTCTGTTTCAATCGCGAGGAATGTTGGTCGGTAGCCGATCAATTGCGCGGTCGCCGAATTCTCAGCCCGACCCAACAAGCCGAACTAGCCGAGGAACTTAAAAAACACGATTTATCCCGCGGTGCCGGCCCGAAATTGCGGCAGATCCTTCAGCGGGGTATCGGGGTACATCACGCGGGAGTTTTGCCGAAATATCGTCGGATTGTTGAGGATTTATTCAACCGCAAATTACTCTCGGTGTGCGTTTGTACCGAGACCTTGTCTGCGGGCATTAACCTACCGGCTCGATCCGTGGTTCTGCCAAGTCTTGTCAAAGGGCCGATGGGGAAACGGAAGATTTTAGATCCAAGCAGTGCCCATCAAATTTTCGGACGTGCGGGGAGACCGCAATTCGACCGGGAGGGGCACGTGTTTGCATTGGCTCACGAGGACGATGTACGGCTGGCCCGTTGGCAAAAGCAGTACGACCGAATTCCGGAGGATACCAAGGATCCGGTGCTTCTAAAGATGAAGAAAGATCTGAAAAGGAAAATGCCAAAGCGAAGCCCGCTGGAGCAGTATTGGACGGAGGCTCAGTTCGAAAAATTGCGTCGTGCACCGCCGGAAAAACTTCGGAGTCGCGGGCCAATCCCGTGGCGGCTTTTGGCCTACATGCTTGACGCCTCCCCTTACGTGGAGCCGATCCGGCAATTGATTGCCAAGCGTCTGATGGATCGTGCCAAAATCACGGCTTGCCAACATGGGCTCAACAAGATGCTCCTCATTCTGTGGCGTGCCGGTTTCGTGGAGCTGGAGCCAACACCGCCCGGCAAGCCGGAGTCCTTACGGCCGCGTGTCGCAAGGCGGTCGATGGATGCGACCACAGCAGAATCGCCTGCGGCAGAGGACTCTGCGGAGGAAGACTTACCGCCGGAGGATTCGGAGATGTGGGACGACGCGGGATCGCCACCCACCACCCCGGCTACGGCGAGTGCTTCAGAAAGCGGTAACGGCGATCACGGCAACCAACTTTCCCAGGATTATCGCCCCGCGATAGCTCGTCCTACCGATCAGCTCGGCAAATTGCTTGTTTTTCGCAGCGTGCATCCGCTTTATGGGGTATTTCTGACCTTGCAATTGGGAGTTGCAGATTGGGCAGAGAGGATTCAAGCATGGGAAAGCGTACTAGAATTCCCGCGGTCTGTTGCCGGCTCCGTAGCCGTGCCGAGCCAGCGTAAGTTGCCGCCTGGTTCTTTGGCCATAGCGCGGCTAGACTCCCAGCTTGTGCAACTCGGCCTAGCTACCATGGACGAATTGCGACTACCGGAGGAACCAGAAGACGACGCTGACCCCGGCCTCAGCCGCCATCGCCGAAGCCGGCTTGTCGAGCCGCCGAAGCGTGTGCTTACGTTAGCGGAAAAGTTGAAGCTTTTGTTCGAGTACGAGTACGCAGGAGTGGACGACTTGCGCATCTGCCCTATATGGGTTGCCGGAGAGCTTCAGGAGCTTGGATGGCACTTCGATAAACTAATTACCGCAAAAGGTCTGGAAAAACAGGAGGGGATCATCTTTCGGCACTTGTTGAGAATGATCCTTTTGGTTCGCGAGTTTGCCGCCCTTTGCCCGCCGGAGTTATCTGAAGATGCGTGGAAGCAAGAGCTCGAAACCTTCATAAATCGAATGATTGAAAGTTGCCGCGAGGTTGATCCCACAAGTACCGACCGCGCCCTCGAACAAGCAGAGGCGGTGGATGAGTACCTGGATGTCTAGCCCTGACACTATTTGGCTGCCAAACTTGCTTGTTGTTTGCCAACACGGCTTGCATGACACCTTGGGCGATAGGCCGTGGGGAAAGATTTTTTATGCGTTGCACGGTGCCCGAGGCGTCGCAGGAATTAGTCATTCACGAATTTTGTAGCCCACAAGGTGATGTTGCGCACCGCATCGCGGAAGTAGGGTTTGGATGACTTGTCTACCTGCCCGTTTGCGATGGTCCGTACCCCCTTGCGGTAGTAGAAGCCTTGGAAATCGGCAGGATCCATCAAACGGCAAAAAGTGACCATGCCATCTCAAGAGATTTCCAAATCCGAATCATCCATCCTTGAGCTAAAGCAGCGGATTCGGCGGGAGGCGATGGCGCGGCGGGAACGTCATCCCGACCCCGCCGGAGCAAGTGCCGAGATTTGGCGGCGGCTAACCGAGTTAACGGAATTCACTCGTGCCGAAACCATCCTCTGCTATGTGGCTCGCCGGGGCGAAGTGGAGACGCGAGCCGGGATCGAACGCATCCTTCGGGAAGGCAAACGCGTATTCGTCCCTTTTTGTGCAGGGGATCAGCTCCGCTTGTTCCGGTTAGAGGACTGGGATGAGCTTGCCCCAGGGCATTGGCGGATCCTGGAGCCGAAAGCCGAGCTTCGCAGTCTTGCCGACCGCCAAGCGCGCCCCGAAGACTTAAACTGGGCCATCGTGCCCGGGGTTGCTTTCGATCCACGAGGGGCCCGATTAGGCCACGGCCGCGGCTACTTCGATCGCTTTTTGCCGTCACTACCCCCCGAGGTACCGGCGGTCGGATTGGCTTTCGACTGTCAAATCTTTCCCGAATTGCCCACACTTCCTTATGACGTTTTCATGGATTGGGTCATAACCGAAAGCGGCACCTACCGCGGATACGGTCGCTGCCACCAGCGGGGAAAAGATGTCACAACCGACGGGTAGTCAGGAATCAATCAGCTGAGGACTTAGCTCGCGTGAGCATTCGTAGAGTTGAGTAAAAAACCGGATCGTCACGAACCCCTTTGAACTCAAAAGGCACGTACTGATTAAGCTTTTTGAGCATTAACCCATAGGATGCTCCCTCGGCCACGCAGAGCCGACAAGCTTGGGCCGCATCCGCACCCCACTTGTCATCTTCGTTGCACACAATCGGCTTCCCAAACCGCTTTAAAATCCGAATTCTCTCCGGGATATCCCGCAGAGGCGTGCTGTTAAAGTGGATAAGCAGAAAGTCGCTCGCTTCCGCCACTTCAACCGGCAGACGACCATCGCCTAGCCCACTGGTGGACACCAATAGCCCGGGTGCTTCACGCCGGGCTAGTCGAATCAATTCCACTTGACCGCTCGGTGTGCGAAGGATGGGATGATCGAATCCGCGATGAGGAAATTCATTAGCGATCTCCAGCACGACATTCGTGTAGCCTTTTCGGCGGATCCAATCCACGGTTTGTTTTACGGCAAATTGCACGGCCTCCTCATTGGCCAATACCTGGTCTTGTCGTTGATAAAAACAACCGAGGATAGCTACCGCCCCAAGCCGATCGCAGGCATCGAGCACTTTTTCCATTCGGGCAAGATACTCTGGCCGAAGACTACCGTCGGTTTCAAACGCCGAATTCAGTGCTCCTTCATAACCCGGAAAACCGCCCTGCAGATTGAATGTAAATGCCCGTACCCCCGCATCTACATACTCGGGAAGGACGTTCAAGAAGGCTTGCGTGTTTGCCTCGGGATCGAAGTCCGCACGATTACGATCTTCAAACGTGGCATTCACCATTCGAACGTTCATGAGAAGGCCTTCCGCGGGCGCTCCCGGGTAGGTTATTTCGTCGTTAATCATCCACTTCGTACCCCGGAGGCTGACCCGGGTGTGGCGTTCCCTTTGCTCCGCCAGACATCGATCAAAAGTGTTCCCCACAAAAAGCGCAAAAAGTGCCCCAAAAATTATCCCCAGTAGCATGCGGCCAAGAGTTCGGCCCCAGTTACTCATCGTAGTTTCCTCGGGCATACATTTCTGCAACTTGGCGCGTCGAAATCCGCAACGGCGTGAATTGTCTCGACGGCATGAAATTCGCGGATGACTCATGGGCACGAATTCCATGCCGACTCACACGAGGCTAGCATACTGCCATCTATCGAGCACGTCTTCGACCCTGTTGCTCCGCTCGAATCGGCTTTTCCGCTTCCGCGGGCTGAGCATCCGTCGCAGGAAGATAGCGGCTTAGCTGCTCTTTGATTTCGGTATACTGCGGCAAAGACGCTAAGTTCGTCCACTCGTGGGGATCTGACTGATGGTCGTACAATTCCTCTGATCCGTCGGCATACCGAATGTATCGCCACCTTTCGTTGCGCACTGCGTGGTTGCGATAACCATGGGTCGTTAGGGCCACATGGTCCCAGGGAGCTTCGGGGTTGGCTAAAAGTCGGCATAGGCTTCGTCCCTCAACGTGCCTGGGTAGCGGCAGATTACACAGTTCGGCTAGCGTGGGATATACATCCAGTAGACTGACGACCCTTTCGCACCGTGATCCCGGCTGAGTTACACCCGGAACAACAAAGATTAACGGAACGCGCCCTGATTCCTCCCACAATGTGAACTTCCGCCAATGGAGCTTTTCTCCTAAATGCCAACCGTGGTCACTCCAAAGGACGATGATCGTATCGTCCCGATCTTTTCTGCGGTCTAAAGCGTCCAGGACGCGACCGATTTGCCCGTCGCAAAACGTAATACTCGCCAAATATCCTTGGATTCCTCGATCCCAATTATCGGTAGCAAGCACTTTGGCATGGTCCCCTTTTGGATTCGCCATTCGCACGCCGGCCGCGGGGATGTCATCTAAGTCATCCTCTCGCACCGGTGGAAGTTTGATCCCCGACAAGGGATATTCTTCGAAGTATTTACGCGGGACATACCACGGAAGGTGAGGCCGAATGAATCCCACGGCGAGGAAAAACGGGCGATCATGCTCCTGAGTTAAAAACTCCACGGCCCAATCCGCCAATTGGGCATCCCCCATAGCAGAATCCTCCACATGGAGTGGCCCCCAATCGAATTGGGCCGCGTCGGGAATACCGTTGAGCGGGCGGCCGTCGGGTACCGGATCGGCAGGGCGCTGGAAGTAGACTTCCCACGATTTCAGGTCATTGAAGCTGCCATGGAAAATCTTTCCGCCGCCCCACACCTTGTAGCCGTGCTGCATGAATAGCTGGGGTAGGGTGATGGCCTCCGCGAGCCGCGGACGCCAAGGGTGCGAATTGAGATAAACGCCCGAGGTCGCGGGATTAACGCTGCAAAGGAGGGCGACTCGGGAAGGATTACACGAGGGCGCCGAACAATACGCCCGGGTGAAAAGAAGGCCGCGATTGGCTAACCGGTCGAGATTCGGGGTTTTTACGCCGGGATAACCCCCGAGGCACCCGGTCCAATCACGCAGGTCATCAACGGCGATGAAAAGCACATTTTTGCGAGCTGTTTTCGTATCCTCCTGTATATTAGCGAAAGCCATCGCCGTATACAAAATCGGTAGTGCAACACTGAGGAAAGCTGCAATCCCAAGGAAAGCTTTGGAAGCAGGAGACAACCTGCCGGGCATCCGAAGGGCCGTCATCGCCAAAAAGTTTCTCATCACTTATCCCCCGGTCTTTAGCCGAGTAATGCTCGAGGTAGCATAGCACAGCCACGAGAGCTGCGGAGTAGCTACCCGTTAACTACTCCTTTGCGCTAATCCATGTGAAACTCCCATACCCAAGGCGATCGGCTGAACGACGATGCTTAATGATGATGCCTCACAAGGTATGAGATACAAATATGGGTCGAAGGCAGGTTGAGCATCAATATCGTGGATACGCAAACCCACCCCATTTTGGTAAAGTAGACTTTCATTCCTATTCCGGCAAGCCTTGCTTGAGAATTGTCCGCTTGTGAGGGTAATTGCCGAAAAAACTCGCACGTTCCAGCTCTAGGTTAATCCGGCGATGGGCAACGATCAATCGGCTCCACTGACCCGGCTTCGAGGGTGCACCGAGCTGTAGAAAATGATAACTCGATTACACAAATTGCTGTCCATTACACAAATTAATGAAACGAGGTTTCAACTAATCGGTGAGCATATCAGGGAGACGCTGTTCAAAAGGGGAACAAGCCCCTTATCAGTCATATGATGGTATCAGTCGTATGATGGCCTTTTCTGCCGGGGAGTCAGGCGAGATAATAGCGGCTTAAACTACCCATCAGCGGTGGGCTAGAACGGCAAATCTGCGGGAACGAGCGATCCATGCAGCTTGCAACTGGGTTGGAAAATGGCATTTGCCGACTTACCCGTGTCATTGAATCCGCTTGTGCCCGTGTTGTGAACGGCTTGCCCCATGCAAAAAGGGCTCTTGTATTTGTCAACAAAAGAGTTGCTCGAACTAGGCGGAATCGGATAGGAATTGCGGTCGGATCTTTGGCCAAGTTGCAACGCATTACCCGAATCCTTACTTTCTGTTGGTATCGTGTGCACCACCTAAAGGGTGACGAATCGCAGAATCACATTATCTTGGAGCCTAGGATGGTAGACTGCCCATGGCCAAGGCTTATTTGATCGACATGGACGGCGTGCTCTTACGGGGGTCGGAGCCCATACCGGGAGCCGCCGTTTTCATCGGGCGTCTTCGCGAGGCGCAGCGACCCTTTTTGGTGCTTACCAACAATTCGCTTTTTACACCAGAGGATCTTTGCCAGCGATTGCATTCAGCGGGGCTGGAGGTGCCGGTTGACCGAATTTACACGTCGGCTATGGCCACGGCACAGTTCCTCACGCGGCAGCGTCCCAATGGTCGTGCCTTCGTGCTGGGAGAGGCAGGGCTTTTGACCGCCTTGCATGCGGTGGGTTATCGCGTTACCGAATATCAGCCGGACTACGTGGTCCTTGGGGAGACAACCAACTACAGCTTTCCTCACATCGCGAGGGCCGTGCGGTTTGTAGCCGCCGGCGTTCGTTTCATCGCCACTAACCCGGATGTCTCCGGTCCGACCGAGCGCGGCCTTGTCCCAGCAACGGGCGCCTTGGCCGCTTTAATTACCGCAGCCACCGGTGTGCGCCCTTATTTCGTGGGTAAGCCTAATCCGCTGATGATCCGCTCCGCCTTACGGCACTTGGGTACTCATTCGGAAGAGACGGTCATGATTGGCGATCGAATGGACACCGACATCATCGCAGGAATTGAAAGTGGCATGAGTGCCATCCTTACCCTAACCGGGGTTACCAAACCCGAGGAAGTGGACCGGTTCCCGTATCGACCGGATCGGATCGTTAAAAGCTTGGAAGAGTTAGATTCCGTTTAAGGGCTGGAAGTTTTCGTCAGGGTCAAGACCTGGTGCAAAAGCAGCCCGTTGGTTGCAACAATTCTGCCTGAATCGAGCCGCTGTCCCCCTTCCCAATCCGTGAGGGTACCGCCGGCCTCCTCCAGCACCGGTACCAGGGCGGCAGCATCCCAGAGATTTACAATCGGATCGATCATGATTTCCGCCCTACCTGTGGCCACCAGTAAGTATCCGTAACAGTCGCCCCAAGTTCTAGTCAATCCTGCCGCCTCCTCAAGGCGCGCAAAAACATCCGCCCTCCCAATCTGGCGAAAATGGGCGACATCTGTGGTCAGGAAGGTTGCGGTGCCCAAATCCGCACAACTAGATACCCGGGCTTTCCGAACCTCCCCGTCTGGTCCCCGATACCACGCCCCCCCACCCCGTTGGGCAAAGACGCATTCATTAAGTGCCGGTATATGAATCACTCCGATGGCGAATTCGTCCTCCGCCTGCACGGCTATTAAAGTGCCGAACAACGGAACGCCGCGAATAAATGACTTGGTTCCATCTAATGGATCCAGGATCCACCGAAAGCCGCTTGAACCGGGTTTTTCCGGGAACTCTTCCCCCAGGATGGCATCTTCGGGAAACGATTCCTCGATCATGCGGCGGAGAGCTTCTTCGGCTCCGCGGTCGGCAACCGTGACCGGCGAAGCATCGGCTTTTTTCTCCGTTACAACTCCTTCGCACTGGAAGTAAGAAAGAATCAGCTTTCCCGCCTCTTGAGCAGCCGCCAGCGCCAGTTCAAGCCGCTGTTTTGTGCCCGACATCTCTAAGCTCCTCAAGACCCACCGGGCCTGGCGATCATTAAGTTCTCGCACCTAGAAATTCCATGGTTTCCCCATTTTCAGGAGTGATTGGTGTGGCACGCGAGCAAACCCCGTCTACGCAAAAATTTCCCAATTTTTTGGGAGCGATGAGCTCTTGGGATTTCCCGGAAGAGCTTGCGTAAGTTTTGGGCGATCCTTACTGAGAAACCTCCTGCACTACGACGTCTTCAATTTTCCGTAAATCCGGAGTTCCGCCGAGGTAAACGCTCCCTCCAGAAAAGGCAATCGGTCCGCCCGGGGATACTTTACCCACGGGAACGATGTTGCCACTGCGGGGCTCAATGCGGATCAAAACCGATTCGGCAAAGCTCCAAATCCAGCCGTCAGGACCTATCCGCAAATCCCAAGGCTCCTGCTGATTCGAGCCGATTGCCACGGGCAACCGCCACGGAAGAACATGGCGATAGACTAGTTGGCGAGTTGCCCCGTCCACCGCATAAAGTATACTCGTCGTTGGGCTCCCTGGGTTCTCCGTCCAACCGACAATGACCTTATCGGCGGTCGCCACAATCGGTCCAGTGCCACGGACTCCCTCGATAGGTTCAACCATTCCGTTTAGCTTTTCGGTGGTGGTGTCGAAGAACCACAGTGCTCCTTGAGCAGGAGTCGGCTTGCCGAGGACTGAATCGGCGACGGCGCAAGTTGAAAGCACGATATATTGGCCGCAAGCAGCAAGGTGTGTGACCTGATAATTGCTTAAAGGTTCCCAAATGCCTCCAGCTTCGCCCGTTCGCGGATCAAACCAGGCCAAGCCGCCGCACTGACCGTCGCGCATCCATCGTCCTCCGAAATAAATCCTTCTGTCCGCCCCCACGGCGGCTCCATACATTTTATGGGTACCTGCCAGCATCTTACTTCCGAGATATAGGACCCGCCGCGGGTTAGCCTTGGGGTGATCGTCCTTAATCCACCGATTATCGATGACTTTTCCCGCGGTCCATGGTAAGTTCGGGTCGTATTCATACAGGGGCGAAGTGGGATAGCCACTCATATAGATTTTGCCGTTCCAAAAGGCCGTTGCATAATGACTCAGCTCGATTTTACCCAAATGTGTCGCTTGACCGGACTGCGGGTCGTAGGTGAAATTGCCCTCGTAAGCCCCGGCGGTTCCGAAAAGGCGCCCGTCCGCCATCTCTCTCAATCGATAGATTACGTGGGGATAGACCGGGACCTGAAATCGGAAGATATCCCAGCAATCCCGCTCACTCAGACCCGGCGGTGGGCCCTCCGGTGCTTTATCGGGTTCGGACCGTTCGACCCAAATCTCGGCATATCCTTGCGAATCCGGCACGGCAAAAGCAAGTTCAACCCTCGGTGCAGGTGGCCAAGGGGAACTCAGCCCGTTCGAAATACGGGAAGCCCAAGGCGAGGTACGCGGATCGGTTACCGGGATCGCATGGCCCTGGTAAAGCCAATACCGCCGAGTTTCGCCTTCTGTTCCCACGACTCCTGTGGCAGACGCTGCGCAGCCGTCCGGTCGCTGCTCAACGCCGACATATCCGCCACTGGTTGCCGTCTCAAGGAGCACCTTCCACTGGCGTGTTTGGCGATCAAATGCGACGAGGTACCAAGGGATTTTCCCACTGGCGATGTAGATGTAGCGATCATCGGCTCCCCCGGAATAACCCCAACAGGCGTTCGGTGCATGACTCGGCCCAATGGGACCATAGAAGGTGACAGCGAGTGTATCCGGATCAATCTGAGCCGCCGTCGCCGATTTGCTGGGATGTTGTCCAATTGCATACAGCCTACCATCAGTTCCCAAAACCAGCGGATGCGTTTCGCCAAGGATTTCCTCCGGAAGCGGCACAGCATCGAGGACTAATTCGTTCGTGGAGGCATCGTAGGTGCAGATTTTCTGCCGCAGCCGACTGTCGAGCACGGATATGAAGAGTTTTCCATTTGGTGCGACAATAGCGGGACAAAGATGAAAATTCCAGCCGCGATCGGTGTGAATCGTCTTAACCTCGTGGGTCGCCAAATCAATGACGACGATCGTATTCGGGCCGCCGTATTCAGGGAAATAGATTTGCAGCAAATCCCAAGTCGCCTTGTCAGGATTGGGAGCCCTTAAAAGCAGCCCCTGACGCACCGAAGCGATGGGAGTAACCAGCGATGACACTCGAAGCGGTGGCGCCTTTCGGGTTAACTCAGCCAATTCCTCGGCCGGCGTCTGTGCGCTCACCCATCGCGGGAAGAAGAGAACAAGCACGGTGATCAAGGCCATACAGCAAAGCGCACCGGCTACCCTCGAATGACTTCGGAAAATTCCCGTAGATACTCTGCGAACTCGGCACCGCGAGCCATGAGAAGCCATAAGTAGGACCCTCAACATCTGCTCAAAGGGTTTCCAATCCGGAACGCACCCGCTAGATTTGAGCCCTGAACGGAGAACACGCTGGTGGCGAAAATTTGCGTCGCTTATCCTAAATTTAGTGGCTGCCAGGCACTTTATTGGCTTTATCTTAAAGCCACGGCACTCGTTCAAAAAGTCCGCGATTCACCCATAAAACGTAAGCCGGCATCAGCTCAAAGCAAATCATTCCAAAATCAAAGCAAAACGCCGATCTCAGTAAACCTCGTTTGAACAGTGAGCACATTGAAATGAATGCATTTGCGTATAATCCGTTTGCACCCGACGGAATGGGAAGATCGCCGCCGCATCAAGCTGAGGGAGCCTAAAGTGCTTCTATGGGTTAGTTGTCTAAGCCCGATTTAGGGGTAAATATCCGAGGAGCTTCCGCCGCGATGGCCGTGGTCGCTCCGGCCGGTGGTGCAGCTTTCGAAGCCCGTTTGGGCATTTGATTGCCGCAGTAAGAGGCGGCTTGATCGCCGCAGCAAAAAAGGATGCTATCTGCCGGGGGTTTTCAGGCCTGCGCCATCGCATCATGTATTCTTTTGTGCCTCCGCGTTATGTTTTTTTAATGATTTTTCCACTGGGATTCTCCGTTACATTTGAGGGCTACTTTCGGGGTGCGATTCCGTCTCAGTCACCTTCGAGCCCAAAGAAAACAAGGGAGGCTAGCACAAGGGAGCGCGGGGCGGGCATCCGCTCAGGTACTCATTCCTCAGACGCAGACGAACACGTGTCTAGATTATTCCGCGATTTGGGCTGGTGGGCACTTTATTCAGGGCAAAAAACCATCGTGCGAATCCGAGCTTTGAGCCTTTCGTTAAAGTGCCGCTGATTCAGGGATGCTGACATGCATTTTCTCCCACTGAGCTTCCATCGGATCTACCGCGACTATATTTGGGGTCCACCTGCGGAGCGGAGTCACCTTCGGACCCTCTTCGGGCGAAAATTGCCGCCCGAACTGCCCCGCGTTGCGGAGTCCTGGGAAATCGCTGATCTTAGTCCCGAAGTCAGCTCGGTGGTCGCACAGGGGCCGTGGGCCGGGCGTCCTCTGCATCAGCTTTTGACGGAGTATCGAACGCCTTTATTGGGTCCTCATGCCACGGTGGAACGATTTCCCTTTCTCATAAAATTCCTGGATGCGGAGCAGCGGCTTTCCGTCCAAGTGCATCCGGACGAGAAAACCGCGGCGTGCTTGGGTCTGCCTCCGGCTCCCAAAACCGAAGCCTGGGTGATTTTAGCTGCCGAGGAAAATAGCCGAATTTGGGCAGGCTTTCGGCAGTCCGTAAATCGCGGCCAGGTGGAAGCTGCCTTGGCAAATGGCACCATTAGTGAACTACTTCATGCCGCTCGGCCGCAAGCGGGGGACTGCTTTTTCTTGCCGGCCGGGACCGTTCATGCTTTGGGAGGAGGGCTCTTTGTGGCTGAGATTCAGCAGCCAAGCGACGTGACCTTTCGGCTTTACGATTGGGACCGTCGAGATGAGCAAGGCCGGTCGCGGCCCTTGCAGATTGCGGAAGCTCTCGAGGCAATCGACTGGGGACAAAAACCGATTTTTCCCGTCCGAGCCGTCCCCGGACCTCATCCGGCAGCCGAGACGCTCGTCCGGTGCCCCGCTTTCGTGATCAATCGATGGCAATTGCAGCAACGAACTGCCTTGCCGGCCGGCGATTTATGTCGGGTGTTGGTCGTCCTCAGTGGGACGTTATCCGTTGCATATTCAGCAGGAGATTACCGGGCTTTTTTGCCTCCGGGCGAGTGTCTTCTACTGCCCGCAACTTGCAGAAATCTGCTCTTGGAGCCGAAAGGGAAAGAACTCGCCGTCTTTCTCGAAGTCCATCTTCCCTAACCGAAAGGGATTCAATCGTATGAAGGGCACTGCGATCTACGATTTCCGCCATCCTCCTTCAGGGCAGGGGTTCAAGCCTTACTCATGAACCCGTTTCACCTCGCCGAGTTCCTTAAAGTTCTTCTGCCCTAAAGCTTGCCTACCCAAATCCGAGCCCTCAGGTGCGAGCCGCCCACATTGGAGATGAATCCGTTCCGATCCATAGCGCTCATGCCACCCTGCCAAACCTGCGACTCCGCTAGCCGATGACTACTGAGGCGGCTGATGCAGCTCATCTTCCTCAATCGGGGGTTCGCGGAACGCAATCGGCGGCTGCTCCATCAGTGCTTTGAAAGCAATACCCCCCAAAAGAAAAAGCAGATCGGCAAGCCAGATTATTCCGAGGCCAAGGCCCACATACCCCAGCACTCGCGAGGCTCCGTGATCTCCCAGCAAACTCAGTAATTGAGCTGTACTTAGCAAGATGACCAAGAGGACACTGAGCACAATTGCGACGAACAAGAGTATAGCGATCGCTGCCCGCAATTTTTCGAGCCCGTTCACTTCATATCTCCTTTGGTTGGATGATGTCGGGAAAGTCGGAGCGAGAGCCGAGTCTTAATCCCCGATAATCGTGTGTGCTTAGCACGACTTGATTCTTTCGCCTGGTCAAATTTTGTTCCGAATTAATCTGTGCCCCTTGACCAATAGGCTCACAACAAGATTAAGCCACAAGAGGAACGACAACAGCGCCTCAATAATGGGGTTGATCTTTACGAAAAAACTCCGAATTCGCTCTCAAAAATATTAAAAAATAATCGTATAAGCCCGTCGGGAAAACCCTTGCCATGAATCCACTCGCTTTTGAAAAGCCGTGGGCCAAGAATATTCACGCCGAAAAGCGGTTTATCACCGCAGCTTAACCGCGTCATTTCGTCTCGGAACGCGCTTAACCATCTCCGGGTTTCACTTCGCCTTTCACCCGGTGTTGCCGCAAACGTTGTTCGAGTGTTGTTTGCCCTTTTTTTCCAGTGTTCCTTTGCCGCCCTTTTCTCCAGTATGTGACGCAAGATCTGAGGCATTGACGTGCGCACTGGCGGAAAGTCTTTAAAAGGTGGTTGACTCGCCGGATCAAGATTCCAGAATGACAAAGAGGGCGACGACTTAGGGTACTGATTTTACCAATTATTCTGAGCGGATGGTAAATGCCGAGCAAACAAATGAAAGAAATTATTAGGCCTTTCTCGGTGATTTGTCGTTTGCTGCTGGCCGCAGGGCTCGTTTTCCCGGTTGCGCCGGGCAATGGGGCCATGGCCATAGGAGCACAGATTTGGTTGAAAGATGGCCGCGTCCTCGAGGGCAAGCTCGGCTTGGTATCGAGTTTAGTGAACATACCACGACCTCCCAATCCGGAGGAAGGGCCGAGCCTCGAGTTAATCGCCTTTGTCGACGATGGCCTTAGGCGCACATTCGTTTCCAAACGACAAATTGTTGAATTTCGTCAAGAAGAAATCGGCGAGATTCAGGAACGGTTCAAGATTCGACAACCGGTGATTCAGTCCGGAAGGGTGGTCAAAAGCGTGGGGCCGTTGCTGGCCGCCGAGCCCTTCGACCAGTACGGCCGACGCATCGTGACGATGAGCACCGCTCAAGGACCGGTCAGCATCATTCAGTGCATCACGGAAATCACCCCGGTGTGGGTCAAAGTGGAGGGACATACCCACGTTTGGGATATGAGAATGGCCACGAGCAGTTTGCCGCGGGAAACTCTGGCGGCAATCCTGGCCTGGCAGACCAACCCCAAGGACTTGGAGTCTCGAAAAAAGGTTGTGCGTTTTTACATTCAGGCCCGGTTCTATGAGGAGGCCTTAAGCGAGCTGGAGAAAATCCTCAAAGACTTTGCGGATGAACCAGGATTAAGCGGGCAGCTTGAACCGATTGCTCGTCAGATCCGCCAGCTCAGTGCCCAGCGTTTGCTCGACGAACTTAAGCTTCGCCAACAGGCCGGTCAGCACGTTTTGGTGCTGGAGGCCCTGAAGAACTTTCCCAGTGCGGGGGTAGCCGGGGGAATCCTCGAGGGTGTGCGTCAAATGATCGCCCAGTACGAGATTTGGCAATCGCAGCGCACCAAGATTCTCGAATCGCTCGATCAGTTTTGCAAAGCGGTGAACGATTCCGACTTGAGGGCCAAGGCGCTACTGGTTTGCCAGGAAATTGCGTCGGAGCTGAACTTCAATTCGTTGCCTCGAATGGTGACATTTCTCCAATTATTGGAAGACACCGATCTGGAAACCGACGAGCGGCTTGCCCTGGGACTCAGCGGCTGGTTGCTTGGTGGGATAGAACCTACCACGAAGCTTCCGCTGGCCCTATCCATGTACGAGGTTCGCCAGGGAATCGTCGAGTACCTGAATGCCCCCGACGTGCCGAGCCGTCAACTTATTTTGGATCGGATTCGAAACCAGGAAGCGGCGACACCTTCGGTTGTGGCGCGCCTCCTTGCGGCGATGAAACCACCTTGGCCGATTCCCGCGGAGGCTACTATGCCCTTACCGGAAGGGATTCGTGCCGCCGGTGCCAATCGGCAGGATTTAACCAGCCAATTTTCCGAGCAAGCGGCGGGTCAACAGGCGCCCCCTTTCTCACCGGACGGGGCGGAAGGAAACTCCGACGAGGCCCGCACGGACCAGCCGGCGGTAGCTCCCACGGAACCAGCACGCATAGCGCCCGGCTTTTACCGGCTTTCTGTCACGGGTTTAGCATCCGCACCGCCAGTTCTTTATTGGATTCAGTTACCCCCAGAGTATGATCCCCATCGGCGCTACCCGGCGATTTTGACACTTCATGGTGCGGCTTCCACCCCCGGAATGCAGATCGATTTTTGGGCCGGCCCTTGGACGCCTCAGGGCTGGCGTTACGGTCAGGCTTCTCGCCGCGGATACATCGTGATTGCCCCCGCTTGGGCCAGCGAATATCAGAAGCAGTACCAATATTCGGCCCGCGAGCACGCCGCCGTGCTCAGCGTCCTGCGGGATGCTTGCCGACGCTTTTCCATCGATACGGATCGGGTCTTCCTTACCGGACATTCCATGGGGGGCGATGCTGCGTGGGACATCGGGCTAGCCCATCCAGACCTTTGGGCCGGCGTGATTCCGTTTGTGGCCACCTCGGATCGGTATTGCCCGTTATATTGGCAGAATGCAGAGCTCGTTCCTTTTTATTTCGTGGCGGGGGAATTGGATGGTGATCGGCTGGTCACCAATTCCCGGGATTTCGACAGGTATCTTAAGCGGGGTTTCAATGCCACGGTTGTGGAGTATTTGGGTCGCGGCCATGAGTTCTTTTTCGACGAGTTGCATCGAGTATTCGACTGGATGGAACGTTGCCGAAGGAACTTTTCCCAAAAGTCCTTCACGGTGGCTACGATGCGCCCGTGGGATTGCTTTTTTTGGTGGGTAGAATTGGCCTCGATGCCGCCGGCAACGATGATCGACCCCGCAAATTGGCCCCCACCCCGGGGCGTCCAACCGATGTTTACCCGGGCCACCATTACGCAAGGGGGAACCATCTACGTGAATACGGGGGCTCAAACGGTTACCGTTTGGCTTTCCCCCGAGATTGTCGATTTTCAGTCGCGCCGTACGTTGGTCGTCAATGGTCAGCGGGTCAGTTTGATGGGAGTGGACGGCTCGACGGCCGCTGACACCAGCTCCGGGCCGCGCAATCCCCTAATGGGAGATGCACTAACGAATCTGGATCTTCAGGTTCGGACCATTCTCGAAGATGTACGGACCCGCGCAGACCGGCAGCATCCGTTTTGGATCAAATGGGAAGCCGGCGTAGCCCGCCCTTGATACCGCACACTTTGACCCCGGAAGTTTTTTCGCACGGATTAGGTCTCAAAGGGCTTCGTTCACTCTTCCGGTTCGACACCGCTTGTGGAGGGATCTATCGCTTTATCCCCGGCTCGAGCGGAAGGCTTTTCGAGGGTATTCGGTTGTGGGAATCCAAATCAGGAACGGTTTCGGAAACCTAAGAGCCGAAACCTCATTCTCTCGAGCTTTCTCATCCTTTCGAACTTACTGATGCTCTGAAACTTTCTCCCAGCTTTCTCGGATACCACACAGGGGCTTGCGTTCAAATGCGGTAGCCCAAAACAAAATAAGCATCCTACCAGTCTACCCGGGGCCATTGTTGCGGCACCCGAGCCGGCAGAAGGGCTCGATTCCGGATCAATCACTCGACAGAAGCCGATAGGCTTAGATCGAGGCTGACCTCAAGTTGTCGGAACTTCCCCGGGCAATGACTCACGTCACGCGCTTTCGCGGCGTGAGAGCCCCAACCACTTGCCCTTGTTTATCGGGCAGCCCTCCAATGGGGTTATTGCTAAAGCCATAAGTTTCTTACCGGCTAGCGCGGCGGAGCAGATTTTTCGCACGCGCTTGAAGATCTGCATTTCCGGTGCTTTTTAGAACCTTTTCCATGGCGGCGGCCACCGCCGAAGGCTCGCGGTCGACAAGTTTTTCACTAAGCGCAACCGCCACCTGAGCGGCATCTTCCCGCAATGTCGGTTGGTCCATGAGTCGAGCGAGTTCCGCGAGGGCCTCTTTGCGAGGAATTCGCCCTAAAACCTCGGCAACCAGCCGACGTTCCGCATCTCGAGTTGCGGCAGCCAAAGCCTCTCGGCACATGGTGAGCCGCTCTTCTTCGCTCATATCGAATTGCCGCGCGATACGGATGTAGCCGCGGAGTGCACGAACGCGGAACCGGTCCGCGATGTCACTCTTCGCGAGTTTCAATAGCTCGGGGCCGGCTTCGGTACCAATCCAATCCCCGAGGACCTGGGTAGCCGCATCCTGCACCGACTCTTGCGGGTCGTAGGCACTTTTTGTCACCGCGGCCAACGCGGTGGGACCACCCACCAAACCGAGCAGGGTTAACACCGTTGGTTTGGTTTCTGCCGGGACTTGACCGAGTACATCCGCCAGATGTGCCGCACAATCCTCACGCTCGGGGATTCGCGGGCAAGCGGCCCGTAGTGCCTCTTCTAAAGCAGCACGCTCCTCCGCAGAAGTACGCTGCGTTAAACGCCGAGTCAAGATCGACAAATCCCCCAACCGCACCGTTCGTCCTAAAGCGCGCAGGGCCGCCTGTCGCACAGCCGGATCCGCCGATGACAGTGCCCTCTCCAGCGCGGGAACAGCCCGATTGATATACCGGGCTCCTGCCAAATCCATCGCCAAAAGTCTGGTGGGCAGATCTTCGGCTGTCAGAAGCTCGACGATCGCCTGATCCACTTGTTCGCCCGGCAAGCTTCGAAGTACCTGGAGGGCGGTTTCCCGCACCATGGGTTCCTCCCCCGTGGCAACTTTTACAAGGGTCGGCACCACGGAAGCATCACCCAATTGTCGCATCGCGCGGACGGCTGCCAATCGGACCTCGATCTCCGAGCTGCTCAGCGACTCGATCACGGCAGGCAATGCCCGCCGGTCAGCACGATCCGCCAACACGCTGATGAGTTTTGCTTGGCGATCCGGAGGCAAACGACGCAACTGCGCCAGCAAAATATTGGTCAAATCACCCGCGGGGGAAAGTTCGCGTGCTGCCCGGAGTGCTGTCGCGAATGCCACCTGGCATTCCGCGCCCAGCTGCTCCGTCAGAAGGGGCAAGCCCTCCGCCCCACGAGCCAAAATGGCTCCGCGCAGCCCTGCCCCCTGAAGATGAGCCGGAATGTCAGCCTTGGCGAGTGCATCATACAAGGCGATTGCTTTCGCCGAACTACCTTCCTTCAAGAGCCTTTCGGCCGCTACGAGTGCCCCAAGAGCGGCCCGCTCGCGCGTGGCTGCTTTTGCATCCGATAGCGATTGCAAAAGGGCTTCCGCGGCTTCCGGGCTGGCAATTCTCCCCAGAGAAATAGCTGCTGCCTCTACCACCGCCGGATCGGAGTGTCCGAGTAAACTTCGGAGCTGCGGCACCGCCTCACGGTCCCGGCGATTACCGATCGAGTCAATCACGCCAATTAATAGCCGGCCTTGAATCCGATTTAAGGCTCCCCGCAGCGCTTCATCAACGGCGGGATCGGGGATTGGCTCCAATCCAAACCGAGCATAGTGAGACAAGTTTTCGTCATTCAGTAGATTAGCCAACGGCTCCACGGCCGCCTTCGTGCCGATGACAGCCAGTGTCTTGCACGCCATGACCTTGTCGTAAAGGGGGGCGTCTGCCGACCGAAGTACGGCAATAAGCTTTGACTCATCTCCTTCCGCATAAATGTTCTGCTGACCCGAGGCCGACGAGGCCACCAGACTCGCCCCCAAAAGGGTCATCGGAATTACCACAGATGCAAATACGGAAATTGATCTAGTCCTCGAACGCCCAATCGGCGGTTTCATCGCAACATCTCCTACTTGGATCCAAAGATACTTTTGGACTCTTTCGCTGGGTGAGGAATGCCGGATTTGATTTGTGCTTTCGTAGCCAAAGCTTTTTTGCAAATCACGACCAGCTCAACAAAGCTCGCTTTTCACCGCAATCTTATGAATTCCTGCATCATAGGTGCCACGGATCACGAATAGCCCGGGACCGCATGCGGTTCGCTTCATCGTCCCCCACAAACTCTTCTTTTTTGGGATCGAAGACCAACTTGCGGCCCAGCTGCCAAGCGATATACGCTGCGTGACATGCGATGTGCGATTGGCATGCCACATCAGCATTGGAAGCCGGCAAGGCCCGAGTCTTCACACAGTTTAAAAAGTCTCGGATGTGCCGTTTTGGAGAAGTTCCCGGCTCGGTGAATACCGGCACCTCCCCGCGCAGGGATTCGGGCCAAACAGCAATCTTTCCGCTGTCGCCGGTTTCGATCCAACCTTCCTCACCTTCGAAACGCACGCTGCAAGTTCCGAGCCCCATCCAACCGGTGTCTCGCATGATCAATTGAACGCCGTTTGCATACGTGCAATGCACGTGGTTGCCGACCGGCTCGTACTCAATCGGGGTAGTGTCATCGGCTTTATTGGCCCATTGGCACAAATCTACGGTGTGCGAACCCCACTCGAGGATTCCCCCGCCATGAAAATCGAAGAAGTTCCGCCAACCGCCGCGGACATACCGCGAGTTGTACGGACGCCAAGGTGACGGTCCCAACCACAGGTCCCAATCAACTTCCTCCTTCGAGGGGAGTGGTTCTGCGGGGAGCCATTCGTGGGTGGTCGCCGGGTGAAGTGTATTCGCATGAACGGTCTTAAGCTTGCCCAGTTTTCCGGAATAAACCAACTCAACGGCGAAAATGAAGTTGCCGATATTGCGACGCTGGGTGCCCGCCTGATACACGCAGCTGTGTCGCCGAATGTTGTCGGCCAATGCGCGGCTTTCGGCTATCGTCATCGAGCAGGGTTTTTCGCAGTAGATGTCTTTGCCTGCCCTCGCCGCCAATATCGAAGCCATGGTGTGCCAGCGGTCCCCCGTGGCGATCAAGACGGCATCGATATCCTTGCGATCCAGAAGTTCGAGGGGGTGATGGTACATCGCGCAATCTTGATTGCCATATTTGGTATCCACAATCCGCTTGATTGCCTGTCGGCGTTCACCCCGGGCATCGCAAATCGCGACAAACTGCACGTCTGGCTCGTCCAGCATGTCCCGCAAATCGTGTTCGCCGCGGGGCCCTAATCCGAAACCCCCGACGACAATGCGTTCGCTTGGAGCGACTGCGCCGTCCCGACCCAACGCACGAGCGGGTATCAGGGTCGGAAGAGTGCAACCGGCAGCCAGGCTTGTCGTGACTTGAAGCAAGCGGCGCCGGCTAAGTAATTGGAAGCGAGATGCCATGGCTCAAACACTCCCTTTTTCCCAAAAGAAAAAGCATTAGACGCCTCGACTATCCTAACAAGTTGGTCAAGTTAACGAAGCGGGGGGGCGACTCCCCTCTTGAGGAAGCTCAACAAATTTTCAATTGGGTGGAACCTTTGAGAAGCACGAAAAAGGCTCCGTACTCAACACATTTCCCTCGTCACGGCATGAATGTAATAGCCGACAAAGGGACGGTTGAATGGCAAGTTTCGCCAACAAGGCGACAACGTGCTGCTTTTCGATTCCTCCGGCCTCCAGAAGGCGGCGAATCGTGCTGGGTTTGACCTTTACCTTTTATCCTTTTGCCAAAAGTACCGAGCTCAAAACTTTGAGTGAGGCATTACGGACTTCTTGAATTTACGGCGATGCAAGATCCCAAGGGACCTTGCGGTCCATGCGGCGACGGTTGATCCGTAATCAGCGCTTTCCGAAAATTTTTCTCCTAATCGTCTGTTTTAAGCCATACTCGTCGATTTGAATGCATTACGATTTGAATGCATTAATTTGTTTCAGGGTTCGCCGAAAGTCAAGCGGCCCAATGGGGTGCAATCCTTTTTTCCTCAAGTTTCATGACCCGGTGGGTATAATTATTGATTTGCACGACATGTCTAGTCCTTAAGGAATAGCTAAATATGGCAAACGGGCGTGTGATCGCACTTCGTGGGGTGCGAGTGCACAATCTTAAATCGATTGACCTAGACATCCCGCGGGGCAAGTTGGTCGTCATTTGCGGCGTAAGTGGTAGTGGCAAAAGCAGCGTGGCCCTGGATACCCTCTACGCCGAGGGTCAACGGCGTTATCTCGAGAGTTTTCCCGCCTATAGTCGTCAGTTTCTTCAGAGATTAGAGAAGCCCGCGGCGGATGCGATCGAGGGTGTCCCTCCGGCTTTGGCCGTAACCGGCCGCCAGACAAGTCGTTCCAATCGCTCCACCGTTGCTACGACGACGGAGATCGCCGACTATCTACGACTACTTCTCGCGAAGATCGGCAAGATCGTCTGTCCTGATTGCAAAAGGCCGGTCGAGCGCTTTCAGCCACAAACGGTCGCGGAAAGACTGCAAGAACTCGGAGAAGGGACACGGTTCCTCATCACGTTTCCAGTGAGTATCCCAAGGTCGGAGTGTTTGGCGGAATTGCTTGGGCGACTGCGCGAGTCGGGTTTCCTTCGAATCATCGCTGGCACGGCGCTCATCGATCTGTCTGAAGGATCGCTGGACGATTTGGCACGGCGTGTGAAAAAAGGAATGAGCGGCCCTCCTGGCCATATTAGTTCATCTATTGCGGCCGGAAAAAATCGGGAATCGTTTTCGATAGAAGACGAGCGCCGTTTTGGCACCGACCCCTCTCCGAGCTACGAGCCTTTGAAGCTGCGAACTGCCGGAGAGCAGGGCGAATTCCTGCTAGTCGTTGTGGATCGCCTTGTCGCAGGTACGGTCCCGTTGAAACGCCTTCGTGACTCCTTGGAAACGGCCTTCGAAAAAGGCAAGGACACATGCGTCGTTTTGATTGAGCAAAGGAGCGATCATTCTCAGAGTGGCGCAGGCCCTATCGATCGGGCTAACATGGACCCCATGACAAATGGCAACCGATGTTTTCCTCAAAGGCTGGAAAACGGTTACGCTCCCCACCAAACATCCTGGAAACACTGGCTATTTACGCGGCGATTTCAATGTAGGGAATGCGGGCGGGAGTTTATCGAGCCGCAACCGCGCCTTTTCAGCTTCAATCATCCCCTGGGAGCCTGCCGCGAGTGCGAAGGGTTCGGGGATGTGATTGATATCGACCTGGATCTGGTGGTTCCCGACAAGCAGAAGTCTATCCGCCAAGGGGCGATCGCGCCGTGGAATTACCCGGCTTTCGCGCACGAGCTAGAGGAACTGTTGGCCCTGGCGGAAGACTATGACCTACCGGTGGATATTCCATTTGCCCAATTGGAACCGTGGCATTTGTCGCTAATCATGGAGGGAGTACCTGAGCGCGATTTCGGCGGCTTGCGTGGCTTTTTCGCATGGCTCGAACGCCGCAAATACAAGATGCATTACCGGGTTTTTTTGAGCCGTTGGCGAAGCTATCGACCCTGCCCGAGCTGTGGCGGCAAACGGTTCCGGCCTGAGGTCTTGGCGATCCACGTGGGCGGTCGGAACATTGCCGAACTATTTGCCATGACCGTCACGGAAGCCTTGAAATTCTTTAGCAATTTGGAATTAAGCCCGTGGGAGAAAAAAGTCGGCAAAGCGATGCTCGAGCAGATCATCGCGCGGCTGACTTACTTAGAAAATGTAGGCTTGGGTTACTTAACGCTCGATCGCCCGTTGCGGACCCTGAGTGGCGGGGAATTACGGCGGGTAGCTTTGACGGCGGCCCTCGGATCTAGTTTGGTCAACATGCTTTATGTGCTCGATGAACCTTCTGTGGGACTACACCCTCGAGATATCGACCGACTGATCGCTGCGCTGAATCATCTGCGAAACCGCGGCAATACGGTGGTTGTGGTGGAGCATGACCAGGCGATCATCCGGTCTGCGGACCATGTGATTGAAATTGGTCCTGCCGCAGGCGAGGAAGGAGGGCGAGTAGTCTTTCAGGGCACCGTTGAAGAACTGCTCGCTTGTAAGGAGAGCTTGACCGGCGATTGGCTCGCCGGCAGAAGGCGGCCGATTGCACGCTCCTCGCGCCGATCCCCACAGCACGGGTGGATTCGCTTAATAGGGGCCCGCGGCCATAATCTCAAAAATATCACCGTTGCATTCCCCTTAAGGGTGCTGTGCCTCGTAACCGGGGTGAGCGGTTCAGGCAAAAGCACGCTGGTTCAAGATACGCTTTATCCGGCCTTATGCCGACGGCTTCGAATTCCCGGGCCAAAAGCTCAACCCTACGATGAACTCTTCGGTGATGGGCAAATTGGCGACGTGGTACTCGTGGATCAAACGCCGATTGGGCGCAGTTCTCGCTCCAACCCCGTCACCTACGCAAAGGCTTTCGACGAAATTCGCTTACTCTTTGCCGAAACCCCCGAAGCAAGACGACGCGGATATACTCCCAGCCATTTTAGCTTCAATGTGGACGGGGGACGCTGTCCTACCTGTGCCGGCGAGGGACAATTGCAAATCGAGATGCAGTTTTTGGCCGATGTGTACGTGACGTGCCCAGACTGCCAGGGGAAACGATTTCGGAAGGAATTACTGGAGGTAGCTTATCGGGGTTACAACATCGCTCAAGTTCTTGAGATGACCGTGCGGGATGCCTTCACGTTCTTCCGCGGCCAACCCAAGATCCAACAGCGGCTCAAACAGCTCATCGACGTCGGGCTCGATTATCTGCGACTGGGACAGTCGGCTCAAACCCTTTCCGGAGGGGAAGCCCAAAGGCTCAAACTCGCATCCTATCTTTCCAGCAAAAAAGGGGCGCATACGTTGTTTATCCTCGATGAACCTACGACCGGTTTGCACGACGCTGACGTGTTACGCCTATGTGACTGCTTCGATGCCTTGCTCAATCTGGGTCATTCGTTCATCGTTGTGGAGCACAACCTGCACCTTATGGCGGTTGCCGATTACATCATTGACCTTGGGCCAGGCGCTGCCGATGAGGGGGGGCAGGTTGTGGTTCACGGTCCACCTGAGGTAGTTGCGGCCTGTCCACAATCGATTACGGGCAAATTCCTCGGGCCCCTCCTGCGGAAGTTGCGGCGGAAAGGGTGAGTCGGGACGGCCGCGGGAAAGTTCCTCCGGTGGCTGAGGGACCTTCGGGTGGACCGCTGACTAAGATATTCCTTGACAAGATATTCCTTGACTAAGAAATCCTTCGGGTCCTGGTGGGATCGGATCCCGGCGAAAACCTTTTGTTGTTCAGCGTCGGTTTCCGCTGTGAGAAACAGCGCGCCGGTCGTTTGAGCTTGTCAGGTGGGCCGAGCATAGAGGGAATCCCCACTGGAGTTTCCTGCCCGGCCCTTTAAGAATCGAAGTTTCTGGCGAGAGCTTTTCTGGCTGGTAAAGGCCCTCAAAAGGTCCGAGGTGAAGGCCCCGGACATCAATGCTGTGGTGGCTGCCATTTATTCGGGCAGGATAAAAAGCCCCTCCCCAACCCGCTTACTGAAAACGAGAAAAGGTTGGCAAATCAAGCTAGATGTACACCAAAGGAACTAAAAGGAGGTCTCAACGCTCCTTTATGATTAATGTGATCTAAAACATGAACATCTAGATAGTCCGAATTCTTTTCTGACCGAGGTCCATCCGTCGTTCAGATTTCATGCCCGGGCTCACGGAGCCATAACAGCAGTTGACGCCACTAGACGCCACTAAATGTAAACCAAAACTATCATCCTCGGGCATACTGCGCAAGGCTGATTATGGCTTCACCCCAGAGGAGAATCACCTCCCCACGCTTGTATGGAGCCATTCTTTCTTTGTTGCTTCTAAATTAATCATTCTTCGTTGCTTCTCATCTATTCCTCGCTACTTCTAATCTACTCTTTGTTGCTTCTAATCCGTTCTTTTCTTTGTTGCTTCGAAATTGGCCAACCGGCTAGCGCACACAGGGGGAGACGCAAAGGGAAACAAAGAAAACAGCTAAAGAACCCTCCCCTCTTTCGAGGTCCATCCGTTTTGACCGAATGGGATTACCGGACACCGTCCGGTTCTTTCCCCAAAAAATCGCGTTGCGGTGAGAAACTTTACGGTCAACCTGATCCGAAAGTGAAGATTATGCCGATTTTGTAATGAGTACCGAAGATAGTCCTGGCTCATACATTCACAACAACGATCAACATTGACAAGTTTTAAAGCCTTTTCGAGGAGACTTTTAATGGGAGCTTTTGGAGCTTCCGGAAGACCTCATTCTGAGGGGTGCTACCGTTTTTGGATAGCTTGGATGCTCGTTTTGATGGTGGCTCCCAATCTTGTTGCCCAACAACTTGCTCAACAACCGCTAGGTTCTCAGACCCCTTTAAGGGAGATTCGCTCGGCCTCGGAGCGCTTGGAGATCACTGTCAACGAAAGCCGGATTCTTTTCCTAAGCCCCTCGTTAACCGCGGCAAACCGTATCCCCCAGGCCCAGGTGAACAATCGAGAAATCTTGGAGCTGACGCCCCTTTCGCCTACGCAGATCCAAGTTTTCGCCAAGAAAGCAGGGGTCACTCAAGTCAATATTTGGGATGAAAATGGCCAGATTTACACCGTGGACGTTGTGGTTTTCGGAGACGCGAAAGAGTTGAGCCTGATTCTTGAGTCGGAATTCCCCAACGCGTCTCTAACCGTCAAGCCGATCGCAAGCGGCGTCCTCATTTCCGGATATGTAGATCAGCCAGAAGATGTCCCAAAAATCCGAGAAATCGCGGAACAATATTACTCCAAAGTGTTAACGAACATCCGGGTGGCCGGAGTGCACCAAGTTTTACTGCATGTCAAGGCGATGGAAGTATCTCGCACTAAGCTCCGATCTCTCGGCCTGGATTGGTCAAGTTTCTCCCCCAATACCGTGGTGCACTCGATGGGAGCCGGTGTGCTGAGTGGCGTGACGCAATCGGTCAGGGAATTACCGGGTGGGGTCCAGGACTTCGGGTATTCGACCATCACCAGCGGTGCCGAAACGTTTCGTTTGAGCGTGATTGACGGTGCGGACGCCTTCTTCGCGGTGCTGGACGCATTGCGGCGTGATAGTCTAATGAAAGTGCTGGCGGAGCCGACGCTCGTGACCGTAAGTGGCCGACCGGCTTTCTTCCAAGTGGGTGGGGAGGTACCGACGCTGGCTCCGGCAGGATTGGGAACGGTATCGATTGAGTACAAACGCTACGGAACGCAAGTAGATTTTGTGCCAATCGTGCTTGGCAATGGGCGAATTCGATTGGAGGTGCGCCCAAGAGTCAGCGATGTGGATCTAGCGCGAAGTATTACAGTGGACGGACAAACCATCTACGCCTTCACCACTCGCGAAGTGGATACAGGGGTCGAACTTCAGGCTGGGCAAACTTTGGCGATTGCCGGGTTGGTTCAGAATCGGTTGGAGGCGGAAAAACGGGGCTTGCCCGTACTCAGCGATCTGCCAATTGTAGGCATCCCGTTCCGAAGAGTATCGGAGCGGGCCAACGAAATTGAGTTACTTATCCTAGTGACTCCTGAGTTGGTGGAAGGGATAGACAAATCGCTGTTTCCGCAGGGAGGACCGGGATATAACTCTGCCAGTCCGAGCGACTGGCAGCTTTATGTGCAAGGGCGTATTGAAGTCCCTCTTGATTCATCCTGTGGCGTGCCGGTGGAATCTGGTGAAATGCCGGGGCTGTATACTCCGCCCTCTGAAATCGGCACCGCCGGGGAGGCTGTAATGAGGCCGGATTCATATCGCCTGCCTATGGAAGGTAGCGTGCCCGCGGAAGGTAGATCGGCCTACACCCGGCTAAACTCACAGCAGGCCGGCCCGGGTAGGCGGACCCCACGGCAGACCGGCCCCCCTAATACCGTTATTTCTCGCGGTGCAAGCGCCGCGAGTCCTTCCTCTTTCCCCACCATGCGTGTTGACGGGCGGCCCGGCGGGCAGGCTCCTCAGCCCCACACACAGAGTCGCGATACCGGAAATTCCCGCACTACCGGTACAAATCCCACGTCTAATGGCTCTAACTTACCCGGTCTAATTGGGCCGGTAGGTTACGAAGCCCCTGCAAAATAAGCCATATTTTACTGGGTCGGAGTTCAGGGCTTGGGGGACCGAACTTGGCGACGCTCAACAGCCGGGAAAACGCCGAGACCCGAAGCCAACTTGAAATGGGTTTGCTGAGTTGCCGGTAAGCGTTTTCATTTTTGCGGGGTTCCCGGCCCTACCAATATGTTTCTTTTGACAACGCGCTCGACTTAGCAATACTTGGCCTGGATTAGCGTGGTTATCGCCAGGAGTCTCGTGCCATAGATCCATGAGCAACATTCTAAGGTTAGCAATCGTCGATCCGGATGACCGCAAGCGCGAGGCCCTCAAGCAAATGCTCCTCGGCCTGGAGCTTATTTGGTTGGAGGCTGAATGCTCCCGATACGAGTTTTTCGCAGATGTCGTGGGACAGACGTCGCCCGACATCGGGATCGTGTGCATTGATGCCGAGCCCTCACAAGCTCTCGACCTAGTGGCCCGATTGTCCGAGAGTGTACCTCAGTGCGATATTCTCGTCGTTAGCACGTCGTGCGATGGTAATTGGATTTTGCAGGCGATGCGTGCCGGGGCCAAGGAGTTCCTAACCTGGCCGCTGCGCCTCGAGGATCTCATTGCGTCAATCGGCCGAATCAGCGAGAAAAGGTTCGGCCGTGGCGAAAACCGGCCGCGCGGTTGTCAAGTAGTCGCCGTGGCCGGAGCCACAGGGGGGGTCGGATGCACGAGCCTGGCGGTGAACCTGGGCTGCGCGCTGGCTGCCGAGACTCAAAACGCGGTCGTGCTGGTGGATCTGGATCTTTCGCTCGGGGATGCCGACGTTTTTCTCGACACGATTCCGGACTACACGCTGGCGGATCTGGCTCAAAACGTCGCGCGGCTTGACTTCACTCTATTGAAACGGTCACTCACGAAGCATAGCTCCGGATTGTTTCTACTCCCAAGACCGGCGCAGCTTGAGGATCTTTCGCTGATTACGCCCGAAGATCTTCAGCGGATCATCGGTCTTTTGAAGGCCGCATTTACACACCTAATTCTTGACCTCTCCAAGAGCTATAGCCGCCTCGATATCGTGGCTTTAGAGATGGCGAGCCAGGTGCTACTGGTTACGCAGCTAGACCTGCCGTGCCTGCGGAATGTGGTTCGCCTTTTGGCGTCGTTTAAGCAAATAGAGGGCTTAGCGGATAAGGTAAAGATAGTGGTGAATCGAGTGGGCCTCGAAACCGGGCAGATCACCCTGAAAAAAGCTCAGGACACCATCGGTCGCGAGTTCTTTTGGCAGCTTCCCAACGACTATCGCACAATGATTGAGGCCCGAAACAACGGCGTGCCCCTTATCGAACAGGCCCCCAAAGCCCCCATTACTCAAGCAATGGTGAGTTTAGCCGAGGCTTTGAGTGTACCGAACAAGCCTACGATCACAGAGCGGCCGGCCAAACGATCGGGATTCGGGAAGCTTTTCGGCCTGAAAATCAGTAAGGCAGGCTCGCAATCTTAAGCCGGAAGAGGGATTCTCTGCACCGAACGGCCGCCCACAAGGTGCGAACGGATACCGCCTACCCGTAAAATTCAGTACAGTTTTTTGCGGGCTTCGAACTAGCCGAATGAATCTCGCAATTTTGGAAAAAATCGTAGAGTACCAGTTCCTTGTTGCCGCGACGCATTGCTAACCACGCAATGGGCGGCACTGGATTCGAACCAGTGACCTCTACCGTGTGAGGATAGCGCTCTAACCAACTGAGCTAGCCGCCCGAAACTTTTGAATATTTACCTCTATATTACCTCTCCGTAGTTACGACTTTTAAAACTGCTTTTAAATCTGCAGTTTTCACCGGTTAAAATCAACAACGTTTCCGCCCACACCATTCCCAGATCGAATTACCAAAACCCAACCGGTCTTCGCAAGGGCAACCCGCCCTGTTAAGCAGGCGGTTCGAATTTGGGGGCGGTAGCCTCCTCATGCTCGAGACTGTCTACGGGGCCCTTTTTGGCTCCGGCTGAGCTTTTCGAGTCAGATTCAGTACTGTAAATGCTTGCGTTAATTTCGCGCTCAATCCCCCGCAAACCTTTCTGAAACTCCATGATGCTTTTCCCGACCGACCGAGCCACCTCGGGAAGTCGTTGGCCGAAAAGTAGTAACGCGATTACCAATATGATAAGCATTTCCCCAGGGCTGGGGGAGAACATTTTCGGGCTCCCTTGGGCTTGCCGAAAACTGCGGAAATGCGAAACGCTAAATCGCAAACACCCTTAAACTAATTTCTGCAATTCCACAACCGGCTAAACCAATTTATCGATCCAATACGCTAATTTATCGATCCAATACGCTAATCGAACACTCAAAAAAAGCCGACTAAGCTTTTCTCAGTCAATCGACGCAGTAACTTCCAGAAATCTTTTTTGTTTCTATACGCTCTTCATTCGACCTCAGCTTACTCCAGCAGCGGTGCAATCTCTCAATCCCACGCGATTGCCCGAAGCAATTCAGCGAACATCTAGCCGCGGAAAAATCCAGAATTTCGAAGACTCAGCGAACATTTCGAGGGTGAAATGGCCTAAGAGCGATTAACCCGGTGACCAAGCCGCAATAGCCATGCATCACCCACCCTCAAAACTCGACCTCCCAAGGGTGGCATCTTTCCTGCTTTTGAGCGGATTTCCCTTATAGCAGCTAAAATGATTCACGCAGTTGTGCTTTCCTTCTGAGCCGGCTGTGAGGTTGCGGCTGGTTTATTCGCTTGTTCGGAGTTGTCCTCGATCCCCTGAAGGCCTTTCCGAAACTCCACTACCCCGCGGCCCAACGAACGCATCACCCCCGGCAAGCGGTTTCCAAACAGAATTAAAATTATAATCGCAATTATCAATAGCTCCATTGGGCCAGGCGTCCCAAAAAGATAAGCGAGCAAAAACGACGATTCTGTCATGGATCGACCCCCTTTTTGCAAAAACTTGGCGGGGTTAAAAGGCTGTTCTCAAATCGCAAAACTTTAGCTTCCCTAACACTTTCGTTGCGGTAATTCGTTGGGAATCCGCCCCGATTTTCGCAGCCTTAGTTGCCACCAAGGTACTGCTACTCTCAACTGATTGATTGTACTACAGCGACCCTGTCATGTCCAAGCACCAGAGGGTGCGATTTCCCGGAGCTACCCGTGAACCGAGGCGTTTATTAAAGCTATTAAAGCCCGGGGCAGTGCGAGCCGCCAACTAAAATAACTTGAATTTAGGTCAGTCTCGCCAACAACTATGACTTACCACTTGTGAATCGCCGACCGAGCGGTATTTTCGATCGGAAAAGTAAGAATTTTTCAAAAAGGCAAAATTTAGTAACGCCCGGGTCTAAACGTCTGAGTTTTATCTTATGGCTCTATGATTTGACTACAGCCTCAAAAACTAAACAATGACCTGGACCCACTGAATGTTACCCACCAGAGGTCTTCAATCATTCGGCCGCTGCGGTCCCTTCGTTATTTTCATGATATTCATGGCGGCACTCCAGATTCACGGTGGCTTGCCCGAGCTGGTTCGCGGTTCGCAGATCAAGCGGCGAACATGCACCCAATAAAAGCCAGAATAAACCATCATTCTCTCCATGTTCCGTTCAAAAATTGTTCTGGGAAAATTAGGGACTATGATCTGCAATCGGAAATCGGTCTGTCGATACGAGTTGGAGCTCCTACGATGATAAAGCTACGGTTTCTAGGCGGATTTGTGGCAGCACTGTTTCTTCTTTTCAACGCTTGGGTTGCCGAGACATGCCCAGCCGACGCGGAAACCGATTCACCGTATGGCGTCTGTGCACACGTTTCCCGCGGTGATGAACACGCTTACGCGCAGCAAGAATTCAAGCTCATGCTACAAGCCGGGATCCGTTGGGTCCGAACTGACTTCGATTGGTCCGGAGTGGAGCGAAAACCGGGAGAGTGGCGATTTGAACATCTGGATGAGACGGTCGAATGGGCCGAGGCGGCCGGCATTCGGCTATTGCCCATTTTAGATTACGATGTCCCATGGGCCAGGCCCGCTTATCGTCACCTGGACCTATGGCTGGCATATGTTCGGCGGGTGGTGTCTCGGTATAAGGACCGCATACGGTTTTGGGAAGTGTGGAACGAACCAAACCTCGAGTCATTCTGGCGAGATAAGCCGGATCCGAAGAACTATGTCACGCTGCTGGAAGCAACTTATGGAGAGATCAAAAAGATCGACCCAAAGCTTGTGGTCGTGCTTGGTGGGGTGGCCGGTATTCCGTGGTCCTATTTGGAGGGCATATACCAGGCCGGCGGAAAAGACTTCTTCGATGTGATGAATGTGCATCCATATCGGTATCCCGCAGGTCCCGAGGAAAGGCCGCTTTACGAGGATCTTCGCAAATTGCGGGAGCTCATGGCCACATATGGCGATGGAGAAAAACCGATTTGGATCACGGAGATCGGTTGGCCAACGCATCAGGGACCGCGCGGGATCAGCCCCGAGAACCAGGCGAAGATGCTTACGCGGTCCTACCTTTTGGCTTTGGCAGCCGGAGTTCAGAAGATTTTCTGGTACGAATTTCAATCGCCCGAGTTTCGTGCAGATTATAACGAACATCACTTCGGGATCGTACATCGAGATTTATCGCCAAAACCCGCCTACGAGGCTTATCGCACTTTGACTTCGCTTGTGCCGCCGGGCCGGACACTCCAGCTCACACAGCCGCCGGGGCAAGGGATTTACCAAGTCGGTTGGTACGACTTGAACGGTCGTCAGGCTTGGGCAATTTGGCGGGTCGACAAGGCGGAGAAAATTCGTCTCAAATCTACGGGTCGACCGTCGCGAATCGTCGACCACCTTGGACGCGACGTCTCCATCCAAGAACCGGAGGTGGGAACTTTGATGCTGAATCTAGATGATGGGCCAATCTTTATCATCGGCCCTGATAAGCTCGAGTTCACTCCCACGGAGAAAACAACAGGCCGCTAGACGGTCGCCGGCCGGAGTGCCTCGACTCAACATCTTGTGGGGGAGTGAAGTCATTGGAAAGCTCTGTAAGCTCGGCCGACGAATCCCGACGGCTCGTCGTCGTAGGGATTATTTTCGAAGGCGGACTGGTGTTCGTGGCAATCGTTTTGGCTTGGATTCTTGGACTGCCACAGCCGGCTCAGTATATCAGCTTGGACGCCATGGCCATCGGTTGGGGGATTATCGCCTCCGTGCCCATGTTGCTCATGATGCTTCTGATGGTGCACACTCGGCTCGCCGTTTTCGCAAATGCCTTGCGAGTTATCGAGGAGCAAATTCTGCCGGTGGTGCGCCGATGGACCATTTGGGAGATGGCGATTCTTTCGATTTTGGCCGGCATCGGTGAGGAACTGTTAATCCGTGGGGTCGTACAAGTAGCCCTGGGTGGACAAGACGAATCCTGGGTGGGTATAACCACAGGGGTGCTGGGCTCGGGATTCGTTTTCGGCCTCCTTCATCTGTTAAACGTTACTTACGCGATGATTGCTGCCGCATACGGAGTGTATCTCGGTTCCGTGTGGTTAGTCTCCGATAATCTCCTTGTGCCGATTCTTGCCCATGCCGTATATGATTTTTTCGCCATGTTATACCTCGGACGAATTCACAAACCGCCAGCGGCGATGGGAACCGGGTTAACCGCGGAGCAATGCTCCCATCCCAACGAGCCGCCCAATACGTGAGCGCAAACGTCCCTTGGCTTCGCAATCCGCGGGGCAAAGGCGGGGTTGAAGTGATTGACTCACTCTTCGAATGCAAGTCCGCTTTGCGGATAATCGGGGATCGATTACCCGGCAAATCAGCCTTTGCGAAAGCGACCCAAGTCAGGTGGGAGACAAATCGTCAAGAGCGCAATTTGCAGATCTGCCCACACCTGGGTTTTCGGGGCACCTATCCGGGAGTGGATTGCAGGCTCCCCTTTCGCAAGCGTGACCTTGATATCCTAAAGACCATTGAAATGAGCTTGCCTACTAAGCCACTAAATCCTAAGGCGCTAAAAGACGGGTAAATCACTCGGGGGAAGATAAGTCCGCCGGTTGCGCGGGGCTACCGCCGATCGCCTCTATGCGGCGATAAGCGGCTTCAGCATTGGCCGGTTACCCGGGTGTCCGCAACACGATCCTGTGTGTCCGCAACAACAGAGAGATGACAGCAAGAAAACTAAGGCAATCGCGCGAAAACCGACTACTCCTCGAGAACGGCCGTCTCTTCGGGGGACGCGGTTTTCGAGTGCCCCAGCTTTTCTCGAATCCAATCCACTCCGACACGATGGCAGAAATCGCCGACGGTTTCGCCATCTGCGCGGTACTCGCGGAAAAGCTGAAGGACGGGAACAAGGGTTGGGACAATTTGCTCCAAGGGTACCAACTCTAGATAAGGTACCCCAAGCCTATCGCCCACGAGGCGACCTCCCAAATAGATCGTGTATTTGTTTTTCGTCCGTCCCACCAGGCCGATATCGGCGTTGTAAGGCCGACCGCAACCGTTGGGGCAACCGGTCATCCGCACCGTGAATTGCTCTTTCTGCAAGCCGATGGCGGCAATCTCTCCTTCCAATTGATCGATGATCCCCGGCAAAACGCGCTCACTTTCAGTCACCGCCAAACCGCAGGTGGGAAGTGCCACGCAACTCATCGACCAGCGGAGAACCTCCGATATTTCGTCATGCAGCGGCACACCGTGATCCCGAAGAATGCTTTCGAGCGTTGCGCGGTCAGCCGGTTGGATATCCGTGAAAATAACGCTTTGATGCGGAGTGAGTCGCACGCCCGGACGCAAGCGGCGACAGACTTCCCAAAGCGCGGTTTTTAAGCGCATGTCAGGCCGGTCAATTACGCGACCATTTTCGACATTTAGCCCGTAAAACCACCGCCCATCTCCCTGTTCGTGCCAGCCGATGTGGTCGTCGAAACCCGTGACCTCCACCTCTAGTGGTAAGGCCAGTGGTCGGCCGAAATATTCAGCCACTTTTTCACGGACACGCTCGATCCCCCAATCCGCTACAACGTACTTGAGTCGTGCACGCTTCCGATCCTCCCGGTTTCCAAAATCGCGTTGGAATTTAATCACCGCCTCAGCAATACCGATAACCTCCTCCGGTTTGACGAAGGTCAAACGATCGGCTAGTCGGGGGAAAGTATCCTTATCACTCGGAGTGACACCCAGCCCGCCCCCCACTAGGACGTTGTAACCCAAGAGACGATCCCCCTCGCGGATGGAAACAAATCCCATGTCGTTTGTGTACACATCAACGCAATTATCCTCGAGCCGGGCAATCGCCGTCTTGAATTTTCGAGGCAAATACGTGCGTCCGTAAAGCGGTTCGGCCTCGCCACTGTCCGGCACCTCGGTGCAGTCGGTCTTTTCACCGGTCTCCAAATCGGTAAGCCAGATCTCGTGGTAAGCCCGAGTACGCGGCAGCAAGTGATTAGACAAGCGGACAGCCAATTGCTGATTGGCCAATTGGACCGGATCAGTGTTCAAAGGTGCAGGGCAGCACATCACGTTGCGTTCCACGTCGCCGCAAGCGCCGAAGGTCGTCAGTTGAACCTCGTTAATTCGGCGAATCACCTCGCGCACATTTCCCTTCAGCACCCAATGGAACTGAATATCTTGCCGATTGGTGATTCGCATCGTTCCACCGGCCCATTTATCGGCAATTTCCAGTTCTGCCAGAAACTGGTCACATGTGAGCTGACCACCCGGAGTTTTCACACGCAGCATCAGAGAATACGCCTTCGACAGCGGTTTGCCGTCGGGCCCTTTCTTCCCTCGACGGTCGCGATCCTCCTGCTGATACATCCCGTGATGTTTGAGAATTTGGACCGACTCCTTCGAGAAGGTCTCCGTCGGCTCCGCAAGCTCTTTCGCGACATTACCCCGCAGATAGTTGCTTGCGGCTTTGATATGCTCAACTTCGCTAAGTTTTCGCGTCGTTTCCTGATCCTGACTCATTTGGGCCACCTCAAGATCCGTGTGTCGAAGATAAAAACCCCACTCGTTACAATAAATCCCGAGTAAGCGCAGTCAGCCGCGCGTCGGAAAGCGGCCGTAATACTTCGGCCTGAAGCCTAAATTTCGCTAATTGAACGGGGATTTCTGAATTCGCGGTTTCCCGGCCCCAAAGCGTCGAGAAGCCTGATTAAACCAACTTCGCCTCTTAGAACGTCAGAGAAATATAACGCCAGAGAAATATTTTTTGTCATGGCCAAAAAATAAGCGGCCACTTAATGGCAATGCTAACGGGTAATCGCCGTCCCCCTCGACTTCACGCCACAAACCGCAAACGTTTTTCACTGCATGAATTTTTTACGACAGGAAAATTAATAAAAATCACCGAAAATGCAATGATTCGGTGTCCTGGGACGATATGGGACACAACAATTTCCCGCATCATCATGCACGAAAATGAGTCGATTCAATCGTGGCGCCTTCATCGCGGGCTTCCGCGGCACTGTGCGATCTGTTTTACGCCGCGATCGAAAAAAGGGGCGCAACCGAAGACGCAAAACCAAAGCCATTCATAACTAACATTGTAAAGCTAATTCACAATGATATTATATAGATTCCCGTCACCTTTGAAAAGAGGGTTTTGCCCCGGTCCCCGTTCGCTCTCACCAAATTCGGAATCAGCAATTGGCTTCTAATATTTCTCATATTTCTTAATCGCTTCTAAGACCTCAGCTTACTGCTGGTGAAGCTCTCATTGATTATCACTTCGATCCCACTCCGCTTTAATTCGGAAAAACACACTTCCATCTCTCCGTCTGAAAGATAAGCGAGCTTTTGCCCGTGGGGTAACCCCGTTTCAACATGCGATCATTTTGCTCCAAGTTTTCTTAACCCCCTCGGGCCCAGTCCTCGGTGATTGGCGACCGCTGCGCGTCAGCTCTGTAGGCGGCCGTGCTTCAGCTCGTATTGCCGCCGCACTTCAAAAAGTAGGATGGCTGCCGCTACGGAGACGTTGAGGCTATCTACTCGGCCCGCCATCGGAATGGTCACAGGCTCCACCCAGGAGCCTAGCCATTGATCGGACAATCCCTTGTCCTCCGCCCCCAGAACAAGGGCTACTCGCTCGGAATAATCCACGGCCCAATATGGGGTTTCGGCGCCCACGAGAGCGGCAATCACTCGGAAGCCATTTTCCCGCAGCCACTCCGCCGCCGCGCGACTTTCCGTCACACATAACGGTAATGCCAAGGCAGTCCCCAAGCTTGCTCGAATAACCGCCGGGCTAAACGGATCGCACCGACAGTCGGCGGCAATGATGCCGGAAGCCCCTGCGGCGTCTGCCGATCGAATGATCGCCCCCAAGTTTCCCGGCTTTTCCACCCCTTCCACGACGACGAGTAACCGAAGCTTCCGCTCCGCAAGCTCCCCTGGATTTTGGGCCGAACCTAAATCCGCAAATGTATAGCGGGGAATTACCGCCGTCGCCAAAACCCCCTCCCTCCGCTCCCCGAATGCTATTCGCTCATACACGCGCGAACTTACCTCGATCACGGATATTCCGCGGCAAGCAAACGCCTCCAAAAGGCTTTTTTTAACGGCATCATCAACCAACTCTGGAGACATGAAGACTTCGTGAAGAGGAGCACCCGAGTCGAGGGCAATCCGAAGTTCTCTCACCCCTTCGACGATGGTCAACCCGGTTTGCCGCCGATATTTAGGCTCCCGAAGTTTCAGCACAAATCTCACTCGAGGATTATGAAGACTGGTGATCATGCCTGATGCCGTTAAGCAGCATGGTTCCGCAGGGCGTTAAACTATTCCGTTTAAATTACTGCCACATTCCGTTTAAATTACTGCCACCCTACCTAATGCCTCTCGTAACAGTTAAAAACGTTGGAGCGGAACAATCCCCCCTGAGTCAAGACTCCAACCTATACCTTTACATTTTCTTTACCGTCGGTGAAGCCGGTTCGAGTGCCGCGCAATCACCGTGCCCTCAAAAAACGACCTCCTCTGCGCTTCTGGCAACGTGTTGGCCGCGCGTTACCAAGTGCCGAGGAACGCCCTCCAAAATCAAAGGATTCCTGCCCTTGACCATCTTGCGCAAATTCCGCTCGGAAGCAGACGCCCCGAGCGGGATACCAGGCACATGCTCCCGCACTCGATCTCATCATTCCGAATAAACGGGAAGGCCTTCTCCACAAGGTGGCCGAGTTTTTTCGGCGTGTATTTCGGCGTATGGACTGTGAGCAATAGGAACTGAAGGCCCTCACCCGTCAATCGGAAGCAGAGGTGCAAAAGCTCGTCCAGATCGCTCTTGATGCGCCAAACCTCCCCGCGAGGGCCATGCCCGTAGCTCGGCGGGTCGAGGACAACGGCATCATAGTGGGCCTCCCGACGCAACTCGCGTTTGGCGAAACGAAGTGCGTCCTCGCAGATCCAGCGGATGGGAGCCGAGGCTAATCTTGATAGTTCCGCGTTCCGTTTGGCCCAACGGACAACGTTCTCGGCCGAATCCACATGTGCAACCTCGGCACCGCTGGCGGCCATGGCTAGGGTGGTGCCGCCTGTGTAAGCAAACAAATGAAGTACCCGGCAGGGCTTCCCCACCCCGGAGATCCTCTCGATCAGCCAGGGCCAATGGGCAGTATGCTCCGCAAAAAGCCCCACATGCCCAAAATTGGTACGCTTAAGTTCGAGTACAAGTTGCCGCCAACGGATAAGCCAACGCTCCGGCAACCCGGGCAAAATGGTCACCCAGTCGCCTATTTTTTGGCCCGAAACGGCACTCAAACGAACGAATTTGGCGTCAGCCGAATGCCATTCTTCCGGCAAAGCGCACGCGAGCTTGTCCGCGACTTCGCAGGGACGGTCAAGAACTATCTCGCCAAACCGCTCAAGGCGGCGCCCTTGTCCGAAATCAATAAGTTCGTATTGCTCAGGATCCCACTCGGGCCAAAAAACCCGCGGTCTGACCTGCTCGAACATCAATTCTGGTTGCCCTTGACTGATTTCCTCGCTAACCGTCCGAAAATCCTGGGTGATCTTGCCGTGAATTGAGCAGCCCAACCCCGCTTAAACAATTACGGACTTTAGCCCCATCGATAAAGCCCCCAGCCAATCCCCGATGGAAAGGATTTTGATGCCAATTCCTCAATCCATTTTGAAATTCTCACTTGATCTCGAAGCTCCTACCCGAGCAAGCTTCAAGAGCTAGCTTGCTCGGCATGCAGCCCCCCACCGTCGCGGCTCACCCCGTATCTCCTCGGAGCAAATTCCCTCAAAACCTGCTCCCGAACGATCATGCTTAAATCCGGTCATTGATGATTGTTACGTTCAAGATCCGTCAACTTGCGTTCAAGCTCCCTCAACTTTGTCGGTCCAACGAAAACCAAAAGTTTGTGCACCCGCCGAACCGGAAATACCTCAGCCTTTTTTCCCGGTCATCAATCCCGGTGCTTGGAAAGCTATTCAGTCCTGGAGCCCATCCTCATTTTGCAGGAATTGGGTGTTCGTTGACCCGGTAAACCCTCGAAAATGTTTGCGGTCACTTGCCAAGAGATCAGGTCTTGTTAAAAATTACTTAGGGGAGAAATCAGGCCTAATATCTGGTGTCGGGCATCTTTGTCGCATTTGTAAAAAAGCTGTCTCTATTTTTAAGCGATTTCAGCTTTTTATTTCAGCAATAGTCCGGGCTTACGAAGGGAGATCCTTAAGTCACGGTGGTCGCCGGTTTCAACTTGGGAGGTTCCGCCCCATGAAGGAAGCGCGAAGAGGGGTGAAGCTGTTCGGGGTCCTTCGTGGGAAGTAAAAACGCCTCCTTTGCACGTACGAACCGACCTAGCCACTTTTTGATTCGCTTAACCGGGCTGCATCGGAGGCAAGCACTAATTGCCTACTAAAAGTCCGGGCCTTTCCCTTCGCACCCGGTTGTCTATATTCGGGAGGGTATCTCGTCGGTCGGTCCAATTTAGATTGGCAACTTCTTGCATAAGTTTAGGGGTTATTCACTGAATTCAAGCTGCTGCATGAAGGCCGACTGTCGAGGTCCTCGAAATGACGGTGTTGGCCTTAGCAAAGGGGAGTTGTGCACTAGAAGGACGATACGAGTACCAGCCTGATGAACGACGGTGGGCGAATTGACGCGGGCAAAACCAGAAAAACTCCTGTCACTTAACTTCTGCTACACATTTAACATAAGTCGCCATAATTCTCCGACTAATTGTGGATAAACCTCTGGTTGCCTCGTCTAGTTCGCAGGCCCAATAAGGTACTGTCGGCCGCCGATCGTAGGAACGGCTCCGCTGGGGGCGGTGGCTCAAAAAAGAGTAGGGGAGCTCGCGGGTTACGTCTGCTAGCCTGCGCTCTTTCTAGCCGTTGGGCTACTTTTCAGCGAAAGGCCTTTTTGAGATCCGGCGGCACGGCGCAGGATTCGTTGGGTGTCTTCCACCTGTCGCTGGTTCTTCGGGCTCGAGGGAACAACGCGTTCTCGATCTGGTGCTCTTTGAGCTGCGCTGGCGCGCGGTTTGCGGGCTCACGAGGACTCAATCGTTTTGCCCACTGGCCCAAGCCACCGGGTCACGAGTAAGCAGAACGATAAGCTTTGGAGCGCCGGTTGACCTCGTGGCTCGATAGGCCACCGAGCAAGCCCCAGATCGGGAAAGGCTGTTCCGTCGGCTTAAAAGCCGCGTCATCAGGTCGCAATGTTGTCGTTAATCGGCCACTTTAAGGCGCGGATTTCCCGGCGAGCCGGTTAATAGCTACGCGCTCCGACGGGAATCGCAGTGGGGTAAAGCTGTCCTTCGAGCCTCTAGAGGGTGCTCGCCCCTGCGGGCACCCCGTGGGCTCGGCTGAACGGGAAAGAGCACTCCGAACTAGGGAGTCGCGTTCCACAGTGGCTGAGGTCGTCCTTGAGTCCACCCACTCTTCCGCAGCAAAGACCAAGCCGTCGCGAAGTAGCCAACTTTGTGCCCAAAAAGGGAACACACACATGGAGAGAAAAAATCGCGATGGCTGCAATATAGACTCCGAGGTTCCGGAGGTTTCCTCCGATCTACTTTCTAAGCCACTGAACGGGTCGCTAAAAACGGCTCCAAAGCCTTCGCCGAAGTCTCCGAAGCTTCTCGACTTGTCGGCGTCTCGCCTGGTGCGGGTGAGGCTACGAGCTCGAGAAATAGCTTCCGGCGGGGCGCAAATCTCGCATCAGCGCTTGCACCGATTGGCCACCGCTCGCCACCGACAAGGCATCACGCTAGAGCAGTTGGCTCAGCAGATGAACGCCCCTGTCGATAAAATTGCTCAGGAGGAGGACGAGGCGCGCGATCTGCGGTTGAGCGCCCTGTACCGTTGGGGAGAGATTTTGGGCTTGCCGATCACGGAATTGGTCGTCGAGCGTGAGGACCCGTTGGAACAACATCGGGAACAGGTGGCGAAACTGCAGATGATTTGGAGAATGGCTCAGTCACTAACCCGGCAGCCCATTCTGCCGCCGGAACGTCGCCTTATTGGGAGTTTGATTCGCCAGCTTGACGATTTACTGACCGATCTTCATGAAACTCCTAAAGCTGAAAAAGGTGCAACGCAGTTCTTGCTTAAGGCCTCGCGCGTTGCCGGCGGTCTTTAGGTAAACGGACACAGAATACTGCATTCGGTGAAGCTTCCAGCTTCGTCGATCGGGGGTCGTTGGCTTCGATGGATCAGTGCTGCGCCTTTCGAACACGTTGCAACTTGTTTTGGTTATGTAAAGGAACCCCAAATCGAGGAGCGGTGGTCCGACCCGATTGTGTTTGAAGGATGCCAGCTTGTTAAGCAGTCGGTCTGACCATCGGGATGACTACGTCGCATGCTGTTTTTTCGGCGTTGTCACCAAAAGCTCGGCGTCGTGACCAGAAAAAATGAATTCCCTATTTTTTCCTTAATAAGCAGTTCCCCGGCGGTTCGTTTTCAGATTGGGTCCTGAACAATCAGTGGTGTCTCTCCCCGATTTGTACGTGTGTCCAAAAGGTTGCTCGAAGAGGTGCCATGCCCCAGCAGCTTTTTGCCGCAGCAGGCTAATCGCGGCGATGCAACCAAAGCCGCAAGGAGGTTTTCAACCGGTTCCAAATTATCGCTCTTTTTCGAATATACTGCATTTAACAGGGGAAAGGGTACTTGATTGCTGGCGATTCCCGCTGAATAAGCCCCAAAAGTTTCTTGGGCGCCAATTTGAGCCGTTCGAGTCTATAATTTTTGTTGAACGCGGAATAATATTATTTTGATCTGGCATCGAAACAATGCGGCAACGTTGGCCTAGCATCGGTGCACTGTGAATCGGCACGGCGGCATCTTGATCGTTTGCCAAATTGAGGAGATTTCGAAACTTATGAGCAGCCAATCAATCAGGTCGCATTGGCTGTTGTAAAAATTAGAAAGAGTGCTGGGATCTCGAAACAAAAATCCGAAATCGAGAATCCCGACGACATTGGAACGCGAATCTTTCGAGATACGAATCTGGAAACATTAGGAATTAGTCGATGTGAACCGACGACTCATCGCCTCAGGGCTTGTCGTAACCATTTTTTTAGCGGGGTTTTCCCACGGGCTATGCGCTTGCGGGGGTTGTGGGAATTTAGCATCGATCGTAACACCTTGGAGAGTTTTGGCTGCGGTTTTATCAAGTGGCAAAAGCCTCTTGCCGGTAGAATCTAGTAATTCTCCGAGCTGTTGCGGTGCTCTTCATTTCGCGCGCACCGAGAATGCACGCCGTCTCGCGAAACCGGCCGTACCAGGTTCCGTGTGCCGCGATTCTGGCAGTGGTATTTCCTTGGCAACAAGGTGCCAATGTTTTGGTTCGGGTCCGCCGCGCGATGGCGGCCCCGGTAAGGAATGTTCGTGTCTCCAAAAGGAATTGCCACTGGCACCTCGCCCTGATCTTAAGCTCCTTGAGCTGAATTCTAGTTCTTTCTTCTCTTGGCTGGGACAGACGACGCAATGCATACGTAGTGTTTCCGCCGGGGGATACGTGGGGCCTGTCCTCTCGCCACACTGGAATGCCTTTGCCGGAATTAATTCAAGTTTCGCCACATCCTACGAAGACATAGTGACTGTTCTTTGTCGGCTTCTCTGCTAATCCCGTCGCGGCGTCTCGACTCACGGACGGCAACTTCACGACTGGCTCCCTTTGACCGGTCGTAAGAGCCTAGCCTGGGGCGGAGATTCTCCCGGAAGCTTACGTGCGCACACTCCTTGGGATTAACACTCCTTTTTCCCCAGATTTTGCAGAGAACTTGCAGCGTGCTCCCTAGGGCTTTCGTGCCCCGGGAAAGGGACAAGCAATATGAGTCGTGCGTCTTTCCTTTCGGAGTGAGGAACGCCAGCTGCGAGGAAATCGCCGAGATTCCCAAAGAGTCTGCCGAGATTCTCGAAGATGCTTTCCCCAATCAATTTCCCGATTCTTTAAAGCTTCGCCTCGAAAAACATTTGGCTTCCCAGGGTGAATACCCAAATGAAAATGGGCTTCCAAAGGTGAGAGCTTAGGAGCCTTGGAACCCGAGGACTTTCGTTTGGATAGCCCCTGAACCTTAGCAGGGTGCCAAAACGATTCGAAACCGAAAGAAATCTCGCGCCAAATACGGAGCTTGGCCTATGCAAAAACAAGAGAATTTTTGGGCAGCCGATCATCTGGGCTCTTCTTCATCTGCGGAGCCTGCCTTTTCCGCGGATCATACCTCGCCGGAGGAGGCGGACCACTTCCATGACGCAACACACGGCAACTCAAGCCGCCACGGACTGCGCAGAAAGTTCTTGCGGTTTGCGGCAGTACTCCTTGCCGGATTAGCGCTCGGTTACTGGTTGGGAAGTCGGCGCTTAGCGGCCCCTATCAACCCTGCTCGTCCTGGCGAGCAAAGCATGGGATCTGTTTCGGGGACAATTGCGCCTCAGGCCGGCAACGATCAGTTAGGACCCAACGGGCCCAAAATACCCCTATGGTGGACCTGCTCCATGCATCCGCAAATCAAATTGCCGCAGAAGGGGCAGTGTCCGATTTGTTTCATGGACTTAATCCCGCTGGCGGAAACCGAGGGAGGGACGTTGGGACCACGGCAACTGCGACTTTCTCCGGAGGCTGTAGCGCTGGCTGATATTCAAACCACCCCGGCGGTGCGGAAGCCTGTGGAGCGATTGCTTCGACTTGTCGGTCGTGTAACCCTCGACGAGACGCGATTAGCCGAGATCACTGCCCGTGTCAATGGGCGGTTGGACCGAATGTTTGTGGATTACACCGGGGCAACCGTCCGTGCTGACCAGCCGATGGTTCTCATCTATAGTCCGGAGCTTGTTCTCGCGCAGCAAGAATTACTTCTCGCGTGGAAGAACGTGGAAAAATCCACCACTGCGGCGGAACGTGAATTAAGTTTGGCTACCCTACGTCGAACCGAGGAAAAGCTTCGGCTCCTCGGAATTCTCCCCGAACAAATCGAAGAAATCAAACGCCGTGGCACGGTGGTCGATCATTTGACGATCCACGCTCCCATCGGTGGGGTGGTTATCGAACGGCAGGCCCTCGAGGGGACCTATGTCCAGCGTGGCACGAAGATCTATACGATTGCGGATCTGTCGCAGGTGTGGGTCTTGCTGGAAGCTTATGAGCCTGATCTCCCGTGGCTTCGCCTTGGACAAGTTGTCGAGCTGGCCTCAGAGAGTCTTCCCGGAGAAAGATTCGCGGGCTGGGTAAGCTTTATCGATCCGGTCTTAAACGAAGCCACGCGGACCATCGCAGTGCGAATCACCGTTCCCAACGAGGATCTTCGACTTAAACCCGGGATGTTCGTAACCGGGCTGGTTCGCTGCCCCTTGGACGCAGAGGGGCGTCCCCGCAAGGAATCGGCAGTCGTGATCAGCAGTTCCTCACAGCAAGGCCCTCAGGCGAATGAGCCCATCGCAAACATGTCCGCTTTCGTGCCCGCTGCTATAGCCGGTTCCCCGAGCGGAGAGAAAGGAGGACAGGGTTCCACTTCATACTCTCAAGACCTGAACGCCCGATCAGAATCAGCCCCACTTGTGATCCCCGCCAGCGCCCCCTTACTTACCGGCAAACGGGCGGTGGTCTATGTCAAATTGCCCAATCAAGAGGAACCTACGTTTGAGGGGCGCGAGGTACTCTTAGGGCCGCGAGCCGGCGACTTCTACGTCGTGCTTGACGGTCTGAAAGAGGGCGAGTTGGTGGTCACAAACGGCAACTTCAAGATCGATAGCGCCCTGCAAATTCAGGCAAAACCAAGCATGATGAGCAGCGTGGCATCCTCGTTGGCAAGTACGAATCATTCGGAGCAGTCCATTCCGAAATACCCCCCGACATTTCGCCAAAAGCTCAGGCCTCTGTACGAGGCGTACCTCCAGTTGCAGCAAGGCCTCGGCGATGATCGCCTCAGCGAGGCCCAAACGGCGTGGGAAAAGCTGCGGGCTGCGGTGGGGACGGTCACCGATGAGGATCTCTTGCCTTCAGCCGGCGAAATATGGCGGGACCACGCTGCGACGTTGACCCAAGATTTAGTCCGTCCTGTTTCTGCGGAAGAGCCCGAGGCATTTCGCGAAGCCTTTGAGCCGGTTGCTCAGACCATACTTCGGTTGGTGGAGGTGTGCGGTCATCCTTTTTCTGAGCCTCTTTTCGAGGCTTTTTGCCCGATGGCGTTTAATGACCGGGGTGCGCGATGGCTTCAACGGGGGGAAGAAATCGATAACCCCTATTTCGGTCACGCCATGCGCACCTGCGGCTTCATTGAGCGGGAATTCCCACCGCAATCGGGCGAATCGGACAATCAGGAGAGTGCGCAATGAGTACGGGAGAGAAAGCATCGGACTTCATCGGTCGGGTGGTCGACGCTTCCTTGCGGTTTTGCTTGAACAACAAACTAATCGTCCTGCTCGTGTGGGGGGCGGTGATTGCCTGGGGACTTGCGGTGACGCCTTTTCAAGTGACGGTCCCCTGGTTGCCTCGCGACCCGGTTCATGTGGATGCGATTCCCGATATCGGCGAAAACCAACAAATTGTTTTCACCGAATGGCCCGGTCGCTCGCCCCAGGATGTCGAGGACCAGGTAACCTATCCGCTAACGGTTTCGCTCCTGGGAACACCAGGAGTGAAAACCATCCGCAGCGTCTCGATGTTTGGGTTCTCGAGCATTTACGTGATTTTCGAAGATCACGTCGACTTCTACTGGGCGCGATCGCGGCTCGTGGAGCGTTTGAACCTTGCGCAGCAGAAATTGCCCGAGGGAGCTTCTCCGGCATTAGGCCCCGATGCCACAGCATTGGGGCAGATCTTTTGGTACACACTAGAAGCACGGGAGGTGGACCCGCGAACCGGCTCCGTGACCGACAAACCTATCGGCGGCTGGGGACCGGAGGAACTGCGCTCGATTCAGGATTGGTACGTCCGCTTCGCCTTGCAATCAGCCTCGGGGGTGAGCGAAGTGGCCTCCGTGGGCGGATTCGTCAAGGAATATCAAATCGATGTCAATCCCGACGCTATGCGGGTCTATAGAATCAGTTTGGAGGACGTCTATCAAGCAGTACGGCGATCCAACCTTGATGTTGGCGCACAGACGATCGAGATCAATCGAGTCGAATACACCGTGCGAGGTCGCGGGTTCCTGCGATCCATTTCTGATCTCGAAAATAGCGTCGTTAAAGCGGTCGACGGAGTTCCCATCTACTTGAAAAATATTGCTCACATCAGTTTCGGCCCGGCAGTTCGCCGGGGAGCTTTGGACGTGGGAGGTGCCGAAGCGGTTGGCGGTGTTGTCGTCGTTCGCTATGGGCAGAATCCATTAAGAGTAATCGAAAACGTCAAGCAGAAGGTCCGAGAAATTTCTCCCGGCTTGCCTCGAAAGACTTTGCCGGATGGTCGGATCTCGCAAGTGGTGATTGTGCCCTTTTACGATCGAACTCAATTGATCTATGAAACCCTCGGCACCTTAGAGAAAGCATTGACCGAGGAAATCCTTGTGACGGTAATCGTGGTCATAACCATGGTCATGCATTTGCGCAGTTCGCTCCTCATTTCAATGGTTCTGCCGCTTGCGGTGCTGGTTACCTTCATTTTTATGCGTCTTTTTGGAGTGGACTCCAATATCATGTCTTTGGCGGGGATCGCGATCGCCATCGGCACCGTGGTCGATATGGGCATTATCCTGTGCGAGAACATCCTCAAACACCTAGAAACCTCCGATCCTTCCGAAAACCGGCTCGAGGTGATCTTTCGAGCCACCAGTGAGGTAGGGCGACCGGTGTTGACGGCCCTCAGCAGTACGGTGATCGGCTTTTTGCCTGTATTCACGATGATTGGGCCGGAGGGGAAGCTTTTTCGACCACTGGCCTTCACAAAGACCTTCGCGTTGATCGCCTCGCTCGTGGTAGCTTTGACACTGATTCCGCCGCTTGCCCACATCTTGTTTACCTACCGAATCCGCGGCAAAAAGCTTCGCTGGCTGGCGGCCGGACTGGTAGCTTGTGCCGGTTTATTGAGCTGGCGGTGGATCGCACCATGGTTAGCTGTTCTCCTGATCGGCTGGGCCGCGTGGCTTATCCTACGAGAATTGCTGCCACAGCGATTCGCCTATGGATTTACCTTGCTTGGTAATCTCGGGGTGCTTGGGGCGGTATTGGTAGTCCTTAGCAATAGGTGGCTTCCGCTGGGTCCCGAGAAGGGGTTGCTTATCAATCTGCTATTCGCCGGTTCGGTGATCGGCTCCCTGCTTGTTGGTTTTCGATTCCTTCAGGTGTTCTACGAGCCCATCCTCCGCTTCTTTCTGAAGTACAAGGGAATTTTCTATATCCTCCCGGCAACGAGTGTCCTGCTTGGGGGCTGCATTTGGCTAGGGTTTGAAAGAGTGTTTGCCCCTGTTTTGCCGCTAGTTCGGCTTGCCGGTGTTGAGGAGCAAACGATCCGCAGTTCCCCTTGGTGGGTATGGGCCGCCCATCGTTTTCCCGGATTAGGCAGGGAGTTTATGCCTCCTTTGGACGAAGGGGCCTTTTTATGGATGCCCACCACGATGCCCCATGCTTCCCTTGGGGAATGCCTCGATGTGCTTCGCAAGCAGGACATGGCTTTTGCGGCTATTCCGGAGGTAGCCTCGGCGGTCGGGAAGATCGGCCGGGTCGACAGTGCGTTGGATCCAGCACCCATTTCAATGATTGAAACGCTGATCAACTATCATCCGAAGTATCTAATGGATCCATCCGGCCGAATTCGGACATTTCGCTTCGACCCGAACTCGGTGGACTATTTTCGGGATCCAACTGGTAAACCCGTCCCAGCTCCCGACGGAAAACCCTATTGGGTGCGGGGAAAATTTCTCCGGGATGAAAAGGGGCAATTAATACCGGCTCCGACGGGCACGCCCTTCCGCTTGTGGCGGCCTCCGCTGGATCCTGAGCTCAATCCCGGCCGGGCCCCTTGGCCCGGAATCAACACACCCCAAGATATTTGGAATCTGATCGTAGCAGCAGGCGAGATTCCCGGTACGACCTCGGCTCCCAAACTTCAGCCCATCGCGGCCCGGATCGTCATGCTCCAAACTGGAGTACGAGCCTCGATAGCCGTGCGCATCACGGGTGACAACTTACAAGAAATTAGCGAAGTCGCCTTAAAAGTCGAAGAGCTTCTGCGAAGCCCAGAGGCTGAATCGCACGGGGTTAATCCTGCTACCGTCTTCGCCGACCGAGTCCTTGCCAAGCCCTACCTAGAAATTGAAATCGATCGGCACGCCATCGCGCGGTTTGGTGTCCGGGTTCAGGATGTTCAGGAGCTGATCGAAGTGGCCATCGGCGGTGTTCCCATCACCACCACCGTCGAAGGTCGCGAACGGTACTCCGTGCGGATTCGTTATCTTCGCGAATTGAGGGACTCCATCGAGGAGCTCGAACGCATTCCGGTGCCCACACCAAGCGGGGCACAAATCCACCTTGGCCAACTTGCGCAAATCCGGTACACCGTTGGTCCTGAAATGCTCCGAAGCGAAAACGCCCGGCTAGTCGCCTATGTCATTTTCGACAAAAAGCCCGGTTTCGCTGAAGTGAATGTAGTGGAAGGATGCCGCCGACTTCTGGAAGAAAAAATCGCCTCAGGCGAGTTGATACTACCCCCAGGAACGGAGAAACCCACTTTTATCGGCAATTATGAGAATCAACTCCGTGCCGCAAAGACGCTATCCGTCGTCATCCCCCTCTCCCTGCTCCTCATCTTTCTGAATGTCTATTTGCAGTTTCGTTCGGTTGTAACCACGCTGATTATTTTCGCGGGCGTGCTCGTGGCGATGTCCGGCGGTTTTATCACCCTGGGGCTATACAGCACCGATTGGTTTTTAAACTTCTCGCTTTTTGGCGTCTCCATGCGAGAGCTTTTCCAAATTGCCCCGGTAAATTTGAGTATAGCCGTGTGGGTAGGGTTTCTGGCACTCATGGGAATTGCGGACGATGATGGTGTGGTCATGGCCTCGTATTTGTCCGATTCCTTCCGGGCCCGCAAACCCCAAACGGTGAGCGAGTTGCGCGAGGCGACCTTTGCTGCCGGAGTACGCCGCATTCGCCCTTGCCTTATGACAACGGCAACTACCGCCTTAGCACTACTACCCGTGCTCACCAGCAGTGGCCGCGGCGCGGACGTGATGATCCCGATGGCCATCCCATCTGTTGGGGGGATGCTCATCGAGCTGATGACCCTGTTTTTTGTGCCCGTGACTTACTGCTTGGTCGAAGAGATGAAACTGTCGACTCGCCGGTGGTGGGACCACTGGTGGAAATCCCGGGATTAGAAGCCTCCACAGGCCGTCAAGTAGCGTTTGAAAGCTTCTGGCATGAAATCAATCAAATCGCGAGCTGTGAGGCTCTCTTGCGTAAGCTTCTCCGCCGCAAGATCCCCGGCCAAACCATGCAGATACACACCGAGGATGGCCGCCTCCAACGGACTTAAACCGCGGCAAACCAGGCCGACAATCAGTCCGGTCAGCACGTCGCCTGTACCCCCCGTAGCCATGCCGGGGTTACCCGTTTGATTGACATAAATAGTGGTTCCATCGGTGACCACTGTCTGGTACCCTTTCAGGACGACAATCACCCCATTTCGGAAGGCGAATTCGACAGCCGCGGGGCGTCTCTCCTCCGAATTCAGCCCTTTTCGGCCGGTTAACCGCGCAAACTCCCCGGGGTGCGGCGTGAGAATTCGTGGACCTTCGTGAACGTGTAGGAGCCCCGGACGCGTCGCTAAGGCATTTAGCCCATCGGCATCCACCACCAAAGGCTGCGGCAATTTTTGGAAAACCTCGGCAACCAGAACATCCAAGCCGAGTGAGCGACCAAGCCCGGGCCCTAAGCCAATGCCGGTACCGTTACTCAATACCGTGTAGAGTTGCTGCCGAGCATCGAGTCGAATCCGTCCTCCTCGATCGCTGGGAAGCCCCACGGTCATATACGAGGGCTCTAATCCGGCAACCACCGGCAAGCAAACATCGGGCACCGCTAACCGCACGAGCCCGGCGCCGGCTCGAAGTGCCGCCATCCCCGCCAGGGCTATTGCTCCGGTCATTCCCCGCGAGCCCCCCACCAAAACGCAAAGCCCATAGTTGCCCTTGTGACTTTCCGGTGGTCGCGGGCTAAGCCGTGGCACTTGCGCGGGAAAAAACATATCTTCCACGCTAAGCTTTAAATTGGATCCTAAGCAAACTTACGCACGAGTATCGAGATGATCTTGAGTCGATCCGCGAAAATTCTTTCTCCTGCAGGCGGACACACTGCGGCAACGCGTCCGGACCGTTCCAGATAGTAGGGACGCTTCAACGAATCGCAACATTTCCCCGCGATTGAGTGCATGGATGACAACTGTCGATAGACAATCAATCACGGTCAAGAACGGCAAATCTGCTTCGTAGTCAGCCTTCCCCCCGTGCTAGGAATCTAACAATTTATCGAAACCGCTTTTCAGCCCTGTCGCGATCAGATTTACCCCGTGCTAGAAATCTAAAGTGTTCCAAAATTCGCATAGACCAGAACTTAACGTTTCCCTGCGGACGCTAAAGCCGCGCGAGCCTTTGCCGCATTCCGCGCGATAAGCCCCGCAATATATCCCCCTTTAAAACCAGCATCGATATTCACCACCGTTACATTGGCCGCACAACTATTGAGCATACTTAATAGCGCGGCCACCCCCCCAAAGCTTGCTCCATATCCCACACTTGTCGGCACGCCAATGACGGGGCAGGAAACGAAACCGCCGACCACGCTGGGCAATGCCCCCTCCATCCCCGCCACCACGACCACGACATCGGCGTTTTCCATCAGATGGAGATTAGCCCGCAAGCGGTGCGGCCCGGCTACACCCACATCCTGCACCAAGGTGACTTCCGCTCCCGTCCATAGGGCTGTCTCCCGGGCCTCCTCGGCCACCGGCAAATCACTCGTGCCGGCTGTCACAATGGTAACCCGACCTTTTTCCTCCCTACCCGCCGCGCCGGAATCCGCTTCCGCATCCGAAAACACAGGGATGCGAAAGGTGCGTCCCATGGCGTTGTAACGAGCCTCGGAAAACTCCGGCAGGAGGGCCGCGGCTTGTTCGGACGTCACCCGGGTAGCCAAAACGTCGACTCCCCGTTCGCGCAAAGCCCGGAAAATCTTCTGGAGGGCCTCGATCGTTTTTCCCTCGGCGAAAACAACCTCCGGAAAGCCGCAGCGTCGAGCCCGGTCATAATCGATTTGCGCTTCACCCAAGTCGATGATCGTCGACGATCGCAGTCCCGACAGAAACTGCGTCAACGAAAGCTTTCCGGCCACGTAGTCCGCCGCCAACGCATGGATTTCTTGTTCCGAATGATTGGCCACCGATTGATACTCCTGCCAAAAACCCACCAATTGCTCCCAAACGAAAAATTCATCGACCGTAGATTGTCAGGAAACTTTCCGCCGGTGGTCGGACCGCGGTAAAAACTCTTCCCAAGCGACCGCAACACAAACTTTCCCGCATGCGTACCCTAGTGATCGAAACAACTGAAGATTTAAGGTAGCAACAGTTTTTGATGATTCCCGTTGTTAATCAACTCTCTCTACTTTGGAGCATATCGTGAAAGCGTGGCCACCTCTTAAGGCTCCCTGCTCGATGACGGCTCGAAGATGCTATTCAGGTTCAGGCCACAACTCCCTGGGAAATCGAAATCAAAGAGGCCGTAAGTCTTAGGGGGGTGGATCGGATGACACCGAAAACAAAAAACTGAGCTTGAACTCAGAAGGCCGCGGGCTCCCGCTGTGCTTTAAGGGCCCAATCGAACTTCCATAGATCAGCAACATGTGTACCTTTGTTGTTGCCATCACAACTCGGCGAAATTTTTCAGAAATTGTAAGCCAAGAGATTGGCTTTTCTCAGGGTGGAATTGGGTAGCAAAAATATAGTCGCGCCAAATCATGGAGCAAAACGGGCCAGCGTAATCTGTGGTGGTCGCTACAATACTCGATTCGACCGGTTCCACATAAAAAGAATGCACGAAATAGAAGTGCGCCCCATCGGCGATGCCCCGAAAGAGCGGTGCATCTCGGTGAATTTGAATCTGATTCCAGCCCATATGTGGCACGGTCAGCCCCGGAGTCTCCGGAAACCGAACAACTTTGCCGCCCAGAATCCCGAAACCTCGATGAGTGCCGCCCTCCTCACTTTCTTCAAAAAGTAACTGTAAACCCAAGCAAATTCCCAAAAACGGTGTGCCCCTGGCAATCACCTCACAAATCGGCTCAATGAGTCCTCGGGCCGCCAGCTCGTGCATCGCATCCGAGAATGCCCCAACTCCCGGTAGCACCAACTTTTCGGCCGACAAAACCCGCTGCGGATCCGACGTAATGGCGGCCTTGAAGCCGACCCTTTCGAAAGCCTTCTGAACGCTTCGCAAATTCCCCATACCATAATCGACAATGATGATCATTGTAGTTATGAAATTAATTGTAACTTGATCAGCGGTGCCTCAATTCTCTGGCGGCATTTTGACACGAACTCGGGGCCCAAATCCACAAATGCCATAGCAAGGGTCGCAAATATTTTCGGTTTTTGGTGGGAAACTGTGGTGAAACGCTGCGCGTCGGGCACGCGTTTTCACACGTCTTGCCGCGCTAATGATTACTCCTGAATTCCCTTGTGGGTTTCTTCTTTTCCTTTGTAATGCTAATTCTAATTATCGTTGATAAGTTGATGAATTGAGTAGACATACGAATATACAAGTGTAACGGACTTGATCACCCTTTTACCCGGGTCCAAGCCGCCAAAGGCAGGTTTACGTGAAACGCACGTCTCTAAACGCACATCTTGGTAAAGCAACCTCCAACACGTATCCAGTTGTCGACTACACCTGAATTATGTGTAATTGTGTGTTATTCGCGCACCTACTTTGTATTCTCGCACCGAAACTAACTGCGATAGAAACGAAAACTCACTGTGACAAAAAATGTTTAGATGAAAGAAGATCTTACAAAGCAAGCGGTAGGGTCTTTCGGCGGGCATGAATCCGTATTTGATGTTGGCAGATCTAATCGTCTTTATTCATGCACTTTACGTAGCCACAGTGGTTTTCGGTTTCGTGGCCATTCTATTAGGAATTGCCTTTCGTTGGCAATGGGTGAGGAACCCCGTGTTCCGGCTCGTTCATTTTTTCATGATTGCTATTGTAGCGTTTCAAGCCGTAATGGGTTGGGCATGTCCCCTGACTATCTGGGAACACCAACTTCGAATTCGCGGGGGAGGTGAAGCCCAATTTGGAACCTTCATCGGCTATTGGGTCCACCGGCTCATCATGTACGATTTTCCGCCGTGGGTCTTTACCCTTGCGTATTGTGTATTCGCCGCCCTTGTGCTTTTGACCTTGATTCTATCTCCTCCGATGCTCCGTTCCGCTCGGCGGCAAAGCCGTCTTGGTAATAGCGCGAAGGCGCCCTTCGTCGGCGACACACCACCTTAGCAAAAGACCGCGACTGAAGCCCGAAAAGATTGTCGTGAAAAGAATTGCAAGATAGGATCGGCTCCGCGATCAGCGATCAGCATCAATAACTTCTTTGCGGGGTGAAGATCACAACAAATCGTGATTTGCATTGGTTCAAAAGGCGAGACATTTTTCGGCCGGAAGGTCGCACAAATCCCGTTCTCCGTAAGCGGCATTCACCGGTTTTCCCGGGGGGGTTCCATCTTATTAATAAAGGGTTTCATCCGACATAATAATAATAAATAAAGCGGTCCATACCTTTAAATAAAGGGCTCCATACGTCGCCGCTCACGGACGAGCGTGCTTTCCTCTTCCGAATTTGAGCACCTGAGACTGAAGAGGATATCGGCTTTTCGGAGTAGCTTTCGCTCAGGGCGGCAGTCGGGCAAGGAAGCCCCGGGAAGTACTTTCGAGGGCGGCAATCGGGCGGGGAGGCGTCGGGAGGTATCTATGACGGTCTCGCGGAAGCGGAGCACTTAGTCAGCTCAGGAGTGCGTCCACCGATACCTTTACCCACCCTCGCCGAAACGCCTCAAGCCGCAGCTTTCCCAAGGGGACACGCCGGTGATGGGAGCACGGCAAGGGCCTGCCGGTCATCGATTCGAGAGCCGGTGAACTCGGTACTTCACTCCATTTTCACTCGATACCTCCGCAAGCGGTGAATTCTTCGACAGCGTTAATCTTCGGTGAGCTTTTCGGCCAATCCGCGACCACCCCCAGCAGTACAAAGCCCGGGTGCATCAATTTGGATAAATAAGCGATTCCTTTTTGGCTTTTTTTCGGCAACGCGCCGAACCCGCGAAGAGTGCCTCCCCTCGTGCCGCGAACCCATTTACCGAGCATGTCGCCCCCATTTACCGAGCATATGGCCCCGGACCGATCGACCCTCTGGCCAACCCTAATCCCCCTTTCCGTTGACAGCGCTCGAAAACCGCATAAAATACCATTAGCTCGGAAAGAGAAACTCCAGCTGCCACGAGCTATTCCGTCAATAAGATGGCTGATTGAGCCGGGGGAAAAGTTGATCGTTGTGGAACGCGCAGCAAGTGCCCTGTTTCTTCTAACCTTTCACTGAGATTTCGGCTGCGGAAATTCCCCGCGAAACGGGATCGTCAATGTCCGCTTGCGGGGGCGGAAATTGCTATGCCTAAAAGTGTTCGGTTTACTTGGCATCCGATCGTGCCTGGTGTGGGGCGCAAAGATTCACAAATCTTCTCTTCTTCTCTAGGAGAGGCTTTTTAGGCGACGTTAATCGGCTTCTTATTCCAGCCTGTTAAAGCGAAGTGAATCGGTCGCAGTATCGGTTAGAAGCTAGCAGCACAGGATGACAGCGAAAAGCATCCAACAAGCTCTGCCTGGATCTCGGCGCAAATAATTCGGCATCCGAAATTATTTATTCAGCAAAAATCCTTCGTCGAACCATCCTCATAGTTTTCAAGGCAAGTCGGCCAACGAAGGGCAAACATCCGGCGGAATTGTGGTGGGGATCGTTGCTTGGAGTTGTCAGATTCTTAGGGAGTGGATCATGCGTGGCACCAGACAGCACACATCAACTGCGCTTTTTTCAGAGGAAGGAAGGCCGAATCCGAGGGGCGAATCTTTGAGCACTAGGTATGCACCCAGGCGATCTGTGCTAGCTAACAGTTTTGCTGTCATCTTTTTGGGAGTTACGATTCTTGCGGGGCTCGTTGGATGCGGCGGTGGGCAGCCGACGCCACCGCCTCCAGCGGAACCCATCGCGGCTCAACCTCCGCCGCCCCCTCCGCCGAAGCCTATCAGCATAGCCGAAATTTCCCCTGTCGTGATTGATCCCGGGGAGACAAAATCAGTTGAGCTTCACGTTGATCGTGCGGGTAATGAGGGTGCAATTACCCTGAGTATCACGGAGGCTCCCGAGGGGGTGACGGTGAAAACGGGCGGCATTCTCGAGGGGGAAAGCAAGGCTCGTTTGGAAATTTCTGCCTCTGAGAAACTCGGGGATGAGGAGCTAAAGGGGAACCTAAAAATCGTGGCAAGTTTGGGCGATCTTTCGGCGGAACGCTCCCTCGCGCTCACGGTGCGAAAGATCGATCTACCCAGCTTCGCTCCCGTAAAAGATGTAGTTTTGATACCTGGAATCCCTCAAACAGTGGAACTCAAAGTGGACCGAAGGGGTTTCGGGAAAGTTATTCCCTTGAAATTGGAAGGCATGCCGGCGGGCGTAACCGCGACTATTTCAGAGTTACCGCCGGGAAAGGACGCAACCGCGATTCAGTTCCAGGCAGCAGTGGATGCACCGGAGGCTCAAATTTCAGCTCGAGTAGTGACTACCGTGTTGGGGCGGCAGATTGAGCAACCGGTGAATATCCGCGTGGATCGGACGCCCTTCCGACTTCAAAGCTTCCGCGTCGTAACCCTCAAACCGGGTGAAAGACAACAAATTCGCATTCCCGTGGAGCGGCGCACTTATCAGGGTACCATTCGAATCACCGTGGAGCGGCTTCCCTCGGGCGTGCAGAGTGAACCCGTGGAGGTACCGGCGGGGCAGACAGAGGCCTACCTGGAATTGGTGGCGAATGCGAATGCTAGAGAGGAGGTTGCCTCCGCCGCGGTGATCGGATGGGCAGGCGAATTCCATCGATCCGATCCTTTGGTCGTGCGGGTCAGTCTCGGCGAGAGCGGCTTCTTGCCGCGCGAGATCGTCATGGATCCCAACTTGGCGCCCTTGCTACGCCGGGGGTCATTTGGAGGCCGATTAACCGCCGAAAGCAAGGAGGCTTTGATGCGAGCCTACGGCGGAACCTCGGAGTCCTTTGAAGCCATCCTCCGCGGTTTGCGGTGGTTGAGTCGCCATCAAGCACGTGACGGCCGATGGTCCCTCAAGGCGTATCACGAGGCGCTCCCCAACTGTGACTGCTGGGACGAGTTTGAAAAAGACGTCGTCAACGAGGACGTAGCCGGAACAGCATTCGGGCTCCTGCCTTTCTTGGGTGAGGGAATCACGCATAACCGGTCGCCGGATCGCCCCTCGGAATTGGTGGATTACAAGCGAGTGGTCCAGCGGGGCCTGGAGTTTCTCGTGCGGAATCAGGTTCAAGATCTAAAATCCAAGGATGCGGGTAGGCTGAGTGGAAACATGTATGCTCACGCTTTTGGAACGATGGCTTTGTGCGAGGCATATGGCCTCTCGCAAGACGAACGCCTCAAGGTCCCGGCCCAATTGGCAATCAAGTATTTAATGGAAGCACAGCACTCGGAAGGCGGATGGCGGTACGGCCCGAAACAACCCGGCGATTTGTCCGTCACCAGTTGGGTGTTCTTTGCGATTCGAAGCGGCCAGCTTGCGGGGCTAATGATCTCTAAGGATCCACTCATCCGGGCACAACGTTTCGTGGATTCTTGCGCCATAGGTCCGGCGGAGGCCCGACGAATACGCTACTGCTATGATCCTCGCGCGGAAAACAAAGCCGCGAGCCTCTCGATGACGGCGGCAGGTCTTCTAACTCGGCAGTACCTCGGGTGCCGGAAGGATGATTCGGAGTTGGTAGCCGGCTGCAAGTATCTGGCAGAAAACCTTCCTCCAGAGGGGGGCACGGCCCTCGGCAACATCTACTACTACCATTACGCGACCCAAGTTTTGCACCACATGGAGGGAGTGGAGTTCGACCTGTGGAACTACCGGATGCGGGAACACCTCATCCGCACACAACAAAAAGAAGGATGTCGAGCCGGTAGCTGGAATCCCCAGGGCGTGAATTGGGCTGAACGCGGCGGCCGACTCTTCGCCACCGGTTTGGCCCTCATGACCTTGCAGGTCTATTACCGCCACCTGCCGATGTACCGACCTATCGTCCGAACTGCGACCGGTGGCGGCACCTTGGGCGAGCAGGTCACCGAAGGAGCAAACCCGGAATAAAAAAGAGACAAACCTTTACTGCTGTCGGTTCACCTAACAAGCGGGAAAAAGTCGGACATTTAGCCTTTTGCAAGCATGCGACGACAATGGCACGGGAAGCGATCTTCGAAGCAAGCGTACGTTATTTTTTAGAACCAATTGTCCCTTTTCTCGATGACGAATCGGTGACCGAGATCATGGTCAACGGTCCTGACCAGATTTATGTGGAACGTCGGGGCCGACTTTATCCGACAAAAGCCCGGTTTCCGAGCGAGGATGCGCTCCGCGCGGCCGTTCACAACATTGCTCAATGGGTAGGGCGGGAGATTACCGAAGAGCGGCCGGTGCTCGATGCCCGGCTCCCCAACGGGTCGCGCGTGCATGCCATTATCCCGCCGAGTGCCCGCCGTGGGACCTACTTAACGATCCGCAAGTTCTCTGCCGAGGCATTCACCCTGGAGGATTTCCTCCGGTTAAAGAGCATCTCGGAGGCGGCGAAAGAATTCTTGGAAATCTGCGTTTTGCTCCGAAAAAACATCGTGATCTCAGGCGGGACAGGAACGGGAAAAACATGCTTGCTCGGGGCGATTGCCCGAACCATCCCCAATCACGAACGGATCATCCTGATCGAGGACACGGCGGAGCTGCGGCTTTCGCAGGACCACTGCTTGTACCTAGAGGCGCACCGGCCTGGGGCAACGGGCCGCGGGGGATTAACGGTCCGACAACTATTCATCAACTCCCTGCGCATGCGGCCAGATCGGATCATTGTCGGTGAGGTGCGGGCGGGGGAAGCCTTGGACATGATCCAGTCGATGATCAGCGGGCATTCGGGGAGTTTATCCACCGTTCATGCGAACTCCCCAAGGGATGCCTTGATTCGGTTGGAAATCCTCTCCCTGATGTCCGACATCGAGATCCCCGTTTACGTTGCCCGGGCGCAGGTGGCCTCAGCCATCAATCTCGTAGTCCAGATCGACCGTTTTCCGGAGGATGGCTCCCGCAAGGTGACCCGGATTTCCGAAGTGTGCGGCCTCGACGCCCAGCAGCAGTATGTGTTGCGGGACCTATTCTCCTTACGTTTTCAGGGAAAAGATTCCCGCGGAAACATCCTTGCCGATTTGGTACCGACGGGCGAGATGCCGCAATTTGCGACTCAGGTCTTTGAGCAAGGCCTTGGAGAGCGAGTCAAACACAGCGGGCCACTCTGGCGGAATCCCTCTGAGAAATAGGCGGATCACCGGCGGCCGATGAGCGAACTTGAGCCGAGATCTTGGGATTCCCCGCCGAGGTTCACCCTTGCGACGGCTCGGTTTGTTCTTGGGACAGTTCCTGAACGCAGCTCACGCCATGCAAAGAATGAACAACATCAGAAAGATTTTAGCTTCCTTGGAAAGGTGAGATCACGGTTTTGCCGCAACCGCGGGGGAAAGACCGATTTGTCGGTGAAGATTGGCGATTTCTAAAGGCGAAGATTTTCGACGGAGAGCTAAGTTCATTGCGAATTATAAAAATTATAAAAAGGAGATTAATTTTCAGGACGAATGATTCCTTATGACGGCAGCTGGCTAGAGGTTTTATAAGGCAATTTTGAAACTCTGAAGGCAATAGTGATCTGTTTCCGACAGTGGGAGTGAACGCGCTGTTTCCAAAGAAGCGCACGCAAGCACTGAAAAACCTTCAATTTCCGGATAATGCGGAGCGTGACTAGCCAAAGGTCGATTTAGCCACAGTCGAGTCGATTAACTATAACAACTATAGTGAAAACATAATTATTGTGAAAACTTTCCTATTTCGGTGCGTTTAGGCGAGATAAATCGTCATTCATTACTAGGATAGGAGTAATTCAGTTTTTTCGGGGCGAAACCGGGCTTCCCTTGTCGTCGGTCGCGACAAGAGTAAGTCGCGCCAAAAATAAACAAAAAGCGATATTTGAATCCTACGTCGGCAACAAGTTTGCCCCGGAGCTTACCGGCAAGCCAGCGCCGAAAGCCGAAAGTCGCAAATTAATTGTTTATCTAAAAAGTAAACTTAAAAACTAAGAAGATTTAGGGAGACGCGATCAAACACTTCGCTTAAAAGATTCGGCTACGCCGTTTTGCCTTGAAACTCAGAATGTGTTGTTTTCGATTTGTGACAAGGAGTGGCGACGAAAGGCTAACTTTTAGATCACAGTCTTGACCTTACTGTGGAAGCAGTGAACCCAAAGTACTTAACCCCCTCCCGAGCTACATAGGCCGAGTTAGTAGGAGTACCCTTCCTAGCCCTTAAATAGGTTCGTAAATTCTAAATAGGTTCGTAAATTCATGGTATTCGATGTATTTGATCAAATAGATTGCTTTGCTTATCCCCAGTGTGTAGATTACAGGTAGGTAAGAAGAGGCCGGGATGAGCTATCGACTTGCGCTAGCGTCGAAGTATTCCTTTGCGAAACACATCTCGTTGATTTGCCAAACAAACTCAGGGCGATGATCCACCAAAAAAGGGGTTAATGGGTGGGGTTAACGCGACGGACTGCAAACCGGTGCTGGCGGCGTGGTGTATCTGCCTTGGATTATGTGTTGACCCTGGCCGTTTTGCTGCCGGCAGTTGCATTTTGTTTTTGGGCCGGCCCAAGGATTCTCCGATTGACCTACGAAATGGTTTGCACCCTTTTGGCCTGGCCATTTATGTAAACACACGTGAGTCGTACGAATATTCGTTGGCCGTGATGCTCAGCAATCTTTAGCAAGAATTGATCGTCAAATATTGAGCGGTATCTGGTAAGAACTGAACGCCACAGGCTTGGGAGCTGAATTCCAAAACCCTCGATACCGGGGGGAGGATCAGCTCCACAAACCGGATTTTGGCATGCTATGGCGAAATCCCTCCCTAGTTGGCGGGAGGATGGTCGTTAAAGCTCGCAGATTGGATAAACTTGCGCCAGTTATCAGCCCTCTAGAGGAAATGCGAAGAAACGAACGATCCTTGCATTTTGATCGATTTTAGATATTAGATAAGCAATCTCGTTGACCGCATCTGATTTGCGAAAAGCTTGCGCCGCATTAACTTGATTGCAACACACGATATTCCTCGGCCGCCAAAGATAAGCCTGGGAAAATCGCAAGAAAGTTAAGATCGTCAAAACCCATCCCTTTAAATTGATGGGGAAGAAGCTTCGATCTCAAAAACACGGGTTTCGTCCGATAATCGCCATTTGGGGCGGTTAATGCGGCTCTGATGTAATTTTTTAAGCAGGGTATGTTTAGGATAGGGGACAGAATCATGGTAAACGGTGGCCTTTGGAATCTTTTGAAGAGGGTCCATCGGGACGAGCGCGGCGCCGTCAGCTTGGAAACGATCCTCATCGTGGGGGCAATTGCCATCCCGATCTTGATCTTCCTCATTCGGGTCGGCTGGCCCAGGGTCCGGGCTTTCTTCAATCAGGGGTTGTCTGACCTCGAGCAAGGAGCGATCAACGCCCAGCAATAGGGTGAATGGTTGGCACCCTTGGCTTTGCGGTTGCTTTGCCGCAGAGTCGGCAGGGCAAAAAAGCCCATGATATTCGCGTAGTAGGGCCGTTTTGTTGGCAGGCAAGGCGGGTGGTATTTATCCACGCTAAATCGGCAAAAGAGCCCCACCTTAGAGTGCCACCTAAATGAGATGCTTGTAATCCCTTTGGTGGTAGCGATATTGGCAATCGCCACATGGACGGATTTTAGGTGGCGAAAAATTTTTAATTGGCTGACCTATCCGGCAATACTCACCGCCATAGGTTTGAATCTTTTGGGATCCCTTGCTTACGTTGCGGGCGGGTTTTCCGGCGATTTCCTTAACCGACTGGGGCTTATAGGATTCTCGCAGAGCGTTCTTGGCTTTCTGACTTGCGGCGGCATTTTGCTTGCTTGCTATGTTTTCTTTCCGGTCGGAGGTGGCGACGTTAAGCTGATGGCGGCACTCGGGGCATTCCTCGGACCTGAGCGCGGCATTGAAGTTCTCCTTTGGAGCTTTATTTTGGGCGGCTGTGCCGCCTTGATTATCATCATTTGGCGGATAGGAATCCTCGAGCTTTTATACCGACTTACCCGGAGTGTCTGGCATCTTGTTCGCTGGCGAGCTTGGATTCCGCTTTCCGCAGAGGACCCGGCTGCTTGGGAACCACCCCTATTTCTTGCCCCTTGTGCCCTGATTGCAGTCGGCATTGTTGAGTCCGGGATGGGTACCTGGCTTTGGTGATCAAAGGGTGTTTCCGCTCGCAAGTGCACGCCTGAGGTGATCCGGATTACCGAGTTTAACGAACCCACAATATGCGGTTGATGAGGGAGCGGTTTCTTTGGATCGAGTGTTCGACCCGGGAAATAGCTGAAGCAATTGGCTGACCGAAGAGGAAGATTGCACGACAAGATTCGTCGACAGATTTACGGTATAGGTGACGATCGCACCCGTAAATCCTAAAAGTTTGTGGTAGAGCTAGCCGCGTAACGAAGAGCGAGTCTACCAAAACGCGGCTGATAAGCCCAACAGCCGACGCCACTCAGCAATGATGCAGTAAGGGTTCCGATCGCATCGCGTCACCGATTGCCTTATTTGTCATCACGGGTAAGACCGTCTTTTGCCGCGGGAGTTGTAGCGGATACCGCCCAGCCAAAAGCGGCCTGTGCGCATACTTCAATGGGAGCTTTTGCGGCAAGATTCCTGGGGTTTTTCCGGCATCGGATAGGTACATAAGGGCGAAGTGTTAACGCCGGGAGCCACGAGCGATGTTCCGGTCCATTCTTCTAGCCTGTGTGCCCTATTTTGCAGCGTTGATTGTCGGAATCGCTCTCTTGCGGTGGTTTGCCGGCCGATTTCGCATGCGGCTTGACTTTAACCGCCTCGGGGCAATCGTCCGCGATCAGCAAGGCACCGTTCAAAGCTTGAGTTTGGTTCTCACACTTCCTTTCTTCGTCCTCATCCTCCTTTTTATTGTTCAAGTAGCCCAGTTGATGGCGGCCACTATTGTCGTTCATTATGCAGCTTTTGCGGCGGCCCGTGCGGCGATCGTCTGGATACCCGCGCGGGTCGACCCATACTTCGAAGCGGAAAACCGCATTAACGTTTATGCTCTAGATCCCCACGCTCCCGACCAACAGCTTCCCGAATTAGATCCGAGTAGCCCGCTTTATGGGCCAAGCGCCGGCGGTTTAACCTTCATCGTTTTGCCGGGGAGTACCAAATACGCGAAGATCGCCTCTGCAGCCGTGTTGGCCTGTGCGGCCATTTCCCCATCGGCGAGAATGCCCTTGCCTGGTCCGGACACGACTGGACCAACAGCGGCGATACTTGAAGAGGTTTATCGCGCGATGGTTCCCACTTCCCAGGCGAATCCACGAACTTCGGAACGTCTGCGGAACAAACTTGCCTATGCGGCTCAAGCGACACGGGTTGAGATCCGCTTTTACCACCCGAACTTTGAACCGCCGCTGGTCACTTATTGGTTGGGTCCGGATCCAGGGGAGTTCTACCCGAACGAACTCGGATGGCAGGATCCTATTACGGTTACCGTGGAATATTGGTTACCGCTCATGCCGGGTCCCGGCCGGTTATTGGCTCGACCAACGCCGACAGGTCCCGGTGGGGGGGATTCCATCAGCCCGCGGGTAAGCACCATTCCTGGCTCTGGGGTCTACGTCTACCCGATCACCGCGACGATCACTCTCGGTAACGAAGGATTGAAGCCTGTCTATCCATACCGGGAAATAGTGTGGTGAGTTCGCGAAGAAATAGTGTGGTAACTTTGCGGAAGTAAGAGGAAGATTAGAGTAAATCGCAATGCAAAGTTGGGTGGTTAATAAATCCGGAAAGGGTTTCGCCGGCAGGAGGGAAACTGTGGGGGAGCTTGTGGGCGACAAGCACTCGCTGCGACCTTCAACGCCGCCTCGCAGTGTGCGCTTTCGATATCTGCCGTGTATTCAAACTTTCGTGCGCTTAAAAGCGCAGAACCTCCTCAGGATTCACCACGATCAGCACGGCGTCATTAGCATCCTGACGGTCTTTGCCATCCTGATGCTGGTGATCCTCTTGGGCTACGTAATCAATGTCGGCCGGCAGGTGGATAGCAAAATTCGCATGCAAAATGCAGCGGATGGGGCGGCCTACACGGGCGGCTTAATGCTCGCTCGGGCCATGAATAGCCTCACCTTCACTAATCATTTGCTGTGCGATGTGATGGCGCTAACGGCCTTCATGCGCGAGGCGCGCGATCTGAACTCTCAGCAGTACGTTCCCCGGATTTTGGATGCCTGGTACAAAGCCGGCGATATGCTGTCGCGAGCCCCTCTGCCGAAGTTTCGCGATTTGGGGCGCGCGATCATGGCCAAGGTCCCTTTAGAACAACGGCTTGTCGATACCTATTGTACTTGGGCCAATGCGGCCAGCGTCCCCATTCTCCCCATGCTTGAGGAAATTCTGGCCCAGGAGATGATCCCGCAATATCAACGGGCCGTGGTGACAGTTTTCCCGGAGATTGCCCAGCAGGCCGCGATGGAGTGTGCCAGGCTTAATAGCTCCACCAGCCGCCGAGAGGCTGTCATGCTGGGGGTGCTGTGGCGAACTTCAATCACCCCGGTGGGCGGGCCGGACGAAGGGACCAACCCCACGCTTCCTGTGGTGGATCCGTTGACGGAGACTGAATTCTTGGGCCGCGCACGCAGCGAGCGCCATCGCTATGCGCATCACTATTTGCGAGAGTGGAATCGGGAAAGCCTTCGGTTTTTCGACCACGAGGCGAAGATGTGTCAATTCGCCAGCTTGTGGCGTTCGTTCACGTGCGGCTATCTGGAAAAGATTTTGGAGGAGGAGTATCCGTACTCGAATCTCCCGCATCTAATCCGGCCCATGACAGCTCAGGGTTCTCCCGACCCTTATGAGCCTGCGTACGAGCCGATCTTCACAGATTACCTTGAATCCGTTTACACTTTTGTAGCCGTGGTCTATCGACCCCAAATACCGGAATTCGCTGCAAGCGTGTTTCAAAACCCAATCGACTCCGACAGTCTGGCGTATGCGGCCGTCCGAATGTTCGTTCCGCGACAGCGTCTGGTGTGGTGGCAAGGTCCGCCCGGTAGAGATAGTGGAGATACGCACTTCGGCGGGGTTCCCGGCGATATGATCATTGTGCCGGATCCATCGCCCCCCTCCTCGGATGCCCCAATTCCATGGGAGGTGCGGCGCGAGCCGGGGATTTCGGAAGAATGGAGCCTTTGGAATCAGCGCTGGACCGTGCAGCTTGTACCTGCTAACTGTGTTAGTTTATCCCAGATACTCCAAGTCGCTCCACCCTTATTGGGGAATACTGGTGCACCGATCCGTGTGCCCAACTTGGCTAATCTCGGTACGCCGGAGCTGAGTCACATCAGTCCCCATTAGGCCTTAAGGAGTGAAAAGCTTCTGCGAGCTAACTACGACAAAGAACACGATTGAGCACAAGAAAGAACACGGGTGAGCATAAGATAAAAAACACGAGCGAACATAAGATAAAGAAGAGGAATCGCACCCCACCGTTAGCAGACCGAAGCAACTCTTGAGAACCTCGATCGGTGCCGGTGGTGGTACAGTGCGATCGCATTGGCAGAAGCAATGTCCAATTTATCGCGAGGATTTAGGTTGCGACTCCGCTTCAGCGTTGGTTGTGTCAAGGACCGTATGGATCTCAGGCATTCATAAACAGCTTGGATCTCGGCGATTGAGTAGACAACTTCCGGAACGATGAGCGCCCCCGATTAATACGCTATCGCGTTAGTGCCCCTAAAACTGGGAAACTCGTAATCTCAACAAAGACTCAACCGTGCTACCCGGTTAAGTTCGTCATCGAAGGAAAATGGGGCCCAATAGCTTGCCCAGTGGGGAGACAGGCCTAAAAACGTCAAAACCCGGTGCCGTTACAGGCTCACCGAATTGCCTTAACACGTCGTTCTGAAGGCTTTTTTGCCAGGGCTTGCGATCATGGAGTTTCGAGGATCTCCGCGATTCCGTGGCATAAATCCAATAGGTCGGCTTGGCCAGAGCCCACGCGGCATCGCCATGCTGGAACTGGTGCTTTGCCTGCCGCTCCTGTTGGCGGTCATGGCGCTTGTCATTAATTTTGGCACAGTAGCCAGTTGGAAGGTACGTGCTTTGGCGGCCTCTCGACACAGTGTCTGGAGTACTCGCTGGCCCCGTAACGGTCAGCAAATGCCGCGGCCGGACTATTGGCCCTCCCATGCCGGAATGGGTGCTCACGGTTTGGGACCCCTGCATAGCTTGGACGATCTGCGCGTGGCGTTTCCAGTAATTCGGGGTCCACTTCCTTACGGTTCCACGGTAAATGACCAGCTTTTAAACCCGGGTCGGGGATTGCGGGAGGGCGTCGCCGATTTGGAACGCCGTTTTCCGCTTTTTCGGCAATTGGCCCCCTATCGTTTGCGGCCGGAAACTCGGGTCTTCTCTGGAACTTGGGACCATCGCGAAATGGGCCTCTTTACCACCCATGAACGTCGGATTCCTGTAATTTATCAGTTGGCTCGGGCTCCACAGTGGTTGGTGGAAGCTTATAGACAGGCGGCGCTAGCGATCCTCAATGCCCCATTTCGGCCCGCTTTGATGCCGCTGGATCGGGACGATGAGTTCATAGGCTACGCTCAGCGGTTTGGGTGGCCTGTGGGAGCTCCTGATTTCCATCCTCCCTTGCATCGCTTTTGCGGTTTGGACCACGCAGTAGCTCAGGAAAGAGTGGACGATCTGGTGGAGCGAATCGAAGGCCGATTGGTGCCCGATGGACAAGGGGGTTTCATTCGGCAAGGTGGTGTGGCACAGAATATAGTGATGGCGTTTATCGCTTTGTATCAGCGCGTCATTCAGCAGTTGCAGCAGCCACCGTGGAACGGGCCGGGTGCTGCGGCTGAAATCCTTGCTTTGCAACAAAGAATCGCAGTCTTGCAGCAGTTCTTGGCCCAGTTACAACGAATGTGAATGAAAACCATTCCCTGACAAACCTCTCGAATAGCGGGCAGAATTCTTCGACGACTTGGCAGCGCGACCCGCCCGAGGTTTCCGACACCCTTCCGACCGATTGCGCCGGGACATCGGGGTCGAAAGGCCCAGACGATGCAGCCCGGGCATGGCACGATCTGAGTCGCCGAATCGCCACATGGAGCTGTAATTTTTTGGCCACGCTGCTGGTATTGGTAGCCGGGATCGGCTTCGGCCGCCAAGTTTTGCGCTGGTGGTACGAAACTGACCCGCCGCGTCCGAAATTGCCCCAAATTCCCTCCTCAAGTGCCGGCTTGGCTGGAGGGTTTCATGCCGTAGATGATCCAACCCTCGGAGTGACAGAGCTTACCTTTGGCGGTTCGCCGTGGGTCTGGACCAGGGGCGAAACGAGCGGGTCGGCGGAGACAGCCTACAAGCGATTAACCTCACTGGTACAAAGCCGTACTTCCCGGGCAAGTTTGCCGGCCGACTCAATCCCGGAAAGTGAATCGCGGCTTTTGGAGCGAATCGGTGAGTGGGAAACGTGGTCGGAAGAAGCGGGCCGGCTTCGCGTTCTCGGATTGCGAAAACCTATACCAGTGGTGATGGGAATTCGCATGCTTGATCGCCAGAGCGAGGGAGCGGATAAACTGTGGGATCCGTCTCGGGCACGCATCGTTTGTTGGGGTTTTGCCATCCCCGAGGCAGAGAATCGGTGGCGACTCGATGTATTTTGGCTGGGACCACCAGGCCAGCTCATGCCCGATCACCCTCAATCATTACCCCCGCAAATTCCTCAATCTTTTGCCGTGGAAGAGCAAAAAGCTATCCCAGGGATCGAGCGTTTAGTGCGCTTTAGAGCCCCCGGTTTGGGGGAACAAGCTGTTTACTACGGCCCAGGCCCTCTTGAAACTTGGCAGCAATTCTTCGATCGCTTAAGTCGGGCGGAGGGGGTTGATGCCACAGGCCCTTGGAGCTGGCTCGGTGCCACTTGCCATCGGGAATATGCGCGTAGGGATGGCAATGGCACTTTTTACAGCGTTTATATCACCCCTCGCGAAGATGGCAGCTATTTCGGCCTTTGGCTCGCGCAGTGATGCTGGCCTTTGGATGCGGGGTCAGGGGCCGCTACTGCCCGCCTCTGCCATGATTCGAAAATTTTTGGGGCGGCTTGGTCACCATTTACAAAGTGGCGTAGCAATCATCGAAAAGATAGGCCGACACATTACCGGCGCAAAGTTGCCGTCGAGTTCTCTTTCGACCCTCCGCAGCCGGGATTAACGCCGTTTTGAAAAGATCGCCTCGCTTCCGGAAAAGCTTCGTGCGTGATTCTTTCTTGTGGAAAGGGGTGGAACTTGTGGAGAGGATAAAAAGCGGCATCCCTTCTAAGTGTTTACAGAACCGGTCGTGCCTTCGCCGGCACTCCACGCTTTTCGGATGATTTTTCCAGGTAGAGGTAGACGACGGGCAAACCTTGCACATAAGTCAGAAAGTCTAGTTCAGCCCATCCCTCCCGTTGGTCTTCAGCATATGCTGCCAGATTGTGTTCGTGCAAGTTGCCCTGACATGCCGGTTTTTGCCGGGGAAAGCCTACGAGAAAACCCCACGATCCGGGCCCCCCGTAAGTTCGAATTCATTCCCGGCAAACTCAATGAGCGGTCACCGGTTCCCTTTCCGTCATCAGTTTACAAGAGGGACCTACCAGCTATTAGATTACAAGGGGGGCCTGATTGACGCTTTGGATAATCATTTGCCCATTGGACAGGTCGAACGTGATGCGTCGGCCTTTGGTCCCGCCAAGATCTTGAGTGGAAATCGGGATGCCAGCTGCTTGTAATAAGCGAAGGGTCACCCGAACGTTTTCTTCGCCGATTTGCAGCGGTCCTGCCGAGGCGAACATGCACGCCCCACCTGCCACCTTTGCAATAAGCTCCCGCGCTTGCGCTCCTTGCGAGCCAAGCTGTCGAAGGAGGAACTCGAGGGCGGTATCGGCATATTTTCCAGGTGGTTGTGCGGAACTTCCATTGGACAGAGGCAAAACCACATGGGCCAATCCCCCCAGTTTGAGCCGCGGATGGTAGAGAGCCAAGCCCACGCATGATCCCAAAACGGCTGTGAGCGTCTTGGGAGAGCGTGCGATGGCCACCTGACCCATCCCTACGTGCTCAGCGAGTGGCTCGTGCGAGCGTATCCCGGTACTCATATTCTGCTTTCCTTCACCCTCCCGCTGGACATTTACGAGGCCGTTGACGCGGGAGTTTCGCATGCGAAGCTTTCGGATCCATCTAATCGCGCGTGATACCCCTCCCAATCAGTCGCAAGTTTCCTGGCCAATGGGCGTGGTGGAGCAGGGTCTATCGTGCCTTGGGTTTTCCGTCGCCCCGAAGGTGTTCGATCGTCCTTTGCCCCATCGAGACATATGTGAGTGAAGGGCGGCCTCCATCGCCTTTTGTAACGCGGGACTCGGCAGGAATAATACGTGCCAGGCCAATCGCGTTTCCTCGCGGAAAAATCCCGTTCGTGCAACAACTGCCGAGTTTGAATGCATCGCCTGCACGATGAGCGCTTGCTGAAGGACGCTCGCTCCGAAGTCGCATACAAAGTACGGTGCCGTGGGGATCAGCTCACGGTCGATGAGCCGGCTCAGTGCGTTGACATAAGCACACCCGAGGATGTTTCCGGTCTCCATCAGGGCTGAGCGTTCAAGCTCGGACCACTCCCCTCCGAGATTGGGTTCGCAGCCAGCCAATAGATAAGCCAATTGTCGCGCGTTTGGCTCATCGAAGTTCAGGATCAATTCTCCGGCAAGGGGCGGCCGTAGACTCAAAACAACCATGACCAATGTTTGGTCGCAGATATTCAGTTCCTCACACACCCGCTCCAGCGGGATTTCGCAAACCTCCTCCAAAGCCAAGCAAATCAACCCGTCCGTCCATCGCGACATGGCCACGGAGGCATCTTGAGTTGCCGAAAGGAGGAGTTGCCGCATAACGGGAAGAAGCGAGCAACTTTGGGGTCCCGCGCTCAAAGCATTCGTTTCCATCGGGCTGGTCCCTAAATCAAGCTACTGTCATTACGAAGAATGTAGCCGCGGCGTAAATCACGGATTGCCTTAACCGGAAATAATTCTCCCGACTACTTTGGGAGTCATGAAACCCTTCAAGAGTTATACGCGTCCTGGTTTCTCCGATTGGCCAGTTCAGCCTGGACTGGCTTACCCTACCCCGAGCCCTCCCCCCAGGGGGACCCGGCTACATGCCCGGCGCGCGGACATTTCCAGCACCGCAGGGACATCGAGGATCAAAGCCACCCGGCCGTCGCCCAGGATGCTCGCTCCTGCGATTCCCGGCACATGGCGGTAATTTTCACCTACTGATTTGATGACCAAATCTTCCTCTCCCAAAACGTGATCGACCTCCATGGCAATTTCCCGGCCCCGCTCTCCAAGCACCACAAGGGTGATCGTTTGCAGCACGTCGGCGGAGTCAGCCGCTCGATGCTTCCCTCCGGTGCTGCCGGGTTCTAAGAATTCCTCATAGGCCCCCCTGCTATTCCAGCGAAAGATGTCTTGAATTCGGCACAAGGGGATCACCCGGCCGCGAAGGCAAACGGTGGGGACGCTCTGGACGGTGGCTATTTCCTCGATTCGAAGTCGGACAATCTCGACCACAGCCTCCATAGGAAGGGCGAAGATCTCCGAGTCGATCCGGACCATTAAACTGGGCAGAATCGCCAGGGTTAGAGGTAGTTTGATGGTGAATACCGTTCCCTCGCCGGGCGTGCTTGCCAAGTCCACGGTACCGTTAAGGGCTTCAATTTTGGAGCGAACAATGTCCATCCCCATGCCGCGGCCGGAGATCTCTGTGACTTTCTCCGCGGTGCTGAAACCCGGCTCCCAGATGAATTGGAAAATTTGTTGAGGCGATAATTTTTCGGCCTCGTGCGGAGAGGCAAGCCCCTTTTCAATGGCCTTCCGCAAAATTCGTTTGTGGTCCAAGCCGCGACCATCGTCGCGGACCTCGATCACGATGCTATTGCCCCGGTGGGAGGCATCCAAAGTGATGGCTCCCTCGGCCGACTTGCCGCAGGCCAGACGTTCCTCCGGGGACTCGATGCCATGATCGGCGGCGTTTCGCACTAGGTGAATCAGCGGATCGGCCAGCTCGTCGATCATTCGCTTATCAAGTTCGGTCTTCTCCCCCAGAATGACCAGACGAATATGTTTTCCATTAGCCCGGGCCAGATCGCGAACTACCCGTTTGAAGCGGCCAAATAGCGGCCCAATCGGAACCATCCTTGTGTTCATCACGCTTTGTTGGATTCGATCGGTAATCCGGTCGAGCTGATGAACACTGCTGCCCAAATCATTCATAAGACTGCGCAAACGGCGAAGCTGTGCCATCTCCTGATCGAGCGATTCCATCAGTCCCCGGATCCGACGAAGCTGAGGGTTGCTTTGGTCGTCGGATCCGCCAAACCGCAGGCCCAGCGCACTGGAGTCGAAAACCTGAGTAAGTGTGTCGCGAAGCGATCGGATCATTTGGATCAGGTGCGAGCCGCCCGCTATTTGCTTAAGGCGATCCACAATTTGGCTAAGCCGTGCCCTTTGGATGACAAGCTCGCCGGTAAGATTCATCAGCTCATCTAATCGCTCGATGTCGACCCGCAGCGTTTCACCAGCTCGTGCCGCCGTGCCACCCCCAGAAGCCGGGGCGGTTTCGCTCGCCGGGCCGGCTCCTTCCCGGGATGCTTTTTCTGGTACTGACCCGGGCTCGGCGGATTTGTTCGAGACCACATCCGCCGAAGGTTTTTGCCCGAAATTCTCCTCCACCGCGGATTGCGCACCAGCGGAGGCTAGTGCGCTTGTAACCTCCGGTCGGTTGCTCGGTAATCCCTCCTGTGAGTGGGGCTTATCATCGGGCATTGCCTCCAGATGAACTTCTTGAATGCCGCCCAGCAGCAGTTGCCGGCGAACGGTTTCGGCATCCTTGCCCGTCACCACTGCAAATGTGCAGTATCGAAGGTCTTTGGTAGTTTCCAGTTCGCTTTCGTTAGCTTCGAGACTACATACTTCTGGATGAAAGAAGACGATCTCCCCGAGCGTATTTAACTTCTCGTAAACCAGCCGGGCTTTCAGGCCAGGAAGCGAAACATTGGGAGCAATGACAACTACACCGGTGAACCCTTGCGTACCATCGGGCAATTTACTTGCCAAAACTTGCCCTGCAACGCCTAGTTGCGATGCAACTTCGGGTTCCTCCGAAAGCGTTTTGTCACACCTTTCCACTTCGGAAAGGGATGGGGTGCTTCCGCCAACTTGAGGGGGCGATCCCGTTTGCATAACTTCTCCGCGAGGATGAGTTCCGTGTTTCCCGGTGTAACAAGCGGGGTCGGAGGGGCGAGTCGTCTCTCGTGACTCCGCCGACATTGATTCTTGAAATCTCAGGTCTTTCGCAACTGAACTGTCTTTGCAACGAAGCAAAGTGCTCGCCGGCGCGGAAAAATCAGGAAAATCCACTCCCCCGCTAACAAGCGTATGGACATATTGCCGGAAGGAGTCGGTGGCTGCCAATAGAGCGTCGATTATTGCAGGAGTCAGAGGCTGCCCACCCTCACGCAACTTTTGAAGAAGATCCTCCATGATATGTGCGAGCTTGGAAGCCCGGTGCAAGCCCACCGCAGCGGCCGATCCTTTCAGGCGGTGTGTTGTCACCAGAAGTTGCTCGACTTGCCGCGAGTCCCCCGCATTTTCCGCCGCCAAAAGTGTATCGGTCAGCTCGTCGAGGACGCCGCGAGCCTCATCGACGAAAATCGTCAGATATTCCGCGCTAACGCAATCATCAACGATCGCCGCGAAAAGATCGTCCGTCTTTCCTGTTTCCTCCGATTTCGATAAGGTTACATTTCCTTGCCGTACACCCCTTGGTGCATCTGCCCGGTCTTCAACTATCCCCGGGGCTGCGGGGCTCTCGGCCGTAATTTCCAGCGGAGCAGTCTCGCCACTTGCCCTACCGGCTTCGCCGTAGGAAAAAGATTCTGCGAAGGCCCCCTGAGTGCTCAATAGCCGTTCGGCATCCTCCTGGCGGCAGATGCCTCGTTCCACACCCGCGGCTCGCAACAACGTGCTAATTTCATCGAGAATCGGGCCGCAATCACCCTGCTCAGCCCTGGGGTCGCGCAAGGCCGCAATCAGATGTCCCAGCTGATCAACGGCGCGAAATAGGATGTCGACGATATCCTCACCGATTTGAAGCTGGGATCGTCGGGCCGCATCGAACACATTCTCGATTCGATGGGTCAGTTGATTGATCTCCGTTAGGCCGAGCATCCCCGATAGCCCTTTCAGGCTGTGGGCTGCCCGGAACATTTCGTTCAGTAGTTCAGTGTCTAGGGGTCGCCCCGCATCTTCCTCAAGTCGAACCAACTGATCCAATTGCAACAGGCTTTCATTGAGCCGGGAAAGCAGTTGATCGGACTCATCGAGGAAGTCGGGCAGCAAGGCATCAAATATGTCGTCTTTGGTGGGAATGCCGCTAGAGGTCATAATCGGCTCCAACCGTTTTAGGTGCGGCAATCAGAATTGAGATGCCAAATTCGGTGGTGATGATCCGTCCCAACTCCAACTTCTATCAAGCATCAACATTAAAATCGGCGCGAGTATACCGTGGGCAACAAACCTTCGCGGGAACTCGCTCCGTTAGGCGTTTAATTCCCACAAACCCTCGATTCCCTACGATCGCACCTCCCATTATCCAGGGGTGCACCGGGAAAAATCTTTTCAACTGCTCGGCGGACCCTAGCTATATTGGTGCAACCCAATCGCACACCGAGTCCTCCGCACAAAGGGGAGTGCTTACCATAACCGTAATCGGTAACGATGACACGAAGGACCTTCCCCCTCATTGGAGGGGAATCCTGTGCACAACGTATCGTGCAGTAATCCTTCGCCGATCGCCCCCAATTGGAGGAGACCTTAACACCGCGATGCAGGATTAAGTCTCCCCGAAACAGCCTTCTTCATGCTGAGTTTTTTCGGGTTGGTCTCAATGCTTCGGACTTTTCAGGTTCGGCCCGCGGAGGCGGCTCCAGCCGGGCAAGCTAAATCCCCGCGATCATTTGGGGCGTTGAAATAACCAAGGGCGGATCCGAACAAACTCGCGGACCCACTCGCCGATTCCCTCGGCAGCACCGGTAACGAGGTATCCGCCGGGGGAAATTACCGATTTTACGTGTGCAAGGACCTGAGCTTTTGACTGCTGATCAAAGTAAATTAGCACGTTTTTCAAGAGTACAACGTCAAACGGTGGATGACGTATGGGCTCCAACAGATTATGCTGACGGTAGACGATCATCTGCGTTAAGATCGGTCGGGCTTGCCAAAGCGGTTCATTCCCCAGTTTGACGAAAAACCTCTTGCGGTAGTCTTCCGGGACCAACCGCATGGCACGCTCGCCATAAATTGCACGCCGGGCTTGCTCGAGGGCCCCGGAACCTATGTCCGTACCCAAGATCTTGATGTCCCAGCGGTTTAAATCGAGGATGGTCGCCGCGATGCAGCACGCCGCGGTTATGGGCTCATCTCCCGTGCTACATGCAGCGGACCAAATCGTCAACCGCGGGGCCTGCTGACCTGCCCTGACGGCCTGGATCTTCACCGCCAAGAATTCTTTGCGGAACCAATCCCAATGGGTTTCGTCACGAAACAGATATGTTTCATGCGTGGTAATCTCTTGGCAAAACGCGTCCCATTCGGGATGATTGGCAGGCAGGCTGCACAAGTACCGGTAGTATTCGTCGAAATCTTCGATGTTTTGCTCACGCATTCGCCGGCGTAACCGGTTCGTTAGAAGTGTTTTCTTTTGCGGGGAAACACGAATGCCGGTCCGCCGATAGATTAACTCCGCATACCGGGCAAGCTGCGCATCCGTTACCTGAACGGAGAGCCAAATCACCGGTAAAGCCGGGAACGCCTCCGTTGGGGGGACCTTAATATTGCTCTGCGTATTGCTCATCGTTGAGGGACACATGTTGGGTTCCGCTAGGTCCTCCGTTTGCACGTTTCAATCGTCTGTACCGCAAGCGACCGAACCTGTCTTGAACAGAGAAGCCTCAACACAGGAAGATCAGTCCGCTATCTCATGTCACTGGACTTCCGCATCGCCACTTACACATTTGAGTTAAGGTGACTCAAGGATCGCCTTTTACGAAGCCTTATTCTGTTCTCCACCGGTGGATTCTGTTCTCCGCGGGTGGCAGCAGTCCGCCGAATTACAAACCACCTAAGGTTTGTCAGAATCACTCCACTCCACTTCTCCCGCGCGAGCTTCCCCCGCACCCTTGCCGCTTGACTTGCCTACGGCATCTCTCCGCGTTCACGTAGCTTTCTTATCGATTCAGTTTGCGGCGAGCTTCCCCACGGCACGGCGGAAGCGAATCAATCCATTCAGGCAATCACCGTAAGAAAGGGCGGGCAACTGCCACTAGCGTCGCAGCGAACGCTCCTGGCTTCATTAGGAATGGGCAAAATCCACATACGGTAGGAATGGGCAACGTCCACTCGCGAATCAGTATGCTTACTTTGATGTCATCAACTGACTTGATCCATCGCCGGATAGGCCGAGCCTTGGTCTTCCGCCAAGAGTTTATCAATGTCCAGCAGGATCAAGAGGCCCTTATTGAGCCGAACTAGACCCGTTAGGTACTCGCGTCCCACGCCGGCCACAGTCGGCGGTGGTGGGGCGATTTGATCCCGGGAAATCCGCAAAACTTCGTTTACCGCGTCTACAACAATTCCCACCGTTTTTCCGCACACGTTGACCACCATGATCCGCGTCTCTTCCGTGGGCGCTTGCTCCGGCAAACCGAACCGCAACCGGAGGTCTACAATCGGGATCACCGTGCTGCGGAGATTGATCAACCCCTTAATATAAGCGGGGGTTTCGGGCACGCGGGTAATTTCTCCCATGAGGATGATTTCTTGAACCTTTGTGATCCCTACACCGTATTCCTCCTGGCCAAGCTGGAAGCTGACCAGTTGCATCGTGCCGCTGCCTTCATGGCGTCGCTTTTGTTCGACTCTGGTCAATGGGTCTGTGCTCGACATTGCGGATCTCCGTTTCAAGGGTTTTCAAATAACAATTGGTCCACCTTTGCTAAGTTCCGACTCACCTTTCATAAGTTGCCCTTAGGGGCATCAGCTCTCGAAGCGGATGATTCCCCACACTGGCTTGGCGGGGGGAAAACCAAGCTGTGGTCACCACACTCCGATTTTCGGTCACCGCACTCCGACGTTAGTCCGACGCACCCTTTCCGACTTTTTTCCGACTGTTCAACCCAACTCGGTTTGGAATTCGTAGGTCGGCCCTGCTATCTGAAAGGCCAGGGCAGTTGAACCAAATTATTTATGTCGCGCTTTTTCCGGATGCCGCTTTTGCTTGCGTCTTGAGCGAGAGCACCCTGCGAGCACCTCCACAGGGGTTACCGCTGGATCGATTTCGCGCAAATCTAGGTTCAGGCAAATATAGGTTACAAACGGCTGTAATCTGGCCGTGCTGACCATACCCAGCTAGCTATTGTCACATACCAATTCGTTCTTTCGATTCGAGAATTCCATACAAAAGGACTAGAACAATCCTTTACCGAAACACCGTCAGCGCGATTATTGAGGCAGTGCTTTGACACAGCGCGGTTACAACGTAGATTGAGTTAACGGAACAGGCGTTTTAAGCCTAAAACGATTAATTGCTTTATGCGGCCTGGTCCGATCGTTCGGTTTTTGCCGCTGCCCACCGGGTGGACTGATGGATTGAGCGTAAGTATCCCGCACTTCCTTCATGACGATGAGGACGACCGATGAGCATGAGAGTGTTGGTGGCGGATGACTCGAGTACCATGCGGAAGATAATCCTTCGCTCCTTGCAAGCGGTTGGAATCCCCACCGCCGTGGAAGCAGCCGATGGTAACGAAGCATCAGCACTTTTTAAGCCCGGGGAATTTGATCTGGTACTGACCGACTGGAATATGCCGGGCAAAACCGGAATTGAGCTAATCCAAGAAATCCGGTCGAAAGATCCGCAAGTCCCCATCATTATGATCACCACGGAAGCGGAAAAAGGCCGGGTCTTGCAGGCAATTCAGGCAGGCGTATCGGACTATTTGGTTAAGCCATTCACCGCAGACACTTTGCGGGAAAAGCTGGAGAAGCATTGCGCGCCGAGCGTTTGACGCAGGTTGCGTCCGCAATCATTTTGCAGTATTCAATTTAAAGCGCGGGCTGCCCCCTTGTAGTCTCACCGCCTCGCCCACGCGCGATCTAGCCGATTTCCAGCAGCGAAATGTGCCGCTTTCTCATAAAAGCACGCTCCGCGGGGAATGTGCATCAGAGTTTGGATCGCCAATCCCAGGCGCAACTTCCGACGGAATCGGCCCCGGGCAATTAAGAATCCGGAATTTAAGTTTGTCGAGCTTCTCAACCCGACTCCGAGGAACAGTGTTTGCTGAGTTGGCCTCCAAACCCCGGTGCCTTCCGTTGTCTTCTCGCATTTGGCTTACATCCTCTGAACTGTGTGATACTCTCTCCCCCCACCGGTCTTCTAAGGATTCCGCGATTCCAACCGCTCCCTCAAATGGTTTTTTTCTTTCATTTCGGCCGATCTCGGACCGCGCGAAATTTCTTGTTCCCCATGGCGGCGGAGCCCCGACAAAAAACGGCAGTTCTCGGAACATTCCCGTTGGTATCTTTTGAGCAGAAAGCCTCCTTTGAGCATAGGATTACTTTCGATCGGTGGGAGCCTGCAACCGCTTACCCTGAACGAATCTCGGTGCGACAATAAAGAGTAAAGCGGGCTTTCACGAGAGGTTCGTCGGGCGATAGGAGTGTTAGCATGGTGGGTCAGCCTAATCCATCCAAAAAGTTGCCTCCTCATGAGAATACATCTCAAGGAGCCTCGGCCCAAGAGAAGGCGAGCAGGCGGTTTCGCTTCGGCCCTTTTAGCCTGAGGTTCGAGCTGGGTGTCGGCTTTCTGGCCGTGCTGCTATTGGTCAACATCGGATTTTCGCTTGCAATGGTGATCCATCTCGGACACGCATGGCTCCGTGAAGTGCAAACCCGAGTAAGGTTGGATCTTAATTCAGCCCGGGAAGCTTACAACAATCGGCTGGGGCTATTGGCGGCTTATCTGGCCGGAGCGGGTACGGGCCAGTCGGTTCTCGAGTCCATTCGCGGAGAAGACCGGCATCGCCTTGTTCAATGGGTGGAACGGCGTTTCGATACAAAGTGGTTAGAGTTTCTGGTGTTGACCGATCACCAGGGACGCGTTTTAGCTCGGGCTACCCGTCCGGAAGCTTTCGGAGACGACCTATCGGCCAACCCGTTGATCCGCCATGTCCTGTCGAGCAGCAAAGCTTTGGCAGGCACCATTGTCTTGAGCCGGGAGGAGCTTCTTTCCGAAAGTGAAACGCTGGCCGAGCGCGCTCGTTTCGAGCTGATCCCTACTCCGGCTGCCAAGCCAACAGAGGATAAACAGCGAACCGATGGGCTAGTTCTCGCAGCCGCTGTACCTGTAATTAACGAGCAGGGAGAACTGCGCGGTGTGCTTTATGGGGGGAAATTGGTCAATCGGGATTACGAATTAGTGGATGCGATCAAGAACGAAGTTTTTTTCGGGGAACGTTGGCGGGGTAAAGATCTCGGAACTGTCACCATTTTTCTCGGAGATTTGCGAATCGCAACCAACGTCTTGCAGCAGGATGGAACTCGGGCCGTGGGTACACGGTTAAGCGCACCGGTGGTGGAGCGCGTTCTCGAGCAGGGAGGCGTCTGGGCAGCCCCGGCCTTTGTGGTCAACGAGTGGTATATTACGGCGTACGAACCCATCCGCGATATTGAAGGGAAAATTGTAGGGGTCCTCTATGTGGGATTGCTCCAGGCACCGTTTGTTCAGCGGCGAAACCTCGTCGCCGGAGTTTTTCTAGGGGCCGTACTGGTAACCACGCTCCTTAGTTTGATCTTGCTCAGTTTTGTGTCGCGACTTGTTCTTCAGCCAATCGATCGCATTGTGAGCATGGCTCAGAAGGTAATCGGGGGCGATTTAACGGTGCGGGTAGGAATTCGACCGCCGGGCGAATTGGGGGTGTTGTGCGATGCGATTGACCGCATGGCGGACGCCGTGGCCGAACGCGAACAACAGCTTGCCCTGGCGGCACGCAAGCAGCTTACCCGGAGTGAACAATTGGCTTCCATTGGCCGGCTTGCCGCCGGGGTTGCCCATGAGATTAATAACCCCCTCACCGGGGTCCTGACATTTGCCCATCTGCTAAGAGAAAAAGAAAACATGGACGAGCAAGATCGGCAGGATCTGGATCTGATTATTCACGAAACCACGCGAGCGGCTGAGATCGTCCGAGGACTACTGGATTTTGCGCGGGAGCGACCGTCGGTCAAACAACCCCTTGCGCTCAACGAGGTCATTCGCCGCACCGTCAAGCTGTTGGGCAATCAGCGGGCTTTCCACAATATTAATGTCGTCGAAGACCTGGCGGAAGATTTGCCGCTAATTCATGGCGATCAAAATCAGCTTCAGCAAGTCGTTCTGAACTTGATGATCAACGCCTGCGAAGCCATGCCCAGAGGGGGAACTCTCCTGGTTCAAACGACAAGAACCCCGAGTGGGGACAAAGTCATTTTGAAAGTCGGCGACACAGGCGTGGGAATTTCCCCCGAACATTTGGAAAAGATTTTTGAACCCTTCTTCAGTACCAAGCCCGTGGGTAAAGGGACTGGTCTTGGCTTAAGTGTTACTTACGGAATCGTGCAACAACACGGGGGGACCATCGAGGTGGAAAGCACCGTGGGCAAAGGGAGCGTGTTCACGATCACCTTTCCGTCTGTGGAAAAGGCCATGGAAGTCGCTGCTGTCCAACAATCCTCCGGTGAGGGAGCCAAATAAGCCGCTCCTAAGGCAGGATAGAAAAAAAATAAGCTCTCGTTAGAACAGGAGAGAAAAAAGGATTAAAAGTAGGCCTAATAATCAAACGCCCTTGGCAGAACCACCAATTTACGCCGCGGACCAATCGCAATCGATGATCGTAAGAAAATCGGCGGTAGTCAGGCTCGCATCCCAAGACAAAGACGTAAGAACAACGGAAGATTGCCCTTGCTTGCGGCCTTGATGAGCTTCTCGGCGTCGGCAAATGGCGGAATATTTCGCAGGAAAAGCCGCTCATCTCCCTACCCGCCAAATCCGCTATACCGCCGCAATCCCCAAGCGTAACATTTTCGGCTGAGAACGATAAAGATCACCACCCAAGCGGCTTGAATAGCCAGGCCGCTGGCGAGTTCCCAACCCACAACTTTTCGCAAGAAAACGGCCGACGGAAAATATGCCAAATATTGAAGGGGCAGAAGCTCGACCAAATGTCGCCATAGGCCCGGCAACATATCGATCGGGAACATGTGTCCCGAGAAAAAAAAGCTAAACAACATGTATACAAAGACCAGCGAACTGATCTCCAGGAACCAGAAGCCGATTAGTCCGATGGTGGCTTCCAAGAAGAATCCTAATAAGAAAGCTAGGATCAAAGACAGAATGTACGCACCGAACGTCAGGGCATCCGGTGGCTCGGGGAAGAAGCTGCGGCAAAGGAAAAATAGCAGGGCAAACGGCCCAATGGCTACTGCGTAATAGACCAGCTTGTGGGCCAACCGGTAAAAGAAAAGGAAACCCAGCATATCCACCGGTTGGATCAAATATTTCTTGATGGTTCCGTCGCGAATATCCCGTGCAATTCCGGAGGCAAGTCCGGGCATACTGGAAAAGGCCCTACTGACCATTGTCAGCAAGTAATAGGCAATCATCTCGTTGTAGGAGTAGCCGGCGATCTCATTTTTGCCAAAAGCGTGCTCGGCCGCAGAAAAGACGGCTGACCAAAGGAAAACCTGCGTAACGATCGGCAAAAACCGCATCAAGGTTCCCAGCGCAAAATCTCCACGATAAACAAGTCGCTCCTCGATACTGATCTGAAGAATCGTCCACCACACGGAGAGCCGGTTGGGCAAGCGAGGGGATAAAGTAAAATCTTTGGGTTCGCTCATCGAAGTTAGTTGCACCATTCAAAAAAGCCGCAAGAAGGCGGAAAATGGCGAGCGGCTTTTACTGCGATTGATTCGAAGACCAATGGCCAAACTCTTTGCAGTTCCAAAGCCACTCCACACCTCTCCGGCGAATTATTGGATGACTCTGAATTTTTCGCTCGATACAGTCATGCAACGGCTTCGGAAACTTGACTTGCCAGACGTTACCCCTTTTTGCAGCACGTAAGCCGCCAGCATTTTCCTTATTCGCTTGAGCCGGCTGATCCATACCCATTCAATGACTTTCGAATTTAGACTACCGCAAGCCCCCAAATCGCTTATCTTCGCAGTAGTCTTTAATGGCGGAGCATCACGCGGAGCTAGAAGGATCACTCGGAGCCGATCTGGCCCGATTCCGCGAGGATTTCTCCGGAATCTGCACCGTTTACCGACGAGAAAACCTCAGCAATGACCTGTTCCAAGGGCGGATCCTCCACGCTTAAATCATTGACCGAGTGATTCTGTAAGATGGAGCTCAGCACATCCGTCACCCGGTGCCGCGGCACGCGGAATCTAACCCAAGGAGGTTGATGCTCGATCAACTCGCCGTAATGCTCGAGATCCGAAAAGTTCTGACCATTCGCGGGCAGCAAGCTGATGATTTTGTGGCGGCTAAAGCGGTCGATGATACCCTCCAAAGAGCCGTCATAAATAATCCGTCCTAAAACGATGATCACCACCCGGCGGCATAGAGCCGCCACATCTTTCATATAATGGCTGGTTAGGATGATCGTCGTCTTCCGAGAGCGTTGATACTCACGGAGGAATTGTTGAATGTTGTATTGAGCCACAACATCTAACCCAATGGTTGGTTCATCCAAAAACAGCACTTCGGGCGAATGAAGCAGGGCCGCCACCAGCTCCATTTTCATGCGTTCGCCTAACGAAAGTTCTCGCACGGGCTGCTTCAATAGGTGCCGGACGCCGAGCATGGTGGTCAGCTCATCGCGGGTCCGCTCAAACTCCTGAGGATCGATCCGATAAATCTGTTGATGAAGACGAAAGGACTCCGCGGCTGGCAGATCCCACCAAAGCTGATTCTTTTGCCCCATGACCAACGCGAATCGGCGGCGGTAGGCATTCTCGCGTTTCCACGGGATGTAACCCAAGACCTGAGCGGTGCCCGAGGTGGGAGTGATAATGCCCGCTAAAAGCTTTAAGGTTGTGGTCTTCCCGGCACCATTCGGTCCGAGAAAGGCGACGAATTCCCCGGCCTCCACTTGCAGGTCTATCCCGCGGACGGCCTCCACCAATCGGTATTCTCGGTGGAAAAGTCCTCGGAGCGAGGCAAGTAGCCCCTCCTGCTTCTGGTAAACGCGGTAGTGTTTTGTCAGTCTCTGTATCTCGATGACCGCCATAATCTCCCCTTTACTCGGGCAGCATCTGGCCTGGATACCTTTGGCGAAAACCAGTAGCAGCCCGTTTCCAATTCTTACATTTTATCGAGAATTTGGCCCGCTATGACTAGCCCTCAGGGCGGCCCAAAATATCAGTTACCCCTCTCGGTCACCGCGGTTAGCCCAAGCTTTGTGACGGAAACCGCCGCCGTGAGTGTTTCTTGAGCTACTCCTGCGTCAGCCTTTCCTAAAAGCAATAGGCATGGTCTAATGACCAAACCCTGTTCCATAGTTTAAATATTCGAATCGGGGAGACAGTGCTTCTCAGGGGTTCGTCCCGACTTTAAGTTTTTCAAGGTGATACTGCAATTGAATCTTACGGACGATTGTGCCAATGATCGCGTGCGAAAAACGGGGTGAAACCTTCGCGAAGCTTGAGAGCGAGCTCCTGGATGTGCTCGTCATCGGTGGCGGGATCGTCGGTACCGGCATTGCGCGCGAGGCCGCCCTTCGCGGGTTGAGCACAGGGCTTGTCGAACAGCACGACTTTGCCTTCGGAACAAGTAGCCGATCCAGTCGTCTACTTCATGGGGGACTTCGGTACCTGGCTCAAGGGCGAATTAAGCTCGTGTTTGAGGCCAGTCGGGAAAAGCTTATTATACGGAAAATCGCTCGTCATTTGGCGGAGCCGTTGGCCTTCATTTTCCCCGCTTATCGAGGTTCGCCATGGCCATGGTGGCAGCTGTGGTTAGGGGTCAAGCTCTACGATGCACTCTGCGGGGGGAAAAACTTCGGTATTTCTTCTCGAATTCCGGTCGCGGAACTCCTCCAGCGGATTCCCCAGCTTAATCCCGAGGGGCTTCGTGGGGCGGTACGATACTTTGACGCCTTAACCAGCGATAGCCGGTTGGTCTTGGACACGCTGCGCTCCGCCGAGAATGCCGGCGCGGCAGTCGTCAACTACGCTCGGTTCCAAGAAGGAGAACCTGAAGGGGGTATCTGGCGGTGTCTGGTACACGACCGGTCGGCAGATAAGCACTACAAGATTCGTGCGCGATGGATCGTGAATGCCTCGGGTCCGTGGGCCGGACAACTCCCGAATAGTACCATCCGTTTGCGTTTGACCAAAGGGGTGCATCTGGTCGTCGATAGGCAGAAGCTCACTCTTCCCGAGGCCCTCGTGATGACCGAGGGAACGCGAATTCTTTTCGCGATTCCTTGGGGTGAGCGGATCATCTTGGGCACCACGGATACGGATTATCACGGATCGCTGGAGGATATTCCGACAGACCCCGAAGATATAAGCTACATCTTGGAGATAACCAACCGCGTTTTTCCCGGGGTAAATTTCCGCGAGGAGGACGTTGTAAGCTACTGGGGGGGGTTGCGTCCGTTGGTGGGGCAGAAGCGAGGCGGCCCCTCCGATATTTCCCGGGCCCACGTGATCCGCATTTCCGCACCAAGCTGGGTCGACGTAGCCGGTGGTAAGCTGACGACCTACCGCCTGATTGGGCAACAGACGGTAGATCGCATTGCACGGCGTTTGGGGCGCGGCGGCCGGCGGTCGCTTTCTGCCTCGCAGCCCCTTTTGCCCGCGGAATTAAACCATGAGTTCACCGGCATTTTGCCTCCGCCGGTGAGTGATTCCGCAATTGAGCACTACTGCCGTAGTGAGTGGGCAGTGCACCTAGATGATGTAATGATCCGACGAAGTGCTTGGTATCCGTACCATGGTTTTCAGCCAGAGGTAGCGGAGCGAGTTGCCCGGAAAATGGCCCAGCTTTTGCGCTGGGATGAGAGGCGTCTTGCGGAAGAACTGGACCAATATCGCCGAATCGCTCGCCCGTTGGGCTCGAAGCCATCGGAGCCGACTATGCGCTAGGTTTTTGCGCGGCTGAAAGCCGGCTTCCCTTCGAACGTTGCGGCACATCCATTTTAGCGTGATCCTCAATGCTCTTCACCCTTTCCAAGATTTCAGCTTTTCGAGGGAAATGTAGGGTAATATTGGAGTTTGCCTGGAATCTGCCTGCAAAGCGAGTCGTGTAAAAGCACGCCGCAAAAAACGCTGTCAGCCATGTAGGTGTTTAATCGGACCGCAAGCTGACTTGCTTACAACTCCCCAAGTTGCGCATTCGGCTGGTACCATTCCCTAAATCCGGCAATAATAGTCGTTTCCAAAATCCAGCAATATCCGAAATCCATCAATAATGCTCCGAAATTCGGCCCGGCGGAGATACGCTCAGATTCGTATCCGCCGAGGAGTGGTTTGAGTTTTGGCATCTGTGATTGGGCCCCGCCGGTCGAACGGGTTTCAATCAGGAAATGGAAGCAAATGGAAATATTTGGTAAAAGTCGATAATTTTGCACGCTAAATTGCTATAAGACATCAAAGAATTCCCCAACCATGCGATATGAACGGGTCTGCGTCGAGGCGTTCGGCTATTTGCTGCCGGAAGAGCGATGGACCTCGGAAGAAATCGAAGGGCGGCTTGCTCCGGTATACGAGCGGCTTCGGTTGTCCGAGGGAAGATTGGAGTTAATGACCGGGATCAAAGAGCGGCGGGTATGGCCGCAAGGTGCCCTACCAAGCGAATTGAGTGCTCGGACGGCTGAGTGTCTCCTCCGGCGGCACAAAATCTCCCCCGAACAAATCGGTGTGCTGGTGCACGCCTCTGTCAGCCGGGATTTTTTGGAACCGGCAACGGCTTCTTTGGTGCACGGTAAACTCGGCCTAGGTGCCCGGTGTTTGACCTTCGATCTATCGAATGCCTGCCTCGGCTTAATGGACGCGATCGTTCTAGTGGCCAATATGATCGAAATGGGGCAATGTGGTGCCGGAATTGTTGTGGGCACCGAGAGTAGTCGATGTCTGTTAGAAAACACCATCAAGTATTTAAATGAGCACCCGAAGATCTCGCGCGACGTGCTGAAGCTTGCGACTGCGTCGCTCACGATTGGCTCGGCAAGTGCGGCCATCCTTCTGACGGATATAAAGCTCAGCCGGACCCGGAACCGACTCTTGGGCGGAGTCGCCTGGGCCTATACCGCGGGAGCCTCCTTGTGCCACAGTACGGCGGACGCGGCCGGGGGGGATCTCATGACTCCGCTCATGTGGACGGACTCCGATTTGCTGCTGACGGAAGGGGTAAAAGCGGCGCGAGAGGCATTCGGCGAGTTTTTGACGGAAATCGGCTGGACCACCGCGCGGATCGACAAAACCGTATGCCATCAGGTGACGCGGATTCATCGGAAAGTGCTCTTGGAAACGCTGGGGTTGGATTCGCAGAAAGACCTGACCACCTACGAGTGGCTTGGAAACACAGGGTCGGTAGCCTTACCGGTGACGGCCGCCCTTGCGGCAGAACGGGGGGATTTTCAACCCGGCGATCGAATCGCCCTCATGGGGATCGGATCCGGCATCAACGTGATCATGTTGGCAGTCGAGTGGGAGGCTCCAGAGGCTCCAAACGTCTCATCCGGGAGTTCCTGAGGCGGCATCCAAAAGCTCTTGAAACAAATGTAACGCACCCTTGCGGATCATCATTACCGCAAAAGCCGCCAGGAGTACGCATATTACCTTGGAGATGGTTCGCGTTCCGGCTTCGCCCAAAAGTCGCTGGAGGGGTAGGGAGTACCAAAAGATTAGGCCGGCAATGAGCAAATTACAAATCAGAGCCATCACTGGCAAAAACCAGCCGTATTGATTGGCCAAAAGCAAGACGGTCGCCAAGACCGCGGGGCCGGTAAGCAGCGGAACCCCCAGCGGTACTGCCCCGATTGTGTCCGAATCAGCCCGCACGGGCTGGCGGCCTACTGTGAAAAGCTCCCTCACGGCGAAGGCCAAAAGGAGCATGCCACCCGCGATCATGAAGTCCGCCACACTAATTCCCAAGAAAGTCAGCACACCTTGGCCCACAAATAGGAAAGCAGTTCCCACCCCAATCGCGGTAGCCACCGATTGTTTGATCACCCGCTTCTGCCTTTCCCGCGGTAATTCAGCCACCAGGGCTAAATAAATCGGGAGGACGCCGATGGCGTCAACTGCGACGAAAAGTGGAACAAAGCAAAGCCAAAAGTCGATCATTTTTGCAGCGTTTCAGTGAGGCGGTTTAATGACGGTTTAAGGGACCTATCCGGGCTCAAGAATGGGATTCGTTCCCTCGAAACTATCGTTTTCATCTTCATCCGGAAAGAACTTAACTTCATCCGGAAACGGCCAAGTTTCATCTAGAAACAACTTAATTCCACCTGGAAACAACTCGCTCGGGCAACCCATGGCCTTGGCTAGCCGGTTTGTCACCGGTTTTTTCCCAAGCTGCTCTGAAGTTCGTGCGGAATATAATATAAAAAATCTCGCGGTTGGGGAGCCGACTGCTAGCGTTTATTGGAGCGATTCGGTTTTCCCGCCTTTTAATCTTGTGCCTAGCAGTTGGGCGAGCTTCTCGCAAGCAATGGCCCTAGGGCACCGCGGGAACAAGCTTTCGCGGAATGGAGCCGCCTGCTGGAACAGACCGCCATCGACGAGGGCCGGCTCGGCAAAAAGTTTCGCAGGAAAAGGCGGAAAATATACGCACATGTAAAAGGTTTTTCTCCCATGTAGGATGAGCACAATTTACCTTGGGATCATTATTTTGTCGTGCGGATATTGTCCCGCGGCTCGACCGAGGTTTCCTGCTGGGGTTAAAAACGAGGGATTCTAGCCAAAATGTTCATAGAAGTTTTATCCAGGAATTCTGAGCAGATTGTAGACGCCGTTTTGAGCGGGCAGCGTCTTTCGCCCGACCTTACCCAGGTGCTCTTTGATCAATGTGTCGACTTACCCTTATTGGGGCAGCTTGCGGATGAGGTGAGAAAACGTTTGTGTGGCGATGTGGTTTATTACAATATCAATTCCCACATCAACCCGACCAATGTTTGCGGCTATCGGTGCTCGCTGTGTGCTTTTCGCCGAAGCTTCGACGATCCGACCGCGGAGACCATGGATTTTGATGCCATGTTGAGCCTCGCGCAACAAGCAGCGGACTCCGGCTGCACAGAGCTGCACATCGTGGGTGGCTTGCATCCGCAGAAAAGTTTCGACTGGTATGTCGAGATCTTGCGAAAGATTCATGACGCATTCCCGAGACTGCACCTAAAGGCCTTTACGGCTGTGGAGATTGCCCACTTTTCTCGGATAAGCGGGCTGAGTTTGGATCGCGTCCTGGGACGTTTGATCGAAGCCGGATTGGGCAGTTTGCCGGGAGGCGGAGCGGAAATCTTTGCCCCGGAGGTCCGTCGCCAGATTGCCCCCGGCAAAGCCGACGGCGACCTTTGGTTGGATGTCCACCGAACCGCCCATCGTCTCGGACTGCGTTCGAATGCTACCATGCTTTATGGCCATGTGGAGCAGCTGTGGCACCGGGTTGATCATCTGCTTCGTCTTCGCGAATTGCAGGACGAAACGGGCGGCTTTCAGGCGTTCGTCCCGCTACCATTCCATCCCGACGGTACGAAGCTTGCCCACCTTCGTCGGGCCACCATTTTCGATGATTTGAGAACAATCGCTGCAAGCCGCTTGATCTTGGACAACTTCCCGCACATTAAGGCCTACTGGGTGGCTTTAGGAGTTCCGACTGCGCAAGTTGCCCTAACCTTTGGTGCGGACGATTTGGACGGCACTGTGCGTCAAGAGCGGATATATCACGACGCTGGCTCCCAGGCCCCGGAGGTGCTTTCGGTAAGCGAGCTCTGCCGTTTGATCCGAGAAGTGGGGCGCGAGCCAGTGGAGCGCGATAGCCTGTACCGCCGAGTCGTTCGCCAAGGTAATCATTGGTGGATTGAAGGCGAAAGCCCGCGTGATAAGCCCATTCATACCAATTGACGATGTAGCTTGCGGCCACTACCCTACCATCGCTGACTTTCGGCGAGATCGTTTCACAAAGCCCCCCATGAGTAAGACTCATGGAAACGGGGCCGCCTGCTGCTTCTTGTCTCCGCTCGAAGATGCGCTTTAGGAGCTGATACGTAATGGAATGGATGCTTTATGGGGCGACTGGGTACACCGGACAAAACCTTGCCACGGAAGCAGTGCGTCAAGGCTTACGGCCGGTGTTGGCGGGGCGCAACCCCGGGGCACTCCGCCACCTTGCCGAACGGCTTGGCTGCCGATGGAGGGCATTTGAAGTTTCCGCGGTTAAGGCTCAGCATTCCATCCTCGCGGGAATGAGGTTAGTACTCAACGCGGCCGGACCCTTTTCCCAAACCGCGGATCCCCTGGTTGACGCGTGCCTTAGCATGCGGTGCCACTACCTCGATGTGACGGGCGAATGGAATGTGATCGAGGCAATAGCCCATCGGCACGCCGAAGCGATTTCGGTCGGCGCGATTCTGATGCCGGCAGTGGGGTTTGACGTCGTGCCAAGCGATTGTTTGGCGCTGTGGCTCGCGGAACGCCTCCCCAGTGCCAAGTTACTCCAAATCGCGTTTACAGCAGACCGAGCCATGAGCCGGGGCACTGCAAAAACGATGATTGAAGGGCTTCTCCGCGGAGGTCGGGTAAGAAAAAATGGCCGCATCACCGCGGTACCTATTGGACACAAAACGCGTGTGATCCCCTTCTCCAACCGTCCGAGAAAGGCGGTCTGCCTTCCCTGGGGCGACGTAGCTTCCGCCTGGTATACGACCGGCATTGGCAACATTGAAGTTTACGCTGCACTTTCCGGATGGCAGATCGCCGCACTCCGTGTACTTCGGGGGTTTATCGGCAAAGGCTTGACGAAGGACGAGAATTCAGGGGAACTGACTGCCAAAGCCTGTTGGCTACGCGATTGCTTATGGCGAATCCTCGATCGGCATTTCCCAAATCCCAGGGATACAGAGGACGAAGCTAGTCAGGCATATTTCTGGGGACAGGTCTGCGACCGAACCTCGGGAAAAACCTGCGAGGCCTCCTTAACCACACCAGGCGGCTACAGATTGACCGTTCAGACGGCGCTTGCCGCAGTGCGGCAGATTCTTCAAGATCCCCCAAGCCCGGGTTTTTGGACACCAGCCCGAGCTTTCGGACACGATTTTATACGCCGTTTTGACCGGGTAATCTGGCACGGCCTCAGCCATCACACCTCGGCTTACGTGGAACGAACTGCCGGGCCAATTTAGACCGCATTCATTTGGCCGCCGGCGTGCTCAAACGCTCACATCCATGAAAAACAACGCCCGAGGGAGTTCCCACAACCCGTGTATGATGCCAAAGTCGAATTCACTTCAGCGGGAAATTACCTTGAAGCAGTGCGATAGGATCACCCCAAGCTCGATTGTCATCCGATTATCCTCCGATTCGTGCACGAATTGTGCCATTTTCGCTAAGGGAATTGCGATGAGGAGCGCGATCCTACCACTCGGGCACGAATTGTGCCCCATCGAGCTACGCAGTCTATCGCCGCACAATCGCCAAATCGTAAGGTGTTGAAAAATCTGGATACTTTTTCGCATGCAGGCTCACGTCGGCCATCTGCTCAGAACCACCGCGGCTGCCTGCCCACCATGGGTCCACTGAATGATAAGCACCTTCGATTTCTCTATCGCCGACGGGACCTTGGCAATATTCACCAAGCAGTCACCCTCCGGTTCGCAGCAATTTAAAGTGGCAGGCACGGTGGATTCTCGTAGTCCCAGCACGCTAATGGCAGCTTCCACAACTCCCGCCGCCGCCCCTAAATTTCCCAAATATCCCTTGAGGCCAACCACGGGTACTCCCGGGGCTACCCGATGGATCCAAGAAGCTTCGAGCATATCCTCGCGGATGCTCCCGAGGCCATGGGCATGAACGAAAGCCAACTCGTCCGGCGATACACCGGCCCGAGACAGGGCCAAGTGTGCCGCCCGGATTACAGCCGATCCAGTTGGAAGACTTCTATTACCGGGCTCATGCGCGCAACCGGTGCCTAAAATAAGCCCGAGTATCGGCCCCTGTCTCTCCAGTGCACCGGAAAGGCGTTCGAGAACCACGGCCCCGGCGCCCTCGCCGATCACCTGACCGGTGCGACGCCGGTCAAATGGCCGACATGCCTGGGCAGGATCTCCGTTCTCGGTGGATAAGCGGTCAGTCCCACAAAGCCCAACCCAATCATACGGGCGAATTCGCGCACTGGTTCCGCCGGCAATGACAAAATCAGCACGATTCCGGCATAGAATCGACGCGGCTTCGGCCAAAGCAAGAAGGCCCGAGACCTCTCCGTGGTGGATCGTATTGTTCGGCCCTTGAGCGTCGCAAGCGATAGAAATGTGGCAAGCCACCATGTTGGGCAAGACTTTCAAGAAAGAAAGGGGAAAAGACTCCGACATGCCCTTGGAGGCCCAAAGCTCCATGCTAAATCTGCCGTCAGCAATGGAGACCTCATAAGAGGCAATACCTTCATCGAGGCCTCCGCTAATTCGATCCGCCGCGAAAATCACGCCAATCCGTCCTGCATCCAGACCCAAAGCAGGCAACCCCGCCATTTCACAGGCCATGATGCTCGCGGCCACACCGAGTTGAGCATCGCGGCTCATCAGTTTCAGGGATTTTTTCGGCCTGACATAATCGGTTGCGTTGAATCCCCGAACTTCCCCTGCAATTTGAACCGGCAATCCGCCTGCATCAAATGCTTGAATCCGCTGAACACCACTTTTTCCGTTCAGGATTGAAGCCCACACCTCTTCGGGACCGATCCCGATGGGACTCACAATGCCCAACCCGGTGATTGCTATGGCATTTAGGGGCCAGAGACCCGAGTCACTTTCCATTTCATCTCACCACGTTGTGCTGCTCATCTCACCAAGCTCTGCTGCCGATAAATGATCGTTCGGTGACTTGCACTCTCTTCGAAGCCATTTGCCACAGCTAGTGGGGAGGTACAGCTTCCCAAATGCCGTCAGATAAGCCGAAGTGCCATCAGCTAAGCATAACGTTATGCACCAGGCTTCTAAAATAACAAAAGCTAATTTAGATTGCCCGCAGTAAGACTACTCGAGACCAAACATGCGCCAGTGCTTACGGAAAGGATAGCTCCCCACAAAGTGACCTGCATCAAAAGGGTTTCTGGACGCAAAAGAGATTGATACGATCTCTGCCCGCACGATTGCCAAGCGAAGGCTTATCTAGCACCCCCACCTTGCCCAGACTCGAACACGACTCGTAAAGGAGACAACAGCTCGCTCCGGAAAAACCGGAGAACCCTACCCTACCCTGGATCGGGCGGCTTTCGTGCCTGAACTGTCGCAGCTGTTCACCTCGGTTTCACGGCGGATAGGTAACTTTAATTCGGCTCTCCAAACGGGGCAAACCACAAACTTGTGGCGTCCGTGTTCCGGCTTATCGCGGAATAACTCGGTTCCGGCTATGACTTTCGGCGCGGCACTTAAACGCTCAAACCTCCCTCAAAGCCCTACTTTGGTCCCACCGGGTCATTTATTTCATTTGCTGATTTGCTCTTCCCGCGCCTATTTGCTTTCTTTTTGCTTTCTTTTCCAAGCTCATGTTAAAAAGTGGATAAGTTCGGAATAGTACGTTGTCTGGTCAGAATGAGTTATTCGAGTTTAATGGTAAAGCTAGATTACGCCAATCAATTAGCGAAACTGTACCATATTCTGCGGCAAATATAGAGGGACGAAGGACTCAACGAATCGGCCTTACGACGCGGCCGTTCCCACCTAGCACTTTCTATTTACCCTGTTTCCTCCCCAAATAATGTTTCCTCCACAAATAAAAAATAATGTTTCCTCCCCAAATAAATTTTTGTCGCCAAAAAGATCGTTCAGCGGCTCGAACTTGCAGGCCTAAAAACGCTTTTCTCTCCCAGATGGCTCACTCGGCATGTGTCAAGAATTGCTGATGGAATTGCCGGTGCAAGAGAGAGAAAGAGAGAAAGCCAAAAGAGAATTCCTCTGGACACGGCTCAAACTTCAACGGTAGACTCGTCGCCCAACCGGGAAGCATAGGCTTTCTCTCCATTTTCTACGAGGTTTCTTATAAAACTTTGCTGCTTCAAACGAGGAATCGGAAATCTTGCCGGCGGTAGCAAAGCCCCGTTTTGGGGAGTTATTTGTGATTGTTTCGCCGGAATTGGCCACGGTGCTTCGTGCCGGCTTAAACATTTGCCAAAATCCGGGGCACCTCTCGCGGAAACCAGATCAGCCATTCCTAGCTTTTCTATTTGGGGGCAGCACCTTCGGAGGGTAGATAATGATGTGGTTTGATCCCCAAAATCTATGCTCCAGAATCCTAGATTCTTTTCAAAACTTTTGGTTGCGTTGGATCTTCGCCTCCTGGAGGTTTCTTGGCTTCCCCCGTTTCTACCGCGGTGTCACTTACGCCCCGAGGCATACCGTCGAGCCAAGAGGCCATCGTCTCAGCTGTCAACGCAGCTTCTTGTTATCATTCCGAAGTGTTGCTTTCTTTTTCGCCACGTTACTGTTTCTGAGCACACCCCCAACATTAGGGGTTAGGGAAGCAGCTATCGCCAATGCCGGCGAACCCAGGAGTAGCCAAGCAAGCTCTCAAGTCATGCCCCCTTTTGGGGATACGCAACCCTTTACCATGCAAAGTAAGACCGCCAGCCCGGAGATGACACCTGCCGGCCCACAAACCCCCGGGCTAGCCGAGGCCAGTGACTCAGCCGAAGATTTAGCCGTCTCGGAGACAAGCGTTACCGCATTACAGAATCCACAGAGCAACCGCGCTGGTCCTTCCAAAACTAAGCCGCGAGAGCATCTGGGCGCACCCTCTGCCGGGGTGGGTGGCGGTGCTTCCCCACCGCAAAGTGAAGACGCCACTTCCCAGAACGCGGGCAAGTTGGAGCCGACTCCGGATCCAAGGTCAAGCGGCCCGATCAAGCCAGAAACCGCCAGCTTCAAAGGAGTGGTCCCGGGGAAGACCACTCTGCTGGAGCTCCAACAGCTTTGGGGAGCACCGCGCGAGGTTGCTCCCCGAGGCAATCAGTTGGTTCATCTGTATTCTGTAGATCCTTTTGATCGCGTGGAGGTAGTGACTCAAGACGAGAAGATCGAGGCCATTGTCATCCGGCTTGATCGGGCCTTTCCCGCGCGAGTCGTCGCCGAGCACCTGCAACTGTCGGCAATCCGGGCGGTCTTTGTTGCTGATGAGTTGGGAAACATCTTAGGCCAAGCGTACCCGGAACGTGGGGTCATTCTCGGCTTTGCCCCCGCATCGGCTCCAGGTCGGGGTAGCATGCAAGTGGTACAAATCATTTTGGAGCCGCTTTCGGCCGAGGGTTTCGCGCTTCGAGCGGAGGCGGGGCTTTCGGAGGATCCCTTAGGAGCCTTAGAAGATGCCCGGTTAGCGTGCGAAATCGATTCCAACTTCGCGCGGGGTTACTGGCTTCAGTCTCGGGCCCTAGGAATCTTGGGCGATTGGAAAGAAGCCAAAACGGCGATCGGACGGGCCATCCAACTAGATGCCGGAGACTTGCAGTATCACCTCCAGTTTACGGAAACTCTTCTCCGCTTAGGTCAGTACCCTGAGGCCGCCGCGGTGCTGCGGGACCTACTTCCTGCGGCAGAAAGCCGTCCTCATCTTCTTGCACGGGCGTATTGTCAGGCGGGCGAACTCACCATTGCCAGTCAGCCGCCCGATTACATGCGGGCCATCCAATACTACGGCGACGCCATTCGCACAGCCGAAGCTTTAACTTCTCGCGAACATCCGGCAATTCGTGTAGCCGCCAAGGAGGTACTGTTAGAGGCTTACTTAAGTGCTGCCGAATGTATAGCCTTCGGGCAATGGAAGCAAAAAGAAGAAGCGCTCCCACGGTGGTGGGAGCGGGCTCAACGGGTGGCTTCGGACTTGGTAGAGACCGAACGCCGACCCCTTGATTATCAGCTCGAATTCTGTCGCCGCGTGCTGGCCTGCTGCGTGGCCATGAAAGGATCGGTCGATCCGCAGCCTTATCTTAAAGTAGCTACTGAGCTTGTGCCGCAAGCCGTTCCTACCTTGGCGGATAACCCCTCTGCCTTGACCTGGTCGGCGGTAAACCGGCGGCGAATCATGGCCGCCATTTACTATGATGCCGTCCAGCTTAGCCAAATCGCAGGTAAGCATGAAGAAGCCCGGCAATTCGCCCAACAAGCCATCGAGTTTTTGAAGCCCATCGCCGAAAGCTCGGACTGGACCCGCCCAAGCGATCAACACCTTTTGGTCAAACTCTATTTCCGAATTGGGGCCGGTTATGCTTTGGGTCAGAAGGATCATAAAGCCGCTGTACAGTGGTTTGATCGAGCTTTGAGTCTGATCGATCCAGTGGAGAAGCATTTGTCAGCGGCGGACTCCGGGCGACTCGGCGAAATCCTCGTCAGCATGGGGGTTTCTTACTGGGAGGTTCAAGCTGAGAAAAAGGGCTTGGAACTCACAGAACGTGGTTTGCGACTCATGGAGTCGGCGGTGCGGGCGGGCCAAATGCCGCCTTCTGCCCTGGCTGTGCCCTACTCGAACCTCGCCACGATGGAACGCAAGCGCGGCAACACGGCACGCGCGCAACAGTACTTGCAGCAGGCTCGGCAATCCCGCGGAAGTACCCTTCAATAGCAAAACGATTAAGCAGTAGATCGCTTTACCCTGCCTTTAAATCTTGTGCCTTTGTATCTTGCTGTCCTGCCAATAGCGTAATTCTTCTTGAAAGGCTGCAAGTGAATCCGCTTGAAAAGCCGCAATGAGCCGCGGAATCCGGAATGGGCTTTTCTGCGGGATCCGGCCGCACAGCTCGCAAAACCCGCCCTCGGTCTAAATCTCAGCCAGGTAAGGCTGCACCCGGAGAAGCACGCCCGGCCTACCCACCAAGTACATTGGTCACGCATCGGCCCCACAAAGTTTTCGGTGTTCTACCCGAGCCACCCCTGCCGCACCTATAAAGCCGGCATCCGCGCCAAGGGCCGCGAAGTCGATTTTCGTCCGCTGCGCAAGCAGTGGAAAGATGCGACGACGGACCTCGGTGCGAATTCTCTCTAAAAACTCTCGCCCCAACAGGCTGCCCATTCCGCCGAACGTCATGGCCCCTCCCAGGAGCACGCCGTTCGGATCGATGGTGTGAATAAGCGTAGCGATCCCGATGCCAAGGTACCGAGCTGTCTCAAAGATGATATCCCTTGAGAGGGCATCTCCTTTTTCCGCCTCTTCAGCGATGAGTTTTGGGGTCAAAGTTTCGCCGGCTTCGAGTCGCTTATGCAAAGAACTCGGCAGATTCGCTTCCAGGGCGTCCCGGGTTCGTCGCACTACGGCAGTAGCGCTCGCATAAGCTTCCAAATGTCCCCTTTGCCCACAGTTGCACCAACGGGCATCATCGGCCGGGTCGATGATGATGTGTCCACACTCAGCCCCGTGGCTATTCTCGCCATCGATGGATAAGTCGCCGACGATGATCCCACACCCAATCCCCGTGCCTAAAGTCAGGAGGACGAGGCTGTGGAACCCTCGGCCTGAGCCGACCCAGTACTCCCCGTATGCCGCAGCGGCTGCGTCGTTGATGAAGGCTACTGGTTTGCCACAATGAAAGCTTAGGCGATCGCGGATAGGAAAGTCGTCCCAGCCCACCAGGTTTACCGGTTTTAAAAGCATACCGCGGGGAATGTCCATCGTCCCCGGGGACCCCAGGCCGACGCGCACCACGCGATCCAAAGAGATCCCTGCCTGCCGAACTGCCTCGCGGATTCCCTCGGCCATGCGGCACACGGCGTCTTCCGGGCCTCTTTCCACCTGTGTGGGGATACTCACGAACGATAAAGGCCGCCCCAAATCGTCCACAACACCAATTTTTGTGTTTGTCCCCCCCAAATCGACGCCGACAAAGAACGGTTCTTTCGCTTTCTCAGGCCGAATAAACCCCCGCGATTGTCGCGATACATCACTCATTGTGTTAACCCTTTGCCAACCGCATCCAGCTTAGGGAAAGCTCAAACTGGTTTAAATGACCGCAACTCCATTTGAATCAAGCCGTTAATCCATACAAGTTTCCTGAAAATCGTAACCCCCTTAACGCTCAAGCTCAATGGACACTCCGTCCAAGCACTCTTTCAAATCGTTGCGGCTAGCCGCTGGCGGTAATCGGGAAAGAAGTCAGACAAACCTTGAACGGCAATGTCGGCCGACGCCTGCAACACTTCGGGGCTTTAAACGGGAGTGCACTGGGGAAAACGTTGAGGGATCGTACTTTTATGGCACATAATAACGAGTCGTCTTCGCGAATGGCAATTCTAACACTTTGAGCTGTAGAGCTCGCTCTGGGGTTCCAAAAGTCGCATGTCCTTTCCGGTTGACTATCCAACATCGGCTTCGGTTAACGGCTCCCAAGATTGTTTTTGCCAAGAGTCGGCACTTCGTGCCCGGAAGGATCCAAAAAAGGCGATTTCAGGATGGCAACAAATACTGAACCACACGGAATCCGAAGCATAAGGCGGGTTGACCAGGATCGAGTTTGTTGGGTTCTTGGAATCGCAAAAAGTTTTCGCTACAAAGGGGGCCCCCGAATCGGCCTACTGAGTTGATTCTGTTATCACCCCGAAGGCCCGCGGAATGCCTCTAAGAAAGCTCTCGGATAGTTGCAAGGTTACCAGTAGCTTGTGATGCTTTGGCTGATGCCGTGACAGTGTGCGGGGGAACCAGGTTCGTCTCGGGAGGCACGGCGTGCTGGTTCGCTTTGGGTTAGCCGAAAAAGCACATCGAGTTTTGGCGGCGTAAACAATAGCGACGGATGGTAGTTTCTGAGAGGCCTTTAATCCCTGACTCATTGGGTGTTCGCTAAGGTAGCCAGGGAAGTTACCCTAACCGATCGAAAAGCTCTCGCAACAAAGTTGCGCGGGCACAATAGCAAAAAAGGCGAAGGCTAAATCTTTCAAACAGAAATTTCTGGAACGAATAATTGTTTAGTAAACAAGTCGAATAAAGATTTAAAGTGTACTTCAGCCACCTTTGCATGATTGAGTTTTCGTGGTATATTTAGCTTTTGCCCCTTTTTTGAGAGCGGTTTTGCAACAGTAATTCGAAGCGAAAAAGGCGGCTGGACTAACTATCCTGAAATGCCTTTCGGGGCCGAAGTAAATTAAGTTTTTAATGGTTCATTTTGATCCAAGGATGCCATCGCGCATTGATCTTATAGCCGTAGCGCTCAAGTTTTGAGTCATTTAAGGCTACTTGTTTCAACTCGAATTGCGAAAACTTTAAAAGAGTTATTAACCCAATATCATTATCATTCGCGGAGGGAGAATCTAACGTAAAAACTGTTGTCGGTAGGGTTTGTTGAACTTCAACAAAGGAGGGCTGAGTGGTAAAGCTGATTTTGCGAGAAAACGAATCTATCCAAGAAGCTGTCCGTCGTTTCAGAAAACTGGTGGAACGTAGCGGCATCAAAAAGGAGATGCGTCGACGGGAATATTACGAAAAGCCCAGCGAAATCAAGCGGCGGGCTCGCCTTCGGGCAGAACGTCGGGCACGCCGGAATCGCCTTCTGGCTGGCTTGTAGCTCCTTCCTTCCGGCAAATCTTCTTTATCTCTCTTACAATCATTATCTCTCAGACAGGCTAAAAGTCCGCGCCGTCCGAACGAAATTTTGGTCATTGTGTCGACAATCATTGTAATTATTAGTTTGTCAGTATAAAGTCTCCCATGCGATTCAGATTATCCGGAGATTTTATTTCCCTCAAATCCTTCATCTTCTTGGACATGAGTTTATCTTATCGATTATTTTATTATCGATTATTTTTTATTCTTACTTAGTTTCTAGGCCGGATTACACCTGCCTTCCCAAATTTACCGATACCCGCAAGTTACCGGCTCATGTGCGGAGAACCGGAAGATCTGAATCGGATTGTCTCGCAAGTTTTAAGGGAATTTGCGGCTGATATACTCCGTGGAATGGGTGGTCAACAACCGATGTCCTTATCACAAGGGACCTGACGCGCTTTCTCACGGTGCCGGCAACGGCTGTAGCCCCGCAAGTAAGCCTCGCTGCGGATCTTTGCTCTAGTCGTACGGTCTTTCTCCCACCCCGAAGAAGCGTCTTATTGCGTCGGTTGCTAATTCCTGAAAAAGTCGCTCTTTTTCACACTCTCCAAAAACTTGGTCTTCGAGGGCGGTCATGGTGGCAAACTCGGCTCCAGCCGAGGAGATTTTTTGCAAACGGAGGGAATTCGTTCTTCTTCCGCCCCGGCGCAATCCATTAATTTGAACTATCCAGTCTGAGTTGTGTGCTTCGCGTAGCTTAAGCGTGACCGGTTTGCATGGATCTCTCCACTTTCACCTCCAAAATTCGAAACGATGAAATTTACCCCGCGGCGATACCATATCAGGACTCGCGACGCACGCTGGACCCGACCGAAAATCGGGCTCCAAGTGGGTGCCAAACTTCTGCCGGTAACCGCGGAATTGGGCTAGAATTCGAGAAGGAAAGAAAGCGTTCATATGAACGAAACTCGATTAACTCCCGCGGCGGCAGCGGAGCATGCTTCTTCCTTTGTTTTTGCCCCCGGGCCCCCGAAACTTGGTCCCCGGGAATTTGCGGCGACACACTCGGAACCTGAGGCCCCAGCAAGCGCGTGGAAAGATACCATGAGCAGATGGCTTTGCTCGTTGGGCCGATTTCGCCGCTCCGTGTTTTTATGATTGGTAGAAGGTAACGGCGGAGGCAGGGCGGACGGGGCAGTTGACCTTCCGCTCGCGAAAATGGGATATGTGGCTACCTTTAAAGCCGAATTTCCCGGCATCCGCAAAGATTTTTGGGGAATGCAGCTATCCCCAAAAGGGTAATTACCCCCATCGAAAATGAACAGGGAAGGAAACAGCGGGCACCCCAAGAACCCCCTTTAAGACATACCTCTTAAGTCATCTGAGTTTTGCCTTGCTTGATGGCGGAGTTTTACCTTGCTTGATGGCGGATTCAAAGGAGCCCATCCGTTGACCACGAAGCCTCGAAGTCTTGGCGAGTTGCTCCAAGAATTCAGTCAGCATTGTCGGCTGATGCGGGAGGAACTTCAGAAGGTAATTGTGGGCCAATCCGAGGTTATTGAACAGATATTCGCCGCCATTTTTACCCGCGGCCATTGCCTCCTCGTGGGGGTACCGGGTTTAGCCAAGACTCTCATCGTAAGCACCTTGGCTAAAATCCTGGATGTCCAGTTTAAGAGAATCCAGTTCACCCCAGATTTGATGCCGTCGGATATCACGGGAACCAATGTCCTTGAAGAGGGGGTTGATGGTCGCCGAGAATTCCGTTTCGTCCCAGGCCCTGTCTTCACAAATATCCTTCTGGCCGATGAAATCAATCGAACGCCCCCCAAGACGCAAGCGGCCCTGCTTCAGGCCATGCAGGAGCGCGAGGTAACGGTGGGGCAGCAGACTTATCCCTTACCGGAGCCCTTTTTCACCATTGCCACGCAAAACCCAATTGAGCAAGAGGGAACCTATCCCCTGCCAGAGGCTCAACTCGATCGTTTCATGTTTAATATTCGCGTGGATTATCCGACCGCGGAAGAAGAGGAGCGCATCCTCGCCATTACTACTCGGAGTGAAAAGGTCGAAGTGCACAAAGTTCTTTCCGGAAAGGCCATTTTGAATTTGCAGCGGTTAGTCAATTCTGTTGCGGTGAGTCAATACATAGTTCAATATGTGGCGCGATTGGTCCGGGCCACGCGGCCGAAGGATCCTTCCACCCCTGATTTCATCCGAGAGCTTGTGGACTGGGGGGCAGGTCCTCGGGCTGGGCAATTTTTAATCCAAGGTGGCAAGGCTTTGGCAGCCATGGATGGCCGCTTCGCCGTAGCCATCGACGACGTGCGGCGGGTTGCCGTGCCGGTGCTGAGGCACCGAATTAGCCCGAATTTTCAGGCTCAAGCCGAGGGCCTTACAACCGACGACATTGTGTTGCGGCTCTTGCGCGAAATACCGGCGCCGGCCATTCCCAAGTATGAAAGGTGAGAGTCAAACCCGGGCTCAAGCCGAGGCTTTACAGCCCTTCGCGCCTTGGCCGGGAAATTGCTCGATCGGTGAGTGGGACGCTTACTGCGGGCGTGATTGGTCAGCCCAAGCAAATCCTTTGTAGATTTTTTGCATATTTTTGCTTCTTTAGTGGTCGGGCTGATAAGGGATGGCAAATCCGGAGCGATACTTAAAGCCTGAGGTGGTTCGGCAGATCAAACGGCTGGACCTTCGGGCTCAATTCATCATTCGGGGCTTTCTCCACGGATTGCATGCCAGCCCACTCCACGGATTTTCCGTGGAATTCAGCGAGCATCGGAAGTACACCCCGGGAGACGATCCGAAGGACATCGATTGGCTCGTTTACGCGAAAACGGATCGGTTCTACGTAAAAAAATTTGAAGCGGAGACCAATATCACGGGTTATTTGGTCATCGATGCCAGCCGATCCATGGGCTACACCTATCGGCAGGAAATGACCAAATTCGAGTATGCCATTTGTCTGGCGGCGGCCCTTAGTTATTTAATGATTCATCAACAAGATCCTGTGGGACTTTTCGTGTTTACCGACAGAGTACGGCGGAGTTTGCCGCCCAAGTCGAAGCGGACGCATTTCGCCGATATCCTGGCTTTACTCACTAAGCTTATCCCAGAAGGGCCGACCGATCTTGCTCAAAGCCTCGCTCAAGTTGCCTCTTTGCTACGCCATGCTAGTTTGGTGATGATCTTTTCCGATTTGCTGGGGGACGTGGAACCGATCATCGAGGGGCTTTACCGCCTCAGGCATCGAGGACACGATGTGATTGTTTTTCACATCCTCGATGAGGCGGAAGTGCAGTTTCCCTTTGAGGGCTCTTTTCTTCTCCGGGATCCTGAAACAGGTGAAACGGTCGATGTTGAGGCAGCCGGTTTTCGCGAGGAGTATCGCGCAACGCTTCATGAGTTTTGCGATCGTTTACGTCGGGAGTGTGCCCAAGCCAGAGTCGATTACGTGCTGCTTGATACCGGTATGCAGTTCGACAAGGCCCTCATGGAATACTTGGTCAACCGGCAAGCAAGGTTTTGAGAGTTTCCGCGATTAAGGTAACCCGTTCCACGCCCATTCACGCGGAGTACCCGAGGAGTTGCCTTAAATCATGATCCGCTTGTTAAACGGCATTTTACGGGAAAGAAGGCTCTGCTCCTTCTGGGGGATGCGATAAGGCGGGGCTCGTCGGACGCATCGATCAGGGAAGCGAAATTTTCAACAAGCTCGCAGCAAGCCACCGGTCCGGTCGATGGGCGGAATCTCCGGTGGTCTTTTCAACGGTCTCAACTTGATTGCTACCGATAAGCCTTACAACCGCACAATAAGTACGGGCTTCACGACAAGAAGAGCGAATTGAAAGTCAACCAGCGGATGGCAAGCACGGTACAGATGAGACACAGTCCCCAGGCGGCCACCTGCGCCCCCCGGTAATATCGCAACAAATACAAAATGCCGCAACTGACCACGAGGGGAACAATCTTGAAAAAGGCCAACCAGACCGGTTTGTCCACCAAATAAGCTGCCAGTGGGTTCAGTTCGAACATGCTTCCGCTGGGGCCCAAAAGCAGCGTGCACAGTAAATCAAAACCGCTCAGAAGCAGCACGATCAACACGGTACGACCGACAATCGGGCAGGCTCGGGGGGATAGGTCGACCCGTCGCCATCCCGTCCACCGCCGAGGTTGACTGGTGATCAACACGGCGAAGGCTGCAACAATGAGCATCATCGCCCCTAAGTTGACCGCATATAGAAATCCCGAAGAACGGAATCGCTCCTTTTGGAGGAACTGTTTATGCGTTTGGAGGTTCTGGCGGCGAACCTCTGCCCGCTGTTCGAGTATTGGTCCCAACTGCTGCTGAAACTCCGGAGTCAGTCGAAATCCAGAGAGAAAATCCTGCCATTGAGCCGAACTGATCCCTTCGATACGGAGATTCATCAACTCCGAAAGCTTTTGCTCTTTGGAGGCGGAACTTGCTAATACTGCGGCTATATCGAGCGATGATCCCGGGGTTACAACTTGAACTGTCCCATCTCCAAAACGGATAATGCCACACTCGCCTCGGAGCCGGTTTTCCAGTCGCGCCATCAGGCGTCTTGGTCGAATCGAGTTTGGTCCCATACTGGGTGGCTGAAAGAATGGTGATGGGGGCATCGGCAGCCCAAATCCCCCGCCGAAAAAGTCCGGTTCCAGACCGAAGAGCCGTAGCTCAGAAGGAGAAGAAGGGATTTCCAAAAGCAATTCGTCGTTGATGAAGAGGTTCTGTTCGTTCGAACTTAGAACATAAGGGCGCGGAATAAAACGCCCCTGGAGAAAAACGACCCCCGAAGAAAGGGGAATCCCCTTTCCGGAAGTTGCTCCTTCTCGCGAGGTTCCTTTTTCGCCGTTCCCCACCAAGAGTTGAGTGCCCGTGGAATCAGCTTTGCCCTCCCCGCCCTGGGACCGCCCGGCGGATCGAGGGGCTCCGAACCAGGGACCAAGGACATCTTCTTTGGCTTGATTCGGATCCGGTAAACTATCCCCCGAAACTGGGGGGTTTCCTGAGAATCCTGGCTCGTTGGCAGGTTGAACTTCAGTGCTGTCGCCGTGTCTTTCCCGAGTCGGTTCCGGGTGCGCCTCCGGCGGTAAACGCGGAAAATTCCGAGAAGCAGGGTCAGCCTCCTGCGCGAGGATGCCAGAATTGTCGTCAGAATGGTCGATGGAAGCGAAGATGCTGCTTGGCAGAGAAGGTAATAGGCCTTCGGCAAGTAGCGGGGGCCCGGCAAACTCAAGCGGCCCAAGTATAGCTGCGATCACAAGTAGCCACCATTTCGCCCACAAAATAGATGCTCTACCTTCGGAGACTCCCGAAGCTGTCTCTTCGCAGGCTATGGTAGCCAACTTTCTTATCGCAGGGGTAACTTCTCGAGGGCCAAGCATAACTCGCATCTCCGAACAAACTGTGCTTGGGTCATGCCGTCTTCCTCTTCGGCGCACCCTCCGTACAATAAACCCCGTCCGGGGAATAAAGTTACGCACCTAAGCTTTTGCGCCGGGCTTTTGGCCGCGGGATGATGCGGAGTAGCCTTTCTCCAAAACAAGTTGCGGAGAGCGCCTTCGAAGAAATGATCACTCTTGCCACAGCCGCCCAAAACCCTCAAATTCACCGTCCGACGGAATAGCAAGGCTTTTGATCCGACGTGAGTGGCGTGAATTTTCCGAAGCGCATAGTGTTCGCCGAGGAGTAATATTCCCTTAAGGGGCCGGTTTTAAGCCGGAGATGCCCTTCGGGACTCTTGCGAAAGCACGCCAGCGACGCTTAATGGTGAGCGTGAAAGATTCACTGAGTGATACACCACCCCGTTTCATCGCGTTTTCTTGGGCCCGGGGGATTAAGGTTCATTAATTTGACAAGATAAGCGACCATTCAGTTTATAGCCCAGTTACCGTATTCTCATTTATCACCTCGTGGGACGAAAACTGAAATAGTTCTGCGGAGGTTTGCTCGGAAAATCGCAACCGTCTTACATTCGTGGTTAATTTTATATATAAGGTGACAGATAACACTACTAAGGATACATTAGACTCAGTGACCATTAAGACTGAAATAACGATCTATTTCGTTAGACAAATCGAATCGTGCTCTAATTTTGTAAGACTGGAGAATGGGGCAGAGGCAACACGTCAATACTTTTCGAGAAGATTAACTGCAGTTTACTTACCTTACCAACTTTACAGGTTTAGTGAAACTTAATCACCTATTATCGGAAAATGCACAGAAAGAAAGGATAAAAAGAAAAAGAATAAGAGGTACGGTGGCGAGAAAGTTTAAACTGCGCTCTTGCTATCCAGTTTAAATTGCGCTCTTGTTATCCACTCTGCGTCTACGATTCCATGGAATCAACACACGCAGGTTAAGGTGGGGGCTGGAACCTTTTAAAACGAGTTTTGCTTCCGTAAACGCTTAACCACACTTTGTTGCTTGTTTCAGTGCATCTTGAAACGACCTGCTTTTGCAAAATTGAGGGGAAATTGTGGATAGCTGGATTAAGGATCTTCGACTGAATGCTCCGGTTGTGGAGCCGTCGCTACTAGCCTGTGATTTCGCTCGGCTCGGGGAGGAAATTCGCCGCCTTGAGGAGGCAGGGGCACGAATCTTGCACCTAGACATCATGGATGGTCACTTCGTCCCTAATCTTAGTTTCGGTATTCCCGTCGTCGAGGCGGTCCGCCGGTCAACACACCTGCTCCTTGATGTGCACTTGATGATCACTAACCCGGATGCCTTTATCGTGCCCTTTCGCCGGGCTGGGGCGGATCTCATTACGGTGCATATCGAAACTGATCCGGACCCGCGGCCACTTCTTCGGGAAATTCGCCGGCATGGTGCGGCCGCAGGGCTTTCCTTAAACCCCCCAACATCGGTCTCAATGATCGCCCCCTATTTGGAGGAGTGCGATCAGGTGTTGGTGATGAGCGTAATGCCGGGATTTGGTGGCCAACCTTTCAACCCCGTGGCGTTGGACAAGCTCCGGTGGCTCCGTGACCATGGTCCAAGAAACCTCTTGCTTGCAGTTGACGGCGGAGTGAATGCCCAGAATGTGGCTGCCTGTGCAGCAGCGGGGGCACATCTCCTTGTGGTGGGAACCGCCCTTTTCAGCCAGGACGACTACCGAGCGACGATGAACGAGCTTACTGCGTTGGCCCAAGCCACCGTTGAACCAAGTAAGAATTGATGCCCCCATCGATCGAAACCATGACTGCGTGGCTTGGCTGCTGGGTACGAATTTTGCGGTGGGCGGGTACCTAGGGCTTCAGCTCCGTGTTCCTTAATCGTTCACAAAAGGGAGAATAGTTCCAGGGAGAATAGTTCCTCAAACCCTGCTGCTATTTCGAACAAGGCAACCAACTCAATTAGGCTCTGGAAGAAGGGGGATGCCCTTTCCAATCACTCGCTACAGAGTCTGCCGCGATTTTCCGAAATACACGCGGCGGTAGGTGCTTCCCCTTGCTGGAGAGATTCGACCGGCAGGCGTGACCAAGCCACGCGAGGATATTCTGCAAACGATTCAACCCTTACCGCGGGATGAGCAGTACAGGAATTGGTCACGCAAAAATCTACTTTTTGGAGGATTGGCTACAAGCGTTCTAGTTGACATTTTCTCAAGAAAAACCCTCGCCTTGCAACGGATCACGGTTCGACTGAACGCGTTGAGGAGCAAACTTCTTTCGAAAAGCGATCACTTGCCAGGCTCGCTTTTTGGGCACGTGCGTCCTCTCGCCAACATCGTTGCATTAGTGGGCGAATATCCTTAAACAGTTTTTTGGGTGTATTTCCTCAACGAGTTTGTGTTTCCAATGGCTCTCGAACCAGCGCGGTGAGGCGGAGAGATCAGGCTTCGGGAGGGCACACGACTCGTCCATAGAATTTACAATCAGGTTTGGGCAGAGAATTTATAATCAGGTTTTCGCAAAGCAATTGAAATTAAGAACCGGTCGACGTTCATCAGGAAAATGAAGAAAGAAAACACCGGAAATCAAAAGCGGTCCGCTTCCGGCAAGGCGTGCCAAGGTACATTCAGCGTGATTTCGCTCGGTTGCCCCAAGAATTTGGTGGACACCGAACGGATGTGTGGCCAGTTGAGCGAACTGGGTTTTCGATTGATCAACCGGCTCGATGGCACGGACTTTATCCTGATTAATACCTGCGGCTTTATCGCGGATGCTCGCGAAGAATCCATCCAGGCCGTTCGAGAAGCTACGGACCTTAAACGCCGGGGTTTAACCCAGCGGGTCATCGTCGTGGGCTGTTTGGCGGAACGCGAGAAAGAGCAACTCTTCCAGATTTGCCCGGGAATTGATCAAATCATAGGAGTTTTTGCGGAGGATCAGGTAGGGTCGCTGGTTCGAGGCGTTTTGGAGGGCAACGGAGCGCCGCGGTCTTGTTTTGAAACATCCGCTCAGTCCTCCTGCTTGTCAGGTCCGCGGCTGCGGATTACGGCCAGACACGTCGCGTTTTTGAAAATTGCGGAGGGGTGTGACCGCAATTGTACGTTCTGCTCGATTCCGGCGATTCGCGGGCGGTATGTCAGTCGCCCCATCGACGAGTTGGTGGCAGAGGCCCAGTGGTTGGCCGAGGATGGAGCTAGAGAGCTCGTGCTCGTTGCTCAGGATACTTCGTACTACGGTGTTGACGTCACCGGGCAGCCGCAATTGGCCGAGTTGCTCCGCCGACTGGACCAAGTGAAGGGGCTCGAATGGATACGAGTGCTGTATCTTTATCCAACCCATGTTCCGGAAGAATTGATCGAGACGATCGCGAGGAGTTCCCGCGTCATTCCTTATCTCGATGTACCTTTACAGCATATAGAGGATCGTATTTTGCGGCGGATGAATCGGCAGATAACCCGCCAGGAAATCGAGGAGCTTATGTCCCGACTGCGGAAGGGAATTCCTGGGCTCATCCTCCGCACCACACTGATTACAGGCTTTCCCGGAGAGACGGAGGCGGAATTTCAATCCCTTGTGGAGTTTGTGCATCGGTTCCAGTTCGAACGCTTGGGAGTGTTTGCATTCTCTCCCGAGCCGGATACTCCGGCATGTCGGCTGCCCGATCAAATTCCGGAAGAAGTGCGTCGCCGCCGGTCCGAATTATTGTTGGAAGAGCAGCAGAAGATCGCGTTTCGCTGGAATCAGGCACAAGTGGGGCGAATAATCGACGTGCTTATTGACGGGCCGGTCCCCGGCGAAAAATCGGCTTTCTTAGGACGCACCTATGCCCATGCCCCCGATATTGATGGCCATGTGTATGTTACGGGCCGAGGGCTCAAGCCGGGACAATTCGTCCCATGCGAGATCGTGGCTCCCCACGGCTACGACTTGATTGCCGTTGCAGTCGGCAAGCCGCGCTAGGACGCAGTTTCGGTTCAAAAAAGACAGGTCAGACTCTGCCGCTTGTGTCTTCGGAAAGATTTTGGCAAAACGGGGGCGTAAGCATTTTGTCGCCATCTGCGGGGCACGAGCTTTTTGAAGAGGACGGAGGATAGTCGGAAGAAACCCTCCATTCACGAAAGTGGCCCCGGGGATTTCGGTACGCCCTCTGCGGTCGCGAAGCGTCTTTGCAATAGAGCGTCATTTCAAGAGAAAGGAAGACGCCTACCCGTTGGTGCATGAGGTTCCGTACTGCAAGGGATATGTCTTTGGGTGAAGAGCAAGTTCAACGGATAAACATGGTGATTTTGTTTTTCGGGGGTTGAGGGGGTGGAAAAGCAGCTTTTTAGGCCGGCATAAAATTCTGGCGGCTGGTTCTCACGACTGAAGGGGAAAACCATCAAGTGGGGATTAGTCTTACTTGGCAATCGAAAGAGGCACACAGTTTAGGCTATGACTTGATGAAGGGGGAAAGTGTTTTCACACTGCCAAACGTGCTGACGGTGGCTCGCTTGGCTGTTGCGGTCGCCATCTTCGCGATTTTGCCTTGGCGGACCGCAGGGGCATACCTCGTCGGTTTTTTTCTTTTTGCATTCGCGACGGCAACGGACTGGCTGGATGGCTTCATCGCCCGCAGGTTCGGTTGGACAACGGTGTTGGGGCGGATGCTCGATCCGTTCGTGGATAAAATCGTGATTTGTGGCACATTCATTTACCTGGTTGCGGAGCCTCGTATGACTCAGCATCCGGAGGCCCTACAACCGTGGATGGTTGTTGTCGTTTTGGGCCGCGAAATGTTGGTCACTGCCTTGCGAAGTTTCGTGGAAGAGCGGGGGGCCGACTTTTCGGCGAAATGGTCGGGCAAATTGAAGATGGTCTTTCAATGTCTCGTGGGCTATTTGGGCCTTTTGTACCTTTCCTTCGTGGGACAACCCGCAGGGGAACCCCAATGGATTTATTGGCCGATGGTATTCGCGGTCTGGAGTATGCTCGTGATTACGGTTTATTCCGGTGTGGTCTATGTTCAGGGGGCTTACCGACTTTTGACCGCCGCGTCGTCCGGGGGTTAAACTTCTCCGAGCTTGGCGTCCAAGAAAGTAGATCGCCCCAAAGGCAGCAAATTACGGAAGGGGGTCTCTAAACTTTGTTCTCTCACACGTGTTTTAGCCATTTTCATGAACCAGGTTATGGCGGCGAGGATCTCTACCCAAGTTTTTGATGTCTGTCAGAGGATTCTCTGTTCTCGGGGCACTGAGGGGAGAATGTGAGGGAGGTTTTTTCCAGATACGGAACCCCCTATAGCTGCCGGTGAGGGCGCGACGCTTGCGCCGATGATTCCCTCGAATAGAGCGTCATGAGTTGTTTGGAGGAATGCGCGGGAAACCAGCCTGGAGAAGTAAAGCTTGATTAATCGGGCGCCGATTTGTGTGATTCGTCCCGCACGATCATAGGCCGGTATTGAACGAGGCGATATCCTTGGTGAGTGAGATTCTTGGGCTTTTATTTGTTTTTTCCTTGGGTACGTGGGTCTGGATTTTATTCAACTGGCTCCGCGGCAAACCAGTATTGGTTTGGCAAAGGCGGCGGCCCGTGCCCTGGTCCGGGTTGGATGTGCTGGTCATCTTTTTTCTATTTCACTGGCCTTTGATACTTAGCCTTTTTGAGCGAGCACAAGACCCGGTCGTCGTGCGCGAACTTGAGCATCATTGGGAAGCCCATTTAGAAAATTGGGAAGCCCATTTAGAAACTCGGCAATCTGCCGGCGGTCTTTCCTCCGAAGAGACCGTGGCGCATCCGGTTTTCGAACTCCTGAAGGCCGATCGACGCTGGTCCACTCTTATTCTTTGCATAGTGGTTGCCGTCGGAATTGCTCCCATTGCCGAGGAATTCATCTTCCGCCTCGTTATCCAGGGTTGGCTCATGGCCAGGGAAAGCCGGTGGCGACACCGGGTGGAAACTTTGAGACTCGTACCCAGAGGTTGGTTACCGGTAGGTAGCGTGGCACTGTGGTTTGCCTTCTTGCACAGTCGGTCAGCGAGCGAAGTGCTTCCCCCCGATCAAATTCGAGCGATGCTAGTGGCCGTCGGGGTCTTGCAAGCTTTCGGCACACTGACCGCGTTCGGGTTTCTTCGGCTTCGCTACGGTGTGGGGATGCGAAGCTTAGGTATCCATCGAGAGCGGCTCGGCAGGGATTTGCGGATCGGACTTCTCGCCTTCTTGGCCGTGGCTCCCCCGTTACTTGTGTTGCAGGAATTGCTTACCCCATGGTTAGAAAAATGGCGATTGGCAGCCGATCCGCTTCCCATTTTCTTTTTGGGGATCGCCCTTGGGGTGCTCTTGTACCGAACGGGTCGTATCGTCCCATCGATCGTGCTTCATATGGGCCTGAATGCCCTAAGCATCCTGCTAGCGTGGCTATCGCTAAACTAGCCTTGATGCCGCAGCTAGGCTCAGCCTGTCCTAGCCAGCCTGGTGGCAATCGCTCCTCTGCTCAGCTTTCGCACCGAAGCGAGTACTCAGGCCGAAAGCGTGCCCATCTGGCTATCGTCTTTCCTCACGACAAGCAAGACCTCCAAAATCGGCGATAATGCGAAGTCAAAACCGCAGGACGAATATCCGAGGGCAAATGTGGGACATTCGATGTTGGTGTGGGCATCAGACAAGCTAGCAGATTCGGGGACTCCATCACCGCGCAAATCGCGGGAACGCCAAGGCGGCGATTTCCTCCTCAGGGGGCTCAAGCAAACAGGTGCAAAAACCCTAAGAATCTATTTGGGATTTCCCTTGGTGCTCGCCGACCGATTCACTATAAGTGCTAGCATATCAATATGTTGGGTTTACCGGAGTGAAGAAATACAAAATCGCCTAATCTCTTGCTCAATGAAGGGTGCCTTACTAGATTAATCGCCGACTTGCAATCGACTGGTCGTGACACTGCCCCAGAGGCAACGGATGTGCGAGGCTAAACGATCAGGATGACGACACGGGAAAGTGTCACCTCGGTCTTCGAAGGGCGGAAAGTCTGGGTTGTTCCGCGACGGCGGGCTCGAAGTATGTCGGCCCCGGCCGACGGAAGCTTGTCGTCGGTGGCGCCGGCTCGGGCTTTTCAGATGCCCGGACTCTTTCGGGGCGAAGCATCTCCTTTAACGATCGGATTTCGACCGAGCTTCCGGGAAGGATATTTTTCCCTGTCTGCATCTCGCCAAATTAGCGCCCCGCTTCCGTCGCCCCAGGCCAAATGGGAAGCCCTAGATGTACAAGGAGCAGCGCATGTCGCGGAGGCCAGTAATCGCACTAAATGCCGACTATTCCAAAGGAAGGAAAGGGCTAGGGGACTACAGTGCCGTTTGGGCCGGCTATTACGACTGCCTGTATCGCGCGGGGGCTTTGCCGATTATTCTCCCCCCGATCTCGGATCCGACGGTCATCGAGGAGATGCTCGACCGGGTCGACGCAGTGGTCCTGGTGGGGGGAGCTGATCTGGACCCGTATCGCGACGGTTATGAACGGCACCCCTCGGTCCGAATCATGGCACCGCGAAGGGAGGATTTTGACCGGGCCCTAGTGGAACGAATTGCCGAGCGGCGACTTCCCGTTTTCGGGATTGGGGTGGGAATGCAACTCCTGAATGTGTCGCAGGGGGGCAATTTGTTCCTCGATATACAAGTGGACCTCAAGAATGCTCTACCGCATTGGGAGTCAAACGATCCATATCACCGGCACGGCTTGGTTGTGGCCGCCAAGTCGTTGCTGGCTCGGGTGTATGGAGATAGCGAGATCCGAGTCAACTCCATGCACCACATGGCCATCGACGAAGTGGCTCGTGGATTCAAAGTCACGGCTCGGGCTCCGGACGGTGTGATCGAGGCCATTGAAAGCACGCGGGAAGACTGGTTTGCTATTGGGACCCAATTTCACCCCGAAGCCGAATCCGCCTCGGCTTTGGACTTCCGGATCTTCGAGGAATTTGTCGAAGAAGTAAGTCGTCGCTCTTTGTCTGTTCGGTTGGCTGCATAATGCTTCCCAGGGGGTTATTGCCCGAGAGGAAGCGTCCAATCTCCGATTCTTTCGAAACGGCTAGGCATCTTATTCTAAGACCGATCCTTTCTGCCGAGTTTGGATCAACCTGAAACAGATCGGGCATTCTTTCTACCAGCGAAACCTCAAGCCGCGGTTATCTGGTGAGAGTTTGTTCCCCATCGGGGCGACTACCGCCTTGAGGTCTGCACAATTTTCCGCATACCGATCTACGAGAAGTTTGGGTCCTGTAGCCGGGCGGAGCTCTCTGTGAAGGCCGGTAAACTGGTAAAACTCGTATGGCTTTAATTTTCAATCATTTGGTGAATTGGGAGGTTCGCTGGCGCGCCTAAACGCACAGAGGAGCCGGCAGCTTCGACGAGCTTGTGTTGCGTCGCTCGCTCATGGGATTTGGTGGAAACCTCCACAATGCTTTCGGTAAAGCTCGCGTGAGTGAACCGCACAGTTTCTTTCGAACCCGGAGTTTAACTGTCAGAACTCACCGCTGCGCAAAAGGCTATGATGGTCTGGCGGCCAGGTGGCAGTTGGCAGTTCGCCGTCATGCGGTCTGACCTTACGACAAGGTACGTACGGTGGCTTTGGCGGTTTGCCGCGGTCCTATTGGATCTAAGCTTGGGGATTTGCCGCGGTTTTCGCCGA
>Ga0209721_1000008_pt1 | contig 210725 bp, 202 predicted proteins | sample TshhotsprinmetaG_FD_184139 | JGI IMG/M metagenome (GOLD analysis project Ga0209721, IMG submission 184139) | Hot spring microbial communities from South Africa to study Microbial Dark Matter (Phase II) - Tshipise hot spring metaG (SPAdes)... | ecosystem: Environmental > Aquatic > Thermal...
AATTCTCCTGCCCGTCTGACGAATTCATCGTAGAACTCAATGGTCATCGGTCCAATGGGGACTCTAGCATAGGTGTTCATGGTGAACTCGTATTCACCTTTACCTCCGGTTGCCTCCCAGAAGCCCTTCTTCTGGGCTTCGACGTTGATACCTACGGAGCAGGCCGGTATCTTGAGCTCGCCCAATTGCTTGGCATAAGTGATGCCGACCGGACCGGAGAAGGTGGTGAAGATGATGTGCGGCTCTTTGGCAGCTATGGCGGTGAGCTCGGCGGTGACATCGGTTGCTGTGTCAGAAGGTCTCCAGGTACCCACGATCTCCATTCCCATAGCCGGTAGCCGTCCCTGGGCAATGGCAACCATGGGGTCAGCCCAGGCCAACTTTTCAGCAATTATCGCCACCTTGGGCTTTGTTATACCGAACTGTTGCTTAAGAATTGCAACCACCATCCCCAGCATCTTGAAGTCGGTAGTGACCAAGAAGGTGGAGTTCACCGGGGTGACCCTGAACCAGTACTTGTACTTGGCATAATTGTCCTGGACTCGCTGGCAGAGTTCCGTAGTGGCAGCGCCGCAGCCTAAGAATATCTTCTTGTAGTCCATAGCGACATCGGACATGGGGTACACGGCTTCAGTTCTGAAACCACCGACCAGAAAGTGCACCTTGTCCACAGTTATGGCTTTTTCTACAGCGGTGGCAGCCCCCGCTACGTCTAGGATCTCATTGGTGTCAATTTTCACCAGCTCGATTTTGTATGTCTTGTCTCCGACCTTGATACCACCGGCAGCGTTAATTTTGTCTGCTGCCAGCGTGGCGCCCAGCCAGTGGTGCTGTCCCTGGACGAATTGCATCGGCCCCGCTATGCCAATTTTGATCGCTTCCTCTTTGGCTTTTGGAGCACAAGCTGGCAGCACAAGTGCTACCAACAAAAGACACGCCAAAACACTAAAGACAACTCGTTTCATAAACATCGACCTCCTTCCCGTTTTCTAAAGATTTTCTTGACTTGTTTCTGGTTGTGTTCTTTAGTCCTGATTTCTCGATAGCATCACCTCCCCCTTATCATGAATTGTGGAAGAAAACAAATGCAACAAAATAGCGCAGCCCAATGAGGTAAAAAAGCAGGATTGGACCCCACCATCGTGCATTTACCTGTATTATACCATACGGTGTCAAGTGCTACTCGTGTGGTCTCTGGTCCGGTTCAGATAGACATGACGCAGGTGTTTAGTTGCCCTCACCCTAACCCTCTCTCATCAAGGGAGATGGATCTTAAATCGGCGAAGCCGGACTGATGTTTAGCTTGCCTTCACCCGCTCTTATTAAGGGGGAGGGATCGTATATCGCCGAAGTTGGCCCGATGTTTACTCAACCCTCTCCTATCAGAGGAAGGAGGTAAACAAACAGGGAGGGAAGCCTATTCTTCTGGTCTCGGGACTCAGGACTAACGTGTCACGAGTCTACTGGACAAGTGCAGCTTCTGGACGAATGCGACCCTTAATGGTAAACTAAGGAGCGGATATGCCGATGGGTAGGAAGGAGTTAGCACGTTTAACTGAGATGGTTAGTGGTGCTGGCTGAGCCTCCAAGTTGGGTCCGGGCGACCTGAGTGAGGCTTTGTGTGGATTGCCACTGTTAACTGATGGAAATGTGCTCCGTGGAATGGAGAGTCTAGATGATGCCGGTGTGTACAAGATAAATGAAGAACTGGCTATCATCCAGACGGTGGACTTCTTCACGCCCATTGTGGACGACCCTTATAGTTTCGGGCAGATCGCTGTTGCCAATGCATTGAGCGATGTTTACACTATGGGCGGTAGACCGTTAACGGCACTTAATATAGTCTGCTTCCCGACTAAGTCGCTTGATATTTCCATCTTGAAGGCTATACTACAGGGCGGTGTAGACAAAATGCGCGAGGCGGGTGTGATATTGTTGGGCGGACATAGTGTGGATGATGTGGAGCTGAAGTACGGGCTGGCAGTGACAGGCACAGTGCATCCGAAGCGTTTAATCACTAATTCAGGTGCTCTTCCCGGGGACAAGCTTGTCCTGACAAAACCACTGGGTACAGGTATCATAAGCACTGCGATAAAGGCTGGGGAGGCTAGCAAAGAAACTATAGGCAAGGTCACAAGGTGCATGGCAGCGCTAAATAAGCAGGCGTGTGAATTGATGCAAGAATTAGGCGCACATGCCTGTACTGACATAACAGGATTTGGGTTTATCGGCCATGCCATTCAACTTGCTGATAATAGCCAGGTGGGTATAAGAGTGGACTCAGTAAAAGTCCCTGTCTTCGAGGAGGCAAAGGAGTTTATCAGCAAGGGGCTGTGTCCTGGCGGTCTGTACCGTAACAGAGAGTTTTACGGGGGCAGGGTTAAATTTTTGGCAAATACGCCGGAATTTTTGCAAGATGTGTTGTTCGATCCCCAGACCTCCGGCGGGCTGTTGATCTCACTCTCAGCCGAAGCGGCGGTAGCTCTGGTCAGCAGGCTAGAGATTGCCGGTGTGGAAGATGCGGCTATTGTTGGCGAAGTGGTGAGTGAGCCTAAGGGCAAAATATTGGTTGCATAGCGGGTGGCGACGCACCAGGGGGCGCTGTCGGGCACCAAAAGTGTAAACTTGCTCGTACATGTAGGTTAGATATTTGACACATTGGTGAAGTGACTGTACAATAGCTGAAGCCCCTGTAGCTCAGGGGAGAGAGCGCCGGCCTCCGGAGCCGGGTGCGAGGGTTCGAGTCCCTCCAGGGGCGTTCTGAATTGTCTGGCTTACAGGGTCTTCAGTTGTCAGTAGATAGTGTTTTCGAAATTCGATGGCATGGGAGGGGTGGACAGGGAGCGGTGACTTCAGCCGAGATCGTGGCTTTGGCCGCGATAAGCGAAGGCAAGTATGCTCAGGCATTTCCCAGTTTCGGTCCAGAAAGAAGAGGGGCACCTGTGCTCGCTTTCAACAGGGTGAGCACTACAGGGCACATCCGTGTCAGAGCTCCTATTCTCAGCCCTGATGTAGTGGTGGTGCTGGATCCAGGGCTACCTTACGTTACCGATGTCACCTCGGGGCTTAAAGCTGATGGGGTGCTGGTGGTCAATACTTCCAAGAGGCCAGAGGAAGTTGAGGAGAGACTCGGCGGTTCATGGAGGCTGGCGGTGGTGGATGCTACCGCGATTGCCAGACAGGTCTTGGGTGTGCCTATAGTTAATACTACCATGCTGGGGGCTCTCATAAAGGCGACCGCGTTGGTGAGACTGGAGTCGTTAATCGAACCGATCGAAGAGCGCTTTGGCGCCAGGGCGAAGAGCAATATTGAGGCTAGCCGCATTGCTTTCGAGGCGACAAAGATTGTTGAGCCGAAAGCCGGTTTCCGCCCGGTACCCCCGGTGTTCAAAGAAGAAAAGTTACCTTCGTGGCGAGAGTTGCTAGCTGGTTGTGTGGTAGTGGAGCCGGGCAATGCTAAGAGTTATCGGACCGGTGACTGGAGGTCTGACCGGCCGATATGGAACCGCGATAGGTGTATCAAATGCGGGATATGTTTCTTGTTTTGCCCAGAAGGATGCGTGAGGCAGGATCGAGATGGCTACTTCGAGGCTGATTTGTACTATTGTAAGGGGTGTGGCATTTGTGCCTGTGAGTGTTGGACACAGGCAATAACGATGGTAGAGGAAAGCTGACATGGCAGGACAGAGGATAAAAGTTGGCTTGGAAGGCTCATCTGCTGTGGCTGAGGCAGTCAAGCTAGCCCGAGTGGAAGCTATTGCTGCCTATCCTATCACCCCTCAGTCCCATATTGTCGAGCAGCTGGCCCAGTTTGTTGCTGATGGCGAGCTGGATGCCATATATATACCTGTGGAGTCGGAACATTCGGCGATGAGCGCCTGCTTAGGGATATCAGCTGCAGGTGCTCGGGCCTTTACTGCTACAGCTGGACAGGGGCTGGAATTAATGCACGAGGTGCTCTATGTAGCATCATCAATGCGCTTGCCTATAGTGATGGTAGTGGCTAACCGGGCGCTATCTGCTCCATTGAGCGTCTGGGGTGACCATTCAGATGTTATGGCAGTGAGAGACTGCGGCTGGATCCAGCTTTTTGCCGAGAATGTACAGCAAGCGTTTGATCTGGTGCTGTGTGCTTTCCGTATCGGGGAGGAGCCATCGGTATTGTTTCCAGTGATGGTGCACATCGATGGTTTCCACCTGTCACATGTAATCGAGCCACTCTATTTGCTTGACCAAGAGACGGTGGACAGGTTTTTGCCGCCATACCAGCGTCCCTATCCGCTGGATCCTGACATTCCGGTGACCATGGGCGACTTTGGTCCTCCGTTTATCTACACCGAGGCAAAGAAGGCACAGGACTTTGCCCTACGGTCGTCCAAGCAAGTAATCAAGGAGGTTTTGGACCAGTTTGGCAAGGTAAGTGGTAGAAATTATAAGCTGGTCGAAGAATATAGGGCAGACGGAGCCGAAGTTCTGCTTCTCTGTCTGGGGAGTTTCAGTGAGACAGCGATGATGGCCATAGACAGGATGCGAGAAGATGGTGAAAGCGTTGGGCTAGTAAGGTTGCGTCTGTGGCGGCCATTCCCTGTGGAGGAAGTCTGCGAAGCAGTAGCCAGAGCCAGGGTTTTGATTGTGTTAGACCGCTCTGTCTCCTTCGGAGGGTTACCTCCTGTATTTTCGGAAATTAGGGCTGCGCTTTACTCATTAGAAGCCAGACCGAAGGTGGTAGGCTTTGTCGGTGGGTTGGGTGGCAGGGATATCACAGCAGAAGACTTTATCGGGCTGGTGCAGCGCGGTGTGGAGAAGGCAAGGCAGAATAGGCTTGATGAAATTGAGATGTTCGGAGTAAGAGAGTAAATGGAAAGCTTGGCTATTTATGTTCCTCGGCTGGTGACTACTAGAGAGTACTTTGCCCCAGGGCACCGGGCTTGTCTGGGTTGTGGTGAGGCTCTAGCAGTAAGATTGGTGTGTAAAGCTCTGGGCAGAAACGTAATAATTGCCAATGCTACCGGCTGCATGGAAATAGTGTCCTCCCAGCTCCCTTATACTTCGTGGGAGGTACCGTGGATCCATACCTTGTTTGAGAACACTGCCGCGGTGGCTTCGGGTATTGAGGCTGGGATAAAGATATTACAGCGAAAAGGCAAATATACGAAAAAGACTAAGGTGGTGGCTATGGCTGGCGATGGAGGTACCGCAGATATCGGTCTGCAGGCCCTCTCCGGGGCATTGGAACGGGGCCATAGCTTTGTCTACGTATGTTTTGATAATGAGGCTTACATGAACACTGGGATTCAGCGTTCTGGAGCAACCCCGTTTGGAGCTTCTACCACCACAGCCCCTGCGGGAAAGAAGAGCATCGGGCAAACCACGTGGAAAAAGAATATGCCAGCGATCGCGCTGGCGCACGGAATACCTTATGTGGCTACAGCATGCCCCAGTTACCCGTTTGATCTGATGAACAAAGTCCGCAAGGCCATGCAAATCGAAGGGACTACCTATATTCATGTGTTGTCTGTTTGTCCTACAGGCTGGCGTATGTCTTCTGATTTGACCATTAGAGTGGGTCGTCTGGCTGTAGAGACAGGCATTTTCCCTATTTATGAGGTTGAGAACGGCAGGTATAGCCTAAATATTGATTTACCCCAGTTGCGCCCGGTAGAAGAGTATCTGAAGCTACAGGGGCGGTTTAGACACCTTGACAAAGAAGCGATAGCTCTGATTCAGGAGCGTGTCAGCAAGGAATACAGTGAATTGAAAAGCAAAGCTGGAGGTTATGCCAATCGATGAGTGACAGGGTCGTCTCTATAGTCGAGAAGTACCACCATGACCGGGGTCAGCTTGTTGCTATACTACAGGACATCCAGGGTGAATATCGTTATTTGCCCAAAGAGGCATTGGTGAAGGTAAGCCAGATATTGAGCATCCCGTTGAGTCAGGTATACAACGTGGCGACTTTTTTTAAGGCGTTTAGCTTGAACCCGAGGGGTGAACGCACGATAAACGTCTGTCTTGGGACCGCGTGCCATGTGAGAGGTGCAGTAAGAGTGTTGGAGAAACTGGAGCGGAGTTTAGGCATAAAATCTGGTGAGACTACCCCGAACCTCAAGTTTACTCTGGAGACGGTGAATTGTATGGGTGCCTGTGCCCTGGGTCCTGTGGTGCGTGTTGATGGTGAATACTTCGGGCAGATGAGTATAGAAAAGGTCGACCATATGTTAGAGCAATTTAAGGTGGAATGGGGAACAAAATAATTGCAAAAAGAAAGAACCTATGAGGCAAAGACTTAGCTCTGTAGATGCGTTAGAGGCGTTAAGACAGGAGCTTTCCCAGTCCAGAAGAAGAGACAAGCTGACAATTGTCATTTGTCATGGTACAGGCTGTCAGGCTTACGGATGCAAGAAGGTGGCAGATTCCTTCCTGGCTAAGATCAGTCAACTGGGTCTTGAGGGAAAGGTGGTGGTAAGGGCAACTGGCTGTCATGGCTTCTGTGAGAGAGGCCCGGTAGCAGTCATCCAGCCGGGAGACGTTTTCTATCAACGGCTAGCTCCAGAGGATGCAGGTGAGATATTGGATAAGCTGCTGAGGGGGGGTGTTGTGGATAGGTTGCTCTACCATGACCCTGTCACAGGTAAGGGGGTTATAAAATACCATGATATACCCTTCTATAAAAAACAGGTGAGACTCGTTTTTGGAAATAACGGCGAGATAGACCCGACAAGCATCGAGGATTATATAGCCATAGGCGGCTATTCTGCTTTGAGTAAAGCGCTTTTCCATATGTCACCGGATGAGATAATAGAAGAGGTGAAACGCTCTGGGCTAAGGGGACGTGGTGGTGGTGGTTTTCCTACAGGAATAAAGTGGGAGTCCTGCCGCAATGCTACCGGGGAGTTAAAATACGTTATTGTTAATGCCGATGAGGGCGACCCTGGCGCCTACATGGATAGAAGCCTTCTCGAGGGCAATCCGCACAGCGTGCTTGAGGGGTTGATCATAGGTGCTTATGCTATCGGTGCGCACGAAGGCTATATCTATGTGCGTCATGAATACCCTCTGGCTGTAGAGAATGCTAGAATAGCCATTGAGCAGGCTCGCGAGCTGGGGCTGTTGGGCAGAAATATTTTAGGTTCTGGCTTCGATTTCGATGTCCGCATAACCAGAGGTGGTGGAGCTTTTGTCTGCGGTGAATCCACAGCTTTGATGGCATCCCTGGAGGGCAGGGTTGGCGAGCCCCGTGCCAAGTATGTGCATACTGTGGAAAGAGGGCTATGGGACAGACCTACAAACTTGAACAATGTGGAGACCTGGGCAAATGTGCCGCTGATAATTAATAGGGGTGCTGACTGGTATCGTACTATAGGCACGGAGAATAGCAAAGGAACAAAAATATTCTCCTTGGTGGGGAAGGTCAATAATACGGGGTTGGTGGAAGTGCCCATGGGTATTACTTTGCGGGAGATCATTTTCGATATCGGTGGCGGGATCAAGGGTGGTAAGAAATTCAAGGCGGTTCAAACAGGTGGCCCTTCTGGTGGCTGTTTACCGGAAGGTTTGCTCGACCTTCCAGTGGATTTTGACGAACTGACCAAAGCTGGTTCAATGATGGGTTCGGGGGGCATGATCGTCATGGATGAGACGACGTGCATGGTTGATGTGGCAAAGTATTTCCTTACTTTTTTGGAAGAGGAATCTTGTGGCAAGTGTGTACCCTGTCGTGAAGGTATCAAAAGGATGAAACAGATTCTGGACGATATTACAGAAGGCAAAGGACGAGATGGTGATCTTGAGCTACTGCAACAAATATCAGGCACACTTGTTGATAGCTCACTGTGCGCCTTAGGTAGCACAGCCCCAAACCCTATTTTGACCACTATACGCTATTTTAGGGACGAATATGAGGCTCATATCAAGGACAAGAGATGTCCTGCGGGTGTCTGTAAGGCACTGATCCATTACTATATTATCGAGGAGAAATGTCCTGGGTGCGGCTTGTGTGTGAAAGCGTGTCCCCAGGGGGCGATAACTTTTATGGGAAAGAAAAAACCTGTAACTTTGGATGAGTCCAGGTGTATTAAGTGTGGCGCTTGCTATGATGTCTGTAAGCTAGGAGCAATTGGCGTGAGGTAAAAGATGGTAAGTCTGACTATAGACGGTCGTGCGTTTCAGGCAAAAAAGGGGCAAACAATACTACAAGTTGCGAGAGAAAATGGCATTGAAATACCAACCCTCTGTTACCATGAGGCGGTTGAGCCATATGGCGCTTGCCGTTTGTGCATTGTAGAGATATCTAAGGGAGGACGCTCACGAGTGGTGGCTTCGTGTCTATATCCTGTCGAGGATGGACTTGAGGTGAAAACTGCGTCTCCCCTGGTCCTCAGTAACCGCAGGATGTTGCTGGAACTACTTTTGGCCAAATGCTCTAAGAACCCTGTTGTCAGAGGCTTGGCGGCAGAAATGGGTGTCGATGGCACGTTTGTTCGTGACGAGTATCTTGAAGACCATGACTGCATCGTTTGCGGTCTCTGTGTTAGGGTGTGTGAGCAGATTGTTGGTGTTAGCGCCATAAGCCTGGTGAGCCGGGGAGTGAACAAACACCCTGCCCCTCCTTTTCATGAGCCGGCAGTCGATTGTATCGGATGCGGCTCTTGCTACTATATCTGTCCAACCGGTGCCATAAAGCTGGAGGACAGGGGTGATACCCGGATAATCCATAACTGGAAAGTGGAATTCAAACTGAAGAAGTGTAAGGTATGCGGCAACTATTGGGCACCGGAGAAACAACTGGAGTACATTGCTCAGAAGTGGAACTTACCCGAAGGGTTTTTTGATGTCTGCCCTACTTGCCGGTAGCTGCCTTTTTGCCGTCTCCTTTTGACTGAAACAGGCCTTTTATCTATACTGTGTCTTGCGGGGTGTAGCGCAGTGGCTAGCGCGCATGGTTTGGGACCATGAGGTCGGAGGTTCAAATCCTCTCACCCCGACCACCGATTAGACAAGGGACTCGGCTAAATCTGGCTGTATCCGCTCCCCGGCCTGTCAACCCCAAAGCCCTTAGCTTCAGGTATCCAGCCGAACTCCTTCAATATTGCTTGGCTGTAAGTAACGCGTCCGGTGATCTTGTCCAAAGGGGCTGTTGCCAGGAGCAGAGCCGCCTTAGCCATCATCTCCGGCGGCTCCGCTCGTGGATCCTCGGGCCCAGATGCCATTCCAAAGTACAAAGTGCCAGGTGTGACTACAAGCTGGGACGGGGATAGAGCAGTCACGGAAATGCCATACTGGTATACTTCTTCGGCCAGTCCCTGAGTAAACCTTTCTATTGCCGCTTTTTGGGCCCCATACTTTGTGCCGGAATAACCTGAGGGCTGTCTATTTTTATAAGGACCGCGTCCTGGGCCGATGGCGGCACTTGATGAAATGTTCACAATGGCACCACTTCGGCGACTGATCATGTCTGGTAGTACCAGTTTGGTCAATATGAAGATGGCGCGTGGGCCCACTGCCCACGATGTGTCCCATTGTTTGAGTGTCAGATCCTTGATCGGGGCAAAGTAGCTTACCGCGGCATTATTTATCAGGATATCTACAGGCCCAAACGCCTGTTTGGCTTTTGCCACAAGCTGCTCGCAGTCGTTTTCTTTTGACAGGTCAGTTTGCACCGCTAGAGCGATGCCACCGGCTGCTGTAATTTCTGAAACTGTGGTAGTTAATGAGCCCTCGAAGACCTTGTGGTCACCTTCGTGTAGTGAACGGGCAGCGCAGACCACTTTGGCTCCCTCGGCTGCGAACAGCTTGGCGATTGCTTTACCAATGCCACGACTTGCCCCAGTCACTATTGTCACTTTGCCATCAAGTTTACCCATTACAAGCCCCCTTTACTTCAAGATGTTTCTTAGAATGTAGGTGAAATATTGTGGTTTGTCAAACAAATCAAGGACCTACCATCAGCAGAAGGGACAACGCATTGCTCGGCTGACCACTGTAGCCTTAACGCGTATTTTCCCGTGATAGGGGCAATCGAGCTCATAGTTTGCCTGCACTATGCGTACATCATCAGGCGAAGTTAAGCTTGCTGGCTTTGAAATAATTTGGTCTATAGTGTGGCTGAGCTCGTTAGTCGTGCTATCGCGGTATGGCGCGCCGCACTTTGGACACCTGGTAGCATCAGGCAAGGCGATACATCCACACCTCGAACACTCGGCCCTTTCTTTTATAGCCTGTAGCATACTCTTCCTCCTTATCATGGCGTCTCTAAGGGTAGTTGTTTTATATTTGGGAGTCCTACAATTTTCTAATAACAGCTATAACTTTGCCTTGGATCTCCACATTGTCCGGCGTTGTGTACAACGGATGCATTTGGGAGTTAGCTGGTTGCAAGCGTATTCTTTTCTCCTCATAGAAGATCCTTTTAAGAGTCACCTCTTGTCTGTCCTTAAGCCAGACGGCTACCATATCTCCATCGTTTGCCGTGTTGACTGACTCCAGGATCACTATATCCCCGTCATCTATGAGGGCATCGACCAAAGAGAGCCCTTTGACTTTCAAAGCGTATACGTTCTTTCCTGCGGTGAAGCCTTCGGCGATTTCAATGGTTTCTGAAGCTTCACTTTGCCAGGTTTCAGCAGTAGGCACCGGGATCGGTTCGCCCGCGGCAATTGTGCCCAGAAGCGGCACTGAGATAGTCTTCTTCCTGTTAGTAAGCTGGATACTCCTGAACACTTCTGGGTCGCGGTGTATATAGCCCTCCCTTTCAAGCACGTTCAAGTGGTGTTGCACTACAGCGGTAGAGCTGATGTTGCAGCCTCTAAGAATGTCTCTTACGGTGGGCGAATACCCTTTTTCCGCAATGAAATCATGAATAAATCTTAGTATACTTTGCCTCGTTCTATTCGTGGTAGACGGTTTTCTCATTTTCCCCGCTCCTTTATAGTACACAAGTTCTACAAACAAGTGTACAATCTATTTCGACGTCTGTCAAGTCCTGGAGAAGTTTGCTGGTTCGATGTGATTTGCTGGTAGAAGAAAAAAATTAGCCCCTCGGGGAGAGGGGCTAATTTAGCGATACTACGATGGATACTAGACCAGGCCTATCTGTTGTGCTACTATCTCCCGATGGAAGTCGGTGCCACCGAAGGCGGCGTCTGCCGATTTGGACCTTCTATAATAGAGTGATATATCGTGGTCGTAGGTGACACCGATAGCCCCGTGCAGCCTTACTGCCCATTTGGCTATATTTTTATAGGCCTCGTTGACAAATGACTTTGCCATAGAGGCTTCCTTTTCACAGGGCATACCAACTGATTCCATCCATGCTGCTTTATAGACAAGGTATCGGCTGGTTTGCATTGCTGTCCACATGTCAGCCATGATGTGTTGCAGGGCCTGGAATGCCCCGATAGGCCTATCGTATTGCACTCTTTCCTTGGAGTATGCCACAGTCATTTCAACACACACCTGCATAGCTCCCACAGATTCAGCGCATTTGATGATGGCCCCTTTGCGCAAAAAGTTTTTCACTATTGGCCATCCTTCGTCCAGTTTGCCTAGCAGGTTATCTTTGGGCACGGATACATTGTCAAAACGGACTTCACACAGCTTGTCGTCAGCTATGGTGGGCATTACCTCACATTTTATACCAGGTGCCTTGGCATCGACCAGAAACAGGCTTACACCTTTTTCTGGGTCGGCACCAGACTTTGTCCGGGCGACACAGACCATATAGTCAGCCACGTGTGCCATCTCTACGAACATCTTAGAGCCGTTAATGACGAAACTATCACCTCGTGCATTGGCGCTAACAGTTACCCCGGTTGCACTCAAAGTGCCTTCAGCTTCAAGTAGAGCAGTGGTTAAGATCAAATCACCTTTGGCTATTTTAGGCAGGAATTCCCTCTTCTGCTTTTCGGTTCCTGCCTCCATAACAGGGAATGTGCTGGTTACAGTGCAGATAAATGGCCCGGGCAGGATGTTGCGTCCTATCTCTTCGACGAGAACTGTAAGGTCTTGGAACGTATATCCCATGCCATCATATTGCTCTGGAATCACCAGCCCCATCCAGCCCAGTTCGGCCATTTTCCTCCACAGCTCAGGGGAATATCCCTTGGGGCTCTGTTCGACTTCTCTTACTAAACTTTTGGGACACTCGGTAGCTAGAAAATCGCGTGCCATTTTTCTCAGGATTTCCTGTGCCTCGGTGAACCTTAGATCCATGCTTCCTCCTTTAAGTTAACACGTTAGTCGAAGTTTCTATTTCATCCTCGGCAGCCCCAGGCCATACCAGGCAATAATATTTCTCTGGATCTCGTTTGTCCCCATGGAAATGGTAGTGACAAAGCAGTCTTGGACTGCCCTTTCCCAGTGTCCCTGCATGGGTGCCCACTTAGAGAACTTGATCAGTCCAGAGGGACCAAGGATATCCATCATGGTAAAGGCAAAGCGCTCGCCCAGTTCGCTGTAAAATACTTTTGCTGCCGAGGCGTCCATCAGGGCCATCTCGTTACGGTTCTGTAGGTCGGCTATCCGATACGATAGGGTTCGGGCTGCTTCCAGCTCGCAGGCTATCTGGGCTATGCGGTTGCGAATGACAGGGTCCTTGGCCAGCGGTTTCCCACCCCGGTTGGTTTCATTTAAGAATTTCACTACTTCCTCCAAGATCCGATCCATTGCTGCCACTTCGCCCATTCCAGACCTTTCGAAACCTGCAAGTACGTTCACTACGGCCCAGCCTCCGTTTTCTTGCCCCACAATATTCTTGGCCGGAACGTGCACATCGTCGAAGTACACTTCACAGAACGGCGATTCTCTGTACATATAAGGAATGGGTCTAACGGTAATACCAGGGGTTTTCATGTCAAGTAATATAAAAGTGAGGTTGTGATGTTTTCTGCCAGTCGGGTCAGTTTTGAATACACCAAAGCCCCAGTCAGCCCGATTAGCGCCTGTGTTCCAAGTTTTTTGCCCATTTATTATGTATTCGTCACCTTTTCTGATCGCTGTGGTACTGAGGACAGCAAGGTCAGAGCCGGCGTTGGGCTCACTCCAGAGTTCACACCACATGACCTCTGCTTTAGCAATAGGAGGCAGAAATTCCCGTTTGATTTCCTCGCTCGCTGCTGCTAAGAGCGTTGGGGCAAGCATGCCCACACCGAATACGTCCACACCGGGGATCCCGTAGTAGCCTCTTGCTTCAGCAAAGAAGACTCTGTCCATAGCATCTCCGATACCACCGTATTCCGGGGGCCAGCCCAATGCAAGCCAGTTTTTCTTGGCAAATTCCTTTGCGCAGTAAAGGTGGAATTCCCAGCATTCGTCCAGCGTGAATATAGTCTCTGTACCTATCATGGTTGCTGGTTTCTTGGGCTCCAGAGCTTTACATGCGTCGAAGAACATTTGCCTGCGTGCTTGTTGTTCTTTGGTGAGTTCAAAGTCCATTTTTGCCTCCTTATTGTTTTTTCTCACCGTGAGGTGGTGGGCCCCTTTTCTAATTCTAAGCTTTGTCTCTGTATTTATTCAGTTATCCAATCTCACCCGTGATACACTTATACGACCAATAACATTCGGCAGCGTATTTACACACTGCAGCGTTCTCCGGTGGGAAATTGTAGCACACATCTTATGTTTTCCAAAGCCTAATCGGTAAGCTTCTAGCAATATTTATCGGACACGATGGGTCTAGTTGTGAAAATATACACGAGTTATTTAATGCCAAGCTAGTATTTTAGTTGGTATTTAAGATGGCTTCAATACGATATCGCAGAGTGCCGGCTGGAACCTTCACTTCTATCTCCTGTCCCACCATTTTGCCCAGAAGCGCTTGTCCCACGGGCGAGGCTGTGGATATTTTCCCTTCTCGTGGATTGGCTTCACTGCTATCGACGAGGATGTAGGTGAGAATTTCGTCCGTGGTGAGGTCTTTAAGTCTGACGGTATCACCGAGGCCTATTACTTGGTTTTTCCTTTCTTGAGCGTTGACTATTGTAGCGTTCTTCAGGATTGATTCTAGTTCTCTGATACGTGCTTCAACCTGCCCCTGGTACTCTTTCATGGCTTCGAACGGGGCATTTTCACGCAAATCTTTATCAGCTGCCGCCTTCCGTAGCTCTTCGGCTATTCGGGGGCGCTCTTTTTTCAAGGATTCCAGTTCTGCCTGTAACTTCTGGTAGCCCTCTTGGGTTAACATTGTCTTGGAAACAGAGGCAGGGCTTCTTTTTGGTGCTGTATATGATGCCGTCTTCTTGCTTTTTATTGAGGTAGCCAGATTAGTAGTGGTAAGCCCCTGTTTGTAGGCATAACTTAGGAATGTCTTTATTGCTTCTAGCCTTTCAGTTGCTCCGGGAGCTGTGGTGGGGATCTGTTGCGCGTAATTTTCGATCTGAGGGGTGGTCAGCTTAGTTATTGGATATGTTTCGCCAAACCATCGCACGAATTTGTGAATTTCCTGTTGAATTTTCGCTCTCTTCTCTGGTGGTAAGGTGAGGAAAAAGTCGGTCGCTAATTTTTTTAGGTCGTAAGTCAGCGGATTCAAGTTTTGTGCTTTTCGACTGGCATCCATAGTTGTGTCCGGCGGAAAATATAGATGACGGCTACCGCTGTTGTCAAACTTTCAATTTTTTGCGCTCCAGCGGTGTGTTAAGTTCAATTCTTGTACTTCCTAGCATACTGGTCGCTTGCTAACTCTTACTGGCATGTTTTGATGGCAAAGACACTAAAGCAGAACCGGGGGTTGTTATCTCTCCTTTTCCGTTCTCTACCCAGATTTGACATTCAACTAGAAATTCGCCATTTTCTTCATACTTTTTGACCACTTTACCTTTGCACCACCATGTTTCACCTGGTTGTGGTTCTGTCATAGTCTTCATTTTGCGAGGATAGTCCATGGCACGATACTGACATGATAATCTCTTTAATACCCCTTCCTCTCCGATCCAGTCAATCATAAGCTGGCCTAGCCATGCCCGTTTTAGGGCACCGTGTACGATTGGTGCGCCCACACCTATATTTTTGGCAAATTCCTCGTCGTAATGGAGCGGATTGAAGTCTCCCGAGGCCCCAGCCCATTGAACCAGCATCCTTGTGGTAGCGACTTTTGCTAAGGGGGTAATTTCCATACCCACCTCCACGTCTTCGTAGTAGAGTTGCTTTGCCATTTTTCCTTTACCTCCTGGCTTACAGTTACCTAGAACGCTAGAACATGATGAATGTCTGCTTTGCCTTCAACGCCAAGCTACCGTTTTGATTCACGTAGTCAATCTCGATGGTGGTGAACAGAGTTCTACCAAGACGCGTTTGTTTCTCCGTGATATTGGTAATCGTGGTCGAAGCCACCAAAATTTCCCCGGCACCGATGGGTTCGAAAAACTCGAATTCGACACCTCCATCTAGTAGTCTTGCCGGTGCCCCTGCCTTTACTAGTAGCTCTACCGGGCCTTCAGTGATCCGTCGGTGTTTCACGGGCCAACCTGTGAAACCTGGTGGACACATCAGCCTGCCGAACTTGCTCTTTTTGGCGTAATCTATATCATTATATAAAGGATTGCGGTCGCCTATAGCTTCGGCATAGCGCTGAATTGCTCCTTCTTCTACCTTGAAGATTACTGGCTCTGAGCGTACTCCTATCAATTTTTGCAATTTTTCACTGATTGTTGAGGGTTCCTCAGCCATAGCTTAGATCCTCCTTTCTGTTTTAATTGCGTAGTGTCCTTGCCACCAGGCAATAGCGCTTTTGTTAACTCTACCACAATCGTCTGTGGGCTTCAAAGAAAAACAGTTTGCAAATGCGTCTTAAGAGAAATCGGTTCTGTTTTGTTTTGCTGCTGGTTCTTTTACGCCTTGATTACCAAGAACCATATCCAGACCACTAAGCCAACTAGGGAGAGTGGGCCGATAATTAGAACCACAAGCACGAGTGGAGAAAATACGACCGCCTCAAATTGGCCTGGCTCTGACCACGGACTTTCAAACCCGAACTTGTCTGTTGCTTTTATTCGCCAGGTATAGTGGCCCTGAGGCAGGTTGCACTTATAGTTTGTCTTAGTCAGATGTTCTTCAATCAGGACTGTTGTGACGGAGTCTTCGCCCCAGCCTCGGTCAACTTGAAGGGTATAGGTCACCTCTTCGTTTTCGGTGGTGCCAGACCAGCTTAACTCAATTCCGGGTGCCAGCGAACCTTCATTTGGTGATTTGTTCCCCAGCGTCAGGAGGTGCAGCAAAAAAGCACCGCTGCGTGATAGAAGTTTATCTATTGAGTTGAAGATCTCCAACTTTTCCTGATTTTTGGGGTAAAAAAGCCTTGGGGGCGTAGGGGCTGTCCTTTCTACTACAAAACTTGCTTTAGCAACATTACCCGAGTTCCCCGACGCTGTTAAGGTGTGTTCGCCTTTATGGCTTTCTGGGACCTGGAAAGCGAATTGGAAGCAACCAAAGTCATCCACGGTGACAGTATCTAGAAAGGTCGAATCGAATTCTATACTAACTGTCTCCCTGCTGGTAAAACCGGTTCCTTTTACAACGATTCTATCTCCCTTGCTGCCGGAATCAGGCTGTAGTTCGACCTTCGGAATTACCTTGAATTGAGTATCCGGTACTATACCTTTCGGGGTAAAGCTGCTTCCATAGACACCGATCGTGTGATAGCCAGCGGTTGAAGGAGGTATGGTTATGGTAGTGTCCCAGCTGCCATCACCCCCGCCAACTATATTGCACTTTATTATTTCGTTATCGTATGTGATTGTAATACCATCTTCACCGGTACGAAAACCAAATCCCCTGATTGTGACCTCTGTACCTACGGGACCTGAGAGGGGTTCGACTTTGGCTACCGGTGCCACGATGTATTTTAACGTGCCAACCTCTTCAGCAGTGGTGATGCTGCCCGATATAGAGATGAAATGTTCACCTTTTGTTGTGTCCGGAGCTTCGCAAGTCACACCCCACGAGCCGAGTTGGTTTGCTTTTGTTGATGACAGTAATATTTTGTTGTCCCAGAATATCTTGATGTCCTTCTCAAAAGCTGCGAAACCAGTTCCAGTGATAGTCAGAGGTGTGTGTGCCGTGCCAATATCTGGGAAGATCTTAACGAGCGGTGTTACCGTAAATATTAGTGATGCTAGTTCTTTGTTGGAAGAGGTACTGAACTCTCTGATCGTTATAGTGTGTTTACCCCGAGCAGAAGGCGGGGCTTTGAACTTGTAGCTTAGTTCACCATTAGCCTTGACCGGCACCTTCGGATCTAGTATCTGGCCATCCCAGTGGATCGACACGAAGCGGCAGTCGGTCACTTTTCCGGTAATCAATATATCTGTGCCCACCGGACCTGAATCTGGGGAGAGCATGACTGCATCTTGAGCTTGCAAATACGGAGGAAGTATTAGGTAAATCAGCAGTACCAGAAAAACAATCCCCGCTCCTCGCACGAATCTTAAGACCGCATTCCGTGGTGGCATCAGTTTCTTTTTGTATGACGATATTGAACTCTGAACAGGTCGTGAGGCGCTTTTGATCGATCTATGTCACGATAACAAGTGACCAGTTTACACTACTAGTTGGCTGAAATCAACCTGGGCTTTGACTAAGTGATCCTGCCTCAAATGGCAACTGCTCTGTGTTTGGCAGTAAGGCAGTCTTCAGTACGCCGGGTGGCATTGTAGCAGGATATCCTATTTTTGTCTCCCGTAGTTTTCCAGCAAGGTTTTCACTTGCTGTGGTAGATCTCTTAAAGGGATGAGGTGTGTCTGTTCTTCCCCACGCCATTTGATCTCGATGCTTTCGTTCTGCAGTGTGCGACGGCTTAGTGTCATGCGAAGAGGGATCCCGAGAAGGTCAGCATCGTTGAATTTTACTCCCGCAGATTCGGCACGGTCGTCAAGAAGCACCTCTACACATTCGTTCAGGAGTTCTTGGTAAATCTTTTCTGCGGCTTCGACAATGGCCCTATCCTCCACATTTATCGGACATAGGTAGACCTGGAATGGCGCCACAGCCAAAGGCCATATAATACCTTTGTCATCGTGGTTCAGCTCGACTATGGCCGCTAGCAACCTGCCCAGGCCGATACCGTAGCACCCCATTATTAGGGGTCGAGAGGTACCATTCCTGTCAATAAAATACGCCCCCAGTCTCTCGCTGAGGAAAGTACCCAGCTTAAAAATGTGCCCTATTTCGATCCCTCGACTTGAGAGTAGTTTTTCACCGCATTTTGGACAGCTATCTCCTGGTCGGGCCGAGACGATATCACTTAAGATGTCGACCGTGAAATCTCGTGGATAGTTTACATTTTTCAAATGGACATCTGGCCTGTTGCCGCCAGCGACAAAATTGGTGCCCAGTGTGATTGAATCGTCGGCTATGACTTTTATCCCTTTTATACCCACAGGCGAAGCAGCTCCAGGTACTAGGCCCGCCATAGTAACCTCGTCCTCTGTAGCTAGGCGTATGTCGGAGCATTTCAGTAAGTTTTTTAGCTTGGTCTCGTTTACCTCAAAATCGCCGCGTATGATGACAAAAATGAGCTCCCCGTCTGCTAGGTAGAACACTGCCTTAAGTGTTTGGCTGGTTAGTACCCCCACAAAGTTGGCGACCTCTTCGATCGTTTTTATGCCGGGTGTCGATATCTCTTCTAGCGGCAATGTAGGCATTCTGGCTTGTACCGGTTTGACGCTCTGGGCTCTTTCTTTGTTAGCAGCATAATCGCATGATGGGCAGTGGATAATCTCGTCCTCACCGCTTTCTGTGATGAGCATGAACTCGTGAGACTCTTTACCACCTATTGCTCCGCTGTCAGCTTCTACCAGTAAGGCAGGTAAACCGCAGCGTGAGTAAATATTCCTGTATGCCTGGATCATCTTCTTGTAGGTCTCATCTAGGCCCTCTTCGCTGGCATCAAAGCTGTAGAGGTCTTTCATAATGAATTCTCTAACGCGTAGCAGGCCACCTCTGGGGCGTGGTTCGTCACGGAATTTGTTTTGTATTTGATAGAGCAAGAGAGGTAAATCGCGGTAGCTTCTCACGTAGCGGCGGACAAGTACTGTAATGATCTCCTCATGTGTTGGTCCTAGAACTAGCTGATGCTCCTTGCGGTCGATGATAGTGAACAGCGTCTTCCCAAAAGAAGGGAGCCTTCCTGATTCTTGCCAGAGCTCTGTCGGTTGCAGCATGGACAGCATCAATTCCTGTCCACCTACCCTGTCCATTTCCTCGCGGACTATTGCTTCTATCTTGCGGAGAACACGCCATCCGAGCGGTAAAAATGAATAGATACCGCTCGAAATTTGATGGATCATTCCAGCCCTCAGAAGGAGCTGATGACTTACAGTGTCTGCTTCAGAGGGTATTTCTTTGAATGTCCTAGCAAAAAGTCTTGAGAATCTCACCTCGAATTTTCTCCTCTTATTCTGTTTGTTCGGTGGCTGGAAAGACTTTCTATTTCGCTTACTAACGCACTAATAAAGTCGGTTTCGGTGACAATTTTTACCACCTTCCCTTTAGCAAAAATGGCGGCTTTGCCTTTGCCACAGGCAATTCCCACATCAGCATCTTTGGCTTCCCCAGGACCATTGACCACGCAGCCCATGACGGCTACCTTTATAGTTGAATAGGGCATTTGTTTTAATACTTCGTCAACAGCTTTAGCGAGGCTAATTATATCAACCTCAGCTCGTCCGCAAGAGGGACAACTTATCAGAGTCGGGCCACGCTTTCGAATGTTGAGGCTCTTTAATATTTCGTAGGCGGTCTCTACCTCCTCGCAGGGGTCTGCGCTCAGAGAAACGCGTATAGTGTCACCTATACCTTCCGATAAAAGTATGCCGATGCCGATTGCGTTGCGAATGGTCCCAGCACCGGGCAGACCTGCTTCGGTTATGCCGACATGTAAAGGATAGGATATTAGGTTGGCGATCTTTCTATAGGCCTCAATAGTGGTCGGTATGTCGAATGCCTTAAGGGAGACTTTAATAAGGTCAAAGCCAAGTTCTTCTAGTAATCGTATTTGTGCTAGCGCTGCATCGACCATCCGTTCAGATATAGGTGTAAGCGATTTTGGAGTCGGAGATAGGCTTCCAGCATTGACGCCGATGCGAATGGGTGTCTGCCTTTGTTTCGCCTCCCGTACCACTTTTGCGATTTGCTCTGGATCGCGAATGTTTCCTGGGTTCAAACGTAACCCGTCGACTCCCGCCTTAAGTGACGAGAGGGCTAGACGATAATCGAAGTGAATGTCGGCGATTATAGGTAGGGGTGATTTGCGTTTAACCTGCAGTAGCGCCTCGGCCGCTTCCATATCAGGGACTGCTATGCGGACTATTTCGCAGCCGTGCTCTGCAAGTTGATTGATCTGGGCAACTGTTGCAGCTACATCTCTGGTATCGGTCTTTGTCATGGATTGAACCACAATAGGTGCGCCGCCACCTATAAGTACATCACCAATGCGGATCGCTTTTGATGGTCTACGTGGGGTCATGGTATCGAATTGTTGTTGATAATATTGGTGATGTCGTAGTAACTAACTATGACGATCAAGGCCAATAGCACTGCAAGACCGATCAGATGGATGAGTCCTTCTTTTTTGGGTGAGATCTTTTTCCCGCGCCGCACCCACTCTAGAAACACAAAAATGAGCCTTCCTCCGTCCAAACCAGGGAACGGGAACAAATTAATAATTGCTAGGTTGATGCTTATCAGTGCAGTAAATTCTAATAGCGGGCTAAGTCCAGCTTTGGCTACCTGACCTGTCAGCCCAGCGATGCCTATCGGCCCAGTCAACTGGGGAGACGTACCTCGAATTATCCAGCCTACAATTTCGTTCTTGAACAAAATCAGTATTTCCCAGCAGTGAACAAAACTGCCTGGTATTGCTTTCCAAAAAGGGTATGCTTCCTGCTTGGTGGTAGTGTTTTTCGCAGCAAGCAGAATACCCGTAGCTCCTTCCCCTTCCGGCGGTTTCCAGCGGGGTACAACATAAACCTCTTGTTGGCTACCATTGCTTTTCTGGATCAACATTCTTACTTCCGAGCCGAGGTGAAGCTGAATCAAATAGACAACATCGCCTCGATTATTTACTGGACGATTATTTATGCTAATAAGCCTGTCTCCTGGTTCAATGCCAGCCGCTTTTGCTGGTGAATTGGGCGCTACCTCTTGTATGTACACTTCTTCTATCGCCATATTGTGCGGTATCATCAAGCTAGCCGAAATTAGCACTATAGGGAGCACAATGTTCATTAGCGAACCTGCCGTGAGGACCAGGATCCTAACCGGGATACTTTTACTGGCAAGGCCGTCTGGTATGGCGGCATCTTCCTCCCCTGCCATTTTGGTAAAACCACCCAAGGGTATAGCGTTTAGGGAATATGTTGTTTCACCTCTTCTAAAGCTGAGCAACCGTGGGGGAAAACCGATGCCGAACTCTTCTACTTTTATTTTAGCAAGTTTAGCGGCGATGAAGTGGCCAAACTCGTGTACAAACACGAGCAATATTAACACACCTAGGAAACTGGTTATTGTGAGCAGAACTGTAGTTAGCATAGGCTAAGCTTGTGCAAAACTAAGTGCATTTTCTCTTGCCCATTCATCAGCAGCTAAAATATCTTCCAGTGTCGGTGTACTTATCGGCTGGTGCAAACTGAGTGTCTTTTCTATTATTTCGCTTATTGCTAAAAAGCTAATTTGCCTGTTGAGGAACAGGTTGACCGCAATTTCGTCAGCCGCGCACAGGACTGCCGGATATGTACCTCCTTTTTTACCTGCCTCTATGGCTAACTGGAGACAAGGAAAGCGGGAATAATCAATTTGTTCGAAATCCAGCGAGTGCACCTTGGCTATGTCAAAGTGGGGTAATTGTGGGTTTTGTAATCTTTGAGGGTAAGACAATGCATACTGGATAGGCAATCTCATGTCTGGTAAGCTAAGTTGTGCTTTAATTGAACCATCGATGAATTCTACCAAGGAATGTACAATACTCTGTGGGTGACATACGATGTCGATTCTATCAAAAGGCAACGAAAAAAGCCAGTGAGCTTCGATGACCTCCAAGCCTTTATTCATCAGTGTTGCAGAGTCAACGGTTATTTTCCTACCCATTTTCCAAGTGGGGTGTCTCAGTGCATCCTCAATGGTGACCTTTGCTAGCTGTTCCTTAGTCAAGTGGTAAAAGGGTCCCCCTGAGGCTGTCAGTATGACTCGTGACAAACCTCTTGTTTCGCCCTGAAGACATTGCCATATACCACTATGTTCACTATCTATAGGTATAAGCATGGCTTTATGCTTTTTGGCTCCTCTAATTATTACTTCGCCGGCCATAACTAACGCCTCTTTGTTAGCTAGGGCTATTCTCTTTCCTGCCCTGATGGCTGCTAACAGCGGTCCCAGACCTTCTTTACCGGAGGTGGCTATTACGACAAGGTCCACATCAGGATGGCTGGCCATTTCTTCCATAGTGGCAAAGCTGGTGACACTGGGCAACTTGCAATCGGCAGCAGAATATGCGAGCAAAGGCCGGAACTGCGTTATTTGCCTGAGTAGCAAAGCTGTGTTTTTGCCTCCAGCCAGACCTACCACAGTGTACTGTTCTGGAAAATTTTGTACCACCTCCAGAGTCTGCTGTCCGATGGATCCGGTAGAACCTAAGACGACTATTTTTTTGACCATTTTATGCATGGTTCTATGGATGGGTGAGCATAACCCAGTAGTATACTATAAATCCTGTGAAGATAAGGCTATCAATTCGGTCGAGTATCCCTCCGTGCCCTGGAAGCAGCTTACCGGAGTCTTTGACTCCGACATTTCGTTTGAATAATGATTCCAGCAAATCCCCGAGTTGAGCAAAGATGCTTATCAGGCACCCCAATAAACTTATCTGAAGGTAGGTGGATGGAAGGTGAAAGATGGCTTTAAGGGCGAGTGCTGCAATAATTGTGGCAATGCCGCCACCGATAGCTCCTTGCCAAGTTTTTGCCGGGCTAATGGAGGGTGCTAACGGTCTTGTCCCCCAAGCTCTACCGCAGAAAAATGCGCAGGTGTCATTGGCGAATGTGGTAAAAAGTCCAAAGAAGACCCACTCTCTGCCGAGTTCTAGCGTTCTCAAGCCCACCCACCAGCTCATCATCCAGCCAATGTATAATATGCCGGCAACTGTGACTGTCCAGCTTATGAAAGCCCTTTCCCTATTGCGGCGGATTAATATCCAGATCGCGGGGATTACTATACCTAAGGTAACCAACAATGGCACTAGTATACTGTCTCTGGAATGCTGGCTGATAACGAGTGCTGCTGTCCACACTACACCGAAAATCCGAAGGGGTTGCGAGTTCAGATTATCAGCCATTCTATAGAATTCAAAGCTACCTATTGCTGCCATGGCAGCCACGATCACCGTGAACCAAGGTGCACCAAACCAAATTGCTGCTACAAGAAGAGGTAAGCCGATAACGGCGGTGATGACTCTCAGTCTAAGCATCCTGTTATCTTACCAACTTATCGAGGAGGCCATATACGGTGCGCAGGGGATGGGCTACAAGTACTAGATTTCTAGGATCTCAGCTTCTTTTGACTGCCCTATACTATTAACCTTATCTATGAAGCTCTCAGTCAGCTTCTGAACCTGCTCAGAAGCCCGTGTGTGTTGGTCTTGTGATATTTCTTTGTTTCTTTCTGCCTCTCTGAGATGCTCAATGGCCTCTCGCCTTATATTGCGCAGGGCTATGCGTGCCTCCTCTAATCTTTTGCGGACTACTTTGGTAAGCTCTTTACGCCGTTCTTCCGTGAGTGGTGGAACCAGTATTCTTATTACGTTACCGTCATTAATTGGGTTGAACCCAAGATCTGAAGTGAGGATTGCCTTTTCGATGTTGCGGATACAGCTGCGATCCCAGGGCTGTATCAAAATCATCCTAGCCTCAGGGGTGGAGATGGAGGCGAGTTGATTTAAGGGAGTCGGAATACCGTGGTAGTCCACTTTGAGGTGTTCTACCAGCGCCGGTGTAGCTCTTCCTGTGCGGATGGTGGCTAGGTCCCGGTTCAAAATATCAACAGTTTTTTGCATCTTATTGGTTATCTCGCCTAGTATTTTATCGACCATTTTCCGTTTATGCCTCTACAAAAGTACCTACACGTTCACCGAAAACAGCACGCTCTATACTTAGTTCCCCTTGCAGATCGAAGACTATTATCGGTAGTTTGTTGTCTAGGCACAGTGAAAAGGCAGTGCTGTCCATGACTTGCAGGTGCATGTCCAGGGCATCTTTGTGTGTGAGGCGCTCAAACTTCTTTGCCTTTGGGTTCTTAAGAGGGTCAGCGTCATATACACCATCAACTTTGTTTTTGGCAACAAGAAGGACTTCGGCGCCGATTTCTATAGCTCGCAGTGCTGCTGCAGTGTCAGTGGTCATGTAGGGGTTACCAGTACCGCCGGCGAAAATTACCACGCGTCCCTTTTCCAGATGGCGAATAGCCCGGCGCCGTATGTAAGGTTCAGCAACTGCCTGCATAGTAATGGCTGATTGCGTCCGGGTGATGACCCCTTCTTTCTCTAAGGCATCCTGTAGCGCAAGTGCGTTAATAACGGTGGCTAGCATACCTGCGTAATCTGCTGTGGCACGATCCATACCTTTAGCTTCACTGCCAGTGCCTCTCCAAAAATTACCACCGCCTACGACTATTGCCACTTCCACACCCGCCTCCGTAATATGTTTTATTTGCTGAGCTACATTTGCTAACACGGAGCGGTCGATACCAAAGTTTTTCTTTCCCATCAAGGCTTCGCCGCTCAATTTCAATAGTACGCGTTTATATTTTGGTTTCGAGTTATTCAATTTAGCAACCCACTTCAAATCTGGCAAACCGGCGTACCCTAATGTTTTCACCAACTTTGGCTATGGTTTCATCGATCAGGTTCTTTATTGTTTTATTCGGGTCTTTTATGTATGGTTGCAAAAGGAGGCATAGTGCCTCGGGCTCTCCATCAATGTTTTCCGGAAGTTCGTCCGGAGAAACGAATTGTGGCGACATAGCTGCTATTTGCAGCGCTATGTTGTGGGCAAGTTCTTTGAATTCATCTGTGCGGGCAACGAAATCGGTCTCACAATTAACTTCGACAAGTACTCCAATTTTCCCGCCCATGTGTATGTATGCCTCTACAATTCCCTGCTCGGCAATACGCTGTGCTTTTTTGCGGGCTATGGCGAGCCCCTGTTGTTCCAAGATTTCCAGTGCCTTCTCGATGTTACCTCCCGCCTCCGAAAGCGCTCTTTTGCAGTCCATAATACCAGCACCGGTTTGCTCACGGAGCTTCTTTATAATATCTGTTGAAAGTTGCAACGGATGCCTCCTTCTATCCAAAAACTCTGGATGTCCGATTACTCCTCCGGGGTAAATATGTGAGACTGTAATAGCTCATTGCTTTCTGTCTCAGTACTAGTTGCCTCAGCTAAGGGAGTTAGTTCACCAGTCTCCTTAATAAGCTTTCCTTCTAGAATGGCATCGGCTATTTTGCTGCATATCAGCTTGATAGCTTTGATGGCATCGTCGTTGGCAGGAATGGGAAAATCCACATTCGTGGGGTCGCAGTTTGTATCGACTATAGCTACTACAGGAATGCCTACCTTGTTCGCTTCAGACAAGGCTATTTTTTCTTTTGTTGGGTCCACAATAAAGAGGGCACCAGGGGGCTGCGTCATTTCTTTAAAGCCACCGAAAAGCCTGTTGAGACGGGCTATCTCCTTATCAATTTTCATGCGTTCCTTCTTGGTAAGGTAGTCCAGCTCTCCCTTATTCTTCTTGTCTTCCAGACGAACCAGATAGTCTATTCTTGATTGGATAGTGGAAAAGTTGGTCAGCATGCCTCCCAACCACCTCTGATTGACATAAAACATACCGCACCTTTTAGCCTCCTGTTCCACAATCTCTTGGGCCTGCTTTTTGGTGCCGACGAAGAGAACAGTTTGCCCATTGCTGACCAGGTTCTTGATGTAGTTACAAGCTTTACCCAGAAGCGAGACGGTCTGCTCCAGGTCTATAATATGAATACCATTACGTTTGGTAAAAATGTAGCTTCTCATCTTTGGGTGCCACTGGGCGGTCAGGTGGCCAAAATGTGCCCCTGCCTCAAGCAGTTGTTTCACTGAAATCGCTTCTACCAAGTTCTGACCTCCTAATAACGGAAGATTTCTCCTGTGCTATGTTGTCCAACAGTATAACATAATATGATTAGACGGGCAATCTACGACAGAGCATGTCTTGCTTGTCTAGAGATGATGGGCAGTTTGTCTTGACTTACTCAAGGCATCAGTGCTAACATAAGGTTTGCTTTGGGCCGCTAGCTCAACAGGTAGAGCAGGTGACTCTTAATCACCCGGTTAGAGGTTCGAGTCCTCTGCGGCTCATGGCTGTGGACTTAGCCTTTCTTGCTCATTCGACAAGCTAACTTGTGCCCCGAATCATCCGATGATGATATCCTTTAATGCTCTTTTGGGGACATGGTGTACACCTTCGGCGTCACGCCAGTACTTGATGTCACCATCTGGGCCTACAGGCTCGATAACCACTTTTTCCTTTGGTTTACCAAGGGCGATAACTAGCAATATTTCGTAGCGTGATGGTATATTCAAAGCTTCGCTCAGCTCACGTCGTCTCACATTTGCAATGATGCAGCCACCCAATCCCCTCTCCGTAGCTCCAAGCAGGATACTCTGGGCGGCAATGCCATGGTCGCAGCCGAATGATTTCGTTATTTCAGTATCGCCGAGTATGATTATATAGGCCGCGGGTCTTTCGCCTTCTTCTGGTCCAGGCCAGTCTTTTAAGTAGCTAGCCCAGGCTAGGTGCTGAAATATTAGCGCGTTTGTCTTGGGGTCGCAGGAAAGCATGTATTTTAATGGCTGCAGGTTGAGCGCCGAGGCAGATAGCCTTGCTAAGTCAACTAGGTCGATAAGGGTCTCGCGATCGATAGGGTATTCTTGATAAAATCTGCGGTAACTTCGGTTTTTAAACACAAGTTCCTTAAGCATTTTCACCTCCTCTTATTTCCATCCAGCTCATTTTGCCCAGTATATTATAGTACTGAAAGTGACAGCAGTTTTATGCCCCAATAGCCGGTGTAAGCGAATAGAATATGCTTCGGTATCCGCCCCAACGTGCCATAAAGGAGGAATTTCCATACAGGAAAGCGTAGCGAGCCGGCTGCTGCTCCAGCTACATCGAATGCGGGGTTGGGGATAAGAGCTAGAACGAAAATGGTAATTCCTCCCCATTTTTTCATCCATTGCACCATCCTCGAATAGGCATTGAAATTATCTATAACGAGTCGTCCACCATATCCGAGAAGGTAGCCGGCCATTTCACCGATGGTACCGCCTATTCCAGATACTATTCCCACCAGTATGGGGTTGAGGGTGGTCCCCATGGCTGCGGTCACTATCCAGCCCGGCACTGGTACTACTATTGTGCTGCAGGTTATCAGGGAGACGAGGAATACTCCCGCATAAGAGTATGTCTGCATTGCCGCTATCTTATCTCGGTTGAAGAGGATAAAAACGGAGAGGGCTACTACACAAATCAATGCCAGTATTTGCAGGTAACGTTCCTTCGACCAAAAGCGCCTTTTGTTGATAGTTTGCTGCTGTGGCCTGTTTTCAATCGCTGGCATTAGAGTTTGTCTTCTTAATTAGCATTACTAGTGTAGAACCGGCAATGAAATAGACTATACATATGATAAGCATGATAGCGTATCCTGAGTTGGCCTGTCGATTATTGAAGAAGTCTATCAAAGGGCCGGTCAACCGCGATAATGCTCCAGCGCCAGCGGTGGCAAGATTGGTTAGTCCCAGATAGCGGGCTTCTTCGCCGCGGATGGCAAGATCTGTCGCCAGTGCCCAATTGGTGCTCAGGAATGTACCTGTGGAGATACCAAGTAGCGCTGCGCATATTATTACTCCCGCATATGTAGGTGAAAAGTATATTGTCAGGATGCCAATGACACCAGTGATACCGGAAAGAATGATGAGAGGTTGACGTCCGAGTTTATCTGAGAAATATCCGGCGGGATATACGGAGATTAACAGCAGAATACCCACTGTCATAACTAGGTCTGCGGTCATACTTGCCGGGTTTGGTGGACGGACAACATCTTTAAGAAAGTAGAGGGCAAAGGTCTGGAGTGTCCCTAACGCCATGAAGATGAACAGCCGTGACGCCAGGAACCAGACGAAGTTGCGGTCTCTCTTCGCGTCAATTTTGTATGCACCAGCGATTATTTCGGCCTGAGTGGGCATATAAGCCCTGGTCACTGTATTGCGTTCCTTCACGGTAAATAGTGTGGCAACCATTGTGGCGAACAGAATGGTCCCCACAATTGCCAAAGAAACCCATAGCCATAGACTGTCCTTCTGGGTGGCATAAGCGTCCATAAAGTAAGCTACCAGACGAATTAATAATACTGCCAACAATATCTCAAGTAGACTTTTGACCCCTGATGCTGTGCCTCTATACTTTTGTGGCACCATGTCTGGTATCAAAGCTTGGAAGGGTCCCTGTGCGATATTACTAGCAAGCTGTAGGCAGCAGTAGCTTAAAAAAAGGTAACAAAAAGTGTTCGATATGCCTATGGCCGGGAGTATCAGCAGCGCTACCAGTGTTCCAAAGAAGATGAAGGGTATCCTTCTGCCAAAGGGGGAGGCGAACCGGTCACTAAATGCCCCGGTGATGGGTTGCACCAGCATTGCGAGTATCAAGCCCACAAAGGTCAACAGGCCAAGGTAGGTGTTTTTTAAGCTTTCGGGGGCGATGTCCAGCAGTCGAACCGGGATTACTATTGTATGAAGGCTTGTCCACAAGACTGCCAGACCAGCTCCAAAAATGGTTATTTTAATGTAATCACCAAGATGAGGGGCTTTTTCTATTGACACTTTTTTATTTCACCAAAAATAATGCTATAGTAAACTGGTCTCTGCAGTAGTATAGCACAGTTGGTTGAATTCTACAGATTCGTTTTAACGGTGGTTGTGGGATACGAGCCATGCTACGGTAAGTTAGGGCGCTTAAGTGTTTTCTTCTTTACCGTAGGAAAATGCGATGGTAAAATTACTTCCAGCGGAGGGTTGCATGTCTGGACATTCTAAGTGGGCGCAGATCAAACGCCAGAAAGGTGTGGCTGATGCACGTCGTGGTCAGCTGTTTACAAAGCTCACACGCGAGATAATGGTGGCTGTGCGGGAGGGCGGACCAAATCCAGAGGCGAATTTTCGTTTGCGATTGGCAATACAGAGGGCAAGGGATAACAACATGCCTCTAGAGAATATTGAAAGGGCTATTAAGCGAGGCAGTGGTGAGACAGGTATGTCCAATTTGTCCGAATTAACTATAGAAGGATATGGTCCTAATGGTGTGGCTGTTCTAGTTGAGGCGTTGACGGATAACCGTAACCGCACTTTGCAGGAGGTGCGTAGTCTGTTCAATCGTCACGGTGGCAGTTTAGGAGAAAGCGGTTGTGTCTCTTGGTTGTTTGAGTCCAAAGGGGTAGTAACGGTTATGATTCAGGGAACAAACGTGGAAGAGCTGGCACTAGCGGCGATAGATGCTGGGGCCGAGGATGTCAAAGAGGAAAAGGGTTATATAGAAATCTACACATTGCCGCAGGACTTGGAGACTGTGCGCAGGGCGGTGGAGAAAGTCAGCAAGGTTACTTCTGCTGAGGTTCTTAAGGTGCCCAAGAGTACTGTAGTACTTGATGAAAGAGAGGCTGTTCAAACTCTGAAGTTCCTCGATCAGCTAGAAGAACTGGACGATGTTCAGAGGGTATATGCCAATCTCGACTACTCCGAAGCCGTTCTTGAGAAACTGCGAGTTCAAGTTTAGTTATGCGTGTTCTTGGAATTGATCCGGGCACCATCCGACTGGGTTATGGTGTTGTTGACGAGGTCGGAGGGGTGGTGACTATGGTTGCGTGTGGGTTACTGAGCGTTTCACCTAAGAGTCCAGCCGAGTCACGCTTGTTACGACTGTACACTGATATAAGCGCAATTGTTAGCCGCTATAACCCCGATGAAGTGGCTATAGAAGAGCCCTTTGTGGCACTTAATGTGCGTACGGCATTGGCAGTGGGAAGGGCACAGACTATAGCGATGCTTGCTGCGGCAAATCATAGTTTGCCTGTTTATCGGTATCTACCTGCCCAGGTGAAGCAACAGGTGGCCGCATATGGGGGTAGCAGCAAAGAGCAAGTGCAGGAGATGGTCAAGCTCTTGTTGGGCTTGCCTGAGCTACCGCAGCCCAGTGATGTTGCTGATGCTCTGGCTATAGCCCTTTGCCATCTGTATAGACGTCGTTTTTCGAAGATGGTGGGCGAAGAAAGGGAGGAAGACTTGTGATTGTTGGACTCGAGGGTATTCTGCAAGAGCGTGGGGCAGACTTTGTTGTAATAAAAGCTGGATTTTTCAGTGTCCAGGTCTATATGCCCACTTCTATGATCGCTCAGCTTGGTGACGTGGGGTGTCCAGTATCCTTACATACCCATCTTCAGGTGAAAGAAAATGGCTTGGCTCTCTACGGGTTTACTTCGGCTCAAGGGCTAGAGCTTTTTAAAGACCTTATCTCTGTCTCCGGAGTTGGGCCGAAGACAGCACTGGCCTTGCTTTCGGTTTTCAGTCCGGAGCAACTAGTCTCAGCCATTGTAGATGGTAACGTGAAATTGTTGTCTCAGGCGCCTGGCTTAGGCAAAAAGACTGCCGAGCGCATTGTACTGGAATTAAAAGGAAAGCTTGAAAGAAGCTGGGGTGAGGTATCGTCTCTAGCCTTACTGCAGGACGATGCTGATGTAGTGGCAGCTCTGGTGAACCTGGGATACTCTCTGAGAGAGGCGACTAACGCTGTGTCAAGCATCGCGGGTTCCTCAGACTTAAGCTTAGAAGAGAAAATAAAGCTCGCTTTGAGGCAGTTAGCATCAGTGTAGCTGGGTGTCTTGAGTGATTTGGATTTTAGATTGTATTCCTCGTGTCCTCTGACTGGGTAGATGTTATTTTGAAGCAGTCTTTTGATACTGAGAAAGGGCCCATGCCGGGGTTTAAAATAGTCTCTGATTTCAAGATGACAGGTGATCAGCCGCAGGCGGTGGAAAAACTAGTCGCTGGGCTGAGGCAAGGTCTTAAGAAGCAGACTTTGCTCGGGGTCACTGGCAGTGGGAAGACTTTCACTATGGCTAACGTTATTGAGAGGGTGCAGAGGCCGACCTTGGTTATTTGTCATAATAAGACCCTAGCGGCTCAGCTGGCCACTGAATTTAAAGAGTTTTTCCCACACAATGCTGTGGAGTATTTCGTAAGTTACTACGATTATTATCAACCTGAAGCGTATATTCCAGCTACTGACACCTACATTGAAAAGGAAATAGATATAAACGAGGAAATTGATAAACTGCGCCATGCAGCTACTCGTGCCCTTTTTGAGAGGCGTGACGTCATAATAGTTGCTTCAGTCTCATGTATATATAGCCTGGGAGAGCCTGAAGAGTACCGCAGTTTTGTGCTCACAGTCAGAAAAGGGGAAAAACAAGGGCGAACCAGGTTACTTCGCCGTCTGGTGGATATGCAGTATGAGAGAAACGATTTTGAATTTACCAGGGGTAAATTTAGGCTCAGGGGTGATACCCTGGAGGTATATCCGTCTTACGAAGAGACTGCGATCCGCATCGAGTTCTGGGGTGATGAAGTCGAGCGCATAGTCGAAGTCGACCCGCTTACTGGCGAGGTATTGGCTTACCGAGATTCGGCTGACATTTATCCAGCCAAACATTTTGTGACCTCGCGGGAGAAGTTGCTGGCAGCTGTCGAAGACATCAGGCAGGAACTGGCAGAAAGGCTGGAGGAGCTGAGAGCCCAAGGTAAACTTGTCGAAGCTGCTAGGCTGGAAGCACGAACTAACTATGATATTGAAATGTTGCTCGAGATGGGCTATTGCCATGCCGTGGAGAACTATTCCAGACATTTGCAGCGGCGAGCGCCTGGAAGCCCACCGTGGACGCTACTTGACTATTTCCCGGCAGATTTCCTGGTGTTTATTGACGAATCGCATATGACCTTGCCACAGATACGGGGCATGTATCATGGTGATATCTCGCGGAAACAGACACTGGTAGATTATGGCTTTCGATTACCTTCAGCGCTAGATAATCGCCCTTTGAGCTTTGAGGAGTTTGAGGAACGTGTCAACCAGGTAATATATGTTTCGGCTACACCTGGCGGGTATGAATACCAGCATAGTGAACAAGTTGTGGAGCAGCTAATCCGTCCGACAGGACTACTTGAGCCGATGGTTGAGGTCAAGCCGACAAAGAATCAGGTAGATGATCTTATCCAGCAGATCAAGACGAGGGTTCATAAGGGCGAGCGGTGTCTGGTAACTACACTGACCAAACGAACAGCAGAGGAGTTGGCTGATTACCTCAGGGAAATGGGTATAAAGACCCATTATTTACATTCGGAAATTGACACTCTGGAGAGAGTGGAAATCCTCAGGGATCTAAGGCTCGGTGTGTATGATGTCGTGGTGGGTATTAATTTACTCCGTGAAGGGCTGGACTTGCCTGAGGTCAGTCTTGTGGCGATTTTAGATGCCGATAAGGAGGGGTACTTGCGGTCAAAGGAGGCCCTTATTCAGACGATGGGGCGGGCGGCGAGGCATGTTGATGGGCATGTAATTATGTATGCGGATGCGGTGACTACAGCTATGAGGGAAGCCATAGATGAGACTTATCGGCGGCGAAGGGTTCAGCAGGCTTATAACGAAAAACATGGCATTACACCGCAAGGCATCAAAAAGGCGATAAGGGACATCACCGAGCGAGTTAGGGTGGTGGCAGAAGCGAAAGCTTCATATGCTGCTACTCCTGTCTCAAGGGAGGAACTCATCAAGCTTATCAAAGGTCTGGAGAGTCAAATGCGCAGAGCTGCAAAGAACCTGGAATTTGAAAAGGCAGCGTTACTTCGTGATCGCATTATCGAACTGAGAAAGGACGAGGAACTCCTCTTCCCCTTAGTCAAGCAGAAGTAGTTCTCCGTTTCTGGGTGGCACCTGCTTGTCAACTGGAAATATCTACAGCGACGGTAAGCGGAATATTTTTGTGAGAGATTCGGGAGGGGTCTCGGAGTGTGTCTTTGACTGACCTACCCGCCTTCAGTCTTGGGCTTACTGTATGACTCAGGGTTAGTGCTCCTTCTGTAACCTTCTTCTTCCAGCTTTTCCATTAATCTAGCAGCTCGAGGGTAGCCAATGCGTAGCCGACGCTGTAAGAAAGACGTTGAGATGTTCTTATGCTCCAGGGCTAACTGTCTTGCGGCATCAAGCAAAGAGTCCTCTTCGTCTTCCTGTTTTGAGGCAAGTTCTTTCATCTCTTCGAATTTGACCATTTTACTTCCGGGTCTCTGTTGGCTTTCCCAGAAATGCACGAGCCTCTCGATTTCCGGGTCTGATACGAACGTACCTTGCAAACGCCTTGGTTTACTGGCATCGGTGGGCATATACAGCATGTCACCTCTGCCCAGCAGTTTTTCCGCTCCTGCGGTGTCCAGTATGGTGCGGGAGTCTACTTGTGAGGTAAGGGCAAAACTGATGCGGGTGGGGAAATTAGCTTTAATAAGACCGGTTATCACATCCACCGACGGGCGTTGCGTGGCAACAATTAAGTGAATCCCGGTGGCTCTGGCTAGTTGGGCCAGGCGGCAGAGTGTGCGTTCCACTTCGTCGAAAGCTGCCATCATCAGGTCTGCCAGTTCGTCGATGACAAGCACTATGTATGGCATCGTCTCCCCTGGTTGCCTGTTCTTGTTATAGCTTTCGATATTCCGTGCCCCTGCTTGAGCGAATTTCTGGTAACGGTTGTCCATCTCTTGGTTCAACCAGCGCAATGCTAGAATGGCTTTGTCCGTATCGACCACTACTGGTGCTATGAGATGGGGTATAGGATTGAAATTAATAAGTTCTACTCGCTTAGGGTCGATCAGGATGAATTGCACGTCTTCAGGAGTGTTGTGCATAAGCAGGCAGCAGATGATAGAGTTCAGACAGGCAGTTTTTCCACTACCAGTGGCCCCCGCTATTAGCAGGTGAGGCATTTTGGTGAGGTCAGCGGCTATCGCCTCGCCGCCGGGGCCCTTACCTAGGGCTAGGGCGAGCTTTGACTTAGCATATGCTTTTTGGAAAGCAGTACTTTCAATTACGCTCCTCAAGTTTACCAGTCCAAAAGTGGTATTAGGCACCTCAATGCCAACGATGGACTTTCCTGGGACTGGGGCTTCGATTCTGATGCTGGGTGCGGCTAAAGCCAGTGCTAGGTCACTTGCCAGTGAGGCAATACGGTCCACTTTTACCCTCGTCTTTGACACCTCCTCCAACCGCACCTTAATATTCCCATCTTTATCTCTTTCTTTGATTTCTCTATATTTCCGGTCCCATCCAGGCTCGACCCCGAATTGCGTGACTGTGGGTCCAACGTTTATTTGTACTACTTTAGCCTCGACCCCGTAGCTTGCCAAAGCTTCTTCAATTAGCTGGGCCCGCTTTTCGATTTCGCTTTGACTGAGCTCTACTTCAGTCGGTCTGTCAAGTATGCTGATTGGTGGTAGTTGCCAGCCGCTTGGGGTCATGATCGGTCGATATTTCCCGGGCTCCCAGGTTTCGGCAGGTGTTTGCGGGACTACTTTTAACTCATGTGCTTCTGAAGGTCCAACGGCTTCCGACTCACTATCTTTACCGACGATTTCAGCCTTTTTTGGTAATGGCTTGGTCTGGGTAAATGTCCGGCCGACTTTGCGGAGCGTTGACCACGTAAAGTAGAAGAGTTTTCCTACAGCTCTAGCGATGCTGACGACTGCATTCCATGTCCACCTTGGTGCCAGTACGAGGACGGTTAGAAGGAGCAGTCCTGATATTCGCAAGGCTGCTGCAGCACTTGAGCTGCCTATTATACTTTTCCCAATTTTTCCGCCTAAGGTTACTTCGCTAATGATGCCACTACCCGGAGAAAACAGAGCGGCTAGTCCCCAAACGGCTACAGCCAACGGGATTCCACCCAGCCACCATCTCCAGTACTTAGTAAACAAGAAAAACTTGCCTGAAACAACCATAACTAAGATAGTCACAGTAACTGCGAGTACCATGAACAGACCGATGCCAAACAGCCCCCATGTGTATTCCCAGACAGTTATACAGGTAGCAACCGCGGTCTGCCAAATAGCGCTAGCCCAGTTCTTGATATCTGTCCAGAAATAGACAAAAAGTGCTACCACCAGAGCGAAGGCTAATACACGAAGCAGTGGGGCATAAACCTGTTTCTTTGTGGATTTGCCCTTTCGCCCGTCCGTGCTTTTGGTTTTCCTCTTTGGCATGCCTGCTTAGCTATATTTCTACGGCTGTTGTAAGGATCATGGGGCGTCGGCGGGTTTTTTCGTAAAAGAACTTTGTCAGCGTGTCTTTAACTTTGGTGTTGATGAAGCTCCACTGCACAGGGCGTCCGCTGGCACGGTCCAAAGTAGCTTTAACCAGTTCCCGTCCCTCCTCCAGTATCGACTCCCCGTCTTTCATATCTATAAAGCCCCGAGAGATTATATCGGGTTCACCCAGCACCTTACCCTTGCCCTTATCGATTGCCACTATTACTATCACAATACCGTCTCTGGATAACAGCTTGCGATCGCGAAGGACAACGCTGTCCATATCGCCCATCACCACGCCGTTCACGTATACATTTCCTGCTGATATTTTGCCGGCGATTCTAGCTCTCTTCTTGTCAAGTTCGAGTATCGTCCCGTTCTCTATAACGAAAATGTTCTTCTCCGGCAACCCGAGACTTCTTGCCAGCCTGGCATGTAGGCTCAAGTGGCGGAACTCACCATGGATGGGGATGAAAAACCTTGGTCTTACCAAACTGAGCAGCAGTTTTAGTTCCTCCTGACTACCGTGGCCGTGAACATGTACTTGTGCCAGCTTTTCATAGATCACCTGGGCTCCCTGGCGGAAAAGGGAGTCAATGGTCCGGTTGATTAATGACTCATTCCCGGGCACCGGCGTCGCTGAGATAACTACTGTATCGCCAGGAATGATTCTGACCTGGCTATTGTCCCTGTTAGCGATTCGGACCAGAGCTGAAGTCGGTTCCCCCTGGCTGCCAGTTGTCAGGAGCACGATGCGGTTGTGAGGGAATCTGTGCAGTTCATCGATACGACGTACAATGCCGTCAGGGATGTTAAGATAGCCCAGGTCTTTAGCTATCTTAATAGTGTCTCGCATGCTTCTACCGATCACAAATACATGTCTCTGGTGTTTAGCCGCTGCGTCTATTATTTGCTGAATGCGCGAGACCAGGGACGAGAAGGTGGTGATAATTACCCTACCAGGAGCCTCGGCGATGATGCGTTCTAATGTTTGACCGACAACACTTTCGGAGGGCGTATAACCAGGCAGCTCGGCATAGGTGGAGTCAGCAAATAGTGCCAGGACACCTTGGGTGCCTAGCTGAGCTAGTTTGGCCAGTTCAGTAGGTTTGCCGTCAACCGGTGTATAGTCTATTTTGAAATCTCCACTGTGGATAAGTGTGCCTACCGGGGTGTAGATGATGAGGCCAAGTGAGTCTGGAATGCTGTGACAGACCGAAAAAGCTTCGATCTTGAAGTTACCTAGTGCTATTTTTTCACCGCTCTTGACCTGCCTGAGAGCGGCTTTCTTTGTGGACCTGTGCTCTTTGAGTTTTACCGAGATCAGTCCCAGGGTTAGTTTACTCCCGTATATGGGTACATCGAGCCTCGGCAGTATATAAGGAAGGGCCCCAATGTGGTCCTCGTGGCCATGCGTTATCACTATTCCCTTTACCTTTTCTTTTCTCTCCAGCAGGTAGCTGATGTCCGGGATTACAATGTCGACACCAAGCATGTCTTCCTCGGGGAACATCAGGCCGGCATCGATGACGATAATGTCATCGGCATACTCTAACACCATCATGTTTTTGCCAATTTCACCAAGCCCACCGAGGGGGATAACTTTCAGTTTCTGCTCAGCCATGGGTCTGGAACCGCGTTAAAATAAGCTCAGTTGCTGTGGTTGGGGCTCATCCTCGGTTAGCCTTTCGGCCTCAGCTAAAATATGGGGGATTTTCAATATATCTGCCTCGATTAGCCTGCGTAGGCTCCTTTGGTGTAGAGCGGCTGCTGGGTGGTACATAGCGTAGTAGATAATGCCTCCGTGTTTTCTGGCTTTACCATGGATTTGGCTGATGCTTTGGTTGGGGAAAAACTTGGCTAGGGAATAGCGCCCCAGGGTGACGATCATTAGTGGACGGACTATTTCTATTTGCCTATCTAGCCATTTGTTGCAGGCCTGGATTTCGCCGGGAAGCGGGTCCCTGTTGTTCGGGGGACGACATTTTATTACGTTGGCGATGTACACCTGCTCACGTTTGAGCCCTATCAAAGCCAGGAGTTCCTCGAGGAATTTGCCTGCCGGACCGACAAAAGGGCGTCCCTGCTGGTCCTCGTGCCAGCCGGGGGCTTCGCCGATGAAAAATAGCTTGCTATTTTCGGGACCTTCCCCCGGTACTACTCTAGTACGATACTTCGCTAGTTCGCAGTCTTGGCAACGTTCGATTTCCTTATAAAGCTCAGTGAGCGTTGTCATCTAACGCCATCATAGCATAGGCTCGGCATACCGTCAATTTGGCTCATAAGAATGTTGCCGAAGCGAAACAGGCGCCGAGAAAAACCAGTATTGACAGCGCTATGACGGCGAACACCTTGTCCCTGTCCAGAGAGAACTTTACTAATGCTATGATTACCTGGATTACAGGCGTGCAGATCAGGGCCAGAGCTCCCCAGTGTATTGTGATAGCAGCTGGTATCTGGTCTAAACGGACTTGCAGTTGAATATCCTTGATCCCACTAACGCAGAGAAGAGCGAACCCGGCAAAGATAGCAGTTAAAGAGAGTGAAGCGCAGACCAAGAGTCCTGTGCTCAGTAGGTAGTTGATACTCCCTGTACTTTGAACCCGATTTTGTCCTTCCGGCTTGTCGTTCTCTGTCAAAGGGGACCTCTCATATTCGATTAGCTGCTTTGAGGAACATCAGTATAGCAGTGACAAGCAGTAGAGCCCCGAATACGCGCCTGAGTACTGTCGAATCAGTTCGCTCTGTCAAGGCGGTTCCCAGAAGTGCCCCCGGAAAGGCGCCCAGAAGTAATGGGGCAATTACAAAAGGATGGATGTGCCCCTGATAGTAGTAGATAAGTGCCCCTGCGGCAGTGGTGAGCGCCATTATGAACGTGCTGGTCCCTATTGCAGCCTTGATGGGCACTGTCATGACAATATTCATCACTGGTACCTGTACTATGCCTCCTCCAATGCCCAACAGACTTGAGAGCGTGCCAGCAAGGAAGCTACCCCCCAGTCCTTTGGGGATGCGGACAATCCTGTACCCTACAAGCTTAGCCGTAGTCCTGTCGTAATAGGTGGCTGTGTTTACACCGTCTGTGTTACCAGCAGAGAGTTCATAGCTCGGTGGTGAAATATCGCCCCTTGTTATCATTGTATAGGCAACATAGACCTGGATAAGTCCGAAAAGGATGCTGAGTATAGCAGGGGAAGATATTGAAGCGAGCAAGCCCCCCACGATGGCCCCGGGTATTGCTGCGCAACACATAAGCAGCCCTAATTTCACATTGGTGAATTGAAGCCGCAGGTACCTGCTAGCGGCAACGGAGGCAGTAGCTACGATAGCCACAAGGCTGCTGCCTATGGCGGACTTTATCGGCAGGTGGGCAAGCAAAGTGAGAATGGGCACCATGATGAAGCCTCCACCAATTCCAAGCATTGAACCCAGCGATGCAGCGAATAGCCCCGTGCCGCAGAGTAGCCATATGTTCACCTCAGCCACAATGCCCAAATGTTAGCATCAAATTCCGCGAATGGTCAATTGTGCTCTGCAAGCCACCGGTGCCACTGAGTTGTTGTATCACGCGGGCAAATGTTATACTGATTCAGATAGCTATGACGACCAAGAGGATTGACGGGCGTAGCAACGACGAGATTCGCCCGGTGCGTATAGAGATTGGGTATCAAGCTTTTGCCGAAGGGTCTGCGCTGATTGAGCTAGGGAAGACCAGGGTATTGTGTGCGGTTAGCGTTGAAGAAAGGGTACCTGCTTTTATTAAAGGCGAGGGTGGTGGTTGGATAACTGCTGAATATGCCATGTTGCCCCGCTCTACCCTGACACGCGTTCCTAGAAATTTGCCAGGGGAGAGGACAGCAGGCAGAAGTCAGGAAATCCAGAGGCTTATCGGTCGAAGTTTGAGGGCGGTCACCAACCTCTCTATACTCGGTGAAAGGACGTTTATCGTTGATTGCGACGTGCTTCAGGCTGACGGCGGGACTCGTACTGCTGCCATTACCGGTGGCTATGTTGCCCTGTTCCATGCTTTCTACAATTTGACACGGCAGGGCGTCTTGCCCCGTATACCATTCAGGTGTGCGGTGGCGGCCACTAGCGTTGGACTTGTCGACGGCGAAATGATGCTTGATCTGTGTTATGACGAAGATTTCCGTGCCGCGGTGGACTTCAATGTGGTCATGACCGACAAGGGCGAGTTTGTTGAAATACAAGGTACGGGTGAAGGGGGGCCATTCTCCAAGAGCACAGTAGACGGGCTGCTAGCCCTGGCAGAGAAAGGTATACGGCAGCTACTTTTGGCCCAGCGACAGGCTATTTCCCAACTCGGCTAGGGACGTACGTGCCCGTCGCCGATGATGATCCATTTATAGCTGGTGATCTCGCGCAATGCCATTGGACCTCGGGCATGGAATTTCTGTGTGCTAATTCCTATCTCGGCACCGAGGCTAAATTGGCCACCATCGGTGAACCTTGTGCTGGCGTTGGCATAGACACAGGCAGCATCCACTTCGTTGAGAAAACGCTCTATGGCTGTTTTTTCCTCAGCCACGATGGCTTCGGAGTGTCCTGACCCATACCGCTCGATGTGGTCTAGCGCCTCATCCAGCGAATCGACTACCTTTATGGCTGCAGTTAATGACAAAAACTCCTTACCCCAATCTTCAGCGGTGGCTGGAAGTACTTTCGCCTTGAGCGATGGTATTGAGCTGAGGATCTCCAGGGCACGCTCATCGCAGTGCATTTCTACGCCAGCCTTAGCCCATTCCTGTGCGATCAGTGGCAGAAATGCTTTGGCAATCTGGGAATGCACTATTAAGGCATCCAGAGCGTTGCACACGGTAGGACGCTGCACCTTTGCATTATAAGCTATTGCCACAGCTTTATCGAGGTTGGCACTCCTGTCAACATAGGTATGGCAGACACCGATGCCGCCGGTAATTACCGGCATGGTGGCATTTTCAGCGACAAATCTGATCAGACCAGCACCACCGCGCGGGATCAGCAGGTCTATGGTCTCTTTCATTTTTAACATACGGTCAACCAGGGCCCTATCGGTCGATTCTATGAACTGAATGCTACCTTCTGGCACCCCCGCATCGTAGCTCGCTTGTTGAACAACGCGGGCCAACGCCAGGTTTGAGCGTAATGCTTCCTTGCCTCCTCTAAGAATTACCGCGTTTCCAGCTTTCAAACAGAGTACAGATATGTCTACAGTTACATTGGGGCGACTTTCGTAGATAGCGCCGATGACTCCGAGCGGCACTCGCTGTTTAATTAACTTTAGTCCGTTAGGGAGGGTTCTGCCTTCAATGATTTCACCAACGGGGTCGGGGAGGGCTAATACAGCCCTTACGTCATGCGCGATGGCCTCAATCCGTTCTGGTGTGAGCAGGAGACGGTCAAGCATGGCAGCACTCATGCCAGACGCTTCGGCATCCTTATAATCGAGAACGTTGGCTGCCAGTATCTCTTCTTTTCTAGCGACCAATGCTTCAGCGATGTTATGCAATGCCCGATTCTTAACGCTGGTGGGTAAGTGGGCCAACTTTTTGGCTGCTGCCTTAGCCGCTTTCCCCTTTTCTTCAATTTCCACTACAGCAGAGTCCATGTTCCCTCCTCAGATAAGCACCATATTGTTCCGGTGAATGACCTCATCACCGTATTCGTAGCCGAGTCGAATCGGTATTTCTTCGGAGTGCATACCTTTAATCTTTTCTATATCTTTGGAATCATAATTTGCTATACCACAGCCGACGTGGTTACCATCGACGTCAAAAATATCTATCACATCACCACGTTGGAAGTCGCCATCTACCTCTATTATTCCGGCAGGCAGCAGGCTGCCCCCCTTGTTCTTAAGCGCGATGACTGCACCTTCATCGATGACCAGTTTTCCCTTCGAGGCCAGTCCACTGAGCATCCAGCGTTTTCTACTCTCTAACTTGGTAGTCCGTGGTAAGAAAATTGTGCCGGCCTGCTGACCACTTGCGATCTTCCTCAAGATATCCGGCTTTGTGCCGTTTGCGATCACGACCGTGACCCCAGATGCTGTTGCTAACTTCGCTGCCTCAATCTTGGTTATCATACCTCCCACGCCATAGGGGCTGCCGGCATCTCCAGCCAGGCGCTCTATCTCTGCGTCTATTTTTTCTACCTTTGGGACGAGCTTGGCATCGGGATAGCGGCGTGGGTCAGCAGTATACAGTCCATCGATATCAGTAAGTATTGCCAGGAGGTCGGCGTCGGTCAGATTGGCTACCATTGCTGAAAGGTTGTCATTGTCACCGAAAACGAGCCCTCCGAGCTCCTCGGTGGCCACCACATCATTTTCGTTGATGATGCAAATCACTCCCAGTTCCAGCAGGGCGAGAAGCGTATTCCGTGCATTCAAGTAGCCGCTCCGGTCAATGAGGTCTGACTTGGTAAGCAGTGCCTGCGCTATGACAATACCGTGCTTGCTGAATAGCTCGTCATAAATGTTCATCAACTGGCTCTGTCCCACCGCGGCAAGTACCTGTTTGAATGGTATACCTCTCTTTTCTCTGGGCAGGCCAAGCTTTTGCCTTCCGGCAGCTACTGCCCCCGAGGAGACAATAACTATTTCGTGACCTTCGCGATGGAGTTGGGCAACTTGGGCGGTCAAATTTGACATAATATCTATATTTAAGCGACCGGAACCTCTGGTCAACAGGTTAGTCCCCAATTTGATCACTAGCCGTTTATATTGCATTTGGCTTATTATAACGTGGTCAAACTGGCAGGACAAGCGATAGGAAACAGCGTTCAAACTTTTTGGGTATAATAGTGGAGCAGGCATCATATGGGCAACGATTTAAGGTCCCTACCCAGTGTAGACAGGGTTATCAGCGATGGTAGATTAGCGCAATGGCGACATATTCTGCCTCATGACCTGCTTGTGGATGTTGCTCGGGAGGTACTGGAACGGGAGCGGCTTTCTATTTTGGGTGGCAAGCCTTGCCGCTCGTTGAGCGACATTGTTGAGTCGGTCTATTTATCGCTCGACAACCTTGTGTGCCCCAGTCTCAAACCCGTTATCAATGCTACCGGGGTGATACTTCATACCAATTTAGGTAGGGCCCCGCTCAGCGACGAGGCTATGGCTGCTATGGTTTCCATAGCCAGCGGCTATTGCAGTCTCGAGTTCGATCTGGGCGCAGGGACCCGTGGGTCTCGGGACACGCATATAGAAGCGCTCCTGTGTAAGCTTACGGGGGCTGAAGCAGCCCTGGTGGTGAACAATAATGCCTCCGCTGTCCTGCTGGCTCTTACGGCGCTGGCGAAGAAGAAAGAGGTCATCGTATCGAGAGGGCAGGCTGTGGAGATCGGCGGTGGCTTTCGCATTCCAGACGTGATGAGGCAAAGCGGTGCTAAACTGGTGGAGGTAGGTACTACCAACTGCACTTACATACACGATTACGAGCAGGCAATCGGCCCAAGGACTGCGGCCCTGCTGCGGGTCCATTCAAGCAATTTCAGGATTGAGGGCTTCAGTCATTCTGTTTCCCTGGAAGAATTGGTGGAGTTGGGTAAGAAGTATGATGTCCCTGTATTCGATGATCTGGGTAGTGGCTGCCTCTTAGACGTCACCGCTTTCGGACTGTTCCCTGAGCCCATGGTGCAGGAGAGTGTGTCTCTAGGTGTTGGCCTGGCTTTCTTTTCAGGTGATAAACTACTGGGTGGACCCCAGGCAGGTATTATCGTAGGAAAAAGGACCCTGGTGGACAAATTGCGTAAGCACCCGCTGGCGCGTGCTTTGCGCATCGACAAAGTGAGGCTTGCCGGCTTGAGGGTGACATTGGGGCATTATCTCAAAGGTGAAGCACTGAAAAAAATTCCCGTATGGCGCATGATCTCCATGCCGCTATCGGAGATCGAGCGTCGGGCTGAAAGATGGGCACGGAGCCTTGGTGGACTGGCGTGGGTGGTGGATGAGGAGTCAGTAGTTGGTGGTGGTAGTCTGCCAGGGGCTACGCTACCTACGCGGGCAGTTGCCATCGGGGACAGGACGAAGTCGAGAAAGGACTCAAGTATAGCTCCTAGAATGGCGAAGCTACTCCGGGAATATGAACCGGCGATCGTCGGGCGGCTGGAGGAAGACTGTTTGCTCCTGGACCCGCGGACGGTCCTTCCGGAGCAAGATGAGATTGTAGCCAAAGCCCTGGTTGACACAGTCTCCATGCTGGAGCGGTAAAATTTCAGCCGATGTCGGATAGAAACATACCAGCCTTAATTACGGGGTGAACAATGTTTGTCCTAGGTACTGCCGGACATGTTGACCATGGTAAGTCCACCCTGATACGCGCTCTGACAGGGATAGACCCTGACCGGCTGCGCGAGGAGAAAGAAAGGGGTATGACCATAGACCTGGGCTTCGCCTGGCTCAGGTTGCCCAATGGTCAAGAAGTCGGCATCGTTGACGTGCCAGGCCACGAGCGGTTTATTAAGAACATGCTGGCTGGCGTAGGAGGGATTGACGTCGCCCTGTTTGTTGTGGCTGCTGATGAAGGCGTGATGCCCCAGACCAGGGAACATTTGGCCATTCTGGACCTGCTTGGTGTGAAGCGGGGTGTTGTTATCATTACTAAAAGAGACTTAGTTGACGACGAGCTATTGGATATTGTCAGACTGGAACTGGACTCGCTGCTGGAGGGGACAAGTTTGGAGGGAAGTCCGGTGGTCGCTGTTTCTGCGGTAACTGGCGAAGGGCTGGGCGAACTATTGTCGACCATCGAGCATGTGCTACAGGGTGCCGAGCCAAGAAAAGACTCAGGCAGGCCGAGGTTGCTGATTGACCGTGTTTTTGCGATAGCTGGCTCGGGGACTGTGGTGACCGGGACATTAATAGATGGCAGCCTCAGAGTTGGTGAGGAAGCAGAGATACAGCCCACAGGTCTAAAGACGCGCATTCGGGCATTACAGATGCACAAAACGCGCGTTGAAACTGCGACCCCGGGCAGCCGTGTAGCCGCAAACCTTGTGGGCATTGCCACCTCGCAATTAGAGCGGGGTAATGTACTTACCAGACCTGGCTGGCTTGTCTCGGCGACAAGGGTGGATGTCAAGCTACGCCTGCTCTCAGAGGCCAAAAACCCCTTATCTCATGGCACGGTGGTGAATCTCTTCGCGGGTTCCGATGAAGCATTGGCCAGGGTGCACCTGCTGGACAGGGAAAAGGTTGGGCCTGGTGATACCGCCTGGGCACAACTTACGCTGTTCAAGCCCATGGTCCTGCTGAAGGGGGATCGGTTCATCGTCCGTTCCCCTGTCGCCACTCTGGGCGGTGGGCAAGTCATAGACCCCTATGCCATACGCCACCGGCGCTTCCGCCGCAGTGTGGTAGAGAACCTTAAAGTCAGAAGTGAGGGGAGCATTGAGGAAATCCTGGTCGCCACTCTTGAGATGGGTCAACCACTTTCTGTGGAGCAACTTTCGGTGAAGTGCAACTTGGCAACCAGCGAGGTCACAGAGGTTATAGAGAGGCTATCATCAGTAGCGAAGGTGGTGGTTGTCGGAAGCACCAAAGAGGCATTGCTGTTCACCGCCGGTGGCTGGGAGGGGTTTGTCAGGAAGGTAAGTGCTATGGTGGAACAGTACCATCGACGGTTCCCGACCCGGCCGGGGATGCCCAAAGGAGAGTTGATCAGCAGACTGCGGCTTTCGTCCCATTCGCCAGCCCTGAGCAAGCTTTTTGAGGACGGGATTTTGGTAGATGGGGGGACATTTGTCCATCTTCCCGGTCACAAGGTACAGTTGTCGGAGCAACAGCAAAAGGAAGTAGCCAGTTTTCTCCGGGCGTTGGACGAAAACCCTTATTGTCCGCCCGGTGATGTGATCATCGCCAATGACCTGTTAGGGCTACTGCTGGAGCAGCGACAGGTGGTAAAGGTGGCTGAAGGCATCATCTTTTCTGCCAAAGCATATGATGACATGGTGGGCAAAGTGGTCGCCTACATAAAGGAGAAAGGACAAGCCACCGTCGCTGAAGTGCGGGATATGCTGAATACCAGCAGGAAATATGCTTTAGCTCTTCTGGAGCACATGGACGAAAAGAAGATCACCCGCCGTGTAGGCGATGCCCGTGTGCTCAGGTAGTCTTTTTAACGGGCAGGCGGTACAGTTTTCTATTCCCCAAAGCGAGTAAACGTCCGCTCGTGTTTCCGTTCCGCGGCTGAGTCCTGAGTAAGTATAAGTACTAAAGTTATATCCTCTGACTGGTACTACACGACCCCTGCAAATTGGTACTGATGCTTCATGCTTTCAGTGGTATGGCAGTAGGAAAATATTGACATGAAGCACTGCCGATTGGGGGTCGAAAGATGCAGAGAGCTAAGAAACTGCTAACTATCGTCAAAGGGGATAAAAAACTACTGGCAATGTTCAGCGGTACTCTGGTTGATGGTATCATCCTTATCTTTGTGATTGCCGTGGCTTATCACTGGTTCCTCGCATAGGCTGGCATACTGTGGCTATTGGAGGCCGTTGTAGATAGATTTACCCATTTCGAAGGGTCTTGGTATCCGACTTCCTTGATTTGATTTCAAGGCAGACAGGAGTGAACAAAGAAGTCATTGGTCTGCTAGGCGGTTTTGTCTTTGTGGCTTTGCTCTTTTGGGTCTTTGCCTGGTACTTGTTATAAGTTTAGCTTATAACATCTGAGTAGCTTATCTACCGGGACAGAGCTTTTGTCCTCTCGGTCTGAACGTTGCTGGGCCTAAATCGGCGTAGACTAAGTGCCGCAAACTTGGAGGGGGAATGGCGGGAGCGTATGGGAGTCGAACCCACCGAAGGCACTTTGTAAATGCCCCCCGACGGATTTGAAGTCCGCGAAGCCCACCGGGACTCAAACGCTCCCAGGACTGGACCTCAGCTGATCATACCCCAGTGATGTTTTTTCCGCGGCGCAACTTCTATGATATCAGATTTAAGCGCGGCAGGGAATTCTGGCACCGAGGTACAACGCTCTTTGTTATAATAGGATGTGCTACGTAACCCTCACTTTCGGCTAAAGTTGTAGCTGTGAATCTATTTTTATGTAGTGGCCCGACAGGAAACATGCTGGCAGACCGATTAAAACGGGCAGAGCATATTGGGGCTATGAGGCGGGCTTTCAGCTCGGTCAAAAGGAGACAGAAAGCAAATGCCAGCCATATTCCCGACCTTTTAGATAGAAAGAGGAGGCTCAGAGAAGCTAGAGAGAGAACAGTAGGGGTCCAGGCTTATCTGGATGAGGTTGTGGAGGCTATGACACGCAATGGTATCAGGGTCAACATAGCCAGGGACAGCAAGGATGCGGTAAATCTGGTAAGGGCTGAATTAGGTGGGGCAGGACTGGTAGTAAAGTCCAAGTCCAATTTGACCAAAGAAATAGGACTGGTGGAGCTGCTTGAGAGGTCCGGGGTCCGGGTCATCGAGACTGACATCGGCGACAGGATAATTCAGATTGCACAGGAAAAAGCTTCACATCCCACCGGACCGGCCAGCCATCTCAGTCGCAAGGACATCGCGCATATCCTCGCGGGACATTTCGGCAGAAAGGTCCGTCCTGTTGCCCAGGAAATAGTCCAGGCGATAAGGGAAGAAGTTTATGGGTACATAACGCAAGCCGAGATCGGGATTACCGGTGCCAATGCTATAGCTGCTGATGAGGGCGCGATCCTTTTGCAGCACAACGAAGGTAACATAATTGAAGTGGCAATGCGCCCTGCCAAGCACATAGTCTTGGCGGGTATTGAGAAAATCTATCCCAATATAGAGGAGTCCCTCAATATGCTACGCTTGCAGACCTTCTATGCTACAGGGGCATTGACCACCTCTTTCATAAATATAGTCTCAGGTCCCAGCCAGACGGCTGACATTGAAAAGCAATTAATAAAAGGGGTACACGGTCCCAGCGAAGTCTCCGTTATCCTGGTGGACAATGGCAGGAGCAAAGTGGCAGAGATGTCCGAATACAGAGAGCTGCTCTATTGCATTGGCTGTGGCCAGTGCCTGTTGGTCTGCCCCGCTTACCGGGTCTACGGAAACAAGTTCAGTGCTGCTGGCGAGCTTGGCGGCAGGGGAATAGCTTATTCGAGTCTCTGTGGTGATACTAACGGTAATGAGGCTCTGGGTTGGTGTCTGACCTGCGGCAAGTGCTATCAAAATTGTCCGGTGTCTATAAATGTGCCCGGAATAGTCCACAGGCTGCGTTCGGACGCCGGTGGGGCAGGGTATATCATCTCGAGTTTCTTTAGCTCGCACCTAAGGTGGTTGGGCAGTGGGTTCCTCTTGGAATTCCTCCTGCTGGCTTCCAAAATCTCTGCGGTTACCGGTGCGGAGGTAGAATAAGGCGTTGTCCACTAAGGTTTCTCGTTGCTGCAACTGACAGAAAGTTGTAAAATCGGGCGTAGGTGGTAGTTGTGATGGATGTGTACATATTGACTAATCTGGGACGAAAGGCGATACCCGGTCTAAGAAAACTTGGTGACGAACTGGATGCAAGCATACTGGAGTTCCTGGAACGCACTGACGGCGCTACCGAAAACCAGGTAGCGGAGGCTTTCGACATTAGCGTTGACGTGGCTTATGATAAGCTGAGGTCACTGAGTGCTAAACGGTGGGTCTGGCGGCGGACCACCAGGGCTGTGCCCTTTTAGCGGGCTTTGCTGGAGTTGGATAAGAGGGTAGTGGGTTGTTAATAAGGAAACGGTGTCCCTACTGTAAGGGGCAGGGGATGGTTCCGGGTGACGCTCCCGGGATGCCCGTCAGTCCCTGTCCTGTGTGCAGCCAGAGGGGGTATAACCTTGTACCGGGAACCGCACAGGTATGTGCGTTGTGTCAGGGCAGCGGTCGGCGGGCTGGCGGTGGCAGAGGTGCTGGCGCGGTGTGTCCTGATTGTCAGGGTATCGGCTTTAAATGGTAGCAACACATCTGGGGAAGTGCCGGAACTGGCAGACGGGCATGACTTTAAAAAGATCGCAGAAACGCCTGCATACGGAACTGTCACCCATCTCTTTCACTTTACCGGCGTGTCGTAGCTGAACTTGAGACAGTACTTCAGGCACATCATCCTGAAGTAGGTAGCCACTGTGCTTCAATTATACTCGGCTATACCTGTTCACACCGAGGGCTAGCGTTAAACCCTTCCCCTTGTTCTCTTCGAAGTTAATTCCTGTTTGATAAGGTCCACGATTGTATCTGTGGGAGTTCCCGGGCCGAAGACTGCTTTCACCCCCATTTTTTTAAGGAGCGGAACATCCTCGTCAGGGATTATACCCCCGACAACGATCAAAACATTCCGTTTACCCTTCTTTTTTAGACCTTCAATAATAGGCGGAATAAGCTCCAGATGAGCTCCAGAGAGAATGCTTAAGCCAACTACATCTACATTTTCTTGGACAGCAGTTTCCACAATCATTTCTGGAGTTTGTCGAATTCCGGTGTAAATAACGTCCATACCGGCATCTTGAAAAGCACGGGCAACAACTTTTGCTCCCCGGTCGTGACCATCAAGGCCTGGTTTAGCCACCAAGACTCTTATTTTGTTCATTTCCATTAGACTTACCTCCTTTGGGCAAGCTCGATAAGCACCCCTTTGGTTGCCTTAGGGTGAATAAAACCAACCTTACCTGCAAGGCCAGGTCGTCCTTGTTTATCTATCAACTGCACTCCTCTTTCGGCCAAAAGGCATAGTTCCTCGTCAATATTGTCAACTTCAAAACAGACATGATGGATACCCTCCCCCCGACTGTCTAAAAATCTGGCTACGCCACTTTCAGGACTAATAGGCTCTATAAGCTCAATTTCACCACCTTCAACCAAAGATAGGATGGCAGCTTTGACTCCCTGTTCAGGAATAACCTCAATTTTAGCCGGCTTGACACCGAATAGGTGGTCATAAAGCTGAAGCGCCTCATCTAAATTTTTGACGACAACGGCAACGTGGTGGACTTTCTTTATCATTCTTCCCCCTATTTGTAAATTTCAATGCAAATAGCTTGGTATCTTTAGAAAACAAAGTACTCCTTCTGGGTGCCAAAAACCTGGCGAAGGACGTCACATATTTCCCCTAAAGTAGCATAACTTTCCACACATTGGATAATGGACGGTAGCGTATTCTCTTTACTTCTGGCAACTTCTTCTAGCTCTTTGAGTACCTTAGCCACTCGAGCATTATCGCGGTTCTTTTTAACCTGACTAAGGCGTGCCTTTTGTTTGCGCTCCAGTTCAGCCTCAACCCGAGTTAATCCAGTTATTTTTTGATATGGGGATTGGAATTTGTTAACCCCAACTACAATTCGCTGCCCTTCTTCTACTTCCTTCTGATAACGGTAAGAGCTTTCTTGGATCTCCCGTTGCTGGAATCCTTGCTCGATCGCAGCGATAGCTCCACCAAGGCGGTCAATTTTATCAATATACTGACTGGCTTCCCGCTCTATAGCGTCGGTGAGGCTTTCTACGAAATAGGAACCGCCCAAAGGGTCAACAGTATCACCAATACCACTCTCGTAAGCTAAGATTTGCTGGGTGCGTAGAGCTATAGTAGCAGCTTCTTCAGAAGGTGTGGCATAAGCTTCGTCAAAGGAATTAGCATGTAAAGATTGGGTGCCACCTAAAATAGCTGCCAATGACTGAATAGCTACCCTCACGATATTGTTATAAGGCTGCTGAGCAGTCAGGGTACAACCAGCGGTCTGGGTATGGAAACGGAGCATCCAGGAGCGCGGTGCTTTAGCTTTGAATCTCTCCCGCATAATCTTTGCCCAAAGGCGGCGGGCGGCCCTGAATTTAGCAACTTCTTCAAAAAGATTGTTGTGGCTGGCAAAGAAAAAGGACAATCTCCCAGCGAAAGTATCCACATCCAGACCGGCATCGAGAGCTGCCTGGACATAGGCGATGCCATTAGCTAAGGTGAAGGCAACTTCCTGGACTGCTGTTGAACCAGCCTCCCGGATGTGATAACCACTAATGCTGATAGTATTCCAGTGGGGGAGGTTCTGGCTGCAATATGCAAAAATATCAGTGGTTAAGCGCATAGATGGTCGGGGCGGGAAAATATACGTACCCCGGGCAATATATTCCTTGAGAATGTCATTTTGGACAGTGCCTTCTAACTTACCTGGATCAAAACCCTGTTTTTTGGCTAAAGCAATATACATTGCTAGCAGGATGGGAGCCGTGGCATTGATGGTCATAGAAGTACTGACTTTGTCCAAAGGGATTTTATCAAACAAAATTTCCATATCCTGGAGGGTATCTATAGCTACGCCGACCTGTCCCACCTGGCCTTGGGCCAAAGGGTGGTCAGAGTCATAGCCCATTTGGGTTGGCAGGTCAAAGGCGACGCTTAACCCCATTTGGCCTTGCTCCAGTAAATATCGAAAGCGACGATTAGATTCCTCGGCAGTGCCATAGCCAGCATACTGGCGCATGGTCCATAATCTGCCTCGGTACATAGTGGGTTGGATGCCCCGAGTAAAGGGATATTCTCCAGGATAACCTAAGGAACTATTGTAGTTAAAGTCGAAAAGGTCATCAGGGGTGTAGATAGTATCAATAACTATGCCCGAGGTTGTCTCAAACTTTTCTTGCCGCTCTGGAAACTGTCTTATAAATTGAGTTAGGGTAGTTTCAACCCATTCTTTTTTACTTCTAGCCTGTATAGCCATACCTAGCCCCTCCTGTTTACTCATGTCTTTATCTAATTATAGAAGGTCGACCCAACCTTGGCATAGTTCTTGTCCAGATGTCGCTCTCTACCGTATTTGCCATTGGTCGGGATGCTTACCTGCTCAACTCTCCCTCTTTTAGCTGTGCCCCGTTGGCTTTGGAGCAGAGGCCTTTATCAGCAGCCACCGCTTTTAGTCTCCGGCGGAATAGCCACTAGTGTCCCCTTATTGCTGTTGTGAGCAGTGCGGCATCGGTCCGGTTTCCATCAGCTACTTTATGAATAATGTCAGGATCGGTCTCAATAAGAAGTATCTTACAACCAAAGTTGTTATCAGCGCAAGTTTACGCTGCTTTATTGGTCAGGCACTGGTATCAAATATGCTCACCATTCGCCGCGGTGAAACCGGGAAGTACAGACTTGGGTAGTTTAGGGGGCTACTTTCCTAATCCGATCGTCTTTGGGATAGTCATTTCTGACCAGCCAGTTGCAAAAGGCCCTTACAGCTCGACGGTAAGCGAGCTTGCCCCCGGCATTGCAGCTCAAATCAACAAGGGACTCGTTCACACCTTCAGGCATTAAATCATACCGTTCGACTAGTGGTTTGAGGCAAGTTTGGTAAAATGCTATAGTATGAGGTGAGATGCCCTGACTCCTGTGCTGCAAAGGAATTTTGTTAGCAGCTCCTTCTGTCTTTGCTGAGATTTTGTTAACAATTGAGCCGATTTTATACTTGGGGAAGTGCCGGAACTGGCAGACGGGCATGACTTAGGATCATGTGCCGCAAGGCGTGGGGGTTCGAGTCCCCCCTTCCCCACCAAGCCGACTCATCCGGTTTTGCCGACAAGTTGCCGACATTTTCACGCTCCTGGGGATTGACCAGAAGTTTTAACATCTTGGGACTCATTATCTCCTGCAGGCGTGCAGCAGCAAGTTTTTGTATGGTGGGTAGCAGATGTCCGTACACATCGAGCGTGAAGGCTGCCGATGAGTGACCTAGCCGCTCCGCCACAACCTTGTCCGGTATGCCTATTTGTAGAAGCATGCTGGCGTTCAGGTGACGGAGGTCGTGCAAGCGGATACGAGGTACCTGGGCTTTGGAAACAACGCTGGCAAAGGCATGCACCAATGTAGAAGTGCTTAAGGGAGTGCCATCAAGGTTTGAGAAGACCAGGTCGGTATCTTTTAGCTCACTACCGACAAATGCTTTCTTTTCTTCTTCCTGTGCTCTGTGCTGGCGCAGTAGCTCGGAGAGAAACAGAGGAAGCTCGACAGCACAGCCCTTGCCAGTCTTAGGTTCTTTATAAAGGTAAGTGCCATCTCTCAGTCTGGCCAGAGAGCGATTGACAAAAATGCACGAAAAATCCGGGCTGATGTCACACCATCGGAGGGCTAGCGCTTCACCTCTTCTCAAGCCACTGAATAGCAGTGTTAGATAAAACACACCATACTGGCTCTGGCGTAAAGCAAAAACGAGTTTCGAAATGTCCCTGGCGCTCAACGACGGCACTTTTCTACGTTGTACACGAGGTCGGTTGACAGCCTTGCAGGGATTGACAGCCAGCAGCCCCATTCTCACAGCGTCGCTTAGGGACTTGCTAAGAATGGTGTAGTGGTATTGCACTGTTCGCCTGCTTAAAGGAGCGCCATTTCTGCCGCCGTGAGACAATGCGTTCACAATATACTCCTGAGTTTAGGACTGGTTGTTGAGAAGCCTGATAAAGCTAGCTTACTTTCGAAGACCGAAAGGAGGCCATTCGTCGCCCGACGGGTGTGCCTTGCCATCAGACCAAGATGCCCGTGCCGGCGCGGAGCAGGAGACCCCACACGATAGTAGCCCTTGGGGCAGATACCCGGGAAGGCACCCAACGAGTACGAGGCCATAATTAATCGCAAACTCCTTTCGGCTTCTGAAAGTGATGTGCCAATGCAGTGTGTCTTGCTCCCGACGCAATACTTTCACATCTTTTGTGGGAGCCACTGCTTCCTGCCCAGTTGTTATAGCTCCCTTTTTCAGTCTGTACCTTGCTCATTTTCGTCACTTGGTCGCATAACTCGTGATCACAACCATTGCTTTCGCTATACGTCACCCGCGTGCCTCCACCGCTGGTTGGGATAGCCCGGTTCGGCAACGAAAGAGTGGTGCTCCGCGTGCTGATCCTGAGCCGGCACCGCGAATGTGACAAGTAGGTCTCAGGACCCTACTAGGCTCTTGCGAAACGGCGCCTGGTGGTGTGGTATATCCTAGCGAGTGCATCGAATGCCCTGTCCCCTAGTGAGGCTGCCAAAGCTGCTCCAACGCACCTGACATCGAACGGATATGCCGCCGCGGCTTTCACGTAGTAGTTTCTTGCCCGTCTGAACTGTCCCATTGAACGGAAGTTGTTAGCAACACTGATGTAGTAGCTGGCAAGTAACCTTCTATCCTTGTCCCTAATGTTGCGCCAATGCTTCTTGGTGATCAGTTCCAGCCCTTCGGCTGCGGCGTCTAGGTTGCCAAGAAGACTATCTTCTGTTCCACCGTACACGATTACCAGGGGCTGGTCTACGCACTTGAACTCATAACACTCCGATATCCTAAGCCATAGTTCCCAGTCTTCGAAGCAGCGAATATTCTCATCAAACAGCCCTGCTTTTTCGAAACATTCTCTCCTTACTACGGCGGCTTGAGGTGTCACGTAGTTACCTCTGCAGATGAGGCTGTCATATATCCTGCCGTCCTTCTTGGTTAGGCTAGGGCCCGGCACATAGGCTACGCTGCCTCCCGCTATTTTCAAAAACCCTGTGTACACAACCCCAACACTTGGAGGGGCCTCTTTGAAAATTGCCATCTGCTTGTCAAGCTTCTCCGGGAGCCATACATCATCGCTATCTTGAAACGCAACGTATTTACTAGTTGTAGCGTTGATACCCGTGTTCCGAGCTGCTGAGACTCCTCTATTTCTGTCATGCTTGATGTATTTTATCCTCGTGTCGTTGAAGCTTGCTACGACCTCTGCCGTCCTGTCCTTAGAACCATCGTCGACAACAACGATTTCAAAGTCTTTGTAGGTTTGGTCAAGTACACTCCGAACAGCGCGGCTCAGTGTGTGAGCTCGATTGTACGTAGCGATCACCACGCTAAGACTCGCGTCAACCGCCACTGCGCGTAGTTCCTCCTTTTGTTATGACAAATATCTTCCTGTATGGTGCTCCGAAATTGAAATACCGGACGACACACCCTATTCTTGGTGAAAGCCGGCTTACAAGATACCATCCGTCGTCTGTAACTGTCAACTATTGGTCGGCTCTTTGTCAAATGTTGTGGAAACAGCTTCGGCATGGCACAAACCCCAGTAGCATTTTCCTCCAATAGACCTTGGCGTTCTTAAGACCATAGGAAACGCGTTTCAGCATCTTTATCTTGGTATAACAGCCCTCAGTAAAGCCGTTCTTGTCCAGTTCTCAAGGACATCGGGACAACCAGCACCAGATAGTTATCTGTTTGATGTGCGAAGGTTGCTGTGGGAGAACCGTGGACAGGCGAGAAACTTATGTTCTCTCGCGGAGATAGCGGAAGGCAGAGAGGGCAGCGGTCGCCCCATCGCCAACGGCACTACAGACCTGGCGCGGTGAGTTTGCTCTAATATCACCGGCGGCAAAGATACCACGAGTGGTCGTTGCCATCAGTTCATTGGTGACAATATGTTCAGTCTCATCAAGGCTAACTATGTCGGCAAAGCAGCGGGTGTTCGGTTCCAGGCCCACCGCCACGAACACCCCCGCCACATTAAGAACGGACTCTTTACCGGTCTTGACATTCTGTAGCCTGAGTCCGATCACTTTGTCCTCGCCAATGACCTCTTTCACTACAGTGTCCCAGAGGAACTTGATGCCTTTTCTAAGGAAAGCTTGTCTCTGTAGCGCTTGTGTAGCCCGGAGCTGGTTCCTGCGGTGTATTACGTAGACATTGCTGGCATGCTCGATCAGTTCCAGGGCATCGGTCAAGGCGGTGTCACCGCCCCCAACCACAGCAACATCAAGGTCGCGAAAAAGAAAGCCATCGCAAGTGGCACAATAGGACACACCCCGACCGAGCAGTCTGTCTTCACCAGGAACATTTAGTTTCCGGTGCTTCGAGCCAGCGGCAATTATTACGGCTCGAGCCTCGAAGTCACCCCTGGTCGTGCTGGCTACAAAGCCATTTGCCTGCTTTCTCAGACCGGTGACCTCGGTATTTACGGTCTCTAGTCCGTACCTCGTTGCCTGCTGGTACATAAGTTCAGCCAGGTCAGCCCCGGCAATCCCCTCGGGGAACCCAGGATAGTTGTCTATCCGGCGCGCATTGACAATCTGTCCACCAAACAGTCCGCGTTCTATGAGCAGAGTCTTCAACCCTGCGCGGCAGGCATATAGACCAGCAGTTAGCCCCGCCGGACCACCCCCGATGATCATGACTTCATACATGAGAGCCCTCGCTAATTTAGACTGTCTGTAGTGCACAGATATTGTAGATGATTTCCACAGGCAATTCTACCGAGGGAATAGTTGACATAATGTCATTATCCGTGAGGCTATGACTTTAGTCTTAGACGACATAAGAAATTAGTCATATAAGTAAAAATTGAATCTAGCGAAGTTGCTCAAATGTTTGGCGTTGCCGGGATAAATGTGCTAAAGATAGCTGGTACCCAGGTACTGGGGGAAAACAGGTTTAAGTTACTGGCGGTGCACAGGATGAGAGACAAGGGCTTGAGCTTGCGTGCCAAGACGGTTGCCGCTGCGGTTGCCGTGCTTGTGGTGATTATTGCTTTGATCTGTGCAATGTCTGAACTGTTCCTTTTGAGACCGTTTGCGGAGCTGGAGAAGCAAAACGCGTTGAGAAATATGCAGCGCGCTCTTCTTGCTCTGGATGACAGGCTCGCTTTCCTGGATGTTACAGTCAAGGACTGGGCATGGTGGGACGACACATATAATTTTGTCCAGACCCGTGACCAGAGCTATATCCAGACCAATCTGGTCGATAGCGCTTTTGCCACGCTGGGGATAAACATAATAGTGTTTGCCGACAGGTCTGGCGAGATTGTATTCGGCAAAGCCTTTGACCACAGAGAAGTGGGGGAGATGCCCCTCCCTCAGGAATTGTATGAGCATCTGAAGCCGTCCAGCCTTTTGCTAAGCCACTATACTCTGGAAAGTAATATTTGCGGTATTTTGCTATTGTCAGATAATGTCCTGCTGGTCGCTTCTCGCCCCGTGCTCACCAGCGAACGGGAAGGTCCCATTCAGGGGACACTGGTCATGGGCAGCTTCTTTGACCTAGAGGCGTTGCGGAGTCTTTCTGATAGGGTGCAGGTGTACCTGGGCATGGGCAGGGTAGATAGGGCAGATACTCTGTCTGAATTCAGGGAAGTGCTGCCAAACATGCTGGATGGCAATCCAATGTATGTCACAGAGCCCAGTCGCCATAGTGTCTCGGCTTATGCCTTGCTCAGGGATATCTACAACCGATCGGCACTGGTTCTCAGGGCGGATATGCCTGGGGAAGTATATGCTTATGCTCGCACGGCTGTGGGCGCCTTTTTGCTTTATATTTCAGCCGCCGGGTTTGTCTCCGCTGTTATTGCCCTGTTCTTCCTCGACAGGATGGTACTTTCCAGGCTGAGCGCGTTGAAAAACGCTGCTGCCCGGATCGGTAAGGACCTGCAGGTTTCTCAGCGTCTGCCGGTCACCAGCAATGACGAAATTAGTGAACTTGCTAACACTATCAACTTTATGCTGGCACGGATAGAAGAAGGGCAAAGGGCACTCGCTGCCAGCGAGGCGAAGTACCGCACCATCCTGGATGAGATGCAGGAAGGCTATCTGGAACTGGACACGGCAGGCAATATTACGTTCTGTAACGACGCAGCTTGCCAGATACTGGGATACCCTGATGGCGGGCTTATCGGAACACATTTTAAGGCTTATGTCCATCCCGACGACGTTGCCTCGATTTATGAATCGGTCAAACAGACTTGCGAGGCGAAAAGACCGTCCGATATCTCTTGCCGTTTCTTGCGGAGGGACGGGACCTTAGGATACGCCGAAGTCCATCTGTACCTCAAACTCAGCGAGGATGGCGGTATAGACGGGTTCAGGGTCTTAGCCCGCGATGTTACCAGGCGGAAATTCCTGGAGCAGCAGATGATAGCTGCCAGCAGACTGGCTATCACCGGGGAGTTAGCTGCCGGCATGGCACACGAGCTGAATAATCCGCTGACTGGGGTCATCGGCTATGCCCAGCTCTTGATGGCCAGGCCAGACCTTCCCGCCGATGTGAAAAGCGACCTCAGTAAAATACATAATGAGGGGCAGAGGGCTGCGAGGATAGTGAGGAACTTGCTGGCTTTTTCCCGTCAGGCCCAGCCTAAGAAGCGGTTGGTCGACATAAATGAGCTAGTCCAGAAAACTTTGGAGCTGCGTAGTTATGAACTTGCAGCCAGGGGCATCGAGGTGGAAATGAAGCTGTGCCCGGAGATGCCGCGCATTCTCGTCGACTATAACCAGATCCAGCAGGTAGTCCTGAATATAATCATCAATGCCGAGCAAGCGCTGAGCCGATTAAATCACCATGGCAAAATAGCGATTGAAACAGGACTGAAGGAAGGATATGTGGTAATTGCTATCTCAGACAACGGGGCTGGAATTCCTGAAGATATCTCAGATAAGGTCTTCCAGCCGTTCTTCACTACCAAGGGGGTAGGTGAGGGTAGCGGGCTGGGGCTCAGCGTCTGCCACGGGATTGTGACGGCGCACGGCGGCAAGATCCATTTCCAAAGTAAGGCAGGCCATGGGACCACGTTTTTTGTTGAACTGCCGGCGATTGATTCGATAGTCGTATAGTGGACAAAAAGTGAATTATGCGTTAGAGTAGAGATGGGGATATGAAAATCAGGAACAGCAATTCGGTACCGATTTTGGATGGGATTGGGGAACAGGCTGTCCGGGGATCCCCAGCAGCGTCCTTTTCTTCCCAGCACGGTCCTAAAAGGACAGCCCGGGTGTTGATAGTTGATGACGAAGCCTTGATCAGGGAGATGATCGCCCGGGAGCTCACAGAGAAAGGTCTGGAATGTGCTGAGGCTGCCAGCGGCGATGAGGCCTTGGAAAAGCTTCGAAACAATGATTTCGATGTAGTGCTCCTGGACATTCGTATGCCGCACAAGAGCGGTCTCGAAACGCTGGCAGAGATAAGGACCATATACCCTGACATAGCGGTCATCATAGTGACCGTGGTCGCGGACATAGAGATCGCCATCGAGTCGATGAAAGAGGGAGCCTGCGACTTCATCATCAAACCCATCGATTTCGATATTTTGACGCTGAGTGTTGATAGGGCGCTGGAAAAGAGGAGACTGCTTCTGGAGAACAGAAGATATCAGAGGTATCTGGAACAAAGGGTCAAGGAGCAGGAAGCTAAAATACGGGAATCGTTCCTTAATTCGGTGCAGGCACTGGTCTATGCCTTAGAAGCCAAGGATGTTTATACCAGTGGTCATTCGCAGAGGGTGACGGAGATGGCAGTGGAGATTGGTCAGGCAATGGATTTAGGCGAAGCAAAACTGGCGAAAATCAGGCTTGCCGGCATTCTGCACGATGTGGGTAAAATAGGCATCCCGGAAGCAATATTAAATAAGCCGGGCAGGTTAGAGAAACATGAATATGACATAGTCAAGAGCCACTCTGAGTTGGGAGAGAAGATCCTGCGGTCAGTTGTGGCCGATGAGGAAATATTGCGTGCCATCCGGCACCACCATGAGCGCTATGACGGCGGCGGGTACCCTGACGGGCTATCAGGTGATAACATACCTCAGGCAGCCAGAATCCTTGCTGTGGTAGATGCCTACGATGCCATGACCTCCGACCGTCCGTACCGGAAGGCGATGGCCTATCCACAGGTGCTGGCTGAGTTAGAGAAAGGGCGTGGCACCCAGTTCGACCCCGATGTGGTGACAGTCTTCCTCACCAGCGTGGTGGACAAATTTCAGGTGCGGCCCTGCTGAATAAACCAGCAAACTACAGGGTAGCGCGGAGTTAGTTGACATAATGTTATAAACTATTGTTGCTTGTACCGGCTGTGGAAAGCCTGGTGTACCTCTTTCAAGTGCTTGTTGGTCACGTGGGTGTAGACCTGTGTGGTACGGACGCTTTCGTGTCCCAGCATTTCCTGAACTGAACGAAGGTCGGCGCCTCCGACGAGCAAGTCTGTAGCGAACGAGTGTCTCAGGGTATGCGGTGTGACATTGATAGGAAGCCCACAGATGCGGGCGTATCTTTCCACGATCCTCTGAACGGTGCGGGCGGTTAGCCGCATGCGTTCGCCCTTCATCCTTGCGTCGGTGCTGCCGCTGTACCTGATGAACAAAGGTTGGAAATCGTCCTTCCGTGTCTGCAAATACCGCTGCAGCCATTCGGCTGCGACGTCAGATAGAAAGACAACCCTCACTTTGCCCCCTTTGCCTCTAACGCTGAACTCCCGGCGCTCAAAATCGACCTGGTCGCGGTTGAGTTGTACCAGTTCTGACACTCGGAGGCCAGTGCTGAACAGGGTTTCCAGGATCGCCTTGTCCCTCAGTCCCGCCTTCTTAGAGATTTCGGGGGCATTGAGCAGCCTCTCGATTTGCTCCCGGTTCAGGAACGACACAGAGCGGGCAGCTTGCTTCGGCAGCTCTATTTTGTCCGGTGACAGCACAGGCAGGTTCTTGTGGGCGAGCAGATAACGGAGAAAAGCGCGCAGAGCGACTAAGTGGTACACCTGAGTGGACCGCTCCAACGGACTTCCCCGGGGATTAGGAAGCCGGGCTAAGTACAGACGGTACCGGGAGACTATTCCGGAGTCAACGTCCTGTATCCGCGCCTCCGGGAAATTACGGCGGAGCCATTCCACAAAACGACCAAGATAATGCGCATAGCGTCGGATGGTCAACGGAGAGCGACCGCGGGAGACCTCGAGGAATTCAAGATAGTCCGCCACCAGATTATTTAGTTCGTCAGCCGGCTTCATATGTGCCCCAAAAGCAAGCTATGTTATCGCCATCTCTTCTGGTGTCGCAAAAGTAACATTGTGCGACACTTCCGCTAATTCCTTCCGAGAGTTTTCCAGCTCTGCCGCAATGCCATTGAGCAGCTCATCAAGGTACCAGCCTTTCAGTGCTGAGATCAAAAAGGTTGCCTTATTCCCTGTTTGAACAAGCTCCGGTGGGAGTTTTGACAGGTCTTCTTTGTGCTGTAGCAGGATGTCGATCTTGTTAATTACGAGGAAGCGCGGTTTGTTGTCTAGTCCCAGCTCGTGAAGTATCTTCTCCACGGTGCGGTACTGTTCCACGGCATTGTGATGGGTTACATCGACGACATGCAGAATCAAGTCCGCCTCTTCCAGCTCTTCCAAGGTGGCGCGGAAGGCGGCAATTATAGATGGCGGCAGTTTATGTATGAAGCCTACGGTGTCGGTCAGCAGGAACGATAGCCCGTTAGGACAGGTAAGACGCCTGGTGACGGGGTCCAGGGTGGAAAACGGCCTGTTTTCAGCCGGAACGTTAGCCTGACTAAGCGCGTTGAGCAAGGTGCTCTTGCCGGCGTTGGTGTAACCCACCAGCGCTACCACCGGCGTCTGGCTGCGCTTTCTTTTCTGTCGGTATAGCTGCCTGTGTTTCCTTACAGCCTCGAGCTGTTGCTCCAGGCGGTGTATGCGTCGTTTGATAAGGCGGCGGTCGGTCTCGAGCTGGGACTCGCCCGGTCCTCTGGTGCCGATGCCGCCCCCAAGTCGTTCCAGATGGCTCCACTGACCGGCAAGCCGTGGTAGCAAGTACCGGTGCTGCGCTAGCTCCACCTGCAGTTGCCCTTCGTGGGTCTGGGCCCTTTTGGCGAAGATGTCCAGTATCAGTGCAGTCCGGTCGATGATCTTTACCTGCAATGCCTTTTCAAGGTTCCTTTGCTGACGTGGTGAGAGTTCATCATTAAATATGACCACCGTATGTGGGAGCGTCTGTTTCAAGGACAGGAGTTTCTGCAGTTTGCCTGTACCTATGTAGTAGCTCGGCGACGGTTTGTCCAGTTTCTGGGTCACTTTGCCCACCACTTCAGCGCCCGCTGCCTCCGCCAGCTGATGTAGCTCCGCCATTGAGTCGTTGAGTGGCCAATCACTTGGTAGCCCTTTTATCTCAACGCCTACCAGTAAGGCCCTTTCAACCTCGTTGCTGGTGCCAAGTAGCGATTTCCTAGCCATAGTCCATTAAGATTATGTCAACTATATTTTAGCGCTTATTGCCCCATTTGAGCAACCTTTCAATGCCCTCTTCCAGGCGGTCGTCTGGCAGGGTTAGGGAAAAGCGGACGTATCCCTCGCCGAAGCTGCCGTAGCCAGTACCCGGGGTGACCGCGATATTCGCCCTGTCCAGTAGCTCGTTGGCGAACTGGATGGAAGTATGTCCTTCGGGTACCCTGCACCAGATATAGAAACCAGCTTTTGGCGTTTTTGCGCTCAGTCCGATCTTTCTGATGGCAGCCAGGAGTTTGTCCCGGCGCTGCTGGTAGACCTGGTTATGTACAGCGATGCAGTCCTGGGGGCCGGTGAGTGCCCTGATAGCGGCATACTGTATGGCCTGGGGAATACCCGAATCCAAATTCGACTTGAAACGGAACAGGGCGTCGATCATCTCCGCGTTGCCCGCTACCATCCCTATCCGCCAGCCGGTCATGTTGTATGTCTTGGACAATGAGTGGAACTCAACGCCGACCTCTTTTGCGCCCGGTAGTTGCAGAAAGCTGGGAGGAGAAAAACCATCGAAGGCGACTTCGGTATATGGGGCATCGTGACATATGACCAGTCCGTGTTCGCGAGCGAAATCTATAGCCTTTGCAAAAAAGCTTGGTTCGGCTACCGCACCTGTGGGGTTATTGGGGTAATTCAGCCATATTATCTTTGCTCTTTTGAGCACTTCTTGCGGGATTTGCGAAAAATCAGGTAAGAAATTGTTTTCTTCTGTCAGAGGCATTGGATAGACTTCGCCACCGGCTAATAGTGTGCTCATGGAATATACCGGGTATCCTGGGTCAGGTACTAAAGCCAGGTCACCAGGATCGATGAAGCAGAAGGAGATGTGACCAATGCCTTCCTTCGACCCGATCAACGGAAGCACCTCGCGGGCGGGATCCAGTGCCACGCCGAAGCGGCGCCGGTACCACTGGTCAATCGCTTCACGAAGCTCGGGCAGTCCGGCTGTCTCCGGATAGCGGTGGTTGTCTGGGTCGTGAGCCGCCTGACATAGCTCATCGATGATGTGCTGTGGCGTTGCCATGTCCGGGTCACCGATGGCAAAGCTGATTATGTCCTCACCACGGGCCCGTTTCTCCGCGATCTTCCGGTTGATCTCAACGAATAAGTATGGAGGCAGTTTGCCTAACCTGCGTGATAGTTTTATCTCAGCCATTTTCCAGTAAAAACCTCCTCAACAGGTCCTTCCAGGAAAACTTCACTTTTGACATTCTGCCTTACAGACAACCGTCCACCGGGAAATATTATGTCAACTTTATTACCGTCTACCAACCCCTTGTGGATAGCCAGCACTGCCACAGCGCAGGCACCGCTCCCGCAGGAAAGGGTCTCGCCGGCGCCCCGTTCCCACACTCTCGTCTCAATGGTTGTTTTGTCCAGAACTCTGGCTATCTCAAAGTTTGTACGCTTGGGAAACAAAGGGTGGTTTTCCACCTCGGGGCCGACGTCGCTTAATGGGAAACTATCCACTGGTTGGTCCAGAAAGACAACGGCATGAGGATTGCCCATAGATACCATTGATACAGGCAGTACCATGTTCTGTAATTTGAGAGGATAGTCTAGGATGGGTGTTGTGCCAATTTTGTCACCCTCGTTACTGGAGGGCTTCTGAGGGTCCAGGGCAATGGGAATATCCTCTGGCGCAAAGGCTGGAGTCCCCATGCTTACTCTTACTTTTCTCACTTTGTCCCGTAATAATGTGACATGAAGTGCCCTGATGCCAGCCAGAGTCTCTACCCTGAATGTCCTGTCTTTAACGAACCTGTGCTCAAAAGCGTATTTAGCCAGACACCTCAGCCCGTTACCACAAATATGGGCTTCCGAACCATCCGGGTTGAACATCCTCATCTTCAGTTCGGCAACCTTTGAGGGTAGTATTAAGATCAAGCCGTCAGCACCGATGCCGAAGCGGCGGTGGCACATTTGCCTAGCCAGATCGGGCCAGTTTCTCCTGCACTGTCGGCCATCTATCACTATAAAGTCGTTGCCCGTTGCCTGTAATTTGACAAAATTCATTTGATCCCGTCTGCCAGAAATGCCTTGACCAACTTTTCAATGTCCTGCTGGACGCTGCTACTTTCTACGTCGAACCAGTGTATCCTGGGGTCATTTGTGCGAAACCAGGCATACTGACGCCGTGTGAAACAGTGGGTCTGCCATTTTATTTGCTGAACAGCCTCTTCAAGGCTGGTCCTGCCCTGCAGATATTCACCGATTTGTTTATAGCCAATTCCAGACATGGCAGGTAGATGCAGTCCGTATCCTCTGTCCAAAAGCTGTTTTACCTCTTCTACCAGCCCTCTTTTTAGCATTTCGTCTACCCTAAAGTCAATTCGGCGGTAGAGCTCCGACCGTTCCAGCGTCAGTCCGATGATCAAAATAGGAAATGTCGGCGGCGTCTTTTGCCAGAACTGAGATATGGGCTTTCCAGATATTAGGTATACTTCGAGGGCTCTTATGATGCGCCGTAAATTGGTGGGCATGATTTTGGCGGCAGCCACCGGGTCAACACGCTGTAGTTCCTGGAACAGTTCGTAGACGCCTTTCTCTCTGGCTTGCTGCTCAAGTCTCTGTCTTAATGATGGATCGGGTGGGACGGCAGGTATCTGCCATCCCTCGACAATTGTCCACACATATAAGCCACTTCCGCCCACCAGGAAAGGGACCTTCCCTCTCAATTGGATTTGGCTGATGGACTGCTCCGCCATTTGGCGATAAATAGCCAAACTGAACGGTTCGTCCGGGTCTACCATGTCAAGGAGGTGGTGTGGGACTATGGACCGCTCCTCTGGGCCTGGCTTGGCAGTGCCGATGTCCATATAGCGGTAGACCTGTCTGCTGTCCGCGTTGACGATTTCCCCGTGAAAATGCTGGGCCAGATGGAGTGCAAGCCAGCTCTTACCGACTGCGGTTGGGCCGACGATGGCAATAAGGCATCTCATCGAGGAGGCTTGAGGTTGGCTGTCTGTTTTACGATACCCACAAACTCTTCGGGCTTGATGCTGGCACCTCCAACCAGGGCACCGTCTATCTCTGGCTCGGAAACGAAGTCGGCGATATTACTGCTGGTAACACTGCCACCGTAGAGTATCCGCACTTTCTGGGCTGTTTCATCACCCCACATGTCTGACAGCAGCTCGCGTATGAAAGCAATTGTTTGAGCTGCCTCCTTGCCCGTGGCTGCCTTGCCGGTGCCGATAGCCCACACCGGTTCATAGGCGATCACCAGTTGCGCGGTTGGAGCTATATTGTCCAGACCGGTTTTTATTTGTTTGGTCAACACCTCTTTAGTCCGGTGAGAGTCGTTATCGTCCAGACTCTCACCAACACACAGGATAGGGGTTATCTGGTATGTTATCGCCTTCCTGATTTTCTTATTCACGATATCGTCCGTCTCTCCAAAGTACTGTCTCCGTTCTGAGTGCCCTAAAATGACAAACTGACATATACCGGCTAGCATCAATGCTGAAATTTCCCCCGTGTAGGCGCCCTTGTCCTCGAAATGCATATTTTGAGCCCCTAGTTTTATCGAGGTGCCTTTCAGTAGTTCGCCGATAGTTACCAAGGAAACGAACGGCGGACAGAGCACCTTTTCCACCCCTGTGACCTTGTCAAGCTCCGGCTTTATGGACTGCACCAGCGCAACAGCCTCAGAAAGGTTAGTGTACATTTTCCAGTTACCTGCAATTAGTGGTTGTCTCAATTTTTAAGCTCCGAATTTGTTCAGTTTTAGTGCATGGGCCATTGCCAGAGGCATTACATCAAGAGCGGAGATCCTACCCAGCTCTCCTGAGGCACAGTATGATTCGGAGAACCCTTTTGTCCCTCTGTGGCGACACCAGGGGGAAGATATCAAAATAGGGACGGGGTGCCAGCTGTGTCCTTTCATTAAAGCAGGCGTCGAGTGGTCACCGGTAATCACTAAAACGTCGGGTTTCAGGGCAAGCAATTTGGGAAGCGCCCTATCAATTTGTTCGAGCACCTTTACCTTCTGTTCGAAGTTTCCATCCTCTCCGGCACTGTCGGTCTCTTTGACATGGACATAAAAGAAGTCGTGCTGATTGTACCGGTCAGCCATGACCCTAATCTCTTCTTCAAAATCACCGTTGGTGCTGTATATCTCCATCCCCACTAGCCTGGCCAGACCTTTATACATGGGGTATTTGGCGATGCCTGCCGGCTTTAGTTTGTAGATTTTTGTCATGGGAGGGATGTCCGGCAGCCGTGAGAACCCGCGCAACAAGACCATGTTGGCCGGATGATGATCCCTCAGTATCTTCTTGGCTTCCTCGATAAATGCATCGACTATCTCAGCAGTAGAGGCACTTGCGGCACTTCGGGGAGAGGCATTGTATGGCACCATGCCCGTCTTCTGAGGGTCTGTGTCATTCAGGTCTGGCGATAGCCCTTCACCGCGTAACACAAGCATGAACCTATGTTCCTTCACCGGCCGAACAAAGAGCTCTACGCCGGATAGTCTGATCTGGTTCAACAACGAGCAGAGCTCTGCGCATTTCTCCGTGTTAATTCGTCCGGCCCTGCGGTCGGTGATTACCCCGTTGCTGTCAACGGTACAGAAGTTGCCTCGGGCGGCGATGTCATTTTCCATTAATTCGAAACCAATTCCGAGCGCCTCGAGCACCCCCCTACCGATAGAAAACTTCGTCGGATCGTAGCCAAACAGTGCCAGGTGTGCTGGGCCACTACCTGGCGTGATGCCCGGGCCGATAGGCTCAACGAGCCCGCAAGCAGCCGAGCTCGCCAGACTGTCAAGTTGTGGAGTAAAAGCGGCCTCAAGCTCAGTTTTGCCCGTCTGCCTGTCTGGCAGTCCGCCAAGGCCGTCGATTACAAGCATCACGATCTTGCTTGGCGAGCTGATGGTTATCTCTTCTAAGGCCGTTAAGTCGATGGTCACGGCTATTTATCCAGCAATACTTCGACACCTGGCAGCGTTCTACCTTCGAGAAAGTTTAGGCTAGCGCCACCGCCTGTAGACACATGGGTCATTTTATCTGCCAGGCCCATGTCCTCAACAACCTCTGCTGTGGAGCCTCCGCCTATTATAATTGTGGCGTTGATGTTAGCCAGCACTTCAGCCATCGCCTTCGTCCCTTGTGAAAAGGCAGGTATCTCGTAGATCCCCATCGGGCCATTCCAGAAGACAGTCCGGCATTTCCCGATCTCTCTGGCAAAGCTTTCGATTGTCTTGGGGCCTATGTCAACGATGTGTTCATTGGGTGATATTGCCGCGACTGGCACTGTCCTGCCTGACGAGCCCTGCTTCGGGTCGCTGGTGACGACTACATCTACGGGCAGCAACACCGATGCCCCGTTCTTGCCAGCAGCTGCAAGAATAGTATTTGCGGTGTCCAGCTTGTCGATTTCAACTACGGAAGCCCCTACATTGTAGCCTTTGGCCTTGAGGAACAGAGATGCCATACCGCCACCGATCAGTAGGATGTCTACTTTGGGCAGTATATTCATGATAAGACGGACCTTGTCGCTGACCTTGGCGCCACCCAGAAGTGCGGCAAAGGGATGCTCTGGGGAAGCTAGAAGCCTGCTTAACACTGTAAGTTCTTTTTCCATCAGCAAACCGGCGACTGCCGGGAGATACTTAGCGACCCCTGTTGTAGAGGCATGGGCACGGTGAGCAGTGCCAAACGCATCATTCACATAGACGTCAGCAAGATTCGCCAGGGCCCGGGCAAAATCGGGGTCGTTGGCTTCTTCTTCCGGACGAAAACGGACATTTTCAAGAAGCAGGATATCCCCGCCTTTAAGACTAGCCACTATCTGTTCTACCTCGTGGCCGATGCAATCACTGGCCACAAGCACCGGCAATCCTATCAGTTGGGAGAGTCTGGCGGCCAAAGGTTTGACGCTCAGCTCCTTGACCACTTTTCCATCTGGGCGTCCCAGATGAGTACAGAGGATGACTCTAGCTCCCTGGTCTACTAAGTACCTTATTGTTGGCAGTGCAGCTCTGATCCGGCTATCGTTAGTGATGGCACCTGACTGCATGTCCAGCGGCACGTTGAAGTCGACCCGGACCAGTACTCTTTTTCCTTTTACCTCTATGTCCTTAACCGTCTTTTTGTTCATGATCACCTTTTATGCGTTTTTCTAACTCTTGTTTGATTTGATTCACTTCGTCCAGCGCAGACTTGGCGGTTTCGAAAACCCCTTTACCCAGCTTATCAGCATCGGCGATGTCCTTATGATAGTTGATAAACCCCAAAATATCGAAGTCGGCAAGGTTATCAATTATAAATTGGCGCTCTTTTTCGTCGTGGGTCTTTGAGCCCACTATGAAACATCTTCTGATGCCCAGGTCCTTGGCAAGTTTGCGTATAGCCTGAGCTGTCTGGAAGCTTCTCTGCCCTGGTTCTACAACTATCAGCAGGGCATCGACCGCCTTTGCGGTGCCGCGGCCCAGATTTTCAACACCAGCATCCATATCCATTATGACTACTTCGGACCTGCTTAGCACTAAATGGCTGACCAGGCTCCTAATAAGAGCGCTTTCGGGGCACATGCAGCCTCCGCCACCTTCCTTGACTGTGCCCATTACCAGCACCTTGACATTGTCGATGCGGACAGAAAAACGCTCTGGCAGGTCGTCAACCTTGGGGTTAAGCTTAAAGAAGGAACCGTAATTGCCTGGTTTGGCGCCGGTGCGTTCTTCTACGATATCTTTGAGCTCAGCGATCGGTGTTATCTTAGCAATTATCTCTTTACTTATACCCAGTGCTGCAGCCAGATTGGCATCTGGGTTGGCGTCGATGGCTATTACTTCTCTACCTTCTGAGGAGTATGCCCATGCTAGGAGACTTGCCAGTGTGGTTTTGCCAACCCCGCCCTTGCCCGTTATAGCTATTTTCATGACACTCGCACTCTAAATGGCAGACCTGTAAGCGCATTATGCAAATTGCGCCATACAAATACTCAGAGCTATGAGTATAGCTAATACTGACGTCAAAAATCAAGAGTGGTGCCAGAGAACTTTGGCACCACTCTGTTTGCCACAGCTCGAATTAACTTGATCGGTCTATTTCCAGCCAGCGCGCGCACCAAAGCCCATTGCCATAGGACCGATAGGCCAGTTAAATCCCAAAGTCATTACCGTGTCAATGTCTTGGGGTGTCTCTACTACTCCCTCGTCTAGGATCTTCCGTGCTTCTTGTCCTATAGCGGCATAAATGCGGTTCCCTACATGGCCAAGGTCACCGGGCATGTCCTTAACCTTTACAGGGACTTTGCCTATCTTTTGACAGAAGGCGACACAGGCCTCCAGAACGTCTTTGGACAGCTCTGGCGTCCAGATGACCTCAACCAGCCGCATGATGTTCGCCGGGCTGAAGAAATGAAGTCCAAGAAATTTGTCCTTTCGGTTGGTGACTGCTGCGAGATCTCGTATCGTAAAAAAGGAGGTATTGCTGGCAAACACTGCCTCCTTCTTTACCAGTCTGTCAAGTTCTTTGAAAAGCTGCAGTTTGAGGTCCTTGTTTTCGAGCTGTCCAGGATTAGCTCCGCCTATTGCTTCAATAAGGAGGTCTATATTCTTGAAGTCTTCCAGTTTGGTGGTCAGCGTCAAATTTGCTAGGGCATTGTCCATCTGCTCCTTGGTTATCTTACCCCGGTCGACTGCGCCCTTCATACCAAAGCGGCCATTGATCATGTCATCTTTTGCCTTAGCAAGGATCTCATCATTTAAGTCGCGCCCGATCACTTTGTAACCAGCGAGCAATGCTGATATCGAGATACCGCGTCCCATCACTCCCATACCTACCATGCCTACAGTCTTAATGTCTTCAACTTTCATAATAAGCCTCCTTCTTTAATTGAGTATTTGGAACCATTTCAAATTCTAACATAACGATATTTTGCGGTGCAAGCGAGGCTAGAGTCATGGTGGGCTAAAATATGTCTGGAAGGAAAACACAAGACAGGTGAAATGGTTACTTTCAAAAAACCTAGGTCTAAAAATAGGGATATACTGCGCTGTGCCGCAGCAGGTTGCGTTGATGGTATACCGCTGTTATAATCTAGATACTGGCACTCGAGTCGGTATCGGGGCCAGATAATGCCAGCAGGATTACGGCTGGTTAAGATTGGGGAAGGTTAACATATGGCTAAAAAACAGCGAAGGGATTTGGTCGAGAACATAATAAAGGCACTGCTCGACTCTGAGATTCCGGAAATACATGCTCAGGCTAAGAAGTTGGCTGAGCAGATAAAAAAGCTTGAAGAGCATAGCCACAAGCTTCAGGAATACATAGCCCAGTTAGAAAGCCTGGCTTCTGAGGAAGCTAGTGCTGTGGTCGAGAGCAGGATTACAGAGCTGCTCAGCAATCTCGATAGCGCCTTGAGTGAACTGCGGAGGCGGTCGAAAAAGGTCGTGCCTGAGGTGACGGAAGCTAAGGTGCGGCCTGTATCTGAAGTAGCTCCTGAGAGTGCACCGGTCAAAGAGCGTGGTGGTGAACACGAAGAGGAGGAGGATGTGTTACCGCGTCCCCCGATTAGTGTTGAAAAATATATCACGCCGGAAGGGTTTGTTATCAGGAAGACACGGCGTTAGAAATCTATGCCCCTGTAGCTCAGCAGGATAGAGCAGCGGTTTCCTAAACCGCGTGTCGGGCGTTCGAATCGCCCCAGGGGTACTTGGGAAGAAATTTCGGGACATAAATAGGGGTGTAGCTCAGCTTGGTAGAGCAGCGGTCTCCAAAACCGCAGGTCGCGGGTTCGAGTCCTGCCACCCCTGCCAGTGATGGAAGACTGCATAAATTTAGGGTTAGACATAGAAGCGCAATAAATTGCCGAGGTGGTGGAACTGGTAGACACGCCATCTTGAGGGGGTGGTGGGCGAAAGCCCGTAGGAGTTCAAATCTCCTCCTCGGCACCATTTTGGGCACTTAACTTATTTGTTATAATTAAAAAAGAGCGGAAGTAGTTCAGCGGTAGAACACCTCCTTGCCAAGGAGGGGGTCGCGAGTTCGAATCTCGTCTTCCGCTCCACTGTGATTTGAGTATTCTGGCGGCGTAGCCAAGTGGTTAAGGCGGGGGTCTGCAAAACCCCTATTCAGCGGTTCAAATCCGCTCGCCGCCTCCACTTTTGCCGAGGTGGCGGAATGGTAGACGCGGCGGACTTAAAATCCGCTCTCCGCGAGGAGGTGTGGGTTCGAGTCCCTCCCTCGGCAGGCATTAAAAATATGGTTGTGCCGCTCATGACACCGAACTTTCAATTTTCACAAGTTGTTTTTAAGGGGGTGCAAGCGTGATATCCTGCGATGAAGCAAAAGAACGTGCACTTGATCTTATGCATCGAGGTTACCATTGAGGTCCTGCAGTCCTGCAAGTTATGTGGGAGACATACGGATTTGACAACACGGACTTTCTCTGGGCTGGTATTCCCTTCACAGGTGGTATAGGTGGTCAGCAACGCGCTCCATGCGGCGCACTCTCAGCTGGGGCAATTGTGTTAGGACTGTGCCATAGATGTCCTCCTGAGGAGAAGCAAAAGGCACAACAAGGGCGTGCTAGCGCTCGTGGGGAGGCTGCCGAGCTGGTGAAGTCTTTTATCGAAAAATTTGGCGCCATCTCTTGCCTCGATCTTATCGGAATAGACTTCTCAAAACCTGGCGCATATCAGGAATTTCAGGCCTCTGGGATCTGGCAAAATAAATGTGACCAGTATGTCAAGTTCGTCATTGAAAAGTTGTACGAATTGGAAGCGAAAAGAAGTGTTGTAAAAGGTTCACAGAAAGTCATCATTTATACGAAGCCCGGATGTCCATATTGTGTTGCAGCGAAGCAAGACTTAGACGAGCGTGGCGTAGAGTATGAAGAGATAAGTATTGAAGGCAACCCAGAGGCACTGGAGAAAATGATGTTATTTTCGGGCGGTAAAGGCATCGTGCCTGTGATGGTACAGGGGAACGAGGTCAAAGTAGGCTTCGGTGGTGGCTGAGCTATTTAACCTGTGGCAGTTCGCCACAAAAACCAGAACTTAAGAAGGCTTCCTAGCTATTATCACTTTCACCGCCTGTTCTATATCTTTGGCGGTCAGTCCATGTTTTTGTAGGAGCTCTTCCGGCTTACCAGACTTGGCATATGTTTTAAGCCCGATAAATTGCATCGGCACCGGTCTCTCTTTTGCTACCACCTGTGCCACACGGCTGCCTAGTCCACCATCAAGCAGGTGCTCTTCTGCCACTACAATACCGCCTGTTTCCGCGGCTGCCTTGAGAATGCTTGTTTCATCCAGCGGCTTCAAGGTGGGCATGTTAAGCACTCTGCAACTTATACCCTGGCTGGCCAGATTAGCTGCGGCCTCCAGAGACTTAGACACCATGACACCACAAGCGATTATAGTAGCGTCATCGCCTTCTTTCAGCGTTACTGCCTTTCCGACTTCGAAGCGGTAGTCATCTGTGTAGACGGCAGGAAATTTTGGGCGCCCTAATCTTATGTAAAATGGCCCTTCTATAGCAGCGGCGGCCTCCACTGCTCGCACGGTTTCAATGGCATCTGCCGGTACTATTACCGTAAAACTTGGTAAGGCACAATATAGAGCTAGGTCTTCTATAGCGTGGTGCGAGGCGCCGTCTTCGCCCACGGTGATGCCGCCATGTGTAGCTACGATTTTCACATTTAGTCGCGGTTGTGCAATGCTTACTCTCACTTGGTCAAAACACCGGCAGGCAGCAAATACAGCAAATGTGCTCACAAATGGTATCTTGCCTGAAGCAGCTAGCCCTGCAGCGATGCCAAACATATTTTGCTCGGCCAAGCCACATTCGACGAACCGTTCCGGAAATGCTTGGGCAAAGTATTTGGTCATGGTTGACCGTGAGAGGTCGGCATCGAGGACCACGATGTTCTCATTTTTTTTGCCCAGTTCGACGAGAAATTTGCCATATGCCTCTCGTGTAGATAGCTCTGCATATGTTGTCATGCCAACTCCTTCAGCGCTTCCTCAGCTTCTGCCGGACTCGGGGCTTTGCCATGAAATTCGACGTTGTTCTCCATGAAACTAACGCCTTTACCCTTCACAGTACGAGCTATAATCACTGCAGGTCTTTCCTTTACCCCGCGTGCTTCTTGTAGCGCGTTCAGGATCTGGTTTATATCATGACCATCGATTTCAATGACATGCCAGTTAAAAGCACGCCACTTATCAGCTAAAGGAGAGAGGTTCATAATGTCACAGCAGGCGCCATCAAGTTGTAGACCATTGTAGTCAACTATGGCTGTAAGGTTATCGATCCCATGGTGGGGCGCGAACATGGCTGCCTCCCAGACTTGTCCCTCATCACATTCTCCATCTCCCAATATTACATACACATGGTAATCGCGCCTGTCCAGTCTTCCTGCCAATGCCACTCCAATACCAAAAGACAGGCCTTGCCCTAAAGATCCGGCTGACATTTCCACCCCGGGGGTTAAGGTCATATCGGTATGCCCCTGCAGCCGGCTACCCAACCTCCGTAGGGTGCTAAGTTCCTCAACAGGGAAATAGCCGCATTCGGCTAAGGCTGCGTAAAGTATAGGAGCAACATGTCCTTTGCTCAAGATAAAACGGTCCCTGTCAACCCATCTCGGGTTTGCCGGGTCATGGCGCATCACTTTGAAGTACAGGCAGGTGATGATATCAGCGGCTGAGAGTGAACCGCCGGGGTGACCACTACCAGCTGCGGCAGTCATCATGATTACATGACGGCGCAAACGCTTCGCCATTTCTTTGAGCTCTGGTAGGGACAGGTCAAACCTGGCTGACATAGTATTTAATTATAAGCTAGAAAATCTAACTGTGTCTATTTATTGAGCAGGTTGAGAATTGCAATCTTCATAGATTATAATTGCCAGAAGTGATCATAGATTTTCATACCCACATCGTCCCACCGGCAGTAAAAGAAAGGCGTCACGAGTATTTAAATGACGCATGTTTTCGCTTGCTGTATTCGCAACCGAAAGCTAAGTTGGCAACTGCCGAAGAGGTTATAGCCTGCATGGATGAACAAGGGATAGACAAATCTGTAGTCCTCAATCTTGGCTGGACCAGCCATGAGCTGTGCGTCGAGACCAATGATTATATCCTTGATGCCATATCCCGGTACCCAAAACGATTGTTCGGTTTCTGTGCTATTCAGCCTTTAGCGGGTGATAAAGCGATCAGAGAGTTAGAACGTTGTGCCCAAAATGGTGCCAGAGGCATCGGCGAGATCAGGTCGGATACTCAAGGGTTTGATATTAAAGATATCGCCTTGATGAAGCCTTTGGTTGAAACGGCGATAAAATATGACCTGATTTTTCTTACGCATTCTTCGGAGCCTGTAGGGCATCAGTATTTCGGTAAAGGAAGTATCACACCGGAGTTGCTTTACCCCTTTATCCTGGCTTTTCCGGAGTTGAAATTGGTCTGTGCCCACTGGGGTGGTGGTTTACCTTTCTATACCCTGATGCCAGAGGTGGCGAAAGCTTTAACCAATGTTTACTTTGATACAGCGGCTACTCCTTTCCTTTACCAACCGCAGATTTTTGCACACATGGTCAAAATCATTGGTAGCGACAAGATACTTTTTGGTAGCGATTATCCCCTTATGCCACCAAAACGGATTATAGACCAAATTGAGATGGTGGGGCTTGAAATAGAGGACAAAAATAAGATACTGGGAGGTAATGCCCAGAAACTGCTTCTATTGTAGAGTAAGGCACATAGAGCAATGGAAAATGCTCCAATCCGCTCATTCATCGCCATAGAGTTACCTGCCGAAGTCGTTGCCAAGCTGGAGGAAATTCAGAAGGCGCTAAAGTCACCCCGTCACAGCTTCGTCAAATGGGTACCACCGGAAAATATCCATATAACACTAAAGTTTCTGGGTAATGTACCACCGGATAAAATAGCCAGCGTAACAAGCGTTATGGAGCAGGTCAGCCAGGCATTTGGCCCGATCCGACTTGAGATTGGAGAAATTGGCGCTTTCCCCAATCTGAAACAGCCACGCGTTCTCTGGGTTGGCGTGCGCGGGGAAATAGGCAATTTACAAGCCCTGCAGGCAAGCCTGGAAGAAAACCTTGCTCGTCTTGGTTTCAGTAAGGAGTCTCGGGGTTTCACTCCACATTTGACACTAGCGCGTCTCCGTGAGGGGATATCTCCTGTCGAAAGGCGTGAGTTTGGTGCGATGATCATCAGTAAACCAGTTTATGGCGGCTGTCAATTCACTGCCACCAAAATCAGCTTGATGAAAAGTCAACTGTTGCCCTCGGGTGCTGTTTATACCCGGCTGGCGGAGGTTAGGTTAAAGGGCTAGTCCTATCTGTGTGACGATGAACCGCGTTGTTCATTCAAATACCTGATGCTATAATAAATGGCAAAAATAGAAAAAGCGGAATATGAATGGTTCTCGTCAGTAAATTGCTGTGTCTTCTTCCGGCAAAGTACTGTCTTGACAGGTAAGAAAACGCATTCCCGAGTAGCTCAGTGGTAGAGCGGGCGGCTGTTAACCGCTTGGTCGTAGGTTCGAATCCTACCTCGGGAGCCAAGTGTTCGTCACACAGCTAAATGACATCTGCATCTTGACACTTACTCCTATTAGCCTTATCATCTATGACCAAAGCTGTACAAAATAGAACTCTGTCACTAAAAACCGGTTGAGCATCGTGGAACAGGCTGCTGAAAAAGATAGAGCGGTAGCGTTTCTCAGGCGGTTAACCGAGAGTCCCCTTTTGATTGAAACAGGTTTGACCTCTCTAACAGTTTTGTTTGGCGTGCAACTGTTGAAGGTGTTGGTACCTGGTATGTTCTGGATATTGGGTGACCGCCTGGATTTAGGTGCAATGCCACTCGGAGCTATTGGCTTGGCCATATTTCTTTCCACTTTTCTTGTCATTCCATTAGAGAAATGGCTTGGCAGATGGCGTTTGGTAGTAGTAACCGCTGCCTTACTGGGACTAATAAGACTATACATACAATTATGGTGGGGGGAGCCATTACTTAACCTCAGCCTGGCAGCTGTAGGCACAGCGGTTTTCCTTATTTTTTTAGCTGCATGGTTCAAAACAGTCCTTCATGTCCCTTACCTTATCCTCGGGATTCTGGGTGGGTTACTCCTCGATACCGCTATCAACGGCGCCTTTAGTACTTATGATCCTATCTGGCAAGTTAAACCAGCGTCTATCCTACTCGCAACAGCGCTGGTAGTGTTCCAGTTGTTGTTTGTCCTAGCTACCGGGCTCGGTAGCAAAGCTTTCACGGTAAGCACGGCGGACAAACTTTGCAATGGCAATAAAGAGGGTACGAAATCTTCTTACCAGTCGTATGCACTTCTCGCCCTGGGACCGTTCTTATTTCTTGAGATAGTAGTCCTTCAGAATATTCCAAGGATGGCTACGATTACAGATTGGCAATTACCAGGAGCTTTTACCGCGGTGCTGGCAGCGCAACTCGTAGGTTTAGCCGTGACCACGTGGTTCCTGAACAAAGTTCACACCGTATCTTGGCCTTGGGGATTTGGTATGGGGGTCATTTTAGTTATTACGTTGACCTTTGCCCAGCAAAAAGTGCTGCTGCTTGCAGTTTTGCTTTTGCTCCTTGCGCAGATTCTTGCTTCGGTGCTCATCGCTACTGTGATGGCCGTAGGAGCCAGAAGAGATAGCCCGGTATCCATTGCCGTTGCCATAGGGATGCTGCTGTTACTTGCGTTTTTGTTCGCCTATTACGCTGTCTACGATATAAAATTACCCTATAACAATGCAATACTGGAACCCGTGGCTGGTGCAACGATATTGATTTGTGCTATTGTTGCACTGTTGAGAAAGAGGAGGCAGTTAGAAGTTGGCCAGAGACTATGGGTTGTCCCAGCTTGTGCACTTTGCCTGCTACTATTACCTTTGGCCAATTTTCTCACCTGGCACAAACCAGAGCCAGTCCAAGGAGATGGATATCCACTTCGCGTCATGACCTATAACTTGCATAACGGTTTTAACACCAAAGGACATCTTGATATAGAGGGGCTCGCCAGAGTTATCGAGGAAAGCAACCCGGATATTGTAGCATTACAAGAAGTATCCAGAGGCTGGGTGGTGAGTGGGGGTGTGGACATGCTTGCCTGGTTGTCCCAAAGACTTAAGATGCCGTATGTCTTTGGCCCGACGGCTGATCCTTACTGGGGCAATGCTATTCTTAGCCGCTATCCTATCGTCGCATTTAGCCGACATGAGTTGCCGACGCGTGACTTACCTATCAAAAGGGGCTTTATCGCGGCTCTTATTGATCTGGGTAATGGTGATACGGTCAAGATAATCGCTACGCATTTTCATCATCTTGAAGGGGGCACTGCTATCCGGCAATTACAGTCCCAGGCTATTCTGGATTTCTGGAATGATTTGGACAGCACAATTATTATGGGTGATTTTAATGGGGAGCCGAACAGTTCTGAGATCATGGCGCTAAGGCGGGAGGGACTTGTCGACACAGCTAGGGTAATGTACGCAACTCCGCCATTTACATATAGCTCAGAAATGCCGACACGGCGTATAGACTACATATGGATATCTGGCGACCTCCAAGTACTGGATGTATTTGTGCCATTTAGCAGAGCCTCTGATCACCTGCCTGTCATTGCGACGGTAAATAAGCGAAAGTAGCTGGGGGATGACATGGATGTATTAAAACTTTTATGGCTGATGAAGGAGAAGGGTGCCTCAGATTTGCATATACGGGTGCCGGTTCCACCTGTGCTCAGGATTGACGGCATGTTAGTGCCACAAACTGATCTGCCACCTGTTACACCGGAGTATGCCGAAAGCGCTTTCAAGCAGATCACCACACCAGAGCAAAGAGAAAAATTCTATCGTGAGAAGGAGCTTGACTTTGCTTACGGGGTGTCAAAACTTGCTCGTTTCCGTGTCAACGTTTTGCAACAGCGAGGGACTATTAGCATTGCTTTTCGTATGATTCCATTCGATATCCCCACGATCGACGAACTAGGGTTGCCCCAGATCTGCAAGGAGTTAGTGCTCAGACCCAGAGGGCTCATCCTGGTCACAGGTCCTACTGGTAGTGGTAAGTCCACTACGCTGGCCGCCATGATCCATCATTTGAATCAGACCCTTGCCCGAAATGTTATCACGATCGAAGACCCGATAGAATATTTGCACCGAAACATTAAATGCATAATAGCTCAGAGAGAAGTAGGTAGTGACACCATGTCATTTGATGAAGCCCTAATTCACGCGCTCCGACATGACCCTGATGTGATACTTGTTGGCGAGATGCGTGACCTTGAGACAATAACCACAGCTATGAGAGCCGCTGAAACAGGTCACCTAGTAATGGGTACATTGCATACCACAGATGCCCCCCAGACTGTGGACCGTATTATTGATATTTTTCCTCCGAACCAGCAACAGCAGATCAGGCTGCAATTCTCTCAGACAATCGAGGCTGTCCTTTCGCAGACGCTGTTGCCTCGAGCTACAGGTCAAGGAAGGGTAGCTGCTATCGAAATAATGATTGCCAATGCAGCGGTTAGGAACCTTATTCGCGAAGGTAAAACTTACGAGTTGCACAACGTAATGCAGCTCAGTGCCAGCGAGGGAATGCAAACACTGGATCAGGCTCTGGCTGATTTGGTCAGGAGAAAATTGGTCACTCTTGAAGAAGCTATGATGAGAAGCAGCTCTCCTGAAAAATTAAAGAAGCTACTCGATTTTCATGTCAGAGCAATACGACACTAAGCTATGGGCAAAAATTCGCGTTCCCACGCTTTGTTAGTTTACTAAAGGCGGTGTACTTTATCACTTTAGTTGCGCTGCGACTATTTCCGCAATATCCATGACTTTGAGCGATTCTTCTGCCCCTTTTGCTTTAACGGCATCTTCAAACATTTGCAAACAGTATGGGCAAGCTGTAGCTACTAGGTTTACGCCGATCTCAAGCACTTGCTCGATGCGAACCTCGCTAATTCGTTTACCGATTCTTTCTTCCAGCCAGTAGCGTCCACCGCCGGCACCACAACAGAAACCATCGCGTCGCGCGCGTTTCATTTCTGCCAGCTTTGACTGTGAAACAGCAGATAGCACTTTTCTCGGAAATTCATAGACATCATTGTGCCTACCTAGATAGCAAGAATCATGGTAAGTAATCTTGCCATCCTCTCTGGGAGTCAGATGAAGCTTTTCATGTTTAATCAACTCAGCTATAAATTGAGTATGGTGAGTTACTTGGAAGTCACCACCAAACTGTGGGTACTCATTCTTTATGGTGTTGAAGCAATGGGGACAACTGGTCAAAATCAACTTTGCCCCATAGTTCTTTAAGATCTCTATATTCTTCATCGCTTGCATCTGAAAAAGGTATTCATTTCCCAATCTTCTAGCTGGCTCGCCACAACAGGTCTCTTCTGATCCCAAGATAGCAAAGTTCACTCCAGCAGCCTTCAAAATTTTTGCCACCGATATTGCTATCTTCATACTTCTCTCTTCTAAAGCGGCTGCACAACCTACATAGTATACAAGGTCGACATCTTTGTTCTGAGAAAGGAGACTAACATCTAGTCCGCTCGTCCAGTCTACCCTGGTGAATGTTGTCCCTCTGCAGCTGTGCCCTCTAGCTTCTATGCATCGCAATGCAGCCTCGCCGGTTTCTGGAACTTTAGCTTGCTCCAGAACTAAGTTCCGGCGCATATCGATAATTTTATCGATATGTTCTACAAAGACCGGGCATATATCCTGGCAAGCGCGACAGGTGGTGCATGACCATATCTCGTCCTCTGTTACCACATCTCCGATGAGCACTCTAATCCCATTGTCAGCAGTTTCTGTTCTAGCATGTCGAAGCAGGTCCTGGCTCCTCTCAAGCCAATGAGCCTTCAAATCTTGAACCAACTTTCGTGGCGACAGAGGCTTGTCTGTGAGATATGCCGGGCACCTGTCCTGGCACCTTCCACAATTGGTACAGGCATCAAGATCGAGAAGTTGCTTCCAAGTGAAATTTTCAATCTTTCCTACCCCAAAGCTTTCTGCTTCCTCTAGATTTACAGGTATCAGTGCCCCCTTAGGTCTTAAGGACCGGAAAAAGACGTTAACAGGAGAAACTATAATATGTGTCAGTTTATCGAATGATATGCAAGCATAAAAGATGGCTGCTAAGGATACGGCAGCGTGAAACCACCATAAGGAGACATAGGTAATTTGCCTAGCGCCTTCGTTAAGACCGCTAAACAGCCCCGCAATAAAATAGCCGCCGAAGGAAAACCTTGACCATTCTGGGTAGGCATAAAATTCAGGCTGCGACATTCCATGTGGTATGGCAACCAGCATCCTGAATCCTTCTACAAAAAACCCTGTGAGCACGATTACGAAGATGAAGCTCAGCACTACCGCATCATCCAGCACGGTCTCCAGTCTTTTAGGTTTTTGTATGTATCGTCTGACTGCTGCCATGATGGCGCCGATAAGAATTGCCAGGCCACCGAGATCCAGAGCAAAGCTGAGACCGAGATAGAAGTTTCCGTAGATAAAATGGAACACGTAGTGGTCTATAACATCGAGAGTTGTTCCCAGAAGTAAAATAATAGCACCGCCGAAGATTAGAAAGTGCATTATCCCAGGGTAAGGCTCGCGGAAGAAACGCCTGTGAAAAAGCCCATCTACAACTCCAGTGACTATGAAGTTCCAAACCCGCTTTCCCAGATCGTCCCACCTATTTTCCGGTTTACCCAACCGCCACAAGAGTAAGCGCCGATATATGGCGTATATAAAAATGGCAAGCGCTGCTATTCCGAGGGGGTACAGGATGAGTGGCCCGAAACTTATACCCCAGAAGATTTCGCGAAAGGCTTCCATCTTAGTGTACTCCTTTCTTTTGGAATTTATTAAAGTCGGGTTTTATATCCCTAAGATTCACGACCCCGGACTCAGTGTTTGCATTAACTGTAAACTGCGAGGGTCTGCCAGAGAGAGCAGTTTTTCTAGAGATTCGGGTGGGGTAAGCCTCGCCCCAAGCATAACTTCGGTTTCGTCGGAAAATGCATGGTAATCGGTGCCACCTGTGGGTATAAGATGGTATTTGCTGGCTAGACCGAGCAGTCTGTCAATCGTTTCTACGTTATAGTCACGGTAGTACACTTCCATGCCAACCAACCCGCTCTCCTTCAAATCACGAATGAAGTCCTCCAGATTTTGGATATTGGCTGGGTGAGCCAGTACCGGAAGCCCTCGAGCTGCTTTGACCAGCCTGACTGCTTCTTCGGGAGACAGCTTGTGCCTTTCCACGTAAGCGGGGCGATCATGTCCAATGTATTTGTCGAAGGCCTCTTTTTCTGAGTTCACGTATCCCATTTCCAGCAAAGCCTGGGCTATGTGAGGTCTACATATCGCATTACCGCGTGCCAGCGTTTCCACATGAGTCCACTCAATGTGCATGCCAAGCTCTGCCAACTTAGCGACCATTTCCTGTGCTCTGACTCGCCTCGCGGTGCGTAGTTTTTGTAAAGTGGCCCCAAATGTTAGATCAGTGTAATCGACGAAGTAACCAAGGATATGCACTTCACCGTGTGGAACGTCGGTGTTGACCTCTACGCCAGGGACTACCATAAAAGAGGGAAAGCTCCGTGTTGCTTCTATTGCCGGGATCACACCATCCACAGTATCGTGGTCAGTAATTGCAATTACATCCAGTCCAACATCAACCGCTAGTCGGACGACTTGGTCCGGACTAAGCCGTCCGTCGGATGCATTGGTATGAACATGAAGGTCTGCCTTCATCTATTCTTCAGCCTGCCGTATACGTTGTATTCCAATAGCTTTTCCTGTAGCTTGGTCAACATCTACCACTATGGCGTCAAGGGCAGTTGGCCCTTCACCAACTGCAAACCGATGGGGAATACCCGTAACAAAGTTTCTGATTGCCAGTTGGGTATCAACTCCGATCACTGAATGTATAGGGCCGACCATACCTATGTCAGATACGTATGCCGTACCCTTCGGCAGAATTTGAGCATCAGAAGTACCGACATGAGTATGTGTGCCCAAGACAGCGCTTACTCTTCCATCGAGATATCTAGCCAAAGCAACCTTTTCCGACGTAGCTTCGGCGTGGAAATCGACGACTATGATCCTGCTTATGTCTGAAACGCCTGATAGCAGGGAGTCCATGCTTCGAAAAGGGCAGTCGAACTGACCTATAAAGACACGTCCGATAAGGTTGACTACGGTCACCCCTTTAGTTGTTATGTAACCTCGCCCTGGTGCGCCAGGTGGAAAGTTGAGGGGCCGCAAAATAGGTAGGTTGCTGTCTAGACAGGGGATTATCTCCTTTTTAGCCCATATATGGTTTCCTGTAGTTACAACATCGATACCATAACCCAGGAGTTCTTCCAACACATCTGGAGTGATGCCTAGACCACCGGCACAGTTTTCCCCGTTGGCAATTACAAGATCAGGTTTGTACTGACGAAAAAGGCCTGGTAGAAATTGCTCTATTGCCCTCCTGCCAGGCCTGCCAACTATATCTCCAATTGCTAGGATGCGCAATACAACTCCTTGATTTGGTTAATTATTTGGCATAGTCCACCGCCCTGACCTCACGCAGTACGGTTACTTTAACTTGCCCTGGATATTCAAGAGTTTCTTCTATTTTTTTGACAATATCGCGAGCCAGCCTCATAGCACCAAGGTCATCGACCTGCTCTGGTTTGACCATAATTCGTACCTCTCTCCCCGCTTGGATAGCAAAGGCTTTTTCCACCCCTGGAAAGCTCTTGGCCACATTTTCCAAAGCTTCGATGCGCTTCAAGTATTGCTCCAGTGATTCGCGCCGAGCTCCAAGCCTTGACCCACTTATAGCATCCGCGGTAGCGACGATATAACCCAGCATACTGCTAGTGCAAATTTCCCCGTGATGTTCAGCAATCGCCTGAGCAACCTCAGCTGACTTATCCCACTGTCTGACTAGATTAGCGCCTATGGCGGCATGTGGCCCTTCTACTTCATGGTCTACCGCTTTGCCGATATCGTGCAATAATCCTGCTTTTTTGGCCAGACTGACATCGGCACCTAGTTCAGCAGCTAACATCCCAGCTATATATGCAACTTCTATACTGTGGGTTAACACGTTCTGCCCATAACTGGTCCTGAATTTTAGCTTACCTAACAAGCGCACGAGTTCAGGATGCAGTCCAATTACGCCCACTTCATGGGCCGCCCTTTCGCCTTCGCTGCGTATTATTGATTCAACCTCATTCTTGGCTTTTTCTACAACCTCCTCTATTCTCGCAGGATGGATACGCCCATCAAGTATTAAGCTTTGCAGAGCAATTCTAGCCACCTCCCGCCTCAGAGGATCAAAGCTGGATATTGTAACTGTCTCAGGAGTGTCATCGATTATGAGGTCGACTCCTGTTGCCTGCTCCAAAGCTCTAATGTTACGACCTTCCCGCCCAATAAGCCGCCCTTTCATCTCATCGCTGGGCAATGGTACTATAGACACTGTTGTTTCTGAGACCACATCGGTAGCGCACCGTTGGATGGTTGTTGCTAAAATATCGCGTGCCCTTTCCTCGGCTTCGCTTTTTATCTTTGCCTCCCATTCACGCACAAGCCGCGATGCTTCTTCACGAACCTCACCTTCGATAGCCCTGAGCAGCTCTTGCTTTGCTTCCTCACTTGATATGCCTGATATGAGTTCTAGCTTTTGCAACTGTTTGTTTCTTATCTCTTCCAGTTGAGCTTTGAGGTTCTCTATTTCTTTCTCGCGGTTTACCAAAGCACGCTCGCGGCGTTCCAGTGCTTCTAGTTTACGCTCGAGTTTCTCCTCTTTCTGGGCAAAACGTCTTTCTAATCTTTGTAGCTCGTAGCGACGCTCGCGGCTCTCGGCTTCGGCAGCAGCTCGAACCTTGACTGCCTCTTCCCTAGCCTTCTTGAGCATCTCCTCATGAGTCGCTATAGCCTCGTCGAGTAATCGTTTTGCCTCATCCTGAGCCTTTCGGAGCTGCTGATTGGCTAATATTTGTCTGGCAAAGTAGCCGAGAAGAAGGCCAAGAATAAGAACAAGTCCAATTAGTACAAAGTACAACGTTGTAGGGATCACTGAGCCCATCTGTTTTCCTCACTTTCCAGAAAAAACGCCCCTGCGTTAGAATCAAAATCATTGGCACACCACTATGATAATTCTGTCTTTTCTCTAATAATGGTAATTCTTTAGATAGACGATGTCAAATAAACTATATCGGCTGGCTGCACCAGCATTGAAAAACACCCCATTGCCCTAAACTAGAAAATAGGCGCTTGACAGCGAGTTTTTGCGGACAGTATCCTTGAGTCCAAACAACCAAATTAGGGGGCATAAGATGAGGTTGAAGAATAAAGTAGCTATAGTCGTAGGTGCTGGGTCAATACGACCGGGTATGGGCAACGGGAAAGCTACAGCTATTTTATTTGCTAGAGAAGGTGCAAGAGTAGCCTGTGTGGATCTGCGCTTAGAAGCTGCGGAGACAACAGCTAGCATCATACGTGACCAAGGTGGCGAAGCCATAGCGATAGCAGCAGACGCTACCAAAGAGACACAGGTTCAAAGTATGGTACAGCAGGTGATATCCAGATATGGAAAGATAGACATCTTGTTCAACAATGTCGGCATTGGTCTGGGCGAATCAGGGCTGAAGATAAAAGAGCAAGACTGGAATATGGTGATGGACACCAATCTCAAAAGTATACTAATCACGTGCAAGTATGTGGTCCCGGAGATGATTAAGAATGGTGGTGGTGCCATAGTGAATAACGCATCAATGGCTGCGTTTTATGGGCATTACAACTATCCGTATGCGGCTTCAAAAGCGGGAGTTATTGCTTTTACGAGATGCCTAGCAGTAGGACTGGCGAGATATAACATTAGGGTGAACTGTGTAGCTCCTGGCTATATAGCCACTCCTATGGTCGAATCTCTTATGGGAGCCAGACGCGATGCTATTATTGAACAAAGGGTGCCTCTGAAAAGACACGGTAAGCCTGAAGAGGTAGCCTACACCGTGTTGTTTCTAGCTTCTGACGAGTCCTCTTTTATTACCGGGCAGACTATATGCGTAGATGGTGGTCTTTCAGCTATGTAATAATGAGGTCATCTTCAGGAGGTGATGATGGCTCGCATCAGTTTTGTGGAAAAGGACAAGGCGCATCCTCTGATGAAAGAAGTCTATCAAAGGTTAGAGGACCAGGGCTCTGAAGTCCTCAACTTGTTCAAGGTGATGGCACATTGTCCTTGGATTGGTCGCAATTTCATAAGGCTGGGCAACTCAATTCTTAAAGGGGAAGAGCTACCAGCCAATCTACGGGAACTGGCTATCCTTAGAGTGGGTCATATCCTGCAGGCTGAATATGAGGTCACCAAGCACATTCCTTTGGCTTTACAGGCTGGCATTAGCCAAGAGCAGCTTGACAGATTACTTGGCACAGGGCTTATTTCGGGATTCGGGGATGAGGAAACGGCCGTTTTGAGTTATACGGACGAATTAACTAAAAACTGTATGGTAAATAGTACCACCTTTGAGAAACTGCGGACCTTCTTGAGTGAGCGCGCTATCGTTGAACTGACTGCAGTTATCAGTTATTACAACATGGTGTGCAGAATTCTTGTCGGGCTTCAGATTGAGCTAGAAAACTTGCAGAAATAGTCGGGTGAGCTGCTGACTATTGCTTATGACGTTCTCAGAAGAGCTAAGGGCTGCATATTAGTTATAAAGTGATTGATAAAAATCTTTTCTGGAAATTTTTTAACTGCGGTTTATAGTTGCTTGACAGCCTTTGGCTCCCAAGTACTATAATGGCGCTGTCTTTGATCATGGCTTAAAACAAGGGCAAGGAATCCTCGCGGAAAGATTTCCTTACGGGCACGCAAGCTGACAAATGAGGTGTCTGGAACCCTTTCTTGGCCTGAAGTTTATGAGAAACCCCAAAATGACCCTTTGCCGGAGAGCAAACAGCTTTTGGCGGAGTTTGTCCTGTATATTACCCAAGCAGCAATGCGAGAACGAAAAGACTCGAAGGTATGCTTACAAGGTAGGACTTTTGGATGAGAAGGTAGCACGTACAGCGTTGTAGAATACAATTTAAGGAGGACAAATGGTTGGAATTAAAGCATATGGGGCGTACATTCCACACCGGAGACTGGCTAGAAGGTTGATAAGTGAAGCCTGGGGAGGCACAGGTGGTCGTGGCGAGAGAGCCGTTGCTGCCCTTGATGAGGACTCTATTACTATGGCAGTGGCAGCCAGTATAGATTGCCTCAAAGGAATTGACCCGAAAACAATTGATGCTGTTTTTCTAGCTACCACGACTGCTCCTTACAGCGAACGTCTGAATGCGAACATCGTTGCCAACGCTCTTGATTGTCGTAGAGATACTCGAAACGCGGATTTTGCTAACTGTCTGAGGGCAGGGACAAATGCTCTGTTATCTGCCATAGATGTGGTAAAAGCTGGTTCCCTGAAAAACGTCCTAGTGGCTATTGCTGATATGCGCATGGCAGGTGCCGGCGGGGAGGACGAGCACATGCTTGGTGATGGCGCAGCAGCCTTTCTTGTTAGCAGCGATGAGGCGGCAGTGGAAGTCGATGGTAGCTACGTCTTGTCGGACGATATGGTGGACTACTGGCGACTTGAAGGCGATCGCTTTATCCGTTCCTGGGAAGACCGATTCGGTCGGGACGCAGGATATTTAGTGACCCCTGTGGAAACGGTGAAAGCACTTTTTAGTAGATTAAGCCTAACGCCCAAGGATATTACTAAAGCTTGTATTTATGGTACCAACACCAGGACACACAGCGCTCTAGCTAGGGCAATGGGTTTCAGCCCAGAACAAGTTCAAGACCCTCTGCTCGACAATGTTGGCAATACCGGAACAGCGCTTGCGCCAATGATTCTTGTTTCTGCTTTGGAAGAAGCTAAACCGGGCGATAGATTCTTGCTGGTTGACTGGGGGAACGGTTGCGACGCTGTTGTGTTCAGGACTACCGAAGCTATCACTAAGCTCAGCCAGAGGCGAGGCATCAAAGGCCACCTCAAAATTAAAGGAGAGCTGGAAAGCTATACCAAATTCTTACGCTGGCGGGAAATGGTAGCGCTGGCACCGCTCTCACGCCCTGCTGCTGGGGCAGTTTCGATGGCGGCAGAGTGGAGGGAGAGAAGGTTAGGTTTGCCACTCTATGGTGTAAAATGCTTGAACTGTGGCACTGTCCAGTTGTACATGAAGACTAGCTCCATGCGTGCCCATGTATGCCTTGAATGTCAGACCAAAGGCCATTTTGAGCCTTATCGCTTTGCTGATAAACGAGGCAGAGTAGTCAGCTTTAGCCACGACTATCTTGGAGGTGGAATTGATCCACCGGCAACTAGAACAGTGGTCGACTTTGAGAGTGGTGGAAGAGGACTTTTCGACATGGTTGACCGTGACCCGGCAGAATGTAAGGTAGGAATGGAAGTAGAGATGACATTTAGAAAGGTGCGATCGGCACCAGGCTCCAATGTCTATTTCTGGAAATGTAAACCAGTCAGAGATTGATATATATTCTATTTTAGGTAGAAATCTATGGAATTAAGGAGGTGACAAAGATGCCAGGTAGTATTAAAGATAGGGTCGCTGTCGCCGGTATGGGTTGTTCTAAATTTGGAGAACGGTGGGATGCCAGTGCAGACGATCTAATCGTGGAAGCTGCTTATGAAGCATTTGAGGATGCTGGGATAGAGCCCAAGGATATTCAGGCAGCTTGGCTGGGTACCACAACTGGATCCACGGGCATGACGTTATCTGAGCCTCTTCGACTGCAGTACATTCCGATCACTCGGGTGGAAAATGCTTGTGCTACCGCCTCAGATGCATTCAGGAACGCCTGCTATGCCGTTGCTGCTGGTATTTACGATATTGTGCTCGCGCTCGGCGTTGACAAGTTCAAAGATAGTGGTATCAGCGGGCTGGGCGATGGAGGCATCCCTGGTCCAGGACATGGTATGATGGCAGGAGCGGCCGGTCCGCCACCGGCACAATTCGCCATGCTGGCAACGACCTATTTTCATCGCTATGGGCTAACCTATGAAGAGGGCAAACATATGATTGCCCGGGTATCCTGGAAAAGCCACATAAATGGTGCCCGGCACAAGAAGGCTCATTTCCAACGCGAAGTCGATATGGATACGATCCTCAATGCGCCTATCATTGCCTGGCCCTTGGGGCTGTTTGACTGCTGCGGAGTGAGTGACGGTGCAGCGGCTGCAATTATTACCACACCGGAGATAGCTAAAAGCTTACGGAAAGGCAAAGAGCCCCCGATGTTCGTTAAAGCACTGCAGATTGCTATGGCACCTAACGACGGTAATTTCAACACGAAGTTCGATTATACCCATGTTGAAGCTACTGTAAGGGCTGCTCAAGCAGCCTATAAGGAGGCTGGAATAACCAATCCCCGCGAGCAGATAAGCATGGCTGAAGTGCATGACTGTTTTTCTATCACCGAAGCAGTCACTATGGAAGACCTTGGTTTCAGTCCCAGGGGCAAAGTACAGCGAGATATTGAAGATGGCTTCTTCGATCTAGATGGTAAGCTGCCGGTGCAACCCGATGGCGGTCTGAAATGCTTCGGTCATCCCATTGGTGCCAGCGGCATCCGTATGCTATATGAAATGTACAACCAGCTACAGGGGCGTGCAGATAGAATGCTTATCCCAGGAAAACCGTCGCGGCAGATCAAGAATCCTGTGCTGGGGTTGACCCATAACCTTGGAGGCGCCCCTGCTGGGTGCGCCATTTTCGTCGGTATCGTAGGGCTTGAAGGGGTCTAGCCAGAGGATTTAGCCGGCTTGCAATAGAGTATATCTATAATACGAAAATAAAGACGCTAGTCTGTCTCGGCTACGTTATTTTTGTGCAGGATTGCGCCCACAAAAATACTGGAATGGGAGTGTATGGTTTAGATCATGCCTCTGAAGTGCTGACTATTTCCCCCGCCACACAGGCGCCCTCTTTTCCAAGAAAGCCCTAATGCCTTCTCTACAGTCATCGCTCTGGTTCAAGCTCCGAAACCGGACTCTGGTCTCACCGTGATGTACCTTTGGAGTCCATTGTAGCGAACCGTAGACTAATTCCTTCACTGCCTTTATTGCCAGAGGTGCGCCCTGAGTAAGCTTTTGCGCCATCTCTTTTGCTGCTGGCATCAGTTGCTCTGACGGAACGACCTTATCGACCAGTCCTATTCTTTCGGCTTCGTATGCATCGATTATCTCGCCGGAATACATGAGCTCCAAAGCTTTACTCAGTCCAACAATATACGGCAGAAGATAAGGTCCAGAGCCATAATCAGGGCACAGCCCCCTTAAAGGAAAAATCCAGCCAAAGCGGGCATCTTCTGAAGCAATTCTAATATCGCATTGGACTATCCATTCGGCACCCATCCCAACAGCAGCACCGTTAACCGCAGCGATGGTTGGCTTGGGAATCCGAGTAAAGGTCCAGTCTGGAAGGGGATAGGCATCTGGTAAGGTTACTCGCCTTGCCCGCTCTCTCCTTTGTTCTTCAGCAACAGCTTCTTCTTCCGGAGTTCTGCCTAGATTGGATACATCGGTACCGCTACAAAATGCGCGACCTTTCCCGGTGAGTATTACCGCTTTAACTGCGTCATCGTAGATGATATCGCGTATCAGTTCTGTTAGACGCACCTGCATATCTGGTGTCACTGCATTAAGCCGCTGGGGGCGGTTCAAAATGATAATCCCGATACCGTCCTCTTTCTTGTACAAGATCTCTTCTTCCGACACGTGTTACCTCCTTGCACTGTGCAAAAGTCAGCAAGCTTTTAGCGTTCCCACTGCCAGCTGTTACCCGGTCAGGCGCTAATCTCGACCCTTGGTTACAATTCTAGCACAAGTGATTACTACCCCAACAAGTCTCATTGTAGTCTAGCAATCACCCTCTTCAGCCGTTTGTTTCCACGACGTTTGGTCACCAACTTGTAGGATCTACGGGGTAAATTACTCTCAAGGCTTATTAAAATAGGTTTTGGCTGCAAATCTACGAGAACTCTCGTTGCTTTCGTGTCTGTTGCAGTTCATGTCTCTGGGTGCTAACGACATCTATGGCTTACTTTTTGTTTCTTAGACCATAAAGCCTGTCACAAGGTGGAGGTAGTTTCAAAGAATGAACACTTTTGCATCTGTCTGCCTTGGCATTAAGAAGAGAGTTCTGATGAAAGGCCTAAATTTCTGCTGGGGAGGACATTTTTAATGGGCCATTGTGGATTCGAACCACAGACCCCGGTCTTATCAGGACCGTGCTCTAACCGACTGAGCTAATGGCCCTTGGCCTGAAAGGAAGTATAGCTTTTGCACAAGTACACTGTCAAGGACAAATTAGCTAGTCGGTCATCTTAGTTCGGTGCAGTTCTGAAAAGTAATGAGGCTAGCAAAGTTGCTTTACGGTTCATATTTTTTCAGTCTGTTAGTGCGTATGTTATACTTAAATCAAGGAGACAGAAACTTCTCGGCAATTGGTAAATAAGAAAATGGCTATTGTCCTGTATCGCGAGCCAGAGTTGGAAGATCCGATATTGATAGCGTCTTGGCCTGGAATAGGCAACATAGGTGTCATTGCAGTCGATACCTTGAGGCGAGCGCTTAAGGCAGAAGAACTGGGTGAGATAGAGCCATGGGAATTCTTCTATCCGAAGAGAGTCGTAATAAGGGATGGGATCCTGAAAACCCTGGCATTTCCCAGCAGTAAGTTCTACTTTAAGAGGACGCAGAATTGTGACCTGCTTTTCTTTATTGGTGAAGAGCAACCTGATTCGGGAACAAAGCTATATGCTGAGGGGGCTAAAGCTTACAAAATGGCGAACCTGGTCGTTGATGTGGCATTGAAGTTCGGTTGTCGGCGAATATATACATCGGGGGCGGCAGTGGCACCGATTCACCATACCACAAGCCCCAGAGTTTGGGCAGTACCTAACAATAGTCTCCTGCTAAAAGAGATGAAAAATTTTCAGAATGTCGTGCTAATGTCAGATATAGAGGGGCATGGTGGGCAGGGTAATATTACGGGACTTAATGGGCTGCTTTTGGGAGTTGCTAAACGCAGGGGGGTCGATGCAGTGTGTTTGATGGGCGAAATACCAATCTATTTGCACGGGTTTCCTATCCCTTATCCTAAAGGGTCGAGAGCTGTGGTCGAGGTTTTGAGTAAGATACTGGGGGTTACGGTCGACATGACTGAACTGGACGTTTTTGTCGAGCGAACTGGGAAAGAGATTGAAGCCGTTTACTCTAGGCTTCCGTTGGAGATAAGAGAGCACCTGGACAAGCTAGTAAGTATGAGCTATCGTGGAGAGGTTGAGTCGGGGCCAATAACCGAGGAAGACAAGAAAAAGATTTTGCAGGAGATTGACAAACTTTTTAAGAGAGAAACCAGTGACGACTGATACCAGCGGAATTACGCAAGTTAAATTTCTCGTCGAACCCTCTATAAAAGTAGCCCCACTAATCATTACTTGGATACCTGATGCAGGTAAAGTAGGCAGTGGGGTCTGCCAATACTTGATTCAGAATTTAGGTGGCTTTGTTTTTGCCGAAATAGAGCCGGTAGGTTTTTTCCCACTAGATGGAGTCGTTGTCCAAGATGATGTAGCGCAGTTCCCAGAGACTAAATTTTATTGTTGTCAACAGAAAGATTTACTGATTGTTAGCAGCAGTTTACCACGATTAGAGTGGTATACTTTCTTGACAACAATCCTGGATGTCGTTGATAGGATATGTAAAGTGAAGGAAATGTATATTATCGGTGGAATGGCATCGGCGAGTGCTCATACCAGCCCCCGGGCATTGCTGACTGTAGCAAATTCTTCACAGACCAAGGGAATTATCGAACCTTATGACGTGGTTAAAGATATGGAATACGAGACTCCGGAGGGTCAGAGACCTACTCTTAATTCTTTTCTGCTCTGGATCGCCCAACGGCGTGGTATACCCGCGGTGAATTTATGGGTTCAGGTGCCATTCTACTTGGTGGCTAGGAAGGACCCACAGGCGTGGAAAGAGATACTGCACTTCCTTAATCAACGACTGGAGTTGGGGGTTGATTTCGCGGAGCTGGATAGCATGATAGCGAAGCAAAATCAAAAGATAGCACGAGCGAGAATGGAATCTCCGGAGCTGGATCGGTGTCTAAGTTGCTTGGAATGCAACCTCGGTTTAAGCACAAGTGAAAGTGAAAGCTTGCTTCGTAGGATGGAAGAACTGCTGGATCAACAAGACTGACTGGGGCTTTAGCTAAATTCTCCACAGATAGGACTCCGGTCATTCAGTATTTGCGGATAGTGTGCAGGAGGGGTAAAATTTCCCAGTATGATCAGAGCAGGTAATACATGAAACAAAGCTGAGGCGAGGAAAATGCAGGAGATATTTCTGTGTTCTACATGTGGCGCACAGAATATTGTGGGACAGGAATACTGTCAGTACTGTGGACAAAGGTTTCAATACAACTGCCCTTATTGTGGGGCTGTGGTAAACTCGACACTTATAAATTGCCCCGGCTGTCGCGAAAGATTATACTGGCCGACACTGCGTAAAATAAAACCTTTTCCAAAAGAAGGGGCTGTATACCTCCCTCGGAAAGAGCGTGAACCCGCAGCAGGAAAAGGGACGGGCGAGACTGCAAGCAAGAAGCAGCAAAAGTCAGACCCATGGCTCACAGGATGCCTAGGGGTTGTTATTATTGCCATTATAATTATGGTGGCATTTTTCCTTTACGATTGGTTAAGTAGCCCGCCTATGCCAGAAGAGCCCTTGCCATCAGGTGCTGTTGGGGAATCGGTTGTCCTGCGGTCCTGGTCAGACTTTTCCTTCTTCGATTAGCAAACCTCGGAGTCAGCGGTTAGTTTTACTCTTAGTGACCAACTTGAGACCAAGTTTTCGGAGGCAGAGATGGTTATCGGTGTCATGTCAGATACGCACGATAGAGTCGATGCTATTGAGGCTGCCATTGATTTTTTTAACCAGCAGGGAGTAAGCGATGTCTTGCATGTTGGTGATCTCGTATCTCCATTTGTTGTGCCAAAGTTTTCCCGTCTTAGAGCCAGGCTGCATTACGTTTGGGGAAACAATGAAGGAGATCGCGAATACATAAGGGTGAGGTTTGGTGAGTTGGCTATTGTCCCTCTGGGAGATTTTGCTGCTTTAGAGTTGGGAGGGCGTAAATTAGCCTTGTTACATGGGACGCAGGAGCACATTGTAGATTCACTGGTCAGGTGTGGCCTCTACGATGTCGTTGTCAGAGGGCACAGCCACCGGGCAGAGGTAGTCAGTGGTCCAACTCTTCTGGTCAACCCAGGAGAGGTTTGTGGCTATTTGACAGGTCATCAAACGGTGGCGTTGCTAGATTTAGAGCAGCTAAGGGCAGAAATAATTGAACTCTGAGGAGGTTTTTGATGTTACAACAAATGCTGCAGTTCCTTCTTTATTTCTTCTCTCACCCATCCGTGTGGGGGATCGGGTTGGCGCTTATCTTCGGGGCAGTTTGGCTGGCTTGCTACAGGCCGCCATTTCTGAAGGAGCCGTGGCTCTGGGCAGTGTTAGTTGCTGGGGCTGTGCTTGCTCCAATAACACTTGCTGTTCTGTCATATCCACTGAGATACGGTATCTCTATAGTATATGGGCAATTCTGGACAGCCGAGACACTAAGTCAGTGGGCACTGCTGGCAAGCCTGCCATCCATGTATGTGTTTGGTCTTGTTCGGGAAGGATTTAAACTTTTGCCTCTAGTCTTTATCTGGTGGCGGAAGGATTGGCAGATTACTCCAGCGCTCGGTTTGACCTCAGGGGCTGTGTGTGGCGCAGGGTTTGGTATTCTTGAGGCAATGTGGACGCACAACTATATTTTCTATACTGGCTGGACATGGGAGCGCGTACAGCTACAAGGAATCGGACAACTTGCAGGATTCTGGGAGAGTTTCTTTCTCTTAGGTGCCAGCCTTGCTTCTACCGCTTTTGTTGGTTGGGGTATGGGGAAGCGACGCTGGTGGCAATGCTATCTTCTTTCAGCGGTAATTTATCTGGTCATCAATTACAATTATGTGCTGGTGCGTAAGGAGATTGTGAGTGCCGCGCAAGCTGAGTTCATAATTGCTGCTTGTGTACTGTTAATAGCTGGCATAGTCCTCTGGCTCAGAGAGAAGAGTTATGGAACGAATGCAGTTCCAAAAATGGTTTGAGTTTATGATATGATGAGATGAAAATAATAACCGTGGAGGTGACATGGGGAACTTTGAGCTAGCCAGAGATATTGTTATCTGCATTTCTGGGATTGTGGTCAGCGTCACTGTCATAATCATTGCCATACTTACTTACTCCCTATACAAAAAAGCTAAAGTAGTTCTCAGTACGCTGGAAGCAGCCTCATCCACAGTTTACCAGATGTCAGTAACGATGAAAGAAGAGGTGGTTGAACCTGTACTTCGCTTCGCGGCTTTGATCCGTGGTATCGTAGGTGGTATTGATTTTGTCAGTAAATTCTTTCAAAGGAGGGAGGGCAGTAGCGATGTCTGAACGGGATAGCGGTAGTTTTGTTGCTGGTTTCATCGTTGGAGCAGTAGTAGGCGCCATCCTCGGTCTTTTTCTAGCCCCACAATCGGGAGAGGAAACCAGAAGGATAGTAAAGGAGAAGCTGGAGAATATTAAAGAGCAAGCGTCTGAAACTGCTAAAAAGGTTCGTGAAGTTGCTGCTGGAATGACAAAAAGGGCGCAAGAGAAGACATAGGCAGACAAGTCACTACTGTGGGATATCCGGCGCAGTTCAATTCACTGCGTTGTGGTTTGCTTAGTACATTGCTTATCTTTCATCTCTGGCTGGATACAACTACAAAATACTAGACAGAAGGCTAGGAACAGTTGACCACAGAGACTAAGGGCTGGCGGAGGGCCTTACGTCCCACTTTTATTGCTCTAGGGCTACTTTTAATCTTTGTGCTCTTATATCTCCTGAGAAATGTGCTACTGCCATTTGCCTTGGGCTTCTTATTGGCTTACCTTTTGATGCCAGCGTTTCAGCGACTCGAAGCAAAGTTGCCAGGACAAGGGAGATGGGCACAAGTCAAGCGTATCGGGCTCATAGTTATCAGTTTTCTGGTCATCCTTGGCGTGCTAGTGTTATCAGGTTATTACACAGTCACAACCGTTGCCAGTTCTTTTGGCACACTGGTGCATAACGCTCCGCAGTATTTGACCACGGGCTTGACCAATCTGCAGAGCTGGCTTGGTAGCTTTCGCGAATGGCTGCCACCGGAGTTCCACAGAGAAATTGACAGCATGGTTGAAGAATTGGCCTCGCTGACAGGCAATGCAATACGGAACGTCTTGGTTAGGACAGCATCAACGATATCTGCTAGTACTGGACTACTGCTTAGTCTCGTTTCTCTCCCTATATTTCTTTTCTATATCCTTAAAGATTGGGAGAGACTGAGTAAAGGTCTTTATTCACTTTTAGGACCAGGGCTGGGGCAGAAAGCTAGGGATATAGCAAATATTTTAGATTCTGTAATCGGGCGCTGGGTAAAGTCCCAAATCATACTGTCATTGGCTGTGTTTGCCATGTGTTTGCTTGGACTATCTGTCATAGGGGTTAAGCCAGCTCCTGCCTTAGCAGCCCTAGCTGCGTTGATGGAATTTGTTCCTATAGTGGGACCGTGGATTGGAGGTATTGCTGCTGTGGTGGTAGCCCTAGCTATTGCACCGGTGAAAGCTTTGTGGGTTGCTGTCTTGTACGTTACGGTGCAGCTTGTCGAAAATGTCCTGCTACGGCCCAAGATACAGGGAGTATATTTACAAGTCCATCCCGTAGTGATAATAGTCTTGCTCCCGGTGGTAACATATTTTGCGGGTGTGTGGGGGATGGTGCTCTATGTACCACTGCTGGCGTTTGGTACAGAGCTTTTCAAGTACATGCAACAGGCCTCGTCAACAGAATAAGACTGAAACCAGTCTATTGTTTGGCTGCCATCAGACCACTTTTGCTTAAAAAAACGTCTACCTCAGGACTTCAATGAATACTCCAGTTCTCGCTCATGCAATATCTTGCGTAAATATTGCCCAGTGACAGACCCTTTTATCTTTGCCACCTCCTCAGGAGTACCAGTGGCAATTACGTATCCCCCCTCCTCGCCAGCACCAGGACCCAGATCAATGATGTGGTCAGCATTTTTTATTACGTCCATATGGTGTTCGATAATCACCACCGTGTTGCCAGCGTCTACCAGTCGTTGCAGGACATCCAGCAAACAGGCAATGTCGGCAAAAGACAGCCCTGTGGTCGGTTCGTCAAGTATGTACAGTGTTCTTCCTGTCGAGCGGCGGGAAAGCTCAGCTGCCAGCTTCACCCTCTGAGCCTCACCACCAGAGAGGCTTGGTGCTGGTTGCCCCAAGCGTATGTAACCAAGTCCGACGTCTCGCAATGTCTCCAGTTTACTTCTTATACGAGGGAAATGGCTAAAGAAATCCAGTGCTTCATCCACAGTCATGTCTAGGATATCGGCTATATTCTTTCCTTTAAAATATATTTCCAGAGCTTCGCGATTATAGCGCTTGCCCTTGCAAACCTCGCAAGCCACAGTCACATCAGGTAGAAACTGCATTTCTATTTGGATAAAACCTTCGCCCTCGCAGGCTTCACAGCGCCCGCCTTTGAGGTTAAACGAAAACCGCCCTGGCTTGTAGCCACGCACCCGTGCTTCGGGCAGTGTGGCAAAAAGTTCGCGGATAGGCGTGAATGTACCTGTGTAAGTTGCTGGGTTACTGCGTGGTGTACGGCCGATCGGAGACTGATCGATGTTTATAATTTTGTCGATGTGTTCTACTCCCAGAATAGCATCACATTGCCCAGGCCTATCTTTTGCCTTATAGAGTAGTTGGGCTAGCTTCTTGTACAGCACCTCATTGATCAGTGTACTTTTACCACTCCCGGATACGCCGGTTATGCAGACAAATTTACCCAACGGTATAGCGACGTCTATGCCCTTTAGGTTGTTCTCCCGTGCTCCCTTGATTACAAGTTCTTTTCCCGAACCACTACGTCGCCTACAAGGTAGAGGTATCTGCTTCGCCCGGCTTAAATATTGCCCTGTAACTGACTCAGCACAGTCCATGATATCACTTAATGTTCCGCTGGCTACGACTCTTCCACCTTTCTCCCCAGCTCCTGGTCCCATATCTATGATAAAATCAGCAGCTCTCATCATAGACTCGTCATGTTCAACTACTAAAATAGTATTACCCAGATCTCGCAGTCGCTTCAACGTATCGATAAGACGGTGGACATCAGCAGGATGTAAGCCAACAGTAGGCTCATCACAGATATAGAGTACCCCCATTAGGCCGCTGCCTATCTGTGTTGCTAACCGGATCCGTTGTGCTTCTCCTCCGCTCAGGGTCGAGGAGGGCCTATCAAGCGTTAGGTAGCCAAGGCCGATATCGACAAGAAATCCTAAGCGAGCAGCGATCTCCTTCAAAATCTGTTGGGCTATCTTTCGCTCATAGTCAGTAAGTTTTGGTCTGCTACCGGTGCATTCTAGTTCTTGTATCCACCCCAGTGCTTCCTTAGCAGACATTTCAGTAACTTCTATTATGTTTCGGCCGTCGACGGTGACAGCTAAGGATTCGGGCTTCAGTCTTTTGCCATTACATGCCGGGCAAGGATAGGAAGTCATGAACCTCTCGATATCAGCACGTGTGTTGCTGGACTCAGTATCCCTGTAGATTCTTTCGAGGTAAGGGATAACTCCTTCATATCCGGTAAAATATTCCCGCACTCGCCCGTAGCGGTTTCTGTATTTGATAAGCTGTCCTTCTTCACCGTAAAGCACAAGGTCTAGCTGTTCTTTACTGAGCCTGTTTACTGGGGTGCGGAGTGAGAAACCATAGCGGTTTGCTAGCTCCTGTAATTCATCGACATGCCACGAGAACCATCCCCAAGCACGAACGGCACCTTCTGCCAGGCTAAGGTTCTTATCGGGTATGAGAAGGTCAGGGTCAATTTCAAGCCTGACCCCGAGTCCACTGCACCGCGGGCAGGCACCATGGGGACTGTTAAAACTAAAGGTACGCGGAGCTATCTCTCCCAAGCTGAGACCACAATCCACGCAGGCGAAATGCTCCGAGAAGAGCAGTTCGTCACCATCAACTATTGAGATGAGTACCGTACCACCTCCAAGTTTTAGTGCTGTCTCTACTGAGTCAGCGATCCGACTATCTTCAGTCTCACCAATAACAAGACGATCAACCACAGCCTCGATGCTGTGTTTTTTGTTCTTGTCCAGTTGGAAATCCTCAGCAAGGTCATAGATTCGTCCATCAACCCGGACACGGACGAATCCTGCCTTGCGGAGGTCTTCAAAAACCGCTTGGTGCTCTCCCTTCCTATCTCTAATCAGAGGTGCAAGGATCATAACTTTTTTGTGCGCAGGTATTTCCCGAACAGCATCTACTATTTGCTGCACGGTCTGCTTTGAAATCTCCTTGCCGCATCTCGGACAGTGGGGGTGGCCAATTCTTGCGAACAGCAGACGCAAGTAGTCGTAGATTTCAGTGATCGTACCCACGGTCGAGCGAGGATTATGCGATGGCCCTTTTTGGTCGATGGAAATCGCCGGGCTTAACCCATCAATGTAATCAACATCTGGTTTTTCTAATCTTCCTAGAAATTGGCGAGCATAAGCTGAGAGGGATTCCATATAACGTCTCTGCCCCTCGGCATATATCGTGTCGAAAGCTAGAGAACTTTTACCGGAGCCAGAGACGCCGGTTATAACCACAAGTCTGTCTCGTGGTATAGTGACATCTATGTTCTTCAGATTATGTTCTCGAGCGCCTTTGACAATGATATGTTGTAGAGCCATTTCGCCATTCGCTGCTGAGTATCTAGATAATTGTAGCACGCACTTGCTGGGGCTTTCACTTTCGCAATTGAGTGCGTGCTCGGCTCATGTTACGAGAGGCACGTTGTCGCTGGCAGAACTTTAAAATCAAACTCACCAACCTTGAAGGCACTTGGCTGAAACTGATTATATCGTCCTCGGAGGCAATTTTTCAGGAGGCACAACTTCTACCTGATTCAAGTCAATGACTGGTATACCGTCGGTATAGTGGGGTTTAGGCGGTAAAGCCTCTTCGTCTGGTGAGTATATCTTCTCCTCCCTCACAGTATTGAGGAACGAGTACACAATCTCGATCGTCCCTTCGTGTTCTCCTGAATGTCCCCTTGGTGACAGACAACGCATAATCTCCCATTCTTGGTATACATCCCGCGACCAGACAACTGCCACCCTACCCCCAGTTTCTTCGTCGCCAGCCTGAGGAGGTAACGTCTTTGATTCGCTTTTTCTCCATACTGTCACTACTGTCCGCAATGCCTTCTTGGTAGCAAAATCACAGGTTACCTGTTCGCGGACCGGGACAACTTCAGCTTCTACTGTGGCAGAAGATGCCCCCGGGGTCGGTAGACCTCTCCCCAGCGTTGTTGTCTCGGGCAATTCTTTTCCAAGGATTGTAGCCCTTATCTCCTCTTCGTATTTCTGCAGCAACTCTCCAAATTTTTCCATTAATTGCTCTCTAGTTGCTGCTGGGCCAAGCTTCGGTTTCTCGCCGCCTATCATTACTACAGTAGTTTGTGGAGGTGGCATCTGCGGAGGTGGCTGCGGTGGTGTAGCAACATATGGTGGGTAAAAAACCGGTTTCGGTTGTGCACTCTTCACTAGGACATAAAAGCCATAGCCAATCCCAATAAGCAGAACCAAAGTCAGTGGGATCAAAATGATAGGTAGAGTGTAATCAGGGTCCCATTGTATATCTATGGTCTTAGGCTCATCCATACTGACTGTGCCTTGTGGTGTTACCGCCTTCAATTTGCCGCCAAAGACGCCCAAAATGCCAGGCATGCGCACTTCTGTAGTCGTTATTTTCCACTCCGCGAGCGTCCCCGCTTTATACCAGTTACTGCTTTCAGTGCCTCCATATTTAGAAGTAAGGGTTAATTTGTAATAAGTATCATACTTCGCGGTGCAAGTCCCTGGCATGCTGACCCTTAAGCTTAATTGTCTGCTGGATGCAGTTTCACCATTGGGTAAAATCCAGTAGGCAAATCTATATTTGATGTCTGGTCGTTCGTTGTCTATCACTTCTTCGAAAGCCACATTTCCCAGCACATAGCCCTCTTTGAACCATCCCGAACCAGACAATTGTCCCACCTTGGATGGATCAGTCTTAAAATCGATGTAGTACTCAGTAAAGTACGGAAACACAGCTTCTGGTGATGACTCACTTATCGTTTTTTTGTCTACTTCTGCCCTAAACCTGATGCCGGGCTCGGTAGGATGTTCTACTATCGAGTCCACACTTACAGTCCGAGTCACACCAAGATCAAGGTTAACTTTTACAGACTCACCACCACGTAAAGTGGTCAGCGGGGTCGCACCTATGAGCACCCTAGTCTCCCCTGCTTTAAGCCCTGTACCGACAATGATGATAGCTTCATAGCTACCCTTTTCTATCGTGATGATAAAGTTTTGTTGAGTGGAGTTTGGAGGCGTGGAATTGTCAGTCACTGTGACGATGACAGAAAAGATCCCACTTTGTGTAGGCACACCGGAGATATACAGTGTATTTGTGGCCGATATACTGGCTAGACCGGGAGGCAGTCCAGTTACACTCCAGACAAAGGGTGGGGTACCGCTTGCAGTTACTCGCCCGTAGTATGAGCTTCCAACTTGCCCTTTTGGTAGGTCGACATCTGTTATCAGTGGTGGTGCTGCATTAACCTTGGTGACAGAACTTAAGGCAAAGACCAACACAAATACTAATACACCAAAAGGCGGCAACCAGCGCATAGAGGAATGTCTTGCTACCACCACCCTTTCCCGACCAGTTTTTGATGACAACGTTGGCCTCGCTTAATTTATTATAGTAGCAATAAACAGTTTTGTCGATATGTAACAATCTGTTTCTGTGCCACTATCCTCATCAATTTTTTATCTTTACCGGAATACCTGACACCATAAAATAGACTTCAGTGGCTTGCTGGGCAACTAACTGATTAGCCTTACCCAGTACATCACGATAAGTACGCCCCAGCCTGGTCCCAGGAACCAGCCCCATACCAACCTCATTTGATACAACGATCCAGCTTGCCTCCATCTGATTTAGTAGAACAACAAGTTCCTCAATATAGGACAATATTTTTGCTTCCATATCTTTATTGTCGTTTTTAGTACCTAACAAATTTGACACAAGTAATGTCAGACAGTCAAGAAGTATAACATCGACATCAAAGGTAAGCTGCTTCAATCGCTCTATCACATGGCAAGGTACCTCGATTGTTTTCCAGGTTGATGGTCGATTTCTCTTGTGCTCAGCAATTCTTGCCTTCATCTCCTTGTCCAGAGGCTCTCCAGTAGCTACGAACAACACTTTTTCACCCAAGGTTTCCGCTAGCTCTTGAGCAAAGCGACTTTTACCACTGCGGGCACCGCCGAGTATTAAGATACCCTTTTTGGTCATCGCTGGATTAACATCTCACCTTTGACGATAATTTTTACTGATATGGTAGTTTATCGAGCATGATAATTAAGAGCAGAGTTAGTACTTCAGCAATTTCATTGACTGCACCATAGTTGTCACCGGTAAGACCACCAATGCGAGATTGGATGAATCGACCGATGCCGAATATAATTCCACAGAGGAACCCGAGCAGCGCTATCCCTTTCCAGGTCATGAGTAGAACAGACGGCACCAGCGCCAGGAACGAGGCAATAGCCAATTTTTTCCAAGTTATCTCCTGCTTAAAAGATGACCCCAGACCTGAGCCACGTGCGTAAGGAAAGAAAAAGATAACATACGTCATTGCCCAGCGTCCTAGAACTGGCATGAGTAGCAAGGCGGGTAGCACAGGTGCCGACCGGATGGTAACATACTTCATGAGTAACAGCAGGACCGCTCCCGTAACACCAAACGCCCCCACTCTGGCATCGCTCATGATGGTCAGCCGCTCTTCCCTGTTTTTACCACCGAAGATACCATCGCAACTATCTATCAGACCATCAATATGATTTCCGCCAGTAAAAATTGCTAAGGCAGCTACAAGCAAAGCAAATACGATTGGGGCAGGCAGAACAAGGATTAGAATTTGGTAGAGAACTAGCAATACCACCCCTAGCAGCAAACCAACTAGAGGAAAATACATTAAGGCCAGCCCCATAACCTTGTCATTCACCTCCCCTTTCAGGGGGGTCGGGAATATGGTCAGGAACTGGATGGCCGCCCAAAAACTGTTCATGCTCGTTAATCTTCCGGGAATAAAGGCCTTGCTTCAGATACACCAGCTTGAGCAAATGTTGCCATCTGTCTTAAGATTCTGGTAGCTGCTTCAGCTAGAAAGAGTCCTAGTACAGCTCCAGTACCTTCACCAAGTCTCATATTTAGATTCAAAAGCGGTTTCAGCCCCAAGAAATCGAGCACGAGACTATGTCCTGCTTCAGCCGATAAGTGCGAAGCTATAATGTAGTCCTTTACCCCTGGGGATAGGGCTGTGGCTATTACCGCTGCAACGCTGGAAATAAAACCATCGATGATAACCGGGATTCTATAAGCGGCGCTGGCCAATATGACACCGGCAAGCCCACCGATCTCAAAGCCGCCCACTTTGGCGAGTACATCTATAGGATCTTTAGAGTCAGGTCTGTTTACCTTCAGTGCCCTTTCTATGACCTGCACCTTGTGGGCAAATTGTTTATCGCCGATGCCAGTTCCTCTGCCAGTCACTTTTTTCACAGGTTTCCCGCTCATGGCCGCGAAAATAGCACTGCTGGCAGTGGTATTGCCGATACCCATATCTCCTGTGGCAATTATGTCAAGTCCCTTGCCTATTTCTGCTTCTACTGTCTGGATACCTGCTTCGATGCTGTCTATAGCTTGGCTACGGCTCATGGCTGGTTGTCTGGCCATGTTTTTGGTGCCAAAGTCTATCATCTTGCATACTAATCCAGGCAGGGGTGGGAAGCCGCCCTTTACACCCATATCGACAACAACGACGCGGGCACCTACATGTGCTGCCAGTACATTAATAGCAGCACCACCCTTAAGGAAATTAATGACCATCTGTCTGGTCACCTCTTGAGGGTATAGGCTGACCCCTTCTTCTACTACGCCATGGTCGGCAGCCATAACAACTACTGCTTTATGTTTGATTTCAGGAATTGGGTCGCGTTTTATTCCGGCGATCTGTATCGAAAGTTCTTCCAGTCTGCCTAGACTGCCCAATGGCTTGGTTAACATGCTTTGGCGCTGCCGGGCAACAGACATCGCCATGGTATCTAATGGCTTTATCTCTTTAATAATCCTCTCCAAGTTACCCATTGTTGCCTCCTGTGAGATTAGTAGTCTATACCCCGCCTAGCGCTAAACTCTTCAGTGAAAGGATGTTTGATCATAAGCATTTCGGTTACCAAGTCAGCCCGCTGCACAACTTCTGGTGGCGCCCTTCTCCCTGTCATCACCAATTCCACGGTGCCTGGTTTCTCTTCCATCAATTCCAAAACTTGGTTGACAGTTATATAGCCTTGGTCTAGAGCCACAAAAATTTCGTCCAGTACCACAAGGTCATACTTCCCACCCAAGACCTCTTGTCTAGCTAACGATAAGGTTTCCTGCACCTCCTGCCTCAGCTGTTCCCTTGGCCTGGTCCACAAATCGCCAGTGCCTATTTGGATTATGTCAAAGGGATGATACTTCGCGACAAATAGATGTTCGCCGCACTGTTGGCCCTTGAGGAACTGGATGAATAGCACTTTCATGCCATGTCCCACAGCTCTCAGCGCTAGGCCAAGCGCTGCCGTTGTCTTGCCTTTGCCGTCTCCCGTATACACGTGCACAAGCCCTCTGGAATTTTTTTCTATCATCTGTCTGCTTACCTCCAAAAATTTGTTTCAGATGTTGTTATTCTGTCGTTCGGTCATTATCTTTCTTACTGCAGTGATAAATCTAATACACTCAGGCATTGTACGTGGTGCTATACGTATATATTCCGATAGGCCAAAAGAGCTACAATCGCGGACCAAAAACCCTTTCTTCAACAGAGCCCGATGAAAATCCCTTGCACTACCTACTTTTACTAGGAAAAAGTTTGCCTGTGATGGTATTGTAGCTAACCCCATAGTGCTCAATTCAGACATTAGGAAACTTTTTGCTTGGTTAATTTTTGCTTTGCAATCCTCCAAATAGTTCTTCGAATCCAAGGCGGCAATGCCAGCTAAATGTGCTGCTATATTTACATTCCATGGTGGACAAGCCAGTTTTAGAAGCTTAATGATTTTGGCCGTAGCTACAGCATAGCCCAGGCGCAAGCCAGCCAGCGCATACTCTTTGGTCATTGACCTTATGACTACAATATTATCGTGATTCATTAAGCCTAGAGAAGAGAAACTATCCTCGGATTCGGTAAAGGCAATGTAGGCCTCGTCAATGATGAAGAGACAATCAGGGGCGGATAGTAGAGCCTTTTCGATATCATCCCGGGACAGGCACTGCCCTGTGGGATTGTTAGGATTACACAGAAACACCCCCTTGGGCTTAAATTTCTTAATGCAAGACAAGAGGTCCGCAATATCCAACCGAAAGTGATTCTCTTCCTTAAGTATCGGCTGTCTGATAGTTTTAGCACCCATTATTCGACAAGCTATTTCGTATTCACCATAGGTAGGCTGGGGAATTAAGACCCGATCCCCGCGGTCAAAATATGCCATCGTCACCAGCCTAATTAACTCCGTCGATCCACTGCCTACAAGCAAATTCTCGGACTTAACTCCTAGTATCTCTCCAAGGCGATTCCTTAGCTCTTTGACCTCCGGATCGGGATAACTATCGATCGGTACAGACTTGAGAGCGAGTACCACACTTTGTGGTGGACCGTAGGGGTTGTGACTAACGCTGAAGTCTAAGATATCTTCTGGCGAGATCCCTAGTCCGTCTAGATGGGCATAGTACTTCCCGCCATGGATTGCTTTAGGAAGTTTACAGATGTTTCGTCTAGGCCGCAGTGGCAACCCATGCCCCCTTGACTACGATGATCAGCAGAACCCAAATAGCAGCTGTCACCGCAGCTATTTTCTGAGAGACGACTATAGCATCCGGAGTCAATTGACGGCGACTATCACCCAATCTATACGATTGTTGTTTCTCGAGCTGAACCTGGAGCGCACCAGCAACAGCACTCATTGTCCATCCGGAATTGGGACTCTCGGTTTTGGAATGATCGCGTAGCATAATGTGCCAAGCTTCGGCAGCACTACTTCGACACAAATAAGCCGCTAATACTATCGTCAACCCGGTTAGCCGCGCCGGTATGTAGTTGGCAACATCATCCATTCGAGCCGCTATCTTGCCCAAATATTCCCATCTACCATGGTAGCCTATCATAGCATCGAAGGTATTAACCACCCTGTACGCTACAGCGCCAGGAACTCCAAATAATAGAAAATAGAAAAGCGGTGCGGTAAAACTGTCGCACATATTTTCTGCGGCTGATTCTACAGTGGCCGAGATTATCGACTCTTTATCCAGGTTTGTGGTATCACGGCTGACCAAAGACTGCAACTTTTGTCGTGCTTGAGTAATATCTTCTCCGATTAGTAATTTCCGCACCTCTTCGGTCGCTCGGATCAATCCACGCCAAGAGAAACTAAACTTGAGCATAAGGCTAGCCACAAGTATGTAGGCTAACCGTGATAAGCTCGTAAATTGTACAAGCAAGAAGTAGCACAGAACACCTGACAGCGCCACAGTGGCGACCACCATCGCGCCGCCATAGATGAGCTGGCGCCATTTACCTTGCTTTGGCGCCAGCCCTACCTCTACAGTGATAAGTTTGCCTAGCCAGGCTACTGGATGATATCGGTTGGATGGCTCGCCAAAAATGATGTCCAGTAATACAGCGATAGTCAATATTAGCGAAAAATCAACCATTTCTAAAAGCGATGCTTTTTTACTGCAGCCTCTTGCCCTTCTGAAAAAATCAGAGTTACCGGTAAGTTATTGGATGGGTGAGAATATACATATACGTTAGCACCATAAACCTGTCTGATATTTTCAGGAGTGATTACATCCTGCGGCATTCCTTCACAGAACACTTTTCCATTACTTAGCATTATCAGACGGCTGCAATACTGGGCTGCTATATTCAAGTCGTGAACCGCCATTACAGCTATCAAGAGCTCCTCGTGGCACAGTTGGCGGATCAAGTTCAAAATCTCTATCTGATGGTTAATATCGAGGTGTGCTATAGGCTCGTCTAGAAGCAGAACCTTTGGTTGCTGTGCTAGGGCCCTGGCAATGACCAGCCTTTGTCGCTCACCACCGGATAAATCTGCGACGCGGCGGTTAGCCAGTTCGAGCGTATGGGTGCTCGCCATAGCTTTTCTGACTATTTCCATGTCTTTCTCCCCTTCATACCGGAAAAGTCCGAGGTATGGTGTCCTGCCCATCATTACCACTTCCTGAGCAGTAAAAAGCTCTGGCAAGGACGGATTTTGGGGTACTACCGCAATCATCTGGGCCAAATCCAGCCGATGGAATTTTGATACATCCTTGCCATTGAGGATAATTTTCCCTGAGGCGGTGTGGATCGTCCGGCTAATCCCTCTGATCAGCGTTGACTTTCCGGATCCATTCGGCCCTATTATGCCCAGCATCTCCCCCTGTACGGCCTCAAAACTAACATCCTGTACCACAGGATGACGGCCATAACCAAGGCTTACTTTATGTAAACTAAGGCTCATCATTTCTAAAATATCATCCTCTTCTTTTGGCGCAGCAGGTAAAGGAAAAACGGTGCGCCCAAGAAGGCAGTGATCACCCCAATCGGTATCTCAGTGGGTGATAAAAGACTTCGGGCAGCGGTATCGGCTAGGATTAGCAAGGCTGCTCCGGCAAAAGTAGCCAGTGGTAACAGGAAACGATGGTCAGGGCCCCAGATAATTCGGACAGCATGTGGCACTACAATGCCTACAAAGCCGATGACGCCGCAAAAACAGACTGCTGCCGCAGTTATGAGCGTAGCCGCTGCCAGGAGGTACAGCTTTACTTTCTCCACATCAACCCCGAGTTGCTGTGCTTGCTCCTCATCGAGCTGCATAACATTCAGCGGACGTGCAAAAAGCCAGATGGCTATGATGCCAGCGACAACGTAAGGCGCAATTACAGTCACCTGCCACCAAGCTGCCAAGCTGAATGTGCCCAGAAGCCACGAAAGCACGCCATGCAACTTCTCCCCTGAAGCAAACATTAAGTACGAGGTAATGGCAGCAAACAGGGCACCAATAGCTACACCGGCCAAAACCAGGGTGGTCAAAGGTAGGGTTTTACCGACTTTAGCCACAGAGTAGACAATTGCCACTGCGCTAAGAGCACCGATAAAGGCAAAAATAGGAACGCTCATATTTTGCCATGGCGTTGGTAGTAGAAAGCCAGCTACTGCTCCTAAAGCCGCACCCTGGGCCACCCCGATAAGGTAAGGATCCGCAAGTGGATTCCGGAATAATCCTTGATAAGTTGCACCAGCCACAGCAAGAGCAGCACCAGTAAGCCCCGCCATCACCACCCTCGGTAGGCGAATGTCAACAACTATTGTTTCCAGACTTTCAGTCCATGTTGGGCTCAAATGAATAAAGGGCAACCTGTCCAGCAATATGGAACAGACTGTACTGAGAGGGATAGAAGTGCTACCTACTGCTGCCGTGGCCACTATCGTCACTATCAGCAATGCTGCCACGATTGCTATTGCCAGTAAATGCCCTTGCCATTGTTTTTTGATAGACGTGGCAGAGGCTAAAGTAAATATGGTTTTTGAATTTTCTAGTTTCATTACCAGATCATTAGTCTGCTTGCGATCAAAAAATTCCCCCTGCTCCAAAAGCAAGGGGAATTTCACTCAAACTAAAGCGACAAATTCCACCCCCTTACTCCGCGGAGGCAGTTATACCCGGGGCAGGCGTTCTGGCTGTCACAGCAGGCGGGACTGCACCGGAATTTCACCGGTTTGCTATCCTTTTGAGCCCTTGGTCGCCCTTGGGCACCCCGTCACAAACCTCATTTATTCAGTTTGAATATAGCATAGTCCAAAAGCGATAAGAAATCAACCTAAAGGATCAACATAGCATCACCAAAACTATAAAAGCGGTAATGCTGGGTTATCGCTTCATTGTAAGCGCTTAGCAGGAAATCTCTGCTGGCAAAAGCGGCTGCTAGCATAAGCGTCGTGGACTTGGGAAGGTGAAAATTGGTCACCATGGCATCTATGATTTTGAAGCGATAGCCGGGCAGAATAAAAAGTCTTATCTGCCCGGCGTATGGTCTAACTTCGCCATCATGTGTTGCTGCCTCGAGCAACCGTACTGTGCTTGTTCCTACAGCCACGACTCGTCTGCCCATATTCTTGGTCCGGTTGATCAACGATGCCACCTCCTCACTTAGTTCACCGTATTCAGTGTGGATGTGGTGTTGCTTAGGGTCTTCTGCACGGACTGGACGGAATGTGTCAAGCCCGATGTGGAGTGTTACGAAGGCGCTTTTGACCCCTTTGTTCTCGAGCGTATCTAGTAGTCTCGGCGTGAAGTGCAGTCCAGCTGTTGGCGCAGCGACGCTGCCGTTAACCTTGGCATACACAGTTTGGTAGCGATTGAGATCAGTCAATGGAACGCGAATGTATGGTGGTAGAGGCACCCGCCCCAGCCTACTTAAGCAAGCGTCCTCGGGTAAACGGACTATCTTGATACCACCTTCCTTATCCCCAACTACTTCCGCCATAACAGTGCCTTTTCCTTTATCTGAGGGGTCTTCCAAGATAACCTGGGTACCAGCTGACAACTTTTTCCCGGGGCGGGCTAAGGCCTCCCACAGATTATCGTCCAGACGCCTTAGCAGAAGAAGTTCCACTTGGGTCACTGTTCCATGTTTCCATCCCCGCAGTCGTGCCGGGATAACGCGGCTATTGTTGAAAACAATAATATCACCTTTCTCAAGGTAGTCTACGATCTCAAAGAAGTGACGGTGTTCGATAGTATGGCTGTCTCTATGTAATACCATCAGGCGAGAATGGTCCCGCGGCTCTATAGGGACTTGAGCAATAAGCGTGTCGGGTAAGTTATAATCGAAATCGCTAATTTTCATTCAAGTGTATACCTACCGGTTTGTCAGATAGAAGATCAGATTGACCACTACAGTCAAGAGCAGGCTTATCAGTAGAAAAGTTACCACAGGAAAATAGAAGGAAAACCCGTCTTTTTTGATTATTATGTCACCTGGGAGCTTGCCAAAGAAAGGAACATGCTGGGCAAGGATAATCAACAAACCTAGAAAGGCGATAGAGCCACCCAAGATAAGCAAGATTTTCCCTATATCTGTCATCTAGTTGTCAACCCCCGCTTAAAGCATGAATAAAATCTGAGATTAGCAACGGCTTTTGCTGCCCGTTCCATAGACGGAAACACCGGTATCGAAGCCTTGCTAAGTTTTTGCTCGATTTTCACCCTCTTATCTTCAGCCAGCCCTGGAGGCATAACCAAAACCATCGGCTTGCTATATTGTGTCCGCAATTCCATGAACATGGAATTTATTTCCTCAATGATGACCTCAGGAAGGTATTTGTACAATATGCCGATGTCCTCCTGTATGATCACTAGGTCGACCGACCCATCCTGTACAACGGTCTCCAGCGCTTTCCTTATCATCATCGGGTTACCATTTGCCTGACTGACATCCACGGGATTATGCAAAATACTGCCAACTCTGCCTAACAGTTGAGAAAGTTTCCGCTGTGTTTCCGGCGCGAGCGGCACTATATTAAGCCCATGCTCAGTACAGGCATCGGCAGCCGTTACTGAAATGCCACCGCCACCATCAATTAGCCCACCGACGATGGCGATGCCTTTGCCGTCCCATTCTCTGAAGTGTTGAAAGATTAACAGTGAGTCAGCCATCTCATCCACATTGCGAACCTCAACGACACCGTACTGTTTAAACATTGCTGACCATATGGCTGGAGAGCTAGCTAAGGAGCCAGTATGGGATCTGGCTGCAGTAGCGCCTGCCTTGGTCCTGCCAGCTTTTAGTGCCACTACAGGCTTTGTGGCAGCTACGGTTTTTAGGGTCTCTGCTAACCGCCGCCCATCTCGCGTCCCCTCAATGTACATCCCGATAACAGATATCTTTGGGTCAATGCCCATATATTCCAGAAAATCGGCACCATCCAGGTCGATGCCGTTTCCAAAGCTTACTCCTTTGTTATAGTGTATTCCTCGGGCGAATCCAAGCTCCATCAGTTTCTCTCCGACTCCTCCGCTCTGGACAACGAACCCTACAGGGCCAGGCTCTCCGATCTTTCCCGCAGGTCCATATGGTACTCTAGCTTCTGCAGAGTATATTCCGATGCAATTTGGTCCTATGATGCGGAACCCACCAAATCGTGCTTTCTCTATAAGAATATTTTCTAACCTACTTGCTGCTATGTCTCCGAGTTCACCAAATCCAGCAGTAAAAAAATGGACAACTTTAACTTTCTTAGCCGCACAGTCATCAAGAAGACCAGGTACATTTTCTCTGGGTATGGTCACAACGACGTAATCGACAGGCTCTGGAATTTCTTTTATGCTGCGGAAAACTGTTAAACCAGATATTTCACCCCCGCGAGGATTGACCGCAAATACCTTGCCGCGGAAACCGGCGTCGATAATCCCCTTGAGCCACATGGAACCTATCTTCAAGGGGTTATGCGATACACCAACAACTGCAATCGATTTTGGATAGAAGAGCGGTGTAAATTGCTGCTGCAGTTGTTCTGCGCGATTTTCCGACATGTATCTGATTTTAGCTAAAAAAGGTGGGTGGCGCAAAAGCGCCACCCACCTTTTGCGGCACTGTAACAAAGATGAGTTTAGAACAGCCCCATCACTTTGCCAGTCTTCACATCGATGTCCACCTTTCTGAAAGCAGGATCAGAGCTGGTACCGGGCATAAGGGTGATAGTTCCGGCCACAGGGCAGAGGAACTTAGCGCCAGAATAGATGAGCACATCACGAACCGGTAATACCCAGCCCTTCGGAACGCCCTTGAGATCGGGATTGTGACTGAGGCTGAGATGGGTTTTTACCATCATGGTAGCGAAATCAGCATATTTGGGGTCGCTTTCTAACATTTTGGCTTTGGCCTCAGCGTCAGGTGTCCAAGATACCCCGTCAGCGCCGTATACCACTTTGGCTATTTTCTCCACCCTGTCGCGCAGCTTCATCTCCAGCGGATAAAGGAATTTGAAATCGTTCTTTTCGTTACAGGCATCCATCACTGCGTCAGCAAGCTCTAAGGCCCCCTCACCACCTTTGAGCCAGTGCTCTGAAAGTGCACATCTAGCCCCAGCCTGCTCAGCGGCCCTGCGCACCAAAGCAATTTCGTCCTTGGTGTCAGTATGGAACGCATTGATGCATACCACCGGGTTTATACCCGCCGTCTTGATAATGTTGATATGATGAAGCATGTTAGGAAGGCCTTTTTCCAGCAGGTTTAGGTTTTCCTTGGCATATTCATCAGGTAAGGGTAATCCCGGCACTACCCGCGGGCCACCGCCATGCATCTTAAGTGCCCTGATAGTGGTTACCAGTACCGCGACATGTGGCTTTAGCCCGCTCAACCGGCACTTTACATTCCAGAATTTTTCAAAGCCAATGTCAGCCGCGAAACCACTCTCGGTAACATGATAGTCGAACATTTTCAGTCCGATGCGGTCACCAATGATAGAGGATTGTCCTACCGCAATGTTGGCAAAGGGACCGGCATGCACCAGACAGGGCTGGTATTCGATAGTGCAGCAGAGAGTTGGATTAATGGTATTCCGCATCCAAGCCGCCATAGCACCATCTACTTCGAGATCTTTGGTGGTCACCGGGTTTCCCTTCATATTGAAAGCCACGGTGATTTCACCCAGTCTCTTACGGAGATCAGCAAGGTCAGTGACCACAGCCAAGATCGCCATAAGCTCAGAACTAACAGCGATGCCGAATTTAGACTGCATCATGTACCCATCCATCCGCCCGCCTATACCTATAATGATGTTTCGCAGTGCCTGAGCACAAAAATCGATTATCCACCCCATTTCTACTCTGGTGGGATCTATATCCAGTCGTCGCAAACCGCGTTTGGCTAACTCGGCATCGTCATAATTGCGCTCGTGCTGCATCCTAGCGGTGAGCGCTACCATAGCCAAATTATGTGCATTCATTAGGTCATTGATGTCACCTGTCAGCCCCATGGAGAACTCTGTCATCGGGATGAGAAGCGCATTCCCACCACCGGCAGCCGTACCCTTAATATTCATCGTGGGGCCACCAGAAGGTTGGCGTATACAGCCACCTACGTTCTTACCCCTTTTACCCAATCCTTCTATCAACCCCATTGTGGTTGTGGTCTTACCCTCGCCAAGAGGAGTTGGAGTAATAGCCGTAACATCAATGTACTTCCCATCTGGCCTGTTCTTCAGACGCTCTAAAATCTTGGCGAAGTCCAGCTTACACAATCTTTGCCCATAAGGAATGATCTCGTCCTTCTGGAGTCCTAACCTGTCTCGCCATTCCTCTGGTGTTGGCATTTTCTCTTCGGCAAGCTCAGCAATCTGCCAGTCCTTCAGTTTTGTGGCATCATAGGGCATAGAACTTTTTACCTCCTTTTTGTTTTATTTAAAAATGTTTTTTGTTCTCAAAAAGCTGACTAGAAGGCTATGCTGCCAAGCCAGCTTTTCTTTCCGCTGCCTCTACTGTGTTCATCAGAAGCATTGTTACGGTCATAGGACCAACGCCACCAGGGACCGGTGTTATGGCCTCAGCCTTTTCCTTTATGGCATCAAAATCAACATCACCTACAAGTCGGAACCCCCGTTCTCGCGTTTTATCCTCCACGCGATTGACGCCAACGTCTATAACCACCGTCCCCTCTCTGACCATGTCAGCAGTTATCGCCTTTGGGCTACCCATAGCCGCAACCAGGATATCCGCTTGCCTGGTAAATTTAGCCATATCTTTAGTACCAGTGTGACACACAGTTACTGTTGCATTGGCCCCTTTCTTTTTCTGCATTAAAATGGCTGCCAATGGTTTGCCGACGATGTTGCTCCTGCCACAGATGACAACATGCTTGCCATCGGGGTCATAACCGCTTCTAACAAGCAGCTGCTGGACACCGTGAGGAGTACAGGGCAAGGGGCAAGGCTCGCCCCGAAGAAGTTTACCCACGTTAACGGGATGAAAACCGTCCACATCTTTTTCTGGTGATATATAATTGATTACCTTTTCCGTATCGATATGTTTGGGTAGCGGTAGCTGCACCAGTATTCCATGAAACTTGGGGTCTTTGTTGAGTCTGTCTACCGTTTTTAGAACCTCCTCTTCAGCAGCGTTAGCAGGTAGACGCACTGTCTCCTCATAAATCCCTATTTCCTCAGCGCCCTTAGCTTTTGCTGTGACATAGGAAACCGATGCCGGGTCTTCACCTACAAGTACTACAGCTAGTGCCGGCGTGATACCCTTCGCTTTCAGACGCTTAACCCTTTCTTTGAGCTCTTCCCTTATTTGAGCTGCGACCTCATTGCCATTGATGATCTTAGCCGTCATGTTTTTTGTTAGCCTCCTTTCTGAACTTATTTGCTGGCCTCTCGTTCCTCAGGTGAACTTTATTCTGATCGTCATCCGCCCCTGGTTTGGCCCCAAAATCATGGTAATCGCTCGAGCCGGCGGCATAAAAGAAGTCATCCTTACTGGTCTTTCGCCTTTACACTGTCAACATGCATCACAGGGAAGATGCCACAGGTCTCTCTCTCGTCACAGTAGCCAAGACGGTAACACTTAGGCTTGAGCTCTGCCCCTATTCTGGGAGCAACCTTCTCAACTTCAGCCTTTATCTTTTCAAATAGCTCCAGTATCTCCCATTGTGCCCGCAGACAGAGCCTTAGGGAGCATGCATGAATGAGTTCTCTGGCATTCATGGTCATAACAAGCTGAGTTTCCACAGCCTGAGGTAAAACATAGCGAGCATCCTCAGCCGGTATTCCTGCCTCGAGCATATGGGAATAAAGGTCATATGCAGCCCCAACAACCTGATGGTATTTGCTACTTAGAGTAGGACTTCTGGAAATCGTCGGTGGTGTGATATACCGCCTCTCACTTAGTTTGACGTATCTCTGGCTTTGCTGTGTGTAGCTGGCTATGCGGTGGCGAACTAGCTGGTGACTTGTAACTCTCGATATGCCCTGAATACTGAAAGTAAAACTGGCATGCTCAAACGGCGAGAGGTGCCCTGATTTTACAAGTTGTCCTAACAGATCGTCTATTCGTTGTGGCCCAAGATTGCCCCACAGTTCTTCAACAGGATGGTGAGAGGCAGAGGACCGAGCTGCAGCCGCGATGGTCAGCTCAGGATTGGGTGTGTAATTGATAAGTGTTACTTGCACGCCAGACCCCTGATTCCTTGGGCACTAGCCACTCATTATACCATTCCAGGGGTGTATATGCAATGTGGCACAGTACTGGATGACTTGTCCCTACATGCCCAGTATGTTAAACTCGATGTTCGGCAGAAGATCGGTGTAAGGATATGGTAACCGCAATAACAAGAGCACCAACGGAGGCATAAACATCCATGGCTCGCTTCATTTTGGTTAGACACGGTCGCACGGAATGGAACAGGGTGGAAAGATTTCGTGGCAGGACAGACTTAGAACTTGATGCCACCGGTATAAAGCAAGCCCAAGCTACAGCACAACGGCTGTCCGAATGGCCCGTTGCTGCCGTTTACAGCAGCCCGCTCCGAAGGGCACTGGCTACTGCCGATGCAATGGCCCGACAATGCAATTTGAAGGTACAGGTGGTTGATGGGGTTATCGATATAGATTATGGCGACTGGCACGGGCTCTCTCCAGAAGAAGCTGCTGCGAAAGACCCGCGTCTCTTTTCTCTGTGGTTAGAGTCACCCCACCTGGTAAGATTTCCACACGGGGAAAGTTTGGATGATGTCAGGAAGAGGTGTGCGCTGGCGGTAAATAGGTTACTGCAGAAGCACGCTTCGGAAACATTTGTCATAGTCTCTCACAAGGTTGTTTGCCAGCTAATAATTCTTGAGCTGTTAGGTCTCGAAAACGCTTTTTTCTGGCGAATAGCCCAAGATGTCTGTGCCATTAATGTTTTTGAAGTAAGAAACAATATACCATCAGTGGTGCTGCTCAATGACACCTGCCACCTACAAGAGATGACCGAAGAAAAGAAAAATTGATACAATTACTCATCGTTTATTTTTTGAGGTGGTGCCTTTTAGCCTAGGGTCAAGCAGATTGTGGACAAAACGGTCTTAAGGGGATGCTAACGGTATGCCACGAGTAAAGGTGGGAATAATAAACGTGACAGGATATGCTGGTGCTGAACTGGCTAGAATACTAGCTAGGCATCCGATGGCACAGATCACCTCGGTTACTGGACGCAGCGCTATCGGGCAAAAACTGGCACAGATATTTCCACACCTGTCCGAGCTTGACCTGACTGTTACCTCCGATATTCAAGATGCCGAGCTTGTTTTTTCAGCAATGCCTCACAAGGCGAGTGTCGAAGCCATAATACCCTTGCTCAAGCAGGGTTTGCGAGTAATCGATATAAGCGCTGATTTCCGCCTTAAGGACCCAGCTGGGTACCCACAATGGTATGATTTTGTTCATCCTGCTCCGGAATTGCTGGCGGAGGCGATTTACGGCTTGTCAGAACTTTACCGCCAGAAGATTTCCAAAGTTAGATTGGTTGCCAATCCTGGATGTTATCCCACAGGGGCGATCCTTGCATTGGCGCCGGCCATTAAGGAGAACTTTATTCATACCGACATTATTATTGACAGTAAATCTGGTGTCTCCGGGGCAGGTCGGACATTAACCCTGTCAACACATTACTCCGAGGCAGCCGACAATGTGCGCGCTTATTCACTGGAAGGGCACCGTCACCTCCCAGAGATCGTTCAGGAGCTTAAGGCGCTGGCACCAGACTGTTCCCCCTCAGTGACCTTTGTGCCTCATGTAGTACCCACTACCCGTGGGATTCTGACCGTATGCTATGCCCAGCTTCAAGATAACAAGCTACCCAACACTAAGCAGGTCTTGGAGTTATATCAGGACTTTTTTAAAGGAGAACCTTTTGTAAAAATTGTAAATTCTCCCCCTGAGACCAAACAGACTTGGGGGAGCAATCTCTGTATCATCCATCCTTTCGTTGACACTAGAACAGGAAGGCTTATTGTTATTAGCTGTCTGGACAACCTAGTCAAAGGAGCGGCTGGACAAGCTGTCCAGAACATGAATATAATGTATGGCTTCCCTGAGACGACAGGACTTGATGCACTACCTTTGTATCCGTAACCAATACGCCCCCATCGTCTAGAGGCCTAGGACACCAGCCTTTCAAGCTGGCGACAGGGATTCGAATTCCCTTGGGGGCACTTTCCTCTAGCCCAGCCTCGCCACACAAACTTCGCCGTTTTCTATTACTACCCTCATTGTCCGGTTGCAGTGCGGGCACTGGAGAGGACCGCTGTAGTTAATCTGTGAAGGTGCAAGGGGGATACTTTTGCCACAGCCTAAACATATTACTCCTGCTGGTTTGTTGCCGGGAACAGTCTGCTGGTGCTGGCGCTTATGGGCAGCGAGTTGCTCAATGTTGTCAAACTCAATGCCACAGGTCACACATCGAAAACGCATTATGTCCTCCTTTATTCCTCATGGGGCATATTTTGGTTTGGTAAGTACCTGAGAGATCTAAACCACAATAACACAGAGAAATCATCTCTTCCGCTATTCTACAACAAATTTGCACGCGAAGCGAAAAGGCACCGAAACACACTAAAGCATAGAGTAAGACTAGCAGGAATCGTGCGTATGTAGAGGTGCAAAACTGAAACAGTGTTGGAACACTCCTCTACCTGATCGAGGTTGTTTTCCTAAAGAGGGCGCTCACCTCATTTTTGAAAGCTCCTCTCCACTTCGATTCATGGTGATATTTCAACTGTTCGAACTGTGTGTGGAAGGACTCGGAGTCGATAGGGTCCGTAGTCATGAGCAGGGCGTCCTCACCGTTGTCAGTATAGTAGGCCCGACGTAAACCTACTCTTTGGAAGCCGTATTTTTCATACAGCGTCTGCGCCGGAATATTGGAAATGCGCACCTCTAACGTTATTACTTTCGCATTTAGGCGAGCTGCCATTTCAATTATCGCGATGAGAAGCCGTTCCCCGATTCCTCGTCGTTGATAGGCTTTGCGAACCGCAATCGTCGTTATATGGGCTTCGTCTACCATGACCCAGAAGCCAGCAATGCCTACTACATAACTGGTCGCCATTGTTATTTCCTCTGGGTTACGCTTGAAGGGCAAGCTCTGCCTCAACCTGTCCAATATTGTCAGCAACCCAGCGTTTTTAGTACCAGTTACCTGAGAATCAATGCTGCTCTGCTCGACAGCTACTATGTAGTAGGCAAGTCTGTTGCGAAGCTCCTGTTTAAAAGTAGAGTACGTGGGGCGAGGCCACTGAGTAGGAAATGCCTCACGGTCGATTTCAATGACCTGAGGTATATCGTTTTCTTGCATTTGCCTGATGATGTAATAGCTCATCTGCTTGATAGATAGGTCTTTATTTTCAATCGTTAAATCTAGTATACTTAATCATGGGCTAAAAATCTAAAGCTACTTTTGGTTCTTGGCTCCGGTACATCAGCCGGAGGAAGAGAAACGAAAGGGAGGGTACGTATGGCAGGTAAAATTGTAGCTGAAGTCTCAGTTATTCCCATAGGCACCGGAAACACTGGGTTGAGCCATTTTATAGCCGCTTGCCTTGATGCTATCGAAAACAGAAAAGGTATCTCTTATCAGCTTACACCGATGGGTACTGTCCTCGAAGGTAATTTGCAGGACGTGTTTGAGGCAATTCAGGCAATGCACGAAGCACCTTTTAGCAGAGGGGCATCGCGTGTAGTCACCTGGGTCAAGATCGACGACCGGCGCGACAAGCAATCGACAATGGCCAGTAAGATAGAATCCGTACTAAAGTTACAACAATCTAGTAGGTCGGATAAGAAATGACAGACCTAAGCATCCAGCTGGCACCGTCGCATGCTAAAGGCTTACGTTTAGCAAACCCTGTTATGGTGGCCTCTGGCACCTTTGGTTATGGGATAGAATATGCCGAACTTGTTGAGATTCAAAAACTTGGTGCTATTGTTTGCAAGGGTACCACTCTCCACCCCCGCAGCGGCAACCATCAGCCCAGGTTGCTAGAAACATCGCCGGGTATTCTTAACTCGATTGGACTGCAAAATATCGGGGTAGAAGCCTTGATAAGAGATAAGGCTCCGATCTGGGCAAGCTGGCAAGTCCCTGTAATAGTCAACATAGCTGGAGATACAGTAGAGGAATATGCACAGATCGCTTCGAGACTTGAAGGGGTTCAAGGAATAAGCAGCATAGAAATAAACATAAGTTGCCCCAACATTGCCCACGGCGGAATGGAGTTTGGAATCGACCCTAAAATGGCTTCTGAAGTTACAAAGTGTGTCAAGAGCTCTACAAGCCTGCCGGTTATCGTAAAGCTACCTCCAGGTGCAGCCGATATTGTAGAGGTCGCTGCGGCAGTGAGCCAGGCGGGAGCAGACGCCATAACACTGGTGAACACCTTACGCGGAACGGTTATCGATACAGCTAAGCGTAGACCGGTTTTTGGCAATACCTACGGCGGACTCAGTGGCCCGGCCATCAAAGCGATCGCCCTACACATGGTTTACAAGGTAGCTTCCGAGGTCGAGATACCGATTATAGGTTGTGGAGGAATAGCATCTGCAACAGATGCCCTGGAATTCATTATGGCAGGTGCTACAGCTGTGCAGGTCGGTACTGCTAATTTATCTGATCCCCGTACCCCCATTAATGTGTTGCACGGCATTGAGCAGTTTTGCGAAAAAGAAGGGATAAAAAGGATAGGCGATATTGTAGGGATCGCCCAAAGATAGAACTTGCATTTCTTCGCTGATACAGCTTCGAACGAAGTCAATAATTAAGGATTCCAGTCGCAATGGCTGTATAGTGAATACCTTTGATCATGGCATTCCTCTCTAGGTCCCTGAGATCAAACTTCTGGCTATGGTCATACGCTGCATCTCCGATGTCCCTTCGTATATCTCGGTTATTTTGGCATCCCGCAGATAACGTTCTACAGGATAATCCTTGCAATAGCCATAGCCACCATGTATCTGCAAGGCGCTATTTGTCACCATCCTTGCCGTTTCCGCGGCGAACAATTTCGCCATTGATGCCTCTTTCACAAACGGCAAATTCTGATCCTTGAGCCAGGCTGCTCGATAGGTCAAAAGCCGAGCAGCATCTATCTGTGTTGCCATATCAGCCAGCATCCACTGGATAGCCTGAAAATTGATGATTGGCTGCCCGAACTGTTGACGTGTCTTGGCATATTCCAAAGCTGCATCGAACGCAGCCTGTGCTATGCCTACTGCCTGAGCAGCTACCGTCACCCTGCTAGAATCAATGGCTTCCAAAGCTATCCTTAGTCCCCGTCCCTTTTCTCCTAGCTGATTGGATATCGGGACACGACAATTGTCAAACACGAGCTCTGTAGTTGACGAGCCGCGTATACCGAGCTTGCGTTCCTTTTTGCCAACCGTAAAACCTGGCATACCCTTATCCACTATAAAAGCGGTAATACCACGGTGTCCCAACGTCTTATCAACTGTGGCAAACACTACGGCTATCTCGGACTCAAGGCCGTTGGTGATAAAGATTTTTGCCCCGTTTAGAATATAATTGTCCCCCTGCAATGTGGCTGTGGTCTCCAGGGCTCCAGCATCGCTCCCAGCTCCTGGCTCGGTTAAGGCAAAACAGGCTAGTTTCTCGCCTTTTGCCAGAGGGACAACATACTTTCGTTTCTGCTCCTCGCTGCCGAATTTGTAGATGGGATAGCACGCCAATGAAAGACTCGCTAGGAAGATCGTACCTACAGAAGCGGAAACCAGGCATATTTCCTCGGCGGCAAGAGCCATGGACAAGTAGTCACCACCACTGCCCCCGTATTCTTCCGAAATAGTGATACCAAACAACCCCAACTCTGCCATTTTCTTCAGTATCTCCTGTGGGCATTCCCCGTCCTCATCTATTTTCGCTGCTAAAGGCTTGATAATGCTGGTAGCAAATTCTCTGACCATCGTCTGAAACATTTTTTGGTTCTCACTCAGCTGAAAGTCCATTTCCCCTCCTTTCTAGAAGACGAGATGTTACCTTTGAATACCCAGAGTGCTTTTTAGCACATCGCATGTCGCGCCTACACCAGAATATCGTTCTGGATCGTGCTTTCCACCCTCGCTAACTCAACATTCTACTTCGCTGCCAACGCAGCGTATATGGTTAAAACCACTGGTGCGGTAGTATCACTCGTTATCGAAACACTGACTTTATCCTGTAGTATGTTGCTAAACAAAATCTCCAAGTCGTCGAGCGTGTCTATAACCACGCCAACCTTGCCATTCGCTTTTGCCAGACACAATTGATTCCTCAGAATATACTAGCAAGCATGGAACATGTTCTATTCTCCTATTCCAATTTTGCAAGCTCCATGCCTTTCCGGAAAGCCAATATATTAGCGTCAATCTCTTTAGGGAAGGTCTCTCTGAGTACCAGTTCAACGCGCTCTTTGTCCAGCGGCATTACCTTGCTGGCCACAAGTGCTCCTATAAGAACTGAGTTAGCAAACATAGCACTGCCCATTTTCTGGGCTTCTTCAGTAGCATTCACTACCCATACCTTAGCCGAGAGTTGGCGTATTGCAGACATGAGCTCATCCAGATCGGGATAACTGGCTTGTCCCCCGGTGACATCTATCGAGTAAATAGGTCTGGGGTTGACTATAGTGACCACACTAGGGTTACCATATCTGCTCAACATTCGAAGTGTTTCTACCGGCTCCATTCCCAAAACAATGTCAGCAAACCCGTCTGGAATAAATGGGCTGTACTGCGTATCTTTGGATATCCTAACGTGGCTCATGACAGGGCCACCACGCTGGGAAGCCCCATACGTTTCGCCAATGGTCACAAAATAGCCAGCATCGACCAGGGCTTTCCCCACCACAAGCGAAATCAATACGTTACCTTGTCCCCCAACACCGGTAATAACAAGATTCAGTGGGTCCTTCCATCTCCCTTTTGTTCTCATCTTGCCTCCTTTACGATGGCCCCTCTGGGACAAATGTCGGCGCACACCCCACAACCAGTGCAGATTACATCATCTATTTTGGCTTTGCCTGCTTTCTTGTCCCAAATCAACCCCGGACAGAGAAAAACTCTCGTACATAAGCGGTCGCATCCACAGCTCTCGCCTATGCATTTTTTCTCATCTACACAGACCCGGTAAGGGGCCTGTTGCTTCTTACTTCTTACCAGCTCGCATTCGCGGCGCATAATGACCACTTTTGCACCACCACCCTGCGCCATCATATCGAGCAGTGTAGCAGTTGTGGACTTCAGATCGAATGGGTCGCAGACTTCGACCTTTGCACCCAGCGCGCGGCACAGTGCCTCCATACTCACCACATCTGTTGGCTCTCCCATCGCTGTCATACCAGTACCGGGGTGAGGCTGAAAACCGGTCATGGCAGTCGCGCTGTTATCCAGAATGACGAGGATGAAGTTGGACTTGTTATATATGCCGTTAACCAGAGCGGGAATGGTGGCATGGTAAAATGTGGAATCACCGACTACCGCCAAGACAGGCTGGTCAAAACCGAATTGCCCCAGCTTGCCCAATCCGTTTGCAATTCCGGCGCCAGCACCCATGCAGTGCATGGTTCTGACTTGCATAAAGCCTGCTGGGCCTATGGCCATAGAGTAGCACCCGATATCGCCAGTAACAAAGCCATTGCGTCCGTCCAGCTTCAGTGCGTTCTTGATTGCCCAGAAAGTGGCGCGGTGGGGACACCCAGGACAAAAAGTCATACTTCTTTCCGGGACATGGCTTTTCTTGAACGATTCTGCCCTCGAGCTGAAGTCAACTGGCCGTGGCTGATAGGTCAAGTTCATTATGCTGCAGATTGCTTTGATCACTGTATCAGGGTTCAATTCCCCGTAGGCATTCAAATGGCCACTTCGCTTACCATAGAAAGCTGGTAAGCGACCGATGCTGGGTAAACTAGCGATAAACTCTACTACATTTTGTTCCAAAAATGGGTCTATTTCTTCAACGAACAATATTTTCTCTGCGTTGGCTACATGGTCTTGTATGAACTTCTCCGGCAGTGGCCACAAGGTGCCCAGCTTCAGGATACCTACTCTGTCGTCTATCTTAAGAGCCTTGACTGCGTCCAGCGAATAGAGCCAGCAACTTCCACAGGTTACAATTAACAACTCGGGATTCCGGGGGCCGACATAACGATTAAACGGTACCGTTTCAAATTTCTCTTTAGCCCTGTTCAACCTCATATGTTGGAAGAGATGTCTTACTGGGCTGGGAACAGGAATATATCTGGTTGGCATTAAGTTCGACAGGTCATGTACTTGGTCGAAGAAAGCTTTATGTCGAATTTGAGGTAACTCTCCGAGCTTCACGTTTCCCCGCGCATGGGCAATGCGGGTTACGCTGCGCAGCATGCAGATTGTGCCAAGCTCTTCAGAGAGGTCAAAAAGCCACCTGGTCATGTCTTTCGCTTCTTGAAAATCGCCTGGTTCTACCAGGGGGATATCTAGCCATTTGGCTACTGGTCTGGTGTCCTGCTCGTTGGAGCTCGAAATGGCTGACGGGTCATCGCAAACGATAAGTACCAGTCCTCTTTTGCCGATACCACTCATCACTAAATTTGAAAGGAAATCGCAGGCTACATTTACCCCGTTCTGCTTCATAGCAGCAAGAGCTCTGATACCAGCGAACGAGACACCGGCAGCAGCTTCCACGGCAACTTTTTCGTTCACTGACCATTCAACATATATACCAACGTCTTTAGCTACTTGTGCCAAACTGCCGATAATCTCTGATGATGGTGTCCCTGGATAGGCAGCGGCAAAGCCAATTCCGGCTTCTAGAGCACCACGAGCAATGGCTTCATTGCCTATAAACAACTGACTCGTCCCCGGCGCATTTAACGCTATGCTCATTATTGCAGTCACCTCCGTAACATCAGATTAACAACTTCTCTACCCAATCGGGCGACAAGCCCAAGTAAAGCAGATTCTTGGGATCACCACTTTTCTTCCTGAGCTCGTTGAGAGCGCGTTTCTTCTTAAGTAGCGCCGCCTCCTTAAGATGGTCGAGATTTTGCGCAGGTAGTTCGCTCACTTCTATCTTACCGTTCGATATCAGCGCTTGCCACAGTTCTTCACCAACCTCGGTGCGTATGATGACGGTATTCCATCCTTCTATACCCTCCGCTGCGCCAATAGAAATGTCAGCAAACTCGGATGTCATATCTGTACAGTAGGCACAGCCTGGCATAGTAAATTGCCTTACCTGTTCCAAAGGGAGCGATACAATACCTGACGTAGTGTAAACGTCGAACCGATTAGCTGGTGGGGGTGGAACATCAAATTTCGTCACATCTGCTAAGTCCACAACTTCTTTCATGAAGACGTAAAACCTATCGGGTGCAAGCGCCCACGTACAGAACAGCCCGATCACCATTTTGATACCGTCTACGCTGAACCTGTTTTGCGGCGGCTTGTGCTTCATTTTAGATATCGCAAGAACCTGGCATGGAGTGGCTACAATCGCTAGCTTGCCCCCGCTGATGAGCCCCTCTCTTGGGAACTGGTTATAACCGTAAAGCACCGGGCATGCCATATAGTTTGAACCGGTGCATTGCATCAGGCTCTCCATATCCCTCGCCAGGAAAGGTTGTGGCACCTTGTCTGCCGGCGTTTTTGCCAAAAGCACCGCGTCAACCAACCCTTTTTCCAGTGCGAACGAAAGCGCAGTAGTTACCACCCCGCCATACTGTGCTTTCGTTCTAATACGGACATCGCTGGACCTAGCTATTACTATTTTCTTCGCTTGACCAACTGGTTCATGGTAGTAGGGTGAGCCAAAAACAGTCCTACTCAGAGCGTCCAAGTCAGTAAAGGTTCTCGGACAATACTGATAACACTGGCTATCATTGGCCAGGTCGCAATTATCGAGAATAGCTATACGTCCTTTATGATAGGCGAGATAGGGGCAAAACCCTGAACAGACACCGCAAAGCGTACAGAGCCCGGCGTCTATAACTTCAGTGAACAATTTTTTCCAAGCTTTGGTATCGGTGGTCATTTCCCAATCTCCTTTTCATCGTTCATAGAGATAGGTCTCCGGTTCTCAAGCTTTAGCACTATATTCATATCTATTTCGTCGCTATGACTTCTATCTCTAAGGGAAAACCGCCCGGGATCTCTTTAACAGCTACACAACTACGTGCTGGGGGATTATTAGAGAAGAATTTAGCATAGACCTCATTCATACGCGCAAAATCAGCGATATCTCGCAAAAAAACAGTCACCTTGATAATCCTGTCCATCCTGCTCCCCACTGCTTCCAGCAACTTGCTTATATTGTTAAGGACCAATTCGGTGGCCTCACCAATATCGTTTGTAACCCTCGAGCCCTTTTCATAGTCGATAGGAAGCATGCCAGAAATGAAAAGGAACTCACCAGCTTGCACCAGGTGCGAATAAGCCCCGCTTTTTGTGAAACCATTTATGTCATATCTGTGAATTTCCATGCCAGCTCAACATATTCACAACACAATAGAGAAGCAAAAGCTAGCCTCTTACTATGAGCAGAAAAAATGTCCTCCTCACTACTATACCTCGACGTGGCTGAATTATAGCTGGGTTACAGGTCTACTTGCAAGAACGTGACGTAGCAAACAGCAACACCTAGGTTTTTAACCTCTCTGACAGAGCAGCCATATTCCCGATGTTGGCGCTGGTAAATATTTGCCGCCCCTATAGAAACGGTACTAATGTTTTGTTGACCGCTACTGCGAGCATGTACTAGAATTACTACCATCCCTGCTCTGGGGCAATGAGGGACAGCTTTCAGCAGTGGGAAATAAAAACGAAGGGGGTACACAATGATCAGGACACCTGAGCAATACGTGGAAGGCTTGCGCGATGGTAGAGTTGTTTACCAAGATGGACAAAAGCTTGATGATATCACCGCCTATCCGCCGTACAAGAACGCAATAGAGCGAGCAGCATCCGAGTACTATTTAAAAGGCCTTCCCCAGAATAAGCCTCTATTTTGCACCGTCGAGGACGGGGAAGAGTTTTACTTCATCTATAAGGTACCCAAGACTCCTGAGGACATACAGCGGCGCAGGACAATCATTCAAACCCTGATGCGCTCCGGTGCTGCAGCTACCAGTCTCACAGGAATTGACGGTCTGAACGGGGTTGCCTGGGCAGCGGGGAAAATGGATGCGGCTATAGGGACAAAATATCGCCAGCGCGTTGAAGAGTTCCGCAAGCTGTGCCAAAAGACTGATCCGTCTATATGTGCCGCTGTTAGTGACCCCAAAGGGCACAGAGGCCTCCATGCTGACGACCCGAAGCAAAAGCACAAGGATTTCTATTTGCGGATTGTTGACCGCACCAATGACGGCATCTACGTCAATGGTTGCAAGCTGCATATAAGCGAATCGATTCTGGGTAACTGGCTAATATGTTTACCATCTCGTAACCATGAAGAAAGCGAGAAAGACTATTCCGTTGCCTGTGCTGTCCCATGCAATGCCAAAGGGGTCAAATTCATTGCCACCGATTCTGAACTTGCAGGCGGTGGGGGACATCCCATGATAATATTTGACAACGTTTTTGTGCCGAACGAGAGAGTATTCATGGCTGGCGAATGGCAATTTAGCAGGTTGATGGCAACTTCCTTTGCACGTTACCATCGCTTAACAGCAGCTACCTATAAATCGTTGCAACTTCAAACGGTGGCTGGGCTGGCAATGTTGATGGCGGAATATAATGGTCTGACTCACGCCACGCGTATTAGAGATATGCTTGCTTGGCTGGCAATGTATGCCGATATGACTGAAGCCCTGGGTAAAGCTGCTGCACTGGATGCCAAGATAGACCCTGAGACAGGTCTGGCAGCACCCAATGTGGTCTACACTAACTGCGCCAAGTTCTGGTTTGCCGATAACTGGCACCAGGCGATGAAGTACCTCCAAGACATAACTGGGGGTATTGCAGCCACCATGCCGTCTATGAAGGATTGGGGAAATCCCGAGACCCGCCCTTATATCGACAAATATCTGGCAGGCGACGCAAGATATCCCACGGAGGAAAGACTACGTGCTTTGCTAATGGTCAGGCGTTTGGGTTCTACGTTCAATGGCATCCTGACAATACATGCTGAGGGCTCTTTAGCTGCGCAGCGTATGACCATCTATCAGCAGGCAGACTGGGAACGGTTCAAGGCAGCAGCCAGACGTGCGTTGGGACTACCCACAGACCACCCCGAGTTCAAAGACCTGCCTACAGAAGCACCCTGGAAAATGCCAGAATCGAAGGGCAAGAAGTAAACACGCTTAATCCAATACGCCAGGCTATTTGCTCCCATCGAGAGCGGGTGGAAGAGGTTCCACCCGCTCCTATTTCAGTGTGCACTCATTTGTACCATGATATCTAGATGGTATTTAATGCTATTGCAATCTAATCGAGACGACGTCTAAACGTTATATGCTTAAGCCACTGAGGGGAGGGTTTTGGAAAGTCGGCGCTAAAATGAGCGCCACGGCTTTCCTCGCGTTTTAAGGCAGCTTCAGTCATCAGACGGGCTGTGAGGACCATATTGCTCAGCTCGTATGACGGCCTGTCAATAGGCGTAGACAGATGCTTTTCCCATGTGTAAAGAAGGTGTGCCGCTTCGGTTAGATGGTCACCGTGGCGGACTATGCCCACCTTCTCCCATAGCAGGGATTGTAGATTCAGCAGGTTAAGTGGCGGGTATTGCTCCACAAGTTTGTGGTGCTGCAGAGTGACATATTCTTCGTTGACGGATCGGGGTGATGAAACTATTTTGTTGCCCCCTTGTATTCTCTGAATGATCCGTTTGCCAAAGACTACCACCTCGAGGAGAGAGTTCGACGCTAGGCGGTTTGCGCCGTGGACGCCGGTGCAAGCTGTTTCCCCGGCCGCGAACAAACCGGGGATATTGGTCTCTCCCCAAGTGTTCACCTTAACTCCACCCATAAGATAGTGGGCAGCTGGTGCTACTGGAATCAAACCCTTGGTAATATCAAGTCCATGGTCGAGACAGAAGCGATATATATGGGGGAAACGCGCCATAACTTGCTGCGGTGGCAAGTGGGTGACATCGAGAAACACTCGATCGCTCCCTGTCTTCTTCATCTCATACAGAATACTCCTGGCTACCACATCCCTCGGTGCAAGATCGGCTTCGGGGGTGTAGTCCGGCATAAAGCGATACCCGTCGACATTTCGTAGAACTCCCCCTTCACCCCTCACTGCTTCACTTATTAAGAATGGTGGTACACCAGGAAGACGCAGAGCTGTAGGATGGAATTGAAAAAACTCCATATCAGTTATCTCAGCTCCTGCTCGGTAAGCCAATGCTATGCCGTCTCCGGTAGCTACATCTGAGTTTGTAGTATACTTGAAGAGCCGTCCAGCACCTCCAGTGGCCAAGATTACAAAGGAACAGGCATACTCCTCGAACGAACTGGTATGGCAATCTAGCGTTCTTACACCAGCCACTTTTCCGCCATCGAGCAATATCTCAGTAGCCAAACAGTGTTCTAAGACCTTTATCGATGAACTACGCACGCGACGGCTCAGCGTAAACTCAATGTGTTCGCCGGTGGCATCACCGCCAGCGTGTAAAATTCGAGGAACACTATGAGCAGCCTCTCTGGTAAGTGCAATTTCACCGTTGACGGTATCAAAAGGTACGCCAAATTTTATGAGGTCGGCGATTCTGTCTGCTGCTTCGTTGACCAAGACGCGCACAGCTTCAGGATCACACAGTCCATCACCCGCATTTATCGTATCCTGATAGTGCAACTCAGGGGAATCATTTTTGCTTATAGGTGCAGCTATTCCCCCCTGAGCATGTCTTGTATTGCAATCCTCCATACTTCCTTTGGTTATTATTAGTACATTTCCTATCTCCTTAGCCAACAGAGCAGTATAAAGTCCCGCAATCCCACTGCCAATTATGATAAAGTCGTAAGTGTTCACAATTGTGCCTCCATTGAGTTGGTACTATAGATAATTAGCCATGTGGTTTTTCATTACAATCAACCAGCCAACTCGCCCTGTAAAGCCCAGGGGCTTGCCTTGGTTATCATAACAGGCACTAACTGCCCCAAACAATCGCCATCATGCGGAAAGAAAGTTAATTTATTGCCTTGTGTCCTTCCGAACCACTTGTCTCCTTTCCTACCTTCCACGAGCACTTCTACGGTCTCCCCGATGAATCCTTCATTTATTTCCCCTGCTATTCTGGCTTGGAGTGTCTCTATCTTTCGCAAGCGCTCCATCTTGACATCCGGCGGCACATTGTCCTGGTATTCTCTGGTTGCCAGTGTGCCAGGGCGAGGTGAATATGCAGCCACATGGACAGCGTCGAACCTTAGTTCCTCAAGCACAGCCAATGTGTGCTGAAACTGCTCTTCACTTTCTCCAGGAAAACCAACGATCACATCGGTACTTATAGCAACCTTAGGCAGGCAGTGGCGTATGGCGTCAATCAGTTCTTTATACTGTTCTACGGTATATCCTCGCCTCATTGAAGCGAGAATACGGTTATCACCTGACTGCAAAGGGAGATTTATGTGTTTGCATACCTTGTCCAACTCAGCAATGGCATCAATAAGATACCTGCTCATATCTTTGGGATGATTAGTCAAAAATCTAATCCTCTCTATGCCCTCTACTTTGCTTAATTCGCGTAGCAACACCGCAAGATCAACATCGGTTGAGAGGTCACGGCCATAAGAGTTCACATTCTGCCCGAGCAAGATCACTTCTTTGGCGCCACACAGCGCTAGGTTCTTCACTTGGTCAATGATCTCGGACAATGGCCGACTCCTTTCCCTGCCCCGCCGATAAGGAACAATACAATAGGAACAAAAGTTATTGCATCCTTGAATAATTGGCACCAAAGCGCTGACCGGTTTGCTTCTTGTTGGTGACACGCTGTTTTGGGATTCATTCTCCCGTATTAGACCGAGCTGCTTAGTCGCCCAATCGACCAGTTTGGAGAAATCACCGGGGCCGAAAAAGTGGTCAACATGCGGAAACATCCTCTGTAACCTATCTGTGTCAGGCTCAACGAAACAACCTGTAACTAACAACTTCAATCTGGAACTGTGGCTCTTAAGCCCCTTGGTAAAACCTAGCATACCCAATACCTTGTCCTCAGCACTTTGCCGAACCACACAGGTATTGAGCACAAGTAGGTCAGCACATTTGGGGTTCACAACCCGTCTACAGCCCAGAGACTCGAGATAACCAGCTATCCAGTCTGACTCAGCCTTATTCATCTGGCAGCCTATTGTCCATATATAGTAGTACATTGCTAGTACTGCCTTCAGGGGATCTTTGATATACCTTGCTTGCTACTGGATGGCGGAGGGAATGGGATTCGAACCCATGACCCCGATTTCTCGGGGTAACCGCTTAGCAGGCGGCCGCACTAGACCACTATGCGATCCCTCCGTAGTATGTACCCGCCGTGTTCAAATATAACACAGCCCCTAAACCTGTTTCAACCAGCTACAGTAGAACACAGCAGAATTGCAAAAATAGTTAACTACCAATCTTCGGATTGGGTTATACTATAGGGCATGAGCACTGACAAGACAATTGTCCATGTTACTGTGAGCCGGAATTTCAGTCGCTTTGTCAGTAAAGACTGGCTAATGACGATCGGCAAAAAAGTTCTCCAGTCTGCAGGGATCGATATTCCGGCCGAAGTAGGGTTAGTAATCACTGGCGATAGGACAATCCGTCGGCTGAACAGGCAGTACAGAGGCAAAGACGAGTCCACTGATGTCTTATCTTTTCCTATGTCCGGAGTAGAGGATTCGGAGGGCGTACACTTTGTGTCACCGCCTGACGGAGTCTGTCATCTAGGCGAAGTGATAATTTGCTATCCGCAGGTGGTGCGCCAATGTGAGATTCATGGGCACAGTATAACAGATGAATTAGAGGTGCTAATCGTTCATGGGATCCTTCATCTTCTCGGCTATGACCACGAAACACCCCGGGAAAGGGCCCGTATGAGAAGAAAAGAGAAGGAGATTCTGACAAAGTTGCGACATTTCTAAAAATGCAACCGTTTCGGGTCTGGCAAGATGTCTATATTGTGAGTAGCTCCGCTATATCCGACCAGTTGGACTGCTGCGTATATTTGATCGATGCTGGGGAACTGGTCCTTATAGATAGCGGTGCTGGGTACAGTTTCTCGCGCCTAGTAAATAACTTTCGAATCATAGGACTCGCTCCGGAGAACTTGAGCTTCGTAGTAGCGACCCATCGCCACGTGGATCACATAGGCAGCTTGTTTAGGTTTCGGGAACAGTACAAGGTAAAGGTCATAGCTCATGAGCTGGACGCTGAAGCTATAGAGTCGGGGAGACATGTCGGAGCAGAGTTCTATGGCATCGATTACCAGCCTTGCACAGTGGATATAAAGTTGGAGGGTAAGGCTTTTGAGCTTCGACTCAGAAAATATGTATTAAAGATTCTTCATGTTCCAGGACATACCCCTGGCAGTGTGATTGCTTATTTAGACATTAATGGCAAGAGGGTGCTCTTTGGCCAAGATGTTCATGGTCCCTACGAGCCCACATTCGGTGGAGATATCTATAAGGCCGTCAAATCTCTGGAAGAACTGCTGTCCTTAAATGCAGATATACTTTGCGAGGGACATTATGGCGTTTACCAACCAGCTGTTGAGGTTTATCGATATATAAAAAGCCAGCTCGATCTGTTAAAAACGAAGCTGGACAAATAGTATGTTTTCACCGAAACTGTATCTTCCTTGGCCTTACACGGCACTTTTCGGCAGTAATGATGGACAGAATTTCCGAGACAGCTACATCTATTTTATCTTTCTGACTTATTACGGCATAGTCAAAAAGCGGCAACTTGTTCATCTCATCCTCTGCCTTTGCCAGTCTTAGATTTAGTTCCTCTGTCGTCAGCCCCTGGCGCTGTATCAAGCGGTTTGCCAGCTCGGCAATCGACGGTGGTAAAAGAAAGATAAACACTGCGTCTGGCAGAATCCGCTTTATGGTTGCCGCCCCCTGTACATCTACCTTCAGGATTACGTCTTTACCCTGGCTTAATGCTTCCTCCACATCTTTTTTAGGAACGCCGTAATAATTCCCATATACTTTTGCCCATTCGATTAACTCCTCATTTTGTATCAGCCTCTGGAACTCAGCTTCCGAAACAAAATGATAGTCAATGCCATTTCTCTCTCCCTGACGCTTGGCACGTGTTGTGAGAGTAACCACGTAAAAAAAGGGCAGTCCACGTGTCTTCATTTCAGAGATCACCGCGTCCTTTCCTACCCCTGAAGGTCCAGAGATGACGATAAGAAGCGGTGACGATGTTACTATTTTCGACTCACTCATTTGGCACCTGCACGCATTGCTAGCTACTTAAACCTTAAATCCGTCTTTCAGTACCTTGAAAAATAGAGACCTCCTCCAGCGTTTGCCAGAAGCCCGGGTAGGATATTTCACTTGCACTAGCATTACGGATAAGCGTTTCCCCTTTGGCTACCAATCCAGCAACCGCCAAAGCCATAGCTAGTCTATGGTCATAGTGACTGTTCACCCCAGTTCCACGTAGGATACTGCCACCACGAATAATCATGCCATCAGGTAACTCTTCGATATTAGCCCCCAACCGCGATAGTTCTCTAACAGTGGTGGCAATCCGGTCAGACTCTTTCGTCCTCAGCTCAGAAGCTTCCCTTATGATGGTGGTTCCTTCAGCGACGCAGGCAGCCACCGCTATCACAGGTATTTCATCGATCAAGCGTGGTATTATTTCCCCACCAAGCTCGATACCCCGAAGCCGCCGCGATTCCACAATCAGATCGGCTACGGGTTCGTTGCCTTCAGTATGTTCATTCTCGTATTTTATAATTGCCCCCATTTCTCTGAGTGCATCCACAATTCCGCTACGTAAGGGATTAATACCACAACCATTAATTTTGATTTTAGCGTTGGGGTGAATGGTCCCGGCAACAAGCCAATACGCTGCTGAACTGATATCGCCCGGAACCTTTATGTCTATCGCTTTTAAAGGAGAAGATAAAGGCTGTACACATACAAATTTACGGTCATACCGAATTTTGGCTCCCATAAATTCGAGCAAACGCTCTGTATGGTCACGGGAAGGATGAGGTTGCTCAATCACTGTATCACCCTGAGCAAAAAGGCCGGCCAACAATATAGCAGACTTCACCTGTGCACTTGGGACCTCAAGTTGGTATTCTATTCCGCGAAGATTCTTACATCCTCTAATAACCAGAGGGGCACATGTATCACCGCGGCGTCCGCTAATCTCGGCCCCCATTAGGCGCAGTGGATGAATAACGCGTCCCATTGGTCTAGAACGCAATGAGGCATCTCCAGTAATCACCGAAAGGAAAGGTTGAGCAGCAAGTACTCCGCTGAGAAGGCGCATGGTTGTGGCGCTGTTACCAGCGTTGAGTACATCCGCCGGCTCAAGCAGACAGGAATCACCACGTCCATATACAGCCACAGTCGGTATCTTGTTGGGCTGTTTCACCACCTTTACGCCTAAAAGCTTCAAGCAACGAATTGTGGACATACAGTCCTTGGCTGGAGAAAAATTGCTGATGCTACCAACGCCTACAGCAAGACTATTGAGGATCAGCGCGCGGTGTGAAATCGATTTGTCCCCAGGTATATTGATCACCCCAGACAATTGATCAGGGGCCACTACCTTTGTGAGTTGCGCCCTTCCAGCCATTTTTGTCTCTCTTCCCTCACTAAAGCCAGTATCGTCCTTATACGAGTATCCTCTTCAGAGACGATAGCACGCAGCTCTTGCAGTCTGGTAATCAGTTTGTCCAGCCAGGACACAATATTATTCTTGTTTGTTAGGCAAATATCAGCATGCATTTCCGGATTCCCCGAAGCCAGACGGGTTACATCCCGATATCCGGAGGCTGCTAGCCTGGACATTTTACTCCACTCAGGGCTTTGCGTCGTCGCCAGAACTAATGCCACCGAGAGTAGCATAGGAAGGTGGCTTATACCAGCGACTAAATTATCATGCTCGCTGGGGTCTATATCAAGTGGGATAGCACCGACAGTGGCCACCATGTCCTTCACTACATCCATGCTCTCTTGCATAGTTCCTGGTTGCGGTACAAGGCAATAAACACATCCTTGGAAGAGACTGGCATCGGCGGCTTCAATTCCTGTGGTCTCTTTGCCTGCCATGGGATGTCCACCGATAAAGCTAACATATGCAGGCAATAGCTCTTTTGCCCACTGCATAATTTGCAACTTAGTGCTACTGGTGTCAGTGACGATAGCGCCGTTTTTGAGCACAGGCGCTATCTCGCCGAGCACATCACGAGTAGCCAGAACCGGAACAGCCAGAATGACTAGGTCACTTTCCTTAACCGCCTTCCGTGGTTCCGGTGATACCTGATCCACAGCCCCACGCTTCAGTGCTGTGGAGGCTGTGCTTTGACTGCGCGTGCAACCGACTATTTTTGCCGATCGCCACCCCGAGCGCTTCAAAGCCAGTCCTAGCGAACCACCGATAAGTCCTAAGCCGATAATAGTGATGTGCACTGCATCATTATATCATAGGGACACACCTTCTCAATTCTGGTCAGCGCCCCTGATAATTGCAGGGTAACCCTTCGCCTTAGCCAAATTGTCTATGAAAAGACCACCAGTCGGACACGAATCTTGACAGGCCTCTGCGATTCTTTTTACAATTCTTAACAGTACAACTGAATACAGAAATGCGAGGTGTTCCCGGGTGACCGGGAGCTTAAATGGAGAGCAAGCCGGTGGAATTCCGGCACAGTCCCGCCTGCTGTAAAAGTCAGAACACCTGCCTTGCAACCCCATCTGCTTTCGCGGAGAAGAGAGCAGGTGTAAATTGTTCTCTAAAAAGGGGTAATTATGAAATATGGCATATTGAAATTTGCGGTTATTGCACTGCTCATCATCGTTGCGAGTTCTGCTTGTTTGCCACCTGAGTCAAAACCATCGCCTGTAATATCGCCACCCCCGGCAGAGGAAGATGAAAAGGCTGTTGAAACTGAGGCCCAAAGGGAAGCCCTACCCACCTTCCCTATCACGGTAGTCGATGATATAGGAAGACAGGTGACGATTTCTCAACTTCCCCAAAGGATTATATCTCTGGCACCCAGCAATACTGAAATACTGTTCGCTTTGGGACTGGACCAGAAAATTGTGGGGGTCACAGACTATTGTGATTATCCTGAAGCAGCTAAAGCAAAGCCTCGGGTAGCTGGGTACTCCAACCCTAACATCGAAAAGATTGTATCTCTGGAACCAGATCTTATAGTTGCTGAATCGATACATGAGAAGATGGTATTACCTGCGCTAGAAAAGTTGGGACTGACCGTTTTTGTTACATCTGCAACCTCCTTAGACATTATTCTCCGTGATATAGAAGTCATCGGGCGGATTACTGGCAAACAGAAAGCGGCTACCGAGCTCGTTAACAACTTAAAAGCCAGGATCGATACAGTGGCCTCCAAAACAGCCGCGCTGACATCCGAACAGCGACCTCGAGTATTGTACGTTTGCTGGCATGCCCCAATATGGACAATGGGCAGTGGAACCTTTATCGACGATTTAATCTGGAAGGCCGGAGGGAGCAATGTCTTCGCGGCCGACTTTAAAAAGTCTAGGGCTGTCTCTCTGGAAGCAGTGATAAATAAAAACCCACAGGTAATACTGGTCAGTGGAATGGGAACGACCGGGGAACTCATATATTCTTCAATAGTGGGCGAGGAACGTCTCAAGAGTGTAGACGCTATAGCCAACCACCGCGTCTACAAAATAAGCAATGCTAACCTGATAGAGCGTCCAGGACCGAGGATAGCAGACGGACTCGAAGAGATCGCAAAATACATCCATCCCGAACTTTTCAGAGCAGGGTCCGCACCAAGTAAGTAAGCGTTATTCTAGTTTCAGGAGAGTAGCCGAGCCATGATGTGATGAAACCGTCGACAAGCAGGGTGCTCTCGGGTGACCGGGAGCTTAAATGGAGAGCAAGCCGGTGGAATTCCGGCACAGTCCCGCCTGCTGTAAAAGTCAGAACGCCTGCCTTGCGATAAGACTAAACCTCCGCGGAGAAGGGGGCGACGGATTTGTAAATCCCCTGCTCTACGGGCAGGGGATTTTTTAAAATAACGTTTTTCTTCTCAAAGGGGGTTTCAATGGGAAACTCGATAATGTCTAACGTACTTACAGCACTCGCAATTATTGTCCTGTCTGCTGCACTCATGCCTGCAAAGGCGGCAGCCGAGAGTCCCACGGTGCTGAGATGGTCCCGAATAGTCACACCTGGCGCACTATCATCCAGGAACGACATAATCAGTCCTTGCGATGTAAACCACATTGCCATAGGTTCAGATGGTAAGACTTTATACGCCATCGACATACCAAATGCGAGCAAGTCAACCGGGGCTGGGGCTCTTTATAGGTCGATGGACAGTGGAGCCACATGGGATGACAGCCCTGGCAAGCGACTCTTCCTTGCCATGAACCCAGCTGACAGACTCAACTTCAGAGTTTGGAATATTGCAATAGCACCTGATAATCCTAACTTTGTGGCAGTGGTCACCAGCAATGCCGCTGCTGACGCGCCGGCCAATGTATGGATATCCACCGATGGCGGTGCAAACTGGGAAAATACTAACTTCCCCGCCTTTGAACCTATAGGTGCGATCGACATTTCTGCCAATAGCAAGGGTCTTGACATCGCAGTGGGTACGCGCCCCGGTAACGGGACAGGAACTGTATGGACTCTAAGAAGTCCGGAGCCCAGTGGATGGAAAGATCAGTCTCCCGGTAGCAACCTGGGTGATATCTTAGCGTTGAAATTTTCACCCAACTATGGAACAGACAGTACAATTGTAATCCTGTATTCTACAAACCAGGGTACATTTCTCAGTGCTGGCGTACGGGACACCGCTAGCAATAGCACCAATTGGAGAGCAATCTACCTAAATTCGCCACCTGAAATTACCACAAGCGGCCACGGGACATCTCCAAAATCGCACCAGATCATCAGTGCCAGCCTTGCATTACCGCAAGACTTCCACGGTCAATCAGCAAGCTTGAGAAGGTACTACATCAGCACAGATGACGGCGGGGCTACAGGCACGGCCGGCATCTACCGTTTTGACGACAGGGTAGGCTATCTTCTGATGAAGGCTACGCCTTCCAATCGTGTGTCTAGTATCGCATATTTCGGGAATTTTGCTGCAGGCAAGCTACTTGTTGGAGAGGTTCTTGGTGATACACAGTCGGCCACAGTAATGACCTGGTTTACTGATTCTCCGACCACCTGTCCTATACCCTGCTGGTACCCGGCAATGAAGCCCCCCACAGGTGCTGCAGGCAACAGCAGCAATGGTTACGCCAACGCACAAGTAGCATGGTCGCCTGATGGTACTCTCGCCTATGCCGCCACAGCTAGCAGTGGACCGCTTCAATCAGGACAGTTCTGGTATCTTGCCTACACAGTAGGAAACTCATTGGACGAAACCGCATTCTCGGTAAGTCGGAACAATGGTGAGACCTGGAACCAACTCTCGCTTATAGACACCAAAATTGACATGCTGACAGATCTAGCCCCGTCTCCCGACGGCTCTGTGCTTTATCTGGCTTCGGTGAATACCTCACCCCTCTACTCCGGATTTGATAGCGTGTGGCGGAGCCAGAATGCTACAGGAGTATCTACCTGGGAACGCGTGTTGTGTCGATATATGAGCGATGCCAACAACCAGGAATACATATTACAGCTTGCCGGCGACTATAGTGACGGGCGCTTCGTCTTCTGTGCAGCCCGTAATACAAGGGAACTGCTGTGGTCGCCGGACTTCGGCGATTTCTGGGCCAGCCTTGCCCCCAGTTCACTTGTCCAAGACTTCGCCGTCGAGGACAGCAAGACTGCATTCGTACTTGACCCACAAGGATACGTGCAGAAGTTTACCTGGACTGGCAAAGGATGGCTCCCTCACAGGCCGGTGCCTTCTTGTCTCAGCAGCGGCTACAGTATAAGCGTAGCTTATACGGGCACGACGCCGGACAACCTCAAGGGGTATGTATTCGTCGGAGGAACAGGTGACGGCGAGTACGATGTTGCCTACTCGAACGACGGTGGGCTGACTTTCACACCTATCCCGGCAAAACTGCCAACGCGAGGCAACAGCATGGTCATCGCCACGCAAAACTATGAAACCGAGAGAGGAGCCTCGGGCGACATTATTGCGATCAATCCAGGCGGAATGTATCAGTGGTCAACCTCTTATGGTGGTGGGAGCTGGGCATGGCCCAGTCCAACTCCAAACGAATGGGCCACACAGTGGGGTGGCCCTAACTGGCCAACAGCTGTGACCAATCTCTGCATATCAAGAAACGGCAGTTTCTATTTCACCGATATGTGGGGCGCCTATATAAGGTGGAACTATGCTGCCGCTGGGATGGACATTTTCCTCAACTTTGGCACCACGCCATCAAGAAAGCTGAGAATTTCTGGAGGGTTGGAGCTCGATCAGCCGGTAACTGTGTGGATCATCGATCAACAGCCCTACAATCCGCCATACGGATATGTCTGGTTTTATACAGATACGTTGCTCTGGTCGGGCCCGCTTCTTCTCGAACCCACAAGCCTGGCGACTGTAGGCTGTGATCCCTCCTCAGGAAGAAATATGGAAATAAACTTGCGATGGCGCCCTATATCCTTATCCCACGGCTACCGTATCGAAATCGCTAAGGATAAGGACTTTTCCTTAAAAGTAGCCGATATCGGAAACACATGGGGCGGAAAGACATCGAGCCTTAGCAAAACCGCCTATACTGACCCACGTGCTCCTTATGTCCCGCCTGACACAGATTATCCCTCTCTGATCATACCACCAGGTGGTGGCGTAGTCACAGACCGAAATGGGAACACCTGGATAGTACCAGGACTTGAGGCAGGACACATTTACTACTGGCGGGTGAGCGTCCAAAGCGTCGCCACCGGTGACTATATCACCAGTCCATCATCGTGGCGGGAGGCATTTATCATCAACCCTGGTTTGCCTGTTAGAGCACCTCACCTAGGACCTGAGCCACTAGAACCGAGAAATGGTGCGGTAGATTGCAGTACCGGTGGCCTAACCTTCTCATGGACACAATTGCCAAGAACTACAAAATATGAGTTTGTCCTTACCACAGACCCGCAAATGAAGAACATCGTTGTCACAGCGGTACCTAGTTCACCAGCATATGTCCACCAAGAAAGGCTAGAACCGGGAAAGGAATACTTCTGGCGGGTGCGAGCCCTAGAACCGGTGCCCAGTGATTGGAGCTTTGTTTCGGTCTTTAGAACCGAGTCCTTGCCGGCTGCCCAACATACCGCTACAGGAGAGGCAATTCCTTTGGCTTACCTAGCACTAATAGCTACTGGCACCTTGCTATATCTGAGTATACTTACGCTGATAATCAGACGCAGATAAAAGAACCGCTGGAGCCAGAGACCTTGGATAAGTGCTGCCGGCAAGTCTCCTTGTTAGTTTGCTGTAGGGCCCCTGTCGGATGAACTATTCCTAGTCTGATAGTAGGCGGCAACGAATATGAGAAGCGCGCCCAAGAGTATTGAGACCAATACCTTCGCCAGCTTGGGCAGATCCATCGTCAAAAAGAACGCGAAAGTAAAGGCACCGGCGATGCACGAAAGTACATAGCTCACAAGATGTGCTTGAATGGGTTTTTTCTTCGCCCCCATCCAGATTAGCCAACCTATGAACGCAAGAGCACCTATGATTGCTACAGCTATCACAGCTTCACCAACCAATCTTCTCCAGAAACTTCCCCAGAAAGACAAACATACCCGTCACCAGAACAAGGCACAAAAGTTTACCTATCTCGGACAAGAACCTGATATACTCAACAGCAAGATAACCGACACCAGAGACACACAACAAAACGCCAAACCCATATAGTACGTAGATCTTCATATTTTCAATACTCCCTACATGCCTGGGGTAGGTTTCGGCACCATGATGCCCCTAACGCGATGCCCTAATATAATACGCCGCTCTTTCCCGTCAAAGTTTATCTTCACCGTGTAGTTGGTATCTTCCTCAACAGCGGCATCCATACTTCCGAACTTGCCCGGAGATATCGTCCACTCAACAACCGTGCTCCCGAAACGGCCAATCTTTATTTCCCTGTTCACCAGGTCAGCCAGCTTATTACCGGCTTTCCACAATGATACTGTCAGCTGTCCTTCACACAGGGAAAATGTCCGGTTGTCAATTCGATACCTGCACAAAAGAGACGATCCGCCTACAATTTCACCCGCGAAATAGGTTCCCCCCTCTGTAATATATTGCTGGCCCTCAAACTCAATCGTCTGTTCATGTTCTTCGTATATTATGTAAAGCGTATCATAGACACCAAGATACCCATCAACAATGAAAATGCACAAAATGGCCACAAAACATGCTAATGTGAGTCCCAGATACAAGTAAGCGCTTTTGTCGATCCTTGCCACGGTACGTATTCTACGCTACCTAGGCTCGCAATACAACCCCGAGCTCTTGCGAAAGCCTTGCTAGGATCCCTTGCTGGACCTCATCAATTTCCCGATCGGTCAGGGTACGATTGGGAGATTGGTAGACAATCCTGAAGGCAAGAGATTTTTTTCCTTGGGGTACCTGCTCGCCTGTATAAAGGTCAAAAAGCGACACCGACGCAACCAGAGGGAATTGGCGAATTATAGAGTAAATCTGGTGATAAGTCACCTGTTCATCGACAAGCAAGGCGATATCACGGCTAGCACTGGGATATCTTGAGAGCGGACGGTATGACATACGGTGACCACTGACCAGATCGAGCAGTCTTGATAGCTCCAATTCAATGAGATAGGTGGCTTCCGAGAGTTCGAAAGCTTCAGCTACTTTATGGTGGAGTTCGCCCACCACACCCAGCCTATCTTCGCCTGCTATAACCCAAGCGCATCTCCCCTCGAGCAAGCTATAGTCACTCCCTTTTTCAAAACTTACCTCTAGACCCAACCTCGATAAGAGAGTCTCAACAACGCCTTTGGCAGTGAAGAAATCTATATCTTCGGGCTCGCCCTTCCAGAATGACCTGAAATGACCGCCACTGATTACAGCACACAGCACTTCCTTTTCCTCCGGCAGGTCCCCACTTCGCGGCCAGAACACCCTCCCTACTTCAAAAAGGCGGATACTCCCTTCACGTAATCTCATGTTTCGAGCTAATGTGCTCAGCAATCCCGGGCGCAAGCTGGTACGCAGGTACTCCCATTCTCGAGACATGGGGTTGGCCAGCCTCATCGGCACAGGACCAGGCGAAACCAGCCCCGGTGTCATTTTGTTCGATGCTTCTAAGCTAGTTAGAGAGTAGGTAAGCACCTCCTGAAAACCACAGCCGACCATGATATCGCGCACATTTTCTTTTAGTGCCAGCATAGGGTTAGGCTCATATTTTGGCAACGGAGAACCAAGCATAGTTACCGGGACTGTATCATAACCCGTAATGCGGGCAACCTCTTCAACCAGGTCAGCGGGGCAACTAACATCAGTTCGCCACCAAGGAGGTAGCACGCGGAGGCAGGATGGATCAGTAGTTTTTTCGCATACAAAACCGAGCGCTTCTAATGTGTCTATTATTTCTCTCCTGCTAAGGTCGATGCCAAGGAGACGTCTCACGTCGCCCACAGGGAAAAGTATCTCAATTTGCTCCTTTCGGCCAGGGAAAGCATCTATCACCCCTGTCACCACATTCCCCCCAGCCAGTTCTAACATCATCTGTATGGCACGCTTTAGTGCTATCAGGGGTAGATATGGACTAATACCTTTCTCGAAACGCGAAGAGGCCTCACTATTTAGCCGCAAGCTGTTCTTGCCCCGATGAATCCCTGCCGGGTTGAAATTAGCCGATTCTATGAGCACATCCGAGGTCTTATCCTTAACTTCGGTGTCAGTGCCCCCCATTATGCCCGCAACTGCAACTGCCCTTTCGGCGTCAGCAATAACTAAGATGTCAGGGTTTAAGACGCGTGTAATTCCATCAAGGGTGGTGATCGTTTCTCCCGGTGAAGCCCGACGAACAATGATGCGTTTCCCTCTGAGATCGTTGTAGTCAAAGGCATGAAGTGGTTGCCCGTATTCCAGCATAACATAATTTGTAATGTCGACAACGTTGTTTATCGGGCGCATACCGCAACTAAGCAACCTCTGCTGTAACCACCTAGGGGAAGGTGCCACCTTAACCCCCCTGATCAAAGCGGCGCAGTATCTTGGGCACAGGTCTGGCTCGGCAATCTCTACCGAGATATAGAACTCTATTCTACCAGCCGACTCTGTTGCTGCATAGAAAGGCTCTGCCACATGCACGTTCGCCCGGGTAAGGGCAGCTATTTCTCTGGCTATGCCTATCACCGACAAACAGTCCGGCCGATTAGGAGTTACCTCGACATCCAGAACAACATCACCAAGGTATTCAGAAAGGGGTTCACCCACCGGCGCATCCTCAGGTAATATCATTATCCCCTCGTGGTTATCGGAAATCCCCAACTCCTTTTCTGAGCAGATCATACCCTCCGAAACTATACCGCGAATTTTTACTGCTTTTAGCTCTCTTATATCGCCACTATCAGGGTCTATAAGACGGGCACCCAATGAGGCAAAGGGAACCTTAGCACCGACGATTACATTAGGGGCACCACACACCACACGTTCTGTTCGTCCGTTCAAATCGACTGTAACAAGCTTCAGTCGATCGGCATTTGGGTGGGGTTCCACTTTCGTTATTCTGCCGATATTTACATTTACCCACTCGCCGCCAATAGTCTGTGTCCCACTCACTTCCAGCCCGGCCATGGTCAGCCTGTCACATAGTTCCTTAAGTGGCAGGGAAATGTCGACATATTCTTTTAACCATCTCAGAGGTGCTTTCACAGTGAACCCTCCGCTAGAGCGCCCCGGTCAAAATTGTTCCAGAAATCTCAGATCGTTGCTGTAGAATAAACGGATATCGTCTACCCCGTAGCGAAGTATGGGAATGCGCTCCACCCCCATGCCGAATGCAAAGCCAGAATATACTTCAGGGTCAATATTTACACGCCTCAGAACTTCAGGATGCACCATCCCAGCTCCCAAGATTTCTATCCAGCCACTGTTACCACAAAGACGACAGCCATTGCCTTGGCAAATGAGGCAGTCAATAGCCATCTCCACACCAGGCTCCACAAAAGGAAAATAGTCACAGCGAAAACGGCACCTTCTATCCTCGCCGAAAAGTCGGCGGACAAACTCAAAGAGGGTGCCTTTCAGGTCAGATAGCGTAATGTTTTTGTCCACTGCCAGCCCTTCCACCTGGTAAAACATCCATTCGTGGGTAGCATCTGTAGCCTCGTATCTATATACCCTACCTGGAGCTATTATCCTTATCGGCGGTCTCGATTTCTCCATCACCCTTATCTGGACAGGCGATGTGTGCGTTCTGAGAAGCATCGGCCGTCTGCCTTCAGCATTAACAAAGTCTACCCACAGGGTAGCAAACATGTCACGGGCAGGGTGTTCCTCCGGCATATTTAAGGCCTCAAAATTGTAATAATCCCATTCCACCTCCGGCCCCTCCACAACTTGGAAGCCCATGCTTACAAATATCTCGCAGATCTCGCGTAGTGTCCTAGTTGTGGGGTGCAACCGCCCCAGTGGGACCGCTTTACCTGGCAGGGTGATATCTATGCTACTACGCTGCAGAGTAAGAGCTAACCTTTCTTCCAGCTCCATTCTCTTCTCCGCCAGCTTAGCTTCCAGGGTCTGTTTTACTTGGTTAGCCCTTGCACCGACGATCCGTCTTTCATCTATGGGCAGACTGGATATGGAACGCAGGATCTGTGTCAGAGCGCTTTTTCTGCCCACAAAGCGGACTCGCCAGTCCTCCAGCTCATTCAAATCAGTGACTTTGTCCAGAGTAGAAAGTGCCGTGCGAAGGAGCTCGTCGACTTGCTCTAGCATGTCCGATCGGAGGTCTAGCCTTTTATTTTGGCCAAAACTAAGGAAGTGAGTTTAGAGAAAGTAGCTGGATCCCTCGTTGCTATGTCTGATAGCGTTTTCCGGTCTATTTGCAGTCCAGCTCTTTTCACCCCGGCAATAAACTGACTGTATTTAAGTCCACAATCCCTCGCTGCAGCATTAATACGCGTGATCCAAAGCCGCCTCATGTCTGCCTTCCGCTCACGGCGATGGCAATAAGAATAGTAAAGAGCATGAATCATAGACTCGTGGGCACGGCGATACAGCGCATGCCGTGTCGATCGATGTCCTTTTGTAAATCTGAGAACTTTCTGGTGCCGCTTGCGTGTGACTATACCGCCTTTAACTCTAGACAAGGCTCCCTCCCTGCTTACAAATTATTTCGAACCGTATGGTAAAAGCTTGGCTACTCGACTTATATCTGAGCTATGAACGGGGATCATATCACCGTAGAGACGCTTTGTTCTCGGGGCTTTCCTGCGCCGCAGATGACTTCTGCCCCCCTTCATGCGCAACAGCTTGCCTGACGCGGTTACTTTGAAACGTTTCTTAGCACCTTTATGTGTCTTCAATTTCGGCATTAGACTGTCTCCTGTACTTCAGCTTTCTTTGGTTGTTTGGCCGATACCGGTGATAAAACCAAACTCATAAACCGTTCATCCGAGCTTGGTTCGCCCTCCAACCCGGCAATATCCTTTAGACTCTCGGACACTCTCTGTAGCAATTTCAGGCCCAGTTCTGGATGAGCACTTTCTCGACCGCGGAAAAAGACGAGGACTTTTACTTTGTCCCCGCTCTCCAGAAGCTTCCTAGCTATCCGGATTTTTGTCTCCAAGTCATGATCTTTGACCCTCGGCCTAATACGGATCTCTTTTAAGGCACTACCCTTTTGGTTTTTCCGCGCCTTGCGCTCTTTTTTAGTCTGTTCATACCTGTATCTGCCATAATCAAGAAGCCGGCACACAGGGGGTGTAGCATTGGGTGCCACTTCGACCAGATCAAGGTTCCTCTCGCTGGCAATGCGCAATGCCTTTTCCAGAGGAAATATCCCTAACTGTGCCCCAGTCTCCCCTATTAGCCGTACCTCCTTTGCCTTTATCTCCCTGTTGATGCGCAGCTCCTTGGTAATGTCTGACTTCACCTCCTTATCCTAGAACTGAGCTAGCAGACAGATGCAAATATATCACATCCCTATTAGGAAAATCAAAGCCCGTACGGAGACTTAGTTTTGATCACCGTCTCTATCCTGTCAATAAACTGGGAAAGCGTCATCGATCCCAGATCCTCACCGCTCCTCAAGCGCACCGCCATGGTGCCGGCGTCCAATTCCCGGTCACCAACAATCAACATATAAGGAATTTTTTCAAGCTGGGCTTCTCTGATCTTTGCATTCATCCTCTCGGAACGGTCATCCACCCGTACCCTAATTTTGTTTTCCCTAAGTACTTCAGCTACTTTCGAGGCATAATCCAGATGACGGTCAGCTATCGGGATCATGACCACTTGAATCGGAGATAGCCACACGGGGAAAGCACCAGCATAGTGCTCCACCAGACAAGCGGCAAATCTTTCCATACTTCCTAAAACAGTGCGGTGCACCATTACAATCTGATGCTCGGCACCGTCATCGCCAATATAATTGACGTTAAAGCGCTGTGGAAGATTGAAGTCCACTTGGACCGTCGGCCCCTGCCACAATCGCCCTAAAGCATCCCGCAACTTGATGTCAATTTTCGGACCATAAAACACCCCCTCCCCAGGGTCTACTTTATACGCCAAACCCATCCGTTCCAAGACGTCCTTTAGCGCTGCCGTAGAGAGCTCCCATATTTCCAATGTTCCTGCATATTTTTCTGGGCGCGTAGACAGAAGGAGTTCATAATCAGTAAAACCGAATGTGACCAGCATAAAGCGAGCTAGCTCCACTACTGAAGTTATCTCAGCTTCTAGTTGGTCAGGACGACAAAATATATGGGCATCGTCCTGTGTGAAACCACGCACTCTAGCTAGACCATGCAATACACCAGATCTTTCGTATCGATATACCGTACCCAGCTCGGCATACCGGAGTGGCAACTCGCGATAACTACGCAGCCTCGTTTTATAGATTAAGATATGCCCCAGACAGTTCATGGGCTTGACAATGTATTGCTGCCCCTCTACATCCATTGGTGAATATAAGTTTTCCCTATAGAAATCCCAATGCCCACTTGTCTTCCAGAGGTCCAGTTTGGCTATATGGGGGGTATATACGATCTCGTAACCTCGCTTCCTGTGCTCCTCTTTCCAGAAATCCTCAATGAGCTGTCGTATCAAAGCGCCTTTGGGGTGCCACATTACCAGACCTGGACCAGCCTCATCATGGATGCTAAATAGGTCGAGATCTTTACCCAGCTTTCTATGGTCACGTTTACTTGCCTCCGCTAGACGGGCTAGATAGTCCTCAAGTTCTTTCTCTGTTTCAAAAGCAATTCCATAAATTCTTTGTAGCATGGGGCGCGTCTCATCACCGCGCCAGTACGCCCCCGCGATGTTCACCAACTTAAAAGCTCCGATCTCGCTGGTAACTTCCACATGAGGTCCCCTGCATAGGTCGACAAAAGAGCCCTGCTTGTATATAGTCACCTTGTCTTCTGGGATCTCCTCTATGAGCTCAAGTTTATAGGGTTGTTCGGCAAATACTTTCCGAGCCTCGTCCTTGGAAACTTCCTCCCTCACGAATGGAACTGCACTCGCTACTATCTCCCGCATCTTAGCTTCTATTTTCGGTAGATCTTCTGGAACAAGTGCACGAGGTAGCTCAAAATCGTAGTAAAAGCCGTCCTCAATTGCTGGACCGATGCCGAATTTTGTCCCAGGGAAAAGCTCTTGCACAGCCTGCGCCATAACATGCGCAGCTGAATGTCTCATCTTCTCTAACTTTGAAACCTTGTCTACCACAGACATAATCCTAGTATTGAGGCAGAGCCGCGGTAGCTTTTAATACACCATACTTCTGGATAAGCACGATAATGTAATCAAGCCAGCAACGTTGTTAGACCTCACCGCATACAGAAAACCTGTAATCACCTGGCTTCGGTTATCCATCCGGATAATCCTCAAATCTCTGCGGCGGCATTTTACCAGCGGTACAGTAATAGCGTCAACAAGACAGACTATGAAAGCTAAAACAAGAACCTCAAGCTCCGCCTCATGTAGTTCCAAAAATAGGACACTTTAAATGGGCTCGGCAGGATTCGAACCTGCGACCAACCGGTTATGAGCCGGCCGCTCTGCCTCTGAGCTACGAGCCCAAGAAAATCATCGATCTATGACATACCTCTCTATATTTCCCTCAGGCTAGCATAAAGTATACCATAGCTAAACACGCAAAAGCAGCTTCATGCTCATGTCCACTAACTAGTAGTAAATTATAAGCTAAACGCACTCCATGAACAAACAGGGAAGGCACTTGACTCAAAACAAACCTTTGCTATAAAATTAGCACTCGGATAGCTGGATTGCTAATTACCTGGCAGTTGCGCACGGGACAAGGAGGTGCAGCGATATGCCGATTTATGAATACATGTGTCCCAAATGCAACCTAAAGTTTGAATTAAGACAGAGTTTTTCTGCTGAGTCTACAGCTTCATGCCCTAATTGCCAAAATGGCGCAAGGAGGCTGTTTGCTCCAGTGACAATAATATTTAAAGGTCCCGGTTTTTACACCACCGACAACAGAAAGGAAAGTCCTGCAGAAAAAGAGCAAAAAGACAACAAAGAGGAGAAAGACTGAACTAAGCAACATAGCAAAAATTCTGAAAAATTTGACATGATCGGCAGCAAAGGAGGGTGTTATGAACTGCCCAGTGTGTGGCAAAAAGGCAGTGGCGAGACTTTATTATTGTGCCAAGTGCGCAGTCTATGTACACGTTAATTGCTGGAAGAAACATGCTGCAACCCACAAGAAATAGCCTGTCTAAAATTCCGGCGTAACGGCCGATGTATGTACTAGCCGATAATTATATGGCTTATATAGCTTAAGCAACTTCCGACTCTAGTGAAATCAAATGGTAGAAGTACTTGCCTATCTGTCATCCTTGTGTTACACTCAAGTCAAGTCCCTGTAGCTCAGCTGGACAGAGCGGCTGCCTTCTAAGCAGCGGGTCGTGGGTTCGAATCCCTCCAGGGACGCCAGGACAGCCTTCAGTATTGAACCACCGAAAAAGAAAGGGCGTGCAGGCCACAGTTTCGACTTAATATCGGCGCTCGGCCCGGGAAATCAAAAATTAGCGTGTGGCAACAATGGCACGGTTGATGAAAACCGAGAGTTCTTCTAAAATGCTGCCAAACATGTCGGACAAGGAAAGGCCTCACACAGCAGTCGAATTCGACAAAACTTCCGCTCTAGGAGAAAACCAGCTCGAACAAGATGTAGCACAACTTAAAAGTAGCCTCAGGCAGCTCCCCGAGCCAATGGTCAATCCTCCCTTCATAATTGTAAGCGGGCTTCCTGGCACAGGCAAGTCTTTTTTCTGCCGCAGACTGGCATCAAGATTTCCGGCATGTATTGTTGAGAGCGATGCTATGCGTAAGACACTATTCTCTTCACCCCAATATAGTGCTGCCGAGAATTCCCGTCTTTTCGCAGCTTGCCATGTACTTATCCAACAACTGCTCAGCGAAGGGATACCCGTCATCTTCGACGCTACCAACCTTTCAGAACATCACCGCGAACGACTATATCACATTGCTGACAGGACTGGTGCCCGGCTGTTTCTAGTACGCGTAGTAGCACCGCCTTCGATAGCTTATGAGCGACTGCAAGCGCGAAAAGAACACCAGGACCCCGAAGATAAGTCAGATGCCGACTGGGAAGTCTACAAACGCATGAGACAGAGAGTGGACAAAATCTGGCGCAACCATTTTGTCGTCGATACCTCCCGCGATATCACTCCAGTGCTTGACAAGATTGTCAAAACTCTAACTCGCTAACGTCACTAAAGGACCTACTTTACTCGTGAAGCACGGCAAGTTAAAATAAACTACGTCTTGGCCTATATTGTGAAACTAGTGTACTGATTGCTTAGGGAGGCAGACTTTGAGAATCGAAACCATTTCAGCTGATATCACTGCAGTGCAAGCTGATGCTGTGGTGGTGAATCTTTTTGAAGGTCTGAGGACACCAGGTGGGGCCACAGCAGCTATGGACAAGGCACTGAATGGAGCCATCACCAAGCTGATAGAGCATGGTGAAATCAAGGGAAAATTGGGCGAGATAACTATCATTCATAGCTTGGAGAAAATACCAGCCAGGATCGTAGCCGTGGTTGGGCTGGGAAAACAAGCCGAATTTAGTCCTGACAAATTGCGGAGTTGCTCGGCGGAGTTTTGCCGGCACTTGCGCAAGCTAAACTGCCAGCGTGTAGCCACAATAGTCCATGGAGCTGGTACCGGGAGACTTGAACCCACTACTGCAGCACAAGCTATAGTTGAAGGCAGCCTCTTGGGGCTCTACCGGTTCAAAAAGTACTTGACCAAAGAGCCTGGAAATCAAGATATTGAGGAACTTCTACTGGTAGAGCGGGACGAAAAAAAGCTTGGTCAGCTGAAGGCAGGTTGTGAAAAGGGGAGAATTTTGGCTGAAGCCACCAACTTGGCACGGGACTGGATAAACGAGCCAGCGAACTACATGACGCCCGCTGAACTGGCAAGAAAAGCTGAGGAGTTGGCATCCACTTACAACCTTGATATAACAGTCTTCGACAAGGAACAGATGGAAGCAGAGGGAATGGGTGCCCTGCTTGGGGTAGCACGCGGTAGCCAACAACCGCCAAAACTGATTGTTTTAAGCTACAAGGGCAATAAGGACTCCACAAGCACTATTGGTTTCCTGGGCAAGGGGATAACTTTCGATTCCGGCGGGATCTCCATAAAACCCTCAGAGGGTATGGGCGAGATGAAAGGCGATATGGCAGGAGCTGCAGCCGTCATAGCAGCCATGGCAGCCATTGCACAACTGAGGCCAAGAGTAAATGTCATCGCTATTGCCCCAGCCACAGAAAACATGCCCAGCGGCAATGCTTTCAAACCTGGAGATGTACTTAGGGCGGCCAATGGTAAGACGATCGAGATCGAAACCACTGATGCTGAAGGGAGGCTTATTCTTGCAGACGCCTTGAGCTACGCCGTCAAGCTGAAACTATCACCTTTAATAGATATTGCTACTTTGACCGGCGCATGTCGTGTGGCACTGGGTAACGTCTGTAGCGGGTTGTTTGGTAACTCACAAGAGCTTATTGAAAGGGTTCTAAAAGCGGCTGGCGATGCCGGCGAAAAGCTTTGGCAAATGCCCATGTACGAAGAGTACAAAGAACAGAACAAAAGTGACATTGCCGACATCAAGAACAGCGGAGGTAGATGGGCAGGGGCTATTACTGCCGCACAGTTCCTTGCCGAGTTTGTGGGAGACACACCTTGGGTACACATTGACATAGCCGGCACATCGTTCAGAGAAAAGGAGTCCGGTTATCTTCCCAAGGGGGCTACAGGAGTGGGCGTGCGTACTTTAGTCAACTTTGCTCTGAATTCAGTAGCGCATGCTTAGGGCATGTTATATAATAAAAGGCGCGCTATGTAACGATAACTACCAAGGAGGCAAAAAAATGAAGGTAAAGTGGTTGGGACACGCATGTTTTCTGATCACTTCAGACAGTGGACTGAGGATCATCACAGACCCGTATATCCAGGGTAGCGGACTCAACTATTCGCCCATTGACGAGTCTGCAGATATTGTGACTGTAAGTCACGACCATTTCGACCATAACAACGTTTCTGCGGTGAAAGGAAACCCGGAGGTAGTGAAAGGTGGCGGTACAAAGACCGTCAAAGGCGCCCAATTTAAAGGAGTAGCCACCTATCATGATGAGGCCAAAGGCAGTCAACGGGGCAACAATGTGGTATTATGCTTCTCTATAGACGGCATAAGTGTCTGCCATTTAGGCGACCTGGGACACAGGCTGAGCAAAGAGGAAATTGCGCAGATCGGAATTGTGGACATACTGCTTGTACCGGTCGGAGGCTTCTTCACCATAGACGCTAAGGTAGCTAGCCAGATATGTGAAGACCTGAAGCCGAAAGTAATTATTCCCATGCATTTTAAGACCCCGAAGTGCGATGATTTTCCCATAAGCCCGGTAGATGACTTCCTCGCCGGTAAACCTAACGTAAAGAGGCTAAATTCTAGCGAAGCTAATTTCAAGGCTTCAGAACTCCCTAAAACCACAGAGATCGTGGTGCTCCAACCAGCAAAGTAAAGGCGGTAGCTGGCAAAGAGAGCTTTATCTGTGGGCTGCAGCCTTAAGAGGTGGTGAAAAATTCCCAAGCAGCACGCGCTGCTTCAATTTCTGCTGCTTTTTTACTCCTACCCGAGCCCCACCCGACTGCCCAGTCTCCCAGCTTCACTTCTACAGTGAAATGCCTGGCATGGTCAGGTCCGGAAACTGCCACAACCTGGTAGGTGGGTATTTGCTTAAATTTTGCCTGGGTGAACTCCTGCAACAGTGCCTTGTAGTTCCGCCTCCTACCCGCACCTGTAGCGATTGCCAGCTCCTCTCCAAGCTGAGACAGAACAAAATTACGCACCGTATCAATCCCTCGGTCAAGAAAAATAGCACCTATAAGGGCTTCGAAAGCATCGGCAAGATTTGTCTCTCGTTCCCTGCCGCCCGTTAATTCCTCGCCCTTGCCCAGAAGGAGATGGTTCCCTAAGCTTATCCTGAGAGCATGTCTGGCTAAAGTCTCCTGCCTTATCAGCGAAACTCGAAGCTCTGTCAGTTCGCCTTCATTCAATCCAGGGAAATTGCAGTACAGTATCTCTGTGACCACAAAGTTGAGCACAGCGTCACCTAGAAACTCGAGGCGCTCATTGTCGATGGTAACTGTACCAGGACTCTCGTGCACGTAAGAAGGGTGAGTCAGCGCCTGTTGCAGTAAACCAACGTCGTTAAACTTGACGCCGATGGCCTTTTGCAATATGTCCCAGCTATCCAATTTCATTAGCTCCTGTTACCCAGAGTATAGCAGGCAATTTTCAGCCCAGCAAAACCGCCTTGTATTATGCAAAGCTGTTTTGCTATAATCCATCGCTGGATGGGGATTCGTCTAGCGGTAGGACAGCGGACTCTGGATCCGTATGGCCAGGTTCGAATCCTGGATCCCCAGCCATCTCTACGGCGCATTCGTCTAGCGGCCTAGGACACCTCCCTCTCAAGGAGGAGATCACCGGTTCGAATCCGGTATGCGCTACCACGCAAAACCTTTTTCACCAACAAGTCGAAGCCTCTACACAGCCGTTGCATCTGACTTCTCACACGGTTGCGAAGGCAACCTACAGAGCTTGGATCTCGAGAGCGGTTCAAATGGCAGTGACTAACACTTTTCCATGATAAGAAATGCGTGATTAGCAATAAGACGGAGGCCACGCGTTATACTTGATATCCAATTATATACTCAGGACAGACACCTGACTGGCCCCACCATCAGTATAGCAAAAGACTCACCACTGGCATTGTGCATAAGACAGATGGCTGTAAGGACAAGGAGTTCACTTTAACGACGAGATAGAGAACCACAGACGATAAAAGTCTATCCCGCCATCATTATGGCAAAGCGCAGGCTAGACGCTGCCCCAGGCTCCTACCGAAGATCGCCTGTGTTAAGAGATGATCTCTGGATAGGAGCCAGTTCATTTTTGTGTTCTCTGCGGTACGTCACTATTGTAAGTAGCGTTTAGCAGCCTTAGCTGCAAACCTGGCAACAACCTCGTGAGCATGTTCTTTGATGGGGAGCCCGTGGCCAAAACAGATGACCTCAAAATCGAGCCCCAGGATCTTGCTAATAGAACGTACTTCCTGGGCTATGTCCACAGTGAACATCAAGGCTGGCAGCCTTAACCCGAATCGATGCGCAAGCACGTCGCCGACAATAAGCACTTTCTTGCGCTCAAGCCATAAGCAGATACTGCCCGGTGTATGCCCTGGAGTGTGTACTACTTGCATACCGCCGAGCAGTGGCAACATGTCACCATCTTTGACCACCGTATCCACCTTCACCGGTGTGAACGCCCACGACCAGTTAAACGAAGCCATATATTTGCTTAACCAAGCTGGCCTTTGTGGACCTGGATGAGGTAGGGTACCATCTATATAAGGAGCATCCTCTATATGGACTGTCACATTGGCGCCTGTCAACCCTTTCAGTATAGCTATGTTGCCGGTATGGTCTGGGTGGTGGTGTGTAATGATTACTCGCTTTATATCCAAAAGCGAGTAACCAAGGCTGCGTGCAGCACTGGCTATGGCCCCAAGCCGACCTTTGAAACCAGTATCTACCAGCGTAAGTCCATCGTCAACTACGAAGTAGATGTTAACTCCAAGGATGCCGCTACCACACGAACCACCAACTTGATAAATGCCAGGTACAATTTCACTAAACTGACGGCCTATCATTTGGAACTCGAACTACTGGAGCAAATTTTACTACTAAGAAATCCCGTAGGCTAAGCACCTTCACCCAAAAGTTGTAGGAAAAACAGTCGCGGGCATCGGTCGCTCATCCTAGAACAAAAACAGTAAGTCAATATCATACATGTCGCTGATTATTCGTGTTAGCACATGGGAGATAATGAAATCAAGAGCAGGTAAAGAGTCCCACATCTAAGGAGGAAAAAGGCAATGGCAAAGGTAAATAAATTAACAGAGGCATTATCCCAGCACAAAGAACTCTGGTGGCTTTTAAGCAGCATCGCCGTCTGTGTAACTGGGCTATTCGGCATCGCGACCACCGCATTCATCTGGTACCTGTAGTCAAAACAAGAGGAAAGGGCTCCCCTCTCCCGATTAGATAAAGAGAAGCCCTTTCCTCCACGACTGTCCTGCACTCCCCCAGCAGCCTGCGCAGAATGTATGACTATGCCGAAATCTATCCAGCAGTTACTCTCCCCGCCACACCGGCTCTCGCTTTTGAACGAACGCCAGCATACCTTCTTGAGCATCCTTCGTTTGGGCTACCCTTCGTGACCCTTCTCGCTCAATCTTTATACCCTCCTCGATAGGCACTTCCAAGCCACGGGTGACACAATCCAGAATGATACTTACCGCAATAGGAGCCTTCTTTGCCAATGCTCTAGCAAATTCTTTGGCATCATTTAGAACCTCGCCTGGCTTTGAGACTCGAGTGATAAGCCCTATCTGCAGAGCCTCAGGAGCCCTGATCGGCGTCCCCATCAGAAGCATCTCAAGGGCACGGGTCTTGCCAACAAGACGGGGCAGACGCTGGGTGCCACCCCAGCCAGGAATAATACCGCGCTCTATCTCAGGCTGACCTATAACTGCCCTTTCTGCGTCAACCATAAACCTGAAATGGCAAGCCATCGCCAGCTCACAACCACCACCAAGAGCATACCCATTGATGGCTGCAATAACCGGCTTCGGATAACGCTCAATGCTTAGGAATACCTCATTGCCATCGGGACCAGGCTCTCCACCACGCCCTTCCACCGCACTTTTTATGTCAAATCCTGCAGAAAAACCCCTGTCACCAGCACCGGTAATGATCAATACCCGTATAGACTTGTCGTCTTTGAACTCGGTTAAAGCTGCATCCAGCTCTCTTAGTACCGTTGAGTTTATTGGGTTGGCTGGGGGGCGATTCAACGTTATGATTCCGATATTCTCTTCTCGCTCGACTATCAGGGTTTCGTACGGCATATTGTCCTCCTTTTCAGCGCTTTCAAACATGTGCCCGAACTAGTACAATTATGGTCTAGTCGCCCTCGGTAACTCGCAGCTATCACCCCCTTTCGTTCCATCCATGATTCTTGTCGGTGGCATCAAGCGAATAGCTTATCCAGCAGCCCAAGCAACAAAATGCTAACACTTCCCCCCACAGGTGTCAACAACGCTGAACCCATCTGGCGCCAAGCATGGATATTGATTTATTGTTCCCAGCAAAATATACTAGTTATGGTATACGGCCTGCGACTGGAGGAAAAGGAGGTGAGTCGAAATGCCAGAAATTGAGATTGGGCAGGTAAGCGATTTCTTTGCCAGACCCGTGGTAGCAGGTATTACTCTCACCGGGTCGTTAAAAGTGGGTGACAAGATCCACATCAAAGGGCACACCACGGACCTGGAACTTACTGTACAGTCCATGCAAATCAACAATGTAAATGTTAACGAAGCTAAAGCTGGAGACTCCGTAGGGGTGAAAGTGCCTGACCGTGTGAGACGGGGAGACAAGGTTTACAAGGTTGTCCCTTAGCCGCCAATCGCTTTCATCAAGTTTGCCATCTCAATCGCACTTGTTGCTGCCACAAACCCGCGGTTCCCTTCCTTAGCTCCAGCCCGTTCAATAGCTTGCTCCAGAGTGTCGGCAGTTATAATCCCCTGAATAACTGGTAGCCCGGCGTCAAGGCTAACACGGGCAATACCCCTGTTGACTTCGGCGGCAACATACTCAAAATGCGGTGTCCCACCCCGGATGACTGCTCCAAGGCATATAATTGCATTGTACTTCTTCGTCTCCGCTAACTTCTTGGCCACCAGTGGTATCTCCAGGCTGCCCGGAGTCCATGCCACATCGATGTCAGCTTCCTCCACACCATGTCGCAAGAGTGCATCTCTGGCACCTTCAAGCAACCGCGATGTGATTACCTCATTGAATCTCGATACCACCACACCAAATTTCAGCCCCTTCCCGATCAGCATACCTTCATATCGTTTGGACATACTTGTCTCCCTCCTTAGCCCTTCAGTCTAACCTCGGCTCATCGTCAGTATCGACACCCAGCAGATGTCCCAGCTTTTCCTGCTTTGTTCTTAAATATTCCAGATTGTACGGCGTCGGCATAGTACGTAAGGGAACGGTCTCCACTATCTCCAGACCGTAACTTTGAAGCCCGATCACCTTTTTGGGATTATTGGTCAGAAGTCTAATCTTATGTAAACCAAGGTCTGCCAATATCTGTGCGCCAATGCCGTAGTCACGGAGGTCAGGCTCGAAGCCTAAGGCAATGTTAGCCTCCACAGTATCCAATCCCTGGTCCTGGAGGGCATAAGCCTTGACCTTGTTATGGAAACCGATACCTCGTCCCTCCTGGCGCATATAAAGGAACACTCCTCTCCCCTCATTAGCTATCCTTTGCATCGCCATGTCAATTTGGTCACCGCAGTCACAGCGTAAGCTACCAAACACATCGCCGGTAAGGCACTCGCTGTGCACTCTGACCAGAACTGGTTCATCCCCTGTAATATCACCCCGCATCAAAGCCAAATGCTCGTCAGGGTCTACTTTACTTTTATAGGCAATGATCATAAACTCTCCATACTTAGTGGGTAGCTTAGCCTCGGCCACCCGTACTATCAGCTTCTCATGGCGTCTCCTGTAAGCTATAAGGTCAGCTATGCTGACTATTTTCAGACCGTACTTTTCCGCCATCTTCTCTAGCTTGGGCAGGCGCGCCATAGTGCCATCGTCGTCCATTATCTCGCAGATCACACCAGCGGGATAAAGCCCAGCCAGCCTTGCCAGATCGACTATAGCCTCAGTATGCCCTGCCCTGACTAGCACGCCACCCTCCCTAGCACGAATAGGAAAGATATGTCCAGGACGCGCCAGATCCTCGGGCTTCGTATTCGGATCAAGTATCGCCTTCACAGTAGCAGCCCTGTCATAGGCAGAAATGCCGCTCGACGTCTTGTGCTTCGCTTCCACGGAGACGGTGAAGGCAGTACAAAATTTCGCAGTATTGTCCTGTACCATTAGCGGGATCTTTAGTTCGTCTAACCGCTGGCCGATAATAGGCATACATATGAGTCCCCTTGCATGCTTGGCCATGAAGTTAATAGCCTCAGGGGTCACCTTCTCGGCAGCAATAGCCAGGTCACCCTCGTTCTCCCGGTTCTCATCATCGACAATGATGACAAACTTCCCGGCTTTGATGTCCTCTATTGCCTCTGGAATTGTTGCAAATGCCATTTGATGTTCACCTCGCCTTCACAAAACCGTATTTTTCTAGAAACTCTTCAGTCACCAAGTGACCGTCTGCCCGCATTAAGCTTTCAACATACTTAGCTAGCACATCGACTTCAAGATTTACTATATCGCCAGGCCTTCTCTGCCCCAGCGTAGTGTGCTCTAGTGTATAGCCGACCAATGAGACCGAAAAGTTGTTGCCCTGCGGGCCGATCACGGTCAGACTGACACCATCAACCGCTATAAAACCCTTGTCGACTATATACGGCATGAGATTTTTGGGGGCTGAGAATTTCATCATGACCGCCTCACCTTCTCGCCAGACCGAACTTACCATACCCATACCATCCACATGCCCCTGGACGAAATGCCCACCGAAACGTCCCGTTGCGGGCATAGCCCTTTCGAGGTTCGCCTTGTCCCCGTAGTGTAACCTGCCAAGATTAGTACGGCGAACAGTCTCCGGCATAAGCTCAACACAAAAGCCACTTCTGTCAATCGCGACTACTGTGAGACACACACCATTAACAGCTATGCTGTCCCCAGGTTTCATATCCTCGACCACCTTTCTGGCTTCAATAGATAACCCTCTGGACAAATCTCTGACTGCCCCGACTTCTTCGACAATTCCGGTAAACATGTCGCCCTACCTGATATAGCCGCTGATCAGAACATCGTTTCCAAATTCCGTCACCCTGACCCTGTTTAGTTGGAGCGCCTCGCTCACCCTGTCCACGCCATTACCACCGACAGCACTTTTAGCCCTTTCCCCACCGATTATTATCGGCGAAACAAAAGCCAGTACCTTGTCCACGAGCTTCTGGTCAAACAAATAGCCAAATAATTTGTTTCCCCCCTCCACCAGCACGCTGGTCACCTGGCGTTTACCAAGCAGGGACAACAGCTCCGATAAATCAATCACACCCTCTTTGGCATTAAATTCTACCACCTCAGCGCCCACCATCCTGAAATCCTCCGCCTTTTTGGGATCCAGTGGCTTTGCCACAGCTAGGATAGTCTCACCGGGTTCGCCAAATATGCGCGCTGCCGGTGGGGTCCTACCTTTGCCGTCCACTATCACTCGCAGTGGCTGGCGCTTGGTCTTACCGCCCTTGCCACTACATCCTCTGGCTGAAAGTTGTGGATCATCTACCAGCACAGTATTCGCACCAACCATTATGGCGTCCACTATATGACGCAGGTAATGAACAAACTTCCGCGACTCCTCGTTACTAATCCATCTGGAATCACCGGTCTGGGTAGCAATCTTGCCATCAAGGCTCATGGCGAACTTAGCGATGACAAAAGGTAAGCCTGTAGTAATAAACTTGATGTACCCCTCGTTCACTTCCCTCGCCTTCTCCTCACACTCACCGAGAACGGTCCTTATTCCAGCCCTTTCCAGCGCTTCTATCCCCTTGCCGTTAACCAGTGGGTTCGGGTCGATAAGAGCCGCATGTACCTCAGAGATGCCAGCTTTGATTATGGCTTCAGTACAAGGCGGTGTGCGGCCATAATGACAACAGGGCTCCAGAGTGACATACATTACAGCGCCCTTTGCTCTAGGTCCAGCCTGCTCTAAGGCCATCACCTCAGCGTGTTTCGAGCCCGGTGGCTGTGTATACCCCAGCCCCACAACCACTCCATCCCTGACCACAACCGTCCCCACAGCAGGGTTAGGACTGGTGTAACCTAAAGCCAATCGGGCCAATGACAGTGCACACTCCATAAAATTGACCGGACGACCTAACATCATTTCCCCTCCTCGAAGTTGTAATGATACCGACTGGCAGTAGGCCCAGTCTGTCCCTGATATTTACTCCCCAACCCATCCGCCCCATACAACCTGTCCACAGCCGAAGTCAACCTTATGAAAGAGAGCTGCCCTATTTTCATCTTATAATAAAGTGTAACCGGCATTTTAGCAACATTCGATAAATGGATAGTCAGATGGCCACTCCACCCCGGATCCACATACCCTGCAGTAGAATGCATTAAAAGCCCGATCCTTGCCAGCGAACTTTTGCCTTCGAGCCGCCCAACAATATCATCTGGAAGCGTCACCGATTCTAAAGTACTGCCCAGCACAAAACCCCCGGGCTCCAGAAAAAACGGGCCGTCCTCCGGTATCTCAACCTGCTCCATCAAGTCCTCAACGCTTTGTTTGACATCAATATAACCGTGGTATTTCGCTCGTTTAAACACCAGCAGCTTTCTATCAAGATGGACATCTAAGCTCGCCGGTTGGATACAATTAGGCATCAGCGGTTCAACGACAATCCGATGCCTAGCGATTTCTTCCCGAATGGTACGATCGCTGAGCACCATAACTTTGAGCCAAATTGTAACACCAAGTCTTCCAGCAGTGCAAACAGAAAATGTTACACTATTTTCCAACGTCAACCCTGATCGATGGCAACCGAGAAAACTAATCCGAATACATTGACAGCTACCAGACACGATGCTAACATATCTGCGTTCTCCGCTTAAGCAGGAGAAACCACAATCTGCACAGGGGGGGCTATGCTAGAACACAAATACGCTGAACTGGACGGAGTCCGCCTGCACTATGTAACTGCTGGCAATGGCAAGTTGGTCATGTTTCTACATGGTTTCCCCGAATTCTGGTATGCATGGAGGCGTCAGCTACTGGAATTTGGGCGCGATCATCAGGCGGTAGCTCCTGACATGAGGGGTTACAACCTATCGTCGAAGTCAGCAAGCGCGGAACAATACAGGACAAAGTATCTGATAGAAGATGTCCGCGCCCTCGCCCAGCATCTGGGCCATCGGAAATTCGTCCTCGTAGGCCATGACTGGGGCGGAGCAGTGGCTTGGCCCTTCGCCATGCGCCACCCCGACTATCTAGAAAAACTTATCATCATAAACGCACCTCACCCTGTAGTATTCGCCCGGGAGCTGCGCCATAACCCGTCACAGCAGAAAGCCAGCCAGTATATCCTCCTCCATCGCAGTTCCGAGGCAGAAGAAGTGCTTTCCCGCGATAATTACTCGGCACTGGTAAACGCCGTACTGAAGAAAGGCTTAGAGCAGGGATACTTCACCGAGGAAGATAAACAACAGTACATCAAAGCATGGTCGCAGCCAGGTGCTCTCACCGGAATGCTGAACTATTATCGTGCTGCCCAGCTTGGCTCGTTTACCGGCGACAGCGATGATGCTACATCCGGTGGGACAACAAGCATTATCACAGTTCCCACGCTTGTCATCTGGGGAGAAAAAGACACTTACCTGTTAACAGGTAACTTGGAGGGGCTGGAACAATACGTTACCAACCTCACAGTAAAACGGGTACCGGACGGCTCCCACTGGGTTGTCCACGAAAAACCCGAACTGGTAAATAGCTATATTCGCGAGTTCATCGAAGCCACCTAGGAGCTAGCCAGCAGAGGTAACTCAGGAGACAATCATGAGCATAGCAGACATCACTATTATCGGACGTACCAGTTTGAGCGATGAACTGGCACAAATACTGGCTAAAAGCGGTCTCAATGTTTCTGTCACCGACCTCACGGAGAATTATTCGACCAAAGCGAGCACATCAGAGCTCGTGCTCGAGTTCCTGCCCGATGACCTTGAGCTCAAAGGCAAGGTATTGAGCAATTGCGACACTAGCTGTCAGGAAAAAACAATTCTGGCAACGACTACTGCCAAGCCGTGGATAACGCGTCTGGCACACTGTACCAAAAGGCCGGACAGGTTCATTGGAATTAATTTTGTGAAGAACCCCGTCCAGGGCAAACTGCTAGCTCAGGTGACAAAGGGGCTACAGACCACAGCCCAAACAGTCAATATCTGCGTGGAGTCTTTACAGAAAGCAGGCATAGTCCCAGTAAAGCTTGAAGAGAGCCCAGGACTTATCATTGACAGGGTGATAGCTTCAATCGTAAACGAGGCAGCATTAATGTACTCGTCAAAACTGGCAACCATCGAAGACATCGACAAGATGGTCAAGTTATGTGCCAACTGGCCTTTTGGCCCCTTCGAGTTTGCCGATGCTGTGGGCATTGACAAGGTGGTCGAAACTCTAAATATGCTACAGCAGCACTTTGGTCCAAAATACCAGCCCTGCCTCCTGCTGCGCAGAATGCTCGATGCTGGTTGGCTGGGCAAGAAGACAGGGCGAGGTTTCTACACTTACACATGAAAAGTACATACAACAAAACGCTGTCAAGCATAGTTGGAGGTAAGTTATGGAGATAAAAAAGATCGCTGTCCTCGGTGCTGGAGTCATGGGACACGGAATTGCTCAGGTGTGCAGTCAAGCCGGCTACGAGGTCAGCCTTCGCGATATTAAAGATGAATTCGTCGAGGCTGGCATAGCAAGGATAAAGAGGTTCCTCAGCGGCAGCGTAGAGCGGCAGAAAATGACACAAGTCGAAGCAGACACCGTGCTCAAACGGATAAAAGGGGCAACGGACCTCAGGGAAGCTGTCTGGGATGCCGACGTTGTCATCGAGGCTATAGTGGAGGACATCGACATCAAGAAACAGGTCTTTAAAGAGGTAGACGAGTTATGCCGTGGCGAAACGATCTTCGCCTCAAACACCTCCGCCCAGTCCATCACCGAGATGGCAATGGCAACAAAGCGCCCTGAGAAATTCATAGGCATGCACTGGTTCAATCCCCCTCAGCTAATGCAGGGTATTGAGGTGGTCGTCCACGAACGGGTAAGCGATGAGACCGTTAGAACAATAACCGAACTCTGTCGTAAGCTGGGTAAGGTACCTGGAATATGCAAGGACTCCACGGGGTTCATCGTCAACAGGCTACTCCAGATATGGTACAACGAAGGCCTGAATATGTATGACGAGGGCATCGCCGAGCCCAGTGACGTAGATACAGCATATCGGGAAGGCTGTGGTTTCAGGATGGGGCCATTTGAACTGCGCGACATGGTGGGACTGGACACTGGTCTCGCCATCACTATGACCCACTACCGGGAATATATGAGGGACCAGTTCAAACCACCTAGATGTCTGATCATGAAGGTAAAGGCTGGGGAACTGGGCAGAAAAACAGGTCGCGGTTTTTATAACTACGAGGCGAAAACTTAGCCAAAAAGGCGGAGCTTTCCGCGCCTCGCCTTTTGTTCTCCTTCAGTGACAACCACTACCGGTCTATCCCAGTTCTTTGCCCAAGATAGCTACTGCGCTTACCTGTGGAGGACCGCCGAAGGTATGTGACAGCCCGAGACGCACGTCCTTAAGCTGGCGTTCTGGGGACTGGGCCTTACCCTGCATTTGCTTATAGACCTCGTAGGTCATCCTCAACCCGCTGGCACCGACCGGATGCCCGAAACACTTAAGACCACCATCGGCATTGACTGGCAGCCCTCCGCTCAGCTCGAAAAAGCCAGCATCTATATCCTCCTTGGCCTTCCCGCGAGGACAGAAGCCAAAGTTCTCGTAGATTATCAGTTCGGTAATAGTGAAACAATCATGGACCTCAGCAATATCCAGCTCTTCCCTGGGGTTCTTTATACCCGCCTGTTCGTACGCCTGCCGCGATGAATTGACCAGCGCGTCCCAGGTCAGCCAGTCAAATCCGGGACGGGTATGCGGCAAAAGTGGATCGAAAGACTGCCCCAATCCCTTTATGTAGATAGGGTCCTCTCTGAAATTCCTAGCTATTTTCGCTGGAACAAGGATGGCAGCAGCCGCGCCATCGCTGTTACCGCAGCAGTCAAAGAGCCCCAGGGGCCAGGCAATAATCGGCGCATTGAGCACCTGTTCCAGCGTTATCTTATTGCGGAAGTGGGCTTTGGGACACATGCTGCCGTTGAAATGGTTCTTTACCGCTATTTTACCGATGACCCTCTTGCCCTCCTCCGGGCTCAAGTTATAGACGTAGAAATACCTGGTAGCGATAAGGGCAAAGCTCCCCGGCGAAGTGCGTCTCGCCTCGAGCACCGGTCCCATGCCTCTACCTGTACCTAGTCCCGGAAACCCGGTGTCCTTCAATTTCTCCACACCCAAAGCCAAAACGAGGTCGTACATTCCCGAAGCCACACCGAAACAAGCGTTCCTTAACGCTTCATGCCCCGTGATGCACCAGTTCTCCACCCTTGTCATAGGGATGCGTAGCTTCAATGGATTAACTGCGTGCGTAGCACCTATGCCCGTGGTGGGGGCAGTCACCGTTCCGAACCAGCCGGCCTGAATATCGCCCGGGTCGATGCCGGCGTCTTCGAAAGCCTCATATGCAGCTTCTATAGCCAGATCATCAAGCCCGGCATCCCAGCGCTCACCGAACTTGGTGCACCCCATACCTATGATGGCAACTTTATCTTTTATGCTTTCCATTTTGTACCTCCATGCCGTCTGCTATCTTACCGGTCGGCACTTCCAAAAGTAGTTGTACATTCCGGCGCCCTCGTATATCCTGCGGAAGGTCATCTCCACAGGCATCCCGACCTTTATCTCACCGGGATCACAGTCAGTCATGATACTGTAGATCCTGGTCTTACCTAGCTCAGACTCGATGACTATATGTGGCACCATCGGGTCATCGCTCCTTCCCGCCAGCGTGTCCAGCGAAAAGGTGTAGACCGTCCCTCTCTTGTCAGAAAGCCTAACTTCCTCATAGTTGTCTTTAGAACGGCACCCGTAGCACACCCGCTGAATGGGGAAAGTTATCAGACCGCAATTTTTGCAGCGGCTGCCATGAAAGCGGATAGCCCAGTTGCGCTCGCGCCAGCTAGCGGTGGAGGAGGGGAATAATTTAAAGGGCTCTCCAGGCTGTGGCTCCAGCAGCCCGCGGTAGCTAAGATAGCGCTCATAGCTGGGAAGCAAGCGTTTAGACTTAAGGAAACCTTTGACACCCCTCTGTTTCCCTTTGACTTTTTCAACCGCCTCGGTCACCTTTACGATGAAGGTATCGCTGCCATCACCGTAACTTGCCAGCAGGAAAGTCTCTCCGCCCTTTGCTTCCTCCAAAGCTGCCACCAGCATGATCAGAGAATGCGCCGTACCACACACACCCAAATCTCCCATCAAAAGGTCCTGCAACTGCGTTTTGACATCAAAGCCCTGCTGTCTGGCAAGCGTCTGTTGTACCCTAACATTGGGGGCGTAGAGAATAGCTTTGCTGACTGACTCAGCTTTCAAATCTTTACTCCTCATCAGCCCGCTGATCGCCCTGGACATGTTCTCCAGATAACCGTGCTCGATAATAAACCTATCTTCCCACGACTGTACAAAGATATCCTTGTCCAGTCGCCAGACATCGTACATGTCGTTTGAAATGGAGTAACTTGCCTCAACCGTGGCAATCGAGGTGCCCTTTTTACTCACCAGAAGTGCTGCCGCTCCATCACCGAAGGTCTGCTCATAGTCAGAACGGGGATATGCCAGCCGGCAATCAGCAGCCACCACTACCACATTTTCTGCAGAACCGCAGTTGACCGCATCCAGTGCAGCGCGCAGAGCAGTAGTCCCAGCACGCAGGCTGTTGCCGAAGTCCATGGTGATTATGTCCGTCCTCAAATCAGCAGCTGCCGCTACCAGCGCAGCGCACTGCTTTTCCCGGAAAGGCGCGGTGGTAGACGCAAAATAGAGCCCATCGACGTTATTCCGGCCAACACCACTGAGACAATCCAGTACCGCTTCCACCGCCATGGTCACCGTATCCTCATCGTTATTGGCCACGCTCCGCTCCCCGCCTAAAGATGGACGCCCCCAACCAGCGGCGATGACATCACGGCTCAGCCGCCACAGGGGTATGTAAACGCCATAGGAAGTTATTCCGGACATAACAGCCCTCCTCTAAGTACATGATAAATAGCAACTAAGCCATTTATAGCCAAGCCTTCTAATTATATCACAGCGCCAACCTGCTCAATGTCCTCACACACCTGCAGAAAGTGCACGATAATATACAAAATGGCAAAGGAAACCGATATTACAGGGCTGCTTTGCTATTTGCCCGGGTCAAGATAAAAATTGAGCTGATCGTTAATGATGTCCTTCAAGGAATGCTGCACCCTGAAGCCGAGCTCTCTGATTTTGGTAGTGTCCGACAACAGGACGGGTACTTCAGCAGGGCGGAACCTCTCTTTGTCAAACTCGACGATGACCCTCCCTTTATCCGTCTCCACTACGATGCCACCATCGGCAAGGTCAAAAGAGAGCTTGCCCTCCAGCATCAACCTGTCTACCTTCGTTTTTTCAAACAGCAGACCGAACGCTGGTGCTCTATCCATCTCGGTAGGAGCCTCCACACGCTTTTGCCCCTGTAGTGTCTGCAGGTTGTTTACCCCATAGCCAGCGCATTCCAGGCTGAGCAAAAGATAGCTGAGCACCGAGTTAGTCCGCTGTGAGCCCTGGACATATACCTCCCCGGGCTTACCCTTCTCCGCCAAAAGGCAATAACCTTTGACGATGTCGTCTATGTGTGACCAGTCCCGGAAAGCATTCACATTGCCTATAGTTATTCTGTCAGTTTCTCCCCTTTTCAGCTTCATAACCTGGCTGGTGATCGCCGAGGTGACGAACATCCTGCCCCTACCAGCACCCTCATGATTGAACGCCCTTGAGACCAGTGCTTTCAGACCGTAGGCGCTGTGGTAATTTCTTACTGCGTATTCAGCCGATACCTTGGACACAGCATACGGTGACATCGGGCGCAGCGGGTTCAGCTCGTTTATCGGCAGTTCGGGTATCCGCTCCGGCTCAGGAAACACCGTACCATACCTCTCCAGCGCCTCCTCATACTGGCGTCTTGAAGCAATGGCTAGACCGTACTCCTCGCTGCTGCCAGCAAACACGATGACCGGATCAAGACCTTTGGAACGGATCGCCTCGAGCAGATTAACCGTACCCAAAAAGTTTATGTCTATAGTCTCCCAGGGATGGGAAAATGACCTGGGGACAAACGACTGTGCCGCAAGATGGAACACTGTCTGTGGCTTGGAGACGTCCAGCGCGAAAGCTAAGCTGGAGATATCGCGCGCATCCCCTTCCAGAAGCTCTACTTCCTTTTCGATCCCGAGGTACTCTAGGTTCCGCGATATGCCACCGTCAGCCCGCCTCCGCACCAGGCCATACACCTTGGCCTTTTGCTGTAACAGATATCTGGCAAGGTGTGAGCCCACGAAGCCGCTCACGCCAGTGATGAATACCCTCCTCCTTTCCCAAACCACGATAGCTCCTTATCACCGTTGTCGTTTTGCCAGGCTATTCTTCCTCCGTTTCTTCCGCCCCTCTTTGCTGACTCAACCTCGCCCTGATGAACACCATGACCACCGCCGCCAAGATGGTATACACTGCTATGCCCGCCCATGTCAAGACACCCACAGGTTCCCTCGGCCTTGCCGGCGCCTGGGATTTGGCCTCAACTGTCCTGAAGCTAGCCACGGCACTCGGCTCACCAATGACCGGCTCCACCGCCTTGACCTGCCAGAAATATTTTGCCCCTGGACTCAGCTCACCTTCGTACTTAAAGGCATTAGTGCTCACCTTGGTCTTCACCAGCACCTGCTTCAGATCAGAGTCTCTAGCCAGGACAAATTCATACCTGGTGACACCGGGTAGCGGTGCCCAGGTAAAAGTTGGAGAAAGCACCACTTCAGTAGCACCGCTATTGGGTTTCAACAATACCGGGCTTGCGTATTTGCTGCTCACAGGCACACCCACTTTGGTTACGAAATGCATCACTGCCGACCACGGGCTGTACACCTCCTCGCCGGTGGCAGCCCCTCTCACCCTCACCCTCCAGTAATACTCATGACCGCATTCCAAAGTACCGGGCAAAGAGATCTCGGACGCCGGAACCACCACCAGACCGCCTGACGGGAAAAACACCGCCGGCGATTCCTGATCCTCAGGCATAATATCTTCTTTTACCAGCACCCGGATGGTAAATTCCTTGTCCTTAGCAATCTGCAACTCATAAATAGAGGCGTAATCAAGCTGTCTCCAGCGAAAGTCCACCTGCTTTGCCAGCCCGCTCACCGGGTCACAGGGCAGGACGTCCCCGCTGGCGGGCAATATCGTCCACGGTCCCACTCTGGCAAATATATCAGTATATACCCAGAGACAGCCCTGCTGGTTCGGCCAGTCATAATTGCGGTTATCGATCGCCCACAACATGTTGTACTTTCCACCGGAGATTTTGAGAGAACTCGGTTCACAGGTAAATGTCACCAAGCCCGTTTTCGGCAGCCCGGTGATTAGATAGTCCCACTCCGGCGGCGGAGGTACCGGCGCACGGGAAAACAGCGTCCGGTCAACGCCGGTGCCGGTGAGGATCTCGGTGCTCTCCGCCTTTGCCCACGCCCCGTACAACACATCCTTACGCATCGCCAGCCCATAAAAAGCGGAATTAGGCGGACCAAGTTCCTCCCAATCTTTGCTTTTCCCGATCACCCAGCGGTAAATTTTGCCCGTGGTGCTGGGGGTTAAGGGGTCATGGCTGGCAGCATATATCGTCCGATTTTCATCGAACTGGTCATCGGTGATGACATGCACATTCCCTTCAATAGGTACCGCTCTTCGTTCATCCACCGAGGGTAAAAACTTGATGACCGTCTGGGAGAGATCAGCATAAGCCACCCGACCGCGACCATCGGGTGGACCTTCTTCTCCAACCACCACCCATTCTTCTCCTTCGGGATTTTTCAAGGGCACCGCTATGGTATGGTTGTAAGGAAAATCAGTATATACTTTGGTCACCTGCCACACCCCGCCTTCTCTCACATAGCGATAGACCGCACTGCTGGACAAAGCATACACGCGCTCGCCATACTCCCCCTGTCCCACTGCCAGGTCCACTATGTCAACATCGAGTTCGCCCGGAATTACTTCCCAAGACTGCCCTTCGTCCGAGGAATAGCCCACATCCCGCCATCCGACCTCGGCATAGGCGATCACCTTGCTGCGATAGTTCTCTTCGTAATCGGGCTGTCTGACCCTCAGGATCACCCCCCTGTCGCCATTATGGCTTTCCAGCCACATAACCCGCTCCCAGCTTGCCCCGGGCAGGTCGCCGATGCTGCGCCAGATGCTGTAAGAATAACCACCAGCAGCACTGCTCAAGGATGACAGGTACTGTATATCATAATCAAACGTCACTTCTGTGCCCCCTTCCAAATCGGGCACATTCAGCGCTGCCACATCGCAGAGCCTCTGTATGTTGCTGTCCACAAGACTTACCTGCACCCAGCGCTCACCGACGTTCCAAGATATCTCTTTTCCCGCCAGGTTCAATCCCATCTCGTACTGGACCGAGCACGGACTGACCGAGAAGGCTGACTCATCGCCCACCGGTGCCGCGGTGAGCAACGCCCCCGGCCACATATTTGAGACGCTGATGTTCGTACCGCCGCTCGTCAACGTAGCCGAGCTGGTACCACAATATGCCCGCGCCCCGTCAGGATGCCAGACGAGGATAGCGTTGGCACGGCCGGTGCCGAAACCGCCCGTAGGTGAACCATAGTCCGGCTGGGACGCCCGCCACTGAGGATAACGATACGTGGGATTTGAACTCCGCCAGACCCTCACCCTCCCGGTGGCATAAGGTAAGACCTCTCCGACGAGCAAATTACCATCGCTGTAGTCCCCATGATAAGCAATGCTGAAAATGCCGCCGGGTGGAGATATAGGGGGTGTAATGTCACGGACTCGAGTGTCATCAACTCGGTAGAGGTAACCGACATTGCCGGTGGCATTGATACTAATATAATAACGACGCTGCGGAGAAACTGGAGGGGGCGCTGTCGCCAGGAAGTCTGAGGGCAATTCCAGGTCAACGGTTATCACCTGGCCGACCCCCACCGTCCTGTCCACCCTTACCGGATAATTGCTATAACCGGCTGCAGTGTTCCATGTGGTCGTGCCAGCCACTGTGTCACGCTTGCCCAGATGGAGATATGTGCCGCGGGTGTTAGGAGCCCCACCCCTTGCCGTTACGGCGACCAGCCCGGAGTCCGATACATAGCTGGGGGAGAACTTTACCTCCATCACATCGCCGGCACTTGCTGCAAGTCCCTGGTCCTGCCAGCCTGGCGTAATCACCCCTACCTTCAATACCCAGACCTTCCCATTGGCGCTGCCGCTCCTAGTGCCAATGGCGATATCACGGTACTGGCCGTATTTGACGGAAACATCGATACATCCGATGAACTCATCGCCGGCAAGCATAAGTCCGGAGTCAGCAGCATCCCAGTTCTGCCCCCCGTCATCAGAGATGAACACCCTTTTCGGCCCCTCCTCCAACACTGCGACATCTGTGACCACCGCTACAAAATTCACATCGTCCGGCGCCAGGGACACATCCCATATATGTACGGCGCCGCCCACAGCGCTGAACAGCCTCGGCGAGATATCCGTCCAGGTCGTACCACCATCGGTAGATTTGTAAAGCTTCCTATTAGGGGTATCAGCCACATAAAAAGTAACACCGTCAGCACCGATAGCCATAGAGTTTATCTCGCTACCCGGGACGACCACATTTCCCTCGTTACTGGGCGTGCTAACAACTGTCCATGTCATCTTGCCCGGGGCTGCTGACAAAGGGACAGCACTTAGCCAAGGAAACAGAACAAACGCTAGCAGGATGGCGAGAAGAATGCAAACCGGGTTGGTCGCTTTTCCCCCCATGGGCTTAGTTTATTATACCACGCAACCATGCTTTTGTAGCCCTTCAGTCCAAAAATCTGGCAAAAAACTCGGCAGATAGTACTAATTGGCTACCTCGATTACGACCAAATGCCTAGACTGCAGCTTGATAAATTGATTGCATATATTCCCAAGTTAGTCTATCCTATCGTTGGGCAATAAGACAGCCTTTGAGGAGGCAACATGTCAGCACGTCCTGTAAGAGAAGACCCCGTTGTCAGGGTTTTGATGGAAAGGTTACTTGCAGGCGAAATAACTGAGGTGAAACCGTCCATCGACCTCTCGACAGAGCTCGGCTTCACCTACCCGCAACTGGAAAAGCTGTTCTCTTTATCCACACCTCAAGCACGCGAGCTTTTGGAATCCCTTACTGCTAGAGCACTGCTGGAAAAACACCCGCACAGCCGTCTCCTTTTCTGCTCTGAATGTCAGTCGCCCAATCTAAAAGCCAGCGATGGCTGCCCCAAATGTTACTCCTGGAATATCGCTAGAGGGCGGATACTGGAGCACCTCCAGTGCGGCAATCTCAGCCTTGAAGAGGAGTACATCAGCAATAACAGGTATATTTGCCCCAAATGTCACCGGGAACTGAAGTTCCTCGGCACAGACTACCAGAGCATCGGGATAAACTACCAGTGCCGTGGTTGTGGCAGCATCTTCAGCCAGCCACTGACTACCTGGCAGTGCCTCAACTGCTCACGATTTTTTCTAGAAAAAGACGTTATCGAGACCTTTGTCTACTCCTACCGCCTAAATGAGGAAAAGAGACGCTGGCTCGAATTTGAACTGGGACCCAAAGAGCGCCTGCTCGACTTTCTCAGGGGCCAAGGCTATGAGGTGGACGAAGGTGCAGCACTGAATAGTGCTAGCAAATCCGGCGCCGGACATGCATTTGATATCGTCGCCCGCCGCAATGATGGCTTCATTAGTCATACCATCGCTATAGATGTGCTCGTCGATGGCAGAGCACCCGAGGTGGGGTTGGACAGGGTGTTCACCTATGATAATAAGACCTACGACCTCGGCCTGCACGATAAAGTACTTGTAGTTATCCCGTGCCTCTCTCCTCCAGCGAGACAATTTGCCCTCCGCCAGAAAATACGCCTCTTCGAGGGCACGGAACTGGAGAATTTCCTTGCCTCGGCAGGCAGCGCCAGGCCTCCGACGGAGAGCAGACAGCAGCCTGGCACATTCAAATCAAAAGCCCGACTGATAGAACACCTCAAGGCTGCGGGCTACAGGGTGGAAGAGGGGGCCACCATCCGGGGCAGGTCAGGGGCAGAGCACCGCTTCCATGTGCTCGCCCGCTACGATGACGGCATCCTCACACACACCCTGGCTATCGGCATCCTCAGTGCAAACGACGAGGTCGGCTTCGATGCCGTCTCCGCCTTCGATACCAGGGCATACGATGCAAACATACACGACAAGGCAATACTTGTTTACCCCCACCTCAGCAGCGAAGCCAGACAGTTCGCTGAATACCAGCGGATAAAAGTCATCGAAGTTGACAGCGCCGAGGCGCTGACATAAAATGTGACCTATACGAAATTTCAACATGGCAGAAGAAACGGTAAAGGAAAAGACGGAAAACAGGACGAGTGCCGAAGGAATGGTCAGCGGCATCGCCCGCCTGAACGTGCTGCTCCAGGCCCCGACGCCAGAGGCGCTACAACTGGTGCCGGAGAGCATTGCCCGGAAGTACAATGTTATCCCGCTGGAGGTGCGCAATAACACCCTCCGTGTGGCTATGGTGAACCCCGATGACATCATCGCCATAGAAGCCCTATCGGCGCGCACCAAAAAGCGCATCGAGCCAGTGGAAGCCAAGCTCGCCGACATACAGGAGGCGATAGACTTCAACTACAAGGCCTTCGGTGAGATCGCCCAGATCTTCGGCAGCACTGCAACAACCGCAGAAGCAGAAGCCACAGAGAGAGCGGCTATCGCTGCCGTAGCTGAGGACTCCCCGGTAGCCAAAGCGCTAAACCGTATACTGGAGGAAGCAGTGAAGTCCCGGGCTTCCGATGTCCATATTGAACCTGAGGTGGACAGGGTGCGCATCAGATTCCGCATAGACGGCATACTCCACGAGATAAGTTCACTGCCCCTGGGAACCCACGGCCCCCTCATCTCCCGGATCAAGATCCTGGCAAACATGAATATCGCTGACCCGCGCCGCCCACAGGATGGACAGTTCTCCTTCAGCACCAGAAACAAAAACATCGACCTCCGTGTTGCCACCATTGCCACCGTCCACGGCGAAATGGCGGTGCTCCGTCTGCTGGACAAGTCGATTGCCGTGCTATCCCTTCCACAGCTTGGACTGCTACCTGAGAGCCGGGAAAAGCTGGAAAAGATGCTTATGGTACCATATGGCATGGTGCTTATCAGCGGTCCCACCGGTGCCGGCAAGACCACCACACTGTATGCCGCCATAAATTCCCTCGACAGGGTGGGGCACAAAATCATCACCATCGAAGACCCGGTGGAGTACCGCTTCGAAGGTATCAACCAGATACAGATAAACCCCCGAGCCGGCATCACCTTTGCCAGCGGCTTGCGCTCTATAGTCCGCCTCGACCCGGACATCATACTCGTGGGCGAGATACGCGACCGCGAGACTGCCGAGATCGCCGTGCAGTCGGCACTGACTGGACACCTCGTCCTCTCGTCCGTCCATGCCAACGACACCATTGGCGTGCTCTTTCGCCTGCTCGACCTGGGTGTGGAACCGTTCCTAATCTGCTCTGCGGTCGTCGGTATCGTCGCTCAGAGAATGGTACGCCGCGTCTGTTCGCATTGTGCCCGGATGGTCACCGTACCGCTGGTAGAACAACTGGCCTACCGCAGGGAGCTGGGCGAAGAGCGCTCCGAGTTCCTTTACGGCGCCGGCTGCAAGGTATGCACCTATACCGGCTATCTGGGCAGGACCGGTATCTTCGAGATACTTGAGTTGACCGACGAGCTAAAACAAATGCTCGTCACCGGTACTACACCGGCACAGCTCCGTGCTAAAGCAATAGAGCAGGGTATGGTAACCCTGGCTAAAGACGGCATGCTCAAGGCGAAAGCGGGGACTACCACACCTTACGAGGTACTGCGCAACGCTTATACGGCAGGTTAGAGAACATGAATTTTTCATACGTAGCCTACACACAGGACAGGAAGATGGTCAAGGGCAAGCTGGCAGCCATAGATGAGAGGGCAGCCATTGACATGCTCAGCACCATCGGCTATCGCGTGGTCAGCCTCAAGCCCGAGGCCCGTCTGCTCCCCGATTTAAGCCGTTTCCTTCAAGCCCCAGTCAAGAAAGAAGAGCTGGTACTTTTCTCTCGCCAGCTCGCACTGCTACTTGAGTCAGGTGTAGGCATCATCAGCGCACTGGAGCTCCTGCAATCACAGACATCGGATAAAACACTGAAGACCGTATTGACTAAAGTCATCGATGAGCTTCGTGCTGGTAGGTCATTTTCAGCAGCGCTGACACAACACCGTAATGTGTTCCCGCCGCTATACAGCCGCATGATCGGCGTCGGCGAACATACCGGCTCGCTGGAATCCGTCCTCCGTAGCCTTGCCGACCACATCGAGCGGGAGATGACCGCCATGGGTAAAATAAAACAGGCGATGATGTACCCTATGATCGTCCTCGTGATGGCTATTGTGGTGGGCGTTGTCATGGTGTTTGTCCTCCTACCACCGGTCACCAAGATGTTTGCCGCCCTCGGTGGCAACCTCCCCATAACCACCAGGCTGCTCATCTCCGCTATGACCTTTATCAGGGACTACGGCCTTTATCTCATGGCTGGCTTCGTGGCCATTGTATTGCTCCTGTTCCTTTTCTTCAGGACTCCTCGGGGACGTCATATCCGCGACGGCATTCTGCTCAGGATACCTCTCATTGGGCGTCTGCTCCACCTGACCGAGCTGGCACGCTGTTGCCGGAACCTGGCGCTGCTCTTCCGCTCCGGTCTGCCCATGACCGATGTGGTAAAGCTGACCACCCAGGCGACCGGGAACGCAGTCATTGCCGAGGCACTAAAGCAAGTAGAGTACGACATGATGAGAGGACGCGGTCTCTCCAGCCCCATGCGGCAGCGAAAAGTCTTTCTGCCGCTCATGGTGGAGATGACCAGGGTGGGCGAAGAGACTGGTAACCTGGATGAGACGCTTAACGTCGTTGCCGAGAACTATCAGATCGAGGCTGATAGACGTACCCAGACCATCATCAGCCTCATCGAGCCCGTAATGACCATCGGCATCGGCGCCTTCGTCGGCTTCCTGGCCCTCGCGGTGTTCATGCCCATCTACGGCGCGTTACAACTGGTGAAGTAAACATGCCGCCATACATATCCCCGAAGACACCGCCGCAGCACAACGGGACGACGCTCATTGAGACCATCGTCGCCCTCAGTATCCTGGCTGCAGTGTCCCTGGCTTCTCTTATGGGACTGAACACGCTGTACAATGCACTTACCATCAGCGAACGAAGGGCCACGGCGGAGAGCCTGGCAAAATCACAGCTTGAGGATGTAAAAAGGCAGCCCTACATCGAGGACGGTTGTCCCAGCCCGCAATACCAACTCCTTGACCCAAGCCAAATCCCCACGGGCTACGGAGTTACAATCAGCACGACCTGCATCGACGGCAACGGCAATGAAGCCAGCCAGGACAAAGGACTGCAAAAGGTCACGGTAAGCGTCAGGTACCAGGACCGCGACATACTGCAGGTCTCAGGGTATAAGGTGAAGGAATGAGCTATCGCAATAACACAGGCTGGGTCATACGGACACGCTGGCGCGATTTAGCTGCACAGTTTAGGGCAGGAGCTCGCCAGCTCTTATCGGAGAAAGGGGTCACCCTTATCGAGCTCGTGGTTGCTATCGGGCTTGCTACGGTGATAGCTTCCGCCACCGCGCTCACCATAACTACTATCATTCGCTTCACACAACCCGTCGAAGTCCAGACCATCGCCCTGCAACAGGTGCAGAACGCGGGCTCCTGGCTCACCCGCGATATCAACATGTCCATAGTGGAACTCCGCGATGGCAACCCTGTCCTGCTCACCCTTACACAGCCACAGAACGAAACCGATATCATAACCGTCATCTACAAACGGGAGGCTACCTCAGAGGGGTCATACAGGCTTATCAGGGAAGAGCAGGAAACTGGCAAAAGTATGGTAATAGCCGAGAATGTCGAAATCACCATAGCGCAACAAGCGGATGGCTCGGGTATCCCATTATATACCATCACTATAACTTCCCAGCCGCAAGCACCGCAGGCAAAGGAGGTGAGGAGGTACTATCAGGTCACCCCAAGACTGCCCCAGAGTTAACTGCGCTGCAAGGCAGACTAATATACCACTTATTAATAACCGAGGTAAGCGATGAAAATGGTAAGACGGTTGCTTAACTCCCAGGACGGACAGGTACTAGCCATGGCCCTGGTACTGCTCATGCTCGGTGGTTTTCTGGTCACCCCGCTGCTCAAGCTGATGAACAGCGGCATGATTTATAGCCGCACCATTGAAGACTATAACAACAGGTATTATGCCGCCGATGCCGGTGTCCACTACGCCCTGTGGGCCATGAGAGCTGACCCCTCAATGTTACCTCCTAAAGAACCAGCCGATGAAGCCACCATAACGCTGAATTTCCCCGATGCTGACGAGCAAATGAACGGGGTTTCCTCGGTGGGGGTCACCATCACCAATCTGGGTGACCGCATCTACCGGATCATCTCCACCACCACACAAGCCAATGGGCACACCACCCAGATCCAGTCGGATGTCTACTTCTTTAACTTTTCCCATCTCGCCATGGGGGCTATGACCAGCAACTGCGGTGTTTCAGTGCTCAACAGTAATATCGACGGCGATATCTACTACTGTGATGACTGCGGCGATGCCAAAATCAAAAACAGCAATTATGATAACCTGTACGCAAAATGTCAGACTAACTGGCCCACAGCTGACGAATTGAAAGAGTTCTATGGCGACGATGTGGACAAAAACAACCCCTTCCCCTATGCCACCATATACGCCAGCGCTTACCCCCAGGGCATAGGTCCCCTGTACCGAAATGGCAACCTGACCATCGATAATAAGGTGGGCAACCCCACACTTACCCTGAACGGCACCATCTATGTCACCGGTAACCTGGTGTCCGGCCAGTCCGGTAGTAAGAACTACACCCTTGCCCTCAACAGAAAGACCATCTTCGTCGAAAGGAGCATCAACTTTGCCGGCGGTGTCACGCTCACAGGCTCCGGGTGCATTATCGCCATAGGCGACATCAACTTTCAGCCAAACATCGCTGCCAGTCCCAATGACTTCATCTTCGTCATGTCCGTCGATGGCAGGGTAAATTTCCAGCCTAATGGTAATTTCTACGGTGCCCTGGTGGGGGAATCCAGCGTGGACATGAAGAACGGCACCATCATCTGGACCGACCCCACGGGTAAGGGACTGGATTTTCCCGGTCTTGGAGATGACGAGGACGAGGGCAGCGGCAAGCCCAGAGTCCGCACTTACCTCATCACCAACAACCCCAGCCAGTGATATACCCTCACCTTATTCCTCTCCCTCAAGGGAAGGACGTGCTATGAGCATAACCACGAACACAATCCAGCCCTTATTCCTCTCCCTCAAGGGAAGGACTGTGGCAGAGGGCAGTCTTATACCTCAAGGCAGGGGCACGACCGCCATCCTGCCTTTCTCGTTATTTAGACCTCGCCCTATTGCCCCCCATTCAAAACCGTGGTATAGTACTAATGGAATATATGACTGTCATTTTTGAAGTAATGTCCGGTGACGCGGCGGGTTGTAAGCTACATTGATTGACGGGGGATATAGTGGCAGGTCGGGCAAAAAGAATGGCTGGTGATGGCGGGTCGGGAAAGGGGCAGGTAGGCATGACCCTTATCGAGACCCTCATCGCTATATCTATCCTGGCTATGATCGCCACCGCCTTTCTCACCAGTATGAGCACCGCTGCTCGCACCACTTTTACCGTCCAGAAGATGGCTACTGCCGAAGGGCTGGCCAAATCGCAACTGGAATATATCAAGCTCCAGAACTACAAAGTCGATGGGGATTACCAGAAGCTCACCGGGTTGCCACCAGGCTACGATTTAGAAATCGTAGCCGAGCGGCTCAACCCTAGGGGTGATAGTACCGTAAATGACGACGGTCTGCAGAAGATAACCATCGTCGTCAAGTACCAGGAGGACGAAGTGTTCACTTTGGAGGGCTATAAGTGCTTCCAGAGGTACTGAGCACTGTCAGGAAAAATAGTGAACTCGGCTTCACCCTTGTCGAGGTGCTGACCACGCTGGCAATCCTGGGACTGGTAATAGGTCCCACCTCAGCCGCCGCCATCACCATAATGAGGCTAAGCTCGTGGGACACAGATCTGAACCTCCACCTGCGTCATGTCCAGAATGCCGGCTACCAGATCCTCCGCGATGGGCTGATGTGTCAAACAGTTATCACCAACAGTCCCAACGCTTTCGTCTCCTTCGTCTGGACAGACTGGGACGGCAACAATTTTGTTGTTGACTACACGCTGACAGGCAATACTTTACAGCGCAGCGTCAACAGCAGCTGGCCATCTGTGGTCGCTGAATATATCAACCCCGACCCGGAGTTCACCAAAGCGGAATGGGACAGCCAGCAAGGACAGCTAATAGTCACCATCACCTCGGTGGGCACCAGGATGACCCGGATACAGCAGGTATATATCATCAGGCCACGCGCCTGGGTTGGAGGGAGCTGATGAGGCCGATAGGAATTCTGAAGATGCTGCTGCGTAACCAGTCGGGGCAGGCATTGCCTATGGCGATGGTGCTACTCATCATCGGTGGACTGGTCATCTCCCCCCTGCTTAACTTCATCATCAGCAACATGAAAGCCAGTCAGGTCATCGAAAGTAAGGTGTTCGATTTCTATGCCGCCGACGCCGGGGCTGAGGACGGGCTATGGAAGGTAAGATATGACTGCCTGCCAGACTGGCTCCTCAACGACTGGACAGAGGAGACCTATTCCCACGAGCCCTACTCTTACACCATGTTTGATAATGACAACCCAGCTGACAGGGTCACCGTCAACCAGCGGGAGGTTGAGGTTACCATAAGACCCATCTGGGTGCTGGAGGACCTGGAAACGCCGAGCCTCCAGCAGGGAAGGACACCCAGCGACCACCTGGTCACCTACGGCGGTAAGACCGATGAGTCCGCCGACGGTCAGCGCGGCATCTACACCATCAGTATAATGTACGATAATTCGCTGGGCACACTCCTGGTGCAGAGAATCGGCTGCTGGCTACCTGCGGGCTATAGTTACGTCCCCGGCTCCAGCAATCTAGAAAAGGGCTATGGTCAGCCGTATCACAAAGTGCCCCAGATATTCAGCCACAAGAGCGGGACCGCTGTTGTCTGGCACTACGGCTCAGGCATCAATTACAATAGCCTGCCGTCCCAGGGGACAAAGAAAATCGTCACTTTTGAGTTTACCCCCAACAAAGAGATGCAAGACGCCTTTTCCTGGACGGTGACGAACAGGCCTGAGATCAAGCTCTCCTGGGACACCTCTAAAAAGATAATTGAGATCAAGTCCCGCGCCCCGCAAGGAGCGGAAAAGCAGACCACCGTCACCTGCCACGTCATCAAAAAGGAGTTCCAGGCAATGAGCTCCGCCATCAACGGCGACTACGCCGCCAGCGGCATCACCTTGATGCGTGACCACGATAACGACAGGGGATTGTGGGGGGACAGGGACAGACGCGAGAGGTTATACAACCAGACATCAGTGACCATAGGACCAGGGCAGCCAGTATCCGTCCCTGAGGATGCCACCGTGGAACGCATCTTCCTTTACTGGTCAGGCTGGAAATGCAAGCCGTGGAACATCTGGAGCTACAGCGGAGAGCAACGCAACTTGCTACCCAGTCAGAAGGGCATCAACAAGGTGTCCTTCAAAGTGAAGGTAGGGACAAAGGAATTCCAGACTACGGTCACCGCCAGCGTATCACAGGTGATGCCCAACGGCTCCGCCAGTGACCCTCACGGCTGGTCATACTCCTGCTTCGCCGATGTCACCAGCCAGGTGGTGGACTTTTTCAAGGCACAGGGAGTACCCTTCTACGGCAATGGCACCTACACCTTGGGACACTGGGACGTCAGTCCCAACCAGTCCAACACCTACCGGTATGCACTTTACACCTGGACGGAAAACCATCAGGGTGAAAGCATCGCTGGCTACACCCGCTACCCCCTGGGCAGCCCCAGGGACGGCAACCAGCGCGATTCAGGCTATGAAAACGATGGAGACCAGGACGAGTGGTCACACGCCGGTTGGTCGGTGATCATCATCTATTCCAGTCCCTCCACGCTGGGACACCACCTCTACCTCTTCGACCAATTCAGACACTGCATCCAGTACGGGACGCTGGTCTTCAACATCAGGGGCTTCCTCGCCCCGGACGATGTCGCCAGCGACCCTCGGGCTGCCAGGATGACTGTCTTCGTCGGCGAGGGCGACTATCATTACAGCGGAGACCGCTTCCAGGTAAACGGCTACTATCTCAGCGATGGGTATTACTCGAGCAATGTCTGGAATGGGATATCGAATGTGCTGGGACAGGCTGCCACCACCCATGAGGGCATTGACATCGATACCTTCATAGCTGGCGGGGGCGATATTATCAAGCCCGGCGATACCGAAGCCCAGATCAGGATGCCCACCAACACCGATGTCTGGAATCTAGTCTATATCATCCTCTCCTTCCGTAGCGAGATAACCGTGGGCGGCGTCATTGATTTTAAGGTGGAATAATATTGCCTCTTGTTTTATCCAATTTGCCATGCTACACTGAAATCAACTTTTTTGAGATGACGCGCCAGTGATATCCCGAGACAGAAAACAGGAAGGCGAAAAAAAGAAAAAGGGTATACTGGAGAGGCTCCCCAGACTCAGCCGTACCAGCCAGACCATACTGATACTCGCCATGCTGGTCTCCATGTTCCTGCCCACTTACCTGGTCTACTACCAGCAGCCAAAGATGCGGGCAACGCTACAAGCATCGCTTGCCAGCCTGCAGAAGGTGCTGGCAGTAGAGGAGACACCCAAAGCCCGGCTGGAAGCCGAGCTGAAGAAGGTAGAAGAGGAGACCGCCACCGCCAAAGCTAGCTACCCCGACCCCAGCCACATCCCCGAGCTGGTCAACAGCCTCATCGGACTGGCAAAGGAGAACAATACCACCGTCACCAGCACTAAGGTGTCCATCACTAAGCTACCACCGCCCAAGGAGACGGACAAGAAGACCTCCACCCCGAAGAAGACGGTAGACACCATCCTCAATGTGGACCTTAACCTGAAAGGTCAGGTTGCCCATTTCCAGAACTTCCTGCTGGCGCTGGACAAACAGTTCCCCACCACCCGCATCAAAAAGGTCACCTTTACCATCGAGAGCGAGGAGGGCAAAGAGGACGCCTGTGAGCTCTCGCTCCAGGTGCTTTGCTACCCACAGGAGAAGAAGGAATGATACTGCTGGACTTCGCCGATAGCGAAATGAGGGCACTGGTACTGAAAAAGAAGGTGGTGGGACTTGCCACCACCCTGCCGCTGGAGCCCGGATGGGTGAAGGACGGCGTGGTCAGGGAGCCAGAGGCGCTCGCCAGACAATTAAAGGACTTCATCACCGGAAACGATATTGCTGATACAGAGGCTGCAGGTACCATCAGCGGTCTGCACACCATCTACCGCATGGTGAACATCCCCCGGGTCTCCCCAAAGATGCTCGAAGACGCCGCCGCCATCGAGCTGGAGAAAAACATGCCGGTCTCGCTGGACGAGCTCTACACCTCCTGGCAGGCGATAAACATCTCCCAGGAAGAGACTGCGCTGTGCCTCCTCGGCGTCCGCCGCGAAGTGATTGACAGTACGGTAACCGCCCTGCGCACTGCCGGCTTGCGCCCCATGGTGCTGGAGCCGAGACCGTTAGCTATAGCACGCCTTGCCGATGACCCCAGTACCATCATTATAGATGCCCAGCCCACCAACTTCGACATCATCATCGTGCTCGGGGGCATCCCGGTGCTGGTGCGCACCGTTCCCTTTTCCGCCGAAGACGTCTACGGCAGGACGGCTGAAGTAAAGGACGAACTGGAAAGAACGGTCAATTTCTACAACGCCAGCCACAAAGAGTCGCCGATAACGCCTCAGAGCCGCATCCCCATCATCGTCAACGGCGAGCTCCCAGGTCTGGCCGAAGCCACCAGCTACCAGTGCAAGCCGCTGCTTGAGCCGCCATCGCTCTCTCACTCCTCACTCGACTTTTCCAAATATGCGGCAACCGCCGGGCTTGCCCTGCGCGCCATGCGCCAGCAGAACCTCCCCATGCGCCTGACGATCAATGCCCTGCCGGAAAAATATCTGCCCAAGCCCCGCCCCGTGGGGCAGTATGCCTTCTGGGGGTTCGTCGTCATCGCCGCCTTCGTTTTCCTCTGGCTGTCCTCGCTCACCGTAGCTGAGGTAAGGCAGACACAACAACTGCGCTCTCAGGTGGCAACGCTCGAGGCCCGGGCACGGGTGCGCCAGGGCACGGAAAAGGTACTTAAGGACCTGCAAACAAAGATAGCCGCTGCTCAAGCCCAACTGGACATGTTCAAGAAGCCGATTGAGGTGGCTAAGGACCAGAGAACAGGTGTGACCGGCGGTATCCGCGAGGTCACCGCCGCCATCACCAGCGGCACGCTAAAGCTCAAGACGGTGACCTGCATCGACAAAGCCACCGGGATCGACGCCCCGCAGATTGAAATGGAAGTGACCGGCACCGCCACCTCTGAGAACACCATTCTGGGCTACATCACCAGCCTCCGCAACAGCGGCAGGTTTTCCCAGGTCACCATCAAGGAGATGAAAGAGGTCCGGTATAACGAGTGGCAGTTCACCCTGTCGCTCGTTGAGTAGGCTATGGGAACAAAAAGCCATCGGGGGCATGTTCATAACCCCCGACAGCTGTCTTCCATCTTGATTGTTAATTGCCCCGTACCAGACCCGCCCGGAACCACACCACAGATGACCGCGGTCGCTTATTGCTCTGCGGTGCTATTACCGCGGACAGGCAGTCTGCGTAACTACACACTCACCATTGGCATTTTCATTGAAGGTGTACGTCCCCAGCGGCTCCTCCATGAGATATCCACCCTCAATTAAATCTTGCACATCCTCCGGACACCTGCCCTCCTCCCACCGGTAGGCTGAGGTCACCGTGGTGACGTTGTGCAGGTCGGTGGCGCAAGCCTGCGCTTCACCTCTGCCGATGAACCGGGTCACAGCAATGGTGACCACGCCCGCCAAGGCGGCGAGGATGCTGATGACCACCAGCAACTCGATCAGGGTGAAGCCCAGTTCACCACACCGGAACCACCGCGCTAACTTTTTCATCGAGGTACCTCCTTTTCTCTAAAAACCTTAATCGCCTTTGCGGCGATTTCTCTCAAGTTCAATAATAGCCGCCAAATTCCTCCCTGTCAAGAGTCTAACGCAGCCTGAAGCTGACGAATTGGTAACACCTTGTGGTAGTACTTTAGTCCTAGTACACCTGTCAGTAGAGCGGCGATGGCGCCTTTCCCGCCGCCCCATTCACCACCTTTTGCACATGGCGATGATGCCGGCATTTCTTAGTTCTGTTATTATAATAGGGCGCTATATAAGCACTGCCCAACTGTGGTAGTGAAGCGATGGAAAAACAACCGTCGGTCATCAGCCTTCAAGATGCCAGAGCGCTCGCCAGGTCCAGGCGCCTCCCGCTGAAAGCAGTCGAAATTATGCTCCTGGAGCAGGGCACCGTCCCCCAGCGCTATCTGCGCAACATCGGCACCATCGGCACCGAGGGGCAGGTCAAGCTGCTTAAGTCGTGCGCCGCGGTGGTCGGCGCCGGCGGACTGGGCGGCACTATAATCGAGCTCCTGGCAAGGATGGGGATAGGTAGGCTCATCATTATAGACGACGACCGCTTTGCCGAGCAGAACCTGAACCGGCAGCTGATGTGCACCGAGGGGGACATCGGCAAATTTAAAGCAGCCGTCGCCGCCAGAAGGGTGAGGCGGATAAACTCTGCGGTCACCGTGACTGCCTTTACCCAAAGGCTCACCGCAGAGAACGCCGACCGCCTGCTCGGCGGTGCCGATGTGGTGCTGGACGCCCTGGACAACCTGTCATCCCGCTTCGTCCTGGAGACAGCCTGCCGCCGGCTCAAGGTGCCGTTCGTCCATGGCGGCATCGCTGGCTTCTCAGGACAGTTCATGACCGTCTTCCCCGAGGACCCGGGGCTGATGGCGCTCTACGGCAATGCCGGGCAGGTCCCCGAGGTTGGTATAGAGGTCAAGCTGGGGAACCCAACGGTCACCCCGATGCTGATCGCCACCCTGCAGGTGCAAGAAGCGATAAAGATAATCACCGGCAGCGGCGAGCCCGTCCGCAATCGACTGATAGTGGTTGACCTGTTGACCTGTACGGTGCAGGAGCTGGAGGTGAGGAGATAGCAAATGGCAAAGGTGACCGTGAAGTTCTACAGCCTGTGGCAGGTCTATGCCGGCTCGGCAAGCATCACCCTGGAGGCAAACAGCCTCAGCGAGGCGCTGGAGCAGGTGGAGCAAAAGTTCGGCGCGCGCATCCGCGATGGCTTGAAATCAAAGGGCGTGGAGCTTTCGGGGAAAATAGAGGAACTATCACTGGTGCTGCTCAACAGCACCAACATCAAGCAGTTGAAAGACACTGTCCTCAAGGACGGTGATGTTTTGCACATAATGCCGCCGTTAGCCGGCGGCTAATCCCAGAACACCCCCTCAACTTCCCTCTGTCCTTCAGGAGGACCCACTTCTTCTTTCTCCCTTGGGGGAGAGATTAAGTTTTTTTTCTCTCCCTGCCGGGGGAGATTCATCCTCCTCTTTGCCCTTTGGGAAGAAATTCGTCTTTCTCTCCCCCTTGGGAAAGGATTTAGTCTTTTTCCCTCTGGGGAGAGACCCAGCCTTGTCTCGCCCAGAGGAGAGATTCCCTGTCCTCTCTCCCCCTTTGGGGGAGAGATAAAACGAGAGAGATTAAGCCCCATCTCTCTCCCCCTTGGGAAAGATTCTCTATCCTCTCTCTCCCGGGGGGAGATTAAGCCCCCTCTTTCTCTCCCCCCTTTGGGGGAGAGATAAAGTGAGGGGGAGAGGTTAAGTGAGGGAGTCAAATTAAGGTATAATACCCCACAGATGGACTACCTGTGGACATTGCTATTCTTCGCTATCGGCGCCTGTGTGGGCAGCTTCTTGAACGTCATCGCCGACAGACTGCCACGGGGAGGGTCAATCGTCTCCCCGCCATCCCACTGCGAAAGCTGCGGTCGCCAGCTAAGGGCAAAGGACAACATCCCCATAATAAGCTACCTCTACCTCAAGGGGCGCTGCCGCTACTGCGGGGCAGCTATTCCCCAACGCATATTCTGGGTGGAAATAGCCACCGCAGCTTTATTTGCCTTCATCTTCTGGTACTACGGCTTCAGCCATCTCCTGCCGGTGATGATAGTCTACGGCAGTATATTTATCGTCCTCACCGTAACCGACCTGGAGCACCGGCTGCTGCCCAATAAGATCGTCTATCCGGCAATAGCCATCGCCCTGGCAGTGGCACTGGCCTCGCAGTTCCTGCACCTTCACCTACTGCCAAACCTGAAAAGCGCTGCCATCGGCGGTGCCGTAGGCTTTATTTTCCTGCTCGTCCCAGCGCTTATTTCCCGGGGGATGGGCTGGGGAGATGTCAAGCTGGCAGCCTTCATCGGGCTGGCTACCGGGTTTCCCCTGGTGCTACTTGCGCTGTTCCTCAGCATCATCAGCGGAGGACTGGTGGCAGCGGCGCTGCTTCTACTCAAAATAAAGGGGCGCAAGGATGCCATCCCCTTCGGTCCCTTCCTAGCGCTGGGCACACTGGTAACCCTCCTCTGGGGAAACAACATCCTCGCCTGGCTGGGACTTGGTTAGTGCCTCATACCAAAGTATGATTTTTTGTCCACCGGACGGCTGACCCTAATTCGTCCCTTTGCCCGCCGATAAACCGATCGCCCTTCCGATGGCAGGACGACGGTAGCAGGGTAAACTAGAGAAACGGAATATGAGGCGAACCCTCGCCTTAAGTCCCCTCCTTCAAAGGGAGGGAAAAGTGGTCAACTAGAAAGGCTTGAAAATATTATGATGAGTACTGTGCGGCAAAAAGACATCGTTTTCGGCAGTCATGGGGTGGAGCTCAGCGGCAGACTGTACCTGCCGGCAGAAATGCCAGACCGGTTGCCGGCGGCCGTGCTGTGCCACGGTTTCGGCGCCAGTAAGAAGGCAGTGGAACCCTGTGCCCTTGCCCTGGTCGAGCAAGGCATAGCCAGTATCGCCTTCGACTTCCGCGGACATGGCAACAGCGGGGGTGTAATGGACGGACTGCCCATGGAAGACGTGCTCGATGCCTGGGAGTTCCTCTGCCGTCAGCCCGGGACCAACAGCCAGCGGGTAGCTTTCATCGGTCACAGCCTTGGCGCTATGACAGCCATCTTCGCCGCCAGGAAAGCCAGACCTGCGGCGCTCATCCTCCTCTCCTGTCCACCAGAGACCAGCGACGAGTTTCCGGCTGACGGCGACACCAGCAACTACGGTCACTGGGGAAAGGACATAGTCCTCGAGTACCCGAAGCAGGGTGCCTTTCCCTGGCTCAACGGCATCGCCGCCATCGCCTGCCGCCTGTGGATGGCAGTCAACGGCTTCAGCGTCAGGGTCAACTGGCAGAAGTTCCTCGGCGCCCTCCGGGAACTGAAGATGTGCTACGTCCTTGAGGAACTGGACGAATGTGCCAAGCTGTTCGTCTTCTGTCTCGGCGACAGGGTGACACCGTACCACAAGTCATCGCTGGTTTACCAGGCAGCACCGGCACCCAAGGAGGCGCTGGTTGTCCCCAGCGGCAACCACACCGCACCGCTTTCCAGGAAGGAGCTCCGCAGCCGGTGGCTAGAATGGACGATAGAGAGTCTGCGTGGCGGGAGATGAACATGAAGAAGGTGCTCATCACCGGTGGTGCCGGAAGGCTGGGCGTCATCGTCTGTCAGGCTTTCCTCGACAATGGCTACTGGGTGCGGGTGTTGGACTTGGACACCAGCCAGAACCGCCGCAACCTGAAAAAGCTGAAGCCCAGAGAGAGGGTGGAGGTCTTTTGGGGAGACATCACCCAGCCACCTCTAATGGCACCAGCGCTCAGCGGTGTAGATGCCGTCGTCCACATGGCGGCAATACTGCCGCCAGCCGCGGACAAACACCCGGAGCTGGCACACAAAGTAAACGTCGACGGCACCAGGAACCTCATCGATTTGATTAAAACGCTGCCACAACGGCTGCCGTTGGTGTTCACCTCCTCAGTGGCCGTCTTCGGCTGTTACCCGGAGCTACGGGAGCCGCTCTGCCCGGAGAAAACACCACCACGACCGGTCGATGTTTACGGCAAGACCAAGCTGGAAGCTGAAAATTTGATCCGTGAGTCGGGCATAGACTTCGTGATCCTGCGACTCACCGCTACCATGTACCTCGATTTTACCCTCACCGACATCAAGCGGATGTTCTCAGCGCCGCCTGAGACACCAGTGGAGTTCTGCCATCCCAAGGACGCTGCTACCGCCATAGTCAACGCAGTACGCGACTTCGATAAAGTGAAGGGGAATACTTTCGTCATCAGCGGTGGACCGGGCCAGCGCATGTCCTACGGCGAAATGGTGGGGGCTATACTGGGACTGATGGGGCTACCGCTGCCGCCGAGGGAAAAGTTCTCCAGGGAACCGTTCTATCTCCACTGGTACGACACCGCCAAGGCACAAGCGCTGCTCCTGTTCCAGCAACACAGCTTCAGCGACTACCTTAGAGACCTTTCTCGGGCAATTTCACGCAAGTATGGCCCGGGCTTCCTCGGTTTCATGCGCCTTTTTGTCAGCCCGGTGCTGGGCAAGGTCATCGTCCAGTTCTTCTAGTTGGTCACCACCCATTTCCGACTCAGTCGTGTGGTCTGTGAGCTGGTCCAAATAGATCGGTGACACCGATGTCTAGCTTACCCTCACCCTAACCCTCTCCCATCAAGGGAGAGGGAAAATAAAAAGGGAGAGGGTAAAACAAGCAGAGAGGAAGCCTGCTGTTCTGGCCTCAGGACTGAAGACTAAAGTGTCACTGGCCTACTGGAAGAGTACAGGCTGTTGCACCGCTGCGGTGCCACGTGGTATACTGTTATGCGAAAACCTTTAAGTCAGTCCAGCGAGGCTGGCAAGGGTAATAATGAGTAAAGAGCACTGCACCAATACAGATACACATTTAGCCCGTCACCTCCTTTCTTTACCCACTAAAGACCTCTTGCCACTCGATGGCAGGAGGTTTTTTAGTGGCTGAAAGGACACTGCTCACCCCCGAGGATATCAAGCGGGCACTTGTCCGCATTGCCCACGAGATCGTAGAGAAAAATAAGGGCGCCAGAGATGTCGTGCTGGTGGGCATGCAGACCAGGGGAGTGCCCCTGGCAAAAAGACTGGCTGCCTCCATCCGGGAAATTGACGGCTTCACCGTTCCCACCGGCTCTCTGGACATCAGCCTCTACCGCGACGACATCTCTCTGAGACCGTTGAAACCCGTTGCCCATCCCACCGACATACCGGTGGACATAACCGATAAGCACGTCGTCCTGGTGGATGATGTCTTCTATACCGGGCGCAGTATCCGCGCTGCCATGGACGCCATTATGGACTTCGGTCGCCCCAAGACGATCCAGCTAGCTGTTCTGGTGGACCGGGGACACCGGGAACTACCGATACGCGCCGACTACGTGGGCAAGAACATTCCTACATCCAGGAGCGAGGAAATAAAAGTGTATGTCACTGAAGTGGACGGTGAAGATAAGGTCACCATTGTATCGCCAAATAAGGAGGGAGCGGCATGAGGCCGGCGGAGCAAGAGACCAGAGGCGCAATTTCAGAGACTTTACCGCCACTGTCAACGGCGCTGTGGCGGCACCACCATGTCCTCGACCTTGATGACTTCAGCCGGGAGGAGATCGAACTGGTGATGGACATCGCCGATGCCATGGCGGAGGTACTGCAGCGCGAGGTGAAGCGCGTGCCCACGCTCAGGGGCAGGACAGTGGTGACCATGTTCTATGAGCCGAGCACGCGGACCAGAGCCTCCTTCGAGCTGGCAGCCAAGAGCCTGAGCGCAGACACGGTAAGCCTCGATGCCACTAGGAGCAGTGTGACCAAGGGTGAGTCCCTGCTGGACACGCTGCTTACCATCCAGGCACTGGGGGCAGACATCATCGTGATGCGACACCAGCATTCCGGCGCGCCATATATCGCTGCCCGCCACATCAGCGCCAGCACCATCAACGCCGGCGATGGCTGGCACGCCCACCCATCACAGGCACTTTTGGACATCTACACAATTAGAAAACATCTGGGCGGGCTCACCAATCGCAAGATAGCCATAATCGGTGACATTATGCACAGCCGCGTCGCCCGCTCCAACATCTGGGGCATGACCACCATGGGGGCAAAGATGGTGCTCTGCGGTCCGCCAACACTGCTACCCCCGGGACTGAAAGAGTTCATCGCCCGCTGCCGACAGGGGCAGGTGGAGGTGGAGACCGAGCTGGAAAAAGCCGTCAGGGATGCTGACGTGGTCATGCCGTTAAGGCTTCAGACGGAGAGACAGCAGAGCGGGCTACTCCCCAGCATCAGGGAATATGCCCAGCTATACCAGATAAACGAGGAAAGGCTTTCGCTAGCCAAGCCGCATGCTCTGGTGATGCACCCCGGACCAATGAACGAGGGTATCGAGATCAGCCCCGGGGTAGCCCGAGGGGCACAGTCAGTTATCGAAGAGCAGGTGACCAACGGCGTGGCGGTGCGCATGGCACTGCTGTATCTGGTCGCCAGGGGTAGGAGCGAGTAATGGCTAAACTGCTAATCCGCGGCGGACATATAATCGACCCTTCCCAAGGACTGGACATGACCGGAGACCTGCTGGTCAAAGACGGTAGGGTGGCCGCTCTGGGATCGACGGGAACGAGAGGGGACCTAGCCGCTAACGACCCGGACATCGTTCTGGATGCCTCAGGGCTGACCGTTTGCCCCGGCTTTATCGACCTCCACTGCCACCTGAGGCAGCCAGGATTCGAGGATGCCGAGACCATCGCCACGGGCACCCTCGCTGCCGCCAGGGGCGGCTTCACCACCGTCTGCTGCATGCCCAATACCGAGCCACCGCTGGACACCAGGGCTGCTGTGGACTATGTAAAACAGGTAGCCGACAGTGAAGGATACGTACGCGTCCTGCCTATCGGCTGCATCACCAAGGGGAGGAAAGGGACGGAACTGGCGGAGATGGACGAGCTGGCGAGCGCAGGGGTGGTGGGTTTCAGCGACGACGGTGGACCGGTTGCCAGCTCCAGGATAATGCGACTGGCGATGGAGTATGTCAGCCGACTCGGGCTGCCGATAATAGACCACTGCGAGGACAAGTCCTTGAGCCAGGACGGGGTGATGAACGAGGGCTGGGTATCGGCGCGACTGGGGCTAAAGGGCATACCGGCAGCCGCCGAGGAGACCATGGTGGCAAGGGACATCAGCCTGGCAGCGCTCACCAGCGCCAGACTGCACATCGCCCATATCAGCACCAGGGGCTCAGTAGAACTCGTCCGCAGCGCAAAAGAGAAGGGCGTGGCAGTTACCGCCGAGGTGACCCCCCACCATCTTTTGCTCACTGAGGAGAGGGTGATGGGCATAAACCCGGACGACAATCTCTCCTTCTACGACGTAAACGCCAAGGCCAATCCCCCACTCCGCACCAAAGAGGATATCGCTGCCCTGATCCAGGGACTAAGAGATGGTACTATCGATGCCATCGCCACCGACCATGCGCCGCATACCACAGTGGACAAACTCTGCGAATTCAACATCGCTGCCTTCGGTATCAGCGGTCTGGAGACAGCTTTCGGCTGTCTGATGTCACTGGTGCACAGAGGGGAGATGGACCTGATGATGCTTATATCTCTACTCACCTGCGGTCCGGCAAAGGTCATCGGCACCAGGTACAGTGGGCTGGGCACGCTGAGACCGGGTTGTCCGGCAGACATAAGTATTTTCGACCCCAGCAAGGAATGGGTGGTTGATAGCAGGGACTTTGCCTCGAAAGGAAAGAATACGCCCTTCGAGGGGCAACTGCTTAGGGGTAAGGTCCTGGCCACCATATCGCAGGGAAAAATCGTTTACCGTGATGATGCTTTACGGATGAGGATGAAAAGAAGAGCTTAGCTTCCCGTGTTACTTTACTGAAAACGCGGTGATAGCACGGCAATGCACAGTCTTGGAGGGTGAAATATGGCCAAAAAAGGGATATTAGTGCTCGGAGACGGTAGTGTTTACGAAGGCTACTGCTTTGGCGCCGAGACCACCGCCTGTGGCGAGGTGGTCTTCGATACCGGCATGACCGGCTATCAGGAGATGCTCACCGACCCTTCATTTGCTGGTCAGATAGTTGTCCCCACCTACCCGCTTATAGGTAACTATGGGATAAACGACAGTGATTATGAATCAGCACAAGTCCAGGTTAAGGGGTTCGTGGTCAGAGAGCACTGCCCCATACCCAGCCACTGGGCAAGCAGACTGACCTTGCATGACTACCTGCTCAAAAATGGCACCCCCGGGCTGGCTGGCGTGGACACCAGGGCGCTGACACGGCGTCTGCGCACCGGCGGCGTGACCATGGGCATCTTAACCTCGGAAATGACCATCAACGAGGCTCTCGCCGAACTCAGCAGAGCCCCTGCCTACGATAGCGTTGATTTTGTCCGACAGGTCACTACCGGGGAGCAGTACCGGTGGAGGCACGCAACTGAAAGAGAACCGTCCATCCACATCGTGGTCCTCGACATGGGCATGAAGTACAGGATTGCCAACACGCTGTCACGTCTTGGATGCCTAGTCACAGTTGTTCCTTGCACCATGCCGGTTGAGTACATTCTCGATAAACTAAGACCGGACGGCATTGCATTGTCCCCGGGCCCGGGAAACCCCGAGACAATCCGCTACCTTGTCGAGGTGGTGCACCAAATGGTGTTACGCAAGCCAGTGATGGGCATCTGCCTGGGGCACCAGCTTATCGGCGAGGTCTTTGGTGCCAGGACATTTAAGCTAAAATTCGGACACCGCGGTGGCAACCACCCCGTCCGCGACCTCGCCACCGGAAGGGTGTATATCACCACACAAAATCACGGCTATGCCATTGACCCAGACAGCCTAAAAGGCGGTCTCGAGGTCAGCCACATCAATCTCAACGATGGTACTGTCGAGGGGCTAAGGCACAGGGAGTTACCCATCCTCTCAATCCAGTTCCATCCCGAGGGCGCTCCCGGTCCTGAGGACAACTTATATTTGTTTGAGCGTTTCTTAGAAATAGTGAAGGAGAGCCAATAAATGTCCAAGATTTCTAAAGTCCTAGTCATCGGTTCTGGCCCTATAATTATCGGGCAGGCGGCTGAGTTCGACTACTCCGGCACGCAGGCATGCAAATCACTGCGGGAAGAAGGAGTGACCACCGTGCTGGTAAACTCCAACCCGGCGACCATCATGACCGATGAAGGCATAGCCGACATCGTCTACATTGAGCCGCTGACCGTAGACGTGCTGACAAAGATAATAGAGCGGGAACGCCCCGATGGCATCCTGCCGACACTAGGAGGACAGACAGGGCTGAACCTAGCAGTGGAGCTTGGCGATGCCGGGATACTGGACAGATATAATGTCAGGCTGCTAGGGACGTCGCTGGAAACAATAAAGAAGGCGGAAGAGAGGTCATTGTTCAAGCAGCTACTTGTGGATATCGGCGAGCCTGTCCCTCCGAGCATCACAGTGCACTCGGTAAAGGAAGCAAGCGAGTTCGCCCGTGAAATCGGGCTGCCACTTATTATCCGCCCATCCTATACCCTCGGCGGTACCGGTGGGGGCATAGCCCACACTATGGAAGAGCTGGAGACCGTGGTTGCCAACGGGCTCGCTTCCAGCATGAGTCACGAGGTGCTGGTGGAAAAATGCCTGCTGGGCTGGAAGGAGCTGGAGTTCGAAGTCATGCGCGATGCTGCAGATAACTGCATCACGGTGTGCTGCATGGAGAACATCGACCCCATGGGCATCCATACCGGAGACAGTATTGTGGTAGCGCCCAGTCAGACGCTCACAGATAAGGAGTATCAGATGTTGCGCTCCGCCAGCCTGCGCATCATCCGTGCCCTGGGTATCGAGGGCGGCTGTAACATACAGTTTGCCTTGACTCCGCACCCGGTGGTAGCCGAAAAGTGGGCGCCGGACCAGCTAAACGTCACTAAGAGCCAGTATTATGTCATAGAAGTGAACCCCAGGGTCAGCCGCAGCTCGGCACTGGCAAGCAAGGCAACTGGCTATCCCATCGCCAGGGTAGCTGCCAAAATCGCCATCGGTAAGAGGCTGGACGAAATCCCCAACCGCGTCACCGGAAAGACGCTGTCGGCATTCGAGCCGGTGGTGGACTACTGCGTGGTCAAGATACCCCGCTGGCCCTTCGACAAGTTCACTCTGGGCAACCGCACTATCGGCACCCAGATGAAGGCAACCGGTGAGGTGATGGCAATCGAGCGCTGCTTTGAAGCTGCCCTGCAGAAAGCTGTCCATTCGCTGGAGTTCGGCAAAAGGACCTTGCTCTGGGAGGACAAATCCTGGATAGGAAATAGTGACATACAATCCTTACCCCTTTACCCGCCAAACGACTTGAGACTGTGGGCAGTGATGGCAGCCCTGCGCCGTGGGGCCGGTTGCGAAGAAACATCACAAAGAACCGGCATCGACCCCTGGTTTATTTATAAGATGCTTAACATCGTCAATATGGAGAGGAGACTGCTTTCAGAGCCATTGACGCCTGACTTGATGTGGGAGGCAAAGAGGCTGGGGTTTTCCGACGAGCAAATTGGCGTCCTGGCAGACAGACTGCCCGAGCAGGTGCGCCAGTTACGCCATAACTGGGGGATAAAGCCGGTATACAAGATGGTGGACACCTGTGCTGCCGAATTTGAGGCTGAGACGCCGTACTTCTACAGCACCTACGAGAAGGAAAATGAGGCAACACCACTCCGCGCGAAGAAAGCGGTGGTCATCGGCAGCGGTCCGATACGCATCGGGCAGGGTATAGAGTTCGACTATTGTTCCGTCCATGCCGCCTGGGCACTGAAAGAATGTGGCATTAAGAGCATAATTGTGAACTCCAACCCTGAGACCGTATCCACAGACTTCGACACCAGTGACCGGCTCTATTTTGAGCCGCTTAACGAGGAAAGCGTGCGCAATATCCTGGAGAACGAAACGGAGCAGTCAACAGCCTCGCCACCGTCTGCCATCGTCCAGTTCGGCGGACAGACTGCCATCAACCTGGCTGAACCGCTTGCGCGCAGTAATTTCCCCATCTTGGGCTCAACCGCTGAGACCATCGACATAGCCGAGGACCGCCGCCGTTTTGAGGAGTTCTTGAGCCGGCTAGGTATCCCGCAGCCCCCTGGTGCTGGCGTCACCACGCTGAAAGAAGCAACCAGTACCGCCAGCCGCCTGGGCTATCCAGTCCTCGTGCGACCAAGCTATGTCCTCGGCGGCAGGGCTATGGAAATAGTCCACAACGAGGAGGAACTCATCAGATATATTTCGCTAGCCCTGGAAATGGACAGCAAACACCCTGTGCTCATCGATAAGTACTTCGAGGGCAAGGAGGTGGAGGTAGATGCAGTAAGCGATGGCGAAGATGTACTTATACCTGGGATAATGGAACACATTGAGCGCGCCGGTGTACACAGCGGTGATTCGATAGCGGTCTATCCGGCGCTCGGTCTGTCCAAGTATGAGGTGGATACTATCGTCGACTATACCATCAGGATAAGCCGTGCCCTGCAGGTGAAAGGGCTGATAAACATTCAGTTCGTTGTCATGCAGTCCATGAACAACAAAAGCGCCGTCTATGTGCTCGAAGCCAACCCGCGCTCCAGCCGTACCGCACCTTTCATCTCTAAGGTCACTGGTGTGCCCTTAATACGCATCGCCACCAAAGTGATGTTGGGCTACAGCCTGAAGGAGCAAGGCTATACAACCGGCTTGTGGCGCAGACAGAAACTCGTGGGCATCAAGGCGCCGGTCTTCTCTATGTCCAAACTGACCGGCGTCGACACCTACCTAGGACCAGAGATGAAGTCCACTGGCGAAGTTATGGGAGTGGACTACACCTTCGAAGCAGCACTGACAAAGGCACTCATCGCCGCGGGGCTCATGTTACCTCGGAGCGGAAACCTGCTGTTCAGTATTGCAGACAGAAACAAGAAAGAGGCGTTGCCCATTATCAAAGGCTTCCATATGTTAAACTACGGGCTGTACGCTACCGAAGGCACCGCTGCCTACCTCGAGTCCCAGGGTATAAAGGTGATGATGGTCACCAAGAAACTGGGCGAAGGTCATCCAAATGTGGTGGACGTGATCAATAATGGCCTGGTAGCAGGTGTGGTCAACACCATCACCGGTGGACGCGTCCCCCTCCAGGACGGCTTCCATATACGCCGCGCTGCTGCAGAGCGCCGTATACCATGTTTTACCTCTCTGGACACGGCGAGAATTGCCCTGCGGGCAATTACAGGCGGTAGCCAGATCTTCTCGATACACCGGATGCGTGAATACATCGACGGTGCAGGAACAAAAAGTGAAGCTGGTTGAAGCCCACATTGCGTCCAATATAAGACTCCTCCCGGAGCACAACCTGCTCTGGATGGAGGAACCATACATTGCCAGTACCGCTAAGCCGGGACAGTTCCTCACCATAAGGTGCGGCAACGGGCTCATCCTGCGCCGTCCCTTCAGCATACACAGGGCCACCGACGGCAAGCTGGTGTCTATTTTTTTCAAAGTGGTGGGCAAAGGTACTGCCTGGCTATCACAGCGGAGCAGCGGAGAGGTGCTCGATGTCCTGGGGCCGCTGGGAAACGGCTTTTATGTACCTGAATCGGCACAAAACCTGCTCCTTCTTGCCGGCGGCACCGGAATCGCACCCCTCGTCTTCCTGGCGGAATGGGCGGTGAGACAGGGCAAGCAAGTCAAACTGATCATGGGTGCACAGAGTTCCAAATACCTCTACCCTGCAGGACAATTGACCTCTGGCATAGAGCAGATTTTCGTCACCGATGACGGTAGCCAAGGCGAGAAGGGCACCATAACGCAGTTCCTCGCCAGACACACGGTAGAGCTTATCAGCCAGGCTGACTGCATCTACGCTTGCGGTCCTGTGGCTATGTACCAGGAGATAGAAGCCCAGAAGCAAAGCTGGCAATGGAAAAAAGCCGTCCAGGTCTCGCTGGAGATAAGGATGGGCTGTGGCATCGGTGCCTGCTACGGGTGTAGCATCATGACCAAGAAAGGGATGAAGCAGGTATGCAAGGACGGACCGGTTTTTGAAATAGACGACATCATCTGGGAGGAGGTTAGACTATGACAGTGGTCACTAGAACGCTCACTGTGGACACCCGAGGCAACTGTGACATCATAGACATAACGCCGGATATCACCCGCGAGTTAGATGATGCTGGTCTCAGCAACGGCATCGCTACCTTGTTCATAGCTGGTTCAACCGCCGGTGTGACCACCATCGAATACGAGAGCGGGCTGATAAACGATTTTAAAAGTGTCTGGGAGCGCAACGTGCCCCGAAACATACCCTACCAGCATGATCAGAGGTGGGGTGACGGCAACGGCTATTCACACGTGCGAGCATCTATCCAGGGACCCTCGCTGACCATACCATTCGCCAACAAAAAGCTGCTGCTAGGCACATGGCAGCAAGTCGTCATCGTTGACTTCGATAACCGTCCCCGATCAAGAAAGATCGTTATCCAGTTCCTCGGTGAATAGGCATGGGCGCTCACCCTCACCCTAACCCTCCCCCATCAAGGGAGAAGGATCGTATATCAGAAAGTCGGCTCGACTTTTACCTCGCTAACACCCACCTCTCAAAAAGGGGACGAAACAAGAGGGAAAACAGCTCCCTTATTCTTAAGACTTGAGACTAAAGTGCCACCAATCCAATGGATGAATATACCGCCTTGATAAACCAGAACATCACCAGTAAAATGTTGGCGGGTCTCATTTCCACCAGGGATATCATTCCAGATGCGCATATGCCTGCTCAGCTACAGGAGCTACCGGTATTCCGGCGGGCAAGGGATCTATCTCAGGTACCTTAGCCGCGCTCTCTGCCAACTAGGCCACCAAGTCGACGTAATTTCTGGACCGCCCTACCCCGATCTGGACCCCCCAGTAAGGTTGATAAAACTGCCCAGCCTAGACCTGTACTCTATGTCGTCCGTTTCCAGATTGTTCATCAATCCGATGAAACTCGACTCCATCCCGGATTTGGTAGAGTGGCTGGGGGTGGTAAGCGGGTACTTTGCCGAACCGCTTTCCTTCGGCATGCGTGCCTACGATTTCATCCGCAAGAACAATCAGTATGACATAGTCCACGACAACCAGACCATGGCATATGGTATCCTCAAAATCCAGCAACTCGGACTACCGGTCGTAGAGACCATCCATCACTCCGTGTTCCTTGACCGAGAGCTTGCGGTCAAATCAGCCAAGTCGATCAAGGACAGACTGGGACTGCGATGGTGGTATTCGTTCCTCAATATGCAAAAAAAGGTGGCTAGACAACTACCTTACATCATCACCGTCTCTCAGAACTCGGCCGAACACATCATGCAAACATTCAGTATTCCCAGAGAAAGGTTTCGCATTGTGCATAACGGCATCGACACCAGCATTTTCCATCCCAACTCAGAAACCAGGAGAGTGCAAAATAAACTCCTCACCGTCACCAGCGGCAACCTTGCCGTCAAGGGTTTAAACTACCTGCTAGAAGCTGTAGCTACACTCAGACAACAACATCCGGTAGAACTCACGGTCATCGGAAAAGGCGCCGATAACCCTGACACCCGTAAACTGGTCTCCAGACTGGGCATTGTAGATTATGTAAAATTTGTCGGGGAGGTAAGTACCGAGGATCTAGCCGAACACTACCGCTCAGCCACGGTGGTGGTGGTACCCTCGACCTATGAGGGTTTTGGGCTGCCCGCGGCGGAGGCCATGGCTTGCGGTTCCCCAGTAGTGGCCACCACAGCTGGTGCTCTTCCGGAGGTAATTGGCGATGCTGGACTGCTGGTGCCGCCAAGAGATGTGAAAACACTTGTCGATGCCATATCAGCCCTGTTGAAAGACGAACAAAGACGCCGCTCGCTCGGGGAAGCCGCCCGCAGAAGGGCGGTACAGAACTTCAACTGGCAAACCGCAGCCAAACGCACGCTTGACGTTTATTTCGAAGCACTGGAGCGACAAAAAAATACGCAAGAAAAACGGTAGTGAAATTTTAGCTTAAGTCTGCCTATTGCCATATCTGTCTGCAAACGGTAAAATATCTGTCGTTTGGCCGTGTCTTCCCCCAGCGATAGGTAGATACAAAAGAAGGGGCGCATAAGCCAATGCGCATATGCTTACTGAGTTACAGGAGCTACCCTTACTCTGGAGGACAAGGTATCTATGTCAGGCATCTCAGCCGCTCGCTGCGAGACCTGGGACACGAGGTAGACGTAATATCAGGCCCCCCTTATCCAGAACTTGACGAAGATATCAGACTCATCAAGCTGCCAAGCCTAGACCTCTACTCTCTACCGCAGCATAAGCGCCTGTTCATCTCTCCGACTAAGCTTAATTCCTTGCCCAATCTTATTGAGTGGCTGGGGGTCTGCGCCGGCTTTTTTACTGAGCCAGCGACCTTCGGCATGCGCGCCCACAAGTTTTTGCGTGAGCGCTCGCGCTACAAAAACTATGATGTGGTACATGACAACCAGAGCCTTTCTTACAGCATCCTGAAAATAAAAGACCTGAGTGTCCCGGTGGTGACAACCATACACCACCCCATAACTATAGATCGCGATCTTGCTCTGTATGCAGCAAAGTCACTGTGGCAAAAATGGGGCATAAAGAGGTGGTACTCATTCGTCAATATGCAGGTCAAGGTCGCCCAGAAGTTATCACATTTCATCACCGGCTCGGAGAACTCGCTCCGCCAGGTCGTAGACGCCTTCCACATCCCGGAAAACAGTATTAAGGTGATCTACGATGGCGTTGATACCACCACATTCACCCCCGACAGCACCGTACGGAGGACGGAGAACCGCATCCTCACCGTTAATAGCGGCGACATTCCACTGAAAGGCCTAAAATACCTACTTGAAGCTGTGGCTGCTGTCAGGAGGCAACGTAAAATTGAACTGGTAATAGTAGGTACGCAGATGAAGAACGGCTATACCGAGGGGCTCGTCGAAAGCCTGGGCATCGGTGACTGTGTTACCTACACCGGGAGGATACCTACCCGAGAGCTGGTGCGCCAGTACTCAATGGCGACTCTGGTAGTTGTCCCTTCAATATACGAAGGTTTTGGCTTACCAGCGGCTGAAGCGATGGCATGCGGCGCACCCGTAATCTCGACTACAGCCGGTGCCTTGCCGGAAATCGTCGGGGATGCCGGGATATTGGTACCACCTGCCAACACTGAGGCACTTGTCCATGCGATTGTCGCTTTGCTCGATGCTCCCGAGAGGCGCAGTCAGCTGGGAGAAGCCGGACGACAACGTGTGCGGAACATGTTCAACTGGCATAATACCGCCAAGCAGACTGTTGAGGTATACGAGGAGGCTATCAAACATTCCCGCGGTGTAAAAAGGCAAATCCCGGTAACAGCCGCAGTTAGCCACCGGTCCGGAGAAGACCGGTTGACAAAATCATTTTCGGGAGCACTAAAAACATGAAGCCGGAATATCATCAAGTAGCCCTGTCACCTAAGTTGCTTCATGATACCGCCACCTTCATTGTGGAAAAACAGAAAAGTGATGGTTCCATCCCCTGGTTTGAGAACGGACTGGTAGACCCCTGGACCCATGTCGAAAATGCTATGGCCATAGACACGGCTGGCTACCACAGCGAAGCTGCAAAGGCATACGAATGGCTGGCAAAAACACAACTCAGCGACGGCAGCTGGTTCGCCTCCTATGAGGACGGCAAGCCCAAGGATACTTCCAAGGTCTCACACGTGGTCTCATATATCGCTGTCGGCGTCTGGCACCATTATCTGACCACCAAGGAGAAGCCGTTCTTGAAAAAAATGTGGCCCACCGTTCGTGCTGCCATCGACTTTGTACTGGGAATGAGAGGGCCAAACGGTGAAATCTACTGGGCGAGGGACAGTAACGATGTGATCTACCCTGAGACATTGGTGACCAGTTGCAGCTCCACCTACCTGAGCCTAAAAAGTGCGCTTTGTATTTCCTCGATAATGGAAGAGGACAAAATCGCTTGGAAACAGGCAGCAATTGAACTGGCCAGGGCAATAAGGTCCATGCCCTGCCCCACCGAAGAAGCTACTAACCACCGGTCCTGCTTCGCCATGGACTGGTACTATCCGGTAATGTGCGCTGCCGTCAACGGAGACGATGCCAGGAAAAGAATTTCACAGGGCTGGAAAAAGTTTGTCGTCGAAGGGTTCGGCTCTCTCTGCAGTCTGGAACAGAACTGGGTCACCGCTGCTGAGACAAGCGAGCTAGCTCTGGCTCTGGCGGTCCAAGGCGACTATGGACTGGCAGCTACCGTCTTCAACTGGCTACAACAGATGAGGGACAGCGATGGGGCCTATTGGTACGGGATTGCCTTGCCCCATAAAGAAATCTGGCCCGAGGAAAAGCCAACCTGGACTTCAGCAGCGGTTATGCTGGCGGCGGATATGTTACAGCATATGTCAGCGACCAGCTTCGTCCTTGACCATCACCGCCCCACGGTGCTGTAGTACGCCCAGTGTCTGTGTCATAGGCAATTCCTCGAATAGGCCTGTGGTAAGTGCCAGTTTGTAGACTTCGTACGGTGCCTGCCCGCCCTTGCTGGGGTCAAGAAAAATATCGTGGAACACGAGGAAGCCCCCGGGCAACAGATGCCGACTCCAGCACCGATAGTCACTCAACACAGTCTCATAAGCATGACCACCGTCGATAAACACCATTCCAAGTGGGGTCGCCCAGTCCTTCGCCACCACATGCGATTTGGCTACCACCGGCACAACAGTGTCCTCCAGCCCGGCGCGCTCGATCGTGTTCCGGAAATAAGGAAAGCTGTCTATTACCCCCCTCCGTGAGTCGTATACTTCAGGATCGAAATACAACTGTCCCGGCTGTTGCTCTTCCGAACCGCGGTGATGGTCTATACTAAAAAGAGTCCTACCGCAGAGCTTACAGGCTGAACCAATGTACACTGTGGACTTACCGCAGAAACTGCCAATTTCCAGACAGGGCCCCAGCTGGCAGGCCTCCAGTGCCAGCTCAAACAACCTCTCCCCCTCTTCAGGGGCCAGGAATCCTTTGACTTCAGTAGCAAAAGGTGGTATCAACCTTTCTGGCTCCGATTTACCTTTACAGTATACAAGTAAGATAGCTACCCGGACAATAAGTGGTCCCGAAGAACCAGCGCAGATTGTTGAACTGGTGGATGTCTGACTTTTGACAAAAAGGCACAAACAGTCTAGACTCTAACACTAGTCAGGATGATACACGCAAGAGGAACACCGACAGCATAGCCAGAAACAGGCTGGACTGGAGGCTACACAGCTGGTCAGCCCCTAGCTTGCCTTCCCGAAGGAGGTACAAAGAGCATTATGAAATATAGGATAGCTACGCTCATAGCCTTCTCCATTGCTTTAGTCGCATTCTGCGGCTGCAAGGGCAATGAGTCACCACTGTCCGGAAAGGAGATCGTAACTGCGAGCCGAGGTGACCTCGTAATTACTGTGTCCGCAGACGGTACTCTGAAAATGCCCCGCGAGGTACAGCTCAAGTTCAGTACACCGGGCACAGTGAAGGAGGTCTACGTAAAGAAAGGCGACAAGGTCAGGGCTGGGACATTGCTTGCCAAGCTCGATGACAGCACCCAAAAGCTTGCTGTGGAGGCAGCGCAGTACAAAGTGGAGCTGGCGCTGAATGACATTTTAGAAAAAGCGCACCCGGCAGTAATGGGCTATCCCCGGATGTACCCCGACCCAGCGACTGCCGTCCGTGCCGGACAGGCAGTACAGGAAATTAAGCAGGCGCAGGTATACCTCAACGAGGGCGATTATCTGAAGCTGGCGGCACAACTGCGGCTTGCCCTGCACGACCTAGAAGCAGTCAAAAATTTGCTTGAGGTTCCGCCGTTGGAAATATCGTTGAAAAGGATAGACGAGACCACCGGAGAGGAGCTGGAAAACTATCCAGAAATCTCCTTAGCGATAAGAATGGTGGAACAGAGCATTGAACAACTTAAGCGCTTCCAAGCCAGCTTGGAAAGAGGTGACCACAGCGTTTTAGGTCTGACAGCGGTATTACAGCAGACTAGTAAGACGTACCAGCAGGTAAAAAATGTCAGTGGCAGGATTCAGATATCCCAACGCATCGGTGAGTGCTGCCAGCAACTCGCCATGCAGGGCATGGGGTCTGGTAGCACCACAGGAGGAATGCCAATCACCTACCCGGACACCTCTACAGCCCTTGCCATACTTGACCAAGTAGAGCAAGCCCTACAAGACCTGCAATTGTGCCAGAAACAGTCATGTGACGCAGTGGAATTTGCTACCAGGCTACGCATGGCACAGCATGACGTTGAGACCAGTCGTCAGGTCTTGGAAAGCAACGAGCTCGTTTTCCGTAGCGGCGTAAACCTGAAAGCCTTACGAGCTGCCAATCTGAATATCCAGCTTGCCGAAGCGGACTTGAAACGCGCCAAAGAAGAGCTGATGAAGACCGAGATCCTGGCGCCATTTGATGGCACAGTCGTTGACATAGGCGTCAAAGTGAACGACCAGCTCTCCTCCTTCGACTATTCCACCAGGACAGCCATCTACCTGGTGGACACGACTACAGTGGAACTTGAGGGCACTGTGGACGAGGTGGACATCTATAAGGTGAAGGTGGGACAAGAGGCAATTGTGACTACGGACGCGCTCCCCGGTATACAACTAAAGGGTAAGGTGGCCTTTATTTCACCCGTCGGGACCAGCATCGCCGGTGTGGTCGAATTTCCTGTGACCATAGCGCTTGAGCCTTCTGATACCGAGTTAAAAGGTGGGCTAACCGCCAGTGCCGACATCATAATTAAATCACACCCCAATGTGTTGCTAGTTCCCAACAGGGCAATAAAGGGTAGTCCCGGTCATTACTATGTGGAGGTACTGGTAAACGAAATAAAAGGTGTTACCCAACAGCGCCCGGTGGAAATAGGCGCTCAGAACGAAAACTTCACCGAGATAGTCTCCGGGCTAGAAGAAGGTGAGAAGGTGGTTATGGAGCCGGCCAGGATAAGGTCACCGCTGTCCTTTCGCTAGATAAGTACTATCTTTCCTCTGCAAAACAACACCGGGGCCATGATTAAACTGGAAAACATAGTCAAAATCTACAGACTAGGCAGCGTCCAGGTCAGGGCACTCGATGGCGTCACCTGCTCTATCGAAGCCGGGGAGATGGTGTCTATAATGGGACCATCTGGCTCCGGCAAGTCAACCATGATGAACATCATCGGCTGCCTGGACAGGCCTACATCTGGTAAATACGAGCTGGACGGCATGGATGTCAGCCGCCTTAAGGACGACCAGCTCGCCGAAATCAGGAACAAGAAGATAGGTTTTGTGTTTCAGTCATTCAACCTCCTGCCCCGGGCTTCAGCGCTGGCAAATGTGGAGCTACCACTAGTATATGCCAGGAACGGGAACCGCAACCGCCGTCAGAGAGCTCTGGAAGCCCTGAAGGCCGTAGGGCTAGAACACCGCACCCACCACCACCCTACTGAGATGTCCGGTGGTGAACAGCAACGCATAGCTATCGCCAGGGCACTGGTCAACAACCCGGCTATTATCCTTGCCGATGAGCCGACGGGCAATCTCGACACCCAGACCAGCCAGAGCATAATGCTCCTGTTACAGCAACTTAACCGGCATGGCATCACCATCGTCCTGGTGACACACGAGGAGGATATCGCCGCTTATACCAGTCGCACCATTTACCTGAGGGACGGAAGGATCGTAGGAGAGAAAAAAAGATGAACCTGTGGGAAAGCGTAGTCACCTCATGGAACTCATTGTATAGCAACAAGATGCGCTCCGCCTTGACGATCTTGGGTATCATCATAGGCGTTAGTGCTGTTGTCTTTCTGGTGTCCTTCGGCAGAGGACACCAAGCTAACGTTACTGCCATTTTCGAAAGCATGGGGGCTAACGCAATTTACATCACCAGCTCTATAAGCATGACACAGGCTCTGGCTGGTGGCGCCAGCCTTACACTCGAGGACGCCATAGCTTTAGCTAACCCGGCGCGGACACCTTCCATTGCTCTGGTCGCCCCTACAACCGAAAAAATGGTCAATGTGGCCTATGGTAACAAGAACAAGACCATCAACATAATGGGGACAACACCTGAGATCACAGAGATCATCAGCTACCCCGTAGCCCGGGGTGAGCACTTTACCGAACAGCATGTAAAAAGCGCCGATAATGTGGCGGTGCTGGGAGACAAGGCAGCTTTAGACCTCTTCGGAGACGAAGACCCCATCGGTAAGACCATCAGGATTGGTGGTACCAGGTTCAGGGTCATCGGTGTGTTGGAAAAGAAAGGAGGATTCCTTGAAGCAGCCGATAATTTCATCATGATACCCATCACCACCATGCAAGCTAGGCTACTGGGGCAAACCACTCCAAGAGGTCGCCCAATACAGACGATCGCCATCAAGGCGGTAAGCATCGACCAGATACCAGCCGCCAAAGAGCAGGCAGCAACCATCCTGCGGCAAAGGCACCACATCGGTCCTAACGAGGATGATGATTTTACCATCATCGATATGCAGGAACTACTAACGCGAATGCAGCAAGTATTGGGCATTTTTCAGGTCTTCCTGGGGAGCGTAGGGGCAATCTCTTTGATAGTTGGCGGCATCGGTATTATGAATATAATGCTGGTCTCGGTGACCGAACGCACCAGAGAAATAGGTATCAGGAAAGCCGTGGGGGCCAAGAAAGGCGATATCCTGCGCCAGTTCCTTGTCGAATCGGCTATGCTGAGCCTCTCTGGCGGGATAATAGGGCTATTGATAGCAGCTATAGGGGCTTTTCTTATAACGGGCGTTGAGATCGGACCCTACCCCGTCAAGGCGCCCATGTCACCTGATATTGTAATTATCGCCTTATCTGTGGCAATCTTCGTTGGGCTTGCCTCAGGAATCTACCCCGCTTACCGTGCCGCCCGCCTTGATCCCATCGAGTCGCTGCGGCACGAATAGCCAGACTACTTCCCCAGCACCAGGGACAAGAACTCAGCCCTGGTAGCCGCCCGACTACGGAAAATTCCTCTGGTAGCCGAGGTGACCACATTGCTTCCCGGCTTTTTGATCCCGCGCATGGTCATGCACAGGTGCTCCGCCTGGATTACCACCGCCACCCCGTCGGGCTGCAACGCCTCAAGTATGGCATCGGCAATCTGCGTGGTCATCCTCTCCTGCAACTGCGGTCTTTTGGCAAATATCTCCACCACCCGCGCCAGCTTGCTGATGCCCACTACCCTCCCTTCCTCATTAGGTATATAGCCGACGTGGGCAACACCATAAAATGGCAATAGGTGATGTTCGCACAATGAATAAAAAGGGATGTCCCTCAATATGACCATCTCGCGATGTCCTACCTCAAAGCCCACTGACAGTTCGGCTTTGGCATCCATATTCACTCCAGAGAAAAGCTCGGTATACATCTCAGCAATGCGCTGCGGGGTGTCACGCAGCCCCTCCCGGTTTAGGTCTTCACCTATTGCCTCGAGAATAGCGCGCGCCGCAGCTTCTATTTTGGCTGTATCGACCACAATGTCCCTCCTAGTATGTTCAACTTATCTTTTACCGTAGATTTCCCTGTCCAGAAGCTTTACAGACTCCACATCCACCGTGGCATAATGCTCTGCTCCCAAATATAGGGCGGGGCGGACTTTGTTTAGATCCAGGACACCCTCGGGTGTGAGCGCCTCGCCGGCAAAATGGACGGCCACGATCTCGCCCACCACCCAGACATGGTCGCCATACTCCCTGGTATCCACGACGCGGCACTCATAGGCAGCGTAGGCATCGCTCAGTATCGGGGCAGTGGTCTTGAAAGGTTGTTCTTCGGCAATACCGAACTTGACAAACTTGTCCAGTTCCTTACCCCCGCTGCCGCCCACTGAAGCTATCAGATCCGCCCGCTCAAAAGCTAGAAAGTTGACGGCAAACTCCTTGCTCTCCAGGAGGAGCTGGTACGTATATCTCTTCGGCGCTATGGAAACACCGTAAAGCGGTGGCTTGAACGAAATAGGACTGTGCCAGGCAACTGCCATGGCGTTCTTACGGTCTCCAGCCCGCACCGTAAGGACTGTAGCCACCCTGGGATAATGCTGATAGAACTCGCCGATATCTTTGGAGACCGCTTTTGTCATATCCCTCCTTTCACACCGGACTAGCGCCAGCCCAAAGTCCGCTCCACTGCTTCCAGCTCCGGTAAAACCTCTGTCAGAGGCTGGAAAAACCTTCTGGGGAAGCTGGGGTCCTTCAGACCACTACCGGTGATGACGCACACCGCCCTTTTCCCCCGCAGGTCCAGTCCCTGCTTCGCCATCTTAATCAATCCCGCCACCGAAGCCGCCGATGCTGGCTCGCCGAAGATGCCCTCCTTTGTGGCAAGCAACTTGTAGGCAGCTATGATTTCCACGTCGGTAACGCAGTCGATGACACCACCGGACTCGTCGCGGGCTTTTACTGCGCCCTGCCAGCTAGCTGGATTACCAATGCGTATGGCTGTGGCTACCGTTCTTGGTTTTGCCACAACCTTATCCCTGACAATGGGCGCTGCCCCGGCAGCTTGAAATCCCATCATCTTCGGCGTCCGGCCCGCTTTCCCCGCCTGTCTGTACTCCACAAACCCCTTCCAGTAGGCGGTGATATTGCCGGCATTGCCCACAGGAATGAAAAGGTAATCGGGAGCATCACCAAGTTCATCTATGATCTCGAAGGAGGCAGTCTTCTGTCCCTCGAGCCGGTAGGGGTTCACCGAATTGACCAGCGTTACCGGATGTTTCTCTGCCAGGCTGCGCACAATCTGCAAAGCCTGGTCAAAGTTCCCCCGTATGGCAATGATCTTGGCACCATAGACAACAGCCTGCGCCAGCTTACCCACGGCTATCTTACCGCTTGGCACCACCACAATGACCTCGAGTCCAAAACGGGCGCCAAAGGCGGCTGCCGAAGCACTGGTGTTGCCTGTGGAGGCACAGATGATGCACCTACTTCCCTCCTCCACCGCCTTAGCTACAGCCACCACCATTCCCCGGTCCTTAAAAGAACCTGTGGGATTGCAGCTCTCTAGCTTGAAGTACAGTCCGCCACAGCCCAGCTCCTTCTCCAGCCATACCGACCTTACCAGCGGCGTGTCCCCCTCCCCCAGAGTTATCATCGGTGTCGCTGGTGTCAACGGCAAGAAATTGCGATAGCGGAACAGGACACCGCGCTCCATCTTCTCAAGCCTCCACCCTAACAAAATTGCTTATCTCCTTGACTACGGCCAACCGCTCAGTCTCTTTGAGGGCAGCTCGTACCGCCTCCTCCTTGGACGGGTGGGTCATTATCACGATCTCAGCCGTTTGCGTTGTCGGGTCGCTCTCTTTCTGAATGACCGCCGAGATACTGATGTTATGGTCACCAAGCACTTTCGAGATCTGGGCCAGCACGCCTGCCCTGTCAGCCACGTTCATCCGCATATAATACCTGGTCTCCACCTCGGACATCGGCTTGACCTTGAGCCCGCCTGGTTGCGGCAGCCTTGCCCGGCCCACTGTGCCGCGGTTTATGTCCTGGGCGATCTTTATCACATCTGACACCACGGCGCTCGACGTCGCCGATGGTCCGGCACCCTGACCATAGAAAATGACATTGCCCACGAGGTCGCCCTCCACATTTATGGCATTGTAAACGCCGTCCACCTTAGCCAGTAGCGACTCCTCGGCGATAAAGACAGGATGTACCCTCGCCTCCACATACTGGCCAGCTCGTTTGGCAATTGCCAGCAGCTTAATGGCATAGCCCAGCTCACGGGCATAACGGAAGTCGCGCGCCTGGAGCCGGGAAATGCCCTCGCAATACACCTGCTCCGGCCTTATCTCAGTGCTGAAGGCGATGGTAGACAGGATAGCCAGCTTGTAGGCAGCATCAATACCGTCTATGTCTTTGGAAGGGTCTGCCTCGGCATAGCCCAGTTCTTGCGCTTTCCTCAAAGCCTCAGCGAAATCGATGCCCTCTTTGGCCATACGTGTCAGGATATAGTTTGTGGTGCCATTCAAAATGGCGTAAATAGCCCTTATGTCGTTGGCAACGAGGTCCTCTTGAAACGGGGCGATAAGCGGTATGCCCCCGCCGACGCTGGCCTCATAACGCAGCGAGACTTTATACCTATCAGCCGCCGTCTGCAGCTCCGTCCAGTGCTTGGACATCACCTCTTTATTCGCCGTGACCACATGCTTGCCCCGCTGCAGACACTCCCGGATGTACTCAAAGGCAGGGTGCTCGCCGCCGATGAGCTCGATTATTATATCGATCCCGGGGTCTTCAACTATATCTCTAAACTCGGTGGTGAACAGCGAGCGCTCGATGCCCAGCGTGCCGTGTTTGCTCCGGTCAATTTCCAGCACCTTCTTCAGCACCAGTCTGCTACCGGCCTCACGCGCCAGCGCTTCTGGTTTACTCATCAGAACCTTAGCCACGCCACCACCGATCACCCCCAGCCCCATGAGACCTATCCCGATGCTCTCTTTGTTTGCCACCGTCATTTGCTCCTATCTTTCAGCACCTTTTTGATCGCCCACATCTGCTGCTCTTGGGTGAGTAGCCTTTCAACATTATGACCCTTGCTCACCTCGTCCAGCCATTGGGTAAGTGCGTCTATTTTCAGACTTTCCCGTATGTTGTCGTCCAGCTTTCTCCCGGTATCTCTCTCGACCACCTTTATCAGCCAGTAGCCGCCTTTGGTCTGGCTGGTGATATCCGGAGTTGGCTGGCTAAAGCTTCCGGGCTCCAGCCTGAAAGCAAGCTGTACCAGGGTGCTGGTACTGCTCCATCTCTGCACCCAGCCCAGGTCGCCGCCATCCTCCTTGCTGGCCTCGTCCTGCGAGAACTCCCGCGCCAGAGCAGCGAAGTCCTCACCGTTTTCCAGCCTCTCCCTTATCTCCATAGCCTCCTTCTTAGTACCCAGTAGAATACCACGGATATGGCGCCCTTTGCTTTCGTCCTTCTCCAACACCTCGATGATCCAATAGCCTATATCCTTGGTCACCGAAGCATCATATACCGGTGGGTTCACCGCCCCCGGCTCCAGGGAAAAGACAATTTCCTCAAATATGGGACTGGATATACCAAATACTTTGTCGACGTACCCTTTAGGTACCCAGCCCAGGTCACCACCTCTAGTTTTAGTCACCGCCTCCACCGAAAACTCCTTCGCCAGAGCAAGAAAGTCTTCACCAGCGGCGATCCGCTCCGCAACCCCTTTTGCCGTGTCCTCGTCCTGAAGCAACATCGCCTGCACGTAAGCCTGCTCACAAGACACAGGTACCCGGGAATCAAAATAGTCCTGTAGCATCCTGCTGGCCAGCAGGCGGGCGGTGACAAAATCGGCATAAGCCCGATGATTAGATAGTCCGGCGGCTTTGAGCTCCTTTTCCACCTCCTCCTTTGCCACGGCAAAGCCCAGCCCTGCGGCCTCACGTCTGATTATCTCCCCTTGCTCTATAGCCCCGAGGGCAAGTTCTGCTATGGTAGGTAGCATAGCATCTTCTTGACCCTGGCTATACAACCTGAGAAACTTGAGGTAGTAGTCCATTTTGAACACAGCATCGTCCACCCTCAACACCGGCTGTCCCAATGGCTTGAGCTCTTCCGCATAATAGCCATAGCCGACATATGCCAGGACAAAAGCCAGGAAGAGACAGCCGGCGATAATTGTGATCCGCTGCATCCTCCGTTCGCGCCGCCACCTTGATAACTGGCGCTGTGTAGGCACCCGTACCGGGGCCGGTCTAGATTTCTTAGCCACTGTTTGACCTCGCAGTACTTGAGCTAATGAAAGACAGATTGTCTCGAATCGTCTAATTATGATAACATATTGCCGTTGTCAGGACTACGGGGTGTAGCGCAGCCTGGTAGCGCACCTGAATGGGGTTCAGGTGGTCGGCGGTTCAAATCCGCCCACCCCGACCATCTACCGCCTTCTATCTCGCCGCCTTTCTCCTCACCGCCAGGTAGACCACCAGCATTACCGCCAGCAAAATAGCGATCACAAGCCACCATTTGCTGGTGACCTCCGCCTCTTCCACTACCTCAAACTCGCCCATCAGCCCAGCCACCTCAACCTTATGTAAACCTGGCGCATAACCGCTGAGGACAAAGCTCACCTTCTCGATACCACCGGGTGGTAGCAATATCGTCCTCGCCTCGCGCACCTCGCCGTCCACCTTCAGCACCAGCCGGTATTCACCGCTCCTGCCGCCGGTGTTGGCCACCTCCACCGTGACCGTCACCTCACTTCCCCGCTGCACCCTGGTCGGCTCCACCACCAGCCTGGTCACCTGGAAACTGGCTGGGGCTGGCTCTGCCAGTCTAGCCAGTATGGCAAATGGGGTAAAGTGATTCACCATACCGTGCACTTTGCCCACCTCGGCAACCGCACCTGGCACCGGTTCCAGCGGCTGCCATCCTCTGGTGGCGTCATAATAGGCGATGGAAAGTTCAACGGCATTCTCCGGCACCTGCGCCGGGTCATAGGACAAAAGGAGCCTGGCTGAAGGCGCGATGTTCACCGGAGACGGCTGTGACAGTGCAGTGGCATAAGCCCCAAACTCGTATATCCTCCCCACTATCATCATGCCCTCCGGCGATGGTAAATTCGCTGAGGCCTCACGGAACTTCAGCAGTTCCGGCACCCGGCCGTCAGCCAGCACCACCTTCGCACCTTTGTCAAGCTCAAAGGTGTGCTTGTCTGCAGGGTCTTTCGCCACCAGGACACTGGCAAGCTCACCTTCAATGCTCACCCTCACCGTAGCCACCCTGCCCAGCATGTCCACGCTCAGGGTCAGCGGATAATCGGTATAAGTGGCCGGCAGTCCACCGATACCTCCCCCTTCCGTGTAGCACAGCGTCCTGCCCAGCGGGCTGTTGGAAAGATGCGTCCACCGCCCTTCAATATCGACCGCCTTGATGGCAAAGAAATAATTGGTGCACGGTTCGAGACCGATGACGGTGACCCTCTCAGGATAGCCCGGCGGCTGCGGCGGCAGTCCAGCTACAGGAGTTGCCGACTGCCACCTCTCCTCACTATCGATGACCGAGCGCGAGTAGCGCAGGTCGTACCGCAGCCACGGTCCACGGTTGCCGCTGAGACTGGGCGACGTCCAGACAATGGTGATGCCGGTGTAATTGGAGCCCTCCACCGCCAGGTCGGTAACTCTGGTATGGATCAGCGTGAACTTCCCGGTCAGCTTGCCATCAGCGTAGGTCTTCCCTGGAAGGAAACAGAACAAAAGGGCCAATGCGAAAACTGCTAGCCTGGAGCATTTCATCCAACTGAAGAATTTCCGGTTGTTTAATAAGCCCGCCTTCGCGATAGCAGCACCAACACTATTACCAACACCACCACGCCGCCAGCGATACCGCCGATGAGCAGCCAGTTAATGCCCCCCAGAGAAAGCCCACCGGTCAAATCGAGGACTTCCTCTTTGCTGCTGATATACAGCTTGCCTCCGATCCACAGCTCCAGCTTGAATACATATCTGGTGCTCTGCCATCCCTCTTTGGGGATGTAGTTATAACTTAAGCCGACCCTGCCCTTTTCCAGCGGGGCCAGGGTGACCAGATTGATCTCGTCCAGGGCAGCACCGCCCTTGCTCACCTTCAATACCACCTTGCCCTCAGGGAACGGCTGGAACAAATTGTTCACCGTGTAGACGACTTCGGCAAATACCAGCTTCTTGGTCTCGACGGAATAGTTGGGCAGGACGCCAAAGCCCTCGAAGTAGACCGTCCTCACCTCCAAGGTTACCTTCTTCGCCTCATTGGCGGCAAGGCTGAAGCCCTGCTCCGCCAGCTTGCTCCCGGCCATATAGGCTTCGGCGATGTACTTGCCCGGTGCCACCCGCATCTTTAAATTGCCGGCATCCGATTGACCAAGGCTGACCTTGCCGCCGCTGGTCTCCCGGTACAGGACCACCCTTGCCGGCACCGGCGTGCCATCTGGCGATACGCTCATAACCTCCACCGATGCTGCCTCGCCGGTGACGGTCAGCCTGGCCGTCTGACCGGCAGCCCCGAGCAACTTGATGCCGGTCCCTTCCCGCTGCGCCTCGGCGGTGACCCTGAGCCGGTACTCACCTGGCGCCACCGCCTCGCCCACCTTCACCCCCACGGTCACCTTCTTCTGTCCGCCGTTGGCCAGACGGAACTCGGACTCGGAGAGCAGCAGCTCCACCCCGGCGGGTGCCTCGGTGACCATCCTCACCGTGAGGTCTGAGCCGGTATTGTTGAACACCACCACGCAGACGTCCGGGGTCTCAAGGCTGGTGCCCTGCGGCAGCTTGAAGTCCTGGCGGTAGAAGCTCCCCGATAGCGCCAGGCCACCCTGAGCAGCGGCACCGGAGGGGAGAAGAAGGCTGACAAAAAGAAGGGCAGCAAGGGGGGCAAGTGCCCTTGCCCCCCACTGCCCGGCATATCGCCGTACCTTTACCATAGCACTAATCCTACCACATCGGTGCCCGCTCTGGCAATACCCCGGCGGCAAAACTAGCTAAAAATCTTTGTGCCCTGTTGCTCTCCTTAATCGCCGTTGGCGATACCATAATAGATGGCACCGCTGTAGACATCGGGCTCGAACTCCTCGCTCAACGACAGCCACAGCGTGTTGGTTGGGACCGTAGTGCCATCCTCGACAGTCTGGTTGTCAGTGCGTATATTATTATTCTCGCTCTTCTTCACCCAGACAG